>Ga0222715_10000033_pt1 | contig 147835 bp, 202 predicted proteins | sample C33_9DmetaG_FD_165056 | JGI IMG/M metagenome (GOLD analysis project Ga0222715, IMG submission 165056) | Estuarine water microbial communities from San Francisco Bay, California, United States - C33_9D | ecosystem: Environmental > Aquatic > Marine > Unclassified | place: USA: California...
TATATTATACCAGTGATGAGGGTGTAATATCTACTACGGTCGGTGGTGGTTCAAAACTTGGTACTGCTATCAACGCAACCTCACTTGCACTAGATTTTACCGATGAACTTGTGAGTGCAGATTTGGCAACATACGCAACAAAATCATATGTTGCATCACAAGTTCCAAGCCTTACTGGATATGCAACTGAGAATTATGTGGATACAGAAATTGCAAACCTTGTAGATTCTGCTCCGGCAACTCTTGACACTCTCAATGAATTGGCAGCAGCATTAGGTGATGATGCAAACTTCAGCACAACAATCACCAACCAAATCGCGGCAAAGGCCGATGCATATAGTACTGTATCAGTAACAACTTCTAGTGGAAAATTCTATATTGATGGTGAACAACAATCAATAGCAACTTTACAGCCAGGAAGAACTTATCGTTTCGATCAGTCAGCTGCATCAAATAACTCACACCCACTTAGATTTTCTGAAGTCGAGGATGGAACACATGCTGGTGGCGGTGCAACAGAATACACAACAGGTGTAACTGTCAATGGTACTGCTGGTAATGCAGGTGCATATGTTGAGATTGCGGTTACGAATGCTACTCCAAGGTTGTATTATTACTGTGCGAATCACACAGGCATGGGCGGCAAAGTCAGTGTTGGTAAAGAATTGTTTGTTGAACGTATCACATCAGATACGTGGATAACGGGTCCTATCCAAACTACTTCAGTGAATGTGGGTACTGGTGGACAAATCAATGCGGCACTTGCGACATTGGACTTTACTAATACTACGGTAAATTTTAGTGGTGCAACTATAGCTGGACTTTCAAATTCAGATGTTGGTTTGGCAAATATTGCAGATAATGCTCAGGGAGTGGTTGTTACTGGTAAGGTTGCTGCTGGCAGTTTAGACTTAGGTACTGGTGGTTCTATCAACGCGCAACTTGGAACATTAGACTTTACTCATACTACAGTAAATTTTAGTGGTGCAAACGTAGGTGGACTTGGCGATACCATTCAAGATGAAGTAGATTTTCATCTGAATAAAGATAATTCTGCTGGACAGACTATCATATCGGATGGACAAGTACTAAGTTGGAATGCCACAGGTGGATTGCAAGGTACAGGTGATTACGAGTGGGTTGCGAGTGCTACTGGTGGGAGTGTAGAAATTAGTGCAACTGCACCATCAAGTCCAAGTCACGGAGATATGTGGTTTGATTCTACAAACCTATTAATGTACATATATTATAATGATGGAACATCTTCTCAGTGGGTTCAATCAGGTGGTTCATCTGGTGCAAATGCAGAAATTACCAATTCAGAAAATCCGCCTAGCGCGCCGGCCGAAGGTGAATTATGGTTTGATACATCAAACTTAATATTGTATGTATATTATAATGATGGAACATCTTCTCAGTGGGTTCAAACTAGTGGATTTTCGTCAACTTCTGGTTTAGATGTTTCTGATTTAACAGATACAACAAATCTTCTCTTTGATGGTCAATATTCAAGTCTTACTGGGGCTCCCACATCATCTACTGCTGGTGCATTAGGTACACTTACAAAAACATTTACACAGAATGAAGAAGCCGAAATAACACTCTCAGAGACTATCTCTCCAGTGCCAAATGTAAGTGTGTTCAAAGAAGTGCCGCAAGGTGGATTGACATCCAAAGGAAATTGGGATGTTAACGCAAACGCAACCAATTATGAGTTTTTTGATGAGAAACCAATTTCTTACACTAGTACAACATTAACACCAAGTGCGACAGGCGATGGTACTTTTACGAGTAGTAATCCTACAGTAGTTGGTTATGATATATCAGGAATATCAAGTGTAGGAGACTATGAAACAGCCACACCAGTGTCACAAGTACCTAGTCCACCTCCAAATGGATATACACTTGCAGATTTTGTTATAAGTCCAGATGGCACAAAGATTATAATTGTGTCAGCACAACGTATGCACGAATTTACAATGAGTACTGCATATGACATAACTAGTGCATCTTGGACGCAAAGATATGATTATGATGCATATAACCCTTCTACTTGGGGGGGATATGGATTTTTTGAATTAGGAGATAGTGGTAGTAAATTATACATGGCGGATTGGTCAAATCATAAAATTGACCAATTCACATTATCAACACCATATTCTCTTGGAAACGGCGCTTCAGATGTTTCGTTCTCTGGCCAAGTAACTGGTATGAATAACAGTGGATCGAACCAAACACAAAATGGTATGTATGTAAAAGATAGTACTACTGTCTTTATAATGAAAGACGATGTTAGTGGCAACCAGGCTATAATCGAAGAATGGATTATGTCAACCGCTTGGGATATCACCACACTCAGTTATAACAATAAAACTAAAAGTATAACGGGGCAACGTGGAACTGATATGACCTTTTCGTCAGATGGTTTGACTATGTTTATATCAGATGTGTTTGGTAGTGGAACTCTGAAATATTTTAGTCTAGGTACAGCGTGGGATATTAGCACAATTAATACTACAGGAACTACATTTACAAACCCTGCATTAACAAATTCAACACCTCAGGCTATTAACTTTTCCAAGAGTGGTACTAAATTATATATGGCAGATGGAACTAAAATATATGAACAAGATACTGGTTATGGTGAAGTATTTTCATCTACAGATGTAGGTAAGAGAGTTGTAGGTAACTCTGGATCTACTATAATTACATCTACTGCTGGCGCATATAAGTCAGTAACAGCATTTGCAGACACTTCTGCAATTTCTTCTTGGCAACTATTTGGTACTGAAGGTAAGGCTGATGGATCTGGTATTGAATTAAGTGGTTTTCAGAATGGATATGATATTGCAAATGCGAGTTATGACAATGTAAGTTTTAGTCTACAAGCACAAGATTCGGCATCAGCACCACAGAATACATTTACTGGTCCAAAGTCACTAAGATTTAACAATGACGGCACAAAAATGTATTTTGTTGCCGGCAACTCATTAGATCATATTTTTGAATACGATCTTTCAACTGCATGGGATTTGAGTAGTGCATCATATAATAACTCAAATCTTGTTGTAACTTCACAGACCAGTCAACCTGCTGGTATTGAATTTAGTTCAGATGGAACTAAATTGTTCTTGATTGACACGGATCAAGACAAAATTTGGAAATATAATCTTTCGACTGCATGGGATTTAAGTTCTGCTTCATATAGTAATAACCAAACTCCAGGCGATATATTACGAAATCTAGATTCCAAACCTGGCGGATTGGTTATAAATTCAGATGGTACAAAAATTCTTTGGTTGGGAATGAGTAATGAGAGAGTTTATCAAATGACACTTTCTACTGCATATGATCTCAGTACTGCAAGTATGGACACTAAATTGAATGGCCTTGATGCTGCATACGTTGATGTTAGTGCTCACGGAACATCGATGACCGATATTAACATTAGTTCAGACGGTAAAAAACTATTTTTAGTTAATGGCTACGGAACTACAGGAATATTTCAATATGACCTCGCAAATCCATATGAAATAAACGATGGTTCTACTAATTCAAATCAAGGAACTGCATCATATAACAACATATCTTTTTCATTCCCACAAGATGGAAGGCCTTCTTCTGTAGCATTTGATACTCTTGGAACCAAGATGTATGCTGTAGGATTGGACAATGATACAGTCTATCAATATTCTACTGGTGAAGTTGCAACTCCATACTCTCAATACTTTCCAGCACTGACTACCACAGGTGGTCAAATCAATTCATCATCGTGGGCTGATCTCGATTCTATGGTTGCAGATGAAACCAAGAATGATGGTGATGTTTTCTACGCAGTTTCTACAGATGACAGAACATCTTGGGGTGTTATCAAGGATGGAGATGGTGTTAGAAAGATTGCAAGAAACAACTCTGGCACTTGGCAGTATAATAATGATGCTGGAACTTCTGTTAATATATCTTATGATATAGCCAACGCCGTATCTGATAGTGTAAGTTATACGCCAAGCAATCCAGCGTTTAGTTCTGTAATGGCTTATACATTTAATTCAGACGGCACAAAATTGTACTCTGTTGTTCAAGGAAGCCCGTGGCAACACGAACTCTCAACGGCATTTGACATATCTACTGCTAGTTCTATAGGTTATAATTATACAGCAGATATACAAGAAAGCAATGCCCGATTTGTCACTTTTAATCCAGCAGGAACTAAAATGTATCTTGGTGGAGTTGTTAATAATACCATATATCAATATAGTCTCACTGGCGCATTCGATCTTTCCGGCTCATCAGTGTCTAGAGATACAAGCAAGACATTCACTATTACTAATAATTCTCCTGGCACAGCGAGCGTCAGTTTGAATGGAATGATATTTAATAATGATGGTACAAAAATGTATATCACTAACTCCGATAGGATTGAGCAATATAGCCTATCAACTGCTTACGATATATCAACTGCTAGTTATGACTCTATAAATGTTGTTGTTGCCACGGGCGATTTTCCAACCGACACCAAATTTAACAGCGATGGAACTAAACTATTTATTATAGGTTCAGTTACTGATTCAGTTCATCAATATAGCCTTTCAACCGCATATGATTTAAGTACAATTTCTTATGATAGTATTAGTTTTAGCGTATCAGGAACCATCTCCAATCCTAGAAGTTTAAACTTTAATAATGATGGTTCAAAAATGTATATCAGTCATCTGAGTGGTGGGGCGATATATCAATACACTACTAGCGGAACCCAAATTGTGTATGATACATCAGAAACTTGGGTAGATGGTACAAACAACAACGAACACGCAACACTCCAAGAAGCTCTTGGCGCTCAGTCATTCAACAGAATGGACAAGGCACAACTCCAAGCAGTCACAGATCCAAACCACTATGTTCTTGGAGACACATTAGACTTAATGATTGCGCCATATGCGGCATCTGGCACATCTCCACTATCAGATGGTGTTACTATTGGATATCAGGCAGATGCATTGATAAAACAAGCAATCAATGGTACTGATTATGAAGCAGAGTTTCCAGCAACAAACAAAGTAAAGATCAAATCTCTTGCAGCACAAAACTTAAAAATAAGAATAATATAAAACAACAAACTTAAAAACATATAAATAGTCGTATAAACCAAGAGGTACGACTATGGCAATTGTTACAACTAGGACTGAATTCAAAAATTATTGTCTAAGAAAACTAGGCTCACCAGTAATACAAGTTAATGTTGCTGATGAACAGGTTGAAGATAGAATTGATGATGCCTTTGAATATTATAGAGATTATCATTATGACGCAGTAGAGGATGTTTTTTTAAAGCATCAAATTACTGCAGATGATATTACAAATAAATGGATTCCTATTCCAAACACTATTATTGGAGTTAAACAAGTTTTACCATTATACGAAAGTGGTAAAACTGCTATGAATATGTTTGATGTTAGATATCAAATGTTTTTAAATGATATCTATAATCTTTCAAGTACAGAAATGTTAACATATGAATTAACACAATCTCACATTCAAATGGTTAATGATATGTTAGATGGTCGTCCACAAATTAGATATAATCGACATCTAAATAAGTTGAATATAGATATTGATTGGTCAGATGCAATTTCTGAAGGTGAATATATTATTGTAGAAGCGACAAAAGTTATTGACCCAGACACATATCCAGATGTTTGGAACGATAGGTGGTTAAAAAGATATGCAACAGCACTTATTAAAAAACAATGGGGGGAAAATCTTTCCAAGTATGAAGGCGTTACAATGCCTGGTGGAGTTACTTTTAATGGACAAAGAATTATCGATGAAGCATCAGAGGAAATCACTAGACTTGAAGAAGAAATGAGTTTAAGTTATGAACTTCCAGTTGATATAATGATCGGGTAATATTATGGCGACTAACCAATATTTTAATACAACATCTGTTACTTCTGAACAAAGTTTGGTGGAAAATCTTGTAGTAGAGTCCATTCAAATTCATGGGCAAGATTTTTACTATATTAAAAGAGATTTGGTTAATGCAGACACAGTGTTTAACGAAGATACATTATCAAAATATGAAACTGCATGGCAAATTGAAATGTATATAGAAGATACTGATGGATTTCAAGGAGAAGGCGATTTCCTTTCTAAATTTGGACTTGAAGTTAGAGATCAACTTAATGTTGTCGTATCCAAAAAAAGATTTGCAGAAGAAAAACCAGATTATGATACTCCCAGAGAAGGTGATTTAATATACTGGCCATTAGTAGATAAAATATTTGAGATTCAATTTGTAGAAGATGAGGCCTCGTTTTATCAATTAGGTAAAATTTATGTATATAGATTACAAACAGAAGTCTGGGAATATTCGCACGAATCTATAAATACTGGAATTGACGAAATTGATGATATTGTAGATACTCATATGTTCTCTGTTGATATGACGTTGGGTACAGGTGCTGGGGATTACACAGTTGGTGAACAAGTATATCAAGGAAGTACATTAGAAACTGCAGATGCAAAAGGACAGGTTGTTACATGGAATGCCGGCACTAAAGTTTTAAAGGTAAATCATCTCACTGGCGACTTTACAAGTAATGTCAACGTTATAGGAGCTCAGTCTAATACTTCTTATTTATTGGGTGCAACACAGGAGTTGATATATACACAAGATAGAACTGTGGATAATGATATATTTACTACATCAGCACAGGCAGATGATATTATTGACTTTTCAGTAACAAATCCATTTAGTGAGGGTTATTAATGTTAGGTAAAGTACCACAGTATAGAAGTACCATTAGAAATTATGTAATTGCATTTGGTGAAATATTTAATGATATCACCATTGAAAGAAAAGATTCTACTGGAGCTGTAGAAAAATATATTAAAGTTCCTTTGTCATATGGGCCTACAGAGAAATTTTTAAGTAGATTAGAGGCAAATTCATCCAATAATGAAGTCGCAATAGTATTGCCTAGAATGTCATTTGAAATAGCGGGGATTTCATACGATCCTACTAGAAAAAGAAATAAACTTCGTGGTGTAAGAAAACCAAAAGAGTTAGGAAGTACATCTAGTGATTTTATTTATAACCCTGTACCATATGATATAGATTTTACATTATCGTTAATGGTTAAAAATGCAGAAGATGGAACACAAATTTTAGAACAAATACTTCCATTTTTTACACCATCTTTTAACGTACCAATAAAAGAAGTTGCTGAATTTGATGTTGTCAATGACACACCATTCATATTAAATTCAGTAGATGTGCAAGATGATTATGAGGGAGATTATCTTACTAGAAGATCTTTAATTTGGAGTTTAGGATTTACAGTCAAAGGACACATTTGGGGTGGTTCGGGTTCTAAGGATGTTATCAATACCGCAATTACTAATATTTCTGAAATAGATGGTAATGAAACTCGACAGTTGAGTACTGCAACAGTACCTAATGATTTTGGTTTCGGAGCAGACCTTCCAGAATAATGGAGAATGATATGAGTGATAAAGAAATAGATTCAAAATTAAATGAAGTTTTAGAAGTGAAAGATGATGATTATCATCCCATAGAAATTCAGTCTAATACAGAACTGGAATATATAGACACGTCAGAAGAAAGAAATCATGATATTAAGAATGATTACGAATTTCGTAGAGAAAAATTATATCAATTAGTTTCAAAAGGCGAAGATGCATTAGAAAATCTTTTAGTACTTGCAAAAGAATCAGATCACCCAAGAGCATATGAAGTTTTTGGACAACTCATGAAAGCAAATATGGATGCTGTTAAGGATTTAACGGATCTGCAAAAAGATATGAATAAAATAGAAAATGAAAAAGGTGGCAAAGGCCCGAATAAAGTTGTTAATAATAATTCAGTATTCGTAGGTAATACCAATGAGTTGTTAGAGATGTTAAAGGGTAAAAATAGAGAATGAGTGAATTCTATAACAACAATCCGAATTTAAAAGCTGCTGGAATTAATATAGAATGGACAGAAGAGCAGGCCAAAGAATATGTAAAGTGTATGGATGATCCTGTTTACTTTATTAAAACATATATGAAAATTGTTAATGTTGATACTGGACTTGTAAATTTTGATCTTTATCCTTTTCAAGAAAATATGGTTCAAAACTTTTACGATAATAGATTTACTATTTGTAAAATCGGTAGACAGTCTGGTAAGTCAATTACATGTATTGCATTCTTTTTACACTACATATTATTTAATAAAGATGTTTCTGTTGCACTACTTGCAAACAAACTTGCAACCGCGAGAGAATTATTGGGTAGATTACAGATGGCATATGAACATCTACCTAAATGGTTACAGCAAGGGGTTGTTGTTTGGAATAAAGGTAATATAGAATTAGAAAATGGTGCAAAAGTTATGGCCGCCGCGACATCATCTAGTGCAATTCGTGGTGGTTCTTTTAACATTCTTTTCCTAGACGAATTTGCATTTGTTCCGAACGAACTTGCAGAAGAATTTTTTAACTCAGTTTATCCTACAATTTCATCTGGACAATCTACAAAAGTTATTATTGTATCTACTCCACAAGGTATGAATCATTTTTATAAACTATGGAGTGATGCAACGGAAGGTAGAAATACGTATGTACCTATAGAAGTACATTGGTCAGAAGTGCCGGGCAGAGATGAAAACTGGAAGGCAATGACAATAAAGAATACAAGTGAACAACAGTTTAAACAAGAGTTTGATACAGAGTTCCTTGGTTCAACCAACACACTTATTAATACTGCAAAATTAAAAAATCTAGTATTTAAAAATCCTAAGAAAAAGAATAATGGAGTTTTATACTACGACTTACCAAGAGAACAACATCAATATTTTTTAACTGTTGATGTTGCAAGAGGTCGTGGGGGTGATTATTCTGCATTTTCAGTATTTGATGCATCAGAAATGCCGTTTAAACAAGTTGCAACATTTAGAAACAATGAAATTCCGCCCCTAGTTTTTCCAAATATTATTAAAAATGTTGCTAGACTATATAATGATGCATATATTTTGGTTGAAATAAATGATGTCGGACAACAAGTCAGTGACATTCTTTATCATGAACATGAGTATGAGAATATGATTACTGTACAAACAGACCCAAGAAAAGGACAAAGTATATCTGGTGGGTTTGGTAAGTCTTATACAATAGGAATTAGAACAACAAAGGCAACGAAGAAAACAGGTTGTTTTAACCTAAAAAGTTTAATAGAAGAAGATAAACTATTAATTGCAGATTTTGAAACTATAAATGAACTTTCATCATTTGTCTCTAAAGGACATAAGTTTGAGGCAGAAGCCGATAGGACAGATGACATGGTAGATACTTTGATATTATTTTCGTGGATGACTACAGAAGTTTATTTTAAGGATTTATGTGATAAGGATACAAGACAAGAAATATACGAAGAAAGACTACGTATGTTGGAAGAAAATATGTTGCCTTTTGGTTTTGTCCATTCTGGCGCAGAGATTGAGACTTTTGTAGACTCAGATGGCGATAGATGGTTTGGTAACGATCATTAAATCATATTTTTTATAAATAAATTATGAAACATACAAAAAGAGTTGATTTTAACAAAACTAAAACTATTAATATAGAGGAGATGAAAAATGCCATTCCAAGTAAGTCCAGGCGTTAATGTTTCAGAAATTGATCTCACTACTTCTACTCCATCAGTTGCAACGTCAATTGGTGCATTGGTAGGAAAATTCTCATGGGGGCCCGTGGGCGAAATTGTGAATATCAGTACTGAAACAGAATTAGTTAAGTATTTCGGCAAACCAACATCTGAAAATTATCAGTCTTGGTTTACTGCCGCGAATTTTCTTGCATATGCAAGTTCTCTTAGAGTAAATAGAGTAATTGGTGCCGGTGCATTAAACTCTGTTGCTGGTATTGCAGGATCATCTACTCCTGTTGATGCTACGGAAGATTTCGTCGGAGTCGCGGAAGCAACCGATAACCTTGTAGGTGTCGGTGCTACAACCCAAAATGAAACTGGTGACGGTACAACTGCATCAATTACGTTAAGTGCAACACCAGCCGGTACTGTATCAGTATCTGTTGATGGTGTAACTTTAACACCCGATGTACAATATACTATTAGTGGTACAACATTAGATTTTGCAGCTGGTACTGCGCCATATGGTGCTCCTGCCAATGCAGATGCTATTGTAATTACTGTTACAGCAAAAACTGTATTTACACTTTCTAGAGATGCATTTGGTGAAACAGTTGCAGTAACTGTAGCTGGTGCAGCAGATACAAATATTTCTGTTGATGGTACATCACTTACATTTACATCTGCGCCTGCTGATGGTGCAGCAATCGTTGCAACTATCCCTGCAAGAACAAAATTTGAAATTGCAGAGACAGTTGATTCAACTGATACCGTTGGAGTAACAGTAGATGCAGCAGACAAAACAGTAACAACAGATTATTCTGTAAGTGGTCAAGTAGTAACTTTCGTTACTGCGCCTGCAGATGGTGCAGCGGTACAAATTAAAGTATTCGGTACACCAACTGTTAACTATACATATACACCAGTATTAATTAAGTCAGAAGATGATATCACATTTGATAGCGGTCAAGGTAATGGTGCAGTATTTGCTGCGCGTTGTGCCGGTTCAGATGGGGATAAATTTAAGACTTACATGGTTGATGCCGCAACATTTTCAGAATTACCGGCAAATCTAAAATCATTGTTTAATACTGCACCAGATACTGGTGAAGTTCATGTATTAGTTGTACAAAGAAACACAAATGGTTCAGAAACAGTACTTGAAAGATATGAGTATTTGTCAAAAGCATCTAACGGTAAAGCCGAAGATGGTAAAAACATGTACTATAAAGAAGTAATTAACCTTTCATCTGAATATGTATGGGTAATTAACCACCCTGCAGATGGTACAGATTGGGGTTCAGAGGAAACAATATCTAAACCACTTTCTTCGTTTACTTCACTTGCAGCTGCAGAAGTTTCAACATTTAGTGGTGGTAATAACGGTGTTGCACCTACTGCCGCCGAAGCGATTGCTGGATATGATTTGTTTGCTGACCCTGAGTTAGTTGACGTTTCACTAGTAATGAGTGGAGAATGGGCAGATGCTGCAAATGGTAACACTGTATTACAACATATCGTACAAAATATTTGTGAGGTAAGAAAAGATTGTGTTGCACTATTATCACCACGTTATGTGGATGTTAAGTCTGGTTCTGCACAAAATGTAATTTCATTCTTTAACACAACTGTTGGTGCTTATAGTAACTATGCATTTGTTGACTCAAACTTCAAGTATCAATACGATAAATATAATGATGTATATCGTTGGGTTCCATTTAACGGTGATATTGCTGGTTTAATGGCACGTACAGACGCAGAAAGAGACACATGGTTCTCTCCTGCTGGATTTAATCGTGGTGTCATCAAAAATGTTATCAAAGTTGCATGGAATCAGAATAAGACGGATAGAGATGATTTATATAAAGCATCGATTAACCCTGTTGTTACATTCCCTGGCCAAGGCACAATTCTTTATGGTGATAAAACATTCACTAATAAACCAAGTGCATTTGACAGAATTAATGTACGTAGATTGTTTATCGTACTTGAAAAATCTATCGCAACTGCATCTAAGTTTACATTGTTTGAATTTAACGATGAATTCACAAGATCACAGTTTGTATCCTTGGTAGAACCTTTCCTTAGAGATGTTAAGGGTAGAAGAGGTATCTATGACTTCTTAGTTGTCTGTGATGAAACTAACAACACTTCCGAAGTTGTTGATAGAAATGAATTTATCGGAGACATCTATATTAAACCAGCACGTTCAATCAACTACATTCAACTTAACTTTGTTGCAGTACGCACAGGAGTGAGTTTTGAAGAAGTTGTTGGTCAAGCTTAAAAAAGTATTATAAATAAAAGTAAATAGATTAACAAGGAGAAAACAAAATGGCATTCGATATCTCTGCATTTAAGTCCAACTTAACCGCTGGAGGTGCAAGACCGAATCTATTTGAGGCAGTTGTGAATAATCCAATTAACGCAGCTGCCGATTCAACATTTAGATTTGTTTGTCGCGCAGCTCAATTGCCTGGATCCACAATTCCTGCTATCGATGTACCATACTTTGGTCGTCAAGTAAGAATTGCCGGAAACAGAACATTTGAACCATGGACTGTAACAATTATTAATGACGAGAATTTTTCAGTCAGAAATACTTTGGAACAGTGGATGGCGAATATTAATTCACATGAGGCTAATATTCAACTCGCAGCTCAAACCGCTTATAAGTCAGATTCAGAAGTAAAACATTATGCTAAAGATGGTTCTACAATTGCAACATACCGCTTTTATGGTTTATTCCCAACCGAATTGGGTGCAATTGAATTATCTTGGGATGCAAACGATCAGATTGAAGAATATACTGTGACATTTGCATATGATTATTGGAATCACGATGGTGTGACTACTTAATCTAGCTATTGAGTGAGGTGAAATATACATGGCTGTTAAATTATTTGGGTTCGAATTAAGAACCCCTGCAGAACAAAAAAGAGAGCTGAAATCTTTTGTACCGAAAGATAGTACAACAGATGACGGCTCTCTTACTGTTCAATCTGGTTTCTATGGAACATATTTAAATCTGGAAAATACTGCAAAGTCTGATGCAGAATTAATAGATAGATATAGAGATATGTCTATTCATCCAGAAGTAGATTCTGCAATCGATGATATTGTAGCAGAATCTATCGTAAACGATTCAGACGATTATCCAATTAAAATTGATACAAAAAATCTAGATGTTACTGTAACAGTAAAGAAAAAGATTGAAGATGAATTCAAATCTATTTTAAAACTACTTAAATTTAAAGAAAATGGTTATGATATTTTCAAGAGTTGGTATGTTGATGGTAGAATTTACTATCATATTATTATCGATAATTCAAAACCAAAAGAAGGTATCAAAGAACTACGTAGGGTAGACCCACGAAAAATTAAAAAAATTCGTGAAGTAGAAAAGAAAGAGAAGTCCGTAAATGGAACTGAAGTACCATTAGTATCTGGTATGAAAGAATATTACATCTTTAATGACAAAGGTGTTGTTTCTGGAGACCAAGCATCTGGTATTCCAATTACAGTAGACTCAATCTGTTATGTTTCATCTGGTTTAAAGGATGCAAAAAGACAACATTCTATTGGACACCTACATAAAGTAATTAAACCACTAAACCAATTGAGATTGGTAGAGGATTCGGTTGTTATTTATCGTTGGACAAGAGCTCCAGAACGTAGAGTTTTCTATATTGATGTAGGAAACTTACCAAAACAAAAAGCAGAACAATATCTCTCTGATATTATGACTAAGTATAAAAACAAAATCGTTTATGACGGTAGTACTGGTGAAGTGAGAGATGACAGAAAACATCTTTCTATGTTAGAAGATTTTTGGTTCCCACGTAGAGAAGGTGGACGCGGCACAGAGATTGAGACACTGCCAGGCGGGTCTAATCTTGGTGAGATGGATGATGTAATATATTTCCAAAAGAAATTATACAAGTCACTCAATGTGCCTATATCAAGACTTGAACCAGAAAATAGTATTCAACTTGGTAGAGCGACAGAAATATCTAGAGATGAATATAAATTTAATAGGTTTATCGTAAGACTAAGAAATACATTCAGTAATCTATTTTTAGACTTGATGAGAAAACAACTTATTTTGAAAGGTGTTATAACACCAGATGAATGGGAAAATATGAGTGAAGATTTAATCTTAGATTACACTCAAGATTCTTATTATACAGATGTTAAAAATACTGAAATGTTAAGAGATAAAATTACATTGATTGGCGAAATGGAAGGTATGATTGGCAAATACTATTCGGAAGAATGGGTTAAACGAAACATACTAAAAATGAATGACGAAGAAATCAATGACATGGAAAAACAATTAAAGAAAGAGGCAGAGACTGCCGAACCTGAACCACAAGAAACTGATGGGGATGATAGTGATGACGGTGGAGAACAAGACAATTCTCAGAGTCAATTTGAATTTTAGGAGTGAATTATGAGTGAACAGGAAGAAAATATAAATACTACTAATACAGATATCGTTGATAACATTGTATTAGGCAACGTATCAGATGCTAAGGATGATATTACATCAATGTTAAATCAAAAGATTGCAGCTGAAATTGAAGATCATAAAAGAATTTTTGCTGCATCGATTTTTCAAGATGTTGAACCAGAAACTTTAGAAACGGAAGAGTAATATGTTATCTTTTGGAGACTATTTAGAAAACGACTTAGACGAAGCAATCAAACGCAAGGTTGTGATCCGCAACGGCAAGCGAAAAATTAAATATGTCTCTGACAGGCCGGGATATACGGTAAAAGATAAACGCGAAGTTAAAATTGGTGCTGGTGATGCAGTTAAGATGAGTATCAGGAATAAAAAATCAGCTAGAAAACGTGCCGGAAAAGTATCTATTGCAAATACAAAAAGAGCACGCTCTAACGTAAAGAGGACAGGACTATGAAACTCATTACCGAAATCGTAGAAGATATTAACATTGTAGAAGAAAAAAATGGAAAAGGTCTTTACATTGAAGGCGTTTTTTTACAATCCAATGTTAAAAATAGAAATAATAGAGTATATCCAACAGAAGTTTTACAACAAGAAGTAAACAGATATACAGAGAGTTATATTAATAAGAACCGAGCGTTTGGTGAATTAGGACATCCAGACGGACCAACAATCAACCTAGAAAGAGTATCCCATATGATTAAGGATCTCAAACTAGAAGGTGATAATTTCATTGGTAAGGCAAAAATTATGACTGAGACACCATATGGTGCGATTGTTAAAAACCTTATTAGTGAAGGGGCACAACTTGGTGTATCATCTCGCGGAATGGGTACAGTGAAAAAAACAGGTGATGCAAATGTGGTACAGGGTGATTTTTATCTTGCAACCGCAGCGGATATCGTTGCAGATCCATCTGCACCAGATGCCTTTGTAAATGGTATTATGGAAAATAAAGAATGGATTTGGGATAACGGTATTATTCGTGAAGCTGCTATCGACTCCTATGCGAAGGAATTGAAAGAAGCGAAAAGTAAACAACTTGAAGAAGTAAAGATTAATTTATTTAAAAATTTCTTGTCAAGTTTATAATATTATAAATAAATATGATTATACCAGATTACAGGTAAAAATAAGTAACCTTATAGGAGACCAAAAATGGCAGATAAAGATTTAGAAATTCAAGAAACAGAATCTGTTGTTGAAGAAACTGTCGCTGAAGAAACTACTAACGATGTGGTCGAAGAGGCAGTTGAAGAAATTACAGAAACTGACAGTGTTACAACTGAAGAAGTTCTAGCCGAAGACGATCTCGAAGAGGCAAAATCAAAATCTGAATCAGATGATGACGAAGATGATGATGCCGATGACGAGGAAGATGAGGATGAGGATGATAAACCATTCCCACCCAAAAAAGAAGGCTGGAAAAAAGGTAAGAAAGTGGCAAAGGAAGATATTGATGTAAAAGAACACATCGATGCGATGCTTTCTGGTCAAGATTTAACAGAAGACTTCAAAGATAAGGCTCAAACAATTTTTGAAGCCGCAGTTCTTGACAAAATCAATGAGGAAGTAGACCGCATGGAAGATCAATATGCGGAAACACTTGAAGAAAACCTTGTTGAAATTCGTTCAGAGATTTCAGAAAAAGTTGATGAGTACTTGACTTATGTTGCTAAAGAATGGTTAGAAGAAAATAAACTAGCCGTTGAGAACGGTTTAAGACTTGAAATTATGGAAGGTTTCATTAAAGGTCTTAAAACAGTATTCACCGAAAACTATATTGACATTCCAGAGGAAAAGGTTGACCTTTATGCTGAGTCAGTAAAGAATTTGGATGATACACAATCTAAACTTAATGAAGAAATTGAAAAGAATGTAAAACTTTCTCGTAGACTCGAAGAATCTACGAAAGAGATTGCACTTAATTCAGTAACTGAAGAATTAACTTTAACCCAAAAGGAAAAAGTTCGTTCGTTGAGTGAAGGTGTAGAGTTTGTTTCTACTGAGGATTATACTGACAAACTAAACATCATTAGGGAAAACTATTTCCCACAAGATGGTGCAGAAGTTGCAAGTGAAATTCTTGATGAAAGTGAAACTGAAACTGCGGTAGAAGATTCTCCTGTTGTTATTCAAGAGGAAGCTTCCAAACAAACTGTAACTAGTGCGATGGATTTCTATGCAAACACATTGTCACGATTTGCTAAAAAATAAAATATTATAAATAAATATTGAAGTTATCTAACTTAAATTAAATCAGAAAGTAAACTTAAAAGGAGACTATGATGTATACAGAAATGCATTTGTCAGATCAATTACAGGAGAAGTGGAAGCCAGTGATTGAGCACCCAGATCTTCCAGAGATCAAGGACTCTTACAAAAAAGCGGTAACTGCTATGCTCCTTGAAAACCAAGAGAAAGCGGCACGTGAAGAGCATGCCATGCTGAACGAGGTTAATGTTGTTGGTGCAGGAATGTCACCAACAGCGGGAGAAGGTGAAATTGCAGGTATGGACCCAGTTCTTATCTCGCTAGTTCGCCGTGCAATGCCGAATTTAATGGCCTACGATGTACTTGGAGTACAACCAATGTCAGGACCAACTGGACTTATCTTTGCGATGCGTTCACGTTATGACAACCAATCTGGTACAGAATCATTTTTCAATGAAGCTGATACCGCCCATTCTGCAACAGGTTCACATGCAGACACTGACCCATTTGCTGGTGCAGTCATCGCCTCTGGCGCTCTTGACGAAACTGGTGGAACTTTTGCATCAGGTGCTGGTGGTTCAACTGCCAATCTTGAAACATTAGGTTCAGGTGCATCAAACCCAATGGGTACTGGTGGACATTTCAACCAAATGGCATTCTCAATTGAGAGAATCACTGTGACCGCAAAGTCACGTGCCCTCAAAGCAGAATACACAATGGAACTTGCACAAGACTTAAAAGCAGTACACGGTCTTGATGCAGAGTCCGAACTCTCAAACATCTTGTCAACAGAAATCATGACTGAGATTAACCGCGAGGTTATCCGCACAGTTTATGCTTCTGCTGTACTTGGTGCCCAGAATCAAACAACCACAGGTATTTTTGACTTAGATGCAGATGCCGATGGACGTTGGTCTGTTGAGAAGTTTAAAGGACTTCTTTTCCAAATCGAACGTGAGTCTAATGCAATCGCAAAAGCTACTCGCCGTGGTAAAGGTAACATGTTAATCTGTTCATCTGACGTTGCATCTGCTCTTGCAATGGCTGGTGTACTTGATTACAACCCTGCACTACAAAACAACATCACTGCTGATGACACTGGACAAACTTTTGCCGGTGTACTTAACGGTAAAATGCGCGTGTACATCGATCCATATTTCGATGCTGCTGGTGCATATGAAGTTGCATGTGTGGGTTACAAAGGTACTTCACCATATGATGCGGGTCTTTTCTATTGCCCATACGTACCATTACAAATGGTTCGTGCAGTAGGTGAAAATACCTTCCAACCAAAAATCGGTTTCAAAACACGCTACGGTATTGTTGCGAACCCATTTGCTGAAGGTTCAACTGCTGGTAACGGTGCTATAACTGCCCGTACAAACCAGTACTACCGTATCTTCCGTATCGACAACTTAATGTCATAATAATAATTATAATAGACATTATACTATTAGAGGGGGTTTCGACCCCCTCTTTTTTTATATAAATATAATGAAAGGAGATGTGATATGTTAACTACATCAGATAATTTTAACAGATTTAATCAACATTCATTTAGTTTAACAATTCCGAAATTACCATCTGTAACGGATTATGCACAATCTACTGCAATCCCAGGCATGACTTTAGGTGAAGCACTTACCGGCACACCTTTTGTAGACAGAAAAGAGCCTGGCGATAAAATTATATTTTCTGTTTTATCCATCACATGTGTTGCAGATGAAGAACTAAAGTTATGGAAAGAATGTTTTGATTGGATATCATCTCTTGGTTTTCCAGAAAGTTATTCTCAATACGGCAGACTTTCGCAAGGTAATACTATTGTTTCTGGAGAAGATGCCTTCTGTGATGGTGTACTCACAATATATAACAACCAACAATCACCAATTTTGCGTATAAATATAAGAGATATGTTTCCAATCGCAGTAAGTGAAATAAACCTTGCAACAAATGATAGTGGAGATGAATCAACATCTTTTGTCATCGACTTACAATACAGGAGTTATGAGGTCGATATTATTATTTAAATTATGGAGTTGTAATGACAGATAAATTAAAAGACTTGATTGAAGAATCAAAAGAAGATATCCAAATCAATTTCCTTGAACTCATTAACGAATTAAACAGAATTCCTACACAGGTTGGTAAGTGGTTAACATATCATCAAGTGCAGAGACAAAAAATGATCTTAATCGAAACAGATTATAAAAAAATGGTTGCACTTAAAACCAAATTCTATATGGGTAAAATGGATGATGATGAAAGAGAGAAATATGGATGGCCATTAGAGGGCACAAAAGTTCTCAAGACAGATTTGCATATGTGGTTAGATTCTGATGACGAATTAATTAAAGAAAAACACAAATATAAAATGCAAGAACAAATAGTATCTTTTATAGAAACTACTATTAATAGTATTCAAGATAAAAAATGGTCTATAAAAAATTATATTGAATGGAAAAAGTGGACTGAAGGTGGGTAATGGATACAGTAGTATCAGTAAATAGATTAAATGATGTTTACGCAGAAATAGATTCAAACGAATTTTTTGCACTCAAAGAACTGGTAGAGTATTTTACTTTTAAAGTACCAGGCGCAGAATTTATGCCGACATATAGAAATAAAGTATGGGATGGGAAAATTCGTCTACTTAATCCTAACTCAAGAAAACTTTATCTTGGTCTTGTACCATTGGTGGAAAAATTCTGTTCTTCAAACAATTATAAATTCGAATATCCAAATTCATACCCAAAAATACCCATATCATCTAAAGAATTAGAATCATTTACAAAACTAGTAAATCCACATTCTGGAGGTAAACCGATTGGATACAGAGATTACCAGATTGATGCAATTAAATCATCTATAAACAAAGAGAGAATATTGTTAGTATCTCCAACTGCATCTGGCAAATCTCTCATAATCTATTCACTAGTTAGATTTTACAACATGCATCCAAATGTAAAGGGTAAACAAATTTTAATTATTGTACCAACAACATCTCTTGTTGAACAAATGTATGGGGATTTCAAAGATTATGGCTGGGATGTTGAAAGATATTGTCATAAAATATATCAAGGACAAGATAAGAGAACTAATAAAAAAGTAGTTATATCTACTTGGCAATCAATATATAAAATGGGTAGAGAATATTTTGACCAATTTGGTGCAGTTATAGGCGATGAATGTCATTTATTTAAGGCAAATTCTTTAAATAAAATTATGGAAAAAATGGTTAACTGTAGATATAGAGTCGGCACGACAGGTACACTAGACGGCACTAAAACTCATAAGTTAGTTTTAAATGGATTATTTGGTGATGTAGAACAAGTAACAACAACTAAAAAATTGATTGACAATAAAACACTTTCTGATTTTAAAATTAAATGTCTTGTTTTAAAATATAGTGACGAAGATAGAAAGTTTTGTAAAAAACATTGGAGTTCGGAACCTAATGCGGGCCCAATGAAATATTCAGATGAAATAGATTGGTTAATTACAAATCAACAAAGACAAAGGTTTATCACCAATCTTGCAGAATCATTGGATGGCAACACTCTAGTTTTATTTAATCAGGTAATAAAACAGGGTAAACCGTTACATGAGTCAATACAAAAAAAGGTGGCAGATGGAAGACCTGTTTTCTATGTATCGGGGGAAGTTAAAACCATAGAAAGAGAAGAAGTTAGAAAAATTACAGAAATTTCTGACAACGCAATTATTGTTGCATCTTATGGTACATTCTCTACTGGCATTAATATTAAAAAACTTCACAACGTTGTTTTTGCATCACCATCAAAAAGTAGAGTTAGAAATTTACAATCGATTGGTAGGGCCCTTAGAAAAGGAAATGGGAAAACTTCTGCAGTTCTATATGATGTTGTAGATGATTTAAAATATAAGACATATCTTAATTTTGCCATGAGACACTTTTATGAACGCATAAATATATACAATGAGGAAAACTTTGACTTTTCCATCCATGAAATAAATATGTATAAGGAAGATTAAATGTCAGAAATTGAAGCCGAATACAGAATTGTAAAATTTGTCAACGGAGATGATGTTATTTCTGAAATTAGAGGCCTTGAAGATACAACAAATGATGTTATCTTTTTGGTAGATGCATATCAAATCCAAACGTTTCAAGTACCTACATCCGAAACCCAAACAGTCGCACTAAGAAAGTGGGCTCCATACACAGACGATATCACTGTACCTGTTAGTTTAAGAAATGTTATTTCTATCTCAAGTGTAAAAAACGATCTACTACAATACTACATCAATATTGCCGAACAACAACGTGATTCTGGTGAACCGTTCATGGACGATATCGAGGAGTGTGGAGTACAAGAACTAGTAGATGCGGAAGAAACGGATTCTCTAACTCAAGATACATTGATAGAGATGTTGAAGGCAAGGAAAAGTACAGTTCATTAATGTATCTAAATGAACTATATTAATATCCTTATTATCAATGGTCACTGACCATTATACACCTTGTCAAGATAAAGTCAATACTTTTTTTGACTTGACAACAAAAAAATTTTATGGTATAGTGTATTAACTTTTTAAGGTGAATTAATTATGAAAAAGAAAAAACAACATTACGTAGACAACAAGAAGCTTCTGGTAGCTATGACTGAGTTCAAAGAATCAGTAGAATCTGCAAAACTCAATGAGACACCTAGGCCTAGAGTACCGCCATACATTGGTGAAAGTATAATGAAAATTGCAGAACATCTATCATATAGACCCAATTTTATCAATTACACATATAAAGAAGATATGATTTGTGATGGTATTGAAAATTGTCTTTTATATATTGACAATTTCGACCCAGAGAAAAGTAAAAATCCTTTCGCGTATTTCACTCAAATTATATACTATGCATTTATCCGTAGAATTCAAAAAGAAAAGAAACAGATGTATGTTAAGTATAAGTCTTTAGAAAATTCTGATGTGGTTGATGAGATTATGCAAACTAGTGATGGTAATCCTATGAAAAATAATTATTTGGATTTTATTCAAAATAATCTTGGTGACTTTCTTTCAGATTTTGAAGAAACACAAAGAAATAAAAAGAAAAAACGAGGTAGAAAACCAAAGGTCGAGAGTACTGGAGAATAGTATATATGAAAGTCGCTTTGATTACAGACACCCACTTTGGTGCTAGGGGTGATAGTATTTTATTTTATGATTATATGATGGAATTTTATAATAATGTATTTTTTCCAGAATTAGAAAAAAGAAATATAGATACAGTCATTCATCTTGGAGATGTTGTTGATAGACGTAAATTTATCAATTTTAATATCTTAACCAGAATGAAAAAAGAGTTTCTTGGAAGATTGCAAGAAATGAATATAACTACCCATATGCTGGTAGGAAATCATGATACATATTTTAAAAATACAAATTCAGTCAATGCAATGAAAGAATTGATTGATGCATCACATCCTAATGCTCCTATCATATATGAAGAAGTAGAAAACATAAAGTTATCAGATGGTACTGATATTCTTATGTTGCCATGGATCAATTCAGAAAACTATAAATCATCTCTTTCTGCAATCAAAAAAACTAAGTCTAAAATTTGTTTTGGACATTTAGAACTTGCAGGCTTTGAAATGATGAGGGGTCTTAAATGTGAAGATGGAATGGACATGAAACATTTTGAAAAATTTGATTTGACATGCTCTGGTCACTTTCATACAAAATCTAATCAGGGAAACTTACATTATCTTGGTACTGCATATGAGTTATTTTGGAGTGATTTTAATGACAGAAAAGGATTTCATATTTGGGATACAAAAACCAATGAATTAGAACATATCATCAATCCATATAAAATGTTTAATAAAATATGGTATGATGATAATACAAAAGTTACCGAAGATTTTTCGCATTTAAAAGACAAATATGTAAAGATAATAGTTAAAGAAAAAAGTAACGCATTTCATTTTGAACAACTTGTAGATCAGATGTATCAAGTTGGAGTCGGAGACCTTGCAATTGTCGAAGATGAGATTGATATTGATTGGGAAGATACTACCGATGAAGATCATGCAGAAGATACAATCGCTCTTTTGTCAAAATATATTGATAATTATGAATTAGAGGTTGACAAAACTAAATTAAAGGTTATAATGCAAGAACTGTATTCTGATGCACTGAGGGGAGAATGATTCGTTGATGTATAGTTATGAGTCCTTTATGAAGGACTGTTTTGGTGAATATGATAAACCTACAATAGAACAGTTTAGAGATGAATCTAGGTTGATATACAATGCTGGAGAAGTTACGTTACGAGATTTTTCTAATAAGTTAGATGATAGTGATTATAGAAAACATTCTTTCGATAACTGGTCAGAAATTCTACATCACGCATATATCACAAATTTTGAAAATATGATGAAGAAATGGTTTATTGCACATGCAGAATGTAATAATCCAGATAAGTTTCTTCGTTTCAATGTCGAGCCATCCAGATATAATATAGAAGATGGATTTATCATAGATGGACGAAAAGAAATCACAAGTGGTAGATTATTAAGAAATATATCATATAAAGGTATATACAAAGAAACAGGAAAAATTAATTCCAATGAAAAGGATACGATGTTAGGTGTCTTTGATAATATTATTAACAATAAATTTAGTGTGTCTGCTTTACTTACACCGAAAGTCTCTGACTTCCTCTCGTCAGGAAATTATGATAGTCTTTTTGCAATGCTTCGCGGCACCGCTAATCGTGCTTCTGTTTTTAATCCATACACTTATTCGTGGATATTAAAAAATGTATTTCCAGATGGTAAAAAACTTTTATCTCCAGTGATGAGTTGGTGTACTCCAGTGATTGGTGTTGCAAATTCTAATTATGATGAATTAGTTGCAATTGATGTAATTCCAGATGTTGTGAATAAGGCTAAAGAACTACACACTTATAGTGAAAATATGAGAAATACCTTTTTTGGTGATGATTCAAAATCTGGTACTTTCTTTTGTTGTCCATCAGAAAAACTTGATGAGAGGTACAAATTTAGTGAAACATATAAAGAATATTTTGATTTGGTGTTTTTTTCGCCCCCATATTATAATTTGGAAGTTTATACTGGAGGAGAACAATCCCACGAATCATGGCAAACCTACGAAGAATGGTTAGATGGATACTGGCGTCCTACAGTAGAATTATGTCATCGTTGTCTTAAAGATGGTGCGACTTTTAGTTTTGTAATTGTTGAAGATTATTCAGAGTTGAATAAAAAACGCATTCCTATTAGTGCTGATATGAAAAGAATTGCATCAGAATATTTTACTTATGATAAACTGATACATATTTCGTGGGGGGGTTTTAGTGCAGCCAAAAATTCTAATGAAAAAAGAAAAAACTTGTTAGAAAATGTACACATACTAAAAAAGGTATAATATGATTGAATTTCAAACAATTAGATGGAAGAATTTTCTATCTACAGGAAACAACTTTACTTCAGTAGATTTAAATAGATCACCAACTACGTTAATTCTTGGAACGAATGGTGCAGGAAAATCAACTATTCTAGATGCATTGACATTTGGACTTTTTGGTAGGCCTTTTAGAAAAATTAATAAACCACAATTGGTAAATTCGGTAAATGAAAAAGATTGTTTAATTGAAATAGAGTTTAAAATTGGTAGTAAGACATATAAAGTAAAACGTGGTATAAAACCCAATGTATTCGAAATTTGGAATACCTACAGTGGAGTTATGATTAATCAGGACTCTAAGGCAAAAGATTATCAGAAATATCTAGAAGAAAATATATTAAAATTGAATTATAAATCATTTACTCAAACAGTAATTTTGGGTAGTGCAACATTCGTGCCGTTTATGCAACTAAGTGCAGCTGACCGTAGAGATATTATTGAAGATTTATTAGATATTAAAATCTTTACGACAATGAATGATATGTTGAAAATAAAACAGATTGAACTTAAAGATGAACTATTTGAGAATGATAAGAATAGAGAATTAACTGATCAGAAAATAGATATGCAAGAAAGATATATTGAATCTGCTGACGCAAATAAACAAAAGGCTGTTCAAGAACATAAGGGAAAAATTGCATTAAAGACTATGGAAATCAATAGTCATATATCTGATGTAGAGGTATTTGGAAAACAGGTAGAAGATTTAAATGAAAGTATAAGTGATTTTTCTAAAATTAAAAAGAAACAATCTAAACTGGACAATATTGAAAGTCAGTTAATGTCTAGTTCTAAAAAACACACTAAAGACATTAAGTGGTTTGAAAGTATAGATTCTTGTCCAACTTGTAAACAGTCTGTCACAGAAAATCATAAAAAGAATATGATTAGTGATAAGAAGGAAAAAGTTGGTGAAATTGAAAATGCAATCACTGCACTATCTGCAGAGTTTAAGTCTGTTAATCTCCGCATGAATAAAATTACATCTATACAAGAAAATATATCTAATATAAATTCACAAATCGCAGAAAAGAATACAGTTGTTAGAATGTTACAAAAACAAGTTTCAGAACTAACAAATGAAATAGGTGTTATGGAAAATGACGATTCCGCATCGGTCACTAAGTTGAATAAAGAATTAAAAGACTTAAAGAAAACATTAAGTGAACACAATAAGATTAGAGAAGAACTTTTAACAAAAAGAGAATATTATACAGTATCTTCTGTTTTGTTAAAAGATACTGGTGTAAAAACATCTATCATCAAGTATTATTTACCAAAGATGAATAAATTGATTAATAAATATTTACAAGAGATGGATTTTTATGTCAACTTTACTATGGATGAAAAATTTAGTGAAAACATAAAATCTAGAGGTAGAGAAAACTTTTCTTATGCATCATTTTCTGAAGGTGAAAAGATGCGTATTGATCTTGCACTACTCTTTACTTGGAGAGCAATTGCAAAGATGAAAAATAGTGTTAACACTAATTTATTAATCCTCGACGAAGTATTTGATAGTAGTTTAGATAATTCTGGTACAGATGAGTTTCTTAAACTATTAAATACATTAGGTGGTAATAATGTTTTTGTTATTAGTCATAAAGGCGAAATACTTTATGATAAATTCCGTAGTGTGATTAAGTTTGATAAGGTTAAAAACTTTAGCCAGATTGTTGAGGAAAAATGAACAGTTTGATGTGTAAAGACTATAGAGAAGTAATCGAGGATTATTCATATGATTACATTTTTACTAGTCCGCCAGATTTTGAGGAAATTGGGTCTGATCCAGGCAAGCCCGAAGATTACCAAGATTTCCTTATTGAAGTTTTTTCGAAAGCGACACCGAAAAAAGGATTAATTACTGTTGCATTTACAGACAGAAAATACAAAGGAACTATTGTACCAAAATCATCCATCTTAAAACATTCTATGATGGCAATTGGATATAAATTGCAAACACATAAAATATGGGTTAAATCAACTAAGGTAGATTTGTTTAGATTGACATACGGTAATGTACTTACATTCGGTAAAGGTAAAACAAAACAGAATTTAGAAAAAGAATTTAAACCAGATGTGTGGATGGACGGTACAGATAAATATAAGAAATTTGCATATGGAATGCCCGTAAATGTACCCAGAAGATGCATTCTTAATTATACTGCAGAAAATGATGTAGTATATGACCCATTTATGGGTAGTGGTACAACTGCTGTTGCAGCACATAGGACAAATAGACAATATATTGGTTCTGAGTTGAGTTCGGAATTTCACCAACTATCAATTGAAAGAATTAATGAAGAAGGAACAAGAATGGATCAATTTCTATGACTTTAACAGGTGCATCCCAAAACATGCCATTTAATGTAGATATGGCATTGAAAGCTCAACAATATGGGCATCCAAACGTTTATCCGAATTCTGAATACATAAAACCACCATTAGAAAAGAAAAAACTGAGAGTGGTTGACCCTGCAACTAGAACTGAAATCAGTATTCAGAGATTTAAAGATATGCAAGAAAGAGTCGATGAACTGAGAGAAACATTACAGACTAATAAAAATGGCTTGACATATGATCGGGTTTCTGGTAATATAGAGGTTAAATCAGAAAAGATAGATCAAGGTCAAGTTGTGGATATTAGTGTATGAATGAGCAAGAACAAGTATTATATAATTATTTAGAGCAGTGTAAGAATTCAGATGGATTACCAGTTTTTGACAATCCATTGTTTTCTCATCTTACAGGCGAGTATGGTAGAGAGATGTTTCGTAAAGTACTTGCGGAATATATTACAACCGAAAAACCACCATTTCCGTTTAAAGAATTTAAATATGAAGATATGGTCAAATCTTTTAGAAAACTAAAAAAGACTGATTATTCCGATTATATCCAACCACAAGACCAAGTACAAAAAGAAGTCATGGAAAAGTATGATGACTATAAGTATTCGTATGCAGATCATGGTTTGGGTATGGTTGATGTACCATCTACTTTCAATGAAGTAAGTGATTATTTTCACAATAAAGGACGTATGGCCTGTGGGTCGTATGGGTTTACTTCTCCAGTTGATAGGTGGAACAGTGGAGACAACATTTGGGGTGTGCTAGGCCCCATCTGGCGCGGAGTAAACGATAGTTGGGAGTTGACACCCAAACAGTACTTAATGGCATTTAGACTTGGTACATACATTGCCACGCAGTTTAAACCCATGGTCGCAAAAGTGTTTTATGAAATGACTTCTGCGAAAAGAGTTCTTGATACATCAATGGGTTGGGGAGATAGACTTGCTGGTTTCTTTGGGTCTAATGCAACACATTATATTGGATGTGATCCAAATCCAAATACTTTTGCAATCTATAAAATACAGGCAGAAGAATATTCTAAATTGATTGGTAATAAGTATACCATCACAGAGAAAGAAGATTATTTTGCATTGTATGGTGATAAAAAATCATGTGTATTTTATCGTAGTGGTGCAGAGAATTTACCATGGGATGAAATAACAGATATTGATTGTGCATTTACATCACCACCATATTTTTCTACAGAAAGATATAATGAAGGTGGTGAACATTCCGAAGATCAATCTTGGTCTAAGTTTAATGAATACAATGCATGGAGAGATGAATTTTACTTACCAGTTTCTACAAATTCATATAATTCATTACGTGAAGGTGGACATATGATGGTTAATATCATGGATCCGAAAATCAAAGGTAAAAGATATTATTCTGGTGATGAATTGGTCGACGAATTAAAAGATTCGTTTTTAGGACAAATTGGTATGCGAATCATGCAACGTCCACAGGGTAAAGCTGTCTTTTCTGATGAAAATGGTGACTTTGACAAAGAAAAAATGAATAATTTTATGAATAAACTTTACATGGAAAATGTGTGGACTTTTCGTAAGGGAAACAATGACTTAGACTTGTTTAGACACAAGAGAGTTGTAAGTTTGGATAGTTTCTTTTCATAATTGCTTGACATTACCATCGTAATACTGTATTCTTCTAGTATAAGTTGATTCGAAGGAGTAAAAATGTCTAAGGTATTCCACACAAAAGAGTCAAAGTCTCTTCTCGCAAAACTCATGTCCGAAGAAAATATTACGGTTCGTCATGAGAAAATCGAGACTGCATACTTTGATGTCAAAAATCGTGTACTCGCATTGCCTATCTGGCAAGATATGAGTAATGATCTATACGACCTTTTGGTTGGTCACGAGGTAGGACACGCTCTATACACTCCAGAAGAAGGTTTGTTGGAGGCAGTTGCTCGTTCAAATCAATCATTTGTTAATGTTATTGAGGATGCTCGTATTGAAAAACTCATGAAACGTAAGTTTGCTGGGTTGCGTACCTCTTTCATCAAAGGATATCAAGATTTAGAAGAACGTAATTTCTTTGAGATGAATGGTGTTTCTCCCGATAAAGTTGCCTTTATTGACCGTATCAACTATTTCTTTAAAACTGTAACTGCAAACCAACTACTCGCTCGGGATTGGTTTTCTGACGAAGAAATGGTTTGGGTAGACCGCATTTCTGCCGCAGAAACATTTCAAGAAGTTGATGATATTGCTGCAGATTTGTTTGCATATCTAAAAGAGAAACAAGAAAATCAACAGGAACAAGAACAGGAACAGCAGAGTCAATCTTCATCTGATGGTGAACAAGATAACAATTCTGAACAGTCTATGCCTTCACAAGGTAGTGAAGATCAACAGAATGATACTGACGGTTCTGGTGATGCAGATAGTGATGATGCATCAGAAGAAGATGGAGAAGATGAAACTAGTAACAAAAAAACTGAATCTAAAGAAGATACTGATGAATCTGAGGAAGAAGAAAAAAGTGAAAAGTCTGGTCAAAAAGAAGTAGACGAAAAGCTTCAATCACAAAGTGAACAAGATGGTTCTATACTAGGTGGTAAAGAAGGTGGTACTGGTGGTACTGCGATTGATGAACTCAAATCAAATACTGATGATGCAATGTCTCGTAATTCGCAAAACCTAGTTGATAGAAATGCTCGTGAAATTACTTATGTCAATAAAGTTAACAATGATGTTTTCAATCGCCATGTTAACGATTGGACAGTTGTTGTTGGTGAATTGGAATCTCAAATAGGTACAGTATCTGATATGATGCCGGATTTCAACTCTGATAACAAAAATGCAATTTCTTACTTAGTAAAAGAATTTGAAATGAAGAAGTCTGCTGATGCTCATGCTCGGTCTATGACTGCAAACTCTGGACAAATTAATGCGAGTAAATTGTGGAGTTATCAGATTAATGAAGATATCTTTAAAAAGAAAACAGTTTTGCCTGATGGTAAAAATCATGGTATGATTATGTTTGTTGATTGGTCGGGTTCTATGCATGGTAGTCTTTATTCTACAGTGCGCCAGACTGTGACACTTGCAATGTTTTGTCGCCGTGTTGGTATTCCGTTTGAAGTTTATGGTTTTAATGATAATGGACGCAATGGTAACACAGACCAAATTGATAATAACAATGTTGGGGATATTATTATTGATAAAAGTTTAAATCTTCGTAATTATATTTCACATCGTATGAATGCTAATCAATTCAAAACTGCCTGTAACTTGATTTTGAATGTTGCACACAAAATTGATAACGACTACTGGAGTCAGACGTTTGTAAAAGATGGATTGTCTGGAACTCCTTTGAATGCCGCACTATGGTGTGCAGACGAAATCATCTATCGTTTTCGCCGTGAAAATGGTTTGCAAAAAGTAAACCTAGTTGTACTTACTGATGGTGAAAATGGTGGTTGGGATCAATATGTACAAGACTACGGTAGTGCAAAACATGTAACATCATTCATGACATATCGCCGTACTAAAGTTGTTATGACCGATAAACAAACCAATAAAGTTTTCACAAATAATGACGAAGATAGTACAAATTTCATTCTGCGTTTCCTACGTGAAAAACATAACATTAACGCAATTGGGTTTTATCTTGTTGGTTCTCGCCGTAGTGACGCTCGAAATGCAGTACAAAACTATGTTGCAAAAAATTACAATGATGTAACACCATTGGTTCGTCAACTTCGGAAGGATAATTTTCTTGTTAGTAAATCTACTGGTTATAATGAATATTATATTGTTAACGCAGTTGATGCAAAATCAACTGAACTTGAAGTTAATTCAGATATGACAAAAGGTCGGATTGCAAAAGCATTCGCCGCCCATAGTTCATCAAAGAAATCTAATCGCCAACTTTTGAATAAATTTGTCGATTTAGTTAAATAATTCGCCTAAAACGCTTGACATTGCCATGTAAATATGGTTCAATAGTAAAGTAAGAAGTGAATGATTCTGTGAAACCCTGTAAAGGATATATTATGAAAAACTTAGAAGCCCGTAAGCAGTTCTGTGAACTTGCAATGGATACTTATGGTACTGATACTTTGTCACGTACTCAAATCAACAATCTCGCTAAGGTACATCAGTTGCCCGACCCTGCATGGTTGAAGTCTGATAAGTATCGTGTTGCTCGCGGTAAATATCAGATGCCTTCTGATGAAACAACTAACATATCAGCCCCAGTGACAACGGCGCCTTCTAACAATGTAGTTAACATGCAAGTTGATTTGTCTTATACTGAAAACTTGGTTCCTGCAAAAGACCCCAGTTTTGTAAAGTTTGGTAATTTTGAAGATCTCAAAACTATCATTTCATCTAACATGTTTTATCCAGTTTTTATTACTGGTTTGTCTGGTAACGGCAAAACATTCGGTACGCAACAAGCTTGTGCTCAGTTGAAACGTGAATGTATTGTAGTACCTATTACTGTTGAAACTGATGAGTCGGACCTTCTAGGTGACAAAACTCTGATTGATGGTAATGTTTCTTTTGTGCCCGGACCTGTTATCCGCGCAATGGAACGTGGTGCAGTTTTGGTATTGGATGAAGTCGATCTTGCATCCAACAAAATTATGTGTTTGCAATCGATTGTTGATGGTAAAGGTGTTTACCTCAAGAAAGATAATCGGTTTGTTGAACCTGCGCCTGGATTTACTATTGTCGCAACTGCAAATACAAAAGGTAAAGGTTCTGACGATGGACGTTTTGTAGGTACTAACGTTATGAACGAAGCGTTTCTGGAACGTTTCAAGATTACTTTCGAACAAGAATATCCTAATCAAACTGTCGAGAAAAAAATCTTGACTAAAGTATTGGATACTTTCGGAATGGAAGATGATTCATTCATTATGAACCTGACCGTATGGGCACAAACTATTCGGAAAACTTTCGAAGATGGTGGTATTGATGATGTTATCTCTACTCGCCGTTTGGTTCATATCATTGAAACATATGCGATTTTTAAAGACCGTGTAAAGTCAATTGAATTGTGTACTAATCGTTTTGATGATGATACAAAATCATCTTTCGTAGACCTTTATCAGAAAATTTCTGATGATGGTGTATCAACAGAAGAAGTTACTGGTGTTGACCTAGACAAAGCCGATGGTGAAGAAATCCCATTTTAAGGAGTAAGAATTGATAGACTACAAATTTAATGAAGATGTGCTGCTGGATGAAATCCGGCAGTATATCGATAACACTTATAAAGGCCACTATTCAAAAACCACTTACCAATCGACCGAAGTTATTATGGGTCGAGGCCATGGTGAGGGTTTTTGTATGGGCAATATTGACAAGTATTCTAATCGTTATGGAAAAAAAGGTGATGAAGATGATTGGAGAAAAGACTTGATTAAAATAGTTCACTATGGTATACTAGCACTATACAATCACGATATAACTTATGGAGACAATGAAAATGAAAATCAGTGAATCGACCCAACTAGTTTTGCGAAATTTCGCAAACATCAATCAATCGCTTTTGTTAAAGCCAGGAAACAGAATTAGTACAATGTCTGTTATGAGAAACATTCTTGCATCGGCAGATGTAGAAGAAACGTTTCCAGTAGAGTTTGGTATTTACGATTTACCTAGATTCTTGGGTAACTTGTCTATATATCCAGAGTTGGAATTTAATGATAAGTATGTACTTATGTCAAACGGATCAAAAACATATAAATTTATGGCATCAGATCCATCTATCATTGTACATCCAACAACAACATTTGCGATGGATGATTCAGAACATAATGCACCAGATGCAAAAGAGGCCCCAGAGTATGATATTGATGTCACTCTTACTGGACCTGCTTTGTCAACTATTGCAAAAGTTGCGTCAATAAACTCTTTACCAGATTATGCATTGATGACCGAGGATGGTGTAATTAACTTTGTTGCTCTGGATAAAAAATCTGATACATCTGATCTTGCGAAAGAACCTGTTGGTAAATCTGATGCAGATTTTAAAATGTTTTTCCGCGCTGAAAACTTGAAACTTGTAGAGGGTGATTACAATGTACGTGTATCACGCCATAAGATTTCTACTTTCCGCCATCAAACAAAGGCCCTGCAATATTGGGTAACTCTTGAACAGGATTCGGAGTACAATGGGTAATGAAAGAACAATTCCTATGGGTCGAGAAATATCGGCCACAATCTATTGATGATTGTATTCTGCCAGAAGAATTAAAAGATACATTCAAAGAGTTTGTGGATAATAAAGACTTGCCTAACCTGTTATTGACAGGTGGGCCCGGCGTAGGTAAAACTACAGTTGCAAAGGCTCTGTGTCTAGAAATGGGCATGGATCATCTTCTAATAAATGGTTCGGAGGAGGGTGGTATTGATACCCTCCGAAATACTATTAGAAATTACGCATCCACTGTGAGTTTTTCGAGTCAGGGTAAAGTTGTGATTCTAGATGAGGCGGATTATCTTAATCCACAGTCTACACAGCCTGCATTGCGTGGTTTCATTGAAGAATTTGCAGGCAACTGTAGATTTATTTTGACTTGTAATTTCAAAAACCGCATAATCGAACCGTTGCACTCACGATGTTCTGTAATTGAATTTAAAATAAAAAAATCTGATAAACCCAGACTTGCTGCAAGTTTTGGTAAAAGGGTTTGTGGTATTTTGGATGATGAGAACATTAAATACCAAAAAAGTGTAGTTGGTCAGGTAATGATGAAATACTTTCCTGATTGGAGAAGGGTATTAAACGAACTACAACGTTATTCTGTTGGTGGTACAATTGATTCTGGTATTTTTGAAAATCTTGGTGAGATATCTTTAGACAGTCTGGCAAATTCACTCAAAAATAGAGACTTTACTGAAATGCGTAAATGGGTTGCAGAAAACTCTGACAACGACCCAAATCAACTTTTTAGAAAGATTTATGATGGCATGTATGACTACCTTGAACCAAATTCGATTCCAGATGCAGTACTTATTATTGCACAATATCAATATCAATCTGGATTTGTTGCAAATACTGATATTAATCTTGTTGCATGTCTTACAGAGATGATGGTTAGTTGTCAGTGGAAATAACAAATGTCAAAAAAACATTTCAAAAAACTTCTTAAAAATGTAGATTTTTCTGCAAACTATGGCGCAGCCGGAGGGAGAACTTTTACTCTACTGCGCGATGCTGGATACACTGAAAACCAAATTTCTAATAAATTTAATGGTCACGATAATAGTATCAGCTGGGAAGATTTGAGAGATATTTTTGAATTTCAAAATAGATTGTGTTATTATCTTTCTTGGAAAATAGATTTAGATGAATTGTATGTACCATATTCTCCCTTTGCCCCTTCGGTAGATAGAATTGATAATTCTAAAGGATATGATTTAGATAATATTGTTATATGTACTAGATTTGCAAACTTGGGAATGAGTGCATACAACCATCCTAATTTCAGAGAAAGATTGCAGTATGAAATGGATAATAGAGAAAACATATTTGTTGAAAGATACAAAAAGCAACCAAAGTTTGGATTGGACAATTTTTTATGAGTTATGATTTATTTAAAGACTATATCCCAGCAATATCAAACACTAAATTAGATTTAATGAATAGTGGTGATGAACTGTGGGAAAAAAATTATCCAGCATTTATGGTAAATAAAACATTTTCACATTTTCAAGATACAATTTTATATGCACAGGAGATGAATCGACGCCCCCACCTAGACAATAAGCTTCAGTTTGACTATTTACTAAATACAATTAGACCGATGAAAAGATTTTCAAGATGGCCTAAAAAGATTGCTCATGATGATTTAGAATATGTTAAAGAATATTATGGGTATAATGATGTAAGAGCTGAAGAGGCTCTTAGTTTACTTAATGATGAACAAATAAAAATAATAAAACAAAAGTTGAACAAAGGTGGATAGTTATGGGGAATACAGATGTAGAAAGTCTGGTTGAGGTACGCCTCTCAGACCAAGAGGATTTCTTAAAAATTAGAGAAACATTAACACGAATTGGTGTTGCCTCTAGAAAAGATCGAAAACTATATCAGTCATGCCATATTTTACATAAACAAGGAAAGTATTACATTGTACACTTCAAAGAATTGTTTAAGTTGGATGGGAAAGATTCAGATTTTTCCGAAAACGACAGGGCAAGAAGAAATACTATCGTAAACTTACTTAAAGAGTGGGCATTAATTGATGTAGTAAGAGAAGATGATTACGAGGCTGCACCATTGTCTCAGATAAAAATTTTATCACACAAAGAAAAAGATGGTTGGGAATTAGTTCCTAAGTATAATATTGGAAGAAAACGTTAAATAATTTATGGAATTTGTTATGGAAAATTTGAATGTTGGTTGCTATAAAGTAACCGAAAACGCACACTTACCAGAATATGGAACTGAACAGGCTGCATGTTTTGACTTGAAGGCAAGTTTACAAGATGTAGAAACTGTATCTGTCTTTGGTTATTCAAATTCAAAATCAAAAAGAACTGTAAAGAATAATAGTGTAACACTATATTCTAATGAAAGAGTATTAGTTCCTACTGGAATAATTTTTGACTTGAATTTTGGACAATCTCTTAGAATTCATCCAAGATCTGGACTTGCATGGAAAACTGGTATAACTTTATTAAATTGCGAAGGTGTGGTCGATGCAGATTATGTTGACCCTACTTTTGTGATGTTATACAACATCTCTGATGTACAATTTAAAATTACTGATGGTGATAGAATTGCACAGGCAGAAATTATTACTGCAAGTCCTAGAATGAATTTCGATGTTATATCGGAAAAACCTGTTATTAAAACTGACCGTAAAGGCGGTTTTGGTTCAACAGGAGTATAATTTTTTTTGTTTTTATTAATAAAAGTGAAAAAAGTTTTATAAATAATATTGGAGTTGCCGATAGGGGCTCCAATTTTAACCTTGCTAAATATAATAGGAGGAAAATATGGTTAGGTTTACAACAGGACAATTAGATCCATTTCTACGTAGTAGTATCGGGTTCGATCATTTATTTAGAGAATTGGATAGGGATGCGACAAGAACGCAACAATCCTATCCACCATACAATATTATTAAAGAAACAGATGAAAAATACCGCATTGAGGTGGCTGTTTCTGGATTCTCTGAGAATGAATTGAATGTCGAAGTAAAAGAAAACACTTTGACAGTTAGTGGAGTTAAAGAAAAGGAAACTGAAATCGAATATCTACATAAAGGTATTGGTGGAAGAAACTTTGAAAGAACTTTTACACTGGCAACCGACCTCGTAGTAAAAAGTGCCGATATTCAAAACGGCATTCTTGTAATTGGAATGGAATTATTAATTCCAGAACACAAGAAACCAAGAACCATCAAAATCAATGGTGAAGAATCTACTTCAGAACCAGAGTTATTGGTTGAATAAATATTATAAGGTGGGGGGAAACCCCCACCAAACAACATGTAAAGGTGATAGTAATGGAAACGCACGATCAAATTATTGCTGTAATTGAGCAATACAAACTAGAAAATCAAAAATTCGCAAGTGGTAATAAAAGTGCTGGCATTCGTGCCAGAAAATCACTTATGGAACTTAATAAATTGACTAAAGTTCGCCGAGCTGAAATCCAAGAAGAAAAGGAATGGATTGTCAAATGAGCGATAAAATTCTTTATCGCACCAAGAGAGGTAAATCTGGAAAGATTGGAGATTTAGAATTTCGTCCAGCACTTCCCAATGACCAACTCATGGGCGCGATTATGAATAATAAAGTACTTATGTCAAATGGAAATCCACAAGTAATTATGCAAAAAGTTATAGATATGGAGTGGAGATGGTTTGAACGTAGGATTATTAAATTTTGTGGAAACACAGAAGAATCTCATGCATTACAACATGCATTGAGAGAACACATTAAAAAAGAAAAAAAATGGATCGCAAAAGGAGCAAAAGCAGATGCAATTTAATTATGTTACAAGCCCATTTATGAGGGCATTAATTCGAAAATATGAATTTGAAAGAGATGAAGCAATCGCAAATCTACATGCATTTTTCGAAAATGGTGTAGGTGTGGGAGATCATGCAAATATTGTTTCAAGTATGGATGAGCAAGTATCTAAGTTAGAAGCTGCAGAGGGTAAACTAAAATCATTGATTACACATTTTGCAGCACAACCATCTGCGCCTGTCGAAGAACCATCAAATGAGTCTTAAATCTGTAAAACTTGTACGTTTAATATCTGGTGAAGAACTTTTGGGTGAAGTTACCGTACTTGATAGTGGTAATGTTAAACTCAAAAATTCTTGTCAGGTTGCAACATCATATGCAGATCCTACATCTGCTACAGCAAGAATAGGCCTCGCACCATTTTTACCGTATACAAACGCAAAAGATGGTGTAGAGGTACAACAGAATTATATTGGATTTATTACAGAACCTGTTACAGAACTTTTAAATGAGTATAGTAAAGTATTTGGTAGTGGATTAGTATTACCAGATAATGCATTGAAGGCTGCAACTTCTACATCAAATCATGGATTTGTGAAGGCATAATAGCTTGACATTTTGTATCATTAATGGTACTATAACAACTAATACGATTTAATAATGACTGTGGTGGTAAATGCGTTTTTATACAAATGTACAATGTGTCGGTAATAAAATATTCCTCAGAGAATACGACAATGGAAAGCGTAGGGAAGTAAAACTAGATTACTCTCCTACTCTTTTTGTATCTGGTGGTAGTGGTAAATCCAAATATAAAACTTTGCATGGAGAAAGTGTTGAGCCTATTAGACATGGTTCAATACGTGATGCAAGAGAATTTATCAAAAAGTATGACGATATAGAAAATATGAAAATCTATGGTCATACACAATTCATCTATCCATTTATTGGTGATGAGTATCCAAGTGAAATTCAGTATGATGAATCAAAGATAAACATTTGCAATATCGATATCGAAGTTGAGTGCGAAAATGGTTTTCCAGAACCAACTCTTGCAAACGAAATTGTTAACGCAATCACAATGAAAATGAAAGATCAATATATTGTTCTTGGATTGGGTGATTGGGAAAACAAAAGTCCAGAAACACAACATCTTAAAATTAAATACTATAAGTTTACTGATGAACTTGCACTCTTGCGTAGTTTTTTGGAAATTTGGACACATGCAAAAATCGATATTGTTACTGGTTGGAATGTGAACCAGTTTGATATGACGTATCTTGTCAATCGTATTGGTAAAACTCTTGGTGATGATGAAGTCAAAAGATTGTCCACATGGGGGATTGTCAGGAAAATAGAAAAGAATATTCGTGGTCAGATGCAGACACAAGTACAGATCAGTGGATTATCTATTATTGATTATCTTGATTTGTACAAAAAGTTTACATATGTAACTAGAGAAACGTATCGATTAGATCATATTGCATATGTCGAGTTGGGTCGGAAAAAACTTGACCACTCTGAATTTGCAAATATGCATTTATTCTATAAACAAGATTATCAAAAGTTTATTGATTATAACATTATCGACGTTGAGTTGGTCGATAAACTTGAAGATAAACTTAAACTAATGGAATTACTTATTACCATTGCATATCAGTCTAAAGTAAATTATGACGAAGTATTCTCACCTATTAAGGTGTGGGATTCCATTGCATTTCATGAATTGCGTAGAAGTAAAACTGTAATTCCGCCTCGTAATAATAATACTAAATCGGAAGCTTATGAGGGTGCATATGTAAAAGACCCAACTGTTGGTAAACATGAATGGGTTATGTCATTTGATTTAAACAGTTTGTATCCACACTTAATTATGCAGTATAATATTTCACCAGAAACATTGTATGACAAAGAAAGAGTCAACACATCTGTTGAGAAACTATTGAATCAAGAAACGGATTTATCTAGTTTGCAGCGCAGTAATATGACTGTGTGTCCAAGTGGGGTTCTTTTCAATAAAGATAAACGTGGGTTTCTGCCCAAGTTGATGCAAAGTATGTATGATGATCGTACTACATATAAGAAGTTGATGTTAAAGACCAAACAAGATAAGATTGATGGTAAGGGCGACCCTGTTGAATTGGACAAGAAGATTGCTCAGTTAAACAACAAACAAATGGCCGCAAAGATTTTGTTAAACTCTGCTTATGGTGCTTTGGGAAATCAGTACTTTAGATACTTTGATATCAGACAGGCAGAATCTATCACTTTGTCTGGACAACTTTCAATTCGATGGATCGAAGAGAAAGTAAATATATACATGAATAAAATTTTAAAAAACGATGAGGATAAAAATTATGTCATTGCAAGCGATACGGATTCAATTTACGTTGCTCTTGGTGACTTGGTTGACAAGTTTGTTAAAATCAAGGAAGGTGAGTCAAAATCAGAAGAAACACGAAGGAAAGTTGACTTTCTTGATAAGGTTGCCCAAGAGAAGTTTGAACCATATATCGATAAGTGTTATCAAGATCTTGCTACGTATGTAAATGCATACGACCAGAAGATGCAGATGGCCAGAGAGGTTATTGCCGATAGTGGTATCTGGACTGCAAAGAAAAGATACATTCTCAATGTTTGGGATAACGAAGGTGTTAGATATAAATCACCAGAACTTAAAATCATGGGTTTGGAGGCAGTTCGTTCATCAACACCAGAATCTTGTAGAAATATGATTAAGAAATCACTTGAACTTATTCTGCGTAGTAACAACGATAGTTTGATTGAATTTATTGAACAGTTTAGACAAGATTTCAAAACATATGAAGTTGATGATGTTGCATTTCCTAGAAGTGTAAATGGACTTACTAAATATCATGACCCCGTTCTCACATACAAAAAAGGTACACCAATTCATGTAAAGGGTGTATTATTCTACAACCAACTAGTCAAAAAACATAAACTAGAAATGCAGTATCCGCCTATAAAAGACGGTGAAAAAATTAAGTTTTGTTATCTAAAAGAACCAAACCCATTGCAAAATAATACTATTGCAATTGCGGCCGGTACATTACCCAAAGAATTTGAGTTGGATAAGTTTCTTGATTATGATACACAATTTGAAAAGGCATATCTCGAACCAATTAAAACTATTGCGGAAACAATTGGTTGGGAAATAGAAAAGAAAATAACATTAGACAGTTTTTTTAATTAGGAGAATATGATGAGTCTTATGAATAAAATTAGAAAGAACACTACCTTCAAGGATGGGAGAGTTGATGTTTTATCAGAGTCAAAGTTTCTGAATCAAAAAGACATGACCTCAACAAGTATCCCTGCAGTAAATATTGCATTGTCTGGATCGCCAGATGGTGGATTCACTTCAGGACTTACTATGATTGCCGGGCCAAGTAAACACTTTAAGACTGCATTTGGTCTTTTGATGATGAAATCTTATTTGGATAAAAATCCAGATGGCGTTGCATTGTTTTATGATTCGGAGTTTGGTACGCCGCAGGCATATTTCGATACTTTCCAAATCGATACTAGTAGAGTTATTCATGTGCCTGTTACAAACCTAGAAGAATTAAAATTTGATATTATGTCACAACTATCAGACATTGAAGTTGGCGATAAGTTGTTTATCGTAATAGATTCTGTAGGAAATCTTGCATCGAAGAAAGAAGTTGACGATGCGGAATCTGGTAAGTCTGCAGCAGACATGACACGAGCAAAACAATTCAAGTCTTTGTTTAGAATGGTAACACCACATCTATCAATGAAAGATATCCCTATGGTTGCGATTAACCATACATACGACTCACAGGGTATGTTCCCCACTAAAGTCGTTTCTGGGGGTACTGGCATGTACTACAGTGCAGATACTATATGGATCATTGGTAGACAACAAGAAAAAACTGGTACAGAAATCTCTGGATATAACTTTATCATCAATGTAGAAAAATCTCGATATGTACGAGAAAAATCTAAAATTCCTGTGTCGGTAAGACATGAAGGTGGTATGGATACTTGGAGTGGTCTACTTGATATGGCATTAGATGCTGGGTGTATAAGTCAATCTGGTGCGTGGTATCAATTAGTTGATTTGGAATCTGGAGAAGTACAGGATAAAAAATATCGATCCAAAGAATTTACTGGAAAAGAGTTTTGGACACCTATTTTAGAAAGTAATCATTTTAAGAAATATTTGAAAGAAAGATATGTAGTAGGTAATAGTGCGATTATGGAGGAATAAATGGCACTATTTGCATCGAAGTATGTATATAAGCAAAGACTAGATATTTGTAAAGGGTGCGATCAATTTCAAAAGATGGCACTACTTTGCAAATCGTGTGGTTGTTTTATGCCTGCCAAGGCAAAGATTGCGAATATAAGGTGTCCAGAAGATAAGTGGGTAGAAGTTTATGGTACTGAAGAAAAAGAACCAGAGACAGTAACCCTCTTAAAATCTGTACAAACAGAAACATATCAAGAAAAAACAAGTAGACTTATGAATACTGCAAAAAATCTTAGGATAGAGGCAGATAAATTAGAGAAAGAGGCGAAAGGAATATTATGACCGACACTGTTACTGAACAAACTTTTACCATGATGCAAACCGAAAATGAAGAAGATGGGTATGCAATCAAAATTAATGAAGGCCAATTTCTTAATGTGATTTATACAATTGGTTCTGTAAAGATCCATGAAGAAGGTGATGAGGCAAGATTAGAGTTTGATTTTACTCCAATAAAGGGTAACATTATGTGGCCAGTAGAAAAGTTATATGAAAACGAAAAATTACAAGAACTTGCTGGACAAATCCTAAAATATATGTTAGAAGTATCAGTCAATGATGCACTTAACAATGTAAACACGCAGGCCTAAATGGAAATTACAGAACTTATAATTTTAAAGAATTTGATTCACAATGATGAGTATTGTCGCAAGGCAATGCCTTTCATACAGAATGAGTATTTCGTAGATGAAAAAAACAAGGTTATATTTAATGCAATATATGACCATGTAGACAAATATAATACTGCACCATCTACAACAACTTTGACTGTAACACTAGATGAAATGCAAGTCAGTGATATGGTACATAAAGAGTGTACTGAAACTATTTCTGTTATGAACCAATTAGAAGATGTTAGTTCTGATTGGTTGGTAGATACAACAGAGAAATGGTGCAAAGACCGAGCGTTATATCTTGCTATCATGGAATCAATTCAAATTATTGATGGAAATGACAAGACACAAGATAAAGGTTCATTACCTAAAATTTTATCTGATGCACTTGCAGTTTCTTTTGATAATAATATCGGACACGATTTTATAGAAGATTTTGAATCTAGATTTGAATTCTATCAAAGAGTGGAAGAAAGAATTCCTTTTCATTTGGATATGTTGAACAAAATCACCAAAGGTGGTTTGGTTAACAAATCTCTTAATATTGCACTTGCTGGTACTGGTGTCGGTAAATCTTTGTTTATGTGTGATGTCGCAGCAAACCATTTGATGATGGGTAAGAATGTTTTGTATATTACTTTGGAGATGTCCGAAGAAAAAATTGCAGAACGTATTGATGCAAACCTTTTAAATGTACCTATATCTCAAGTTGAGAGTATGCCGAAAGACTTGTTTGAAAAAAAGATTGAAAAATTAAGACAAAAAACAACTGGAAAACTTATTGTAAAAGAGTATCCAACTGCTTCTGCAAATGCAAATCATTTCAGACATTTAATACAAGAACTTGCACTCAAAAAGAATTTTGTGCCAGATATTATATACATTGATTATCTCAACATATGTACGTCATCTCGCATTAAACAGGGTGGTAGTGTTAATTCATACACATATATTAAATCTATTGCAGAAGAAATACGTGGACTTGCAGTAGAGAATAATTTGCCTATCGTTAGTGCAACACAAACTACACGTAGTGGATATACCAACTCTGATGTTGGACTAGAAGATACGTCAGAGTCATTCGGTTTGCCTGCAACTGCAGATTTGATGTTTGCTTTAATTAGTACAGAAGAATTACAGGAATTAGATCAGATACTTGTAAAACAGTTGAAAAATCGATATAATGATCCAAATGTAAATAAAAGATTTGTAGTTGGTATCGATAGACCTAAAATGAGACTATACGATGCAGAAGATGCAGCCCAAGATGAATTGATTACAGAACAACAAGATAGTACATTTAAATCAAACTTTGGACAAAGAAAGAAATTAGGAAGTGTAGAGATAAAAATATGAGTGAAGAATTTACAGAAGAACAGACAGTTTTAGAAACTGAAGATACATTCGAAATGGTACAACCAAGTGGTGCAAAGTCATTTATTTGTATGTATGATAATGCATTAGAAGATGATATGTGCGACAAGTTGGTTGAACTTTTTGATAAATCAGAAGAATATCATAAAGTAACAGAAACTGAAGGGTTTCGTAAGTTTACTGAATTAAATATATTCAATAGTGAACTTTTGGAAAAAGAACCAGAGTTTAATAGACTCGGATTTAGAATGTTGGAAAAGGTGCAAGAATATACCGAATCATATCGTAGATTTTGGAATATTGAACATTTTCCAACCCAGGCATCTAATGAAGAAATTAGAATGAAAAAGTACACTGCAAATGCGGAGACAGAAGAACATTTTGGTTATCATTCTGATGTTGGAGATTATGCCTCCGCAAAGAGATTTTTGGTAGTTATGTTTTACCTTAATGACGTTGAAGAAGGTGGCCAGACTATTTTTCCAGAATATCAACTTGCCGCAAAACCAACAAAGGGTAGTCTTATGGTGTTTCCACCATTCTGGACTCATCCTCATCTTGCAGAAGCACCTAAAAGTAACGACAAATATATCATTAGTACGTATTTGCACTATCTATAGTATACTTTTTTACTTGACAATCCTTGCCTAATAGTTTTTAATAAATATGAACTAACAGAGCAAGGATTGATTCTAATGGCATATAATCTAAGATTAAATGACGCAAAAGACACTAAACTAGTTCCCGCAACACGCCCTAGGCGAAAAGATATAGTTGGAATACAACAGTATATCAACGAAACATATAGAAGTCCAATTATCTTAGATCCTAAAGGTAATTATACTACTATTAAAATTCCTAGAAGTGTTTCTAAGAATATCACTATCCCAAATCTCAAACGTGCATTAACAAAAGCTGGTTGTAACATCAGTCAATTAAATATTACATTTGGTGATGGTTCTGGTAAAACCAAAGGTGGCATGGATGCATCTGAAACCAAGTTTCAAGAAAATGCCACACTAGAGTTTTGCAAACAAATGATTGAAAAAAATAAAAAACCTACATTTAATACAATTAAAAATATCTACAAAAAAGTGGATGATGATTGGATGGAAAGTTTTGAGGCAACCGCTCAGGCATTAAAAGACTATGTGAAACGAGGTGGATATGAATATAGTAGAGATACAGGAGTCATGCCAGTAATTGAAAAACTCGCATCACAATATTGTGGAGTTACTAAAAAAGATGCTTGGAACCCAATGGATATTGTTATTATTCGTAGTTCTAAGAAATTTAAAATTATGAAGGAGTTGAATGAAGTGAGAAAATTTAATGATAAAGATGCCGCACTAGATTACTTAAATTCTAAAATGAGATATTATGCCCATGATAAAGATTTGTTGGGAATCTCTTTAAAGAAAGTAAACCCTAAGAAAAGAATTAAAACTGAATGGAGTGACCCTAAAATAATCAGACAACAAGAATCTCCAAACATCAAAATTATTCAGAGTGGGATAAATTTTGATTGGACACTTCAAAGTAATGGAGAATTCAAAACTGGAGAACTTTCCTTTCAATTGGATATTAATGGAAACTTAGTTACGATGCAGAAAAGATCCTTTTCTGGTGGAGTGCGAGAGAAAAACCAAATAGACATGACTGCAAAGGGTGCATCTGCAAAATTGGGTAAAGTATCTGGACCTCTTGCTGTAGACCCTTTCTTAAAACTATACTCTATGTCACGGTTTGATATGAAAAATATGCCAAGAATGGGATCATTCACTCAAAATGAAATTGATTATTGGGTACACTTATATAAAAAGGTTTACTTGAAGAAAATTGATAGACAGAATATCAATTTTGGACCTGCAAAAAATCCGACTATATTTAAAAACACTTTAACAGCCGCAATTGAATTGGAACAAGATATCGCAAGAACTGCATCACAACTAAGTTCGAAATTACAGTCTCTTTATTTCTTAAATTTGTTGGTACAAATTGACGAAAAGGGTGGTATTAAAGATTTCTTTGAAGTGATGTATTATGGTGCAAAAAAACAATATGAAAGTGCCGGTGTGTTTTTGAAAATATCCGATTAAAAAAATACATAAATAATAGTTTAACAACAGGAAAAGTAGGATGATGGAATCCTTTAATGAATTTTTGACAGAAGATAAGGGTGGTAAGAACCTGCATCTCGAACATATTGAAGATGAAATCATCAATTATGGAATTAGTGGTGGTAGGGCTTCAATAAATTTCTTACGTTCGTTGAGAGATATGTTATCTGGTTCTTCTACCAAACAAGTTAATATGACTGTTAAGTGGGATGGTGCTCCAGCAATCTTTGCTGGAGTTGACCCATCTGATGGAAAATTCTTTGTTGCAAAGAAAGGAGTATTTAATATAACTCCAAAACTTTACAAAACTAAAGAGGAAATAGATAATGATCTCTCAGGCAACCTTAATTCAAAATTTAAAGTCGCGTTGGAAGAACTTTCGAAATTGGGTATCACTAATGTTTTACAAGGTGATCTTATGTATACCGATGATGTAGAAACTAAAACTATAGATGGGATTAATTACTACACATTTCAACCGAATACAATTGTATATGCAGTACCAGTAGCTTCTGAATTGGGCAAAACCATCAAAAAGTCAAAATTGGGAATTGTTTGGCATACTACATATACAGGTAATGAGTTACAGGGTATGACTGCATCCTTTGGTGCTGATATTAGTAAGTTAAGAAAACCATCTACTGTGTGGATGGACGATGCTACATACAAAGATGTTTCTGGAAGTGCAAAATTTACTAAAAAAGAAACTTCTGAAATTACTAAAATACTATCATCTACTGGAAAAAGGTTTCAAAAAATTAAAACCTCAGATTTTAATAAATTTCAAAAGATGCAAATAGATGTAATGAAGGGAACATTATCTGGCGCATCATTTAAAACATATTTAAACTCTTTTATTAGAAAAGGTGAGTCATTTGACTCGACGAAGGCAAAAAGATTTGACTATCCTATGTACGTAAAGAAATATTTTGATGAAAAAATTATAGTCAAATTGAAAACTGAAAAGTCTCGAACTGCTAAGGCAGAATTGAGAGACCAATTAGTTAAAGATTTAATAAAGTATAATTCTATGATAATTCAACTAATAGAATTTATGTCTGGAATTGTAAACGCAAAAATGATTATTGTCAAAAAACTTGACAAAGTACAACAATTAACAAAAACTTTCATTCGTACATCGAATGGATATAAAGTAACAAATGCAGAAGGTTACGTTGCTATTGATAATAATGGTAAATCTGCAGTAAAATTAGTGGATAGATTAGAATTCAGTTATAATAATTTCACAGCAGCTAAGGCATGGGATAAATAAATGTTTACATATAGAGCAACAATATTAAGATGGGTTGACGGTGATACCGTTGATGTGGATATTGATCTAGGTTTTGGGGTATGGTTACGAAAACAACGTGTAAGGTTGTTTGGAATTAACACTCCAGAAAGTCGTACTAGAGATTTGGAAGAAAAGGAGCGTGGACTTGCTGCAAAAGAATTTGCAAAAAGTTGTGCGCCAGTTGGTACATCAGTTACTATTCAAACTACTAAGGGTAAAGAGACAGGAAAATACGGTCGTATCCTTGGTACTATAATGGTAAATGAAGATCAATCAGTAAATCAAATGTTAATTGAAAACGGACATGCAGTAGAGTACTTTGGAGGAAAAAGATGACTAATCATATAAATGCATGGCAAAAGATGATTGAAAATCTAAATGACAGATTTGACCCATCTTCTGACATAGAAGAAGATTTTGTACAGCCTTTAGTTGAAGATCATGAGGCAGATATGGCACTCACTGAGTTAAAATCTATTTCTGATAAGGCATTACAACTGGCAGAAGAAATTGAAAAGAAGAAAAATGCAATGGGTGGTGAATTAGAACTTGCTGCATGGTGTCAATCCAAAATCACCAAATGCAATGATTATATGAACAGTGTATATGATTACATGATGTATTCTGGTGATGAGAATAGTTAATGAAATCTTTTGGTTATTTCATATCTGAGGGTGTTAAACTCAAACTCATTCGTGGCAAAGACATGGATGTTTTGAAGATGTGGAATAAGGGTGATAAAAAGTGGGTTGAACTTAGGGGTAAGAGTGGATTTGAAACGAAGTATGATCCAAAAGACCCACTGCATAAGGCAATCACCGCACTTGGAAAGTCTGCAAGTATATCAGACTTTATGAATGGTGATGAAGTAAGTATTAATCCAAAACATGCAGATGGTAAAAAGGCACTAAAGATGATTAAAGGACTGATGAGGTGAAAAGTTTTAATACATTTTTAGTTGAGGCCTCAGGTAAAGGACTAACAATCTTTGACATAGATGAAACTATGTTTATAACTAAGGCAGAAGTAAAGGTTGTTAAAGATGGAAAAGTTGTTAAAAAATTAAACAATCAGGAATTTAATACATATAAGAAAAAATCTGGAGAAGTGTTTGATTTTGGGGAGTTTAAAAGTGCAGAAGTGTTTAATAAAACTTCAACACCGATTGCCAGAATGATTAATAAAGTAAAGGTAATACTGAAAAATGCAACTAAGGCTGGTTCAAAGGTTATTATTGTAACGGCAAGACCAGATTTTGATGACAAAAAATTATTTCTTGATACATTTAAAAATCAAGGGATTGATATAGATAAAATTTTTGTGGAACGCGCTGGAAATTTAGGTTCTGGTCCTGCTGCGGATAATAAGAAAGTTATTTTTAAAAAGTACTTAGATACAAAAATATATAAAAGAATTAGACTGTTTGATGATGCAAATTCAAACTTAAAAATGTTTCTAAGTTTACAAAAAGAATATCCAGAAGTATCTTTTGAGGCATTTCTGGCAAAACATAATGGATCAGTTAAGAGGGTAAGATGAAAAGTTTTAACAGAGTAGAAGAAATTGACCAGATTTGCGAAGAATGCAATCTATATGAAGATTTAGAATTGATTGAATCTGAATATCAAGGTAAAAAAGTTACATTAAATAAACCTAGTAGATCCCAAGATGGAAAGAAAAAGTTTTATGTGTATGTAAAGAATGAAAAGGGTAATGTTGTTAAAGTTGGATTTGGTGACCCTAATATGGAAATCAAAAGAGATGATCCTGCAAGGAGAAAATCTTTCAGAGCAAGACATAACTGCGACAATCCTGGCCCTAAATGGAAAGCTAGATATTGGAGTTGTTATCAATGGCGTGGTGGAGCAAAAGTAAAGGACTAAATAGTAGTATGACAAACGAATACAAATATGAAGATGTAGATTTTGGATTTACTGCAGTAGATGAAGATGAATTACGTAGTCTCTCTGGTGGTGATGAATCTGTAGAAAAAGTAACACAAGTCGCAGAGGCGACTAGTGCAGAACTACGTGGACTTGACGGCAAACTCTCAGAATTAATTGAAATGCAAAGAGATGTTATGTCTGAATTAATTGCATCTAAAAGTTTGTATGAAGAAAAGAGTAGTGGACTTGATATTTCTAAGGAAGTATTAGAAGATAAGTTATTAAAGTTGGAAAGACTTATTATGCCATTATTGCAAAACCTATTAAAGAATAAAGATAAAGAATATATTTTCTGGCCGAATAGAGAACCTATCATCAAAGCGCAAATGGAAAAAGTCTTAGAAATTACGAGGGATAACGATGGCGAAGGATAAAATTGTTTTTACGTTTGGTAGATTTAATCCTCCAACTACTGGACACGAAAAGTTAATTGAAAAGGTTGCTGCAGTCGCTAAAAAAGAGGCCGCAGATTTTATGGTCTTTCCAAGTCATTCTCAAAATCCAAAAAAAGATCCTCTTGATTTTAAGACCAAAGTCAGATTTATGAAAAAGATGTTTCCAAAATATTCAAGAAATATCATTTCAAATAATAAAGCAAAAACTGCAATTAATGTTGCAACAATTTTATATGAAATGGGATATAAAGAATGTGCAATGGTTGTCGGTGGAGATAGAGTTACAGAGTTTAAAACTTTATTAAACAAGTATAATGGTGTTGAAGGCAGACACGGACTTTATGATTTTAAGGGTGGTATTAAGATATATTCCGCAGGGGAAAGAGACCCAGATGCAGAAGGTGTTACTGGTATGTCTGCATCTAAGATGAGAGCTGCTGCAGCTGCAGATGATTATGATAGTTTTAAAAACGGTTTACCATCAAAGTTTGAAAGGACTGATGGTAAAAAATTATACACTGCGATCAGAAAGGCAATGAAAGTTGAAAATACCGAATTTGGATTGTGGTTGGGTGATGCAGAATTATTCTCAGAATTTATGAATTCTGGTTTCATTGATACTATAGGAGAGTCATCTAATGATGAGGTCTTTGATATGATTTATGAAAAGGTATCTCAAAAACAAGTTGGAGATTTAGAGAAGTTTGCAGATAAATTACTTGCAAAATTTAACATTGATGTTACATTTACGAAACACTTTGCAGATAGAATGAATGATTCTAGAAACTCTCCAGATATTAAAATTGCAGAGTTGCAAAAATTATTTAAAAAGATACAAAAAAATAAAGGTAAGAATATCTTATCAAATCCTGATATAGAGGCTGTACTAAAAGATATCTCAACTGACTTAAATTTGCCTGTAGTTATCAACTACAATAATGGTGAATTTGAATTGGTTACAAAAACTATTATGAGAAAGAAAAATTTTAGTACTTCTAGTAAAGTTATGAAATATGAAGAAAACGAAATGAAAGATTTTTCTAGTTTTATATCAGAAAGAAAAACTGCCCAAGACCCAGATGTAAAAGACAAAGAAGGCACTCAACCTAAAAAGTATTATGCAAAAGATGCTGATGGTGATGATATGTCTAAGGGTACGAAAGAAAAGCGTGCAGCACATTTCAAGAAACAGGCAGACAAACCAGATGGTGATGATAAGTCATATAAACCAGCGCCAGGTGATGCAAATGCAAAAACTAAACCATCTAAACATACGAAAAAATATAAAGATATGTTTGGTGAGCAGATTGACGGACTAAGAAAAAAGGCAGATAAGTCTGGTATGCCATACAGTATACTTAAAAAGGTATATGATAGAGGTATGGCTGCATGGAAATCTGGACATAGGCCAGGCACTACTCCACAACAATGGGCATTTGCAAGAGTCAATTCTTTTGTTACGAAATCATCTGGTACATGGGGTGGTGCAGATAAAGATCTTGCTGCAAAAGTAAAAAAAGAAAGTGTTGAAGAAGATAGAGATTATAAAAAAGAACGTGAAAACTATCATGGCACTCCAGAACAGATGGAAAAAAATCGTGCCAGAAAACGTGCAAGATATGCAATGGAAAAGGCCGGTAAAGCAAAACGTGGTGATGGTAAAGATGTACATCACAAAGACAATAATCCATTAAACAATGATCCAAAAAATCTATCATTAGTAACTCAACACTATAATAGAAAAGAACCTAGAATGAGAGAAGAACTTTCGCTAGATAAAATAGATGAAATTACTAGTAAAAGACGAATGCAACTGATAAACAAAATCAAAAAATCTGGTGTTGTCAAAAAAGGTTCTATGTCAAAAGATACCAAAGATAAAAAAGAAAATAATGGCCCATGCTGGCCTGGCTATAAACAAGTCGGTATGAAAATGAAAAATGGAAAAGAAGTACCAAATTGTGTACCAGAGGAAACAGTGCATGAATCATTGTCTGGTGCAGAAAATCCACCAAAATTACCAAAGGCCGGTGGTGGAGAGTTTGGTACTAAAACTTTAAGAGACACTTATTTGAAAGATACTCCTTTTATGGAATTAGTTATGACGCCGAATGAATTAAAAAATTATCGCAATATAATTGATATTATAAATATAGAGAAAACCAAGGGAAATTGAAATGACCAATAATATTTTCACACAAAAGAAAGAAGTTCTTGACCTAATCCAAAATATTATGGAGAATTCAGATACGGCCGAGATTCTAGAAGAAAAGTATAAACTGTATCACAAAGATTTTTCTAGTGCTATGAAACATGCATACGATACTGTTAAGAAAATGGGATACGAAGTAGACCCAGAGAGTATTAATGATAAAGTTGCATTTGGACCTAGAAAACCTTCAAGTGGTAAAACAAATAGTTATAGATTAGATTTACTCAAAAAAGGTAAACCCCAGAAAAAGGGTGTGCAAATTCAAGTTTACAACATGGATAATAAAAGTTATGAATTGAATATGTACCTTGAAGAAGTTGAACTTGCAGAGGCTACTGGTGGTTTAAAGATGTTAGGTGCCGCCGATGAATTAGAAAAGTATGCCAAAAAATATGGTGGTATGGACAAAAAAGATTTTCTTAAAGTTGCAAAACTGATGAGAAAAGGTATGTCTGATAAAGTTGTCGGAATGACTAATAACTTAGATACTGAACCTAGAGAAAAAATTGTTGATGTTGTTGCAAATCACATTGGTGTTAAATCTACAGAAAAAATGTTTGGTGTAAAATTCTTACATAGAAAAGAATCTGTTGAAAATAAAGAAGTTTCTGAAAACAAAAGTCTCATCAAAGACTATGAAAAGTATATGTCGCAAAGTGGTAAGAAATCCCACAATGCATTTGATTACTTAATGTCTATGCCAAAGTATAAGCGTATGTCAAAAGACCAGATGACAAAAATCATCGGTGATGCGAAACGCAAAGGCATCTTCAAAGAAGAAGGTGAACTTGATGAAAACAAAAAGGCTGCATTGCAAAAGAAACTCGCAAAAACCGCACAGTCATCCAAATCAGGAAAAGATAAAGTAACTCTGAAAAAGGCTCCTTGGGATAAAAAGGAAGAACTTTCACCAAAACAAAAGAAAATTGACGCAAATAATAATGGTAAAGTTGACGGGGAGGATCTTGCCAAGTTAAGATCTAAAAAAGAAGAAGTACTTTCTCAAATTAAAAACCTTATTTTAGACGAAGGTAGAAAACAAGTTCTTGCACATGGTGGTAAAGGACAATATAAAGTAGTTAGTACTGATGGTGCTGTTGATGTTGTTTTCAAAGGTAAAGTAGTAGGTAAAGGTGACTATGATAGAGGTGCAGATTCTTTCTTTATCAGTATGAAGGGGCAAAAAGGACAAAAATCTTTTGATGACGCTCAAGATATCGCCGATTATTTTGCAAAAAACAAAATTAAAGAAGAAGTTGAATTGCAAGAGTATTCTGCACTACCAACTGTCGAAACTTTAAAGAAAATGCATGATGAAGGTAAAACTAAAAAACAAATCATGGCTGCATACTCAGGATGTGATTCAGTAAAATTAGAAAAACTCTATGCACAACATTGTACCGAAGAATTAGAAGAAAAGTTTTCTCCAAAAGAAATTAAGATGGCAATTGGTGTTGCATCAGATAAGAGATATGCTGGTGGTAACATGACAGGTGCAGTAAAGGCAATCGATAAAATTAAAAAAGGATTATCTAATCATCCACAAGTCTCTGCAGTATTAAAAAGACAAAACGAAGATAATGTACAAGAGTCAGAATGTGATTGTTGCAATGAAGATCCTTGTAACTGCCCTGCAGACTGTAAATGTCGTAAATCCGAAGAACTTTCTCCAAAACAAAAGAAAATCGATAAAAATAAAAATGGTAAAATTGATGGATCGGACTTGGCAAATTTGAGAAAGAAGAATGAAGATTTTGATGTTGAATCATTAATAGAATCATCTGATAAAAAAGATGCAAAAGAAATGGCAGATTTGGTGAAAGAATTAGAACCAAAAATCAAAATGACTGAACTTAAAAAACAAGTTTACGATATGGCCATGGAAAAATATAACAATAAAACAAGAGCGAAGAAAATCGCATCTATGATTAAATAAGGGAGACTGTTAATGTCTATTAAGAAACCAAGTTATGCCCCTGATGCCGTTGCTACAAATCGCGGTTGGGAATCGCCGAAAGGTGAACTACTCGTATCTCATAGGGGATTGAAAGATAAACTAGGAGCATCAGCACCGGCACCCAAAAAGTCGAAACCCGCCCCAAAACCAGAAGTTGTTGAGGATGCAGGACCAGATTTTGCCAGTATGTCTAAAGATGAATTAGAATCGTGGGCAAGAGAAAATCTTGATGTAGAACTAGATAAAAGACAATCAAAGAAAAGTCTTATTGAAGAAATTAAAGAATTAATGTAATCTCCTATTTGGGGCCCTTGGTGAATATTGAATGTTTGAGAATTTAACTGAAGCGAACGTGAGCTTATATCAAATGAAATCTTATGAAAATCCTAGTTGTCATACTATGGATGAATTCATGGATGATATGAAGCGGATTAAATATATAAAAAGATTGTTTTATAGGTATCATACTAAAAATCAACTTAAAGAAAGATTGATATTAAATCATCTGATAGTATTGTATAATGTGTTGGGTAACGAACCTTGCACAAGAATTCTATTTTTAAAAATAGATAAAGAACAGTATTATATTTTAGTTAGTTTCTTAACCTTTATTAACAAGTTGCCTAGTGTAGTAAATGGAATTGAGAGTGGAAATATTCATACAGAGGACATTCCAGTAAAAAAAGAAATTATTGAAGTTTTGCAACAAATTTAAATTATAAATAATAGAAAAGATTATTGGAGTTTTTAAATGGCAGATACTAGATTATCCAGTTCGATATCATCACTCAGACAGAAACTATTAGATCAAATTCCGTCGGCAAATCCTGAACAATTAAAAAGAATTGCAAGGTCTGCAAGAAACCTTGGGCACACTCAAGATACTGATATTGAAGATGCAATCAATACAAGAGCAAATACTCTTATTGTAACTGCAGATGCAACAGAATCTGAAGCTATTGCTGCCGCGATCAATCAAGTTGACGATTCAATAAATCCAAATATTACTGCATCTGGTACAACCGCAACAGCTGCTGGTACAAATATTGTCACTTCTGACTCTGCGCCTGGTAATCCCGAAGATGGTGATTTATGGTTTAAAACAGATGAGATGAATTTATATATTTATTATGATGATGGAACATCTTCTCAGTGGGTACAATCAAACGCACCAACAGTTAGTGGTGGTTCTGGTGATATATCAGACTTGACAGACAGTACTGGACTATTAGGTTCTGGTGGTGCTACTGTCTATGCAGATATGGCGGCACTAATAGCCGCTACTGGAATGTCTTCTGGCGATCTTGCTTTGGTTACTGCAAATAATAATATGTATGTATATAATGGATCTGGTTGGTATAAGATTGCTACAGTACAAAACGATTCACCTAGTGCAATCACTGGAGTGAATGGAACTTATTCGTTGGCAAAGGACGGAACACCTACGGTTATCACAGCAGTTTCTACAGACCCCGAAGGATTCACTCTCATATGGAGTTATGCAGTCACTTCTGGTTCTTTAGGAACAACTGCAACTGTTTCACAAAATGAAAATGTATTTACAATTACACCTAGTACTGATAGTGCTAATGCTGGAACATTTGGGTTGACATTTTCGGTTACTGATGGAGTCAACGGTGCAGTTAATGCAATTAGTACATTTACTTTAACATTTTCTATAGATTGGTCATCTGGGTCGTTACAGCATAGTCATCGTGCCTGGGGATGGGATGCTACAAGTCAGGGCAGTGATATAGCATTATCCGAAGATGGAGATAAAATGATTGTGGGCAATCCATCATCTGGCAACAACAATGAAGGTACTTGGTCTATATTCACAAGGTCTGGTACTAATTGGGGGAGTCCAACTCATATCGCACACACTGATAATTATGAAAACGGTAGGTTAGGAACATCAGTTGCTATGGACGCAACTGGTTCGAGAGTAGCGATTTCTGCTTTGTATGGTAGTACTTCAGGAAATACTTCAAATAAGGCGGGAAATGTAATAATATATACACTAAGTGGTACAACTGCAACAAGAGAAGCTGTTATAGTTGCTGATACAAATTATTTATATGCATTAAATTATCCCACTTATGGTGGATGTATAAGTATGGATAAATTAGGAGAAAGAATAATTGTTGGTCATGCAGGAGCCACTGCAGGAAATCGAACTAATCGTGGACAAGCACACATATATAAGAGGACTGGAACAACGTGGGCAAAAGAACAAACTTTGGAAAGCGATTACAATTATGATTACCAAGGAAATGGAGTAGCAATTTCTGGTGATGGTAATACTGTTTTTGTGACAAGGGGCGCTGGTGGCGGAAATTCCAATGAGAGGGCCCAAACGGCCGCACCATCTGTTAAAATATACACAAGAAGTGGAACGAGTTGGAGCCTTCAAACAGAAATAGATTCTCCGGCGGGTATCTATCAGAACAATCGATTTGGTGGTATATCGACGGGCGGGATTGGGTCAATATCATGCACTAATGATGGTAATATTCTAGTGATTGGTGATGGTGGGGCATCAAGCAACGGCTCGAACAATAATAAGCATGGAAAGGCATGGGTGTTTACAAGAACTGGCACTTCATGGGATTCTGGAGTAGCATTAACTCCATCTAGCTCGTTGGGTACGAGGGATGGATTTGGAACAAGAGTTACAATAGATGACAATGGAACTGTTATTGTTGTAGGTAAACCACAAGCGGAAAATAGCCAATATTTAGATGGTGGTGAGTTTCATGTTTTTCAGAAAAACGAATCGGGAAGTTTTGTGGAAGTAGATAAAATATCAAATCCAGACGATCTCAGTTCTGTATCAGGCACTGAAGGACCACAGGACGGCGCGAAATTTGGGCAAGGCCTTGCTATATCTGGCAATGCGGAATATCTAGGTGTCGGGGCCCCAATCCATTTCTATTACGTGAGTGGCAACCCCACTGGTTATCATGGCGATCACTACGGCAAAACTTATGTTTATATACCTTAATTTTAAATAGTACGAAAAGGATAATACTATGGCAATCAATTTTCCAAATTCACCAACAAATGGCCAAGCATTTGATGTTGGGTCTATGACATTTGAATATAATTCCACTAAAGCAAGATGGGAAATTGTCGCTGGCACAACTAATACAGATATTTCCGATTTAACAGACACTGGTGGACTATTAGGTTCTGGTGGTGCAACTGTTTATGCAGACCTGCCAGCATTAATTGCTGTAACTGGAATGTCTTCTGGTGATCTTGCTTTGGTTACTGCAAATAATAATATGTATGCATATAATGGATCTGGTTGGTGGAAAATTGCAACACTTGAAAACAATTCTCCAACTGCAATCACTGGAGTAAATGGATCTTATTCACTAGAATCTGATGGAACACCTACAGTGATTACAGCAGTATCCACAGACCCCGAAGGGTTCCCCCTAACATGGAGTTATGCAGTCACATCTGGTTCTCTTGGTACAACAGCAACTGTTTCACAAAATGAAAATGTATTTACTATAACGCCAGGCACAAACGATCCATCAGATGCTGGTACATTTACTCTAACATTTAGTGTTACTGATGGTAGTTCTGGTGCGACATCCGTGGCCTCAGCATTTAGTCTTAACTTTCTACCGATTAATGGTGAGGTCACAAACGTATCTGGACTAAGTGCAGCTGCATATGGTGATTATTTAATTAAAAAACTAACCTCTGGGAGTGGTAGTTTCACAATTCCAACTACAGCCAAGTACGACTTATTAATGGTCGGCGGTGGTGGCGGTGGTGGTGATGGTAATGCTGCCGGTGGCGGCGGTGGCGCTGGTGGAATGGTCGAAGGGTTTGAGGTAACTTTGCCGGCTGGTAATTATACCATTTCAGTTGGTGCCGGTGGATCTGGTGCAACATCCAATGATGGCAGTGGGAGTACTGGTGGAAATACAGTATTAACAAATACTACTACTGGAGACTCTATGACTGCCTTGGGTGGTGGTGCTGGTAGAGGTTGGAGTGGTAATTTGGCAACTTCTAACGGTGGTTCTGGTGGTGGTGATACAGGGCCCGACAATTCTTCTGGTACATCTATCGCACAAGCAAAAGGAGCATTTACCGCATTTGGTGGTGAATCATTCCATGAATATGGTAATAACGGCGGCAACAAATGGGGCAACGATTATGGAGGCGGCGGTGGCGGCGCAGGCAGCGCGGCTGGCACTCAGGGCGCATCCGGCGATCCAAGAGCTAATTCGATAGAGACAGGTAGTGCTCAATACTATGCAGAAGGTGCTACTGGCGCCACTTTTCAAGGTACTTCTCATGCAACCACTAGTTATGGACTTGGTGGTAATGGTGGGAAATACGGTAATTCTTCCACTGAGATAGCACCGACCAATGGAACAAATGGAACTGGATCTGGTGGTGGAGGCAAGACTGATTCGTATCTCGACGCGAATGTCGGCCAAGGTGGCAGTGGTATTTTTGTATTACGACATGTATAATCAATAGAACTAAAGGATAAAATATAGATGGCCGATACAAACTTGAACACTTCTATTGCTTCAGTCAAATCTAAAATTCTTAATGATTTGCCAACTGCAACTATAGAAGAAGTTACTCAACTTGCAAGAGGTGCTAGAGCTGCTGGACTAGACGAAGATGCTACAGTAGAAACTGCATTAAATTCCAGAGTCAATACTTTGGTATCGGGGGCATCCGCTGAAGATTTGAGGAAACTTTCTGTCGCATTAAGACAACTCAGAAATCCTGGCTTAACAGTTGCATCTTCGATTAGTAATACAGATGGCTTGACAGAAGGCACAACTAATGTATACTATACTAATGCAAGAGTGCAATCTCATCTAGGAAGTTTTTCTGGTAATATCTTACCAGATGCAAATGATACATATGATATTGGTTCTGCAGAATATAAAATTAGAGATTTATATGTAAGTGATAATTCTATACATATTGGAGATAAGACTTTAAGTAGAGACAATGTGGACAGAAGTATGGAGGTTTTTGATGAATTGCCACCATCTTCACCCACAGATATTGGTAACAAGGGTGATGTTCGTATAGATTCTGATTATATGTACGTATGTAAAGACCTAAATAGTTGGGTAAGAATTCCTATAGATAAAACGTGGTAAAATAAATGGCAGATAGTAATCTAGACACATCATTAAGTGCAGTATCTTCTGCAATACTTTCACAAATTCCTACTGCGACTATAGACGAGTTGGTTAATTTATCTAGAGCGGCACTGCAAATTGGTGAAAGTGAAAATGCAACTATAGAAACTGCAATAAATGCAAGAGTCAATACTCTAGTATCTGGTGCAACTGCGACAGAATTAAAAAAACTTGGTGATGTTATCAATAGAATGAAAACAACACCAGTTACGACAACTGCAGATTCTGGTAGTTCAGGACCGACTGCGGCAGTAACAACTTCAGATACTGCACCTTCTGCACCAAGTGATGGTGATTTGTGGTGGAACTCTAGTAATGGTGGATTATATCTTTATTACAATGATGGAAGTAGTACACAATGGGTAAGTGTTAGAGGAGCAACTGGGCCTGCTGGCGCTGATGGTGCCGATGGCGCTGATGGTGTTGGTGGGGGTTCATCTGTAACAACTTCAGATACAGCACCAACAAGTCCTAATTCTGGCGATCAATGGTTTGACACCACTTCTGGTACTCTGTATGTCTACTATAACGATGGAACTAGTTCACAATGGATTGGTGTTTCTGGACCTTCTGGAGCAGATGGTGCTGATGGCGTTGATGGTGCAGATGCATCAAATCCTAGTCCTACTATAACATCAATTTCTCCAACGTCATACGATGGAACAACTGGTACAAGCATTACAATAATCGGTACAAATTTTGATATAGGTACTATAGTGTCGTTCATAGATTCTGGCGGAAATGAATATAATGCATCAACAACCTCTGTCATAACTCAAGGAGAACTTACTGCTGTGACACCTCAGGCATTTACGGCCGCAGATGGTCCGTTGGATTTGAAGGTAACAACAGGTGGCGGACAAAATACGACTACAACAGATGCAATCCAAACTGGAGGGTCTCCGATATGGACTACTGCCGCTGGACAACTTGGTTCATCATTATATAAAGATACAATTGGAGTCTCATTGCCGATTGTTGCAACTGATCCAGAAGGACAATTTGTATCATATACAGTAAACAGTGGAGCATTAGTGCCAGGCCTCAGTCTTGGTGGTGGAACAGGTTTAATCACTGGAGATGTTACGTCTGCAAGTATTACGGCAACAACAAATTATTCCTTTACTGTAAATGCCAGTGATACATCAGGAAACGCAACTCCCAGAACATTTTTTATTAATGTTTTAAATGAGTTTGGAACTTACTTCACTAGAAATTCTACATACAAGTGGACATATTCACAAAATGTTACTAGGGCATCAGAGTTATATACTGACCTAGCAGCCAATACCGATGGAGCACCTGAGTTTAGAACCAATTTATTATCAGATAATACTTCCGCTACAGGTGATGCACTAAAATATGCTTACGGTGCATATATTAAATTTAATATGTTGGTTGGCCCATCTAGTACACCTAAAACGGTTATAGGATTTGTAAATAGAAACTCATCAAATAATAATTGGTCATTATCGCCATTTGATTACGGTGACGCACCAAATATTGATAATAATTATAGAAATTTTATGTTTATCAATAGTAATTCAAGTACTAGTACAACTTCTGATTGGTCAAATACTAGTAATGGTAACGGAAGATTAATACACCTTGTCTCTGTAGATGATAATGATTGTAGTTTTATGAGGGCAGATGGAGCAGCAATTATACACGGTGGCCAAGGGGCCACTAATCAAGCAGAACCAACATATGTATATCAGCCAAATACAGACTACTCATCAAATGCGTCTAATATCACCGCCCATGCTGGAGCAACAAGCGTTCCAACTCAAGCTGCAAATTGGCCTGGTGGAGGTGCAGCAATTGGAATGCATCCTTGGTTACAACAAGTAAAAGCATCCACTTCAGCGCCGTGGGCTGGTATTTCATCTTATGATGTGACAAATAGACAAAGTAGTTATAGTGGCTATACAGGTGGCAACACCGGCACTCAAAGGTTTGCAGTAGTATCATTTATGGGAATAGGTGGAGAAGTAGTATTTGAATATTTTGGTGGCAATGTTGCTTATTATGTTTCAGTAATATTGCCAAATGGATATGTACATAGGTTTGCAAGACAAACTATAACTTCTCCTTCTAATATTCCATTAGTATTTACAAATAACCCAAACGAACGAAATAATACTATAACTTCTGTTAATGATGGATTTAGTGAAGCCATGATGCAGAAAAGTGACTCATCAACTGGTGCAATTACCTTCAATGTAAATTGGACTAATGGCACATTGGAAAATGTTACAAATATAACATTATCTACAGTGAATAAAATCCAGACTGAAGAAGATATTTATGGTGATCCTATACATCTTGTTCTTGGGAGTCCTTGGTTTCACAAATACTACAACAATTCGCCGCATGGATCCACTTTTCTTCATTCTTGGGCAGATGGAATTCCACTCTCCAATCATGAAAATTGGAAAAGTACTAACAATTATGGTAGATGGATGGGCGAAAATATTTATACATACTATAAAAGTAGTAGTCGAGTGTTGCATTATAGCAACGCGCAAGGCGGCCAACAGACAGGATTAGATTTATTTTCAATGATAGGTCCACAAAATTATGTGTACTTGGGTGATTGGGGTCATGATAATGAAGGAATGTTTGGTCAAAGTGGTATTGGCCAAGACTCGCAATTTACTTTTTCACGAACTAATATTAGACTTATTCCCTCAGATTGGTATTAAGGCAAAAAACAATAAGATGACGTATTCATACACAATTTTTTTATTAAATATATAATAAGAACTAAAGGAATTTCTATAAATGGCAATTAATTTTCCAGATAGTCCAACAAATGGCCAGGTGGCAACGGTAGGTGGCAAGAATTACACATACAATTCTACGAAGAATACTTGGACTCCGACACAGGTAACGGAAGCAGACTTATCTACTGTAGGATCTACAACAGTAGTTGCCACGCATGATTTATTGCCATCATCCCCAAGTGCCGGTGACATGGCATTAGTATCTAGTGTTAATAAGATGTATGTTTATTTTTTAAGTGGGTGGTGGTTAATGTCATCACTACAAAATGCATCTCCTAGTGGTATCACTGGAAATGCAGCAATATATGACTTGGCTGCGGATGGTACTCCAACAACAGTCACACTAAGTTCTTCTGACCCAGAAGGATTTCCAATTGTTTGGTCACATAGCGTCATCTCAGGTTCGCTTGGGGGTACAACAGTAACTAATGTTAATAATGTATTTACTATTACACCAAGCACAGACGCTGCAGACGCTGGTACTTTTACTTTAAGGTTTGCCGCATCTGATGGTCAAGGTGGTGAGTCTGGTTCACAATCTCAGTTTACATTAGATTTTGTATTTATAGTTGCAAATAGTAGATATACTACTCTGTTAGCGACAGCAACTGGTACGTCAGACAACAACAACATTACTGATACATCTTCGAATAATCATAGCATTACCGTAAATGGCGATGCCTACGCTGGTACGTTCAGCCCTTACAGAAGTAGAGGTTATTCTACTTATTTTGAAGATACTGCTGCTAATGTATTATACGCATCTCCTTCAAGTGATTTTGCGTTTGGTACTGGTGCATTTACAATTTCGGTTTGGGTGAAATTATTACATCAATATCTCGGAACTATATTTGATACCAATGATGGTATTAATCCTGGCGTCATGATGTCAGTAAATAATATTACTTTTTATACCTATTCAAATACTTGGTTAAGTAGTACGTCAACCTCAAGTCAAGATGTTTGGCAACATTTCTGTTGGACTCGTGATGGATCAGGTAATAATAAAGTATTCGTTAATGGTACACAAGCTACAACTTTTACAGATAGTACTAATTACACTTCACAAAATTTCAAAATGGGCGAGGAACAAAACGGTACTAGTGACTTAAAGGCTTATATAAAAGACTTACATATAGTAAAAGGTTATGCATATGAACCAGATTCAACGTATGCCGATGGTGCTGCCGAACCTACAACTGGAACTGTGTTTTTGGGTTGCGGATTACCTTATCATGGAGATAAAAGTTCTTCTCCTAAAACACTTACAATAGCAAATTCTGGTATATCTATAGTTAATGATACACCACACGACTACATAGAATACTCAGTAACTGATCACGGTGGGTCCATAGTGATAAACAGCACAAGTGCTTGGGTGCAGTCTACAGTAACAGCTCCATCGTCTGGAAGTTTTGCGGTTGAATGTTGGGTGTATTGGGATGAATTTCCAAACACTTCTAATGGCAACAACCAGTCTATAATTTCCTTCAAAGGTTCAGACAATTATGACGGCGTAAGGCTGATGTACCAAAACCCCTCAGCTGGCGGATTTGCTGTTTATGCAAACGACTCTTGGTTTATGACACCATCAAGCAATAAGGCGCTACAGGTAAAAACTTGGTATCATGCAGCTATTACTTATGATGGTACAAATCTACGATTATTTGTGAACGGATCTTTACAAAATACTGAAGCATTTAGTACTAATCTCACTAATGCCGATCTTCGTATAGGTAATGATGGGTGGTGGCGCATGGGCCTTGGCAAAGTATCCGATGTTAGGTACACCAGAGGATCTGCTGTTTACACTTCAAGCTTCACTCCACCAACTGCCCCTCTATCTTCAACTGGCACAGAACTACATATCAAAGGCACTGACGCTTCTATTATAGATAAATCTCAAGGCGCTAACTTAAAGCTGGTAGGTAATACTACTGGATCAACTACTCAGGCTAAGTTTGCTAGTACTAAGTCAATGTATTTTGATGCTTCTGGAGATTATATTTCTATTTCAGATGATGAAGCATATGGTTTTGGTACAGGTGATTGGACAATCGAGACTTGGCTGTATTGCACAAAAACTGGTGGGTTTAACGCAATATTTGACACACGAGTTGGTGCGGGTACTGAGACAGGTAGTTTTGGCCTTGGTATGTATAATACTGGACGAGTTCAAATGTTCTCAGGTGGGATATTTTACTACCCAACCGACACTTTAAGTTTTAATACTTGGCAACATTTGGCTATAGTTAAAAACTCTGGAACAACTACAATGTACTTTAACGGTACAGCCGCAAGTTCAACGTATTCAGACTCTAGAAATTATGGATCAAGTCAACCTGTTCAGATTGGCAAGGATGATACAACTTCAAATTACTTTGGGGGGTATATGCAAGACTTCCGTATCACTAAAGGTTTAGCAAGATACACCGCAAACTTTACACCACCAACTGCTTCATTAGAAGGATAATATAAAGATGGCAATTAATTTTCCAGATAGTCCAAGTGATGGGGATACTCACGAAGGATATGCGTATAATGCTACGACAGGTACGTGGGAAATCACTGTTGCGCCTATTAATGGTCCTATTACTGGTCATGTATTACCAGATACAACATTAACATACGATTTAGGTTCTGCAGATAAGAAATTTAGAGATATCTATCTATCATCTGGTACAATTTATCTTGGAGATGAAAATTTATCAATTACAGATGGTCAACTTACAAGTTCTGCATCTATTGCTTCACCAGATTTAGATGTATCACTAATTCCAGAAAATATGGAATTGGTTGTGAATGCAAACGAAGGTGGCCATGGAATGAATTGGTTTTGGACTTGGGGAGAAACTTTGTTATATGGTAGAGGTTCAGTTACAAATTCAAGTTCAGAAACGGAAGTACCACTCTATAGAGAAGGAACATATACCTTTGTAAACTTTGCATATACACAATATGGAGATATGACACAGACACATGCCGGTTATTTAAAATCAGTTTTAGGAGCGGGTACAGATAATATAATTCCAGGCGTAACAAGCACTACAGAAGATCGTTTTAATTCGGTGGCTGGCGGAAACACACAGGTGCAGAAACATGTATGGACTATTCCATCCGATTTTTCAGCATCTGATATCACCTTAGTTGCGCCATCTATTTCTATGAATGTTTCTACAAATTCTGGTGCATATGATATAGATATTGTCCATGGTACAGATATTGAAGCAGTTTATCGTGGCGGAACTTATACGTTTAATTTAAATGTTACAGGACATCCATTTTATTTAACAACAGATGATGGCACAAACTGGACACAAGGTGGTTATGTTGGAGAATATACAAACGGTGTCTCTGGGTCTAGAACAGAAGTCGGCACTCTCACGTTTACAGTTCCCAATGATGCTCCTGATACACTATATTATCAGTGTGCAAATCATAGCGGAATGAAAGGTACAATTCATGTAAAAGATTTAGAAGTTGATGTGTTGGGTGACGCAGACAATTCTATTAGGATTTACTTTCAACACACACAATTTGGACATAAGACATCGTTTTTGATCAAAGACAAGCCAGTAATACCAACTACTGCATGTTTAATGTATGATGGAACAAAATTTGTACCAACTCATATGAATGACTATCTTAATTCTCATGCAGAAGTTGAAACAAAAATAGGACAAATTGCCCAAACGAGTGTTACTAGTGTAAATTATAATAATTTAACAAATTTACCAACATTGTCTACCGTGGCCACTTCTAATGATTTTAATGATTTGACAAACAAACCAACAGTACCCACAGATATAAACGAACTCTCTGATGGTTCTGGATTATTAACTGGTGGTGGTGTTGGATTGGGTGTCGTTAGTCTTGTACAGGAAGGCGAACTTTTAGTAACAACAGGAACTAAAAGATGGTATGCCCCAAGAAATATTGTGGTAAATAAAATAATTGCAAGGGTTGATACAGTTGCAGCTGGAAGTAGTATAAATATAACAATAAACAAAGTTTCTGGTGGAGCGACTACTACTAAAACAATGTCCATTGCTGCTGGTTCAACAAAACAAGAAGATACAAATCCAAGTTTTTCGTTGAATGCAGATGATTATATGACATTGGATATCACACAAGTCGGTAGTGGTACGGCCGGAGAAAATTTAAGAGTTACATTTACATATTCATAGGGGAATAAAATGCCTATTACAGACGAAACAATAGTTGCAGATTTAAAATCTAAATATCAATTACCAGTAGATGAAGATGGTAATATGGAAACACTAACAGTGTATCGTTCTGCAACTGCAACCAACGATCAAATATCAAGAGAATATCTTTTTGGTGAAGATGACACTGATACTCAGTTGTTCGGTGGATTACATAACGGACAACAAGAGATTGTAATCTTAGGATCACATTCATTAATAGATGCTGATAGTGTCTGGACAGAATTTACAGGAGAATAAAGAAATGTACGCAAAATTAGTCTCAAGTGGAAATAGCAGTGGCACTGGTACTCTCGCGGCAATAAATAACATCAGAAGTGTTCTGTCGGGAACCATTACTGATGCTAATAGTTTAGATTCGAATGGACACAATCCTGGCCAGTCTTTTATTACAGGTTCTATGCCAAGTACAGGAATTTATTCTATTGGTGGCCTATCTGGCGGTACGACTAGTTATAATGGTTCCGGCAATTTCAGCATGACAAAACATCATTATGCAAAAGGTCAAACTGCTGGATACACGCCTTCAAGAAAAATTAAATTGATTGTCAATAGAGATTACAGTTGGAGATTTACAGTATATGATTCTTCTAGTGGCAATGGACACCCACACTCAAATGATAATCATTTTTGGACTTCTGAAACCAGCACATCATATAGAAGGACACAGATTCCTCCTTATGACCAGCAAATGCCAAGTAAGTGGGATGAAATGCACATTATTATGAATGATACAACTTTTGCGTTTCAATTAATTACAAATGGTACTGATTCTCAAAAAGATTATGCAACTTTTGTAGAGTGCGATTTAGAATATATGCCTTCTATCGATAATCATGCATATTCTGGAAATTCTAGATATTGTCCTAGTATTCAATTTTATACTATTGTATATGATCAAATGCATAAGGCTGATGGAGTTGCTGCGCAGACAGGTACATATGGATTTTATTATGGAATTCATAATTCACAATACTTGAGTATGGACGGAACATATAGAAACACTGAGCATGGTTCAAATTCAAATTATCATTATGGCGACCAAGATGCACAATATACCAATTATCCTACAATGTGGCCGCTTGGTAGATCGAGAATGTATAAACATCCTATAGATGGCGGTCAATTTGGATATCCATTGGTGCCGATGCAATATAAAGGACACTTTGATGATGAAGATGATAATGGAGATCCAAGATATGGTAGATTGATGAATTGGTATCGAACCACAGACGATATTGGATTTAGTGGAGATGTATTAACAGAAAATTCAACAAATTACAGAATTTTTAGAACTCATAAATGCGGAAAAAACAATAGACTCGATGCTGGAAATGATTACAATGCATGTTATGCTTTCCCAGAAGATAACGTACCGTTCTGATGTCTACTGCAACCGAAATAGCAGCCGCAGGAGTTTTTAAGATTGCAAATGTTTCCAAATCTGGAACAGAGATTGGAAGTACATCTGCATTTAAACTCTCATTAAGATCTTTAAGTGCGATTAATATTGGATTTAAACCCAGTGAGGGTGTTGTATCGAATACTGACCCACAAACATGGACAGATAGTTAAGAGGAATAAAAAATGGCAATAGATTTTCCAAGCAGTCCTACAGATGGACAAGAAGTTTCAATCACAGGACGTACTTTTAGATACTCCGCAGTTACAGGTGTTTGGAGAGTTTTGACAGGCACAGTAAGTAACGATATTTCTGAACTTGCAGACAGTACTGGACTATTAGGTTCTGGTGGTGCTACTGTCTATGCAGATATGGCAGCACTAATAGCCGCTACTGGAATGTCTAATGGAGATCAGGCATATGTCACAACAACTAACGATTTCTATCTGTATAATGGTGGTTGGTTTCTAATTGCAACTGGCGTAAATAATCCACCAAGTGCGATCTCTGGTGTTGATGTTAATTATAATCTTGCAAAAGACGGAACTGCAACTGTCATTACAGCAATATCAACAGACCCAGAAGGATTTCCTTTAACATGGAGTTATGCAGTCACAACTGGTACTCTTGGAACAACAGCAACTGTATCTCAAACAAATAATGTATTTACTATTACACCAAGTACTACAGAGGCGGATGCTGGAGAATTTTCTATCACATTTTCGGCAACTGATGGTGTAAACACAATAAGTGCAGTATCATCTTTTGTACTTTCGTTTTCAGAAGATAATTATTTTATCGACCCTAGAGATTATGGTATGTCTACTGGAACTTTTTCTGGTGTTGGTGCAAATTCTAATGATGAAAACCTCTATGTTTTGGGATATAGTGGAGACCAAAGAGTTTATAAATGGGAATTGGGAACACCAAAAGAACTAGCATCAATACCTAGTACCTATACTCAGAGGGCAGGTATATCCAACGCCACACCTTCTGGATTTTATATGAACCGAGCTGGGGATCGATATTATTACTGTAGTTATGGTACTGTTTATCAAGTTAGTTTATCGACTCCAAACGATTTAACTACTGGTTATCTTTATCAAAACGGTTCCACATATAGTGGACAGGCATTTAATAATAGTGGACTTATTTTCGGCGCCACTTGGAGTCATACAGGAGATAGACTTTATATTAGTGAAACAAATACCAATCAAATACAAGAACATCCTGTAAATCTTGTCGGTGGATCGCCTTTTGATTTGTATTATGTCCAGAACCGTACCAATTCATTTAATCCTAATAATATTACTTATGCTTATGGGATGGGATGGAGTTCTAATGGAATGAAATTTTGGTGTGGGGAAAATAGATATATCCGCGAATATTCCGCAGTTTCTGCATATTCATTATCGGGCATGAATGCAACCCCAAGCGCAACATTTGACACACAAAATTTAAATAATAATGTTAATAATTATACAGCAAACAATATTAATAATCCAGAGATCAGAGGTATACACGCATCGGATGACGGAAATACATTGTATTTAAACCTCAGAGGCGTTGGCGTTTTCAAACTTACTATGGTAACTCAAAATACAATCGCAGATGGTTTTGTATTTTAATTAATAAAGAGGATTAAGTTATGGCATCAGTATTCAATGCATTTATTGCATATCAGTTTTTAAAAACCCTCACTAACAAGTGGGATCAGATGGAAGCATATAAACTGGGCATTATTGATAAAAATGGTAAACAGTTAAAAAAGACTGCAGAATTAGAAACTGCAAAAGAAAAACAAGCTTATACAATTTTTCATAGATTGGTATTCAATCTAAAGAGAGTTTTAGAAAAATTTCCATTTGGAAAGTCTCGAATTGCATCATATAGTGCAGCCTTTGCATTATTGAAAGAGAGTAGAGATGATTTTTCTGACGATGAGTATGAGTTGATGGAATCTATGTTGATGGATTATATTAATTTGCAGGAAAGTACTTTAAGTGACTCTTACTTTGAATCTGTAGAATTGGTAGAAGGTGTTGCAGTTCCTAAAAAAACTTATCAACACGCAGTCAATGCACTTAAAAGTGTTGTAGATAGAAAAATGAAAGAGGCAGGAAAACGTGGACTGAAACATTCGGTGGGTTACTATTCTGCAATGGTTGCAAAAACCTACTCAGGTGTAAATAGTAGAGAACTTGAAAGAATGTTTAAATCTGCACATCCACAACTTGCAAAGGAATGTGTAGAAGAAGAAATGTCAGAAGAAATTGTCAACGCAGTTGGCACAGGTGCAAATGTTGCCGGTTTAACAGGTGTACCATCTAAGTTTGCAGGGATGAAAGTATTTCCTATTAAAACTCAGACATATGTTGGATTGATGAAGGGTAAGAAAAAGTATGCCCGATGGAAAAAATATATGGAAACTCAGGAGGCAACTCCTATCAGAGAATACATAAAAAAGAGACCAAAAGAAAAAGTAGTCCTAATGGATCAATCTTCTGGTACAATGATGATTTTACATAGACACAACGAGATTTAAATATGTTTTCTACAATTAAAATTTTAGCAGTGGTACTCCCGCTCCTTGCATTGGGCGGTGGTTTGTGGTATACTGATAACTTGAAAGAAGAAATTAAGTTATTAGAGGAAAATCAGGTAAAATTAAATAGTGCTGTAGATAGTAAAAATGCAGAAATAGAAAGACTCAATCAAAACGTTGAAGAAGTTTTATCTGTCAATGTGAGATTAAGTGAAGAAAGAGAAAAACTATCAAATTCGGTTGACGTATTGCGTGATAAGTTAAGCGAACATGATTTGGGATACCTTGCAGAGAACAAGCCAGGGTTGATTGAAAAAATTATAAATAAAGATATAGAGAAAACTTTGAAAAATGATGTAATTGAAATTATGAGAATTGAAAATGACTAAATATCTTCTAATAGTATTAGTATTTCTTGGATTGACTGCATGTAGTAGTATTCAAGAAAAGGTTGTGACTGAAGAGGTTTACGTGGAAAAAATTCCACTCAACTTACAGATGCCTAAATCGTTTGAATGGAAAGACTTTGAAGTAATTGTAGTAACTGAAGAAAATTTTGATGATGTAATACAAGAATTGAAAGTTGATGGTAAGAGTTTGGCACTATTTGCATTTGATACCGATTCTTATGAGGCACTGACTCTCAATGTGACAGAAATGAAACGTTACATGAGTGAGCAAAAAGTTATAATATTAGAATATAAAAATTACTACGAAAATAAAGATAAGTAGATATGGACAAAACAGATATTGTAACAGATAATAAAGAAAAGGCTCACGCATTGGAAACACGTATTCAAACCGTTGCGATGGTTCTTATAGTTGGATTTTTATCTTGGGTTGGCACTGGTTTAGTTGACGTAAAGGTAGGATTGGCTCAAGTACTATCAGAAAGTGTATCACTAAGAGATACATTAAATAGACAATCCATTCGTATCAATGATCTAGAAAGAGAGATTGGTGATATGAGCAAGGAAATGGGCAATTTTGTCACTAGAGAAGAATTGCGCGAATCTTTAAGAGATTTACCACCAAACTAATTTAATAATCTATTGACATTGTATACCTTTTAGGTTATAGTAGTACTTAAATCATGAGGTATAAATGCAACACATAGATAAAATCTATATATCCCGACTCGGCGCAAAGTTAGAAAGATTTACTGAAAAAAGATCAAATCTATTTAACTGTAAATGTCCTTTGTGTGGAGACTCAAAGAAAAAGTCATACAAAGCGAGGGGATTCATATACATTCGTAAAAGTAATTTTAACTACATGTGTCATAACTGTGGTGCAAGTATGTCTTTGTCTGCTTTCATGAAACAGATTGATCCTGAGTTGCATAAAGAATATGTTCTAGAAAAGTGGAAATCTGGACAAACCGGCAGTAGAAAGAATATTGCTACTCCAGAGTTTAAATTTGATGCACCAACTTTCACCAAATCAAAAGTTTGTGATTTTAGTCTAGGTACTAAAGTTGTAGACTTACCAGATAACCATCCAGCAAAAATTTATTGTATAGAAAGAAAGATACCCAAACTCGACTTACTGTATTATACTAAAGAATTTAAATCTATGGTATCAGAGTTAACTAATGGATATGATAATCTAATTGAAGAAGAAAGACTTGTAATACCATTCTTTGACACAGAATGTAATGTTTTCGCATTACAGGGTAGAGCCCTTAAACAAAGTGGTATGAGATATATCACCATTAAAATAGATGAAGAAAAAACAAAGATTTACGGTCTAGAAAGATTAGACCCAACAAAAACTGTATATGTGGTAGAAGGCCCTTTGGACTCACTGTTCTTAGAAAACTCTATTGCAATGGCAGGGGCAGATGTTGATTTGCAATACTTTTCAGAGTGGAAAGATGTTGTGTTCATTCTTGATAATGAACCAAGAAACAAACAAATTGTGGATAAGTATGTAAAATTAATTGATGCTGGATTTAAGGTCATGGTATGGCCAGAAAAAATAAAAGAAAAAGATTTGAATGACATTATACTGTCTGGAATCGACACTTCTGAACTGAAACAGATTATAAGTAAAAATACCACTTATGGTCTACAAGCAAAACTAAGAATCAACAATTGGAAACGGTGTTGATTCTTGTTCACGTACAATTAATAAAACAATATAACAAAAGGGTAAACGGATGTTGAAAGTAGTTAATACTAGCAAGGAAACTGATGTTCGCTCTGTGATGGCACAGGCGAAATTTTATGAATCATATTCCAGATGGAATGACGAAAAAGATAGATATGAAACTTGGGAAGAATCTGTCGCAAGAGTAATGGATATGCACAGAGGATACTATAAAGATATAATGACACCAGAGTTGGCGTTACTAGTTGATGAGGCAGAAAATCTTTATAAGTTAAAATATGCATTGGGTGCCCAACGTGCATTGCAGTTTGGGGGAGATCAGTTACTGAAACATCAGATGAGAATGTATAATTGTACATCTTCGTATGCAGATAGACCTGCATTCTTTAATGAACTTTTTTATGTTCTTTTGTGTGGTGCTGGTGCTGGATTTTCAGTACAAAAACATCATGTAGATAGATTGCCGAATATTGCAGAAAGAAAAAAACAGGCAAAAGGTTGGAACGTAGAAGATTCAATCGAAGGATGGGCAGATTCACTTGGTGTTCTCATGTCATCATATTTCGTGGGTGGTGGTACGCATCCAGATTTTGAAGGTCGTAAAGTATATTTCGATCTGTCTCAAGTAAGACCAAAAGGTGCAGAAATTAGTGGAGGGTTTAAGGCGCCTGGACCAGAACCACTACGCAAATCCTTGGACAAAATTGAACATATGTTGCAAGGACTAGTACTCTCTGGCGTTACTAGGCTAAGTCCTATTCATGTGTATGACATTTGTATGCACGCTGCTGATGCTGTCCTTGCTGGGGGTGTTAGACGTAGTGCTACGATATGTTTATTCTCACCAGACGATGAGGAAATGTTGACTGCAAAAACAGGTAATTGGTTTATAGACAATCCGCAACGTGGTAGATCAAATAACTCTGCTGTAATTGTACGAGATGAAATTACAAAAGAAGAATTTTCTAACGCAATGAAATCTATTAAGGAGTTTGGAGAGCCAGGATTTTACTTTGTGGAATCTAAAGAACATACTACAAACCCATGTGTTGAGATTGGTATGTATCCACAGATTGACGGCGAGTCTGGTTGGCAGGGATGTAATCTAACAGAAATTAATGGTGCAAAATGCACAACTAAAGAAGAGTTCTTTAAGGCATGTCGTGCCGGTGCTATTATGGGTACATTACAGGCAGGATATACAAACTTTAAATATTTGTCTGAATCTTCAACGAAAATTTTTCAGAGAGAAGCCTTATTGGGTGTTTCTGTAACTGGTTGGATGAACAATCCAGATATCCTATTAGATTCAGAAATTCAAATCGAAGGTGCGAATATTGTAAAACAAGTAAATAAGGAAGTTGCAGAGTTACTTAATATTAATGCTGCAGCTCGTACAACTTGTGTAAAACCATCTGGTAATGCTTCCGTACTCTTAGAAACTGCTTCTGGTATTCATGCCGAACATTCTCCAAGATACCTTAGACACGTACAGATGAATAAAGAGGCAGAAGTTGCAAACTTGATTGCCGAAACTAACCCATACATGGTAGAAGAGTCTGTATGGTCAACCAATCGTACCGATTATTGTATTGCATTTCCTGTAATTTCACCAAAAGGTTCTTTATATAAAGAAGATTTATTTGGTGTGGATTTACTTGAAAAAGTACAACTAGTACAACAAAATTGGGTAGAGGCCGGCACAAATGAACATTTGTGTGCAGACTCAACATTGAGACATAATGTATCAAATACTGTAACAGTACCAGAACATATGTGGGGTCAAGTTGAAGGTTATCTCTTTGCAAATAAAAACTACTTTGCAGGGGTATCATTCTTGTCTGGATCTGGTGATAAAGATTTCAATCAAGCTCCAATGACTGAAGTGTTAACCGAAGAACAGATTGTCGCAAAACATGGACGTGCTTCTATGTTTGCTGCAGGGTTGATTGTTGACACCAGAAAGGGATTTACCGACCTGTGGGAAGCAACATCTATCGCACAAATGCCACCAGAATTCCAAGGTGAGTTATCAGACTTACGTGCAGAATGGATTCGTAGATTTAATAAATTTGCAGATAATTATTTTGGTGGTGATATGAAAGACGCAGAATATTGTTTGAAAGATGTTTTCCTATTACATAAGTGGACAAAAATTCAACAAAATATTCAACCTATTGATTTTGTAAATCAATTAACAGATAAAACCTTTACAGATATTGACACGATGGGTGCGGTAGCTTGTCAGGGTGGAGCGTGTGAAATTACCTTTTAAGTAGGTTTTCAGACACCATTTTAAAATTAGTGTTCTCCTAAATAATTTCTGGTATTTGGGAGAACACAACTATGCCTAAGAATAAACAGCTGCAAGATTGTAACTATTGTGGTGTTGAATTTATTGTTAAATACGTAGACGAAGATGAAACCGTAAAATTCTGCCCCGCCTGTGGGGAGTCTCTGGATGACTATATATTAGACAGTGACTCTTATATGGATGAGGATGAAGAATGGTACGGCGAATCGGAGGAATAGACTATAGTTTAACATCACCAGCGGTGTGTACATATGTTGGTGAAGAACAAGACTTTAGTTTTGAAAAATGCAAGATATACTTTTTATCTAACAAGAAAAAACTTTCAAACTATAATTATAAAAATATAGATGGACAACAAAATCTATCGGATTTTGAGAGCGCAGAAGAACGATATGATTTCATTTCTGATTGGGCAATGGACATTCTTATTACGGACGAAATTGACACTATTGCATTAGAAGATTATAGTTATGGTTCTACAGGAAAAGTATTTCATATCGCAGAAAATGCTGGACTTCTAAAATGGAAATTATGGCAGGCAGAATTATCATATCAAGTGGTAGCTCCTACAGTCATCAAAAAATTCGCCAGTGGTAAGGGAAATGCGAAAAAAGAAATGATGTATGAGAGTTTTATTTCTGATGGTGGTAGAAATCTGCAAGATGAATTTGAAATCAAAAGTGAAAAAGTAGGCAATCCTGTTTCTGATATAGTAGATTCTTTTTATATTTGTAAATTTTTACTTGACAATACGGAATCATAGTGGTAATATGTACGTATAGTCAATAACAGTGAGTACGTACATGAATATTTTCAGACTAGATAACGATCCTGTAATTGCTGCACAACTGCAATGTGATAAACATGTTGTGAAAATGATTGTTGAATCTGCACAAATGTTGTCAACTGCTCATCGTATGCTTGACGGTAGAGAAACCAAACGTCCATCTAAATCTGGCAAACGTATGGTTAAGTATTGGGTACATCCAAATAGTAATATGGAAAATGTACTATACAAGGCAGTACATCCAGGCCACCCTTCTACATTGTGGACAATGGAGAGTAATGCAAACTATGAGTGGCACTACAAACATTTTGTTGGGTTGTGTAACGAGTACACTTATAGGTACAATAAAGTGCATTCTACTGACACTTTATTGCGCGATATACTAAAACGTCCTCCATCGCATACTAACTGGTCAAACTTGTATACACCATTTAAACTTGCAATGAAGTCTAACCCAGAATGTATGTTTGAATGTCCTGTTAAATCATATCAGGCATTTTATCAGACAAAACAAGACCGTTTCCAAATGATTTGGACAGGTCGAGATATCCCAGAATGGTTCGAGGTTGTATAATGGAAAACAAATATATTGGTAAACTAATGGAACGTGATGTTTGGTATGGTAAAATTCTTGGTGTGCGAAAAGTACGCACAGACTATGGTTTACGCCATGTATATAAATTTATTACCAGAACCAATAAATTTGGTGTATTCTTTTCCGACGAAAAACCAGAGTTGGATGTTGGAGTATGTTTTACATTTAACGGTACGGTGAAAAAACACTCGTTTAATGAATACGACAAACAAGACGAAACTACATTCAATCGCGTAGAAATCGTAAAAATTGTTGGAAAATCTGAAGAAGATTCTCCAGAAGTACCATTTTAGTCTTGACAGTTGCAACATTTAATGTTATAATTGGTGTATAAATAATAATGTAAACAAAATAATGGTGATATTATGATATTGATCGACCTAAATCAAGTGGTCATTTCAAATCTAATGGTACAAATAAACAAGTTATCTGATGAAGAAGAGCTTGATCAAAACCTAATAAAACATATGATACTAAACAGTATTCTTAGTATCAAGAAAAGATTTGCGAATGATTATGGTAACATTGTAATATGTTGCGACAATAAAAACTTTTGGAGAAAGGATGTATTTCCTTACTACAAAGGTATGCGTAAAAAAACAAGAGAAGATTCTGGTTATGATTGGAATCTTATCTTTAATACTATTACGCAGACAAAACAAGATTTGCGTAAGGTATTTCCTTATAAAATTATCGAGGTAGATAGGACTGAGGCTGATGATATCATTGGTACTCTTACTAAACAGTTTTCTACTAAGGAGAAAATACTTATAATTTCAAGTGATAAAGACTTTAAACAGTTGCAACGATATCCTAATGTGACTCAATATAGTCCTATTCTAAAGAAATTTTTAGTGACAGAAGACCCTTATAAATATATTCGTGAACATATTATTCGCGGAGATCGTGGTGATGGTGTTCCTAATGTTCTTTCTGATGATGATGTTTTTGTAAACGAAAAAAGACAAAAACCTTTATCTAAGAAAAAACTAGAAGATTGGTTGGATACTGGTAGAAACCCTGAAGATTTTTGTGATGCAAATATGTTGGCACGATATCGTAGAAACGAACAGTTAGTGGATTTAACATTCGTGCCCGCTGCAATACAAGAAGAAGTTTTATCTCAGTTTAGTAAAACTCCCGAAGGTGATATGCAAAAAGTATTTAACTATTTTATAGAAAACAAAATGGTACTCATGATGGATGAGATATCAAATTTTAAGGAACAAGAATATGAAACTTTTTCATGAATTGGTGCAAGAATTAGAAAGTACCAGATCTGTGAACGCTAAAAAAGATATTTTAATAAATAATAATAATAAAACTTTACAAACTATATTAATTCATATGTTTGAAAAAAATATTGACTTTGGTTATACCCAGAAGACACTACCTATGTGGACCCCAGCTGATGATCCTGCTGGTTTGTCTATAAGTAACATGACATTGGCAATGCGAAAAATACATCTATTTTATACTGAAAATATGAAAAATCAATCAGAGAAACAAAAAGAACGTATACTTGTCAGACAACTAGAAAGTTTAAACGCAAATGATGCAGAAATTTTAGTTAAGATTATCTGCAAAAAATTTAAAATTTCTGGAGTCACAGAAAAATTAGTTCGCGAAACCTTTCCTGATTTATTGTCAAAAGAAACCAGCAACGCCTAAGGAAAGGTCATGTCTTTACTCACTATGGAAATAAGGTCAAAGTTTACATACTTTTTGATTTTTGTAGTAATCTGCGCCGGTGCATTTACCTATTTGTGTGAAACAACAACTAACCAGTTAAATAAATATTGTTTAACTAACTGCGAAAAACCATTGACAAATAAATAAACATCTGTTATATTGAATAAATCAACTGTAGTATGGAGAGTGAATATAAAATGGAAAAGAAAAGAAGTCCACATATTGTAAAAGTTAAAAATGTGGGAGATCGCAGAGAAATTTATGGATATGAGGTAAAACATATCGATTTTTCTTCACCTTGGTCACGCGAAGGTGGTCCTGAAGTCACGACTAAATTCTTCTTGAATGAAGATAACGCCCGCGCATTTGCAAAGACCTTGAAACCATTTAAGGAATTGCAACATGGGTAAGAAAAAGTTACGGTCTGGAGAAACCAGTAAAGGTATTCATGGTACTACAAAGAGTCGTAGTAAAAATGATCCAGATTATGCGACACGTCGAATTCTAAATCAACAAAAGTCTTGGATGTTGGGAAAGAATGTAGTCTTGACTATTGAAAATCCAAATAAAAACGAAACCAATAAAAAATTTATTAGAGTAAATGCAAAAGATCATTGGGGAGACCCAAAACGTAAACCAATGGTTATGCAATGATTAATGCCATTTTTGCAATGGATGCAAATGGTGGTATTGGTAAAGATGGTACTTTGCCATGGCCAAAAAACGATAGAGATTTTAGATGGTTTCGTTCTCACACAACAAATAAGATAGTGGTTATGGGCAAAAATACTTGGGATGACCCCAATATGCCCAAACCATTGCCTAAAAGACATAATGTAGTAATTACTAGTAAAGTAAACAGTTTACCATATTATGAAAATTTGGACACAGTATCTATTCAAGATGCTAGATCTTGGTTGGAAAAAAATAATAATAAGGAATTATTCATCATAGGTGGTGCAAAAGTACTTACCGAATATTGGGATTTAATCGAAAGATTTTATATAACAGAATTTCCAGATTCATATGATTGTGATACTTTTATACCTAAAGATAATTTGGATAGTATGAAAAGTAAACGCATGTGGTTGGCCCAAAGTGATTTTGATGATTTGCAGTTTAAGGTGTATGGATGAGTTTAGAAATGGAAATGTTACATAGATATGGTAACATATGGGAAGTTGAGTATCAAGATTTATTATATCATGTACTAGATACCGGCGAAGATCGAAAAGACCGTACTGGAGTTGGTACAAAGTCAATTTTTCATGCAACATTAAATATAAATTTGAGAGAACAAATACCAGTTTTAACAACAAAGAAACTTGCATTTAAAAGTGTTGTTTCAGAACTTTTATGGTTTCTTGAAGGTTCTGATGATGAAAGACGCCTAGCAGAAATTCATTATAACAAAGATAGAGATGAGTTAAAAGACAAGAAAACTATCTGGACGGCGAATGCAAACAAACAGGGTGTTGAGTTAGGGTATGATGATGGTATTCTTGGACCTATATATGGAGTACAGTGGAGAGATTGGAATGGTACTGACCAAATAAGGGAATTGTTGATTAACTTAGTCAAAGATCCACGTAGTCGCCGACATATTTTATCTGCATGGAATGTTGATGATCTTGATAAGATGGCATTACCACCTTGTCACTTAATGTGTCAATTTCATCTAAGTGAAGATGGTGGACTTTCTTGTGCATTGTATCAAAGAAGTTGCGATTTGTTTTTAGGTGTACCTTTTAATATTGCAAGTTATTCTCTGTTAACTTATATCATTGCAAAGGAACTTGGTTACTATGCCAAAGAGTTAATATGGATTGGTGGAGATGTGCATATTTACAATAACCACATCGATGCGGTAGAGAAACAAATCAAACGCACACCATACATGTTCCCAAAACTTTGGATTAATCCAGACAAACATCTGGGAAATTATACTGTCGATGATTTTAAGTTGGAAAATTACAGACACCATGATGCAATTAAAGCTGAAATGGCAGTATAAATTACTTGACAAATCGGATATAATCGGATATAATCGTATATATAACTTAATCAAGAAAGGATGACTCTTATGAATTTTGAAACTTTAACAGAAATGTTACAAACTAATATTGTGAATGTCCAATTCACTAAATTGAATGGTGAAACTAGAAATATGCGTTGTACCCTCATAGAAGATTTCTTGCCGCCTGCAGCTGCGGAAATTTCTACAAAGAAAGTGAATTTAGATTCTCGTTCGGTGTGGGATTTAGATAAAGATGCATGGCGTGCATTTCGTGTTGATAGTGTAGTATCTGCAACCGTGGAATCATAATGCTACCAATTGTCCTAATTTTGCCAGTCTTGTTATTGGCCTCCTTTCACAATCCCATGGCAATGCAAATATTGCCATGGATATCCCTTATAATTCCATTGACAGTATTTTCTGGTAATATTAAGATTGTACACACTTTGAATTATTCGGAAGAAGGTGCAGTAATGTTTGGTCCTTATGCCCCCATTACTGGTATATTAGGTATTACTGCCTCCATACAAATGTATGTAAATGGATATCAACTAATAAGTGGTATTGTTGGATTTTCCTCTATACTTATATTTTCTGCCGCCTTATGGTGTCTTTATATGGGGGAATCTAAAAAAGTGAATAGACTATTTGGAGATGAAAATGAGTAAAATGGGTCAGTTTGTTTTTGCGATGGAAGAAGATATTACGTGGATGACAAAGGAACAATATGTCAACTCGTATGGTAGAATGGGTAAAGAATATTGGGAAGAAATATATGGATCCGAACTTCAATCTGCAAACGAAGAAATGGCCTTAATGAAATTAGAACATATGGAAATGATGACAGGTAGATTCTGACACATTTCTAATGTATCGGTGTGAGTTCTACCGAAACCAAAAGACTTAAAACTGAAACTTTGTCATGTAATCTACAGGAGAATATAATATGACTAATACAACTAGAAAAGAAACTCAAACTACTAGAGTAGCAAACGCCCTATTGGGTGGTGCTCAATTAACCGCAAAACAAATTTCTGCACGATATGGTGTGAAAAATGTACGTGCGGTGATTAGTAAACTTCGTAGTGAGGGGTATTCAATCTATCTCAATAAACGTACATCATCATTTGATGGCAAGTCGTATATGAAATATATGATTGGTACGCCTACTCGCGCTGTTGTTGCCGCTGGACATGCTGCACTACGCACTGCATAAGTAGTTAAACTAGAGTATGGGTTCCACTTAGTAACAGAACGGGCCCATTTTAATTAATTATCTAAGGTGAAATATGTCTGGTATAATAATCCCATCAAATCCTCAAGATCAGAAAAAAATACGTGAGTGTATGGAAGAAATTAGTAATTCGTATACACGTACTGAGGGTGAAAGAAGTTTTGTCAAGGAAGCAATCGAAAACTTGTCAGAAGAAGTTGATATTCCTAAAAAGATTTTACGTAAAATGTCTAGGATTTATCATAAACAGAATATGAGTGAAGTTGCCGGAGAAATAGAAGATATTGAAGCTCTAATGGAAACATTCACTCCTAAATTTGATAATAACGAAGATGGGTAAACGTAGTGAATTTCGCCGTAGAAAAAATGATTTGTATCCTACTCCAGAGGATGCATTTCGTCCTCTAATTCCATTCTTACCACAACATGATTTCACATTTTGGGAACCATGTGCAGGGGATGGTAGACTTGTAAAGTTTACAGAAGGCCTTACAAACGGCAAATCAATAGGTGCATCTGATTGTGACCCCCAAGTTGATTGGGTAGAAAAGAAAGATGCACTCGATTCTACAATTCCAGAAAATGTGGATTTAATTATTACAAATCCACCTTGGACTAGGTGGTTATTACATCCTATGATTCTACATTTTACCAAGCAGGCACCTACATGGTTACTCTTTGATGCGGATTGGATGCACACAAAACAGGCAACACCATATTTGCCTATGTGCAGTAAGATAGTATCTATTGGTAGAGTTAAATGGATTGAAGGTTCAAAACATACTGGTAAAGATAATTCTTGTTGGTATCTTTTCGATAAGGATACGACAAAAACTGAATTTTATCCTAAAATTTGGATATAACTATTTGCGTGAGTTTTCAAGAAAGGAATTCTCTGTGAAAAAACAACATAAAAAACTTTGGAAGAAAGTTAGTAAAATGGATTTAGGAAACCCTGTCATAACTGCCTTAATCGGACTTGTTATTTTTTATATCGGTCTTAAAACATTCTCTGGTGGTATGAAGTCTATGGGGAATATGGAACATCTATCATTCTTTTTAGGCAACCCACTTTATATGTTCTTTGGTGGTATTATCATGACACTCTTATGGCAATCGTCTAGTTTATCAACAACTGCAATTATTGCACTAGTTGCCTCTGGAGCTTTACCATTGCCCGCTGCAATTGCATGTGTTCTTGGTGCAAATATAGGTACAACTGGCACAATCTGGTTGGCTGGGTTGTTCGTATCTGATGGAATTCCAAAAGGAGATACCCTGCGAATCGCAATGGCACATACAGGAATGAACCTATTAATGGCAATAATGTTACTTCCCTTTGTGGGTCATATTGCAAAATATCTCAATAAATTTTAAAAAAAAATATAAGTCTTTGTTTTATAAAGGCTTATATTTCACTTTTTTTACTCAAAACGCTTGACTCTTGGGTCATTATATCATATACTGTATATGTAAGTTAGAGAAAAGAGAGAGAAATCTATGACCATTGAAAATCAAATAACCACTCTTGTTGAAAACATCAAAGAAGACTACTTGCGGTGGACTTCTAGAAATTACACTAAAGAGTTGTCTGAAATCAATGAAACTATGATTGCACAATTCAACGAAAAAATCTCTTGGAATGAAGGTAATAAGTACATCAAAATTATTACCAATGGTTCTGTTTGGGGTTTTGTTGTTGCTGTTAATAATGACAAGAAATTCAAGTATGGTGATATTCTGAAAGCTGCAGGGTGGAATGCTCCTGCTCGGAATGCCGCTCGGGGAAATGTCTTTGAAGATTATGATATTCAATGGACAGGACCTAACTACCTTCGGTAAAATAATGCTTGACTTTCATGTGCGAATCAGTTATATTGTATATGTAAGTTAGAGAAAGTAAATAATGATTGCAAATAAAGAAAAAACAATACTAGTTGACTGTGATGGTGTGCTCCTTGATTGGGAGTATGCCTTTGACTGTTGGATGGCCCGGCATGGGTATCAAGTCATGAGTCATGGTGACTATAAAATGGACGTTAAATATGGACTTGATCGGAAAGAAAGTAAACGGTTGATTCGGATGTTTAACGAGAGTGCCTGGATACGGAAATTACCTCCCCTTCGGGATGCAATCAAGTATGTCAAAAAACTCCACGAAGAACATGGTTATATTTTCCATGCGATTACTAGTTTGAGTAACGATCAATATGCACAACACCTTCGGACTAAGAACCTTCGGGAACTGTTTGGTGATAGTGCGTTTGAACGGTATGTTTATCTAGACACTGGTGCCGACAAAGACGAGGCTCTTGCCGAGTATCATGGTACTGGTTGTTATTGGGTTGAAGATAAACCTGAGAATGCCGAAGTTGGACTTGATAACGGTTTACACAGTTTACTGGTTGCCCATGACCACAACACTGATTATGATGGTAGTGCTCATCGGGTTCGGAACTGGAAAGAAATCTATAATATTATTACTGATTAACTCCAAGACTGAATAGGACCACTACCTACTCCGCCTCCACCGCCGCCGGCATCTCCATCATCACCACCACTATTTCCAGAACCAATTCTTGGGTCATTCTGTGGTGTAATAGTTTCAAAGTAACCATGTCCATCTCTTTCAAAATACCCCAATGGTGTTTGATTGGACGTAAATATTACTAGTTGAACGGCATTACAGAAACTTGGTGATAGTGAGGCTTTATCGGCTTCTATACCTATGTATGTAGATGAGATAGGAATTTCTACAGGTGCTTTAGTTGTTGGATTGATATTAATACCAGTATTATTTTTAGAAGTTATAAAACTACCATTACTATCACTTGGTGGATTTTCAATTGATATTTTTTTATTGGTCAAAGTTTTTTCAATTGTAGTATCAGTATTATCAACAATTTTTAATTCTGTATTATTTATCCCACCATATGAACTATTAAATAAAGTTGGTGACTTTATCGTTGATACGTTTTGATTTTTTATTACTCTATCAAAAGAATTGCGAGTGTTCAGTGTACCTGAGAAAGTTGGTGTAGGATCTAGATTAGTTTGAGAGAATGACGCTGATAAAACTGATCCAACATTAGTTGATGGAAACTCAATGGTATTTGAACCTGTTGTCCAAACAAGTCTAACAGCTCCACCACCGCCGGGCCCACCGCCTGCAGAAGTACCAGATCCTCCGCCGCCACCACCGAATTCTCCCCCTGCGATATCACCCTTACTGATTTTATTGTTTGATAGAGGTTCGCCATCATCACCATCACCACCACCAGATCCACCTTTACCACCTTCGCCAGTTGTTGTTGACGCCGCGCCACTAGTTCCCTCACCAAAAAGTCCGACACCACCGCCGCCGGGCGATCCCCAAGTTGATGAATAATGCTGTCCAGCACCCCCACCGCCACCTTGTCCGGCATCACCATCACCACCATCGGCTCCCTGTCCAGAGTATCCTCCTGCACCACCACCACTTCGAGTCCAAGTTCCCTGATATCCACCATTACCACCTCGGCCGCCGCCATCACCAGTATATCCACCACCATAACCACCATTTCCAGAACCAGTTGAATCGGTGCCACCGCGACCTGCGCCAAATCCACAAACGGTAGTGTCACTAATAAAGTATGAATTGTTTCCCATCGCAGTTGAACTTGTTGCATTCGATACTAATGTAGGGCCCGCCGCACCGACTTCTACAGTATATGATTGGCCAGGCGTTACTGATATATTATTTTTATATCCAAGACCGCCTCCGCCGCCACCACCAGATGACCATTGATGTCCACCAGTACCACCAGAACCGACCGCAACAACACTAACTGAAGTAACTCCAGCTGGTGCAGTCCAAGAATATGTGCCTGGGGTTGTAAAACTCTGATTAAACATTGGATTACTTGCATCTGCGATACTAAAGTCAGCCCTAATAAACGCATAATTCACATTAACAGAAGAACCTAAAAAATTAAAGGTAGATGCATCATGAATTGGAATTTTAGAATTTGTTATTTTTGTTTCTAATGTATTTGTTGTGTTTCCAACATTGATATTAATATCTGCATTTTTTATGGCGAATCCAGTATTCCAAGTACCATTTTCTATTGGTATTGCTTTTGGTGGATATTTTGCAAGAATAGTAGTATCTGTACCATCAATAATATCAATTTTATTATTAAATTGTGGAACATTTTGATTTAAATTATTCCACACACCTTGATTGATTTGTATTTCTTTATTATTAATTATTGCATCAAGTGGATTATTAAGTCTTGATGAAGTATCTTTAATTTCAATTGAAAGGGGCGGAAATGCCTGAATATTACTAGGAAGTGATTCAGGCCCCGCTTCTGCGTTAACTGTATTAAAACTAGTTTCTACAGAAACTGTTAGGGCCTGAATTGTCATTTCTTATCCTACTTTAGATTTCGATAGATGCAGCAACGTTAGTAAATCCAGCACCAGTAACTTTTGTACCTACTTGCAACTCTCCAGTTGTTAACGTAGTCACAGTTTTTGTCGTAGTACCATCAGTAAACGTCATAGAAGAACCTTCAATAACGAGTTTAACACTTGTTGCAATTCTTGTACCTGATGCATTTACTGCACTTACATCAATATATGTAGTAATATCACTACCAGAATATGTGTAACTTGTATTCTCTGGAGTTACAGTAATAGAAACAGGTAATGTTGGTGTTAATAGATGTAACTCTGGGTAGTCTCCACCATATACAGAGCTTGGTTTTGTATACCAAATTCTATCTAAACTATCTCTACCACATTCGTGAATATACCCATCGACAACTGATGTTTCAGTCCAACCAGTACTATCATTCCATGCATAAACCCTAAATGCACTTGTGAACCAGACCCCAATCATTGTATGAGAATCATTCAACCAAACCCATTGTCTTGGTGTTGAGGGCATTGTAATATCGCTATGATATGTAAGATCTTTTGGGTTTGCAGCATCTACTGAATATGTAACCCAAGTTCTCCACCCTTCATCTGTATCTTGAAATGTATATCTTCCGTCAATTCTAAATTCAGAAACATATCTAGTTCCACCACTCACCCAAGAAGTAGTACTCCATTGCATAGGATGATGCGCGCCGGTATATGCCGTAAATCCACTCAAATCTGCTTTAGTACTACTCAGAACATCCGTAGAGATATCAGTTTCTACCGCAAAGGTATCTGAAGATCTATCCCAAGTAACTACAAGTGGGTGCCAGTTGTAATACTGATCGTAGTAAGATTTATAAAACAGCATATTAGTACCAGAAACACCTCTTGGATCGTCCATTACTTCAGAGAAGTTGGATGCAATCTCTTTACTGTTCATGTTGCTGCCACCAGAATGGGTGCCGGACGGTCCAATGGAATTGGTATAATTAAACATGTTGGTTGATGTTGGATTATAGTTACTTGTCCACATCTCTTTTGCAACTTTTATGTAGTTCCCAGTTGTACCACTAGAAGCTTGCTGTCCAGCAAACAAAAGTCCACCATCATTTGATTCACCCAAAAATTGTACTGTCCAATCATTACCCATTTGATAAACATCTCTAGTATACTGAGATGGCCAGTTATTCGGCCACTGAGAACCAGATGTGCTATGATAACCAACTTTTAGTTTAAATGATGGATAATTATAGGTCGAACCCCCATCGTCACCACGACTCAATGCTGGTACAAATTTATCCGAACCATAGGCTTTTCCCCAGAAATGGTATCTATGTGAATAATTGTCGCTCCAGTTGGCATGTCTTGCAGTTGGTCTTACGTCATCCAAATTAGTTGTGTTTTCCATCTTTGGCCATGCAAATTGATAACAAGTGGCACTTTGATTATATGCCCACACAGGGGCCTCATCAACACCATCAGAAATCATTTGCATAGAACCGCCTTTGTATCCACCTTCACCTACACCGTTGGAGGTACAGGTTAATGACATATCAATCCATGCGCCAGAGTCTGGTGTGTTTGCATAATCTGCGCTATTATCATCTGGTCTATTCGCACCATTTTGCATTTTAGCGAGACCCATGGAACTTCCAGTGTAAGGGCCGTTATGATTAATTCTATTGTCTAGATAATTTCGTTCCCATGAACCATCTGATGGATTGTCGTTAAAATTAATACTTTTATTATATTGCGGCGTTAAACTATTTTTATCGTGTTTATCACCGTTAATGTAGAATCCATCATTTCCTGCTCTTGGGTCTTCAAGTACAACAGGACGATTATAATCTCCTTCGTAATCCCATACCTTAGCCATTTCTATTCTCCTGCTGCGTTGTTAGTCTTAACCCAAGCAATTGCTTCGTCAAGGTCATTCCATGCAGTACGGCTTCCGTCTGCATCAAAATTGAATGGTTGATTAATTCTAATTACACCATCTTCGTCAGTTGCTGTAAAAATTCCATCAGTTAGATCGCCAGTAAGTGACACATCTACTACTTCGTGTACCTCGTTTCCATCATCGTCTAACGAGATTTGGTTTTCTTTTATAGTAAAAACAGACATTTTAAATGCTCCTTAAATTTTATACTTATATTTATAATTTATGTTTGTTTATATTTGAACTGGATAACTAAATCTTCGCCTTTATTTGTAGTACCTATAGTTAGGATGTCTACTGTCAAGTAATCCCCAGCATTCATATTCCATGTTTTGTTTGTGCCCGTAGGTGATGCAGTTGTTTGTCCACCCAAGATATCTATTGAAGATTGTGAAACATCATTCTTATTTATTTGAATTGATACAGTTGCATCTGCCGAGACATTCAACTTTGGTATAGTGTCTGATATAGTTAAATCATATGGTGCATACCATCTTGCAGTACCAGTATGTACTTGCAATTCGCCTTGTTGATATAAATTTGTCACAAATGTAGTTTGATCTTTTACTTTGGTTAGATTAGTAATAGTATCATCTGTTACCTTTTCAACAATTCTTTCTTCTGCGACATCTTTAACTTTTTCTTTAAAAACATTTGTTTGTTCTAAATACACGCCCAAATCTTGCGGTTCAAATTTTTGTGTAGTCGAGTTATATACTAAACATACCTGTCCTACAATAGTAGGTACTGGTTTTATTTCTACTGGTGTTTTATGGCCCTGTTGATCATGTTGAAAATATAAAATATAATTACCATCAACATTAGTTTCCACAGCAAGATCTTTGATTGCAATCTCGCCTTGCATTGCACCATGAATTCCACACTGATAAAATAGTGTATCTGGTGCATCCATGGGCACAGTAAATGTAACAGTACCAACATCTGTACGAGAACCAGTGACTCCACTAGTATATTCGTCTACATATGAACCACTAATAAAGTTTGCACCATTATCAGTTGTCAAATAGAATGGATGCCCTGATGCATCAACATTAAATGTATAGGTGCCTCCACGATATAATGGAGTCAGTGTTGGATTATCACCAAATGCATTACCACCAAAAGTATAATTACCAGTATTAACAAAAGAAACATCGTATGAAACTGATGGATTCGTTAAAGTTGGTGGTGTTATGGTTGATGGTACAGAAATATTTATTCTCTGCACTTCTGTTTCGGAACCACCCCTAACACTATCAAATGTAATATCTTGTACATTCAATGTAGATGTTGCCCACGAAACTAGGTTGTCAGTACCAGGCCCATCAACCCACTTTAGATAAATCTTGTGAGTTTGAGTTAATGAAGTATCGGTTAAATCATGTGCCGCGAAATTAAACACGGTATACGTACCTTGGTTATAAATTGGCACATTTGATTGTGTTTGATTTCGAATAGTTGTTCTGGCATATGGTAAAGACCCTGCATCCCAACTCCACAACCAATCCATTCCGGCGCCGCCGCCGGCCATATTTGCATCTACTGCAATAGTTAAAGTTTCTGGTGGTATGTCTAATGTGACATTATCTAAGTCGTGAACATCATTTGGTACTGTACCAGACGGCAATCTCAAATTTCCTTCACTATCAAGATCAATTTGATTTGTACCAACTTTTAATGCATCAACTACAATCCCAGATGCATCAGAAGAAATTGTAGTATCGCCCAAATGAATTGTATTTGAACTTAAATATAAATCTCTAAACTTATTGGTTGCACTACCTAAATCATATGTCTCATTAGAATCGGGTAAGATGTGTCCTGATACACTACCAAGTTTAGTCTGTACCTTTGTGTCTGTGTAGTAAAGATTTGTCGTTCCTTCTGGTAAATTGTCAGAATTACCAACTTGTTGTTCAACACTAGTTGGATTTCTAAGTTTGTTTACTGCATCAGCTAGTTTTTTAATTTGTTCTGGAGTTGCAGATGAGTATAGTTGATTAACCCTTGAATTTAGTGCAGTCTCAATACTAGAATTTTCTTTTTGTCCTAATGCAGCGGCAGAACGCGAAAGTGCGAGCAACTCTTCGACACCAGCACTAGGTATATTACTAAGAATTTCTGCCGTAAGAGCTGATATAGATGTGTTTAGATTTGCATCTGCCATTATTTTATCCTTTTAGAACCAAATTTGCGTTGTAGAGACTACTTCTTCTTCATCATCATCTTCTCTGATGTGTTCTGCGATTGCTCTATCATCACTAACACCAGTAAATAATAGTGGTAGTCCATCTTGTCCTACCCACTTTCCAACATTAGGACTAATAATGTTCAATCCCAAATTGGTGGCGGGAATAGTTATAGAAAATTGTTCTGCTATAAGTGGCGTTTGCAGATTTTGTACATTGCCCATTGCAGTAATAGGACTGTCGAGATCTGGTTCGAGTCCTGTCTCAGAACCAGCAATATCATCTGTTGCACCACCAGAGTAAGTTCTACTTAAATCCCATTTACCACCAGATTTGAGTAAGTTTGAACCATCAACAAAAAGTCTTGGAATATCTTCAGTTATTCCAGTAGGTACAAGGTTTGCTGGTGCTGTACCATAAAACAAAAATACATATGGTTCACTCATTCCAGCATGTTCGAGTGTTACTGAAGGGGGGGTTCCCAAATATTCAACTTTGTTTCCATCTTCTCCTACAATTGTAGCTGCACCAGCAACACTAGATATAGAAGAAACGCCACCCGGCGCTAAATTAATATCATATTGTGTCACATCAGATGGACTCAATATAGAAGAAACTCCACCTGACGCCAAAAGAATCTCAGCTTGACCCATATTACTGGGTGAGCTGAGATTATTTGTGTTACTGTGCCCTACGGTCATTTATTATGGACCAGTGATATTAGATTCTGGTACTGCGTAACAACATACGCGATATCCATGATCCGCCGGTTGACTTCCTGACATGCCGCCTTTGATAATTCTATAATAATCACTACCAACTTGCAATCTGTTGCCTTGGTTCGCAGTACCCATGTTGTCGGCAATTCTATAAATCCCTAACATCTGACCATATCGAGTGTCATTTTGTTGTGGCGATTGGTAGTTCCAATCTTGAAATGTTGGTGTAACATAACATGGATGTAATAGAGATGCAAAACCAGCATTAGTTGGGGTTTCTCTTACCGATTTTCTGCCCATTGGAGTCATGAATAAATAATTTTGATATTGACTAGTGTAGTTACTAGAAGACCATCCCACATGATAACCACCATTGGTCTGGGTAGTATTTCTATATTGTTGTGTCTCATCAAACATCTGGAATCTATATAAACTATATGCCGCAGTAATCGAAGTGTTACCATTTGATACAATACCATATGAACCGGCAGAGAGCATACAACCAGCATAATATCTATCATTTACGTCAACATGATAATCATCATAATCTGATACAGTTGGATAATCCCCCCAATGTTTAAACGCAATAGGTTGTTGGAATTGTTGATTGTTTGGATCGCCATGTGCTGCAAATGTGAAACTACAATCAGTGATGTTAAGATCTATTGAACGACAATTGTACATGTTACTATCACCTATCTCAATACTACTTGAGGCCATCGTCATGTAATCGCTTTCTGAAGATGGGTTTGCTCTGTACTTGTCGTTAACTCCCATCGCAAACCCAATTGATGAACTCCACCCCAGAGTAATTTTCATTGTTTGGGTGTTTGTACTGGTTTTATTTGCATGATCGTAGTGTTTTTTGGTAAACTCCCACCTACCCGAAGTATAATTCTGAGCAGAAGTATAAATTCCATTTGATGGTTTTGTACCAACAATATATGATGATGCAGTATCGATAAGATTTCCACTACTTACTGCGGCACCAAACTGTGCAATCGTAGTAATTGTTGGAGTGTCTTTGATTGTATTCCATACCGCTGACCAAATTTGTTCAGCTTGGGATGTACTTGTCGATCCTGTTGGTTTAAATTCTAAGTGTATATACATTTTTTTACTCCGTTACCTCTGTCCATACGTTATCTTCGTCTTTTAATGCAACAGTTCCTAAGAATAAGATTTCATTCCCAGAACCATATGCAATCGATGATTGATCTTCAACTAAGTATGACAATTGTTTTTGATCTTCTGTTGCACTATCAGTTGTAAACACTGAAATCGAATCTGGTGTTGCAAGTGGTGTTTCGACAACAAGTTGTCCATCATCGTCTATTGTATTATTTAGTGACTGAATCGCATACTTTCCCATATATTCTTCGATAGTCGCTGTATCTGTTATTGGCATTTTTAACTCCTATTATGTTGTATAAAATATTTGAACATTTAAATTTTCGCCCGGCGTTGAACCCACATTTGTGATGTCAATTGTAAGATAATCACCCTCATTCATTGAAAATCCAGATGTTTCTGTTTGTTCTAAACTTCCTGCGCTTATATTTATAATTTTTGAACTTACGTCATTCTTCTTGATATCGACTCTTAACACATCATTTCCAGCAGTAGTTATTCTAGCTTTAATCTTAGATATTGTTAAATCATCTGGGGCATACCATCTTGTCACACCTGTAGTTAGTGCGAGTGTACCATTTTGTGCCATATTAACAGTTTGTGTTATTGACGCATTACTAACCTGAGAATTTACATAACTTTCTGTTGCAAGTCCTGATATAGATGGAATTGATGGTTGATTTGACAAATCATTATAGTTTCCAGAGAATGTATTTGATGAAACCTGAGAATTTACATAACTTTCCGTTGCAAGGCCCGTAAGGTCTGATTGGGAAATTGTTTCTACCCATGAATCTGTTGCATTTTTATAAATGTATAGTTTCTGAGTATCTTCTACAAATGCAATATCTCCTATAGTGTTGCCAACGGCTGGTAGATATGTTGCATCACTATAAATCTCAACACTTGCAACTAGAGATGTACCATCTGGTGCAACCAATGTTGCAGTACCAGCAACCTCTTTAATTTTGTTTTTGAATGCTGGTGTGTTCTCTACGTAAGTCGCTAAATCTTGTGGTACAAACTTTGATGTATTTGCATCATAAACAAGACACATTTGAGATGTGAGTGTAGGAATAGGACGCAATTCAATCTTTTGTTCATGTCCTTCTTGTGAGTGTTGTCCATAAATGATGTAATTACCGTTTTCATTAGTTTCTACCGCAAGATCACGTACCCTGATAGTACCACGCATTGCACTATGAATACCACATTGATAAAACAATGTATCTGGTGCATTTGATGGTACAGTAAATGTAATAGTACCACTTTCTGTGCGAGAACCAGTTACACCTGAAGTCCATTCTCCAAAATATGTGCCAGATGAATAATTAGTTCCATTGTCAGTTGTAAAGTAAAATGGATGGCCGGTTGCATTGATATTTACTGTATAAGTGCCGCCACGAAAGAATGGTCCGATTTCAGGATTTTGACCCATTTGAGTTCCAGTGAAAACGTAGGCTCCTGTTGTATGTCCGACTGTATATGTAACTGATGGTGCAGTTAAAGTTGGTGGAGTGATAGTAGATGGTACGTTTACTGTCAATCTTTGTACATCTTGTGTTGTGCCACTATTGATATCTGGATGTGAATCACTTACTATCTGACTTGTTGACCAACTTACAAGATTATCATCACCAGCACCTTCAATCCACTTCAGTTTGAATGCGTGTGTTTGTGTCATATTATCATGAAGTGTATGTGCAAAGTTGTTAATTTGATAAGAACCTTGCATATACAATGGCACAACATTTTGTGGCGAATTTGTGATTGGAGTACGTGCATACGGTAGTGATGATTGCAACCATGTCCATAACCACGGTGATTCGTGACCAGCTTCTGGTGCATCGACTTGTATTTCCAATGTTTCTGGTGCAACATCAGTATCAACATTGGTTAAATCATTAATCTGTGTAGGTACAGGGTCAGTACCAACTTTAGATCCAGCTGGTAAAGAAACTAAACCATTTGTATCTGATGTAATTTGTGCATTACCAAGATGAATAGTGTTTCCACTTAAATATGCATCTCTAAATCTTAGTGAGGATGTACCCAAATCATAAGTTTCATTTGTGTCTGGAATAATACTTTGTGATACCGAAGCGGGATTGAAACTTGATACGTTAGAATCTACATAAGATTTAGTTGCGGCATCATTTGCATCTAGAGGTGCAAGTAATCCTGTTACCTTCCCTGCATATACTGTATTAAACTTATATAGTGCTTCTCCAAGATTTCTTGTTACATCTGCATCTGGTTTAATATTCGTAGTTAGTGATTGTAATTCTGTATTTAAATTTGCGGTTGATAAAAATTTATTATTAACGCCATCAATAATATCATCCGCACTAGAAATAGTACTACCAGCAACGTCATTTTTTACTTGTTTTACTGCCTGTGCTAGATCTTTAATTTCTTCAACTGTGGCACCAGATGTGAGAGCGTTTGCCCTCGTATTAATCGCAGACTCCACAGATGTATCTTCTGTAAGTCCTAGTGCCTTCGCAGAACGTGCAAGATGAACCAATTCTTTTACACTTGCCGAAGCAATGTCATTGATAATCTTAGTACGTAATGCGGTTATTGAAGAAGTGAGTAGTGAATCGGCCATTTTTTATCTATCTCCAAACCATTTTCTCTTTTATTTATATTTATTTTCTATTGACATTTCACCAAAAACAATATATATTAGTAGCAATGGAGGTTTATATGCAACATTCAGTAGAACAACTGATAAAAAAATTGAATACAATGAAAGATATCGCAGTTTTACTACACCGCGAAAGGAACAAATATAGCAATCTCGCAGAAGATAGTTATGATAAAGGTGCATGTCAACATATGCTAGATCAAGTACAATCAATGGCCCTTGAAATTGCATATGATAGAGAAGGTGATGAGATTATAACAGATATGGAATATTATAATGAATGATACGCAAAAAAGAATTGAATGGTTGACCAAGAGACACCGCGAAATAGATGATACAATCTTAAATATAGATGATAATCTAAATCGCGGCGAGAGGCATCAATCATTGGTAAAGGGATTGAAACAACAAAAACTGAAAATTAAAGATGAGATATCTCTACTTGAGAGAACTTTACAGTCTTAGTCCAGATTTTGTTTCGAAACCATCTAGTAATTGAAATTCTCTACCATTAACGATCATGCATGTAACACCCACCTCTGGGAAGGTAACTGATACAGTAAAAGATTTTTTGTCTTTGTTTGTCCACATTACCAGATCTCCAGATACTGGGAGGCCATCATTTCGAATTAAAGTACCAACACCAAGCGCAAAAGGTTCTTCTTGATACTTATTTTGTAACATATCCCACACTGCAGAACTTTGTCCACACTGAATAAGGGTTGGTAAATTAAAATCTGGTTTATTTTTTTGTTGTGCAAAACTTAAAGTTGGAAACAATATAATCGTAACAAGTATAAGAATTTTATACATGGTATTTCCTTTCAAAAACAATTAGATCGAACAACTATTTATAAAACTTAAATTAATGCTTGACAATCTCTACGAAACCCCATATAATAGTGGTGTAATAAGAAAGGAATCAGTACAAATGAACATGAATGATGTGTTATTTTGTGAAGACGAAAATAATCGGATTAATGCAGAATCCGCACAGGGCTCCCAATCTATTATGGTGCAGTCTGACATGAAATCATATGCTTTAAAAACAGGATTGTGGCCAAGTTCGGATTATAATTTTATCATTAATGCCCACGCAGAAGATCGTGGTTGGTCGCAAGAAGGTTTTACTGGAATGGAGATAATTCAATAAAATGGGATACTACACATATACCAAATCCCCGATAGGTTGCTTCACTGAAAAAGAAGTTGGTAATTATTTTGAGTATTCTCTGAATGATGATCCAATTAACAATATCAATGAAGATTTCCCACATAAGGTTTGGGTAGGTGGTGGACAGATAAATGATTCTGGATATCGATATGCGAATGTGAAGAAGACAGTGGCTTACATATGCGTTGATGAGGATGAGTTTGGTTTACCTGTCATAGAGAAATGGTATCTCAAAAAGAATGTTGAATATGCAATAGATCGGTGAAGTGTTACGGTAGCACGTCAGTCTCCAAAACTGAAAGCTGGGGTTCGACTCCCTGCACCGATGCCAAATGAATGCTTGACATTAAACGAATCATATGTTATAGTAAAGTATAAATTGAGAAAGAGAGAGAAATATGCAAGTTGCAGTGATACATACCGCCTTTGAACAAGCTCCAAATACAGTTGCATTAGTTGAAGTTGATGATGCCATGTCAGTTGAAGAACAACTGGAGTATGCATATCGTTGGACAAATAACGTGATGGGTTCTTGGAGTATCCAATCAGAGTTTTTGTCTAGTGGTAAAAACGGTGACTATAATGAGAACGTAACTGTTATGGCACCCCTACCAGTTGATGACCGTGGACAGTCATGGGGCCTGCGTTCTACATCCATGGGAGATCAAATGTTAATTGGTAACACCAAGTATGAAGTTGCAATGTGTGGGTTTGAAAAAATTAGTGCTTGACATTGTTCTCTTAATATGTGATAATGTATAGGTAATCAAGAGAGGTGATTCGAATGACACAGACTGATGCAGAATTCATGAAAGAAATGGACTATTTCGACACATATGGTGCCGGTTGTGGATTTGAAACACGGTGGTCTATTTATGATGAGAACATCAAAATGGGTAACAAACATCCCTTCAAAACTCCTATGACTATTCAGAACAAATGTGAAGTGTGGGGTTATGATGCCTCTGCAGTTTGTACTGGTGAGACTTGGGGGGATATCTGGCAAGCTTGTGATGCTGTCATACGAAATTCGGTTGATAGTGATGGAAACAAAGATCATCATATCTTTATTGAAGATTTGGAAACGCAAGGTAACGGCGTTTGGAATTTGGTAACAGGATCTTAATTTACTTGGAGGACTTTAATATGGAACAGGCTCTTATCGACTACATCAATTCCGCAAATGCAAAATCTCAAGCATGGATGGATGCAGAAGAAGGTCGTTGGGTGGGTATGATTCCAACTGATGAGCAGTATTGGATTGATCGGGGGTGTACTACTCTTGAACAATACATGCGTGAAACTCTAGAGGAGGACGCATATTATACTATTGCCGAGGCAACATCTAAATCATACGCTCGGAGTTTTGACTTCACTACCATGTCTGACGAACAGTTAAATGTCATGTGTAATGAATATGGTGCAATGATTGAGCAACAAATACAGGAACAAGAGGCCGAAGATTTGTTGATAGTCACTAACTTTGAAAAATCAATTGCAGAAATGATTTCGTGGGGTGCAAAGACTCGTGAAACTGCAATTCGCTGGTTACTAGAGGCACAACAGTTTGATGAATACGACCTTGCATACGGCGGTTCCTTTGCGTGTCACACTATGAATTTGCCAACTAATAAGTATCACCAAGAGTTTGATATGGTGATGCAAACGATGCAACCTTATTCAGAGGTTGCATAAATATTCCAATGAGCATACCACATAATTCAAAATCAGAACCATACATCTTACATGAAGATCTGACAATGGATCGTGAGAGACATGGTGGCCCGTATGATAGAGGTAGTGCAGATGCATATTATGATAGACCATTTGAACCACACTACTACGTTGGCAATACATATCAATCGCCTCGTATCGGGGAAGATCAAATGACAGAAAAACAAATCAGTGAATATTCTGCCGGATATGGCGAGGAAGAGGATAGAAAAGAATGGTAATGGAAGATGGCCCAATGAAAGGTGCAGTTGACGCAGAAACTGAAAATGTTTTGCGTCAAGAATTTGTAACGTATTCAGTACGTGATGGTGAAACCGTTGTAAAAACTGTTGTTACAAGAACTTTTAGTGAAGGTGATTATATTGATACCACCACAGTTATACCAATGGGAAAAGTCTGGCATAAGGATTGATACATGGCGGTTTTAGAAAAACCAAAACGTAAAAGACGCACAAAGGCGGAAATGGAAGCTGCAAGGATTGCAGAGAAACAACCTACAAAAACTAAAAGGAAACGTAGGACAAAGGCCGAGATGGAGGCATCCAAGTCAAAGGATGCAACTCCACCACCAGAAAAATTACAACCATGGGAAATAGGATATCCAAGAGAAAAGATAACTGCAAAACCCAAAAAAACAAGAAAGGTAAAGACATATCCAAAACAACCCCCAAGTCCTAAGTTTGATATCTCTCTTATAGAAGATGAAATCACAATGCCTGGTGGTGCGAAATATGGAATTACAATAGAAACTAAACATGGTAAACATGTCATATCACACTGCGATATAAACAAAGATTGGGGTATATTATATAATGCACAATATAATGATACTCAAAAACACTGGAAATCTTTTGTGCAAATATATCATAGGTTACTCGAAGAAAAATGTACTCCTGTTAAGGGCACAAGACGCACTAAAAAACAAATGGAATATGCAAAGGTACTCAAGGAGTCTAGAAAGAAAAGAGAAGGATAAAACATGCCGAAATGGGCAGTAATGATCGAACCAGATCCAGGCGATTGGATTTATGTATGTGATGGTGTGTCATGGCAGACAGGTAGTAGTCCAAAACTATATGACACAAAGGAGGAGGCAGTAGAGGCCTCACTCACATGGAACAATCCTAGTGTTGTACAATATCATATGCCGGAGAAAGAAGATGGCGATTAACAAAGTAATCATTTACGGAAAAGAAAATTGTATTTGGTGTGAAAAAGCATTGACTCTCGCATCAAACATGCATTATGATGTAACATACAAAAAATTAGAAGATGTGAATATTAGGGATGAGTTTATTAAAATCTTTCCCGATGTTAGGACTGTACCACAAATCTTAGTGGATGGCAGTCATGTAGGTGGATATCAAGAATTCGAGGAGACAGTGAATGCAAGATCCAATAAAACTCTCAATTGATGGGCTCGACCCTGAGTCATGTGCATTATTAGATATAATGTGGGTGATGGATAGTCAAGAAGAATTGGAGTTATGGAAACATTGTTTACCAACAAAACAGAAACAAAAAGTAGAGACTCTTTGTGAAATGTTAAAGTTATCAGTAATTGATGTAGAGATTGAAAAGATGGAAAACCAAACATTCATAGCAAAGGAACTACTAGAGGAGATAGGGATTAATACGACATGAAACCGTTAGATATTGCACAATACAGGGCAAAGTGGTTGCCCGGCACAAAAGTAAATGTTGAAGATGGTCTACGTAACAAAGCCGAGGCATGGTGTAAAGAGAATCTTGAATCATGGCAATGGAAATTATCTAGACAAACTGATTGGGATATAAATAGTTATTCATTTGAAAATTCTGATGATGCATACAAATTTCGCGAAGATGTGTGTGGTGTCCGTGAAGGATACTACGATTACATGCTGCGTAAAATGCGCGAAGAAGAATAACAAGGGAGACTAATTGGACGAAATTCCGCACAAGTGGGATGATCCATGTGACGATTGTACACATTGGTTCAATTAATATAAAAAAATTCATTGACATAACCTAAATTTTCTGGTACTATGGTAGTACATAATGTAAGGAGTGATTCATGCTAGAATATTGGGAATTCGCAAAACAGTTAGAAGGTCTCATTAGGCGTAGTGAGAATTTCGGTAAAGACCGAAATGATATCTTAACTGAACTATCTCTTATGGCCGATAACTATAAAACTGTTGCAAATTATATGGAACAGAATATGCAGAGGGATCTTTCTGATGAACTCAGCAATAGTTAGGTCAAACGATCCTACCTTATCTCAATTGAGACAAATTCTTGCAAAGTCTGGTCTTGAATTTTATATCAAGAAGGCACCTAAAGAAAATTTAGTAAAAGTAACCTTTATAGTGAGGGATGATGATGTTGAACTTTGATGATTTGACTTTCATGGTTGATCAAGAACAACAAGAACTTGCCAATGTGCTTGGAGATACAGCAAAGGTCATGTCCAGAGCAAGAATGACATTTGGTCAATATATCTTGTCAGTAATACATTTCGGTAAAACTGGAATGTATGAAATTGCAGTGATAGATGCAGAGACAGATAAATTTGTGAGATTGCCTGGCATTATGTCTGGTGATGATGATGTAATGCCATACATGACAGAACCTGATGTAGAAAGTATTATGAAAAAACTATATTTTATTTCAGAAGGGAAAGTAGATGCAAGTAACTAATGCAGACAAGGCTCGATGGGGTAGTTATTCCAACCGAAAAGATTCATATGATGACGAGTTAGATGCAGCGGCATTTAAACGCATTGTAAGGTCAAACGAAGACTTAAAAGATTACCTTCGTAAATTTTTACCAGATGGTACTGCAAACTATCGATTTGTGGATAAACACTTTGGTCCATACAAAGTGGACATGTCTATATTGAATGAAAATGGTAAAGTTGTTGCAGATGTAGAGTTGGAAAGATGGTCGCAATGGGATGAAACATGGCCATCATACTACAAACACATTCATTTTCTTGGTAGGAAAGAAAAATTCTTTGCCGATCGACCATTCTTTATGGTATATCTGAACAAATCACAGAATAAGTGTATGTGTCTGGAGAAATCAGTATTCGAACACATTCCTACAATCGATAAGTTTTTTAAAATGAAAAAGGTTTGGGATCAAGTGAAAGAAATTCCATTGTCGGAGGGAGTCATCTATTCATGAGTATGCATTTGACGCCAGTGTATTACACCACTACGAACACAAAGAAACGTAAACAGAAAGGTCTCACTGCAAAGGATAGAGAGGCCCAGATACGTCATGAAAAGTTTCTCAAGAAAATGGGTGTCACTGGTAAGTCAAATTATAAACATGCATTACCAAATCTGAAATCAGATAGACCATCATTACCTACATCTGATGTAATACCTACTGTTGCTCCAAGAAAGGCTCGGCACGAGGTAACATCAGATTATGTGATAGGCCCTGCATATAACAAAGGTGCATATCAAGTCTTGTCGAAACAAGAAGTACAAGACCCAATGACGGGAAAACGTCGATGAAACGAATACCATTTAAGGGTGGCGATGAATATGATGCTCTGACAAAGGCTCGAAAATATGTGCATTGGAGTAAAGGTCAGATAAAAAAGATCAAACGCAGATACAACAAACGATTTAGAAAGAAAGGCAAAGTGATTGATGAGTGAATTATATTATGGAGAAAAGATCAACAATTTGCCATCAGAGTTAGTTGATAGTGAAATTTGCACACATTGTGGCCGTTGTTGTTTTTTCTATAGAGTGAAAGAGGACTGGCTACAACATTTTGATGAGAATACTCCTGATAAGATTAAACTAAAATATGACGAAGAAATTCCAATCAAGTTAGTAGAAGATTGGGATGGATATCACGTTGCATGTGGTAATCTTGAAGATAGACAGTGTACTATTTGGCAAAACAGACCAAAAGTGTGTGCAGAGTATAACTGTTTTGAGTCTGCAAATTATGGAGATAAACAGCCGCATATCGATTTAGGGTTTACGGCATATTTAATTAAAGAGATCAAAGGCATTGATGTAGACATATCGAATGTAGTTTTAAAAAGTGAAGATAGAAAGGTCACAAAAAAATGAGTGAAGAATATGATTTTCCAAGAATGCACAAATCTGAGGATTGGATTGAACAACAAATATCCGATCTCGTACACGAACAGGTTTTTGAATTCTTTGGACACGATGAGATTACTGATTTTACAGAAGAAGAAATCAAAGAACTTGAAAATTTCCGTGATGGATATGACGGATTACTATCTATTGGATATTCCAATTTGATAAACTGGTGGGAAAGTGAAACTTGGGAGGAAGAAAATGGCTAATCATGTAAGTTTTTCTGTACAATTCGATGAAGACAATTCTACATTGATGAAAGAGAAATGGCGACAGATTACTCAAAAACTACACAACGATGAATCATCTGATGGTGAATATTGGTTTGGTGATCTGTTTACAAATGAAGATCTCAGTCTTGATGATGTAAGGCAATACAGTTGGACAACATCAGAGATAGGGCCTAAGTGGTGCTACATACAAGAGTATGACGATGATGGGTTCTATGGTTACTCCGCATGGGATGCCCCTGAGCGCGGGCTAGAAAAGTTGCTGACTGAGATTGCTGGTGCAAAAGATATCACATCGATCACATATGAAGATGAAGGACTCAACTTTGCTGGATATTCTATCTACGAGGGAGAAGAAGTTGTAGATGGCTGTCAAGATGAATATGAAGAAATCATTGAGAGGTGTCAACAAGTTCATGATGACCTCAAAGACAGGTATAGTTTTGATGAAGAGGCGTGGTTAGATGAGGAATCCGAAGAATTCTTCAATGACAATGTATGGGAAACTCTCAGTGATGAGTATAGTTGCTACATCATTGATGTGGTAGACTCAATCAAAGCAGCTCCACGATAGGAAGAAAATGGCAATCACGACAAGATACAAACCAATCACTAGTGGGCCTCTCTATGAGGAAACAAAGAAACCACAGTTGATGTTTGTGCCTTATCGTAAGATGTTTCGCCGTTCAAATCGAAAGAAATACAAATCGCCCGTAGTGATGTGGGGATCTGTGTGGAAAAAACTTTCCGAAAAGGCTTGACAGTCATATACGGTTATACTATAATGTATATGTAATCAAGAGAGAAAGTGATTCGAAAATGTACTACGAAAATCAAATCAAAGACCTGTTGTTGTGTTCACAAGACTATGCATCACGTATCTATGCTGCCATTTGTCACTTAGATTTGTCTGAGATGTCGCAAGAGACTTTCATGATGGAAGTCGCAATCGCCACCAATTTCGTAGAAGCCAATGAAGGAGATCTTTAATATGTCAGAATTGTTTGAAACAGGAATGGGTGTGATACGCCGCTATCGTGACTATGTTGCACAAGGTGAAATCACTTCAATCCACGAAGACGCCGATGAAACCGTTTTGATTACTGTCATGTATGATGACGGTGCGATGAAAACATACACCGAAGAATGCATGATGCACAACCTTGGACGCCGTATCATAGTTACAGAGGAGGTACTACACTAATGGCAATCAATCCAATAAAGAAATCACAAGTCACCAAATTAATGAAAACATATAACAAACATAGTCCAATTCGAACATCTAATCTGTACCATGTTTTCGTTGATGAACATACATTCACAAAAGAAGAAATGGTACGACTGCCTGTCCTTCGAAGTGATCAAGGATGGCTGAAAAAGCAAGGTTATCTTGAACATACAGTCATGGATTTGAATATGGATTCAAACGAGGCATATGCAAGACAAAATCATCCCGATCAAGCATATTGGTCAATCACATCAGAAGGAAAAGCCTTCTTAAAAGGTCTCCTAGTGTGATAAACGAAGAAATCCGTAGAAGAATTAAACTATCAGTAGCCGCATATGCATATGAGGTAAAGAATGATAGTATTATGTCCGATGCGGATTTCGATGAACAATGTAAGTTAGTAGATGTATTAAAGAGTACAGGTAATAAGAAAATAGATAATTTTTTTAGAAAACATTTTGATGCATCTACAGGACAATGGATACATAAACATCCAGAGTTAGATAAGATATCGGAGTTATATAGAAAGTATTATTCAAATGCGAATCATTGGTAACATGCAGATTAATGCAGACGGTAAACTTGAACGTCGAACATATCAGAAAGATATGAAGAAGATATTAGGTCGTAGCCTATGGGAAGAATACAAATATTATAAGAAATATTTTAAACAATATGATATGACGGTGAAAGAGTTTATGGAGAAGAAGGCCGATATAGAGACAAGTTGGAATACTCTACGCAATAGGGGTCAACACTTTCATAATTATGATCCACTTGGTGTAGAGGGTAGAAAGTATCTGCCAGGGTATCAAAGTCCAAAACCACCTAAAAAACGTTTATAAATACTCTAATTTCCAATGGAAATGGTAGTGGAATTATATGGGATAATGTGGGAAAGTTTGGGAATCCGCTGCAGAAAACAAATTTTGAGTGTTAAATTAATGCCGCAGGGTGATTCGCCGAAGTGATTCGGAGGAGCCGCCATGATTCGCAGAAAAAAACTTTAAAAAAACGCAAATAACGCTTGACAAATACCTTGACATGGGGTATTATGGTCGGTGTTGAGGGTTGATAATGATTTAGAAGATTCTTAGATATTCTTAGATAATGCTTGACAATTCCTTAGAGGCTTGTTAAGATATACATGAACTGATAGAGGTGATTCGAAATATGAGTGAAATGATTTGGACAGATGCTGAGTCTTTAAATGGACGAGGATATAAAGGTTGGAATTCAGAAGAGCTTGAAGTCAATCTTGGTCCTACGAACGAACGAGAGGAACCATGTTTGAATTGTCCTCTTGCTCAGACTTGTGTATCAAAGTTTATTGAGAACAAAAAAGGTGAACAGATAGAGATTATCACACAGCCTTGTATTGAAACTGGACATGCCTGTGTTGCCTTTCGTCAGTGGTGTACACATGGTACATTTAAAGATGAAGATATGATGCGTTTACTTCGGGAGTTTGAATAATGTTGAATGAATTTATGAACAATCTATGGGGTTCTGGATGTACTGGTGTAATGGTGCCAGGACTTGGAGAGATCATTGACGTTCGTTGTAAGTACGGAACCGATCTACAAGCCACCATACAAACATCTGGAGGTAAGATGGTGTTACGTGATGGTACAGAATTATTCGAGGAATTTCCGAATTTATTTTCAGAATCCGCTTGACATTCCTCTGTGAATATCCTATAATGTATATGTAATCAAGAGAGAAAAGGAATCAGTAATGGCTTATATTAGTGCAAATGAAGTGAAATCGATTCGTGAGATGCTCAAAGAAACATTTCCAAAATTTAAATGGAGTGTTCGAAAGTCATCTGGTGGTCACTCTGTAGGTGTTACCATCAAGTCTGGTCCTACAGATTTCTCTGAACATTTTCGTGGTGATGAAGGTTATTGTCAAATCAACCAATATCATACTCACAATTATGGAGACCATGCAAGTTTCTTCGATAAAGTTGTTGAGATTGTGAAAACTGCGCCTTTGGTAAAAGGTGTGGGTCGTGGTTGGTATGATAACTCTGATGCCATGATTGATTATTTCGACACTGCATATTACATGGATATCTCAGTTGGGGATTGGAACAAACCTTATCAACAAGTATAAGATAAGGCCTCTTAGCTCAACTGGATAGAGCAACGGCCTTCTAAGCCGTAGGTTATAGGTTCGAGTCCTATAGAGGTCGCCAAGATATGATAGAGAGTTTCGCCAATTTATCTCTATCACCTTATAATAAAAATTGGCTGGATTATGGTTGGAGGTCGATCATAGTCGAGGAGTAAATGCCTGCATTAACCAGCGACAGGTATAGGGCCTCCCATATAACAACGAAGGATTTTCTCCTTTACCTTCGTATCTAAAAGGTCGCTCTGGTTTGCTCATTCATTCCACTGTGACCTTTTTTTGATCCTTCAAGACCCCCTCCCCCAAAACTGGTGAAGACTTTATTAAGTTGGTTCCATATTTTCGGTTAGGTCGGTCTATAGAGTGGCCCTAGAAGTTCTTCAATCGCCTCAGAAACACTTTCGAAAAATTTTTTTTTGCCAGAAAATATATCCGAAACCTAAATAATATCGAAATATCTAGAAAGGATATCGAATGTTAAAACGAATGAAAAATTTCCGAATTACAAATGCACAAGCGGCTCTCATCTTGGGCGCTCTAGGATCATATTTCCTTTATTGTGATATGTCACATGGCCATATGGAGAATATACATCATCCACATAGCGCAGATATTTTTGGTATTGGAGAAATGACTTGGATGTGGTTCTCCATGGCAGTCATACATTTTTTTATGAGAAAGTGTGAGTGTTCATCTGGTGGGTGTGATTGCAAAAAATAATTCAAAAAAATTCTGTAGTTTTTGATATTTACCTTCATGGAGAGTGTATCCATGAAGGGTTGCCTTCCTACGAAGATTGTTATGAAACTATCGCTATAGAAAATCGCGGAGAGAATTGTGAAATTCTTCCGCGAACAATTGTGAGAGTCAAGGGGTTAGGTAGAGATAGTGATTTGCATAACTGATTTAAAGGAAGCATATAGAATATTCTGGATTGTCAAAGGACATATCGCAGAAAGTGATCAGACTGCATTAGATTGTTATAATGGATATTTTAAAAGATTATGGATTGATGGAAGCAATGGAGCTCCCCTGTCTGATTATGAAGAAGGTTTTGAAATTGCATGGAAGAAAAAATTAAAGGCAGATGAGTTCTGCCTTCGTGCATTTTGAACCACGGCATTTGCGAGAGATGCCATAGAAGAAACCTCTTGCAGACTCGTAGTCATCAAAAGTTTTTTCGTGGTGGTATTTGCGATAGAGTGTATATTTTACAATGTACATGATTTAACCTTTCAGTAGAAGAAGAATTGAAACAAGAAATGCAACGTTCAGAATAAACGAAACAGTTGTTATCGATGCTGAAGATGTTAACATCGCTGTCACTCTGGATATCACTGAGACTGAATAACCGGCTGCATATTGAAGTTTTTTTGGTAGATATTGAATCATTTCGAATCACCTTTCTTATTACTCTTATAATCTATCTGATTTGAGGCGTATTGTCAAGCATTCTTTTGATATGGTATGTACATCATATCTACATGTCAGTCAGTTGTGTCGATGATTCCTTCTTTTTCCGACATATGCGTTCAGCGCGGAATCCCTTCGGGATAGATTTATAAATAAAAGAAAGGGGTTATCTATGGCCAGAGACAGTCAATATAGTTACGTAGAAACGGATGAGAATGGAAATGTTACTGATCTTGGGATTGGTGGTTATTTGATCCTACCTACTGTAATTGTTCATAGAGTGACTCAACAAACGTATGGAAACTTTTTAAAACATAATTCTTTTATTCGTTTTGCGGCAAATCTAGTAGATGTTGGAATTCAACGAACAGAATTAAAAACTGAATATGGTATCGATACAATTTACGTACCAATCACAATTGACTTAGGAGCCGGTGACGTGTCACTTTCTATTAAACAACTTATTGATGTTGCAGAGCCTGCAAGTGGTTACTTTTCGGATGGGTCTTATTTGCGATATAATGCAGCCGGTAACTCATTTGTTGAACAACCAACAACTGGTGGTGGTTTTGTGACAGTTACTGATTTGGATGTTGCAATTGCGGATTTGATGGACTCTGCACCAGATACACTAAACACACTGAATGAGATTGCAGCTTCACTTGGAGATGATGCAGATTTTGCAGGAACGATGACCACATCTCTTGCTGGATTACAAACACAGATTGATAATCTTCCAGACGTGTTTAGTGGAGACTATGATGATCTGACCAACAAACCAACAATTCCAGATATCACAGGCCTTGCGTCTGAGACATATGTAACAAATGCAATTTCAAATATTGATTTTTCTGGATATGTGACTCAGACTGCATTGGAGGCTGAAGATTATGCATCAAAGTCTTACGTGAGTACTGCAGTTGGTAATATTGATTTATCTGCATATGCAACAACAACCTATGTAGATAATAATGTTTATTCGGATAGTGCTGTAGATACACATTTAAATAATAGTAGTGTGACGGCAGGAAATATTTTAAGTTGGTCTGGTACAGACTATGCATGGATTGCACCCGCTCCACACACATTTATTAAACAGTGGGTTGTCTTTCGAATTTCTCATGGGTCAACATATTCATATACTGGTGGATTGGCGCCGGGCCAGTGGACTATGATGCCAGATAATATGAACGAAACTGGTACATCGGATGACCTGATTGCGAGTATGACGTTTAAGATTAGTCCTAACGTTGCAAACACTCAGCTGCAAGTAAACAGTGTTGATTTTGGTTTTCGTTCTGGGGCAACTACTGTAAATGAAACTTTTACAACTTCTCATACATTTGATTATACAGAATTTACAAATCCAAATTCTCAAATCTTTTCCGTCCGTGGTGGGAATTGGAATATTGAGTTTACGTTGGGGGGTTCTACAACCACAACACAATCTATTAAATTACTCAGAGTTGGCGATTAATGCAATTTGACCTAGAAAAGATTATGAATGATTCGCAATTGGAATTGCAAGAAACTCCAGACGTAGAAGTATTACGTAAAATAAAAGAAAAAGAAACAGGTGGTGTTACTACACATTGGATTGTAACTGTTACTTTCTTTAAAGATAAACCTACCGAATTTACTGATGAATATGAAATCACTGATTCATATCTTACTATTGTAAATATCTTACACCAAATAGAACAAAAAAGTTTCTCCAATATGCAAGACGCAACAATTGCATATCAACATTACAAACCAAGGCTTATAAAGATTGGTCACTTTCTGAATAATCTTGGTGGATGTTGGTGTTTATATGGCGTTTGTAGTTTACTCTATCAATTAAATCCACACTATTCAATGTTGGTAGATGAATGTTGGAAAAATATTGGTCGTTGGAAATAAATCTATTGACATAAACAATCATATGTAGTATATTAGTTCTTAAATGTGTAATTACTCAAAGGAGAACTTATGTATACTTTTACAAAATATGATGATGACGGTGATGTTTCAGTCAGTGTTTCAAACGAACATGCAGATATGAATGAAATACTAGAAAGATTTCAGGCATTTCTTTATGCAAGTGGATTTACTTGGGTTGAAGAAGGTTCCATTATCTATGAAGAACCGACAATTGAAGATCCAACATCAATTTCACATTCATATGCATATAATCCAGATGATTGGCATTATCATCCATCTGAATCAGTTTCAATAGATGAATCTCAAATTTCATTTAACTTTGAAGGCAATGAGTCGGAACGTATCTAATGAGAATCGAACAGGAAACCAAATTAGATTATAGTGACGTATTAATTCGTCCGAAACGTTCTACACTGTCAAGTCGCAAGTGCGTATCTCTGAATAGAGAATACCAATTTGTAAACTATAATTTCGATGATATATGTGATTCAGATTTTTCTGGTGTGCCTATCATTGCTGCAAATATGGATGGTGTCGGTACATTTGAAATGGCCGATATGCTTGCAACAGGTCAGATTATGACCTGTTTAGTCAAAACCTACACAGTAAATCAACTAGTGGATTATTTCGATACAGAAGAATATCTTGAGCGCAGAGAATATGTTGCAATGTCTATTGGTATTTCTGATGCGGATCATGATAAGTTTCGCATGGTCTACGAACAAGTTGGATATAATCTAAAATATGTTTGTATTGATGTTGCAAATGGATATACAGAACGGTTTGTAGACTTTATAAAACAGTTTAGAATGTTGTATCCTAATATTGTAATCATTGCAGGGAATGTTGTTACTGCAGATCAAACACAGGAGTTAATTTTAAATGGAGCCGATATTGTTAAAGTGGGTATTGGGCCTGGCAGTGTTTGTACTACTCGTATCAAAACTGGAGTCGGTTATCCCCAACTCTCGGCAGTTATTGAATGCGCTGATGCTGCCCATGGTCTTGGTGGGCATATCATTGCTGATGGTGGGTGTACATGCTCTGGTGATGTAGCGAAGGCATTCGCTGGTGGTGCTGACTTTGTAATGTTGGGTGGTATGCTTGCCGGACACGATGAAGGTGGTGGTGAAGTAATAAAGAAATATTACAAATCAGATGAAGTTGATATACATGATAATGGAGATCACGTTTCGGCAATAGAAGAAAAACAGTTTGTGCAGTTCTATGGTATGAGCAGTAAGGCTGCAAATGATAAACACTTTGGTGGACTTAAAGAATATCGTTCGTCTGAAGGTAGAGAAGTCTTAGTACCATATCGTGGAGAGGTAGCAAAGACAATCCAAGATATTCTAGGGGGCATTAGAAGTACTTGTACTTACGTGGGTGCAGGGAGTCTTAAACAACTTTCGAAATGTACAACTTTTGTGTTAGTTAATAATCAATATAATGGAGTATTTGAAACAAAATAATAATGCATTTTTTGCATGGCGGGAATGCAAAAATTCTATATGAAAAACCCGTCAGAACCCTTGACTTAAATATACTTTTGCACTATATATTCACGTAATGATACACACATTTATCACACGAAAGGAAACGCAAATGTTAGGGGTATTAATCAACTTATATGGTTCATGGCAATCTCGTCATGAAGCATCAGTAGCAAGAAAACAAACTATCAGAGAACTCTCTAGACTAACCGATTATGAATTAAATGATATTGGTCTTAGTCGCGGAGAAATTAAATATGTCGCACAATCTCATTATAGAGATATTGTCGAAGAAAATAAAGCAAAAGAAAGAGTGTACACATATTCAAATGGTAACTTGAAGGGGTGGGTCTAATGACAACTTTAGTAGCAAACTATGTCTTTTCACCGTTATCTGGATTGTGGTCTTCACTAGATCGTTATACGCAGACAGTTGGTTATGCGAGAGCGGCAGCGGAGCTCGCAAGAATGGGTATGCACGAGGAAGCCAAGAAATGTATGTTGGAAATAGGGAAAATCCAAAATAATTGAGAAGGAATGAAAATGAATAAAGCTTTAATTTGGACTTTTATTGTAGGTTTTTTAGTAAGTATGTTATATGTCGCAACCGCATCGGCGGAAGGTAATCCAGACAAAGGTAAAAAGGGTTTTAAGAAATGTGCCTCATGTCACAGTATTGACGAAGGCGGAAAGAATAAAACTGGACCTAATCTCTGGAATATCATGCAAAGAGGTACTGCACAGGCAGACTTTAGATATAGTAAAAAGTTTCTTGCGTGGGCAGAAGAAAATCCAGAGTGGACACCAGAATTGATGGATGCTTGGTTGACTAATTCGAAGAAATTAGTTAAGGGTACTAAAATGAACTTTAAAGAAAAGAAAGAACAGAAGCGTGCCGATATTATTGCATACTTACAAACTATGGGGGTAACTGATAATGAGTGAACAAACTAATTATTGTACAACTAAAGATTTGGGTAAGGCCTTTGCAGTTATCGCATTCATGATTGTTGGTGTACCAATCTTGGCACTTATGGCAATGGTTGGGTTGGAAGATTACGCCCAGTATTGTAATAAGAGTTGGATACCATGTTTCGGAATATCTTATGACTCCTAGAGAACAGGCACAACAAGAGGCAGAAAAAACTTTTGATGCATTTATGGTTTGGAGTAAAAGAGTAACGTTGTGGTCTATATTATTTTTACTTGTTGTTGTTGTAGGATGTAACTCTGGTGTGCATGATGGTCAGAGTTACCCTGGCTACAATGGCGAACAATATGATCCAACAATATAAATAATAGTATGAATAAACCAAATGAAAAATTCAAACTAACAGTAAGTGACGTAGAGTATATTGAAAAGGCTCTACGTCATTACCAGAATGAATTAGACAACAATAATAAACGAAAAGTTACTGAGTTGTTGGCAAAAATACACCACCAGAAAGTGTGGTTTAGACCCAAAGACACTTATGTAAGTGGGTAAAATATTGATTACTAAATAATGTTGTGGTAACATGCCACAGAGCTTAATGAGGATATTATAATGGCTTTTAAACTTTCAAATAGATCAAAAGGTAAATTAGAAGGCGTCCATCCAGATATGGTCGCAGTCGTTGAACGTGCTATTGAATTGACCAAAGTTGATTTTGGTGTGACCTATGGAGTACGTGAACTAGAAGAACAGAAAAGATTGGTTGCATCTGGACGTTCTCAGACTATGAAATCTAAACATTTAATTCAAGATAGTGGGTATTCTCACGCAGTAGATGTTGTCGCCTATGATGGATCAGAAGTTATCTGGGAAATCAATGTATATGATGATATCTGTGATGCATTCAAACAGGCCGCCGAAGAACATGGTGTTGCAGTCAAATGGGGTGCTGCATGGTCAGAAGGTGATATTCGTTCTTATAGTGGTACTGCAGAAGATGCAATGAATGCATATGTTGATTTACGCCGTTCACAAGGACGTAGACCATTTATTGATGGCCCACATTTCGAACTGATTGTCTAAGTGTCAGATTGGCCGGACAATCCTGTAGAGGCAGATTCGTTTGGAATGTATTCATATTATGAAAGAAATCGCGCTAAAGGTGTAATGAAAAGGTTCAAGGAAGATAGTCCTGACCCTTATCATCAATATGAATTAAAGAGGGCAAAGAAAATACTAGAAACTGAGCCCTTTGACGTAGAAAATCAGTACACTCCAGTAAATAAAAAGTAAAATAATTTGTAAGTCATTGATTTACAAAGAGTTCTTTTTTCAAAGAATGCTTGACTCCTATCAATCAATATCGTATAATATGTGTATATTTTGATTGATAGGAGTTTGTTATGAACTACGTAGAAGTCACTGGTGGTTTGAAGTCTCAGAGAGATGTTGTCGGAAAGACTGTTGGGTGGTTTATTAGAAACCATATGAAACGGTTTAGAACGTTAGATATCCAAATTCAATTAAAAGATTGTAAAAAACAAGGTATCGAAGGTTGTTGTTTGCACCTTGATGGTAATGAGTTCGAATTGGAGATAGAGAGAAATTTAACTCTTTATGATTTAGTTTGTACTGTTATTCATGAAATGATACATGTCAAACAATATGCACGTAAGGAATTAGTTGATGTAAATGCCGTCCAATATTGGAAAGGTAGAAATTGTCAAGATGTTACTTACATGGATCAACCTTGGGAAAAAGAGGCATACAGGTTACAAGACAAATACACCGTAGAACTTTGGAAGGATAACGTATTATGAAAAATATAATCAATGGAATTATCTGCTTTAGTGGATTGTTTATTATGTTGGGTTTTGTTGGTAATGATGATTACACAATGGAACTTATTATGTCGGGAGTAGATATTGAACCGATTCCATTATGGCAAACTGCAATTGGCTCCATTGGTGGTTTGTTTATGTTTGGTTATGGTGCATTCGCACTTAGTAGAAATGGTTGGAGTGACTAAAATACAACACACTATATTTCATATAGAAATGTATTGACATTTTACAGAGTATAGTGTATAAATATATTTGTAGTCGTTGATACGATTCAACATACATACTGGACTTGGGGGCAGTACCCAACGCCTCCACCATAAATGCACTATGTCCTGCTGCAACAGGAAGTTTTGCAGAACATAGATGGCCCGTAAGTGGCGGTCGAAGTTAGTGCATTTATGATGGGGGCGAACTAGGATCGACAGGTGTGTAGAGATGAGAGTAGATTGCCGTGATGACCTACGTTATTCGGTCAACAATAATAAATGCAAACGATAATTTTGCACCTGTAGAGATGGCTATCGCAGCTTGATTCTAACGGAGTTGGCGGCTCACTTGGCAACAGAAGTAGTCGTACTTTAACTCTAATTAGAAAGAACTATAATGAAAAACGTATTAACAGCTGCAGCTTTAATCTTGGCCACAGCAGGCACAGCATCTGCGATTGATCTTGGAAATGGAATGTCATTTAATAATGAATTTACCGCAGAAAGAAACTTAGAAACAGAAACCAATGCCATCACATATGAAGCAGATTTCACATGGGATTTAGGTGTTGCATCATTCGAAGTCGGACCAAATGTTATCGATTTAGAAGATATTGAATTTACATCTATGCAATATGAAATTACTGCACCAATTGCCAGTGTATCCGGCATGGAAGTATATGGAAAAACTACCACAGATAAAGATTGGGGTGTTGGTGATATTAGTATTGGTGCATCGTTCTCATTCTAATACATTAATACATTAATAGGGTTGTTACTAAATAAACACGCGAGGGGCCATGGTTAGCCCCTCTTTTTTGTATAAATAGTATTAAACTTATCATACAGAGGAAACGAACATGGCAGTAAGTGATTATGTCCTATCGGATCAAACTGCAAGCGATCTTAGATTAGAAATAAATGATGCCTTGCAGGCAATTGTTTCTAATAATGCAAATCCATCAACACCACCAAATACATTTGCACATATGTGGTGGTATGATACAACAAATCATATTTTAAAGATGCGTAATGCAACTGATGACGATTGGTTTGATGTTGCATATTTTAATCAAGGTGTAACGCCACCAGAAATTACTTTACTCACTAAAAATGTTGGTGCAGATTTGTTATCAACTATTATTTCCGAAGTTTACGATTCTAATAATGCAACTACTGACAATCTAACAGAAGGTAGTACCAATCAGTATCACACAGCGGCAAGAGTACGTGCTGCAATTTCAGCTGGTGGTGATGTTACGTATGATTCAAGTACTGGTGTAATTAGTGTTACCAGTTATAGTTCTTCTGATTTCAATAGTGACCTTGCATCAAAGAGTACTTCTGACTTAACAGAGGGTAGTAATTTATATCATACAAATGAAAGAGTTGATGATAGAGTTAATGCATTAATCTCTGGTGGTAATGGTATTAATACTGCATATAATGATACTGCTGGTACTCTTACAATTTCTCATGCAAATACATCTAATGCAAGTAGTGTTTCTAGTGTGGTTGTACAAGGTGTTACATTAGATGGTGAAGGACATGTTACTAATCTAGATACAGAATCTATTACTAACTTTGCAAATAATTTAATGCCGGCCGGTTCTATCATTATGTGGCATGGTTCCGAAATTAATATTCCTACTGGTTGGGCCTTATGTAATGGTGCAAACGGTACTCCAGATTTGAGAAATAGATTTGTTGTAGGGGCAGGGGATAGTTATGCAGTAAATACTACTGGTGGATCTGCATCAGTCACTTTAACAGATGCCCAGATGCCAAATCATACTCACGATGGTAGTGGATTAAGTGCCGGGCCCGGCGGTGGACATTCTCATACAGCTGGTACATTAAAAACAGATCAAGCAGGTCAACACATACACCAAATTTATGCAAATGATCGTGGAAATTATGGTAGTCAGAAAGATGGTGTTGGTGCATTTAGTGATGATGCAGAAAGATTACTAGAAGATTGGCAAGATACTATTAGACCTGCAGGGGCACATACTCATACAATTACTGGACAGACAGGACATATTGGAGACCATCAACACAACTTTAGTGGTACTACTGGTTCCGCTGGTGGTGGAAATGGCCATGAAAACCGACCACCATATTATGCAATTTTTTATATTATGAAAATTTAAAATGTATTGACAAATACATATACTTCTGTTATAGTATATACATAATGAACGTGGAGAAAAAAATGAAATCGTTTTTGAAGTCAACCTTTGTTGGTCTCGCCCTATTTGCAACTACTCCTGTAAATGCAGGGGAATACGTTGATGCACGTATTCTTAGTTCGTCACCAGTTTATACATCTTTTATGGAGAAAGTGCCAGAGAGAGTGTGTAATACTACTCAAGCTCCAATTTATGGAAATGTAGGTGGTAATGGTGGTGCGAATGTACTTCAGGGTATGATTATTGGCGGATTACTAGGTAAAGGTGCCACAGGTAATGACCAAGGTGCAGCCGCCGGTGCGATCATTGGTGGAGTTATTGCAGGGGATAGAGGTAATCAAAGAGTTATCTCAGGATATCGTCCAATTCAATCATGTTATACCCAATATACATATAACACTATTGAAAAAATTAGTCACTATATCGTGACTGCTGATGTCAATGGTACAATGATTACAATACATCCAACAACTCTACCAATGGGTAATACAATTAGAGTATACGTAAATACTACGTACATTACAGATTAAAATAATATGCCCGCATGGTGGAATAGGTAGACACAACAGACTTAAAATCTGTCGGCGATATCGCTGTGCTGGTTCAAGTCCAGCTGCGGGCACCATAAAATGAAAAAACTAAAAAGTCCATGCATAAAATTATGTCACCTAGTGAATAAACACACACATATGGAATGTGTTGGTTGTGGTAGAAGTCAGGAAGAAATTATGTTATGGACAAAAATGACAGATAAACGTAGAGATGAAATTATGAAAAGAATAGAAAATGAACAATCCAGTATTTGAAAAAGGTTATCCCAACTATGATGCCGTAAATCGTAAAGATAGTTTTACTGTTAAGATAGAACAAGATGGAGAAGATTTAATTCTTCCATTGCCAGTTGACCTCTTGAATCAAATGGGTTGGGATGATGGCGATACACTTATTTGGGAAGAATTATCACCAGCTAGTTGGTCACTAAGGAAAGATAAATGAAATGGGTTTTAGTTTTCATAGTGTTTAGTCTGACCCCAGAAGACAATGTTAAGCAACCTAGAGTAGAAGGTTATTGGGAATTTTCAAACATGTATGATTGTTTTATGGCAAGAGAAAGTCTTGCAGAAGAAATTGGGAGAAATCCAAATGGACACTTTCCCATAGATACACAGGGAATTTGTGTTCAAGTTAACCAAGGAAAGAAATGAAAGATATATTAACAGATCCATTATTTTGGCTCTTATCGATACCTTTAATGCCAATAGTCGTTTTTGGTGTCCATAAAATTTATTTGGAATTATGGTGTTTAACATATGGATGGTTTAATTAAAATTTAAAAAAGACTTGACACAATATATAAAATGTGATATACTTCACAAGTAAGTTTAAAAAATCCAAACTCGACGGAGTAGGGATTGTAGTGCAAGGAAATGGGGGTAATACAGCCCCTAACTTGGCTCATAGTTGTAGTGACACTTGTAGACTCTGGAGACAGGGAGTGCTAGATTTCAGACCTAACTAGTTTGATATGAGGCTTTTCAGATAGTTTGATAGAGGATGTATCATTCTGGAATTGTGGGTATTCCTAAATCCCACCTACACATTAATTATTCGCTTGACAATCAGTATCGAATCAGATATGTTATAAGGGTAGTTAGAAAAAAAGGAATCACTTATGAATTATGTATCATCAGAAGTTGCGGTAGGTTTTGAAAATGCGTTCGAAGTTGCTGCAAACAATCCAGAAAATATCAACAACAACGGTTCTTTCAATTGGAACTTTATCGATGCAGATTTGTGCATTGATGGTTGGATGGATATTCTTGGAGACAATCTTTACTTTAAATTTTTTGATGAAATGATTAAAGTAGTTTCTGAAAACTAAAATAAAACGGAGTTTGGCGCAGTCTGGTAGCGCATCTGCTTTGGGAGCAGAGGGTCAGAGGTTCGAATCCTCTAACTCCGACCAATTAATAGGATTATATTATGCATAGAGTAAACACAACAACATCTTGGATAACTGATGACGATGCAAACATCAGATTAACAGTTTCTGGAAACCAAACTTTTAAACAATTAGGTGTACAACAATCTGATACATATGTGGCCGTAGAGGTAGATGGTACTATGGTTTTAGTAAAGATGGATTTGTCGCTAAAATGAGTATTAAACAGTTCAAAGACCCTAGAGATGAACTTTTGGTAATTCTTATGGAAGAATGTGCCGAATTAATTCAAGAATGTTCCAAATGTATTCGTAAAGGTGAATACGACAGAAAAAAATTCCAAGATGAACTTGGAGATGTTATGACGATGATTAATCTTGCCCACGAATGGGATATGTTTAGTTGGAACGAAGTGGAAATTCGTGAAGAACATAAACGAAACAAATTAAAGATATGGAGTAGATTAATTAATGAGACTGAAAGTGGTAGAGTTTTTTAAAATATTATAAATACTTTGTAATGTGAATTGAAACCTTAGATCATTATTTACTATGTAACGTAAATTTCTTATATTTACGGTGTAAAGTAAAAGGTATAATAATGATTGACCCCATAACAGCAATAACTGCTGCAACTACAGCATACAATGGTATACGTAAATTAGTATCGGCCGGAAGAGACTTGGAAGAAGTCGCCGGTCATCTTGGTCGTTGGTATGGTGCTGCAGCAGATTTGACTCGAGCAGAGAGTCAAAGAAAAAATCCCCCACTATTTACTAAACTTTTTTCTTCTGGTTCTGTCGAAGAAGAGGCCCTCCAGATAATTATTCATAAAAAGAAACTCGCAGAACAAGAGGCAGACCTACAGGCACTACTGAATAACCGTTTTGGTTATGGTACGTGGAAAGAAATGGTAGAGTTGCGTAGAAATATTCGAAAAGAAAGAGAAGAAACCATTTATAAACAAATGGAAAGACGTAAAAAGTTTTTTGAATTTCTATTAATTATATTTTTAATACTTTGTCTATCAGGAATATTGGCATTAATTGTGTTTCTTATCATGTCGGCCCAAGGATAATAAAGTAAATTCTTTGATTTTTATAAATAGTTTTGAGGATAAACTATTATGGATATTTTAGATTTGGTCAGTGATGTGGGGTTTCCAATTGCATCCGCTTTGGCGGGTGGATTTTTTGTGTTCCTAACATTGAAATTCATATTGGCCGGAGTCTTAGATGATATCCGTACCCAAAGAGGATTCGTAAAGTCTCTTGATAATAGAGTGAAAACGATGAATAATGAACTTTTGAGAATAGATATATTAATGTGCCGTTCATTTAATATTCCAATGCTCCCTGCAGATTTAAATAGAATTGCAAGGGCAGATGGACAAAAAGATGCTAGAAAGGACTAAATATGTTGTGGAAAGATTTACTACTAATGAAATTTCAAAATGGTTTTCGCATTTTGACAAATAAAAATCCAGATGATAAATTTTTTATCATTGATGATGTTGAATTACAAATCGGTGATGTTTATAGAGTTGGCCCAAATGGGTACTTTGAAAAAATTGGTGCTGAAAATGTTATGGGTTGAATATAGTATTGAGCAGGCCGGCAATAATTTTACAGTCAAAGGTGATTGGCCAGGCGAAGTGATGGGAATGGATAAGGATGGAAATTCTGTAAAGGAGTATCACCTTTATAAGCCCGGCGATAAGTTTGTTGTAAATGAACATGGTTGGTTGATGAGATGTAATCCAGAAGATTTGTCTGAGTCAGAATAATGCCAGATCAAAATTTAGGTGATTTAGTATCGCAGTATGGATTTCCAATAATCGCTGCGGTAGGACTAGGATATTTCATATTTTATATTTGGAATTGGGTTACTAAGGAAGTCGACCCTGTAATCGAAGAATCTCATATGACTTTGATTGCATTAATTGATCGCATAAGAATGATGGATAATGATTTAATTAGACTAAATACAAAATTAAATATGATTTTACAATCTAAAGAACAAAAAATACCAACTGAAGAAGAAATAGATGAGTTTTTAAAGAATAAAGATAAGTAGGAATAATTATGAAAATCTTTTTTATATTAGTGATATTATTATTAACATTTCCAGTATATGGTTCTGAAATGACATGGGGATTTAAGAACCCTGCATTTCATTATGGTAATGGATATTCTACTCATGTACTGAGTGTTGAACAGTTGCAACATAATAGAAAAGAAGAACTTCGAAAAGATGCAGAATCTGAGGCCGCACGAATAGAAAGAGAATTGAATAATACAACTCTAAATAAATTTATTCGTAACATTGAATCTAGAATTTACGCACAACTTTCTAAACAGATGGTAGATTCGATGTTTGCAGATTGTACTGATACTTGTTCAAATACAGGTACAGCATCGATTGAAGGTTCAACTATTAGTTGGATTAGAGATGAAACTACTGGTGAAATCACACTAACTATTGTTGGTGATGATGGTACTGTTACAGAAATTACTGTGCCAGGCAGTGGAGAATTTGGATTTTAAATGAGAATATTTTTTATAATATTTTTTATGAATTTTTTAGGCGGATGTGCAGTAATGCAATCTCTTGATGTTCTGAATAGTTTGGACGATTCTCCAGTATCACAGGAGAGTCCTATCAAAGAACGATTGGCAGCAGTACCACCAATAGATGGTGATAAAATTACTATTGCAGTCTATCAGTTTTTGGATAAAACTGGACAGAGAAAACCATCAGATGGTATTGCAAATCTAAGTTCGGCCGTAACACAAGGTTCGGAGGTTTGGGTTATAAAGGCCCTACAGGATGTTGGACAGGGTGAATGGTTTGAGGTTGTTGAAAGAGTTGGTATGGACAACCTTATTAAAGAAAGACAACTTATTAGAAATACAAGAGAGGTATACGAAAAGGATTTACCAAACGGACCCATAAAATTAAAACCTATGATTTTTGCGGGTTTGATTTTAGAAGGTGGTGTAGTTGGTTATGACAGTAATACGGCTGTAGGTGGTGTTGGTGGAAGATATCTTGGCATCGGCGCACAAACAGAATATAGAATAGATACAGTTACTGTCGTAATGAGATTAGTTAGCGTTAACACTGGTAAGGTCTTAATGAGTATTGCAACAGAAAAATCTATTGCAAGTTATAGAACCGGCGCAGATGTTTTTAAGTTTTTGGATTTAGGTACAAAACTCGTAGAAACAGAATCTGGTTTTTCAGTAAACGAACCTGTAAATTATGCAGTAAGAGCTGCGATAGAGCAGGGAATTATAGAATTGGTTTATGAAGGTGTTGATAAAAAATTATGGAAATTCAAATAATTTATTAAGGAGAAATAAGATATGTGGAAATATATAATTCCATTGATATTCTTTTCGTTTCCAGTATTTGCTAATGATATCTATATTACACAATCTGGTGATAATTTAGATTTAGCTATTACGCAAGATGGTCAGGACAATGAGTTTGGTGACTCTACAACAGATGTTCTTTTAGATGGTGATGATATGACATTCTCAATTACTCAAACAGGTAATTTTAATGAAATTGATGCACTGATAAAAGGTAATAGTTACACTGGTACGTGGGTATTTACTGGTGATGACAATACTGTGGATCTGACGTGTGATGATACTTCTGGTACAAATTGTGAAGATGTCACATTGAATATTGCGACAACTGGAGATGATAACAAATTTCTGTTCAGAATTGGTGAAACCGGCGATGCGGAAGACCTAGTTGCCGTATTTACCATTACTGGTGATGGAAACGTCATTGATGTTGATCAGGATGGTAAGGCCGCAGATATTACTGTGACAATAAACAATGAAAATTCACTTGCAAGTGGTACAGTTTCTGACGGTCATTCTGGATTAGCTACTGAAGCTCCTGGCAATTATGTAAAGATTGACCAATCTGGTGCCGGTGATAGTGCCGGACATAGTGTTACATTAAGTATTACTGGTGGTGGCGGTTGGTTTAGTATAAACCAAAGTGGAATTTATGATACAAAAGTTGATGCAACATTTGTGGGTGATAATGCCGAAGTAGATATTATCCAGAGAGACTAATGTGTTTAGGATAATAAGTCTATTATTGTTGATACCAACTTATGCGTTTGGTAGTGCCGGTGAAATAGGTAAGTTTAGTGGTAGTGGAGTGTTAGAAAGAGATAATCAAGTTATTGATGGTGGCAGGGGCGTAGGTGTTATGCCTATGGATACTGCTGTTACTGCCAAGGGTAGAATGAGAATCGATTTTGTTGATGAAACTAGAGTAGATATTACAGAACATGCAAGATTGTTGATCGATGATTTTGTTTATGATCCAAATACTCGTACTGGTAGATTGGGTTTAAGGGCAACTCTGGGTACAGTTAGATACGCAAGTGGTCAAATTGCAAAGAATAGTAGACAGCGTGTAAACATAAGAACTCCTAGTGCAAAGATTAATGTGCGTGGCACGGATTTTGTAATGGTTGTAGATGAAATTGGTGGCACAATGGTTACATTACTGCCTAGTTGTGATATAAGTGGATATTGTGTTACTGGTGAAATTACTGTAGAAAATGATAATGGTATTGTTATAATGAATCAATCTTATCAAACAACTATTGTAAAACAATCTTGGACCCCACCGTTAAAACCATTAATATTACCTTTAGAAGAATCCGATATTACAAATCTCTTAATTCTTAGAAAGAAATCTCCATATATAGAAGAGGAAGAAGAAATTGTACGCAAGGCGCGAAAAATTTATGATTTTTTAGATATTGACTTTTTAGAATATGATGGGTTGGATGAAGATGTACTTTTAGACGATATCAAAAACATCTGGGTAACTGAACTAAATAATACTGACTTATATTTACAAGAATTGTTGCATGATATGTTAGACACGATGAACCTAGCATTGGCGGAATTATTTAAAGATGAGTTACAAAAACAGAACGAAGAATTTTTTGCAGATAAAGTATTTGGATACGATCCAGCCACAAGAATAACATTAGAAGTTGAAGAACCAAATTGGAAGTTTAGTAGAGAAGATGCATCCATTACTCATTATATTGATTTAGAATTAAACCAAGAATATGGGTATACGATAAACGTGGAGCAACAAGATGAAGCAATATATAACTATCGGCTTGGTGTTGGTAATAACACTATTAATATCATCCAAGTCCAATAGTAACGAAATTTATATCAATCAAGTTGGCGACAATCTTGAACTTACTGTGGTTCAAGATGGACGGGATAACGAATTTCGTTATTGTGCCACACCTAATGCTGACAGTAATTGTATTGACTTAAATGGTAATGCAGTAGGGTGGAGTAGAGGTTATAAAAGTGATAACAGTGTTGTAGATGTGACAATGATTGGAAATGAAAACATAGTTCGAACTAGTCATGCGGCCGGACAAAACAATGGCAACACCAGAGAAACTATTGTAGAAATAACAGGTGATGAAAATACTGTAATGAGTCGGTTAATCAATAATAGTAGTGGTGGTAGTTGGGGTGGACACAAAGAAAGTGAGACTTATATAACTGGTGATGGTAATACAGTAAAACATAACAGCGACAGTTATGGTGTAGCCTATGGTGGTATCTATGTGACAGGTGATGACAACGATGTTACTCTTTACCAACGTTCACTTAATAACTCAGCAACTATCAATGTAACAAATGCTGGCGGGCCCGTGACAGCAAATATACAACAACTTGGATCAAGTTACCAAGACCCAGCATCAAAATCAATCTCTATTACAAATTATTGCACTAATTCATCTGGGTGTACAGTAAATGTGACACAGAATTGAGGAAAAAATGAATGACATTGAAATTAATCAAACAGTAGAACCTTGGCAAGACGGCGAATGTGACGATTGTGAAATTATTATTGAGGATGGCGCCTTTGACGGGTTCGAAGGCAAAACAATCAATATTACAGAAAATGTTGGTGTAGGTGGTCAGGGAGATGTTCAGGCAGGAATAGAATTTATATATAATATGAGAGAACATATTGTAGATGTTAGTATCGCAACAGTGTATCTTTTAACAGTTTATGCGGTAGTATTGTATATAAAGAAAAAGTTGTCATGAAAAAAGTTTTACTTTCACCTGTATGGAGTATTTTACTACTCGCATGTCTGACATGGATCTATCATGTCAATCCAAATTTTGTTGAGAGTGTTAGGTTAAGATATTTTGACACTCTTATTACAAGTCAACCAATACAACAAAATAATATTTTTACAGTCAATATAGATGAAACAACTATTGATGAATATGGACAATGGCCATTTCCTCGAAGTATTTATGGGGAGATTATCCAAGATATTTACGATAGAGGTGCTGGACTAGTTGTATTTAATGTACTTATGAGCGAAAAAGATAGATTTGGAGAAGATGAAGAATTATCTTATATTTTAAATGAGTATCCTGTCATTTTAACAATGATAGGTACAGAGGAGAACAAAAATGAACCATATAACCCTGGCGCTGGAATTATTAATAGTCAGTATATGCATCTCATTCCAAGTATATCTGGCATCACAACTAATATTGAATTACTTGAAGGTACTGCACTTGGTACAGGGATAACTGACACTTATCCAGAATTGGATGGTGTAACAAGAAGAGCTCCCCTTGTGTTTGAAAGTGGTGGAGTTTTATATCCAAATGTAACAATGGAGACTTTAAGAGTTATTGCTGGAGATCCTTCATTTCAAATTAAACTATCCCCCCTCGGCGTAGATAAACTGAGAATTCCACAATTTGGTTCTATTCAGACAAACGCCCTTGGTGAAATCTGGATTGATTGGTCTCAGGGATATACTTCTGTGAGTAGTGAAAACTTACCAGATAATTTTAATGGTGGTGTTGTTTTTGTTGGTGTTAGTGCTGGTGGGATTGCACAACCTATCTCTACTGCAAAAGGTGGTATATGGCCGCACGAAATGCAGGCAGTCATGTTGGGCACAGTATTCAACGACTCAAATATTTCAAGACACCCAGATGCAAAGGCCTGGGGCGAAATTACTGCATTGATAGTTATTGGACTGTTATTAATTGTGTTATCAAACTGGACTTATATTGGATTATGTTTCTTTACGTTTACATTAGTGGGTATAATGTACAGTACAGTATACATTTTTAATCAATATGGATTTTTGATTGATGGACTTACGATATCATTCTTGTTACTTTTATTAGGTACTTTTAGATACTCAGTAAAGTTTATCAGTGAATTTTTAGAGAAACAAGAAATCAAAAAACAATTTGCCGGTTATGCATCTCCCACAGTTGTACGCATGTTACAAGAAAATCCTTCACTTATCAAAGATGGTATGAAAAAAGAGATTAGTATTTGTTTTTCCGATTTGCGTGGTTTCACACCATTAGGAGAATCTTTTGGTGATGACGTAAAAGGTTTGACTAAGATTATGAATGGTTATATGGATGCAATCACACAACCAATTCTTGATAGTGAAGGTATGGTTATCAAATATATTGGTGATGCAAGTATGCATGTTCATAATGCCCCTATAGATGATCCAAACCATGCCAAGACTGCAGTACAAACTGCATTTGATATGTTAAATGCTGTGGAAAAGTTCAATGAAAAAATTACTAGTGAAGGTAGGCCTCCAGTTGGTATGGGGGCTGGTATTAATACTGGTCTTGGTTATTTGGGTGAAATGGGAAGTACTGCAAGACACTCGTATGACGTATTGGGGGATTCTGTATCAACTGCTGCGAGAATAGAATCAAAGTGTAAAGAATATGGTATGGTTTTGTTAATTGGAGAAGAAACCTATAATAGAACAAAAGATGATTTCTTTTATCTGAAGTTAGATGATCTTGCAGTCAAAGGAAAGACTATAGGTATAAGTATTTACACCGCATTAGATAATATTAAAAATCACTATAGAGTTAGTGGTAGAATACATGATGAAATGTTAAAGCACTATCGTAATAAGGAATTTGTACGCGCTGGGTATTTGTGTGAAGGTTTGGTTGACCATTTTGATGGACGTATGGAAGGTTATTACAGGATGTGGAAAGAAAGGTGCGAATACATGGAAACTCAGGATTTACCAGAAGATTGGAATGGTGTTTTTATAGCAACAACAAAATAGTGCTTGACAAATGATGAATAAAATGTTACTTTATTAATCAAAATACAAAAAGGATTCTAAAATGACACCATTCGAAGATACTGCATTAACAATTTTAAATGCAATCTGTAAACGTTTAGACCAGATTGAATCAGATATAAAATTTTTAAAAGATGCAGAACTTGGGTACGTTGATAATGCCATTGATAGTGAGTATTTATTTGGTGATAATGATATCACAATGTCTAAAGATTCACTGGACAGGTTAATGACTGATCTTTTGACCAAAAATGATGGCACTTCCAATGCAGAAAATATTATAGAGTTTCCAAAAACGTAACTTCGGAAAACTTTACTCCACTAAATAAAATTAGATAGAGTTGGTTGTGTAGGAAACTTTCATGATACCAAACAATGTTCAGACTTTAGTTCTGAATGCGGATTATAGACCACTGGCAACAATGCCCTTATCTACTTGCACATGGCAAGAAGCAGTTACTTCTACCTTGCTTGAAAGAGTTAATGTTGTACACGAATATGATGAACATGTTGTACATAGTGCGTCTTTCAAGATGTATGTACCATCAGTAATATCACTTAAATCATACGTAAAAACTCATAGGACACCTAGATTTACTAGGCTTAATGTTTTTGCAAGAGATAGATTTAAATGTCAGTATTGCAATACAAAATTTCCAACAAAAGATTTGACATTCGATCATGTATTACCATTAAGTCGTGGTGGTAACACATCTTGGCATAATATTGTAACTGCATGTCGGCGGTGCAATACAAAGAAAGGAAATCGACTCACCAAAGAGATTGGAATGTATCCTATAAATAAACCAGTAGTGCCATCAAACACCCATTTGATGAGAGGTATCAGTAAGGAAAAATACCAAAAACTGCACCTAACTTGGATTGATTATGTTTATTGGGATACGGACTTGGAGTAGACGAATGAAAGAAAAAAAGATTGAGCTTATTGACGAGCTCGGAAAATGGAATAGTATATCACAATCTGTTAATTATGACAGAAATATTGCAAAACAAATGTCTTTGTTTTCCGCACTTGCTTATTTGTCAGATAATAAGCAAACAGTTAAACAACACTTAAAATCATATAAAGTTACTAAACTCGCATACTTTGATGTAGATGGTACAGAGGCCATGTTATTCAAGTCTGGTAAATCTATTGTTATTGCATTTAGGGGTACAGAACCAACTGAATTAAAAGATGTTGTTGCAGATTTAAATCTTTTCCCCACTAAGGGAGAAAAACAAGGAATGGTGCATCGTGGTTTTGCTGGTGCATTAGATAACATCTGGAATGATGTAGAACGAGTGCTAGACGAAACTTATACTAAAGGTGATATTGTATACTTTACTGGTCATAGTCTTGGTGGCGCCCTTGCCACGGTTGCTGCCGCACGCTCAAAGTACATTGGACAGGTATATACATTTGGACAACCAAGAGTGGGTACAAAAAAATATTGTCAATCAGTCAAATCAAAATTTTACAGACATGTGCATGGTGCAGATATTGTACCATCAGTACCTTTTGGTTTACTTTATACGCACATGGGAGAATACATCCATGTAGAAATGGATAATACAACACATCTAACATCAGCATGGAAGATTTTTAAAACAAGATGGAAAAGTAGATGGAACAGTTTTTTCAGTAGAAGGCCTCTACTGAAACTTATTGCAGACCACGATATTATTTTATATTATAAAAACATTTAGGAGTTATATAATGCCAACATATTCATATCAATGTAAAGAATGTGACCATTCTTTTGAAAAAATGAATTCAATGTCAAATAGACATTTACCATTAAGTGAAGATTGTCCTGACTGTGGTAGTAACGGACACATCCAACAAACGATTACAAAAGTAACACTTGGCGACCCAGTTGCATATGGTGTACAGAAACTGCCAACTGACTTTAGAAGTGGAGTTTTAGACCAAGTTAAAAAGATGCCGGGGGCTGCAAAAAGGGAATCTAAATTTCAATAACCACATTTGAATATTTTATACTATGGGTGGTCCAACTAAGGAGTAAACATGGGTAGACATAAAACTAAACAAAATGCAAAAAGAAAATCAGTACTTAATGAACCATATTTTAATTTACAGGAAATAACACCTATAACATTTACGCAAGACAAAGTTTGGACGGCGTATGAGAACGACAAAAATTTATTTTTGCATGGATTAGCTGGTACAGGAAAAACTTTTATATCCTGTTACCTTGGAATGAGTGAAGTTTTAGACCCACAAAATCAGTATAAGAATTTAACTATTGTGCGTAGTGTAGTACCAACTAGAGATATTGGTTTCTTGCCTGGCACAGAAGAACAAAAAACGGAGGTATACGAAGCACCATATAAATCAATCTTTACTAATATATTCCAGAGAGGAGATGCGTATGAAATTTTACGAAAAAAGAATGCCGTAAATTTTCTAACAACATCCTATATCAGAGGTATAACATTAGAAGATACAATCATTATAGTTGATGAATGTCAAAATTTAAATTTTCATGAACTAGACAGTATCATTACACGTATTGGAGATAATTGTAAAATTATTTTCTGTGGAGATTTTAGACAATCCGACTTTAGTAAGTCTTCTGAAAGAAATGGTATAAGTGATTTTATCGAAATTATTAAAGACATGCCAGAATTTTCATTTATTGAATTTCATCAATCTGATATTGTGAGAAGCGAGTTAGTTAAAAATTATATTATTTTAAAAGATAAAAAAGGTCTATAATTATAATAATAGGAGGTTAACATGACCAATGTAGTAGATGCCACTCATATTTTTCAACTGAAGCAGAAATCGCCAGTAGAAGGATTTAAAAACTACGGAGCGTATGAAGATACACTGAAATACTCAGAAGAATTATCGATGGATGTAATTAATTTATGTGTAGATTACTTGGAGTATAATAATATAGACACAGATATGGATAAATTAGTTGATGATTTTTCTTTTATAAATATATTTGTAAACGCCGCAATCGATAGACAACTTGGTCTGGAAAATCCTGTTTTGACAGAGATGGACGAAGTTATTGAGGAATGGAAAAAAGAAAGTGAAGAAGTCGAAGGGGTAATTTAACTTTAACCAAGGAGTCGAATATGGATCCAGTAATTACAAACTTTTCAAGTGATATGACTTCATATTTGGCTCCTTGGGCAGCAATACTTTTATCTTTAATTATCGCCGCATGGATTAAAAACTTTGTAGATGCATTTGTTAAGGGTGCAACTTTCAAAATGAATGCTGCGTTTAATGAGGGAGATAAGGTTATTTTAGATGGTAATGATGCATTAATCGTAAAAATAGGTTTACGTGAGAGTATTTTTGGTGTATACTCTGATAAAGGGTTTACTTGGAGATACGTACCAAACGAAAGAATTCCCTTTCTCAAATTAGAGAAAGTAATTAATAAGGATTTGCATTTAGATACAGAGCAAGAAAAGGCTCAAAAGATACAACAGATACTGGATACGAAAAATGAAACAGTTTGAAGATATAAGACATGATTTTTTAGAAAAAGAATACCTAGAAGAAAAACAAGTAATTGTTGGTAAAGGTTCAAAGTATAACCAAATAGTTTTTTTGGCTGGTGGTGCCGGTAGTGGTAAAGGTTTTGCTATCTCAAACTTTATGCAAGGTGAAAAATTTAAAGTTAGAGATGTCGATGAGTGGAAAAGACTTATTCTTAAAATCAATGATATCAAAAGAACAAATCAAGAATTATTAGGATTAAATCTCAGAGACCCAAAAGATGTATTTATTTTACATAAACATGTGGAAGGTCTAAACTTAAAAGATAAAACTTTAGAATTGTTACTTAAAGGTATGTCTCAAGGTAGATTACCCAATATTATTTTCGATGTTACGATGAAACATACAAAACATATTTCTGATGTTATTCCATCTCTGTTAAATGCCGGATATCAACCAAAAGATATTCATGTTGTATGGGTATTGACTGATTATTCAGTTGCGGTGAAACAAAATAAATCTAGAAGTAGGGTTGTACCAGACGATATTTTATTATCTACCCATGAAGGCGCCGCTAAAACTATGTTAGATTACATAGATAGAGGACTACCTAGTGGAGTAGATGGTGCAGTACATATGATTCTAGGTGGAAAAAATCACACAGTATTCTACACAGATGATAAAGGAAATCCTATTAAGAATTCATCTGGTAATCTAACGGTAAAAGATTTTGAATACATTACAATTAAGAAAGAAGGAAAACCAGTTTTACGAGATGTAAAATCTGGGCCCGGCGGCGCCATTCAAGGTGATGCATTAAAACAGAAAATATATAAAACAATCATGAAAAAAATTCCAAGAGGTAAAACCTTATCTCAAATTATGGGAAATGTAAAATAATATAGGAAACACAATGTTTAATCATGTAGAACTTGACTTTGAAATTGAAAAATTAAAAACAGTAAATATCGAAGGCAAAAGACTTTACGAAACACCTGATGGATTGAAATATCCATCGATCACTACAGTACTTGGGTGGTTCTCTGCAAAGGGAATTATGGCATGGAGAAAGCGTGTAGGTGAAAAAGAGGCAAACAAAATAAGTTCTCAAGCTGCTCGACGTGGTACATCAGTACACAAGATGTGCGAAGATTATATTAATAATGTTGAATTAAATTTTTCTAAAATGATTCCGACTGACTTAGAATTATTTAAAATTATGCAACCAGTGCTTGACAATGCGATAGATAATGTGTATAGTCAAGAATGTAGTCTTTATTCTGACCACTTACGACTTGCTGGTACAGTTGATTGCGTTGCAGAATATATGGGAAAATTATCTATTATTGATTTTAAAACTTCGAGACAAACTATGGTTGGTGATAAGTATGGAAAATTAGAAAAGTATTTTAGACAGGCATCTGGTTATTCTGTTATGTTTGAAGAAAGAACTGGAATTCCAATTAATAATTTAGTTATTATTGCTGCGGTTGATGGTAAATCTGAACCAGAAGTATTCACATCCAAAAGAGACAGTCACATAGATGGACTGAGAGGTATGATAGAAGAATACAATGAAAACCATCGTACTCTACTTGAGCTTCACAACCCTGACTCATATTTACGTGGACGGACAACAACAGTTCGTGCGAATATGTGACTATAGATCAACCAAAGAAGATAGTAAATTTTACAATATGTATCCAGAAAGACATTGGATATGGGATTGGCAAACATGTCCAGTAGGAATATATAAGGAGATTAGAAAATGATGATATGGTTTTGGTTGGTACAGGCCATCGCTGGTAGTATTATCGGTAGTGCAACAAGTAAGTGGTTTGAAGATACTAGATTAGGTAAATGGTTTTTTCAGAAAACTGAAGATGTTTATAACTGGGCCGCTGAAAGATATGATTTCAAGATTTTACAAACAGAAAGTAAATGGAAAGATAAATATCCTAACATAGCATATCAAATGGATTTGATGGAGAAAAGAATTGTTCAACTTGAAAGAAAAATTAAATAAATTATTTTCATTTGTATTTAGAATTGAAAATAATCTTGATATGAGTAAGCATAGAGCTCATACCACCAAATACGAAGATCTATGCATGTAAACTACACAACACAAACACACAGGAGAGAATCATGATTAATGATTGGACAACAAACTACTGGATTGACCATATCCAGACTACAAAGAAAACAATGGTTGACACTTTAGTGAAAGACGAAACTTTGTCTGCACCACTAAAGGCCTTTATTGAAGCCCAAACAACATTCACAAAAGTTGCAGTAAAATCTATGAGTGATTTTGCAAATGCAACTGGTGATGCCTTTGTGAAAGGGATGAAATAATGTCTAATAAGAACCCATTTGAAATAAGAGCAGATATGCTTAAACTGGCAAAAGATTATATGGATCAACAATACCATATCAACATGGATTTCTGGCGCCAGCAGTTTGAAGCTAATAAAGCAACCACTGAAGAATTTCAAGAGGCTTGCCAACCATATTCTATGGACGAGTTAATGAATAAAGCAAAAGAAATGTATTCTTTTGTTTCAAATAAAGATTAATAAAACACTTGACAGTATGGGTCAAATCTAATATAATGTAACTATAAAGAATCACTAAAGAGGCATAAAGTGAAACAGGTAGTTACTAAATTGGGTTTGGCCCTTGCTGTATTTGCTACTACTACAGTTAGTACCGCAGCATCATACGCAGAAATTCCAAAATATAAAGATGTTGAAAATATGTTAAACTCGGAATTGCGATGTTTGGCAGAAAATGTATATCATGAATCTAGAAGTGAATCTATTACAGGACAGGTTGCAGTTGCATACGTAACTCTTAATCGTGTATTTTCAGACAATTTTCCCAATGATATTTGTGGGGTCGTTAAACAAGGTCCAGTAAAAGAATCTTGGAAACAAAATGGTAAATTTTATCCTATCCGTCATCGTTGTCAGTTTAGTTGGTGGTGTGATGGTAAGTCTGATAAAATTTATGATGCACGAGCTTGGGATCTTGCAATGCGAGTTTCGTGGCACGTAGTTAATGAATATCTATCTAATCGAACTTACGACCCAAGTTTTGGTGCAACATTCTATCATGCAGATTATGTACAACCATCTTGGTCTAAAAAGTTCCATCGAACAAATAAAATTGGTAAACATATTTTTTATAGGGAGAACAAATAAGTGTTGAAAGTTAAAAGTAGTAAAGAGTTTACAGGTGATATTGAAAATATTGCAAAAGAATCTGGCATGAGTTATATAGAGTGTATTGTGCAATATTGCGAGGAAAAAGATTTGGATATAGAATCAGTTTCAAATTTGGTTGGACCACTATTAAAGGAGAAGATACAATATGAGGCTGAGAATCTTCACATGATTCCCAAGACCGCAACTAAATTACCTCTATGATAGTATCGCAAAGAAAAATGGATGAATTTGACGCATTTAAAATTTATATTGCAATGAAATCTCATTTTCAAGGTGAGTATGACTATGTAAAATATAAAGGTAAACAAAAAGTAAGTAATGATGCATTTCAACGTAGAGATGATAAAAAAACTTTTGAAGAACTTTCTAGAAGATTTAACAAAAAAGAGTTAGAAGAATTTTTACTTGCAGCGTTTCTAGATGTAACTTCTGGTGGTAGTCTCGCACTCGCCAGAAATGAATTCATGTGGTCTGGAAAATTATTGGATGACGAAACCTTTGATACACACAAGGAATGGAAAAAAAGAATCCAAAGTTTATCTTATATATTTGAAAATGATGTAAAGGAACTACTTACCAAGGCCGTAGATTTAGATTTAAATTTTGCAAAAATATTTAAATCTGTACATGGCGAATATCCACTTATTATGAAAATGGAATCTAGGGGAGAAATTTCCCTAGAAACCCTAATAGTATTTGATAAGATGTTTGGTTTTGTGGATAAGGTGAATATAAACGAAACAACCTATTGGCCCCTATACAAATTTAAATGTCAAAAATACTCTGCCTTTTTGGATATAAATATAGATTACTATAAAGATATTTTAAAGAAAGTAATGGTAGATGATTTCAACGAGGAGTATGGTCATCTACTATAAGGGTAGATAACTATGGAATTTTTAACTTTATTTGTTGCACTATCTATTAGTGGAGTTGCAGCATATTACAGTATTATTGGTTTATCTAAAATCTTCGCCGCTGCGATGTTACCTATTATCATCATGGGTGGAGTTTTAGAGGCCGGTAAAATTGTTACTGCACTATGGTTACATAGACATTGGAAAGATATACCTAGATGGTTGCGTGGATATCTGACAATTGCAGTATTCGTTCTAATGTTGCTTACCAGTATGGGTATTTTTGGATTTTTATCTTCCGCACATATCGAACAAACTTCAACCGCAAGAGAAAATATTGCAAAGATTGAGCAGATTTCTACCAACATAGTAAGACAAGAAACTATTGTAACTAAATCACTCGTAGAAATTGAAAAAATTGAAACTTCTGGTTCTAACACAAACGAACAAGTTAACGCACAAATAGAAAAAGAATTAACTAGAATTGAAACAGTACGTAAAAATTACAATTCATTAGTTGATGAACAACAAGAGATTATTAATTCTGCATCTGGTACTTTAGACTTACTTAAACAGTACATTGCAGACCAAAACATAGAGGCCTTGCAATCTCTAGTCGGTGCAGCAGTAGATGGTAACTATGGTAAAAATACTGCAAAGAAAGTTGAAGAATTCAGAGAAAAAGAAGAGTCAAAGGTTAGTGAAATTGTCACATCTTCAAGAGAAAGAATCAATCAGTTAAGAGATGCAGAAAGAAATGAACTAACACAAAGTAATGAACTTTTAGATAGACTAAGAGATAAATTGGGTGTTAATGAATTAAGTGAAACTCAACTTACAAGAATTCAAAGACTAGAAAATAATATTATAGATGCGGAAAAATCTATTGACACATTGACTGAAGAAAGGTATAATTTAGAAACATCATATAGAAAACTAGAGGCCGAAGTTGGACCTGTAAAATACATTGCAGAGTTTGTGTATGGTGATGCAGATGCTGATATACTTGAGTCTGCAGTGAGATGGGTTATAATTGCAATTGTATTTGTTTTCGACCCTCTTGCAATCTTATTATTAATCGCCGCGCAGTTATCTTTCAAGATGCGAAAAGAAAGAAAACTGTTAGAGAAAGGAACAAAAATTGAGGATAGTGTCAAGGACGCAGAACAAGTTCTCATTAAAACCAACACTGGTTGGCAAAAAGTTTCAAAAAACAAAGAAAAAAGAAAAAAACAGCTTGACGAATCAATAAAAGAGTGATATAGTACACTCATACATTATGTAAATGTGACTTACTATAAACAATCGAATACAACGTATACAAACATAGGAGAAAATATATGTCATTCGCAGCATTAAAATCTAACCGTACTAACTTTTCTAAACTTGCAGAAGAATTAGAAAAAACATCAAACCCACAACAAACTTCGTCTAATAAGGATGAGAGATTTTGGAAACCAGAAGTTGATAAATCTGGTAATGGTTATGCCGTTATTCGTTTCCTCCCTCAACCACAAGGTGAAGATTTGCCATGGGTAAGAGTATTTAATCACGGTTTTAAGGGCCCTGGCGGGTGGTTGATAGATAACTGTCTTACAACCATCAACAAGAAATGTCCAATCTGTGAAGCGAATTCTGAGTTGTGGCAGACAGGTTCTACTGCAAACCAGAATATTGTTAGGGAACGTAAACGTAAATTGAAGTACATTTCTAATATTTACGTAGTAAAAGACCCTGCAAACCCACACAATGAAGGAAAAGTTTTCCTTTATCAGTTTGGTAAAAAAATCTTCGATAAACTTCAAGACATGATGCGTCCTGAGTTTGAAGATGAAAAACCAGTAAACCCATTTGATTTTTGGGATGGTGCAAACTTTAAACTAAAAATCAGACGAGTAGATGGTTATCAGAACTACGATAAATCTGAATTCGATTCAACAAGTGGACTATCGGAAGATGAAAGTGTATTGGAAACAATATACAACTCACAACATTCTCTCGCAGAGTTTGTTGCCGAAGATAAGTTTAAATCTTATGATGCACTAAAGGATCGTTTAGGAAAAGTCCTTGGTTCTGTACAGACTACAACATCTGCAGAAAGAGATGTTTATGTCGAAGAGACTCCTGCACCAGTAATGCCAGAAGTTTCGGCTCCTACTTTTGAAGATAAATCATGGAAGGAACCAAAAAGTGTAAGTAGCACAGTAGATGATGATGACGAGGATTTCTCGTACTTTGAAAAACTTGCTGCAGAGGACTAAAAAGGTAAGTTAGTATATCCTTGGTGCAGATAAGTCCGAATGGTCGTAACACCACCTAAAAAAACTAACACATAGCAAGAGTGGAAAAGGAGGGTTTATCCCTCCTTTTCTTTTTCTTCTCTCTGACGTAAAGTTTTCATTACATGTCTTAATACATGCACCTTTACAAATTTAATTGTATCTTCTTTATTCATCTATCCATAAAGACATTGTATGCGCCATACAGAATTAACCCCCAACCAATTAAACTAGTTGGTGTTAGTAATACTGCAATACCAGCAATGATACAAATTGCTTCTTTTTCTTTTGTTAATCTACTAATTATTTTTTTCATTTATACTGCTCCTTGTAATCCACGTTGAGCAAACCCAATTGATGGGTCTGGATTTCTAACGTGCGGTTGTTGTACAATTGTTGTCTTTGATGCATTGATATTTTGTTGAGGCGCATTAACAACATTTGCGGTTCCACCAGTATTGGATGGTGTATTTCTAGTTATCGCCTCTTGTCGCATCATGTTGTTCATTTCTTGGTTTAAATTGGCTCTTTCAGAATTCATACTCATTTGTTCAGTTGCAGAACCACCACTCAAGTCTGGGGATGTTGATGTTTCACCAGATGAGACTGATAAAGAATTAATTTCTGCCTGTTTTGCAGCAATAGAAGCTTGGTCTTTTTCAATTCCTTTGGAATCTCTACCATAATATACATTCTCTCCGCCAGTAGACCTTGTAATTCTATCTTCGGCATCAGTTATTTCTTTTTGCAATGCCTGTATTTTTCCTTGTTTATCTAGTTCTTCCTGTCCAACTCCAATAACCTCTAATGCCATATCCTTTAGTTGACCCATACGACTTTTTGCAACATCAGGTTGTTTAATCATATCTCCTTCGAGTGGAAATGGATTATCTTCTGTACCAAACATTTGATTATATGTTTCTCTTGCCATAATCCCTGCATCTAATGGGGCCCCTGCAACAGATGGAAGGAATATTCCTCCCGCTTCCGCAGCTGCACCAACAAAGTCACCTTTAAATAATGAGTTGAGTGCAAATAATCCTCCTGCGGCCATACCTATGCCTGGGATTGCCTTTGCAAGTAACTTTGCACCTTTTGATGCAAGAATCTTTTTTGCAATGGTTTTATCTAATGCACCAGCAACTGATTTGGCCGCACCATCCTTTAGTTTAACAACTGGTGCAGTTACATTTTTTAATGCACCTTTCGCAGTATCTAACGCACCGGCGGCCTTTGGTAGTTTTGGTGGAGTAGAAACTTTGGGGGTTGGTGTAACTTTGGGGGATGCAATTTTACCATCAATCATATCAGGCCCAGTTTTAGTAATTGCATCTGCTACATTCGTGAGTGCTTTTGGTTCTGGAGTTGCTTTTGCAATACCAGTTGCAGATGATGCAACCTTACCTATAGATTCACCAAGATTGGTTGTCGCCCTTCCTGCCATCTCTCCAACAGAACCAGCAACTCTTTTAACACCCCCCATTAATGCACTACCAGCACCAACTACAGTTTTTCCTAGTTTTGTAGCACCACCAACTAATGCACTTGCTGCAGTTGCACCTAGTGCCGCAATACCACCAGTTTTTGCAATCTTACCTATCTTTGCAAGTCTACCAAGTTTTCCTGCCTTTGCAGCCCTGCCTGCAGTTTTGCCTGCCTTCGCACTCTTTCCGCCAAGTCCTAACGCACCGCCAAGACCACCAAGTCCTAATGCGCCTGCAACACTACCACCAATCATAGAGGCAAAACCACTTAATTTGCCACCAATACTGCCTGCCATGTTTGCAATGATATTTTCTTTTAAGTCATCATTTTGTTCTTTATGAATTTTCTCTAATAAATCAGTTTGGATTTCTAATTGTTCAATTACTGCCTCTTCTTTTGCGGCCAAATCTTTTTGAAATCTACGTTCTTCTCTACTATTTTCTATGTCAAATGGAGTCACTGTATCTGGACTTGACATAAATTTTAACAAGTCTCTAATTTCTGCAAGGTATGGTTCGCCACCACCATCAGATAATGTTTCTAGTGGTTCTGATGGGGTAGATGGATTGCCAGGCCCAATAGGACTTTCTGTTACTGGGGCCCCACTTTGATCAAAACCAAATTTATCTTTTAGTTCTTCAGTTTCTTTTAATTTTGCTTCTTGAACATCTTTTTGTTGTTTCTGTAGTTTGGATTGTTCAATCAATTGATTTTTTAAGTCATTGATATAATCTTGATAATCCATCCCATTTTGTTTTGCAATATCTGCAGCTTCCTGTTGAGTCATATTGACTTTAGAAAGAGTTTCTTCGTTAGTTATTTGTCCACGTAGTACTTCTAATTCTCTATTATGCCTATCTTCTTCGTCTGCAATTCTCTGCAATCTTGCAGCTCTTTCTTCTCTTTCTTTTCTTTTTCTTTCTCTACTCTCTTGGATTTTATCACCAATAAACTTAACACCAAGAGCGGCCGCTGGACTCTCCGAAAGTACCCCTGCTGCAACACCAGCAATGTCTGGTATTTTTTCTTTAATATTTTCTTGGACAAACTCTGCAGCTCTTTTTGATAATGTAGTATTTTGATTAATTACATCTTCTTGATTTTGAATAAGAGTTAGAATATTACTTCTATCTTTTTCTGCAATTCTATCAGATGTTAATACTTTATCTTTAAGAGATGCTAAATCTTCTCTTGAACGTTTTAATTCCTTAACAGACATATCACCTTGTGTTTTGATGAGTTGTGAAATTTCACCAAGTGCAGTGACACCAGTACCAGTTTCTAAACTATCAGAGACACTTTCTAGTGCCTGTGATAGTTGTCCTGTATTATTAAAACTATTAATATTTTCTATTACGGAATCTAAAGTTGCCATTATTCAGCCTTTTTACTTGAACCCAAATATAATCCAAACCATGCAGCACCGGCACCGACAACGATACTAACCAAACCAGATTGTTCTAAATTTGGTGTGTCTAATGTCATGAACCAATTTACTACTGCATACAGTAAATAAATGTATGTCGTAATAAAAAGTCTTGGAAAGATTCTCCACGAATCGACGGCCTTTGCCAAATCGATCCAATTTTGATATTTATTATCTCTGTTTTCTGTCATTTCCATATTATCCTCTAGCCTTTTTGTTTCTGTTCTTGTTCACGCAAATAGTTAACTAATAACGATACATATATTTCACGTTCCCAAGGAATCATATTTTCTAGTTCTGTTAAACTATATTTATGATATTGCATAAGAGAAAAATTTGTTTGGTAGAGAGACCCCAAACTTTCATGATATAAAGTTATTCGAAAAAATCCGATATACCTTTTAATTCAATATTTTCCATCTTTCCGCATTTTTTACATTGTATACGAACATTTGCCATTGTTTGTGGCATTGTTTCAAAAAAATTACTAACTTTTTGAAATTGTTCCTGACTCAAACTCTCAAAGAAATTTCTCAATTCTTCTGATTTATATTCACTGGGGTCATATGTTTCATCTCCCATAAAAATCATTTTTACACAATTACCAACAACATCAATTAGTTCATCATAATTATTCATTGATGCGATTTTACTTAATAATTTAAAATCTGGATATTTCATCACAACACCAACATCGTCGGTTATGTTGATAATGTTATTGTGCTCTCCTTCGGTTTTAACTACTACTTCATCTAAGTCTAATTCAAATGGTACTTCGCAAATTCTTGGTACAGTACTATCATCATTTAACTCTGCTGTGCAGTTATCAAATTTATAATTTAGATTAATAATATTTCCGACAGATTTACTACGAATTTTAATAAAAAGATATTCAATATCAAATGTTGACATAGTATCTACATTAGTATCAGAAACAATACAATTTCTTACTATCTGTTTTACTGATTCAATCTGTTCATCGATATCTCCCCCCTCTTGGGCCATTAAAAGAATTTTTTCTTCTTTTACCAAAAAAGGTCTAAATCTTAATGTTTTATTTGTTGATGGTAAAGTCAACTCATATGTTGGTTGGTTAATAATAGGTAAAGACATTCTATACTCCTCAATTCAATAATTATATTTATCCGAAAAGTCCACCAAATCTTTTCTTGACAAAATTGTTCGCCTGACTTTGTAATCTACTAACTGGATTAAATTGACTAATTCTATTTTGTAAATTACCAAATTCTTTAAATGGTTCGTTTAATGATGCAGTTATCTTGTTACCAAAGTCTTGTACTGCACTAAATGGTTCGTTTAGTATACTACTCATGTTATTTACTACGGAATTTAATGATGCATCCACCCCACCTAGTTTTGCAAATCCCGAAGCTATCTGTCCGAATGGACTACTTGATTCGGCTTGATTAATAAATCTTTCAAAAGAATTTCCATATTCTTCTGATGACAAATACTGCTGTGCGTTTGCAAGACTACCGTATGGAGATACCGCACCACTCAATTTAACTGGCGCGGTTTCTACCCACTTTCTATATGCGAATGTTAGTGGCATCCTTGCAACATCTTCGTTTGAATATGCAAAATTAATCGCACCAATAGACAATGGGTATGCCTCTTCAAACTTTGTAGTAGCTAACGGGTTTCCATCTTCACTGTAAGTTATAAATTCTAAGTCTGTCGTATAGTTCTCAAAATATTCTAGTCTTGCAGTTTCATAATCGTATATCGCATTCATCCATTGACTGAAAATATATCTTTCACGTATATTTGCAGACAACATAAGTGTGCAATTTAAATCTTCATATGTCATTCCATATGGAGATTTTCTTGGGGGCCCATAGTACTTAACCTCTGAAGTTGCAAGAGATTTGCCGGGCAATTCTACTGTGTCAATTCTAAGAAATATTTCTTCTAGATTTCTACTTTCTAGTTTACCAACCAACTTGGGCGGGGGAGATATTTTCAACACATATTTATTTGCTCTGGATAATCCAGTACGCGCAATACCATTACGAAAATCTTCTACACTAAATCCAGGCTTATACATTTAAATTCCTCTTATCTACTTTTTAAAGCGGATTGCGACCATACAGTTGATGGTGCAGCCTTTTTAAATTTCTGTACTGGTAAAAATATTGCAAGATCCCATTCATTTGCATCTATTTTTACAAATTTACTTCTTACTTGACTAAACAAATACTTTTTGATGCATGGTTTTACAACATTAAATTTGGAAAGTTGTTTTAATGCTCTATATGACAACATAAGTCTAGTTGTTTCATCATATTTTTTATTATTTGCAATATCAGTAAGTGCTTCCATAAGTATAATTCTTGTTCTTGGTGGTACATAGTGCAAATTAATACCTAAGAATCCACCACTAAACCTTTCTACGACAAAAATTAAAGGAAATTCATCATAATATGGTAATGTTTTTGCATGTTTTGGATTATAAGAATAACAATACATGCGACCAATAGTAGGAGTTGATGAACTCCTATTAGAATCAGACAACAATTTTTGTCTATTCACTCTAGTCTCTCTAATTTTTTTTCTAAACCATTCTCTTGCTGCATTTGTATTTGGTTTTACACCAGAACGCAGCATTCGATTGATTAGTACATCAAAATTCGCCATATAAACCTCGTTTTAGACTATTTATAATTAAAATATCAGGGCAAAAGATGATCTTCTGTAAGAATCTTAAATTCCCACTTACGGTCTTTACAATATTCTTCTGCAGCTTTCCATTTTGCCTCATTTACTCCCCACGTTTTTACTTCTTGTAGATATCTAACAGTCTTTTTTCTTTTTTTGGGAGGCCTTGTTTCTTTTTTCGGTTTGACTTCTATCAATATCGTCTTTTTTGTGTCATTTGATGACTTTATTCTTATTAAAAAGTCTGGATAATATCTATGATATTTTCCATCGATTGGCGATTTGTATGGTATTACTACTTCTTCACTGTTCCATGCAATAACATTTCTATTTGTGTCACAATATTTCATGAATCTACGTTCCCATAGTGAACGAAATACAATATTTTTTACGTCACCAGCGTATTTGTGGGGATTTATTGGTTTGAACTTACCTTTATATGTGAATCTTTTGTGCAAAATTCAAATCCTTAATAATGTATTATAAATATAATTATACTATTTAGGAGCTCAAGATGGTAAGTCTAAACTTTAATGATGGGCCTGCAAAAGTTATGCAGCAAAAATCTAATAACAAATATGCCTCTACTGGAGCGCCAGGATTTAAATATCCCTTAGATTTGGGTCAAATGGACGGGGAATTGCATAGTTTTATCAATTATCGTGCTGTCACCAAAAAAGAAGTTGTACATACTGATACTCAACAGGCAACTCAGGCTGCAGATCAGAGGGCGATTGCAAATGTGAGTCTCTATGTACCAGAGAATGTTTCTCTGAATCAGACTGCAAATTATGAAATGACTTCTGGTATTGGTGCAATCATGGCAAAAGGTGATGCATCTGTTGGAGAATTGGTTGGTATGGGAATAGAAACAATTACCAGAGAAGCTTCAAATATGTTATTAAATAATTTGGGCGAAGCCAGAGCACAATTTCAAAAAGGAGTTGCATCCAATGCATCTCGTTATCAATTATTCAATGGTATTGAATTTAGACAATTTCAATTTCAATATAAATTTGTCGCAAAAAACGAAAAAGAAAGTCAAGAAATTGAAAAGATAACAAAAGTTTTTAGAAAACACATGTTACCAGATTTTGCAGAAGGTAAGGTGGGGTTTTATACAATTCCAGATATATTTGAAATAGAATATATATTATCTTCTGCAAATGGTAGTCTGACTACTCTACACAAATTTAAACCCTGTGCATTAACTTCTTGTGAAATTAGTTATGGGGGAGATGGATCATTTGGATTATTCTTTGATGGCAAACCAACTAACGTTTCTATGAATTTAACATTTTTAGAATTGGAACAGGTAGTCAAGAAAAATATAGACGAGGGATATTAAGATGGCAACTACACCGTATATGTTCGAAAAAATTAATAATATTCATTATGATATGTTTTATAATGGCAAACCCAAAAAAGTAAAAAACATATTTAACAAAGCAATTGTAGTTGATGCATTTAAACAAAACCCCGATAGTCACTATGAATATACAATAAAAGATGGTGAGACCCCACAGATTATTTCCGAGCTTTACTATGACGATTCAAATTATTATTGGGTTATATTGATGATGAATGATATTATTAATTACAGGGATGAATGGCCACTTTCAACCGCCAGATTTGATGCAATGATAAAGAGTAAGTATAAAACAATTCAAAATGCAGAAAGTACTATCATTCATTATTACGATAAACAGTGGAACACTATTATCAATAAACAAACATATGAAAGAATGGTAGAAAAAAAAGACCCTGCAGCAGAAAAATATTTACCATATAGTGCATATGTGATGGAAAATGAAAAAAATGAAAAAAATAGAGTTATTAGATTATTGAGAAAAAGTGTATTAGTGGATTTTGTTGAAAAGTTTGCTGAGTCGATGAAGGATTAATTATGACAGGAATTGTTGCAGCAGGTCAATATGAATTAGTTACATTGTCTATAAAGTCACATAATGGGTTTGTTATGGACTTGAGACAAGTTATGGCGTCTTTAGAAATATATGAAGATATATACTCCACATCTATGACTGCCCGTTTGGGTATTGTAACAACAGAAGATTTAGTTACAATTTTGCCGATTATTGGTCAAGAAGAAGTTATAATTTCTGTTGACCATCCTGGCGGCAGAAAACAAATAGATTTACATATGGTTGTGCATAAGATTGTTGGTTTTGAACGAGATAATATGTCAACTAAATTCATATTAGAATTGGTAACATTAGATTATATCTTAAATTTCCAAACAAAAATATCGCAATACTTTGAGGGCCCATCATCTGATATTGCCAGTCAGGTATTGAGTTTGATGGGTGCAAGTAAACCAGTTTCAGCAGTTTCTAGTGATGACGAACAAAAAATTGTTATTCCAAATTTTACTGCATTTAGAACTTGTAATTGGATGACAGAAAAGGCATATAAAGGTGACGCAGCCAATTATGTTTTCTATGAAAGTAAAGATAATTATGTATTCTCACCATTATCTGAGTTAGTTCAAGCATCTCCCAAAATTGAATATAAGGCACAACCACCTAATGTCGTTGGAGATCCAAACTTTGAAGATAAAATTATTCAAAATTATAGGTTAAAATCTTCATTTGATGTGGTACAAAACATTTTATCAGGTATGTATAATAGTAGAGCAATCACTGTAGACCTTATTACAAGAAGTTTTAAAGACATTTCTTACAGTTTTTGGGATGAGTATCAAAATGTTCCACATTTAACAAATAATCCATTATTTGATATCAGTGGTCAAGGTACACAATACAACCCTGCAAATTTATATGTATTACCAGAAAATCCATTTTTGACATATAACAACAAAGAAACTAATTTAAAACGTAGGGCGCAATTACAGTTATTTAATAATTTAAAGATGGATTTGACTGTATTTGGAGATACCGAATTGGGTTCTGGTGATACGGTAAATTTAACTTTTCCTGTATTTAGTCCACTAGGTGATGGTGCGGTAAACAATTATTTATCTGGGAATTGGTTAGTATCTGCAGTCAAGCATAGATTTGAACAAGAAGCGTATTACATAGATATGGAATGTGTAAGAGATTCCACAGATAAACCATTACCGCAACCACAACCAACAAAATAGGTGATGAATGAATCTTTATGATTTCGTATGGTTTCAAGGTGTGGTTGAAGATATTTTTGACCCAGAAGGCCTTGGTAGAGTAAGGGTTAGAATATTTGGTATTCATAATGAAGATACTGGACTGTTACCTACAGACAAGTTACCGTGGGCAAGTCCACTTATGCCAGTTACCAGTGCATCTTTGAATGGAATTGGTACATCTCCTACTGGTGTTACGAATGGTTCATGGGTTATAGGATTTTTCAGAGATGGTGAATATGCTCAAGAACCTTTGATTTGGGGTACTGTGCCTGGCAAACCACAAAAGTCTAACAGTGATGCAACTGTTGGATTTCAAGACCCAGACACTATATATCCATCTGAAAAAGGTTCTCTTTATGGTGGTAGTACTGTTGAAGAATCTGATTTAAATAGACTTGCAACAACTAATAAATTGGATGAAACTATACACGAAACAAAAAAGAATAGTACTCTAGGTAATGAACCAAAAAGTGATATTGGAATAGTATATCCATCAAATATGGTTGAATCATCTAGGTCTGGACACATCAAAGAAATTGACGATAGTGCAGGATCAGAAAGAATTCATAATTACCATAGAAGTGGTTCGTCACAAGAGTATCAACCTAATGGTGATGTTACACAAAGAACAGTTGGTAGTAGTTTTGAAGTCGTGCATGGAGATTATGATATGCATGTAGGTGGTAATTGCAATTATATTGTCGAGGGAAATCTCAATATTAAAGTTGGGGATAAGATAGAATATAGTATATCAGGAACATTTGAAGTATTAGGTGGTAGTACAGTAACTATACTTGCACCAACTATACATCAAAATCCATGATATAAATAATATAAACTATGGAGTTTAAATGTTAAATTTTGCTGGCAAAGACAATTTTGTGTGGTGGACTGGCGTTGTGGAGGACGTTAACGACCCAGAAAAATTGGGCCGTGTGAGAATTCGTATTATTGGATATCACGAAGAATTCGTGCAAACAGAAGAATTACCATGGGCAAGTCCAATAATGCCAATGAATAGTGCGTCTGCTGGGGGTATTGGAATTTCACCAACTGGTGTAATTGAAGGTTCTTGGTGTTTAGGATTTTTTAGAGATGGAGAATATGCACAAGACCCAATTATTTGGGGTACAGTTCCAGGCAAACAAGTTTCACCAGACGGAAACCGTTCTGGAAGGGGTTCACAGGTGCCTGGCGCACTTAAAGTACTTAGTGGTGCAGCATCCCCAGATTCTGTTTCAGAAGGTACAGCGGGATATGCACAAGGTGATACAACCGCAACACCAGAACAACTATCTAATGCAGGAAGTGCAGAGTTAACTGACTTTTTGAAACAACAAGAAGGATTTTCTGCAAAGTCATTCTGGGATCATAAACAAGAATCTATTGGGTATGGCACTAAGGCAAACTTCAAAGGCGAAGTTATCGATGAAGCCGAAGCAACCCGTAGACTAGAAGTAAATATTGCAAAATTTCGTGCTGGAGTTATCGCAAGAAAAAATAAATATGGATATGATTGGAATGATAGACAAGTAGATGCACTTACTTCTTTTGCATACAACCTTGGGCCCGGCAGTATAGATACATTGACTGCAAATGGTACGCGAGACAATGCGACTATTGCAAATAAAATGTTGCAATACAATAAAGCATCTGGTAAAGTATTGCCTGGCCTTGCAAGACGTAGACAACAAGAAGTTGCAATGTTTAATTCTGGTGGTACAGATGGTAATGTACCACCAGCTGCATTATCTCCAGAAACATCAACGGATCAATTAGTACAGAGAGAAACCGCAAGTGAAAGAAATCGTGCATCTACAACCACAACTAGTCAAGCTGCATCATCTGGTAGTTCTCGTAGTGGCACATCAGGTTCTACTGGACAGTCTAGGGCCCAGTTGTCGGATTTACCACAACATTCAACTCAACAAGAATTAGATACAACAGAACCAGTAGAGAATAAAACTCCAGTTACATCAAATGATTTATTTGGAGAACCAGAATCACCAGCTGCGCCACAGTATCCATATAATACTGCAACATATTCTCGTTCAGGACATTTGATTGAAATGGATGATACGCCCGGCGCAGAAAGATTGCACACATATCATAGAAGTGGTTCGTTTGAAGAATATCATCCAAACGGCGATATTGTAGAAAGAACTATTGGTAGTAATTTCGATATTGTACATGGTGACAAAAATATACACGTAAAGGGAAATTTAAATATTGTAGTGGATGGTTATTGGCAAGTTGTTGTTGGTGGTACTGCATTAATAGGTGCAGGAAGTACTATCGATACTAAAAGTGGGGGTAACACTACAATAAAAGCACCCAAAATAGATTTAAATCCATAGGGGTAGAAAATGGCAGAAGTTGTAACAACCAGTTTTGAGGATGTAAAAGAAGATAGATTAGGAATATTAGATTCCAAAAAAAATCAATTTGTTGATATTGATTTAAAAATGCAACTGAATCCTGTTACTAAGGATATTACAGTAAAAAAAGATATTTCGGCAATTAATCAATCTTTGAAGAATAATCTATTAACAAATTTTTTTGATAGACCATTTAAACCAAACTTTGGTGGAAATCTCTACAAATCTTTATTTGAGCCAGCAGACCCAATAAGTTTGATAAATATGGGTAAGGATATTGAAGATATACTAAAATCCAGTGAAACACGAATTATTGTTTTGGATGTGAATGTTGAATCCGATTTTAATGATGAAAATAATATTATTATTACAATTGTATATACACTACCGGCAATGGACGGGGAAATCACAACCCAATTTGCAATAGAGAGAGTTCGATAAATGGCAAAGACTATAGAAATTACAGAATTAGATTTAAAAAATATTAAATCTAATATTATCTCATATATGAAAAAAGATGAAACCTTCAAAGATTACGATTTTGAGGCATCTGGACTTAATACACTTATCGATATTCTCGCAGTAAACACACATCATAATTCTTTCTATATGAATATGTTGACAAATGAAATGTTCTTGGATACTGCAAGAATTAGAGAAAATGTTGTATCAAAGGCAAAACTTTTAAACTATACACCAAGAAGTGCAAAGGCAGCCAAGGCACAGGTTAGTTTAGAACTTTTAGATCAAAATTCTTATGCATCGGCAGATGTATATGATACAATTAAAATCAATCGTGGACTTCAGTTTACAACAAACTATAACGGAAAATCCTATAGTTTTGTACCAACAATCACTAGAATTGTTGAAAAGAGTACTTCCATTCAAAACGATAATGGTACTTACACAAATGTATATAAAATTGACGATCTAGAATTAATCCAAGGCATCGAAGTACAAGAAGAATTTGTAGTAGATAACACAAATCCAAACCAAAGATTCTATCTGTCTAACGAAATGGCAGATATTGACACGTTAAAAGTATTTGTACAACCCGATGCCGAAGATGATGCATTAATAGAATATAAAAAATCTACAGATAATTTAAGACTACAAAGTACAGACGAAGTATATTTTATACAAGAATCAAAAAATGGTTGGGAATTATTTTTTGGTGATGGTGTCTTGGGGAGTGAATTGTTATCAGGAAATGTCTTAATTGTAAAATATTTAGTTACAACAGGCCCGGAAGCAAATGGGATTGCACAATTTACTATTGGAGCAAATGCAGATAGAGATTTGTTTAGAGTAAGTAATTTGTCTGTAACAGGTGTTGCAAATGGTGGGGCAAACAGAGAAGATATTTCTTCAATAAAATTTAATGCACCAAGAAATTTTGAAGGACAAGGTCGTGCAGTTACTATTAGAGATTATAAGGCGATTATACCGCAAATATATCCATCCGCATCATCAGTAAATGTTTGGGGTGGAGAAGATAACGTACCACAAATATTTGGCAGAGTTTTCATGGCAATTAGGCCTAACAATGGATATTTTTTATCAGATTTTGAGAAGGAAACTATTAAAAGTACATTAAGAAAAGAATATTCTATCGTATCTATTCTCCCAGATATTGTTGACCCCGAATATACAAGAATTAGAATTAATACAGAAATAAAATGGGATAATGAATCTACAATATTTACTGCAGACGAACTTAAAGAAAAAGTATTAACTACTATTAAAGACTTTAGTGCAAAAAATTTAAATGAATTTGATAGTTATTTTAGATATTCAAATTTAGTTCACCAAATTGACATGGCAGATCGTTCGATTACAAACAACGTCACCAAGATAAATATGATTAATGAAAAAGTAATTTTATTAGGCGGAGCCGCACAGTATCAATTCGGATTTAATAATCAAATCAAGAAAGGTACTTTAAAATCTATTGGGGTACAAGTTTCTGGATCTCAAAATTATTGGTATGTAGAAGAAACCGATACTTACGATGGTAATCTTAATTTTTATTCATTTGATTTAAATAATAAAAAGATTTATACTAATAATATTAAAGGAACTATCGATTATAACACAGGATTAGTTACGGTACAAGATATTATAATTGAAAATGTTGAAAGTGGCACTAATAATAACTTCCGAATGGAGGCCGAACCAGTGTCTTTTGACATTTTTCCAAAAAGAAATCAAATTCTATTAATCGATCCTAATGATGTTACTATTACAATGGATGCAGATTCAGACGAATATAATAATAATTACGATATTACTACACAAAACGTACAAATTATAAGAAGATAGATACATGGATAATAGTAACTATAAAGATTTAGCATCTCAGGTTCGTTCTGAACTACCATTCTATTTACAACAGAATGATTATGATAATTTTGTAAAATTTTTAGAGTTGTATTATGAATGGATGTCTCAAGAAACAAATACTCTTGATGTTGGTGCAGAAATATTAGATTATTCGGATTTGGATAACACTCTAGATATTTTTGTAGATGAATTTAAGCACCTACTTGCAGAAGCATTTCCAAATACAGTTCAGGTCAAAAATAAAAATCAAATTAATTCAGAATTATCTGGAATTTTTGGTGTGTCTCCGTTGGAGAATGAAAGATTTGAATCTGATGATTTCTTGGGTAATGGTGTTAGTTCGGAATTTTCAATCTCTTATAGAGAGCCTTCTTTCTACGAAGGAAAAACTGTAACAACCAGAGTTGTAGATTTTAAAGTTTATGTAAATCCAACTACTGGACAATACACAGATGAATCATTAATTACAAGAAGTAGTGAAACTCCTTCGCAAGTATTTGCAAACCTAACTTTTCCAGATGATTTTGTAGAATTAGTTAAAGACGAAGACTATATTGTATCAGAAGATAGAATTATATTCTACGATAAAAATACAGGTCAAATTGTTGCACCTACGGATCAAGTTGCAATCAGAGTTCTATATAGACTTAAAACCACAAATGCATCCACCGGCAATAATAAATCTGATATTAAGAAAACTAAATTTACAAACAAAAAACAATTTCTGAAACTTATGAAAGAGTTTTATCTTGCAAAAGGTTCAGAAAAATCATATGAATTTTTATTCAGAACTTTTTTCAACGAAGATATTTCATTCTACTATCCAAAAGAAAATGTTTTTAAGGTAAGTAATAATGAATGGACGGCGGAAACAAGTATTAGAACTCAACCTAGCACGAATGCACTTACAAATCCAATAAGAGTTGTTGGAGAAACTAGTAAAGCCTTTGCGACAGTAGAGAGATATCAAGAATACTCTCTATCTAATAATGCGGTGAGAGAATATTTTATTAGTAGTATTTTTGGTGAATTTCAAGATCAAGAAAATGTATTCATTGAAAATGAAAATGGTGTAACATTCAAAGAAAAATTGTGGACATGTGTTACTGGTTTTGACATTCAAAACCCAGGCAGAAATTATCCCAGAAATATGTACTTAAATTCTTTTATATCATCTGCCGGCAGTGGTACAGGTTTCGGTGCAAGAATAACAAACACCACAGATGGACAAGTTGACTCAATCGAAATTGTAAACGAAGGTGATAATTATATTACTGGTGAAGAAGTAATTTTTGAAGGCGAAGGAACTTTTGGTAGTGGTGCAATTGGTACTGTTACTAAAGTAACTGGTGTAACAGAAGATAAAAATATCACTTGGGTACAACACGAATCGAATGATACTTATCCAAATTATTATTGGGATTTCTCAGATGGGGGAGAAACTTTTACTACAGGATCTTCTAGAAACGAAGTTGTAGATGTTAGAAATATTGATAATTATTTTGA
>Ga0222715_10000035_pt1 | contig 145024 bp, 124 predicted proteins | sample C33_9DmetaG_FD_165056 | JGI IMG/M metagenome (GOLD analysis project Ga0222715, IMG submission 165056) | Estuarine water microbial communities from San Francisco Bay, California, United States - C33_9D | ecosystem: Environmental > Aquatic > Marine > Unclassified | place: USA: California...
TGCCAATTGTTGCGCAATGATGGGAATCGCATCATCTCGTGGGTGCTTCTGTTTGATGACAAAGATTCGATGATGGACATCTAGCATGAATTCATGGAAGTGGACTCTGCGTTTGGTAATCTTTGCGTGTTTGTGACTGTCATTATCACCGCAAGAACCCTCGTCAGGAACAGAAACCGACGCGTAAAAGAGATCCATTAGAAAGCTCTTGCCGACCCCGACCGGTCCATAAATGTACATGCCTCGCGGTGATGGAGCATAAGACCTCGGATGTAACTTCTTTCGAAGAAAGGACTGGGCGGATGCCAGCGATCGCGCCAGTAACAGTGGACTGCTGCTTGTACTGCTAATCTCTGTCGTACTCTCTGTCGAATAGTCGGTGCATACGTGAACTGGTGGGAGCGAAGCAAGAGACTCGTGCAGGGCATCGAATTTTGCCGCCAGAGCGACTTGCGCGTCATCTCGTCGCACCTCCCCCGCGTCCACCTTGAGTTCATAAGCCGCTGCCACGGGGCCTTTCGATAAGTCACGCCGAGCGACGCGATGTTGTGCTATCATCGTTTTCATATTCATCTTTATCATCGCCTTCATCATGGAGCTGATGAATTTATCCACATGATGGTATGTACACTAGAATTCTGTATGGGGATCAAAATGTGGCAACGCATAGGCTTGAGAGCATAGCGATGTCACGGGGTTGTTCACTTAGGATGAAACAAGATATACTCAATTCATTAACAATATTCATCATTTTTGCGGACACTAATAATAATGAAAAAAGCCCAAACTTGGTTTTATGCCATTGCGCTTGTGATTCCCATCATCGTCTTAATAGGTATAGAAGGGATATTGCGCATCAGTGGGTACGGCAGCAACCACGACTTATTTATACCCGTGCCCAATCAACCGGCTTACATTCAACCTAACCCTGATGTTATTCAGCGCTATTTCCCCTCTCCAGAAGCCGCGCCCAATGTCGCTATCGATACGCAGTTTTTCCTCGCACAAAAACCACAAAATACGTTGCGCATTGTTGCTATGGGAGGATCAAGTGCAGCAGGTTTTCCGTATGGTCGTTTCGGTGCGCCAGCTGGGATCTTGCAACATCGTCTAAAAGGTTTATACCCCGAACAAAAAATCGAAGTGATTAATGTGTCTATGTCTTCGATTAATACCTATATGCTGCGTGATTTTGTCGATGAGGTATTAGACATTCAACCCGATGCGATTTATATCTATGCTGGGCATAATGAGTACCTAGGTGTAATGGGAGTTGGCTCTAGTTATCAAGGGTTAGGCAGTCATGGCCTTAACTTACTGTATTTATCATTAAAAGAATGGCGCATAGTACAGTTAATGCAGGCCGTAATATTAGCACTGTTAGATAATCAAGCACACGAATCAGCCACAGCCAATACAAGAACCGTCATGGCGAGTATCGCTAAAAATCAATCCATTGCGTTTGAGTCACCTGCATATATGGCCGGTATCAATCAGTTTAGTGATAACCTAAAGCATATTGTGACGCAGTTTGACTCTGCAGGCTTACCCGTATTTTTATCGACTATAGCCAGTAATGACCGTGACCAAGTCCCGTTTAACAGCTCTTATACACTTCCTACTGCTGCAGCAAACGAGTTAGATTCGGATGCTACCTCACTGACACAACTTCAATCCCTGTATCAGCAACATAGTTATCACGCACTGGTCAATTATCGCTATGGACAGGCATTACTCAACACACTACCCCTACAACAATCCACTAACCTGACCAAAGCGAAACAATATTTGACCACAGCACGCAACCTCGATGGCTTGCGTTTTCGTGCACCCGAACACTTCAATGCGATTATTACGGATATCGCACAGCAACACCCGAATGTTCACTTGGTTGCAGGTAAAGAGGCATTAATCGAGGCGAGTACGGATGGTGTTATAGGTAATGAGTTGATGTTGGAGCATTTACATCCCAATGCTAAGGGCTATACATTATTGGCACATAGCGCACTGAAAGCGATGATTGAGCGAGGTTTCTTGCCACAAGCTCCTTATACACAAACCCAAGCGATTGCACAGCAACATAGTCAAATCAGTGCTGCAGATATTATTTTTGCGCAACATAAAATCAATAACCTGACATCAGATTACCCTTTTACCGCATCCCCGCAACCGGTACCGACGCTGATTGCGACCGAGCCAGCTGAACAGATTGGTCTAGCTCGCATCAATGAGAATGACTACCTAAAACAACAAACGTTATTGGTTAATCATTATCAAAACACGCAACAATGGTTGTTAGCCGCTAATGCCGCCAGTACCTTAGCCGATGGCCTGCCCTTCAACCCTCAATATGCTATTGGTGCAGCCAACTTGTATCGCCGAGCAGCTAGTTTTGATTACGCCCATTATTATGCGTTACATGCAATAGAGCTTGCCCCAAGTGATGTCAATATGCGTTTGAGCCTGGCGCAAATCCAGTTCAACAAACGCTTATATGAGCAAGCTATCACATCATTACAAACCGTGCTGACATTGCAGCCTAATCATCCCCAAGCGCAACAATACCTGAAACAAATCCAGCAACATATGAGCAGTACGTCATGAAAAAATCTCCTCCCATTTGGCTGATGTACGGGATTGCAATTAGCTTACCGATCCTGTTCTTTTTGTTATTAGAAATGGCATTGCGCTTGGGTAATTATGGCCAAGATTATCCACTCTTTATTGATAACCCCTCCCATTCGGAATATCAATTACCCAGACCGGATATTATCAAACGCTACTTTGCTCAAAACAGCTCAGTGCCGCCTGTAAGCATGGAAGCCAATTTTTTACTTAAAGACAAACCCGATAATGGCTTTCGTTTATTTGTACAAGGTGGCTCAACGGCTGCGGGCTATCCCTATGGTTTAGGTGCCTCTTTGGCGGGAATGCTCGAAAGTCGCGTGCGTGCCTCTAAACCGGGTCATTATGTTGAAGTAATCAATACTGCTATGTCAGCGGTGAATTCATATACGTTGTTAGATTTTGCTGATGAAATTATTGAGCAACAACCAGACGGCGTACTTATTTACGCCGGGCATAATGAGTTTTTGGGGATCTTAGGTGTGGGATCAAACTTTGTAGTGGCTGGCTCAAGTACGTCTACACGATGGTTTTTAGCACTGCGGAACTGGCGCGTATTTCAATTGATACAAAATACACTTAACCGTATAACGTCAAATAAATTGCCAACTAATTCGGCGACTAATTCGGCAAGTAATTCGCCTAGCAACTCGGCAAGCAACTCACGAAGCGACGCTAGCGAACGATCATCACGCACATTAATGTCCAAAGTAGCAAAGCATAAACAGATCGCAACCGAATCAGCTATTTTTGCAGCAGGGGTAGCGCAATTTCGCCATAATATGCACGCATTATTAAGTCGTTATGGTGATGCCAATATTCCAGTACTCATATCGACTGTTGCGAGTAATGAGCAAGACCATCCTCCTTTTGAGAGTAACCCGATCCCAACTGAGCTATTGGACAAATTACAACAACTGCAATCTCAGCGCGATTTAGCACAGGTTAAAACACAGCTAGCGCATCTAGTTACTGCAGCAGGTGCACTCACTCAGCCAAGTGCACAGCTGCACTATCAGTTGGGACAATATTGTATCGCACGCCAGTTGATAGCATGTGCGCAAACTCAGTTTGCACTCGCGACCGAGCATGACTTATTACGTTTTAGAGCACCTAGCGTGATCAATGATATTATCCGAGAATTGTCTGCAGAGTTTACCCATGTCGCACTCGTTGATGCGCAAGCTGCGCTAAGACAACGCAGCCCCAACAAGATAATTGGACGCAACCTGATGTTAGAGCATTTACACCCTAACGTAAGTGGTTACTTTGTCATTGCTAATGCGTTTTATGATCGTTTGTGGCAATTAGATTTGCTAGCCTCTAAGCAACAGGCTCAGTATTTTATTAACGCTAATACCGCTTGGCAACGTCGTCCCATTCTGCCAAGTGAAGAGTATCAAGGCTTTGCTGATGTACTAACCTTAATGGCAGATTACCCATTTACGGAAATCCCCCAACCTATTACGTTGCCGACTCCACATAATTGGGAGACAGCGTTAGGTAAAGCTGCGCATCTGCAACAAGTCAGTTGGTTGGAGATGATGAATACTGCATTGGCACGCTATAAGAAAAATAAAGACATCGACATGGTGATAAAAATTACAGTGATTCTTGCTGATGCCATGCCCCATGATGGCTATATGAATTTGCAAGCGGCAAAGATGCTAGAAAAACGCCAACGTAACATCGAAGCCCTGTACTACTATCAACGAGCACAACGTGCCGGTGGGATGAATTTAGAAAGCCACATTGGCCGTTTAAGTAAAAAATGAGTTGGTGCGAAATAGCATAATGCGAACTGAATTGGTGCGAAATGCACTGATGAAAACCATTTGCGAGTGTGAAATTAATGTTAAGTCATTGATTTAAAAGTCTTAAATTATTGGCATTAAACCTGCTATATATTTAATGCAATCAAGTAACACGTTTAGATAAAACATATCGGCGACGAAGCCTACCCCATATCACTTTCACGAGTGGTGTGGAGTAGGTTTTTTTTTGCTTAAAATTTTAATGCCATTAATGTACTTACACAGGAAAACACCTTATGAAATTTGCATCACACTCTGCTTTTTCACCTAACCTTTTAGCGCTTTCAATCAGTGCATCCATAATGGCCGGCACGCTAGGCTCTGCAAATACCGCGCATGCAGATACCATTCATGATGCTCTCTCAGCAGGCACTGTCACTACTGACGTTAGATTACGTTATGAAGGCGTTAGCCAAGACAATGCAGCAAAAGATGCTGATGCGTTAACATTTAGAACGCGCCTTGGATACACGTCAGGTGCCTATGAAGGCTTTTCTTTTACGGTAGAAATGGAAGATAACCGCGTTGTATTAGGACAAGGCGATTATACTGTTGGCCCGACTGGTTTTAACCCAGGGGTGTATTCAGTCATTGCCGATCCTGAGTTTACCGAACTCGACCAAGGGTTTGTACAATACAAAAACCAAGCATTAACTCTTAAAATAGGTCGACAGGTCATCACATTAGATAATCATCGCTTTGTGGGTCATGTAGGTTGGCGTCAAGATCGCCAAACATTTGATGCTGCAACGGTCATCTATGCGCCAAGTAAACAACTCAAAGCTCAATATAGCCACATTATGCAGCGCAATCGCATCTTTGCTGAGGCAGCGGATTTAGACAGTAATGATCACTTACTCAATATCTCTTACTCGACGTCAATCGGTAAATTTACAGGCTACGCGTATTTATTAGAGGTGGATAACACGACAAACAATGCGCTCGACACCTATGGTGTTAGTTTTAACGGTTCATCCAAAATCAATGATTTAGGAATTAAATATGCCTTAGAGTACGCAACTCAATCTAATGAAAACGGCATGACAGAGTATGATACTTCTTATTTGGCAGCTGAAGTCAGTACATCGATTTCGGGTATTAATGCAAAATTGGGTTATGAAGTATTAGGCTCAGATGATGGTAATAGTGCGTTTACGACGCCATTAGCAACCTTACATAAATTTAATGGTTGGTCGGATCAATTTTTAGCGACTCCAGCACAAGGGCTTGTCGATGCCAGCTTTACACTAAGCAGTAAAGTTGCAGGCGGGAATATCTTAGCGGTATATCATGATTATTCTGCGGATGAGTCAAGCTCGACAGTTGATGATTTAGGTTCAGAAATTAACGTGCAATATACGACTAAACTTGCTGGAAAATATGCATTAGGCATTAAATATGCAGACTACAACGCAAAAGATATCAAAGTCGATGCGCAAAAAGTATGGATTTGGTTAGCCACTAAATTCTAGTTCACACTTGACCTAATCCATTAGTAAAGATCCGCTAGCCTAGTATTATAGTTATGCTATATTACTAGGCTTGTCATATAAGGATATTGAAAATGAAAGCAGTGGTTGTCTGTATTTGTGTGTGTTTTTGTGCATTGTTTACCTCATCGCTCAGTGCAAACACATTAAGTATCAAGGTGCATTCTCCCGATCAAAGCGGTCTGTACATTATCGGACACACTCCCCCACTAAGCATGGACTCGCCTATTGAGTTAATGCGTCGCGGTGATAACTATCAACTATCCTTATGGCTGCCTAGTACACAAACAGGCCAAACAATTCGTTATCAATTAGTCACGCTCAACACCGCTAATCAACCTGCCACTCAACTTGGACAAGCGCCAGACATCGTGCACGAACCAATACAGGGTTTTAGACAGACTAAGCTTAGCGGCTCTCATACCCAAGCGACACATACGTTTGGTGTACCTGATACAATTAACTTTGATCAAGTAGATAAATTCACTCCTGCACAACTGCAAGCCGATTTAGCTATTGTTAATACCGCATTTACTCAAGTACATGCTGGCGCAACGCGATATTTGGATGATACCCAACTGGCTCAGTTGTTTTCGCAAACCAAGCAAGAGTTTGCCAAAGCGTTATCGGTAAAAGATGCTTACTTAAGCTTCAGTAAACTCGCAGCAGGTCTACGATGTGGCCACACGCATACAGGTATGTACAACCAAAGTGCTTTTATTGACCAGCTTACCCTTGCCCCAGCTAATAAACTGCCATTGTTGTTTCAAAATATTCAAGACCGTTGGTACATCACGCATAACTTATCGGATAAATCAATTATTAGTCCGGGCACAGAAATCATTGCGATAAACAATATTGAAGTCGCTACGATAAACGCGCAACTAGACCCATATTGGAGTGTGGATGGCGATAACGATGCCCGTAAACGTTATTTAACTCAGTTGTTACCCACGAGTAGCCGACAGCTATTTGATGCGTATTTTCCATTATTGTTAGGACCAGAGAAAGCCGGTCAAGACAGCGGCAATACCAGCTATAAACTTACCTTACGCTTACCCAATAGTGGCAGACAGCTGATTGTCGATGTCGATGGCCTTACGTTGAAGCAACGCCAAAATGTACTGTATCAACAGCAGCCCGAACTAGCCGATGCGCGCAATAGCTTACAATTTAGCACACTACAAAATAATCCAATTGGTTATCTTAAAATTGGAACGTTTGCGACTTACAATATTGATTTTGATTGGAGCGAGTTTTATGCCCAAGCGTTTGAGCGCTTTAACAGCCAATCAGTAGAGCATTTAATTATTGATATTAGAGGCAACGGAGGCGGTTTGGATTTGCCTATGTTGCAATTAGGTCAGTACTTGTCGTCAACGGTGAATCAATCGTTACCCTTTACTCCTATGCGTCCATTCGCAAACATACCTGAAGCAATCAAGCCATATCTAAAGACTTGGGATCAAAGACTGTATACGCAGACCTCAATGGCTATGCCAACGTTAGAGCCGGTGGCACAAACGTTTACGGGTAAGGTGTGGTTGTTAGTCGATGGGGCGAATGCATCGGCAACCTTTATGCTAGCTAAACACTATCAAGATGCCGGTATTGCCACAATTGTAGGTCAACCGACGGGCGGCAATTTACGCGGTATTAACGGTGGTGGTATGTTCTTTTTAACTCTGCCAAATACACAAATTGAAATTGATATACCGATTTTCAAATACCTACCAACTGGCGTAGAGGCAACAGAGCTACAATCAATTTCAAATCAAGGTTTGACGCCTGACATTCTTATGCCATTGCAAGTAAATGATATTCAACAACAAAAAGATGGTGTATTGGAACAATTGGTTGAAAGGATTAACAACCTTTAGAGGTTAGTTTTGATTAGGCACACGGGTAATTGTTCTGATTAAGCGTTGATTCACCTATCTTGTGAATTATCAGTGTTCATGTTTTTGTTATGTGACGAACTCGACTCCTTTGATATTTTCATTCAGGTAACTTTTGAAAGAAGTGATCTGGCCCATAGGAAATTGCCTTTGTTAAATTTGATATATTCAATAGGGTTGTCAATTTGCAGTGGGGCATTTCTCCTCAATATAAGAGGAAGCAGACAGATGTTTGTAAGCCCACTTATCATAAGAATATTAAACGAAACATCCGAGGCCAAAACGTAAAACAAGTATAAAAGTATACTTGCAGCCCAGATTAAGAATAGCTTTTTGTTACTTATATTTCTAATCATTTGACTCTCCGTGTAGTTATATAACGTCTGCATAAGCAGCGAACCAATTTGGGACGCATTTATGCGTCGTTTCTTTTTGCATTAAATGAGGCCGAAGTTGAGGCCGTCTGACTTAATTGGCTTGTTATATTCCTTTATGCAATTGCAAAGTTAATCTGGTGTACTTTTGCAAGATCAACATTATGTTTTGCTTGCCAAAGATCATAATTATCTTGCATTGCTAGCCAACTTTCAGGGGTGCGGCCTAACGCTTTAGACAGTCGCAATGCCATTTCAGGGGTTACTGCACTTTGCGATTTCAAAATACGACTCAAGGTCGAAGGTGAAACATCTAATTGTTTAGCTACGAAACGACAGCTATAGCTAAAGGGTTTCATGTATACATCGGAAATAAACTCACCCGGATGCGGTGGATTATGCATTTTCACTAGTGATAATCCTCATAATTTAAAATAAAAGCGTTACCCTCTCTAAATTCAAAAGTAACTCTCCAGTTGCCATTAACGGTAATTGACCAAATGTCGACACGATTTCCTTTTAAAGGGGGTAACTTGAAGCCAGGTAAATCAACATCGTCAATAACGGTGGCGGTGTCTATCGCGGCAAGTTGCATTCTGAGTCGACGCTCGTGTTTAGCTTGGATACCAGCTTTACTGCCAGACTCAAAGAACTTCTTCAGCCCTTTATGTTTAAATGATTTAATCATTAATTTAGTGTAGCGTGTTGCGCAACAAGTGTCTAGTGGGAATATAACACTTACAATAAGCGACAATTCAAAGCTCCTTTGAATCGTCCGTATTCATGTTTTTGTTATCTCAGACCGCCAACTAATATCAACCTTGCGGTGTTGTTGAACACAGTCTTTTAAATACAAATTTATAAGACTTTGATACGGCACACCCGTCTCTTCCGACATGCCCTTGAAGTAGCCGATGATGTCCTCTCCCAGTCTTATCGTGACGGACTTCTTCAATTTATTCGCATATGGATTTTTGCGTGATTGGAGTTTCGTAAGATCATATTCAGCTCTCATGAGTCACCATATAGTTTTGATTCCGATTTAGTAGCCTTCCGTGCTGAAATTATTCGTATGAGTTGACCATCCTTGCGTTCACAGTGGCATATAAGGAGAAGTTTAGATGAATTACTAATGCCTAAAAGAAGAAACCGATCTTCCTCTAACATTGAGTTGGTTTCATCGTAAAATTGTAAGGCACTTTCGTCATGGAATGCAGACTTAGCCTCTTGAAAAGAAACTCCATGCTTAACTATATTCGGAGCTGATTAAGCTTCGTCCCACTCGAACTTAACCATATGTACAGCGTATGTACAAAATACCATTTAGTCAAATTGAGAGATAACACTTAAGTAAGTGGTGGAATACCGCCCTTGTATTACGTCCGACTTCATCGTTTTGTTATAGCTCAACACCTACGCTGCTTGATAGCGATTCCACGACAATTTGATTTATACTTTTTCCAGTTGCAGAAGATTGTAAAACGAGATGCTCATGAAGCTTTGGACCTACGCGAACATTAAATTTACCTGAATAGTTTTTCTTGGGTGCTACACCATCTTCTTCACACATTTTTAGAAATACTTCTAATGAGGTTGAACCCTCTTCATGCAAACCTTTAATATCAGCAGCATAAAAATCAGCGCCGCCATTCAAGTTAATAAACTCACCTCTGAACATCTCTATTTCAGGGTCGTACGTTATAACCGCATCGTATCCATTTATGTTCATTATATTTTTCATGGTTTTACCCCATTTGACTCTAACCATCGTCTGACGCTACTTACCGCTCCCTTGTCAGTATCAGGAGACGGATGTGGTCTGTGGAAAACGCGTCTGTCACCAAAAAGTCTTACACCAATTCTAGAACCTTCGGCCTCGGTTATCTCAGCTCCCAGCTCGATAAATAGCTGCTCGATATCTTTCCATTTGACATTACCACTGACTGGGCGGGAGAAAATAAGAGCTAAAGTCTTTTGGTGTTTTCTTTTCATTTGATAATGATAGTACTAAATAGTAGTACCGTCAATTAATCGTTAACTAGAGCTATAACACTGAAATAAGCGGCGGAATACCACTCTTGACGTCCGTCTTCATTTGCTTTGTTAGTAGTCAAATCACTCATAGTGGCTCCAAAGCCTCAGTACTTTGACTACCTTTTCCGATTCTAAGATTTGATACACTAATCTATGTTGGATATTAATTCTTCGAGAATATGCCCCTGAGAGATCGCCAATTAGTTTTTCAAAAGCTGGCGGGGAGGAATACGGATCATCTTTAAGAATATCGATTAGAGTTTTAGCTTTTGTTTTCAACCCACTACTAGCAAGCTTTTTGGCATCCTTTTGTGCTTGCTTAGTATAGACAACTTTCCATGTCACCAGTCTAATTCCTCCGCGCAATCAATTACATCAGTTTCTAAACCAGTCTTTATTGATTCACGCATCCCTGGCACAGATAACAAATATAGTGTTTCCTGTATAGCATCCCAGTCTTTTTCAGATAATAGAACTGCATTATTACGTTTACTCGTGATCCTTACAGGAACATGAGATTCTGCAGTTTCATCAATAACTCGGTATAAGTTTGCGCGCGCTTCTGTAGCTGTCAATGTAGTCATAAGAAATACCTCCAAGCCTAAAGCGTACGCTTAAACGCACGCCATGTCAATATTGCACTGCTAACAACTTATTATGAAGACGGCATTGTAACCACTAGATATTGTCATTTTAATAAGCCCTCAAATTTTATCACTATCAGTAGTTTATCTTGTTTTTGATGGTTATTTCTAACGTTTTATGTGTATTTTCTATGCATAGTAAACGCACATGCTGTTCTAATCATTATTTATATAAAACAACAACCTAATATAATTTCCCCTCTAAATTGGCGTTGTTACAATGCGCGCATTGTAACAACGCCATGACATCTATTCCTAAGTACAGAGGTCATCTGGCCTATAGATCAATTGTCTCTTTTGTAAAATGGCTAATTCACCATTTTTAGAAAGTATTCGGTATGTCATGAGAACAAAACACTATTCAATACAAACCGAGAAAACGTATCTTTTGTGGATAAAAAGATTCATTTTATTTAATCAAAAAAAACATCCTAAAGACCTTGGCTATCAAGAGGTAACAAAGTTTCTGACTCACCTCGCGGTAAACCGAGAAGTCACGTCATCCACCCAAAACCTTGCACTATGCTCCATTGTATTCATGTACAAGCATATATTTGAACGAGAATTAACGCTTTTACCAGATGCGGTCAGGGCGCGAGCACCCACCAGAGTTCCAACTGTACTTTCACACAAAGAAGCACTGTCAATAATCGGGCTAATGAAGCCCAAATATAAACTTATGTTCTCGCTGTTATATGGCAGCGGTTTGCGCAAAGCGGAGTTACTTAAATTGCGTGTTAAAGATATCGATTTTGAGGCTAAGACCGTCTTTTTATTTCGAGGGAAAGGTGGTAAAGATCGCACCACAATGTTGCCTTCAAAGCTCATTGAACCATTAAAAAATCAAATAGAAAAAGTGTCAACAGGATATTGCTGAGGGTTCTGGTATAACGAGTCTACCGCCAAGTTTAGCTAGAAAGAGAGTTGAAGCGTGCTGTTAATAGCTCTGGCGTGACAAAGCATGTTACTGCCCATACCTTTAGACACTCCTTTGCGACTCAACTTCTGATTAGTGGTGCAGACATTCGCACTGTTCAAGAATTACTGGGGCACAACGATTTGAGGACAACCCAAATATATACACATGTGATTGGTCAACATTCATCAGGCGTGTTAAGCCCATTTGACATTGATTGAAGAACCAGTAGATAAATATCCGTTTTTGTTTTTCGGGGGGATTACAATTTGTCTAACATCAACCCTGCCCTTTTCCATGATTTTTGTAAAAAAAACCGCTCACATGCATTACACATGGAGCGGCTTGACTACTAATTAGAAAGGTTAATATTGTGACATTAACCTCTCTTTACATACACAATTAGTTTTGTGTCACTGTCACCGTTGGTGATAGTGGATTTGGACCTTTTACCGTGAAGGTATAAGAGCCAGTAGCAGGTGCATCAAACACCAAGTTGTCGTTACTACCTTGCAACATTAATAACGGAGAGCCGAGTGTAACGGTTTTGTTATCACCATCGACTGCACCAATATTAATATCAGCCCAATCCGCATCAGCAACTTTAAACTCAACGTTACCTTCAGTAATGTCTAGCGTTAACGAGTACTCACCTTGTGCATAGGTAAATACATCCGTCGCGCCCCAACCATTCATACCACCACGCAGATAGACTGGTGTAGTACCAAAGAACTGAGATTTAAACACGGCAATCGTGTTCGTCATACCAGATGTATCAAAGATAAACGCATACTCTTCGGCATCAGTAATCGCTAGACGGAAGTTATCACCACCACCAGTGCTAGTATCAAACACATCACCAGGCACCATATTGCGCGCCTCATCAGTGTTTTCTGGTGCCCCAAAGTCTACTGTTGACCAATCTTCTGAAGCTACTTTGAACTCATAGTCACCCGCAGCCACATCGATATATGCCGTGAATACTTTGTCACCAACATAAGTCATCTCGTTTGCGGTTCCCCAGTCGTTCAAGCCACCACGAAGATACACTTGTGTACCAAAGAATGGGTTATCTTTGCTAATCAATAAAGTTTGATTATCTAGATCTGCTGCATCAAAGATGAACTCATATAGCGCTGTATCAGCTGGAGTAAACTGTAAGTTCTCACCACCATCTAGGCTATAAGTCACAGCTTCAGTAACAGCAGTTTGACCCGCTTGACCACCTAGATTTGGATTATCCCAATCGGCATTGGCTACTTTGAAGTTGTACTCAGTCCCTGCTTCTAATGTATAAGTCGTACGATAAATACCGTCGCCTTCATAGTTAAATGCAGTTGCCGTACCCCAGTCATTCATGCTGCCACGTAGGTAAACCGTTGTTGAACCGTAAGGAACCACATCAGGTGCACCGGCGGTCGCAAATGCTGATAGACCAGCACCTTGCTCAGTACCTTGGGCTTTAACAAAAACAGCAATAGTCTGCGCTGGGACAGTGAATAAGCCGTTACCAGCATCATCATCAACGCCTTCAGCAAAGCTTGCACCGCGTACTACCGCATCAATCGAGGATGCTTGAGTCGCATGTAATGCAAAGCCTGTTGCTGTATTAACACGTACCGACTGTTCATCGTAACTTGCGTTAACGATAACCATTAATGCATCGTTCAATGGGTCAATATCGGTTAAGCCAGTACCGTCATCAATGCTCATCGCAATGACACCAGCAGCTTGACTACGACCAATGTTATGGAAGCCAACACGTGCTAAGATATCTTCACCCGTGGTTAAACGGAATAACGCTGAATCTGAGCGGATTGATAGCAACTCTTGGAACACTTCACCAGCAAACTCAATCTCAGACATACTTGCCGCACGCTCTGGAGAATACGCAAATGAGCCAATAGTTTCCCATGCCCCTTGGTTATCTTGAGCGACCGGTAAGCCGACATTGAAGTTATTGCTCGATTTAGTGAAATCAACTTTGTTGAACCAATCACCGGCATCATAGGTATTGCGATCCATTGACTTAGAGCGTAATAAATCACCACCCATTTGCAAGAATGGAATACCTTGAGCCATTAATGGCAAACCAAGACCGATATTTTGTGCACGCACGCGTTGTGCTAATGACAAATCACCAGGAAGTTCGTAGTTGAACTTATCCCATAACGTTTCATTATCATGTTTAGACACATAGTTAATAATATCAGCAGGATCAGCTGCATAACCACCTAACGAGCTAGTAGTCGACGTCACGCCGTTACTATCTTGTAAGATGTAGTTATTTAATGTGCCAGCAAGACCAGCTTTAATACGATCCCCAGCATAGAGTTGATCGCCGTCACCTAGACCATTAAAGAACGCACCGCCACGAATGGCTTCACGGATACGGTCATTGAACGTACCGATTTGTGAACCGGCCAGATTGATCTGGTCAGCTTGCGTCACACCACGATCCGGTGCAGTCCAGCCTTCTCCATAGAAGTAAGTATCACTATCTACCGCTTTAACTGCAGCCTCTAGCTCAAGTACAACATCTTTAGAATGATGACCCATTAAATCAAAACGGAATGCATCGTACTTGTACTCTGTTGCCCACATAACTAATGAATCTTCCATTAGTTTAGCCATCATACGATTGCGATCTTCAGTATCATCACAACATGTATTACGTGTAATATTACCGACATCTACCGTGTAACGATGATAATAACCTGGGACCACTTTATCCAAGACTGAATTATCATTCAGACCAGAAGCATTCGTATGGTTATACACCACATCGATAGCAACGCGTAAGCCCATTTCATGTAATGCTTGGACCATAGAACGCATTTCTAAAATACGTGCGACACCATCTGGATCAGTGGCATAACTACCTTCTGGTGCATTGAAATGCTTAGGATCATAACCCCAGTTGAAATCATCAACATTACGCATCATCTGCGCTAATTCTTGAGCCTTAGTTGGCTGTAAGAATGGGTCATAACTTTCAAACAAGTCTTTTAATACAGTCGTTGGCGCTTCATCTTCACAAATAGCCGCATCACGATTTAATAAACATAAATCAAACACAGTATCAAACATATCAACCGTGCGCTCTGGGCGCTCTTCGATAGTCGCGATGTCGTTAACCGGTAACACATGGAAATGTGTAATACCCGCATCAACTAAATCCAATAAATGGTTTACCGGTGCTGTGTTTTCTTCAGTGAAAGCGAGGTATTTACCACGGTTTTCAGCAGAAGTAGACATATCTAACGCTGAGAAATCACGTACATGCCCTTCATAAATCACTGCATCTTCAGGGTTAGTAATCGTCGGTGCAACTGTGTCATCCCAACCTGCAGGTTTAAGATCATCATCAGCCAAATTAACAAACTGAGAGAAACGACCATTTACACCTAAGCCAACTGAATAAGGGTCTGTCACGTCAAACGTGTGTATTTCACCCGATACTGGATGGAAAACAGTCACGCCAAAACGATAGAACATACGATCCATACCTGTACCTGAATAGCTCCAGATACCCGTCATTGGATCTTCAGTCATTTGGTGGCTAGCAGCGAGACGCTTATCAGCGCCATAGACATTTAACACGACGTTTTGCGCAGTTGGCGCCCATACGTTGGATGTTATCATGTCGGCGTCATAGACTAAGCCAATCGTACTTTCATCAGCATCCGCATCACCCATTGTATATAATGAATCCAATGCATTAGCGATTTGAATACCGGTTGCCGCGACAAGTTTACCTTCATCGTTATAACCACCTAGTACAGCTTGAGTTTTTAATACCGACTTAGCGGCATCAGCATCCCACTCACCGGCAAATGCCGACATGCTAGCTAAATGTGGTGCAATGGCAACTTGTTCATCAGTTAACGTCGCATCCATAAGATCTAACGCAGTACCATTAAGGCCAGTTTCAAGATCTGCTTCAATACCTGCCGTTGCAGAGTAATGTAGCTTAACGCTGGACACCGCATCAGGTGCATCCCACACTAAGGTGTTTGTATCTAACCAATGTGCTGCTAAACCTTCGATTTGAACCGGACGCTCGCCCAATGATAATAAAGGGTAATCGAAAACAGTTGGTTCACCTGATAACGTGAAGTTAACACGTTGATAGGTATCATCTTCTTGGTCTAGTGATGCTCTAAAGTCACCGCCGCCCATTTCTTTACCCGCATCGTCAGTACCAATATGAATAATGAAGTTATGACACGTACCAAACCCTTCTTTTAGGTTCAGTAACCAATACGCACCATAATTTGGATCAATACCAGTATGCACTAAACCATTATCCCAAGATGCAGCAATAGAATCAGGGGCTAATGAGTCACACGCTTCATTATTCCAAGTGTGTAAACGATACCCTTCATAAGCGCTGTCACCAGGCTCATTAGTTGCATCAACTAAAGCACGGTTATAGTAAACCACTGCTTGCGTAGCACTTGGAAAAACAGAAGGAGTTGGTAATGTTGGATCAGCACCAATTACACAACTTTGATTGTCTGCAGCAGGGACTAATGGGGCTGCACAACTTAACGGTGGCGGTGCCACACAAGAAGTACCAGCAGCATCAGGGATCTGCGGCAAAGTACAAGATTTAATAGCTACACCAGACGATACGTCTGAGCCACCACACCCTGCTAAACCAAGTGAAGTCAGTACTACAACGACTGCACCTAGTTTTTTGATTGAATTAAACATAGGTTGTTGCTCCGATGTTATTAAACTAGTTAAAAATCTCATAACGAATACGTCATACCAAGGAAGTATTGCGTTCCAAAGTACTGAATCGTGCCGGTCAATGATTCGTCACCAAAGTAACTCTTCGTTGGGGCATCGGTTACGTTATTAGCTTGAAATAACACGCTTAAATTATCATTAATGGCATATGAGGCTTGGAAATCGACAACAGTTTCACCGTCGTAATTAACCGTTTGCTCATTGACACCGACTTGTTTGGATACAAATGGATTACGATAGCGCGTGCTGACACGACTCTCAAAACCTTCATATTCCCAAAACAAAGTCACACTCGCCACTTGCTCAGATAACCCAGGTAAGTTACCAGTGTAAACACCGTTTCCTGTAGTACGTTGAATTTCTGATTCAGTGTATGAATAACTCGCATTAACGCCTAAGCCAGACCACAAGCCAGGTAACATACTGTAAATTTCAGTGTAGGCTAATTCAATACCACGAATATAACCCCCTTCAGAGTTATTTTGGGCAGTTGTGTAAGTGCCATTGACTGTAGGAATAGTCACAGTGATCGGATCAGCATTGCTATCAAGCTCAGGTAAGCCATCTTCGTTGGTGACTGTCACAACCACTTCAGTCGGTACATCAAAACCGTTCGCAGCAAAATCATATGGACGCGTTGCGGTTGTATCAATAAAAGATTTAATCTCTTTATAAAACAAAGCAACGACTAATGCACCATCGGTTTCATCAAAATAACGCTCGTAAGATAAATCGTATTGATTAGCATAAAATGGACGTAAGAACGGCGAGTTAGTACTCGAACCATTAATTTCCGCAGTAGGACTAGTTAATACAATATCACCCGTATCTTCATCGATTGAACCAAACACATCAGACACACGCACGTTAGCATTGGCAAACAAGCGATTGATCGGTGGACGACCCATGACTTTAGCTGCAGCAAAACGAATTTGATCGTTATCAGTAAGTTTGAAGTTTAGATTTAGTGATGGTAGATAGTCTGTGTACGTGTCACCAATAATTTTGGCAGCAAATTGATCGTTGATCAAACCAGCTTCATCGGTAATGTACTGAGCGCCCTGCTCTGGATCGCCTTGTACATCTTGTAATACCGTAGAGGATTGATTGGTATCAACCATACGCACACCAAAGTTACCGCTTACAGGTATATCACCCAGTTCAGTGTCAATATTTGCCATTAAATATGCAGAAGTAACTTCTTCAAATACCGAGCCTGATTCGGTCACAGACCATGCTGTATTAGGACCTAGACCTGGTGTTGGGCTATTAATAACACCTGGATTAGCTGTACCCCATGATTGCACCGGCTGTGGAATACCCGATGGGAACCATGCGTTTAATGCTTTATCTAAATCAATTGATAAGTAGCTTGGGAAATAAGCAAAATCACCCTGCCAATCAACTACTTGAACCATATCTTGTGTTAAACGCAATGGCGGAGCCGAATTTGGAAAGCCCGAATCAGAACCATATTCAAACACCGAACGTTCATTGGCATAGGTTCTGTCGGAATAACGCGCACCAAATTCAATAGACGAGATATAGTTGTTATCTAACTGATATTTAAAATCAAGACGGAATGCTTCGATTTCATCTTCATTTTGGAACGGATAAATACCGTATTTGCTGACCATTACACGGTTAATATCACTAAATGCTTCAGCCTGACTGAACCCAACATTAGGTAAGTTTAATCCATTGTTCAAATAGCTTATTGAAACATTTTGATCAATCACAGGGTTAGCAACCGTTGCGTCTTCTGCAACCAATGACCACAATAAGCCATTACGGAAGTTAGACTCAGCAGATGAATAAGAAGCATCAAATGACATAGACCAGTTATCTGATATATCCCACTCACCTTTTAAACCATAACTGGCGACTTCATCAAAATCTTGATTATCATCGTTAACTAATTCAACTCGCGTCGAGCTACTATCGTTACGATAAAAAGTACCACCAATAATATTGCCAGCAGGGTTAGTTGTTAAATTCGCGTAATCTGATTGATTAGACTCTAATTTAACACGGTAACCACGTGCAAATTCTTTAGAATCAAAACGCGATAAGAAACCATCAGCTTTTAAGCGGAAGTTATCAGTAGGAGCCCATTCAATGGCAGCCATATAACCGTTTCTAGTTTCTTCACCACCTTTGTGCTGGATCTCAAATCCTTCGCTAGGAATAAAATCCGTACCGCTTAATAAACCACCCGGTGCTAAACCAATGTATTGGGTTGCTACCGAAGGTTGAAATAAACGTGCATAACCTAACGCTAAGCCTAAAGTATCATCAGCAAACTTACCTTGGTAAGAAAAGCTAATACGGTTACCGTACTCTTCTGCATCGGAAACTTCAGACGCACGGTCATTAAACATACCGCGAAGATTAGCACCAAAGGTATGCTGTTGAGTATTAGATAACGGACTAGCCGTTTCTAGTTCAACCGTACCCGCTACACCACCTTCAATTAGTGATGCTTTTGGCGATTTGTATACCGCAGCTGAGTTAATCAACTCAGAAGGATATTGATCGAATTCAATTGATCGGTTACCTGAAGTGGATACTTGCTCACGGCCGTTTAAAGTCGAGAACACGAAATCTCCAGATAAACCACGAATATTAATCTCAGCTGCTTGTCCGCCAGTACGGACGGCTGAAATACCTGGTAAACGTGTTAATGCGTCTGCCATTGAAACATCTGGCAAACCACCTAGGTCATCTGCAGATAATTGTTCTGATACCGTGTCACCGAAACGTTTTTGATTTAAAGATTTAATCAAGCTAGTAGAAAAGCCTTTGACTTCAATAACTTCAACTTCATCTTCTATTTTTGTAGTTTCGTTAGCCTCTTGAGCATAAATTGGCATAGCCAAAGATACGCCACTTGCGACAAGTGCTGCAGTGATCAAACTGGGTCTGAATTTAGTCATATATTGTCCCATTCCCCGTTGAGTTATAGATGAGTGTGTGCAGTGTTGTTCGTACTTGAACTCAATTATTAGTATTGTTGTTACAACGCACACATCATCTGCTTTTATCAACTTGCACTATATTTAACTCTATGAACTTGAACAACAAAGTGCATACGTATTCATACAACTTGCACAACGAAGTGCATACGTATTCATGCATAAATGCATACATTTACATAACAATAAATCAACCATTTTAAAATTAAATGTATTTATCTTGTAAAACTAGACGTTCAGTCAGGTGAAGAAAAAAGCTAAGTACGTATACTGATTTGGTACCTAAGTACATAGTATTGAGAACGTAAAACTAACTACTAAATGAAAAGGAAAACAATAATGAACATTCATTCACAACTTACAAAAACCAAGCAAAATGAGCTGACTGATCAAGAGTTAAGCTTAGTAAAAGGTGGTATTTTAGAAGCACCACAACCCCAGCACTACGATCAACAAACCCTGCACTATCAGCCGTGGAGAAATGATCAGCATGTGAACAGTGTCACCAGTCGTAAACATACTGGCTATGCCAGTAAATTTAATGCTATGAATTAACATTGAACTAACACTGAACTCATATTGAACTAATACTGAACTCATATTGAACTAACACTGAACTCATATTGAACTAATATTGAAATTTGGTTATAAAAAAACCGCATCATGGATGCGGTCTTTTATAATCATTTAACAATGAAATATGGCAGGGATTACCAACCAGTGATTTCACGTAATGCTTTACCTATATCAGCAAGTGAACGTACTGTTTTAACGCCCGCTGCTTCTAACGCTGCAAATTTCTCATCAGCAGTACCTTTACCACCAGAGATAATCGCACCAGCATGACCCATACGCTTACCAGCAGGTGCAGTAACACCAGCAATGTAAGAAACGACAGGCTTAGTCACGTTAGCTTTGATGAATTCAGCAGCTTCTTCTTCCGCAGTTCCACCGATTTCACCAATCATTACGATTGCTTCAGTTTGTGGGTCGTTTTGGAACAAAGTTAAGATATCAATGAAGTTAGAACCAGGAATTGGATCACCACCGATACCAACACAAGTAGACTGACCAAAACCTTCGTCAGTAGTTTGCTTAACCGCTTCGTACGTCAACGTACCAGAACGAGAAACAACACCTACTTTACCAGGCTTGTGGATATGACCAGGCATGATACCAATCTTACACTCTCCAGGAGTAATAACACCTGGGCAGTTTGGACCGATCATAGTCACGCCCTTCTGTGAAACATATTCTTTCACATAAATCATGTCTACAGTTGGAATACCTTCGGTAATACATACAATCAATTGAATACCTGCATCAGCAGCTTCAATGATTGAATCTTTACAAAAAGCAGCTGGTACATAGATAACTGACGCAGTAGCACCCGTTTCTGCAACAGCATCTTTAACTGTATTGAATACAGGAAGACCTAAATGCGTTGTACCGCCTTTACCAGGAGTAACACCACCAACCATTTGCGTACCGTATTCGATAGCTTGTTCTGAATGGAATGTACCTTGACCACCAGTAAAACCTTGGCAGATTACTTTAGTATCTTTATTGATTAATACTGACATTATTTGCCCTCCGCAGCAGCTACAACTTTTTGTGCAGCATCTGTAAGCGACTCTGCAGCGATAATATCAAGACCAGAATTAGCTAATACTTCACGACCTAATAGTGCGTTAGTACCTTCTAAACGAACCACTACTGGTACGTTTACGCCAACTTCTTTCACTGCGCCAATGATGCCTTCAGCGATCATGTCGCAACGTACGATACCACCAAAAATGTTAACTAAAACAGCTTTAACATTGTCATCAGACAAGATAATTTTGAATGCTTCTGCAACACGTTCTTTCGTCGCGCCACCACCAACATCTAGGAAGTTCGCTGGGCTACCGCCGTGCAAATTAACGATATCCATCGTACCCATTGCAAGGCCAGCACCGTTAACCATACAACCAACATTACCGTCTAGGGCAACGTAGTTTAATTCCCAAGCCGCTGCTTGTGCTTCACGCGCGTCTTCTTGTGAAGGATCGTGCATTTCTTGAAGCTTAGGCTGGCGATACATCGCGTTACCATCGATAGCAACTTTAGCATCTAGACAGTGTAAATCACCATCAGCTTTAATTACTAGAGGGTTGATTTCGATTAGTGCAACGTCTAATTCTTCGAACATTTTCGCTAGACCCATGAAGATCGTAGTGAACTGACGGATTTGCACACCTTTAAGACCTAAAGCAAACGCGATTTCGCGAGCTTGGTAAGGTTGTGCACCGACTAGTGGATCGATAGCCGCTTTCAAGATTTTTTCAGGCGTCTCTTCTGCAACTGTTTCGATTTCAACACCACCTTCAGTAGATGCCATGAAAACGATACTACGTGTTGCACGGTCAACAACTGCACCTAAGTACAATTCTTGATCGATGTCAGTACAAGACTCAACTAAAATCTTAGTAACTGGCTGACCCGCTTCGTCTGTTTGATATGTAACCAAGTTTTTGCCTAACCAGTTTTCCGCGAAAGCTGTAATTTCTTCTTTCGTCTTAACTAGTTTAACACCGCCAGCCTTACCGCGACCACCAGCGTGTACTTGACATTTAACTACCCACTCTTCACCGCCAATGCGATCTGCCGCGTCAGCAGCTTCTTGAGGAGTACCGGCAGCAAATCCTTCAGATACAGGTAAACCGTATTCTTTGAAAAGCTGTTTACCCTGATATTCATGCAAATTCATGGTTATATTCTATCCGCTTTAGTAAATTTAAAAAAAGTCGATATCCCGACTGTATTTATAGTAGACGTTACTCCAACGTCTATAATAAGAAAGATGATACATCACACATCATCTTTCTCAATTTATTCAAGACTAATGTCTTAAAATTAATTACACATCTAATAATAGACGTGTTGGATCTTCTAGCATTTCTTTTACTGTTACTAGGAAACCTACTGATTCTTTACCATCAACAATTCTGTGATCGTAAGACAATGCTAAGTACATCATAGGTAAGATTTCTACTTTACCATTAACAGCCATTGGGCGGTCTTGGATTTTATGCATACCTAAGATTGCACTTTGCGGTGGGTTGATGATTGGCGTTGATAACAACGAACCAAATACACCACCATTAGTTATTGTGAAATTACCACCTTGTAATTCATCAAGAGACAATTTACCGTCGCGACCTTTGAGTGCTAAGGTTTTAATACCTGATTCAATGCCAGCCATACCTAATGTATCTGTATCTTTCAATACAGGAGTCACTAGACCACGTGGCGTAGAAACCGCAATCGAAATATCAAAATAGTTATGATAAACAATATCATCACCGTCAATCGACGCATTGACCTCTGGGAAACGTTTCAACGCTTCAGTGACCGCTTTTACATAAAACGACATGAAACCTAAACGAATACCATGACGCTTTTCAAAGCTTTCTTGGTATTGCTTACGTAAATCCATGATTGGTTTCATGTTGATTTCGTTGAAAGTCGTTAACATTGCTGTTGAGTTTTTCGCTTCTAATAAACGGTTAGCAATAGTTTTGCGTAAGCGTGTCATCGGAACACGTTTTTCAGTACGTTCGCCCATAGGAACTGCCGGTGCCTCTGTAGTTGTGCTCGCTGCTTTTGCTGCTGGAGCAGATTGTAATGATTTTTCGACGTCTTCTTTAGTTACTCGGCCACCTTTACCAGTGCCTTTGATACTAGCAGCATCAAGACCTTTTTCTGCTAATAGACGACGTACAGAAGGACTTAACGCGTCTGATTCTGAAGCACTATCTACAGGTGCTGCTACAGGAGCAGCGGCTGCACCGGCTCCAGCTACAAATTTAGCAATTGCTTGCTCAGCTGTAACAGTCGCACCTTCTTCAAATATAATTTCAGATAAGGCGCCAGCACTTGGTGCTACGACTTCTAGAACCACTTTATCAGTTTCGATATCGACAAGGTTTTGATCCTGCTCAACTGCTTCACCAACTTTCACATGCCAAGTCGCGATAGTCGCATCTGCTACCGACTCTGGTAATACAGGAACTTTGATATCAGTTGCAGGGCCTGCAGCAGCTGGTGCAGCTACGGCTGCTGGAGCGGCTTTAGCAGCTGGTGCTGCGGCTGCGCCACCAGCACTTAGATGAGCAATCAATTGCTCGCCTAATACAGTGTCACCTTCTTGAAATAAGATCTCAGAAATAACGCCATCTTCAGGTGCTACTACTTCAAGTACCACTTTGTCGGTTTCGATATCAACAAGATTTTGGTCGCGAGACACAGTGTCACCCGCTTTTACATGCCAAGTTGCAATCGTTGCATCTGCTACCGATTCTGGTAACACCGGAACTTTAATTTCAGTAGTCATTTGAGATCCTTATTTAATTGTTAGTGCGTCATCAACCAATTGTTTTTGTTGTTGGTTGTGAACAGAAATATAGCCTACCGCTGGTGAAGCTGATGCATCACGACCGGCATAAGTTAATGTCGCTCCTTGCGGGATGGACGCATAAAAACGATGTTGTGAACAGTACCAGGCGCCTTGGTTCATAGGCTCTTCTTGACACCAAACCCAATCTGTAACATGCCCATATTGTGCAAGCTCAGCATTGATTTCATCAATCGGGAATGGATATAACTGCTCGATGCGGATAATAGCCACATCAGTTTGTTTATTCTCACGACGTTTTTCGAGTAAATCGTAATACACTTTACCTGAACACATGACGACGCGTTTGACCTGCTTAGGAGCGATTTCGTCAATTTCGCCAATGATATTTTTAAATACACCAGTGGATAATTCTTCTAATGAAGAAACCGCTAGAGGATGACGTAACAATGATTTAGGAGACATCACAACTAGTGGACGACGCATCGGACGAACCGCTTGGCGAAGTAACATATTATACACTTGCGCAGGCGTAGATGGAACACACACTTGCCAGTTATGATCTGCACATAATTGTAAGAAACGCTCAAGACGCGCTGAGCTATGCTCAGGACCTTGACCTTCGTACCCGTGCGGTAACAGCATAGTCAAGCCACATAAACGGCCCCACTTTGCTTCACCCGAACATAAGAACTGATCAAATACAACTTGTGCACCGTTGGCGAAATCACCAAATTGCGCTTCCCAAATCGTTAACGTTCGCGGCTCAGCAGTTGCAAACCCATACTCAAATGCTAATACGGCTTCTTCTGATAATACTGAATCATATAGTTCAATGTTACCTTGCTCAGCGTTCAAGTTTTGTAACGGCATGTAGGTAGAGCCGTCAGTTTGATTATGCAATACTGCATGACGATGGAAGAATGTGCCACGGCCTGAGTCTTGTCCAGTAATACGAATATCATATTGACGGTCTAAGATATTGGCATACGCTAAGTTCTCAGCCATACCCCAATCTAATAAACGCTCACCTTCAACCATTGATTTACGATCAACATAAAGCTTATTTACTCGTGACTGCAACTTTTGGTCTTCAGGGAAATCAATTAGACGTTGACCAAGTTCAGTTAACTTTTCGACTGAAGTAGCGGCATCATAAGCAACATCCCAATCATGACCAATATATGGAGTCCAATCAACTGAATGCTCCGTCATTGGACGCCATTCTTCAACTACACAAGCGCCATGATCAAGTGCTGCACGGTACTCAGCAATCAATTTTTCAACTTCGTGTTCATCAATTGTACCTTCAGCGGTTAATTGATCAGCATAAAGTTGACGTGGCACAGGGTGCTTTTTAACTTTTTGGTACATTAACGGCTGCGTGGCATTAGGCTCATCAGCTTCGTTATGGCCGTGACGACGGTAACAAACTAAATCAATCACCACATCGCGTTTGAATTTATTGCGATAATCTAAAGCGAGTTTAGTCACAAACATAACGGCTTCAGGATCATCACCATTTACATGGAAAATTGGCGCCTGTACCATTTTAGCAATATCGGTACAGTATTGAGTAGAACGCGTATCTTCTGTTTTAGATGTGGTAAAGCCAACTTGGTTGTTAACCACGATACGAACTGTACCACCTACCGCAAAACCACGTGTTTGCGACATGTTAAAGGTTTCTTGTACAACACCTTGACCCGCAATCGCAGAATCACCATGAATTGTGATAGGTAACACTTTAGCACCATCATCTGAATCACGACGAGATAATCGAGCACGTACAGACCCCATAACAACTGGGTTAACAATCTCAAGGTGAGACGGGTTGAACGCTAATGCTAAATGGACGTTACCACCTTCAGTAGCAAAATCTGATGAGAAACCGGCGTGATATTTAACATCACCCGCACCCAAGGAATCATCGTGCTTACCAGCAAACTCGTCAAATAACACCGAAGGGTTTTTACCTAATACGTTGACTAGTACGTTTAAGCGACCACGGTGAGCCATGCCCACTACGACTTCTTTAGTACCTGCTTTACCCGCTTCACTAATCAGGCCTTTGAGCATTGGCACTAAACTGTCACCACCTTCAAGCGAGAAACGCTTAGCACCTGGGAATTTAGCACCTAAGTATTTTTCCATACCATCAGCTGCGATTAATCCTTTGAGGATTTTAATCTTTTCTTCACGGCTAATGACTGGCTTTGACTCTACTGACTCAATACGTTGTTGTAACCAACGTTTTTGTTCGGTGTCAGTAATGTGCATGTACTCTGCACCAATTGAGCCACAGTACGTGCGATTCAATGATTTGAATAATTCGCCAAGAGGTAATTTTTCTTTACCTAACGCATATGATCCAAGGTTAAATTGAGTATCAAAATCTTTGTCAGTTAAGTTGTGGTGAGATAATTCTAAATCGCGAACACGCTCTTGTTTCCAAAGACCTAATGGGTCTAGATTTGCATGTTGATGACCACGGAAACGGAAGGCATTTATTAACTGTAAAACTTTAACTTGTTTTTCATCACCAGCGGCACCGACAGCAGGCGCGGCAGATGTGCCGACTCGAGCCATTGGACCTAACGCTGCTAGTTTTCTAAACTGGTCGCGAATTTGGGTATGATTAGAATCAATCTCGACTCCATCTACCTTTGGTAATGTTTCAAAGACTTGTTGCCAAGTCGATGGGACGCTTTGCGGGTCCTCGAGATATGCTTCATACAATTCCTCTACGTATGCCGCATTCGCACCAGCCATGTGAGAAGATTCCCACCATGCTTTCATTGCGCTATCTTGCATTATTATGCCCTGTCTACAAATTTAATATCATGTGAGCTCATCATTGACTCACCACTAACTTTAACTCAAAAAAATAGCCATCTGTACCACAGATAGCTATTTAGAAACTAATATTTGGGCGGTAAAACCGCCCATAATCACTAAACAGCTCGTTGTAAGAGCATGGATTTTATCTGACCAATTGCTTTAGTCGGATTCAATCCTTTTGGACATACGCTTACACAATTCATGATACCGTGGCATCTGAATACACTAAACGCATCGTCAAGATCATTCAATCGTTCTTCAGTCGCAGTATCACGACTATCAATCAAGAAACGGTATGCATGTAACAAACCAGCAGGACCGATAAATTTATCAGGGTTCCACCAGAATGATGGGCATGATGTTGAACAACATGCACACAAGATACACTCATATAAACCATCAAGTTTTGCACGATCTTCAGGCATCTGAATATGTTCACGTGATGGTGGATGGTTATCGTCATTGATCAAGAAAGGTTTAATTTTCTCATATTGTGTGTAGAACTGAGTCATGTCCACAACTAAATCACGTACAACTGGTAAGCCAGGTAATGGACGTACAACAATTTTACCCTTGCCTAGTGCTGATAAAGGTGTGATACATGCTAAGCCATTTTTGCCATTCATGTTCATACCGTCAGAACCACACACACCTTCACGGCATGAGCGACGGAAAGATAATGTCGGATCAGTCTCTTTTAAGGCAATCAGTGCATCAAGCACCATCATGTCTTGACCTTCTTCGACTTCTAATGAGTACTCTTGCATACGCGGAGCATCATCAATATCTGGATTGTAACGATATATAGAAAAATTAAGTTGCATTGTATTTTCTCCTTAATATGTACGTGCTTTCGGCGGGAATGCTTCTCGCAGAACTGGTGTCATATTAACATCACGTTTAAGCATAGATTCAGACTCAGGCAGATAAACACTATGGCATAACCAGTTGTCATCATCACGCTCTGGGAAATCGAAACGGCTATGTGCGCCACGACTCTCTGTTCTGAAGTTCGCTGCAACAGCTGTGCTGTAAGCGGTTTCCATTAAGTTATCTAGTTCTAAACACTCAATACGTTGAGTGTTAAAGTCAGATGACTTATCGTCTAATCTTGCATTTTGTAGACGTTCGCGGATTTCAGCTAGTTCTTTTAGGCCTTCAGCCATAGAGTCACCTTCACGGAATACCGAGAAGTTTAACTGCATGCACTGCTGCATATCTTTCTTAATTTGAACTGGATCTTCGCCTTTGCCTACTTCGCTGTTTTCCCAACGATTGAAACGCGCTAATGCTGCGTCAACATCATCAGATGATGCTTCGCGTGATGTTTCAATTTCGTCAAGCTTAGTACCAAGGTGTAAGCCAGTAGCACGGCCAAATACAACCAAATCAAGTAACGAGTTACCACCTAAGCGGTTTGCACCGTGAACAGATACACAAGCAATCTCACCACAAGCAAATAAACCATTTACTTTAGATTCAGCGCCATTAGCATCGATAGTGATTACCTGACCATCAACATTAGTTGGAATACCACCCATCATATAGTGACAAGTAGGTATAACTGGAATTGGCTCTTTAACTGGATCAACGTGAGCAAATGTTCGTGATAACTCTAAAATACCCGGTAAACGAGATTCTAATACATCTTTACCTAAGTGATCGAGTTTCAATTTAATATGAGGACCCCAAGGACCATCACAACCACGACCTTCACGAATTTCAGTCATCATCGAACGAGCAACAACGTCACGTCCGGCTAAATCTTTAGCATTTGGCGCATAACGCTCCATGAAACGTTCGCCGTCTTTATTTAGTAAGTAACCACCTTCACCACGGCAACCTTCAGTTACCAAAGTACCCGCACCTGCGATACCCGTTGGGTGGAACTGCCACATTTCCATATCTTGTAATGGAACACCAGCACGAAGTGCCATGCCAACACCATCACCGGTATTGATGTGTGCATTGGTAGTCGACGCGTAAATACGGCCAGCACCACCAGTAGCTAAGACAACTGCCTTAGACTTGAAATAAACAACTTCACCAGACTCGATATCAATTGCGGTACAACCGACAACATCACCGTCTTGGTTTTTAACTAAATCGAGTGCATACCACTCAGAGAAGACTTTAGTTTTGTTTTTTACGTTTTGTTGATACAACAAATGTAAAAGTGCATGACCAGTACGGTCAGCCGCTGCAGCAGTTCGTGCCGCTTGCTCGCCACCGAAGTTTTTAGATTGGCCACCAAATGGACGTTGGTAAACTTTACCTTCTTCTGTACGAGAAAATGGTAGTCCCATGTTTTCCATTTCAATAATGGCTTCTGGACCTGTTTTACACATATATTCGATAGCGTCTTGGTCACCGATATAATCAGAACCTTTAACGGTATCGTACATGTGCCATTCCCAGTTATCTTCGTGTGAATTACCTAATGCAACGGTAATACCACCCTGAGCGGATACGGTATGAGAACGGGTTGGAAATACTTTTGATAATAACGCACAGGTTTTACCTGATTCAGATATTTGTAATGCAGCACGCATACCTGCGCCACCTGCACCAATTACTACTGCGTCAAACTCATGAACTGGAATACTCATAATACCTTACACTCCCCACAACACGAACAAGCCAACTGCTACATAAGCAAAGGCGATTAAGTTTAGTACATATTGAATACCTGCACGTAAACCAGCTGGTTTAACGTAATCAGTCAATACTTGCCATAAACCGATGCGCACGTGGAGCATAATTGACACTAATGCAGCAAACGTAAATACTTTCATAAACAAACTGGCGAAAATACCCTGCCAGATTGAATATGTTAACGTCGGTGCTGTAAAAAACACAAACGCGATATAAAATGAATAAAGAGCAATAATTAATGCTGTTGCACGAAGCGATACCCAATCTTGGATGCCGTTACGTTTTATGGATGCTTGATTTGTTACCACAATGCCACCCCTAAGATTAAGGTTAATACAATCCAGATACCGATGATGATGTTTGCACTCAGATTACCTGATTCAAGTTCTTCCCAATAGCCCATATCCATGATGCCGTGACGAATACCGCCAAGGATGTGATAGGTTAAGGCTGATACTGTGCCTATTGCTACAAACTTCCCAATAAACCCGTCCATAATAGCTTGCACGTCATTGAAGCCTTGTTCTGAACTTAGCGATACTGCCCAAGCCCAAATCACGAACAACAATGCGAAAAACATTGCTACGCCGGTTACACGGTGCAAAATTGAAGAAATTGCAGAAGGTGGGAATTTAATGGTGTTTAAATCCAAATTAACTGGTCTTTGCTTTTTCACAATACGTTAGCCTATTTTCTCATTCGTGGGGATTCGCCCCTAATAATTGTGCCCTTTATATAGTTCAACTAATATAAAAGTTCACAAATAACGGTTTCGTGCCAAATTCAGCAAATGTTAATCATTTGTGAATATTTAGTCATTTAAATATCAGCATATCCTGCCGATATAAAAAGCACTGCGAAGTATATATATAGCAGTATCGAATTACAATTTTTTGTTCGGAATTAAGACATTGGTAGTAAATTGTTTTTTGCACTTCCTCATCATAATCAGAAATTTACGTTATTTATTAAGGAAATTGTCATAAAAATTGACTTACTGCTAGTTTAGACGTACAACTATGCCCCCTTTTCAAAAGGCAAAAATAGTTACATACTGCATATAACGCAATTACTTGCACTCTATGCAAAGATGCTATTATGAATAATAATGCAAATATGAATACTGAGGAGAACCACACATGGCAGACAAAAAGGCCATCTTAAAAGTTGACGGTAAAGAAGTTGAACTTCCTATCTTGCAAGGAACCGCTGGACAAGACGTTATTGACGTTCGCACGTTAGGCGCAACTGGTTACTTTACTTACGACCCTGGATTTATGGCGACTGGTTCTTGTGAATCTTCAATCACTTATATCGACGGCGCAGAAGGTGTATTGTTACATCGTGGTTTCCCAATTGGTGAACTAGCCCAAGATTCTGATTATTTAGAAGTATGTTATATGCTTCTACATGGCGACCAGCCAACTGCAGAACAATACGCAGAGTTTAAAGACACTATCACTAACCATACGATGGTCCATGAACAAATTAACATGTTCTTCCATGGCTTCAGAAATGATTCGCATCCTATGGCGATGCTATGCGGTACAGTCGGCGCATTATCGTCGTTCTATCACAGTGATTTAGATGTGACTAACCCTGCTCAACGCATTCGCTCAGCACATCGCTTAATTGCCAAAATGCCGACTTTGATTGCAATGGCATATAAGTACAGCGTAGGTCAGCCATTTGTGTATCCTAAGAATGATTTATCCTATGCTGGTAACTTCTTAAACATGATGTTCTCCGTTCCTACAGAAGACTATTTCATCAGCCCTGCTGTTGAAAAAGCGATGGATCGTATCTTTATTTTACATGCTGATCATGAACAAAATGCATCGACGTCAACAGTGCGTTTAGCTGGTTCTTCTGGCGCTAACCCATATGCGTGTATCGCAGCTGGTGTTGCGTCTTTGTGGGGGCCTGCACATGGCGGCGCGAATGAAGCATGTTTAAAAATGCTTGAAGAAATTGGTACCGTTGACCGTATTCCAGAGTTTATTGCGCGTGCAAAAGACAAAAATGATTCATATCGTTTAATGGGCTTCGGTCATCGTGTTTACAAAAACACAGATCCACGTGCCAAGGTAATGCGCGAAAGCTGTCATGAAGTATTAGCTGAACTTAAGTTAGACGATCCATTATTAGACGTAGCAATGGAATTAGAACGTGTTGCACTTTCTGACCCATATTTTGCCGATAAGAAATTGTTCCCTAACGTAGATTTCTACTCAGGTATCGTGCTTAAAGCGATTGGTATTCCAACTAATATGTTTACGTGTATCTTTGCACTAGCACGTACAGTAGGTTGGATTTCACATTGGCATGAGATGATGAGCCAACCAGGTCAAAAAATTGGTCGTCCTCGTCAACTTTACACAGGTCATACTGAGCGTAAGTACGAGCCAATTGAAAAATAGTAGTTAAAATTTAATCTATTTTAAAGCACCTTCGGGTGCTTTTTTTATATTTATCATTCATATTATTAATACCGAGTATAAATCATGCCAATAAACGCTAAAATATTAGGTTATTTAGGGCTTATCCCGTTTATCTTTTTCGCATTACACGAGCTACTCAGTCTCAATTTACTTACTTCTATGCAAGCGAGTATGGGTTTTATCCAATATTCTGCCATCATTTTGTCTTTTTTTGGTGGAGTACATTGGTATCAAGCACTATGCGAGCCAAAAAATAACCACCAAATATACGTCGCTATGCTGCCAAGTATAGTAGCTTGGTCTAGTTTATTCCTATTTGACATAAAAATAACATTATTTGTCCTATCTGTTAGTTATTTGTTAATACTAATGTATGATAAATTTACCCTGTCGTTACCTAAAACTATCATCATCGAATATACCAAAATGAGATTGGTATTAACAACAGTGGTAATTTCATGTCATTTTGGTTTACTCATCTCAATTAAAATGGTCAGTTATTAACCTTTTTTTGGTTAACCAGAAAATAAAAAAGCATCAACCTAAATGGCTGATGCTTTTATATGTAAATGAATTGTTACTACCTTTCAGTATTTAGCTTAATCACTTCGTCCATATCTATCACTAAATCGCACAATATCGTCTTCGCCAAGATAACTTCCCGATTGAACTTCTATTAATTCTAGAGGAATTTTACCTGGATTTTCTAGTGCATGAACTTCTCCAATAGGAATGTAGGTCGATTCATTTTCAGAAACAATCATAGTGTTATCCCCTATTGTCACATTGGCAGTCCCCGATACAACAATCCAATGCTCTGCTCGATGGTGATGCATCTGTACGGAAAGTTTCTCTCCTGGTTTAACACTGATACGTTTAACCTGAAAGCGCTCGCCATTATCAATCGAGTCATAACTGCCCCAAGGACGAAATACTTCTCGATGAAATTCAAACTCAGGTCGTTGTTGTGCTTTAAGCTGATTAACTACATGTTTGATTTCTTGTACTTTATCTTTATGAGCAACCATCACTGCATCTTTGGTCTCGACCACCACGATATTATCTAACCCAATCACACTGACAAGTTTCCCTTCGGCGTTTACATAACTGTTGGTCGTATCATGTAACATCACGTCACCGACAGTTGCGTTACCTTGAGCATCTTTATCCGCTGTTTCCCATAACGATGACCAACTACCCACATCTGACCAACCGGCATCTAACGGTACCATTGCCGCATCTTTAGTATGCTCCATCACCGCATAATCAATAGAATCATCAGGGCAAGTCGCAAATATTTCGGCATTAATGCGCGTAAAGTCCATATCTTGGGTTTGTCCGGCTAAGGATTGTTGGCATATGGATAAAATCTCAGGTGCAAATTCAGCTAATGCAGTCAAATAAGCGCTGGCTTTAAACATAAACATCCCTGAGTTCCAAAAATAATCGCCGGTACTGACATAATCTTGCGCAGTAGCTAAGTCAGGCTTTTCAACAAAGGCAGCAACATTAAATCCTACATTTAAGCCGTTGTTAGACAATGACGCACCACTTTTTATATAGCCATAACCGGTATGTGGCATTTGTGGAACTATACCAAAAGTCACTAACTTACCTTGTTCAGCTAATTGTTGAGCACGAGCAAGACCCGTATGAAAAGCTGAGTGATTTTGAATTAAATGATCAGCCGCCAAAATCAATAAAATTGGATCTGACCCGCTTTCTTGAGCTTTTAATGCAGCAAGTGCAATAGCTGGGGCTGTATTTCGTCCGACAGGCTCTAATAAAATCCCCGAATGCTGAATGTCTTGCTGTCGCAGTTGCTCTGCCACTAAAAAACGATGTGCTTCGTTACAAATAATCATCGGAGCTTGAGCACCAGAACCATTTAAACGAGTTATAGTGTCCTGCAACATCGAGTTATCAGAGGTAAGGGCTAGAAATTGCTTGGGCATAGCGACACGAGATTTTGGCCACAAACGGCTACCAGTGCCACCAGCAAGAATAATTGGCTTCATTAATTAGTAATCCTTTACATAAAAAGAGTCATAATAAGTAAAGCATAGTTTGCCTGACTCTGTCTAAAATAAATGGATTATATCGCTTAATCAGTTAAGACCCCATCACGATAATCACGCATCGCTTGATCAATTTCGTCTTTGGTATTCATAATAAACGGCCCGTATTGAAATACAGGCTCATTGATGGGTTCACCCGACACAAATATCGCACGTGCACCAGCTTGGCCAAGGACCACTAACGATGACTGCATATCTAACAGGGCTAATTGACCTTTTTCGATAGTGTGCTCTTGTACTTCAACCTGACCTTCATAAACAAATATAAATCCATTATGCTTAGATATTGTATCGACGGTTAATGCCGTTGTTGAAGAAAAATGTATATCATAAAATTGCGGTTTAACGGCCTGTGCAACCACAGCTCCGTTAATTCCTTTGTATTTACCAGCTAAAACACGCAATAGTCCACCTGAAAACTCTACCTCAGGTACTTCGCAACTAGGGATATCGTAATAAGCGGGGGCAGATAATTTTTCAGCTGCAGGAAGGTTGACCCACAACTGAAATCCACGTAAAACGCCATGTGTTTGCTGTGGCATTTCTTCATGAATAATCCCTTTACCAGCATTCATCCATTGCAAACCGCCGTCTTCGATCAATCCACTATTACCCACCGAATCCTTGTGTCCCATTTTGCCCTGCAGCATATAAGTTACCGTTTGAAAACCACGATGGGGGTGTGGAGGAAAACCCGCCAAATAATCTTGAGGTTGATCTGAGCCAAATTCATCAAGCATCAAAAATGGATCTAAACGAGCTAGACTGCCTTGGCCGATAATACGAGTTAATGAGACACCCGCGCCGTCTTGTGTCGCTTGGCCGCGATACAGTTTTTTGACTGTTGTGGTAGATGCAGTTGAATGTGTTGTTGAGTCGAGGTTAGTCATGACAAGCCAATTAAGAAAAAGTATAATAGCTATTAAATCACATCTTTAATCGAACGTAACTTGCAAAATTACGCTTATTTAATTCAATAAAATAGAACTATAAATGAATAAACAACGCTTTGGTGGCCGCTTTGGTGGCGTAGAACGATTATATGAAGCCTCTGGATTAACCAAATTAGCACAGGCGCATTTTTGCGTTGTCGGTATTGGTGGTGTCGGAACTTGGGTTGCTGAAGGATTTGCCCGCAGTGGTATAGGTAAAATTACATTAATCGATATAGATGATATTTGTATTACTAACACTAACCGCCAGGCACATGCCCTGCAAGATACCATTGGTCAAGCAAAGGTAGAGGCGATGGCGCAACGGATCAAACAAATCAACCCTGATTGTGTGGTTAACCCTATCGAAGACTTTGTACTACCTGATAATGTAGCAACTTATATTACGCCCGATATGGACATCATTATTGATGCGACAGATAGTATTTCTGCCAAAGCGGCGATGATTGCGTATTGTAAACGCAACAAAATCAGAATTATTACTATCGGTGGTGCTGGTGGTCAAATTGACCCGCGCCAAGTGACCTCAGGTGATTTAGCTAAAACCACACAAGATCCACTTGCAGCTAAACTTCGTTCGGTTTTACGCCGTGATTATAATTTTAGTAAAAACACCCAACGTAGATTCGGAATTGAATGTATATACTCAACCGAACAACTGAGATACCCACAAGGTGATGGTACCGTTGATAAACAAAAGCCCATCTCCGAAGGTGCGGTTAAATTAGATTGTGAAACCGGTTTTGGTGCCAGCGTCGCAGTCACAGCTACATTTGGTTTTGTCGCTGTGGCACAAGCAATGAATAAATTTCTAGGGGTAAAAGGGTAACTTGCGAAAATATCAAGTCCATGGCTAGATGATCCCTTCAGACCCGATCACGTAATAATGTGTACTAAGTATCTATAGAATATTGAGTTTTCTTTGAAATATTATTCGTCTTTACCCATTACTGCGTTGATAGCACTGATCGTGTTACAAACGCTGATCAACTTCGATATAGTCCCGCCTGGCATGGCGCTATTAACCATGCTTAAAGACACTGCAGGCGAATATTTTTATACATTGATACTGTTGATTATTTTGCTTGAATCCATTGTCTATGTAGGATTTTATTTCCCCGGGCAGTTTTTCGCAGTGTTATTAGTGGTCGGTGCTAACCCGTCAGCGAGCGACATTATCAAGCTTACGATTGCCATGGTGGTTGGAGCGACATTAGGCTCGTTCATCAATTATGAAATTGGACGACGAGCTAGCAAAAACGATTTACCAGGTAACACTGTTGCTGCCAATAATCCAGCAACAGTGTTACCTTCAATAAGTATTAAATCATTACTTATCGCCATGATCCACATTAACTCATTAGCCTTTTTCATGGTGACCCAAGGAGCATTAAAACGCAGTCGTAAAATTATAGGTTTAGCAGGCTTGCTCAATCTGCCTTACTATCTTGCGCTCATCTTCGCTACCGCAGCATTGAGTGAAGAAGTCATGCAACTTGCAGAAAATACTACCTTTTTAATGGTGGCTGTATGTATTTGGTTAATAATTGCGTTAATATTGGACTATCGTAAACATCAATCCCAATAATACTATGTATCGACCTAAAACAACGTTAGAGCAATGGCGAATATTACAAGCTGTCGTTGATCATGGTGGCTATGCTAAAGCTGCCGTTTACTTAAATAAAAGCCAATCTTCGTTAAATCACGCAGTTGCAAAACTGCAAAATTTACTCGATGTGCAGCTTCTAGAAGTTAAAGGCCGTAAAGCTTTTTTGACCCCAGCGGGCGAAGTCATGTTACGTCGTTCACGTAATCTAACCGACAATGTTGAAGCCTTGGAATCACTCGCCGTCAATATTAACCAGGCGTGGGAGCCTGAAATCACTCTAGCAATTGATTTAGCCTTTGACAAACGTTTGCTTTACCCTGCCCTTGAAGAGTTTTTACCTGAATGTCGTGGTTCGCGCCTTACCATGCTAGACACTGTTATAACTGGAACAGACGACGCTATCACTCAACACAAAGTTGATTTGGCGATTGCCCATCAAATTCCGAAAGGTTTTTTGGGCGAACCTTTTGCTGAAGTGACGTTTGTAGCAGTGTGCCACCATCAGCATCCAATTACACATATTCCATCGCCTATCGATCCCGAAGCATTATCACGTCATTTACAACTCGTTATAAAAGATACCTCTAAACAACCAAAAGAAAATGCTGGTTGGTTAAAATCTGAAAATCGTTGGACGGTATCGCAGTTTTCAACTGCTATAGATTTGTTACTGCGTAAAATAGGCTTTTGTTGGTTACCTGAGTATTTAGTTGCAGACCATATCAGCTCAGGTGAGTTACAACTATTAAACATCAATGGATCGACCCACAAGCGCTTCACATCGTTTCTAATTATTCCACAACCTGATAATATAGGACCCAGTTCGCAGTTATTAGCCGACCTAATTTTACAGCATCGCGTCATATCGCTCGCTCCAGACACAAAGGATTAACTATGTCATTAACCAACCAAGAAATCACCGAGCTAATGGAACAAGGTGCTGCAGACGCTGTTCTAGTTTCACTTGAAGAGTTTAATATCAACCTTGATAAAAGTGTTGAAAGTGTGGCGCTAATTGATGATCTATTATCAGGGTTTGTAGACCGATATGCAGATCAAGCGCTGGAAGATCAAGCTCTGTTTACACTATGCAATATCTATGGGGCGTATGTCGGAGAAGTGTTTAGAACAGTTGTCGGTGGTGACTGGGAGTTTAGACAAGAAGACAACCAAGAAATCGTCATGGTGATTTTTCAGGACAAATCATTTGCATTTACCGGTATTTGTTACGAACGTCTAGCGGTTGATAACACATTAAGTGTCCACCAATATCTCTTGCAAGCTATCAAAAACTGCCAATCTTAGGTATTAAGCCATCCAATCGCGGTACATCAAGCGTAAATGGCGACTTCGTAATGTGTAGCCTATTACGCCAAACACCCCGACTAAACCCATAGCGGTGGCATGATCGTAAACAAAGTGAGTATTTATTAAACGTAAGCCGTAATGGGTTAACTGCCCAAAACAAGCCAGTGCTAAACAGGCGATTAACACGTACACCCAACGTTTATACTCACGCAGCCATAACCGCTCCCGATTACTACATAACAACATTGCTATGACTGCGGGTAAACCCAAGCCTAGAGCAAGGTATAAGTCGAATTTATGTGGGTACCAAAAAGCAAGGATTTCGCTTTCTTTACCACGAATAGTCACTGAGCCAATAAGTATCAGCCAGCTTTTAGCTAAAAAAACTAAGCTCCACCAAAACGGGCGAGGCGGAACTATCCGTCCAGCATCATCGTAACAGTGTAAATGAAGGGGTAATCGAGTCATATGACCCGATTATACTGTAATTGAAATAAACTAACAGCGTGTTATTCAGTTATAGGGGCTGTTGCCACTGGCTTGGCTTTTTTCTTAGATTTGATAATCGGCCAAAATAACTGTTCAGCCCATTCAGCTTTGCGCATGCCTTCAATCCCATATTGGTTCGGGTAACGGCGAGTAATACGCGCAGTCCCAAACAATACATCCCAAAAGAATAATAAATTGCCGTAGTTTCCTTTGTAGTTCGTCACGCCGTCTTCCATAGTTAACCCATGATGAGCACTATGTGTCGAAGGCGTAGAAATAGTCCGTTCCACTACCCAGACAATCGGTTCTAATATCGGGTATTGAGCTGCGAGTTTATACATTCCCCGATCCCATTGCCATTCTGAATGCGCACCGGTGATCACGGTCAGTTTAACCACTAAATAACCGGCATATACCCAGCCTAAACCCAAATAAATTAACACACCAGAACACCAAAGTGACGGCATGAACAAGTAATAAAAGAAGTTATTACGATAAACAATACGGACACTCATATACTTGGCGTTGTGATGGGCGCGATGTAAAAAATATAAAAACCGAGAATTGTGTGACGCTCGATGCCACCAATATTGCAGCATATCATCAAAGACAAGTAATAAGCCGATTTGTAACCAAATTGAAGTATCAGCTAACACACCGGCATATTGTGGGAACATTAACGCCCCCAAAAAACCAGATGAAAATAAAATTACCGGCTGGGTAAATATAAATAAAACAAGCGTACTGATGAGTTCAACCACCCCATCACTTTTAACCTCGGTGGTTTTCTTAAATAATTTACCGTTGCGCGCTTCTGCAATCGCAAACATTGCAAAGACAGCTAATATCGCATATTGATAGGTCATAATTTACCTCTCGTTAATCTACCAACACAGCATACCCCTCGGCCATAAATCAAAAAATATACCTATATACATTTGTGATTATTTTGTATTAAAATCGTAAAATGAAATATTCTAGAACAATGAACGAGGAGCTACTCGCGTTATGTGCACAGCATGGCGACCGCAAGCTATTTTCCCAAGGACAGTTAATCCATCAACGAGGTGATTCACGGCCGGGTTTAAACATTGTTCAATCTGGACAAGTCAAAGTTGGCAATTACGGCTTAGATGGGCAATATCAGCTGACCTCTTATTTAAATAGAGGCGATAGCTTTGGTGAAGTCACACTAATCGTCAACCAACCTCGCACTCACCACTCTGAAGCGAATACAGATGTTGTATTAACCCATCTCAACCGCACTTCATTTAATTGGATGAATGCTAACGTCCCTGAGTTTAATCAGTATTTATTGACGTCATTAGCGATCAAACTCAATATGGCTTTAGAAATGATGGATGATCATCGTCGCTTACCTACGCATGTTAGATTAGCCAAGTTACTGTATAATCAATGCACGAAGCCAACTCTTAATCACATTAAAATGCGCCAAAGCGATTGTGCAGAATTACTCGCAGTCACCGTATTAAGTAGTCACAAGGCATTAAAAAAATTAACCGACATTAACTTAGTTTCTTCATCTTATGGAGCCATTATTGTGCATGATAAATTGCAATTAGAACAATGGTTGAATGATCACCTATCATTGCTTCCCGTCCAACAGAACTAATTTACTCCTACCTCAGTATGATCCCTGTTAAACCTTGTTTTAGATCAATTCAACATGCCAACCCTGCATACATAATCATTTTAAACCTATTCTATTTTATCTGGAGTTTATTATGAAACGAGCACTAGCCCTGTTAGTTACTACGGTGTTTACTGCAAGCACCACATTGTCGGCAAGCGTTGTAGCAGAAGAGCAAGCAATGATGGTCGCTGCTGGCGAACAAATTTTTGAAAAATGCACCGCTTGTCACTCCAAAGATTCAAGTAAAAATGCATTTGGACCAAGTTTAATTGGCGTCGTCGGACGCAAAGCAGGTTCAATGCCACGCTATGCCTATTCGGACGCGTTAAAACAATCTAATATCGTGTGGACTGAAGCTAATTTACGTAAATGGGTAGCGGGTAATGATCTATATGTGCCTGGCACACGCATGCGTCATGTGGAAATAAAAGATAAAGCTGAACAAGATTACCTTATTGCGTTTTTGGGTAGCTTAGGCCAGTAGCTCAAATTACTAGCCCACACCACCAAATTATCAATCACTAGCAAAGGCAATCTTAATGGTTAGATTGTCTGTGGATGATTTATTTGCGTCTGCGTTTGGGCGGTCTATCTGATAAGCTGCGGCGACGAGGTTTAGTAACAGGTTTAGTAACTGGATGAGGCTCAAAATTACCATACTCATCATCGTCATCTTTCACTTTACTTGAAGGGGTGAGTGAAAAGCCTGTCAGTGTTTCTCGCTTAAACGTCTTACTGATAAGACGCTCAATGGCAGTTAACGGCTTAATCTCGTCCTCACTGAAAAATGAGATCGCAATTCCTTGTGAACCCGCTCTACCCGTGCGACCAATACGGTGCACATAATCAGCAGCAACATACGGCAAATCGACATTAATCACACAAGGTAAATCATCAATATCAATCCCCCTAGCCGCAATATCAGTCGCGACTAACACCCTCAAAGAGCCATCTCTAAACCCATCTAACGCCATCGTTCTGGCATGTTGAGATCGATTAGCATGTATCGACTCTGCTTTAATATTAGCTTGAGCAAGTTCGAGCACTAAATTGTCTGCACCTCGTTTGGTCCGACAAAACACTAACACTTGTCGCCAATTATTATGTTTGAGTAAATACAGTAACATTTCATGTTTACGTGCTTTATCGACTACATAAAGTTGTTGTTTGATATTTTTGGTGGGGTTTTGCCCTGTAGCGACGTCAATAAATGTGGGTTGGTGCAACATGGTTTGAGCAAGGGCTTTTATGGCTTTAGAAAAAGTAGCCGAAAACATTAACGTTTGTCGTTTTTTCGGAAGACAGGTTTGAATATGCTTAATATCATCAATAAAACCTAGATCTAACATGCGATCAGCTTCATCCAACACCAGTATTTGTAGCGCATCAAAATTAATAGCTTGGCGGTTATACAGGTCAATTAATCGACCAGGTGTTGCCACTAATATATCCACCCCATTCGTTAAGGCTTCCAATTGCGGTTCGATACGTACTCCACCATAGACTGCAACGCTGCGCAGATTGATATGTTGTTGGTATGTGTCGATATTGGCTAATACTTGAGCGGCAAGCTCTCGGGTAGGTGCAATAATCAGCGCTCTGATTTGTCCAGCAGCCAAGGCTGATTCAGGTTCACGGTTACTCAAAAGCTCTATAATTGGTAGCGTAAAACTAGCGGTTTTACCTGTGCCCGTATGAGCTATGGCAACGACATCTTGTTGTTTTAGGACAACAGGGATCGCGCGAGACTGAATATCTGTTGGCGAAACATAGCCTTGCTTTGTTACGTTTTCAATTAATGCTTTACCTAGCCCTAAGGTATTAAACGACATATTATGGTTCTCTGAAATTTTACATATTATAAGTGATATAGCATCAATATTCACTCAATCATCCCAACAGTCTAATATCGTGCACGCTTTCCGACATTCCTGTATAATACCGCGCATAAAACCAAAGGCAGCAGAGCGAACTATGACAGTAGAAAAAGTGACCGTAGAAAAATTTGACCCTCAACAATCATCATCATCCGCTTCTAAAGCAAATGAGGGTATTGCCAAAACGACCACCACTTTGTCAAATCCTAAAAAGGTGATTGATGACTTGGCATTCCCAGCATCCGAAGATTCTATTGATGTGACGCAAATAGCAGCTGATGCAGGACGAATTGGTTTTGTATCTTTGGGTTGCCCTAAAAACCTAGTGGACTCCGAGCGTATTTTAACGCAATTACGCACCGAAGGTTATGATGTGGTCTCGACCTATAATGATGCTGATTTAGTGATCGTTAATACCTGTGGTTTTATAGATTCCGCGGTAGAAGAGTCACTCGATACTATCGGTGAAGCCTTAGCCGAAAATGGTAAAGTCATAGTAACAGGCTGTTTAGGTGTAAAAGAAGACGAAATCCGCCAAATACACCCTAACGTCCTGTCAATAACCGGCCCTCATGCCTATGAGGCAGTGGTAGAGCAAGTCCACGAACACTTACCTAAACCTGCGCATAACCCTTATTTGAATTTAGTACCTGATCACGGTGTTAAATTAACGCCAAAACATTACGCTTACCTTAAAATATCGGAAGGTTGTAATCACCGTTGTACTTTTTGTATTATTCCGTCGATGCGTGGTGATTTGGTCTCTCGTCCAGTCGGTGAAGTACTCAATGAAGCCAAACGTCTTAAAGCAGCAGGCGTTAATGAATTATTAGTTATTTCGCAAGATACCAGTGCCTATGGCGTAGATGTAAAATACAAGACTGATTTTTGGGATGGCGTGCCAGTCAAGACCCACATGCAACAGTTATGTGAGCAGCTTGGCACTATGGATATGTGGGTGCGTTTGCACTATGTTTACCCTTACCCACACGTTGATAACCTCATCCCATTAATGAATGAAGGTAAAGTGTTACCGTATTTGGATATTCCGTTCCAACATGCCTCTAAACGTATTTTACGTTTGATGAAGCGTCCTGGCTCTGCCGATCGTACGATTGAACGTATTCAAAAATGGCGTGAAATTTGCCCAGAACTCATTATTCGTTCCACGTTTATTGTCGGTTTCCCTGGTGAAACAGAAGAAGAATTTGAAGAGTTGCTGGCGTTTTTACAAGAAGCACAAATCGATCGCGTGGGTTGCTTTAAATATTCACCAGTAGAAGGCGCCACGGCTAACGCATTGCCTGATCATATTCCTGAAGAAGTGAAAGAAGATCGTTTACAACGCTTTATGGCAGTACAAAGTCAAATCAGTGCCGAACGCTTAAAAACACGCATTGGCAAAGAGTATCAAATTGTTATCGACGAAGTTACCTCAGAAGGTGCAGTCGGACGATGTTATGCCGATGCACCTGAAGTTGATGGGGTGGTTCACTTAAATGGCGTATTTGATGTTGAAATCGGTAGCCGTGTATGGGCTGAAATCATCCACACCGATGAACATGACATCTGGGGTGCGTTAGTAGATGATGACGACGGTGATGACACCGCTGGTAAGATTGCTGGTAACATCAATAATACAGAAGACTAGCCTAGTAAGTTAGCTAAGTCTTCTGGCGTATCTATTCCTGGTGGAGGCGTGCTCAATGCTTCTGCCACGTGAATTTTAAAACCATGATACAACACGCGTAACTGCTCCAATGATTCAACCTGCTCTAAAGCACTCGGATCAAGCTCAATGTATTGTTTAATAAACCCCGCTCGATATGCATACACACCGATGTGGCGATAATGTTCATGAGTTAAAGGGGACGTAATATCTGTCGTCGCTTTGGTAGCACTTCCCTGCATAAAATCATCACGGACATAGGGCAATGGTGCGCGTGAAAAGTACAACGCCATCCCTTGCTTATCCATCACGACTTTTACTGCATTCGGGTTCATTAACTCTTCCGCAGTAGTAATTTTGCAAGCTAAGGTAGACATCACTGCATCCGGATTCTCAGCTAAATTATTTGCCACCTGAGCAATAATTTCAACAGGTATATGCGGCTCATCGCCTTGGACATTAACAACAATCATATCTGCTGGTAGTGCTAACGTATCGACAACTTCTGCCAAACGTTCTGTCCCTGATTGATGCTCAGGTGAAGTCATGATTGCTTCACCACCAAAATCACGTACCACACCAGCAATGCGTTGGTCGTCCGTCGCAACATACACTGCTGAAGGTTGCGCAGACAATGCCCGCTCAACAACGTGTTGTACCATAGGTTTGCCATCGATATCGGCTAAGGGCTTCCCCTCAAAACGAGTCGAACCATATCGTGCGGGAATAATTACAATAAATGCCATTTACTTTACCTGTTCATATTCAGCAAGTAACAGGGTTCTTGCTTTATGTTCAATTAATATCGGAACATCACCTAGCATAGGAAACGCTAAGCGATCAAATTTGCAGACTAGCTCATCCTCATGCGTATCGGGATGAGTATGAGCCACTAGTGCCCCTTTACAGACGGGGCATGCTAATACTTGTAGTAAGAGTTTATCAAAAGCCATTAGTATGTTTTACCGGAGTTCTGTTATTAAGCAGTGTAGTTAAATCTGATAAAAAATGTTCAGAAAAGGTCGCTTTTACCGGTAAATAGTACCAATCGTCTAAAGCAAAGCCATAACATTTTACTGCATCTTTTTGCGTCATTATGACTGCACCTGCTGGCACATCCTTAGGGGTATAATGAAAATGATCGGGATAAAAAAGCGTATTATGATAAACAATATTTAAACTAGCACAGGTATCTTCAAAACGTTGAGGATTACCAATCCCCGTCATTAAATAATCAAACTCGGCCGGAGGCTTAGCGTATTTATCTGTACTTTCTGGATTAACCAGACTTAGTGCTTGTGGGACTAATTCCATCTGGATTTCATGTTGATGTTCTGTTGATGCTGAATTAATGATAATAAAATCAACAGTACTTAAGCGTCCTGGTAATTCACGTAAATTACCAACAGGCAATAACCAGCCATTCCCTACTCTGCGCTCATCCATCACAACGATTTCAATATCGCGATGTAATGCATAATGCTGCAAACCATCGTCACAAATAACCACATCACAGTGCTGCGCCAAATATTGCCCTCCACGCACGCGATTAGGATCGATAACAACAGGCACTAATGATTGTTGCGCCATCAGTAGCGGCTCATCACCCGCCCAAGTTGCGCTATCAGTGCATTGAACGTGATAGGGAAAGTCTTTACATTGGGCACCATAGCCGCGCGATAAGATCCCAGGTGCATAGCCTTGAGATTGTAAGTGCTCGACAATAGCAAGCACAGTTGGCGTTTTGCCGTTACCACCAACACTGATATTCCCTACCACCACAACCGGCACAGGTAAGCGATGTGTGGTTTTGATACCTAGACTAAATAAGATCCTGCGCAACGAACTTAACAGCCAAAATAATAGACTCAATGGTGCTAGGAGATACAACCATAATGAGTGCTTCTTCCATGCTTTTTCAATCAAAGTCATGGCTATTCACTAAATTGCATCGTGTGTAATTGCGCATACACTCCGGATTTTTCAAGTAATCCCTGATGCGTACCTTGTTCAACAATGCGTCCTTGATCAATCACCAAGATCAAATCCGCTGATTCAATCGTGGACAATCGGTGCGCCACAACAATACTGGTACATTGCGCTTGAAGTTGGTGAAGTGCATCTTGAATTAATCGCTCAGACTCAGTATCCAATGCCGAGGTCGCTTCATCTAAAATCAAAATAGGCGCGTTTTGTAAAATCGCGCGAGCAATAGCAATCCGCTGACGCTGTCCGCCAGAGAGCATTAAGCCGTTTTCGCCAATAATGGTATCAAATCCATCATCGAGCTGATTAACAAACTCGGTAACATGAGCAATATTTGCTGCATTTAATACAGCTTCAAAATCAATTTCAGCTTGAGTGCCATAGGCGATATTGTTTGCAATCGTATCGTTAAATAAAGTAACGTGCTGTGAAACCAATGCAAACTGACTGCGTAATGAAGTCAGTTCAATGTCGTTGAGATCCTGATCTTCTAGTAAAATACGCCCCTGTTGAGGTTGATAAAAACGAGTAAGTAAACTTGATATCGTTGATTTACCTGAACCAGAACGACCTACTAACGCCACAGTTTGTCCAGGCTCAACCTTAAACGAGACATTGGTAAGGGCATTGGATTCTTTGGTTGGGTACGCAAATGTCACTTGATTAAACTCAATTTTACCCGAGGTACGGGCTATTTTTTGCAAGCCCGTATTTGGTTCAAGCTGCTCATCCAAAACGGCAAAAATACTATGACAAGCTGCCATACCGCGCTGAAAATCATTATTCACCGTTGTAATTTGCTTTAGTGGTTTAAGTAACATGGTCATACATACTACTACCTGAGTAAATATCCCTGGGGTTAGGTTTTCTACCAATCCAGGCACACTGGCTATAAATAAAACAACGGCCAGTGCAATCGAAGCAATAATTTGGATCGTGGAAACACTCAAAATTCGGGCCACAGATAGCTTTAAAATTTGATGGCGGTTTTCATTATTTTTTTGATAAAAACGTTTTGATTCTAACTCTGCACCACCAAACATTAATACGACTTTATGCCCTTTCACAACTTGCTCAACAGCTGTGGTTAGATTGCCCATCGCATCTTGGATACGTTTGGAAACGGTTCTAAAGCGCTTACTCACGACAGAAACAACAACGGCAACTACAGGCGCAATCAAGAGAAAAATAGAAGATAACTGCCACGAATAATAAAACATGACACATAACAAACCGATAACTAACGCGCCTTCTCTCACTAAAGTTAATAACGCTTTACCCGCCGCTTGAGCGACTTGTTCGGTATCGAAGGTGAGTTTTGAAATTAGTAAACCTGTGGAGTGTTGGTCATGAAAACTCACTGGTAAATTAATATAATGCTGGAACAAAGATTGGCGCATGTTCATGACGACTTTGCCACTGATCCAGTCGAGCGTATACGTGCCCATAAAATTAAAGATCCCACGTAAAATAAACATCGGAATAATTAAATAAGCCGCAATTCGTAAAAATTCAAAATCGCCCTGGCCTAAAGATTCATCGATCAGGGGTTGTAACTGCGCAATGACAAAGGCATCAATTGCTGAGTAGCCAATCATACCAACAATGGCAATCGCAAAGAAAAATTTATAAGCCGTCAAATAGGATAAAAAACGCTTAAATACCGGTTGGTCTTTGCTAATAGGTAAAGTTTTCGACAAGCTTTCACTCACTTTCAAGGCTTAGTTTTTGAATGGTTATTGTACCTGTAAACAGCTGATAACCCAAATAATACTAATCAAATTGATACCAACGATGCGCCCACATATCAGTGTATGATGAGCCTCGTTTAGTGGTTATTGTATAAGGCAGGCGGTTATCGTTACTAAACTGAACGGAGATTTGTCCAACTTGAGCAGTATTAAGCACCTCAATCTGCGCGTCTTGGTAGCGTTGTATTATGCGTTTATTTGGCAGTTGATAGCGATTCATAAATCCCGCTGAAATCAATGCATGCTGGGGGTTAACTCGTTGTAAAAATGCAAGACTTGACGAGCTCGCACTGCCATGATGAGGCACTATTAACACCTCACTATGTAAATTAATTAAACCTCGCTCATGAGCATTAACTAGCTGAGATTCAGCAAATTGTTCAATATCACCAGTAAATAAAATACGCTGAGTGCCAATCGTTATTTGGATCACGCAAGAACGCTCATTACTTTTTTGGATTGTTGTATTGCGTGGCGGCCATAACACGGTTAATTGTGCAGCATGAAAAGTGTGTTGATACCCATGCACACAGCCATTTTGTTCATTCACTACATGCATCAGTGGATAGGCATAGACTAGACGATCTATCCCACCGACATGATCTTTATCATCATGACTGATATAAGTGGTACGAATATCCAAAATGTCAGATTGCTGCAAAAATGGTTTGAGCACACTATCGACCATATTAAAGTGATCACCAAAGTCATCTCCGACATCAAAAACTAGCGCTTCATTGTCTGCAATCAATAGCGCAGCACTACCTTGACCAACGTCCATAACATGCAAAGACATTGCTACTGAACTAGAGGGCTTACCAGTCAACCACCTCGCTAGCTCGTGGCTAATTTGTTCTTTGTGTGGCGGTATGACGAATATAGCCGTAATTACCACCAAGATGAGCATTATTTGTGCATACCACTGTCGGTGTAGCAACAAACCTATTCCGCTGACAATGAGCAATAGCACACACGCCGCAAAACTAAGAGAAATCGGAACAGGTGCAAACAAAGTCGTCATAAGTTCGGTGTTAGAGAATAACTTTAACCCTGTAACGAGTATCACAAAACTATGATCCAGTACCGCAATTCCTACTTGATAAGCAAAATCCAAAATGGATAAACTATCAGGTAATATCGAGGCTAATATGCTGAACAGTAAAGTCAGCATACACAAAGGAACTAATATAAGAGTGACCCACGGGATCGCCCATAAATTTGCAAATATACTTGCTGGTAACCATTGTTGAAAAAACAGCACATTAATAGGGATCAGTAAAATAGACAGCGCAATTTGCAAAACGATAAATGCACGCATTTTTTGGCTCCATGTTTGCGTATTAAATACTATCGTATGGCACACCAGTACAATCGCCGAAACAGCAGCAAAACTAAGCCAAAAGCCCAGATTAAAACCACTCATGGGAAATACGACACACACTACGACTAAACACAGCAAATATTTATGCATAAAGCTGATTTTCACTTGCCAATAATTGAGTAATAACCACATACTGATCACAGTAAATGCACGTAACATAGGGATCGTAAATCCCAATAACGCACAATAGGCAAATGTGCCCACCAAGATCATACAAAGCGTTACAACTTGCATACTGCGTGCTACATTAATTCCACAGCGACGCAATATTAATGCCCCAATATTGACTAACAAATGGCAGATCAGCGTGATCCACGCCGCCACCACACCTATATGCATACCGGAAATAACAAACAAATGCGCAGTCCCAGTTTCTCTAATTAACTGTTTATCCTTAGCGCTCAATGCGTGTTTATGCCCAAGCATCAAGGCATTTATCCACGGATGATGCAATGTATCGCTATTTTCGAGCTGTAAGCTTAAATGCTGGGCTAAGGTTATTTTCGCATTCGACAACTGATTGTTAGCATGGGGCTTGATGTAACCTGAAGCAACAATGTGCTGGCCAATTAAGTAGCGTTGATAATCAAAACCGGCTTGATTAGCTAAACCTCGTGCAGGCTTGAGTTTCACCAATAATCGCCCATGCTGTCCTTGACGTAAATCAGACTGAGGGTAATACCAATTCAAACGAATTAGCATAGGGCTAACCGCTGAGGTATTAATGTGTGACACGCGCAGCACTATAGTACTTTTTTTAGTGGCACGGTAATCCGTGTTTTGCAATGTCGTTACCTCACCCTGCACCCACATTGGCGTATCAAACTCAATACTATTTATTGCATAGATATACTGATGTCCTATCCAATTACAATAGACACATGCTATTATTGCACCTGTAATAAAATATCCAAATTTGTGTAGTACTTTATATTTATGTTGTTCGTGTTTAGTGAACCGTAAGCTCCAAATTGTGATTGCGATTATTGCGCCACTCATGGCGAAGATGGCTATCAAACTAAACATTGAAAATGGATTGGTTAATACTTGTACTAACGGCAAGATTGGCCACCAAGCAAACGAAACCATACATACAACGATGCCAGCACAAAATGCTGGATTGCAAATATGTATAATGTGTAGCGCGTAGGAACCGAGTCGTTTATTTATCATGCCTAAAAAGTTTATTAATAAGTTTCTGCCTGAGCACAAGACTATCAAGGAACAAAAGTTCCTAAAACTGTTCGGAAGTATGTTTCAAGACCCTAATTTATGGCATTTGAATCGTCATTCAGCGTCAGGGGCATTTGGGATAGGATTGTTTTTTGCGTTTTGGCCTGTACCATTTCAAATGTGGCTATCTGCATTTGCGGCGATTCCACTACGGGTAAATCTGCCACTTTCCATTGCTACGGTATGGCTGACCAACCCATTTACCATGCCGCCGATATTTTATGGGGCATACAAAGTCGGAACTTGGGCCTTAGGAACTAAGGCGACGGAATTTGAGTTTCAATTATCTTGGGAATGGTTAATGGGCAGTGTCAATACTATTGGCCCTGCATTATTAGTGGGATGTTTGATTTGTTCTGTGGTATTTGGCTCGCTAGGTTATGCGAGTATGAACTTTTTATGGCGCCGCTCCGTGATGAAATCTTGGCAAGCACGCCGTGCCAAACGTCAATGCCATTAATTAGCAATAGCTGCAAGTAACCGAAGTTACTGCAGCATAGCTAAGTATTCAGCCTCGGATAAGACAGTAACGCCTTTATCTTGAGCCGCCTTTATTTTATTCGCCCCAACTTTATCACCCGTGATCAAATAAGTAGTATTACCCGATACGGATTTCCCTACTTTAGCACCTAATGATTTAGCATGTTTTTCCATATCTGGACGCGAACCAGAGGCCATTGACCCCGTAAACACAACTTGCTTTCCAAACAATACGGAATCGGCTAAATCACTATCACTTAACTTAGGTGTTTGGGTTAGGTTAAAGCCGAGTTCATATACTTTAAAAAACTCATCTTTGACATTTTCTAATCCCTCAACAATCGCTTCTGCACTGACTTGTGCAAAGCCATCAATCGTCACCATATCATCTACGCTAAGTGAAAATAACTCAGGTAACGTATGGTGTTGCAGTAACTTTTCACAATTACCACCCGCTAAACGGCTCACCCCAAATGCCGCTAAAAAGCGCCAATCCTCGATTGCAACGGTACGACTGACAGTTAACTGTTCAACGAGATTAAAAGCTGTCTTTTCACCAAATCCATAACCGAGTAACTGATTTTGTGACAGAGCATAAATTTCGTGTATCCGCTTGAGCCCTTGTTGGTGTAACTTTTCAATCACCTTAGGACCAAAGCCATCATTATTCCCTAATGATTTGAAAAAATGCACCAAAGTGTTTTCTGTTTGAGCCGAACAATCAGTCTTATTGGGACAAATTAAATGATCTGCTTCCCAAATAATATGCGAACCACAACTAGGACAAGACTCCGGTAATTGTGGAGTAACTGCTTGTAATACTTTTTCAATTTTTGGGATCACCAAACCACTTCGCACCAACTGAACCACGGCTCCTGGCCCTACTCCGTTAGTTTTCACCATATTATAATGATGCACTGTCGCACGGCTGATTGTCGCCCCACTTAACTTTGTCGGGACCAACTCTGCAACAGGAGAAATGCGCCCTGTACGAGACGTTTGTGGTGTCACTTTCAACACTTCGACTTCTGCTGACTCATCATTTACTTTGAAGGCAATTTGCCAACGGTGATGATGGCGTGTTGCGCCCATGTGAGTTTTGATATCTGGATGTGTAGTTTCTAAAATAACACCATCAATATCATAATCCACAGCTTCCCAAATAGGCTCAAGTAATGCTGTAAAATCGGTTAATACCTCATCAAAGTCGCCGGTCCAATTAGGCAGTAACGCAAAAGGATAGAAAACACAAGCCTGTTCCTTGATTGCTTGTTTCACTGCTGGCTCAACGTTCTTTTCTGCGATAATTGCAGCTTGGATATTTCGAGAGTTTTCAAATTGCTCAGCTAAGTGTGTGCTGAAATAACTTTTCGAAATAACAATTTCACCGGGTCCTAAACCACGTTCGCCTTGTTGTGCCACAGCCATTCCACGGGTAAAAGCACGAGTAATATCTTGACCTCGCACACCATCACCACGCGTATATAAACGCTCACCGTCATCAAAAGCAGCATAGCCATCAAGCTTTGGAGTAATTCGGATCTGAATGTCACTTTCCGGCACATTTATTTCTTGTGCGGCTTTGCGAATACGTTCAATCCACTTTTCAATTTCAGTCACTGAATACGCTTTGTCGGTCGACAACATTTTTTGCGGTAAGGTAACGGTTTTACCTGTCGCCACTTCTGGCTCTACATGACTTAAAAACTCATGTGCAGGGTCGCGTTGTTGTAACTCAGACAAATATTGATGGTCGTAGGTGGCATCATCAATAATAGGAAAACCTGCGCGATAGCAAGCATTAGCGGCATGTAATATTGCCAATAACTGAGTGTTACTCATTTCACTAACTTCAGCTATACCAAGCGCTTGAACCACATCATCTGCGCTCAGCTCAAGAGCCAACGAATCAATAATATTGCGTTGTTGTGGAGATATATTGTGCATAAAATTTATTGCCCGAATAAACGACGACGTTCAAACTCTCGGATCCGTTCAACGTAGTGTTGTAAGCCTTGCTGAGTTAACCCACTGCGGTGTTCGTCTAAGACTTGTGCACCAAACTCATCGGCTAACTTACGCGCCGCATTGTGCATCATATTAAATACTTGATGTGCATCCCCTTCGATAGGCAATGACATAAATAAACTTAAGCCATAATACTGTTGCGTTTCCATATGTTCCACATCAAATACACCTGGCTTAAACATACTCGCAAGGCTAAATAAAATAGGTCCTTTGCCATTCGAATTGACATGTCGATGGAAAATATCAGATTCACCAAACTTAAAGCCCAATGTTAACAAAGACGCGATTAACTGCGCCCCAGGGATTGGATTATCTTTACTGACTTTGACGTTCAATGATAAAAATTCAGGCTCTACAGTATGAGAAGGTGCAGTACTTGATTGCGCCTGCGCCGCTGCTTTATTTTCATTAATAACAGGATCGACAGTATCAAAGTCAATGCGCATTTGATCGTCGTTAATTTTAGGTTCAGTGCGCACAGGTGAACGGCGTTGTTTGCGGATCACTAAGTTTTTAGCTTGTTCTGTCAGTGATGGCTTTTTCACTTCAGGCTCTGGGTCAATCGCAGGAGGTGTGACATCCGGTGCAGAATACAAAGGAACATCTCTATCTAGCTCAGCACTTACCGTTGTGTCAGGTGTTGAAGCTGGTGTAGGCTGATTACTGCTTGGTGAGTTGCTTTCAAGCTCGGGTTCAGAGGTTTGCTCAGGTGCAGGTTGCTCAGCGGTTACCTCTTGATTATCCACTGGAGCGTTCTGTAAAAAATGTTTTGGTGGTAATGGAAAATCATCTAAGTCAGCAGTGCCTTGCCCAGCCTCGCCACTAGGGTCATGACTAACGGATACGGGTGTCATTGCTGGTTTAGGATTGGTGACCACTGACGCATAAACCTTAGGCTCATCTTTGATATCCTTCTCAGGAGAAGGTTTTGCGACAGGAGTTTCTGCATCAAAAGTAGGAATATCGTCGAGTGCTGTAGCTGCATCATTCGTAACACTTGATGGGTCGAGTTGTTTCGCTGATGCAACAGTGCTCACTTTACCTATACCGTATTCATCAAAATCACTTACTTCATCATACGGGTCTGGTAAATCAATATTTTCTGCGAAACTATTCGCATTTATCGATGCACCTTGCTGGCTGTTTTCTTGAGCGTCTGTTTCACTCTCTAGGCCGATGTTAGGCGCATCAAAATCAATATCATCTTTACTCCAGTGCTCTTGAGGAGTATTGTTTTTTCGACTCACCCATAAACCATGAATGAGCAGGCCAATAATAGAAATTGAGCCGAGTATAATTAGCGTAAGTTGTAAGTCCATCAAAAATCCTTCATGCCTGAGTTATGGCTACTGCTTCATCGATGTCGACGGCTACCATTCTTGATACCCCCGGTTCGGCCATTGTAACACCTGTTAAATGACTCGCCATCTCCATCGCAATTTTATTATGAGAAATGTATATAAACTGAACCGTCTTCGACATTTCACTGACTAATTTACAAAAGCGGCCGACATTGGCATCATCTAATGGTGCGTCAACCTCATCCAGCAAACAAAATGGTGCTGGGTTTAAACGAAAAATAGCAAACACCAATGATAATGCGGTTAATGCTTTTTCTCCACCTGATAATAAATGAATTGTACTATTTTTCTTACCCGGTGGTCGCGCCATAATTGTAACGCCAGTGTCGAGCATATCATCACCAGTGAGTTCAAGATAGGCTGTTCCACCACCAAACACTTTTGGGAATAAGCTTTTAAGATCACTATTCACTTGGTCATACGTTGCTTTAAAGCGTGCTTTGGTCTCATTATCAATTTTTTTCATCGCACTTTCTAGTGTATTCAGTGCCGAACATAAATCAGTATTTTGTTGATCTAAATGCGCTTTACGCTGAAATTGAACTTCGTACTCAGCAATTGCAGCTAAATTAACCGCACCTAATTGCGTTATATTATCGGTAACCGCTTCTAACTCTAGTTGTAATATAAGCGCATCAGCATCTTTGGGTAAATCAGGTAAAATCGAAGATAATTGTAGATCGATTTGTTCAAGTTGTTCAACAATGCCCGCAGCGCGAACCCGATGCCCTTGCAACCCTAGCTCATGAGACTGTATTTTAGTCTTGAGTGTCTCAACTTGCTGCTGGTTACCCTGTTGTCCCGCTTCGGTTTGTTTAATGGTCTGCAAGAGTTCAGCCGCTTTTATCTGCAAAGATTGAATCGTCGCATCCAAGGCGACTTGCTGCTCCAGTAACCTCAATAATTGCCCTTGTTGTTCTACATAAGGTGTATCGACTGCTTGTATTTGGTCTTCAAGCAACCTTATTTTCATCTGTATATCAGCAAGCTGTTTTGCTTGATTAGATTTATTTTGTACAACAAATGAATAAGAAGAACGGGCTTTTTGTAATGCTAACTCAGACTGATGAATTGTAGATTGGGTTGCTTGAACTTTGTGCTGCAATCGACTTACTGTTTCACTTAGTTGGGTTTCTTGGGCTATCTTCCCGTTTTGCAGTTCGGTTAGCTGAGTTAATTCTATTGAGTATTCTGCCAATGTTTCTTTTAACTCATTTAATGCATTCATTTCATCTGCTAATGTATGTAACAAATGACTCTTTTCGCTATTGAGCTTGGCCTGTTGCGACTGATTTTGTTGCTGCTGAAAAGCTAACTCGCGCTGAGTTTGTTGCAAGACTTGTAAGGCTTGTTTGCTCTGTTCATTGGCCTTAAGCGCTAAATTAAGATCATCTTGTTTATTGAGTAAGGTTTGTTTTTTACACTCTATTTTAACGTGTAACTCTTGAGATTGCTGTTGCCCTGATGCTATATCCAACGCTAGCTTATCAATTTGTTGAGAGCGAAGCACTAGACCTTGAGCTGCAAGATCCGCAGCATTATCCACAGTATTAAATTGACCAGTGTGATAGACCATGCCATGCTGTAACCAGATACCATTATCTAACAATACACTAGCGTCACTCGCCAAAGAATCAAGCAACTGAAGTGCTTGAGTCACGCTTGTATCAGATAGTAGATGAATCGTATTAAACCAAGCAGGTACTCGTTCGTTTTGACATTTTTCAGCTAACGTACCTTCTAGCTTGGAGGCAGTAAAAGAGGTTTCGAGCCAAGTATGTACAGGACTATCAGGCTCATTAGCAAGTGCTTGTAATACCCTATCGCTGGCACAATCCGTAACATCTGGTTGCTGCGCCCACAATAGTACAGGCTCAAACCAATGCGCATCTTGGGGTGCAATAGATAACCAACGCCATAAAGGCTGCGTCGGAAATGCGCAACTGCGAGTAATGGTTTGCGCGTTTTGTAAGGTTTCTAAGGCTGTTAACGCCACTTCATCTTGTGCAATTTGCTGATTGTTCTGTGCTTGCTCAGTGAGTATTTGTGCTAATTCATCTTTTATTATGGTTTCATCAGCTTGAAGCTCAGCCAGATTTTTGAGTTGTTCATTTACCAAGAGAACTTGCGTATCCACAGCCGATTCTTGGAGCATTACTTGCCCCGCTAAATCTTGCGTTTCGAGTGATAGTTCAGATAAGCGTTGGCTGACTTGATCGACACTCGATTGCGATTTTTGACAGACACTATGCAAGGCTTGGATTTGGCTTTGACAGCGCTCAGATTGAGCTTTACATTGTTGATATGCCGTCGCCTGGGCAGCAGTTTTGGCAGAAAACTCCTTCAACGCTAACTGCGCCTCGGTTAATTGTGATGTGAGTTGTTGTTGCTGCTGCGTTTGATGAGCATAATCAGGCTCCAATGCACTCACAATCATTTGCGCATCAACCACTTGTGAATCAAAACTATTTAACGCTTGCTCGTGTGCAATACATTGCGCTTTAGTATCTTGTAATTCTTGCTGGATCTGAGCCTTTCTGGTTTGATTATATTTTTGCTCTTGTTCTAACTTGGTTATATTCGTCGCTAACTGATATTTCGTGGCTTGTTCTGTGGCAATTTCTTCATTTAGGTATTCTTGCTGAACATGCAATGCCACTAATTGGGTTTCGTCACCTTGCTGATTGGTTTGTAACTCGGCCAGTTGATTAGTTAATTGCACAATAGCTTTTTCTGCTGAGGCAATCTTATCGGCCTCGACCAGCCATTTTAATGCTGTAATTTGCCCTTGCAGTTTTCTTTGCTCGGCTTTTAATTCAGTATAACGTTGAGCGGTTTGTGCTTGTTCTTGAAGTTTATCAATTTGTTGACCCAGCTCGCTGCGCACGTCATCCAAGCGAATTAAGTTTTCATGAGTATGCTTGATCCGAGTGACGGTATCTTTGCGTCTTTCTTTATACTTAGACACACCAGCGGCTTCTTCAATAAAAATACGCAGCTCTTGGGGTTTTGACTCAATTAATTTAGAGATCATGCCCTGCTCTATGATGGCATAACTACGCGGTCCTAAACCGGTTCCTAAAAACAAATCCGTGACATCACGACGACGGCATTTTGCGCCATTAAGATAATAAAAGGATTGGGCATCGCGAGTAACTAGGCGCTTAACTGATAGTTCTGAGTAACTGGCGTATTCTCCTGCTATACGTCCGGCACTATTATCAAACACTAATTCGACAGAACATTGCCCAACCGGTTTACGCGATGCAGAACCATTGAAAATAACATCGGTCATGGCATCGCCGCGTAAATTTTTGGCGTTTGACTCACCTAATACCCAACGCACCGCATCAATAACGTTGGATTTTCCACAGCCGTTAGGACCGACGATAGCTGTCATAGCTCCGTCAAAAGGAATAGTCGTTGGCTCGACAAAAGATTTAAATCCAGCTAACTTTATCCGTTTAAGACGCATGAACCTGTGCTATTTTTGAAATTATAATTATGCATAGAAATGTAACAATAATACCTAATAGGTGCAAACAGAATCAGAGAATTAACCAGGATATAGGTACGAATTTAGTGTGTTTACGCAATTATCCTGCAGCTGATTTAAATTGGAAAAAATTAGTAACATTTCTTCATACAATCCTGACACTAAACACCTTATAATGAGGTAACTTAATACAGCGAGTTTTTCTATGTCTACGCAGCAACGCTCAGGAATGAGCTATTTTTTTCAAGGGTTTTCACTCATTAAGGTGAAGGGCCTCAAACGTTTTGTCTTCGTCCCATTAATTATTAATATCGCCCTATTTGCTGGCGCGTTTTATTTTCTTTTTGGCGAAATCGCATTGGGTATCCAAGCTGTTATTAATTTCATCCCTGATTGGCTGGGATGGCTTAAAGACGGTTTGATTTATATCTTGTGGCCCATTGCCGTACTGAGCGTATTACTAATTTTCGCACTCATTTTTGGTACCTTGGCCAACTGGATAGCTGCGCCTTTTAACGGGTTATTAGCAGAAAAAGTTGAACAGCATCTCACAGGACAAACCGTTGATCCCAGCGGTCTTGGAGACATTCTAAAAGACTTACCGCGCACATTAGGGCGCGAACTAACCAAACTCATGTACTACATTCCACGCGCAATCGGCTTTTTGTTATTATTTTTTATTCTGCCGGTGATTGGTCAAGTGTTATGGTTTTTGTTTAACGGCTGGATGATGGCAATTCAATATGCCGATTATCCGTTTGATAATCATAAAATATCTTTCCCTGTAATGCGTCATCAATTAAACCAACGTAAATCGTTAACGTTTGGTTTTGGTATTATTACAAGCTTATTTGCCTTGATTCCCATTGTGAATTTCATTGTTATGCCCGTGGCTATTTGTGGCGCGACAGCAATGTGGGTCGATGAGTTTAAATCTGAGCATACAGCATAGCCCTATACCGTTATATAATGCTAAGAAGATTTACCAGTTATTATCTGACTGGTACGCCCCTGCAATACTTGTTGTTGCCACAAGTACTGATATAAATACGGGATGTAAGGCACGTCAAAAAAACGTAAAAAGTTAAAGTCATTGGGGTGCAGTAAATACCTTTGTATGTGCTGTTCATGGTCGCCGCAACCAATGTATTCATTACGACTTTTGGATGGGCGAAGATTTAGCTGTGCTACAAAAATATCTACATAAGGATGCGGTTGGCTGGTGTTCTCATTCAATTGTGATGCATGAATCACATTCGGCGCTTGGCGCACAATATTACATTGAAAACGTGCCGCTGCCGCACTCATTGGATATTCATCTAAAAACCCCGCAAAATGCGCCAATTCATGTATAAAAACTTGATAAGTATCAGAATGCGCAAGCTGCATCACAGCATCAGATACAAACGCGTTACCCTGAGCTTGAACCTGAACTAGTTGAGCTGTTTTTATTTTTGAAGACGAAGTCGCCACTGTACTTAGCGGGTCATTTCTATCTTCGGCGACTATCATTGGAGGCAACAAACAAACTGGCAAAAAACGCATCGTTTGGTCAAATACAAAGTCGTCGTACAATCCCATTAAGTAAGCATAATCATTGAGGTTATGCGCAATCAAGGCGACATGATCGACACAGTGTGTAAAAGGTGTCACTGATATGTTGGCTGTTATTTTAGGGGATAATTGCGGGTAAATATACTTGGACGCAAATGTTTGTGTACTTAATATCAAGCACCCAAAAGCAAGCATCACCCTAACAAGATTACTCTGAATCGGGTAAACGATTGGTTGCATCAACTTGTACATTTTTATCGCGGATCAAAGCTAATTCTACTCTAGCAAAACGGTGCTCAACAAACTCATACACATTGGTGCTCAGCGCCAGTTTAAAAAAGTTAGTCGCTATTTTATCTTTACCTAGCTGTCTAAAATATTTACCTAAGTAAAAATACGCTTCACACAAACGTTCGTTCATTTGATTACGAGTATTAATGCCAACGATGACAGAATCTAACAAAGTTTGTTGGGATATTTTGCCCGTATAAAACGCCACAATATTGTCCGACCATTGATTATTAGTGAGCTGAGTCTGTCCATCTTTGAGCAGTGTCATTGCAGCTTCAGGATCAACTTCAAATTTTGCCAGATACAACCACAACAAACGATATGCATCTTGTCGATCATTGTCGTAATAGCGTTGTATATCAGCCAAGGCTAAATCCGAACGACCGGCATAGTAAAGCGCTACGCCACGGTTTAAATACGCAAACTCATAATCTTCAACCATTTCAATAACAGCATCAAAGGCTTCATAAGCTTCTATGTACTCTTTACGAACCGTATGGTGAATGCCAATAGAGTTATAAGCTTCATGTAAACGCGGGTCGAATCGTAAAGATTGCTGAAAATCATAAAACGCAAGACTCGAAAGCCCAACACTATCGAATAATAACCCTCGACGAAATAAAAACTGTGCACGCTCATCATCACTGAGCTCTGGACTCATGACAATCATATTAAACTTGGCTAACGCTTGTTGCGCTCGGCCCGATGCTTCTACTGGCTCAGGAATAATTAAATTAGCCATACTATTACTGGTATCAACAGCGCCGGCACGTTGTGCGTGATTAGTTTGATCGATGGAAAACAATGAGCAACCACTTAAGGTAAGACTCATGGTGAGAAGTAAACATTGAATAGCGCGCAAATCTGGGATCCTTATTGATGAAATGATAGCTGGAATGGCTTTGCCCAATGTTAAAATTTAACATGAATTACACTATGACAACAGACGTATGTGTATTTTGGACATAAAAAAAGGAGCCATAGGCTCCTTTCTACATCAACTTAGTGATTATTCTGCGTCAGATTCCTGAGCAGGTTTTTCAATAAGTTCTTTCATGCTTAAACGTACACGGTTTTGACGATCAATTTCCATGACCTTAACCTGAACTTCTTGACCTTCTTTAAGGTAATCAGTTACTTTAGCAACACGTTCATGTGCAATTTGAGAAATATGAACAAGGCCATCTTTACCAGGAAGTACTTCAACGAATGCACCAAAATCTGCAATGCGTGATACTTTACCAGTGTAGACTTTACCAACTTCGATTTCTGCAGTTACTTGCTTGATTTTTTCAATCGCAATCGTCGCTTTTGCTTTTTCAGTAGCAAAGATTTTGATTGTACCATCATCTTCGATTTCGATATTGGTATCAGAAGCTTCAGTAATAGCACGGATCATCGCGCCGCCTTTACCGATTACATCACGAATTTTATCTTGATCAACTTTCATTGTGTAGATACGTGGTGCAAATTCAGATAACTCATCACGATGGCCATTAATTGCTTGGTCCATCACACCTAAGATATGAATACGTGCTTCTTTTGCTTGTTTAAGCGCAATTTGCATGATTTCTTGGGTGATACCTTCGATTTTGATATCCATTTGTAAAGCAGTGATACCGTTAGTCGTTCCCGCTACTTTAAAGTCCATGTCGCCTAAGTGATCTTCATCACCTAATATGTCAGATAAAACTACGAAGTTTTCATCAGACTTAACTAGACCCATCGCGATACCCGCAACAGAAGCTTTAATTGGCACACCTGCATCCATAAGCGCAAGAGATGTACCACATACAGAAGCCATTGAAGAAGAACCGTTAGATTCAGTGATTTCTGATACTACACGTACAACGTACGGGAATTCAGTTTCACTTGGCATAACTGCTTGCATACCACGTTTAGCAAGACGACCGTGACCAATTTCACGACGCTTTGGAGAACCGATAAAACCAGTTTCACCTACTGAATATGGAGGGAAGTTATAATGTAACATGAAACGCGAAGTAGCCATGCCACCGAGTTCATCTAACATCTGTGCATCACGCTCAGTACCAAGAGTCGCGGCAACAAGTGCTTGAGTTTCACCACGTGTAAACACAGCAGAACCGTGAGTACGCGGTAATACGCCAGTTGCAACGTCAAGTGCACGGATCATCGCAGGATCACGACCATCAATACGTGGCTCACCAGCAAGAATACGTGAACGAACAACATCAGACTCTAAGTCATGTAGTAATTCAGATACTTCTTTTGGATCTTGTGCTTCATCTTCTGCAATAATTGCAGCTAAAGCAGTTTCAGTTACTGTATCTACAGCGGTTTTACGCGCTAATTTATCAGAAATCTGATAAGCAGCAGTCATGCCTTCTTTGGCGTGAGCAGCAACTTTATCTTTTAATTCTGTGTTTTCAGCAACAGCTGTCCAATCCCACTTAGGCGTGTTAACATTTGCTGCAAACTCAGCAATGTTACTTACTACGGCTTGTGATTGCTCATGGCCATAAACAACAGCACCTAACATTACTTCTTCAGAAAGAATGTCAGCTTCAGATTCAACCATCAATACCGCTGATTCAGTACCAGCAACAACTAGATCTAATTGACTCGCTTCTTGCTCTGAAGTGCGAGTATTTAATACATATTCACCGTCAGTATAACCAACACGTGCTGCACCAACTGGACCACTAAATGGCATACCAGAGATAGCTAACGCAGCAGACGTACCGATTAAAGAGATGATATCAGTTGGGATTTCTGGGTTAGCAGAAACAACAGTGATAACTATCTGAACTTCATTTTTGAAGCCTTCAGGGAATAATGGACGAATTGGACGGTCAATAAGACGTGCAATTAGTGTTTCACTTTCTGAAGGACGCCCTTCTCGTTTAAAAAAGCCACCTGGGATTTTACCCGCAGCATAGGCTTTTTCTTGATAATTAACTGTTAATGGGAAAAAGTTTTGATCGGCTTTGGCTTCTTTTTTACCAACTACGGTAACCAAAACACAAGTATCATCCATGCTAGCCATAACGGCTGCAGTGGCTTGACGAGCGATTACGCCCGTTTCTAATGTCACAGTATGCTGACCATACTGGAATTTTTGAGTAATAGGAGTCACTATTTATCCTTTAATTTCAATGATTTCATACGCTATTAATTGCGGTGCATAGTATAAGCTGTTCTGCTCTAAAATGCTATAAATTGTACTTAGAATTACGCACAAAACCTGATAATTCAGACCCCAAATAAAAACCCTCAAAATTAACGTGCTATGCCCTCCTTCTTTAGTGAGAATAAATCGCACTAAAGTGCTATTAATGAATCCAAAATTCTGTCTATACTTTAGTCTATATCAATCGACTAAATGAGGGTTAACAAATGCTACTGGTGCGTATTCATGACTTTCGTAGTCAACCAGGATGGTTCGAATATTGTATTTTTTATTGCAGTACTGCCTTGACGACTTATGTCATTGGACTTGCGTTGTTAAGTAAAATACCCAGCATTTACGGTTGGTTAGCGTTCATCATGTTAAGCAGTGTGACTTATATTTTTTCTGTGATCAAAAGAACGCGAGATATCCAAGCTATCCAATTTTTTCATGCATGTATTGCGCACTATACGATCGCCGAACTCCAACAAATACTGCCACGCTTTAGTAACGGCTCACCAGAGAGAGCTATCGTGCTTCGTCGGATCCAGTGTTTACAAGGTGTGGATCTAACCCCTTCAAGAAGTCACACCTGCGCAACACAGAGTATCAGCATGGGATAAGTTTAAAAACGTAGGATATATGCTGTCTGAAATTTTTACACTTGTGATATTTATAACTTTTAAAAATCAATTAAAACTATAAAAAACAACAAGTTGAAATAATGGACTAAAGATTGCAATAGCTATTACAAATACGTACTACACATTTGTAATGAGGTTAAGAGGTCTTATGTCTAGAGTAGAAACAGTTACACAAGAAGTAAAATATTTTCACGATTTGTTACAAGAAGAAATCAATCTCCCCGAACTAACCGATATGAATGAACCGACGTTACGGAAGTTGCTCGATCGTATCTATCGCTTTGAAACTCGTTGCACCGTTAAAAAACAAAAATATTCAGAAAAATTATGTGTCCAATTTAGAGGACGCATTGCTGATTTATTATTATTAATGGACAATTTCGATTTACAGGATGCCATTGCAAATCGAGATAATATTCAAGATGATATTACTAGCGTAGCTTAATATTAAATTAATTCGTTTCCTTCTACATTAGCTCAGTTCTTATACTGAGCTTTTTTTTGTCAGATATTTTTACACCTTGAACTCTCGTGTTTAATATCAATATTTAACTCATTGTTTATAGTACTAAATATATATGGCATTACATTTGCAAAAATACAATCATGAAAATCACTTATCACCACCTACACACTGGAGTGTCACATCATCATGATTTTAACTATCACGCTACTCGTTGCCATTACCTTATACGGCATTTATTACTACGATAAAATGTACAGTAATGGGGAACGCCAATTGATTATCAAAAAATATTTAAAAAACGATATTCAAGATATTAAAAAAAAAGTAAAAGTATCGACAAAGAGCTCAAAGGCTAAGGCTGCACCTCAACCGACTCCTAAATCAGCTCATCATGCAATATTGGCTGATATTGTCGATAACGGTGCATTGATTATGGAACTCGATCATCTGCAAAAGATAATCTCCGGTGAACATATTTGGGAACTTAGAACCACTAAGTTCAAAAAATCTGGATATATAGGTTTAGTTGAAAAAGGCTCTAAACAAATTTGTGCCTATGCAAAAATCGCAGGCTACCATGGGCCTTTATCGAAAGAAGAACTCAAAGCAGCTAAATCTAAACATGGAGTCCTTGCAAAAGATTACAATGCTAAAGATTTTAAACGTCTTAACGCAATTGAATTATGTGATGTTGTAGCGTTACCTAAACCGATTACTTATGAGCACAAACCTGGAGCGGTAATTTGGGTTAAAATAGGTGAACAAGAAGCTGTGGTTAAGCAGCTCAAAACGATGCTGACTCAATAAACCATTAAGCATAAACAGAATCAACTAGATAAAATTTTAGCAAAAAAAACCAGCTCAATTAGCTGGTTTTTTTATGTGGTGCGGACGGGGGGACTTGAACCCCCACGATTAAAAATCACCACCCCCTCAAGGTGGCGCGTCTACCAATTCCGCCACGTCCGCGTAATTTTGTTGACTAGTTAGGATTACCGTCTGTATCTTTTGCCTCTTCTGCAGCAGGTACACCACTAGTAGGTGTAACAGTCGTAACTGGCACATCGCCAGCTGGTACATCACTTGCTGGGACATCTAAAATAGGTGCTTCAACAACTGGTACTTCTAAATTTTGCCATTCATCAACAGCTTTTTCTTTAGAGGCCGTAAGGTTACCAAGTAACAGACTGATAAGAAAGAAAAAAGTTGCTAAGATACCGGTAGAACGAGTCAAAAAGTTACCTGAACCGCCAGAACCAAAGACAGTATTTGAACCGCCACCACCAAGTGATGCACCCATATCAGCGCCTTTACCTTGTTGGATTAATACTAAACCTATTAGTAGTAACGCTACGATTAAATAAGCAACGATCAATACTTCGTGTAACATAGTTAGCCTCTTTGATTTGCCGCTTGGCAAATAGTTAAAAATTCAGTTTCTTTTAAGCTTGCACCGCCTACAAGGCCACCGTCAATATCCGGTTGTGCAAATAATTCGGTTGCGGTTTGTGCATTCACACTCCCCCCATATAATATACTGATTGAATCGGCAACTTGTGCATCGATACTGGCAATATACTGTCTAATAAACGCATGGACTTCTTGCGCTTGTTCAGGACTAGCCGTTTGCCCCGTACCTATAGCCCAAATCGGCTCATACGCAATAACACACTTAGCAATCCCAGCAATACCTACAGCGTCAAGTACACTATCAAGTTGTGATTGAATAAATTGATTCACTTCACCAGCTTCTCTAGTAGCAAGCGACTCACCGATACATAATATTGGTGTAATATTTGCCGCTAAAGCAGTTATTACTTTTTTGGCAATGATGTCATTACTTTCATTATACAAATCACGTCTTTCGGAATGGCCAATTAACGTATGTGAAATGCCTAAATCATTTAACATTGCAACACTCAGTTCTCCTGTAAAAGCACCAGAGATATGTTCTGAGATATTTTGTACACCAATAATCAAATTACTTGATTCAAACGCATTCGTAAATAAAGCGGGTGGAAAAATCATGACCTTGACGTTATCTAGTCCTGGTGATTTAAATGCTTCGTTAAATTGCTTAATTAACGCGACATTTCCGTTTAATTTCCAGTTACCTGCAACTATCTTCTGTCTAGTCATCTGATTCAATCCTTTACATCATTTACCAATGAATTTCAGGTCGGCGATATTACCCAACCTCTTAGCATTATACAAGTTAAATACCACTCTACGGGCAAAAATAAGGGCGTTTGCCCTTATCCCACCGCTATTTTGGTTACCACTTGTGCAATATGTGCTGACCATTTATCTGCATCATCTGCACTTTGTGCTTCGACCATTACTCTAATTAATGGTTCGGTACCACTTTTACGCAACAACACTCGTCCAGTATCACCTAGAGCGTGTTCGGCCTCAGCAACAGCATCTAAGACTCGTTGGTCAGCACAATAGTCCATTGCACATGGTTCATAGCGGACATTGACCAGTTTTTGAGGGAATTTCGTCATGCCCGATAACAAACTTTTCAATGATTTTTCGGTATGCAACATTGCCGTGAGTACTTGTAAACCAGCGACAATACCATCTCCAGTTGAAATGGTAGATAGATTTAGAACATGTCCTGAGTTTTCACCACCGATGTGCCAACCTTTTTCTTTTAGTAATTCCATGACGTAACGGTCACCGACTTTGGAGCGCGCAAATGGGATCCCTAGATTATCTAGGGCAATCTCTAAGCCTAAATTACTCATTTGGGTACCAACGACACCGCCAGATAAACGACCGTTTTTAAGTGCATCGCGGGCAATAATAAAGATAATTTGATCGCCATCAACCACATTACCTTCATGGTCAACTAGCATAATACGATCACCGTCACCATCCAATGCAAAACCTAAATCAGCTTTATGCTCTAAGACAGCATCAACACAAGCGCGCATAGACGTCGCCCCAACTTGATGGTTGATATTGGTGCCATTGGGTTTAGTACCGATTTCAATGACTTCAGCACCAAGCTCACTCAATACACTAGGTGCAATGTGGTATGTTGCCCCGTGAGCACAATCAACAACAATTTTCATACCTGTGAGTGATAAATCGCTTGGGAAAGTGCCTTTACAAAATTCAATATAGCGACCAGCTGCATCATCGATACGCGAAGCTTTACCAAGCTTATCTGATTCAACACAATCCATCGGGACTTCTAGCATTGCTTCAATAGCAAGCTCAACCTCATCATCTAGCTTATAGCCATTTGCTGAAAAGAATTTAATACCATTATCATAATATGGGTTATGCGAAGCACTGATCACAATTCCAGCTTCAGAGCGGAATGTTTTGGTTAAATAAGCAATGGCAGGTGTCGGCATGGGGCCTAATAAACCAACATTAATCCCCGCAGCAGATAAGCCCGCTTCTAGTGCTGACTCAAGCATATAACCCGAAATACGTGTATCTTTACCAATTAATACTTTGTTGGTGCCTTTGCCTGCTAATACTTTACCGGCAGCCCAACCTAACTTAGTGACAAATTCAGGATTAATCGCTGAATGACCTACTTTACCGCGGATACCATCGGTACCAAAATACTTACGTTCGCTCATGTTTGACTACATTCCTTTATGAGTTTGATCTATTGCATAATGTCATGTGCAGCTTACTCAACACTATTCATTTTATTTAATATTGTAACCACATCTGATGTTGCGCGCACATCGTGCACTCTTAAAATACTTGCCCCTTTAGTACTCGCAATTAACGCACACGCTAAACTGCCAGCGAGACGTTCATCTACGTTGCGGTCCAAAAGATTACCAATCATGGATTTACGGGACATCCCAGCTAAGGTCGGCATATGCAAGTACTTAAACTTATCAAAATGTTTGAGTAACTGAAAATTATGATCCAGTGTCTTTCCAAAACCGAAACCTGGGTCAATAATAATTTGTTCTTGTTTAATGCCTGCAGCTAAACAAATATCAATCCGCGCTTCCAAAAAATCATATACCTCACCGACAACGCTGTTGTAATCGGGTGCTGATTGCATCGTTCGCGGATCGCCTTGCATATGCATTAAAGAGACGGGAACCTGAAGCGCAGCAGCAGTCGATAAAGCGTTATCTAACTGTAAGGCACACACATCATTGATTAATCTGGCACCCGCAGCTACTGCTTCTTGCATGACTAGAGCTTTACTCGTATCAATAGAAATTACACAATCAAGATTTGCTGCAATTTTTTCTATAATAGGTGCAACACGTTCGATTTCTGTTTGAGCAGAGATTGCATCAGCGCCAGGACGAGTCGATTCCCCCCCTACATCAATAAATACGGCGCCATCAGCCACCATCTGCTCGGCTTGTTTGAGCGCATTATCGATTGAACAGAATTGCCCACCATCAGAAAAGCTATCAGGAGTGATATTGAGAACCCCCATAATTTGTGGGGTATCAAAGAAAACATGTTTGTTGCCAAATTGCATAATTGTTCTCCGTAACAAATTAGTAAATATTATACGTTAAAAACACGTAAAAACAAAAAACGCCGGCTTATTGACCGACGTTTTAATTTATTTACTGACCATAAAATAATGAATTATTCAGAAATTGAGTATCTAATTAAATATGATTAGTTAGGGACATCACCCGCATTATCTAGATCTGGTGCGCTTTTATCGTCACCTTTTGCAGACATGCCACTCGTTTTGTCATCATTAGGCTTTCTATCATCCCAATCACGTGGTGGACGAACTTCAGTACGCGCCATTAAATCATCAATTTGTAACGCATCAATCGTTTCATACTTCATTAATGCATCTTTCATTGTATGTAACACGTCGATGTTATCGTTTAGGATTTTTTCAGCACGTTCATAGTTGCGGTTAATTAATACTTTAATTTCAGAATCAATTAATCTAGCGGTTTCATCTGACATGCTCGCTGATTTAGCAGAACTACGTCCTAAAAAGACCTCACCCTCTTCATCTGCATACAACTGTGGTCCCATCTTATCCGACAAGCCCCATTGTGTAACCATCTTACGAGCAATCTCAGTTGCACGCTCAATATCATTAGATGCACCAGTAGTTACCTTATCAGCACCGTAAATGATTTTTTCAGCTAAACGACCACCATATAAACTAGAAATCATGCTTTCAAGATGTTGTTTAGAATGACTTACACGATCTTGCTCTGGTAGATACATAGTAACACCCAACGCACGACCACGAGGAATAATCGATACTTTGTATACTGGATCGTGTTCTGGCACCATTCTACCAACAATCGCATGGCCAGCTTCATGATAAGCTGTCATGGCTTTCTCATCTTCAGACATCACCATAGACTTACGTTCAGAGCCCATCATGATTTTATCTTTGGCCTTTTCAAACTCTTCCATTGCCACAACACGCTTGTTAGCACGAGCAGCAAACAAAGCAGCTTCATTAACAAGGTTGGCTAAGTCTGCACCAGAGAAACCTGGAGTACCACGAGCAATAACTGCAGGTTCAACATTATCTGCAATCGGTACTTTACGCATATGGACTTTTAAAATGTGCTCACGACCACGAATATCTGGTAAACCAACTGTCACTTGACGGTCAAAACGACCTGGACGTAATAATGCTGGATCTAATACGTCTGGACGGTTAGTCGCAGCAATAACAATGATCCCTTCGTGTCCTTCAAAACCATCCATTTCTACCAACATTTGGTTAAGAGTCTGCTCACGCTCGTCATTACCGCCACCGAGGCCTGCGCCACGTTGACGACCAACAGCATCGATTTCATCGATGAAAATAATGCAAGGTGCACTCTTTTTGGCTTGTTCAAACATGTCGCGCACACGTGACGCACCTACACCGACAAACATTTCAACGAAATCAGAACCTGAAATAGTAAAGAATGGTACTTTCGCTTCACCAGCGATGGCTTTTGCTAATAGTGTCTTACCTGTTCCAGGAGGACCTACCATCAATACGCCTTTAGGAATTTTACCACCAAGCTTTTGGAATTTAGATGGGTCACGTAAAAAATCAACTAGTTCAGACACGTCTTCTTTCGCTTCATCACAACCAGCGACATCAGCAAAAGTCGTTTTAATCTGATCTTCGCCTAACAAGCGAGCTTTGGATTTACCAAATGACATTGCGCCACGACCACCGCCGCCTTGCATTTGTCGCATAAAAAATATCCACACGCCTATCAGCAGTAGCATCGGGAACCATGAGATAAAGATACTCGCTAAAAAAGATTGCTCTGCAGGTGGCTCACCTAGTACACGCACATCTTGTTTAACTAAATCAGATACCAATTGATCATCAAAATACGGAATATAAGTCACAAAATTTTCACCCGAGCGCTTCACACCACGGATTTCATTTTTGCTACTATCAATACGCACTTCGCGGATCATGCCTTGATTCGCTTCTTTTAGGAAAGTTGTGTAATCCGTCTGAGGACGCGAGTTTTCACCTGGTGAAAAACTCTCAAAGACAGCCATCAGCACCACTGCGATAACTAACCATAGGATTAAATTTTTTGCCATATCACTCAACGCCGTTAACCTCTTGTTTTGTCCGATATTGATACATCTTGATGATTTATCAAGCCTACTACAGATTATAAATACTTACCACTAAGTAAACTTAATACGTTATACGTAAAGTAGACTTATTTTGTTCAATAGTTTGTCTATACTTAATTATAGCTATTATTCCCTATTCAAATGGTCTTTTTTAAAGAATTTCTAGCCTAATTGAGAATCGACAATGGTCTTAATAGGTAGATAGAGGTAGAATACTTTTTTTCAAGACCAATGTATGAAATTAAAGACAAATATTCATGAATTTATCAAATAAACAAAAGCAATACCTTAAAGGCTTAGCTCATCCAATTAAACCTGTTGTACAACTAGGTGGAAATGGCTTTACTGAAGGGGTGTTGGCAGAAATCGAATCAGCACTAGCACACCACGAGCTAATTAAAGTGAAGATCCCAACTGACGACCGCGAAGAAAAACAACTGATCATGGATGCGATTGTACGTGAGACTGGTGCGGTGAAAGTCCAAACTATTGGTCATATATTAGTCATCTTCAAACCATCTGAAGAGAAAAAGATTCAAGTACCTAAAAAATAATTTAGGTACTTTGCTCTGGTATTACCATAAAGAAACCTACCCAAGGGCTGTGTCATGCACGCCCCTCTTTGCAGCATGCTTTATTCTTCGTCACTACCGTTAATAATATTAGAAATATTATACAGTTGATTCAATGCTTGATAATTGATTGTGCCTTTCGGGTAACGCCCTTTGAGGTTATATTGACCGGCTTCACGTTGCATTAATAAACTTATCGCTTCATCAACGGTTCTTACAGCAAAAATAGAAAATTTCCCCACTTTGATAGCTTGAATAATATCATCACGCAATAATAAATGATGTTGATTCGAAAATGGAATAATTACACCATGTTCAGCCGTTAACCCACGATGACGACACAAATCAAAGAAACCTTCGATTTTTTCATTGATGCCACCCACGGATTGCACTTCACCATATTGGTTAATTGAACCGGTGATAGCCAAAGACTGCAAACAAGGAATATCGGTCAAAGCAGAAATCAGGGCAACGAGTTCACCTAATGACGCACTATCCCCATCGATATAGCCGTATGACTGCTCCAACGCAATGTTTGCTGATAACGTTAGTGGAAAATGTTGTGCGTATTTTTGACCTAAATACCCAGTTAACAACATAACGCCTTTGGAATGAATTGATTGACCTAATTCTACTTCACGCTCGATATCGATAACGCCGCTAGCACCAACATACACAGTTGCAGTAATTCGTGCAGGTGTACCAAAAGCAGTCCCACCAGCATCGAGAACGGTAAGGCCATTAACATTGCCCGTCGCTGTCCCTTCGGTTTGGATCAGGATCTGTTCTTCTTTAATGTCTTCTAGTAGCGTTGTTGCAACGCGTGACATTCGGTGTTCTTTTTCGATGTGCGCGGTATGTAAATACTTAGCCGAAAACTCACTAGCTCCAGCTTGTTTGGCAAAAAAAGCGGCTTCATTAATAATTTCAATGATCGATGAAAACTTAGCACTTAATTTAGTTTGATGTTCACTCATGCGTAATGAGTATTTTAATAAAAACTCAATCGAGTCAGGTAATATTTCTGTAAAACCCAGTTGATTAATATGCTGACAAACACAAGTGATAAAATCTTTAACATTGCTGCTATTAAGCGGAAGTTCGTAATCAAAATCCACCAACACGCTAAACAGTTGCTCAAACTCAGGATCATAATCTTGCAGTGTATAAAACAACTCACGAGAACCGAGTAAAATAATTTTAACTTGTAGCGGTATTGGAGCAGGAGACAAAGTCATCGAATTAACCATGCCAGCGTCTTGTTGCGGCAGATCAACTCTTAATTGTTGTTGTTTCAATGCCCGCTTTAATGATTCCCATACATGTGGCTGGTCAATCATTTTGTCGGCATCCAATAATAGATAACCCCCATTAGCATTGTGTAACGCACCACTAAAAATCATGCTGTAATCAGTCATGATACTACCTTGCGCGGTAGAGTATTCTATCCGTCCAAACAAATTTTGGTAGGTTGGATGTGCCTCATAGATCACTGGAGCAGTACTCGTAACTTCATGTTGCACTAAGATATTAGGTAAATAATGACTTTCGAGCATCGCTTTAGCTTCAGCAGCATCATATTTATCTTCTTTTTCGTCTAAATCATCGAGCCACATCACCGAGTCGATGAGATGGTCTTTAATCGATTTTAAATACTTCAATACCGCTAAATTATCAGCGTAAGTATGTTCTAGCGCTTTGAGTAATGGTTTGATGCTTTGCTCAGCAGTATTGCGCTTTAAGGTGCGCAACTGCTCGGATAGCGCTCGCTTCCACGCGGGTAATTCAAATAACGCTTCTTCAAGTTCCAATTCACATTCTTTTATGTGTAGCAAAAACTCGGCTTGAACGTCATCTGCTAATGCATGGAACTGCTCATCTTCAACTGGTTTATTATCGACTATTGGTAAAAATGCCACCTTGCCATCATCTTCAAACAAAGCGATATTAAACTGTCGCGCTGACGCTTCGACTTTTTCTAACGCGCCGTCATACAAGGCATCGTAATCTTTGGTAATGCCCAAGGCTTTACGCTGATAACCAGGGTTATCAAAGGCCGCAGGAAAGGTATCGAGCAGATTAGCAATCAAATCTTGCATATCTTTGTCAAAGGTCTGACTCAGACCAGAGGGAAACGAAATGGCAATTGGCGTGCGTTCATCCTGAATATTATTAACATACACCCAGTCATCGGGTGCATGGGACATCTTACCGTAATGTTCGATGTAGGTTTTGACCAAAGTCGAACGCCCTGTGGCGAGTTCGCCCATAACGAATAAATTATAACCAGATGCATCTATACCTAGACCAAATTCGAGTGCACGCTTCGCTCTTTTTTGTCCAATAAAGATCTTGTTATTATGCTGTGATGTTAAGTAATCAGCGGTTAATGCAGGGATGTCAAACGCCCCTAACTGAGCATGGCATTGTTCAGATTCAAGGCGGGTACGTGCCATCAAATCAAGCATTGCTGAATGTGCAGAAAATAACGATTGGGTCATATAGATACTATCACTGTGTCATAATTATTGTTTTATTACGTATTAGTCTACACATAGTCATGCCAATAGTCGCATAAAAATTCCTTTTCGAGCATAGCGTTACGCCCCTAGCTAAGGTATTCTATAGGGCTAAAGAACAATTAATTTTATGTGGAATAGTTAATTACATGTCGCAACAGCCATACTCCCCCCAAGCATTAGAAGCCAAAGTTCAACAATACTGGCAAGAAAACGCGTGTTTTACCGCACAACCAGATGACAGCAAAGAGAAATTTTATTGTTTATCTATGTTTCCTTACCCCAGTGGCAAGCTACACATGGGGCATGTACGTAACTATACAATTGGTGATGTGATTAGTCGTCATCAACGCATGTTAGGCAAAAACGTACTTCAGCCTATGGGTTGGGATGCGTTTGGTCTGCCAGCTGAAAATGCCGCGATTAACAATAATACCGCTCCAGCTAACTGGACCTATTCGAACATCGATTATATGAAGTCACAGTTAAACTCATTAGGTTTTGGTTATGATTGGGATCGTGAATTTGCCACTTGCCAACCTGATTATTACCGCTGGGAACAATGGTTCTTTACCCGCTTATATGAAAAAGGCTTAGTTTACAAAAAGCTATCTACGGTTAACTGGGATCCGATTGATCAGACTGTTCTAGCAAACGAACAGGTTATTGACGGACGCGGTTGGCGTTCTGGCGCAGTTGTTGAGCAAAAAGAGATTCCACAGTGGTTCATCAAAATCACCGCTTATGCACAAAATCTTCTAGATGATTTAGATAAGCTAGATCAATGGCCTGAACAAGTAAAGGCAATGCAAAAAAATTGGATTGGCCGCTCAGAAGGCGTTGAAATCAAATTTGATTTACCACATAAAATAGCTGAGTTAAATGAGCTAGAAGTCTACACTACTCGCCCTGATACTTTGTATGGAGTGAGCTATGTTGCTGTCGCTGCACAACATCCAATCGCCCTAGCTGCCGTCGCGCAACGTCCAGAACTCGCTGAATTTGTCGAATCCTGTAAAAATGCCAAACTCGCTGAAGCTGAAATGGCCACAATGGAGAAAAAAGGTGTTGATACCGGCTTTACCGCTATTCATCCTTTAACTGGCGAGAGCATCCCAATTTGGGTCGCTAACTTTGTACTAATGGGCTATGGCTCTGGTGCTGTTATGGCCGTTCCTGGTCATGACCAACGTGATTTTGAATTTGCTAAAGCGTATGATTTACCAATTAAACAAGTCGTCACCGGCGATGATTGTGATATCAGTGTGGCCGCTTACACCGAAAAAGGCAAATTAGTTAACTCTGCTGAATTTGACGGACTGGATTTTGAAGCAGGCTTTAATGCCATCGCCGACAAACTTGCTGCATTAGGCAAAGGTAACAAAACCGTTAATTATCGCTTACGTGACTGGGGCGTGTCGCGCCAACGTTACTGGGGTGCCCCTATCCCGATGCTGAACCTTGAAAATGGTGAATCAGCGCCAGTACCAACAGAACAACTCCCGGTCATCTTGCCTGAAGATGTCGTGATGGATGGCGTAACGTCTCCAATTAAAGCCGATCCGGAATGGGCTAAAACCAGTTTCAATGGTCAGCTAGCATTACGTGAAACCGATACCTTTGATACCTTTATGGAGTCATCATGGTACTACGCTCGTTATACCTCACAACCTGGTAATGCGATGCTAGATCCTGCAGAATCTAACTACTGGTTACCGGTTGATCAGTATGTTGGTGGTATTGAACACGCTATATTGCATTTATTGTATTCTCGTTTTTTCCATAAACTACTTCGCGATGAAGGCTTAGTTGATTCTGATGAGCCGTATAAGCGTCTGCTATGCCAAGGCATGGTGTTAGCTGATTCTTTCTACCGTGAAGATGCCGCAGGTAAAAAGACTTGGTACTCACCTGCCGATGTCACGACCAGCAAAGACGAAAAAGGTCGTATTATTACCGCGACACTCGATAGTGATGGTGAGGCGGTGATACATGGCGGCATGACCAAAATGTCCAAGTCAAAAAACAACGGTATCGACCCACAACAAGTCATCGATTTATATGGCGCTGATACGGTACGATTATTTACTATGTTTGCTGCGCCACCAGAGCAAACCCTCGAATGGGTTGACTCAGGTGTTGAAGGAGCAAACCGCTTCTTAAAACGCGTGTGGAAATTAGTGACTGAGCATGTTGCACTAGGCGCAACAGTTAAAGTTGACGCTGCACAGTTAACTAAATCACAACAAGATTTGCGTCGACATGTGCATCAAACCATCGCCAAAGTGAGTGATGATATTGAACGTCGTCAAACATTTAACACTGCGATTGCCGCTATCATGGAGCTGAGTAATCATTTATTAAAAGCCCCAAGTGAAAATGAACAAGACCGTGCTATTTTGCAAGAAGGTATTGAAGCTGTTGTGTTGATGCTGACGCCAATTACGCCACATATTTCTCATGAATTATGGCAAGCATTAGGTCACGACAATGTCCATATTGCTCCTTGGCCACAAGCAGATAGTGCTGCGATGGTTGAAGCTGAAAAGCTTATTATTGTGCAAGTCAACGGTAAGTTACGTGCCAAGATCACTGTTACTGCTGACGCATCAAAAGAAACAGTAGAAGCATTAGGTCAAGCTGACAGTAACGTACAAAACTTTATTGATGGTAAAACTATCCGTAAAGTGATTTATGTACCGGGTAAATTACTCAATATTGTCGCTAATTAGTACGCACAAGGATAAAATCCATGACGACGGTTAATCGAATATCACAATCTACATCACCTCGTAACAGCCAATCTTGGTTAGTAAGTTGGTGCTGTGTATTGCTGCTAATTGGGCTAACCAGTAGTTGTGGTTTTACCCTACGTGGTCAACAACTGCCAAAATCCGTATTATCACACCTGCACGTGGAACAACCTGCCAGTTACTCTGCGTTGCATGATACCGTCGAACAGTATTTTACCAAGCAAGGCATTCAAGCGGATATTGAAGGTACGGTTACCCATACCATTTCTATCAAACCAGAAGCGGTTGAGAGACGTTTATTATCGGTATTTTCTACCGGTCAAGTGGCTGAATACGAACTAATCTACGCAGTCAAATACGCATTGAATATTGACGATAACCAACCTACTAATTATACGTTTACGCTAATTCGAGAATATCAAGACGATCCCCGTCAAGTACTCGCCAAAACACGTGAGCTGAATTTAGTCCTCAATGAGCTACGCCAAGAGGCCGCTGCAACCATATACCAACGTTTACCTGCGCATCTAGCTCAGTTGCAAGGACGTTAACTATGCAGTTGCGATTAAATCAATTAGCGAATCAGTGTGAAAATGGCCTAGCGCCGTTTGTATTGATATTTGGTGATGAACCGCAACAAACCATCCAAGCATTGGATACAGTGCGTCAATACGCACTAAAAGCGGGATTTGCTGAACGTCAAAGTTTGACTGCGGATGGTGATTTTGATTGGTCAACATTGCTAGATGCAACCCAAACAATGTCATTATTTAGCGACAAACAACTGATTGAATTGCACTTACCGACCGGTAAACCGGGTAAAGAAGGCAGTAAGGCATTATTGAGTATTGCTGAACAACCCTCCCCCGATGTACTAATCGTCATTTACGGACCTCGTGTCGGTAAAGATGTACAAAACACAAAGTGGTTTAAAACCTATCAATCTGCGGGTTGGTTTATTCCTTGTTTTGCACTTGAAGGACGTGACTTAGAAAACTGGGTTGCACAACTGTTGCAACAGATCCCTATTCATACCACGCCTGACTGTATTGCGTTTATAGCCGAAGCCTGTGAAGGCAACATGCTTGCAGCCAAACAAGAAATCGATAAGTTAGGTTTGTTATATGCTGGTGGCACGCTGGATATAACACAATGTAAAGCCGCGGTTGTCGAACAATCGCGTTTTACGGTGTACCAACTCATTGATACTATGCTGGCAGGTGATGCACAGCGTATCGTTAAGTTGTTGTTCCGCCTTGAGAGTGAAGGGCTTGAACCTAACATCATCATTTGGGCATTGATTAAAGAATGGGAAACTTTATATACCATTGATCAACTGCAACGCAACGGTGAACGGGTTAATTGGGCGGCGCTGCGCGTATGGGGCAACAAACAAGGCTTGTATACCAACTTACTCAAGCAGTTTACACCCGAAAAGTTTTCCGCTATACGTGCAGCATTAAAAGAAGCTGACTTTCAGTTTAAAAACACCCAACCAACTCGTCCTTACGTGTTGTTGTGTCATTTATGCCTTCTCTTTACGCCATATGGTTTAGATGAGTTTACCTTGAGCTATGCATAAACCCCTATTGTATTTATTTGGTGGCAGTTTTAACCCACCGCATCGTGGTCACATTGAGCCATTGTTAGCATTGCAACAACAGTACAACGTTGGCACTATTACGTTATTGCCGAATCATATTTCACCACTCAAACTAAACCAACCGCCGGTGTCCAATGCACACCGTTTAGCCATGTTACAGTTATGCACGGCACAATACCCTAGCTTAACCATTAGTGATTATGAGTTAACCCAGTCTGAAACTAGCTTTACGATCAACACACTGATGCATTTTTGTGAGGAATATCGTGTATTTTTTATTATCGGTGAAGATAGTCTGCAGAGCTTAGACAAGTGGTATCGGTATGTTGAAATTATGCAGTTATGCCACATCATTGTACTGCCACGAAATACAGAACAGAGCCGTATAATTGAATTACCCGAAATAATTGTGCAAAATATGGACACATTATCGCATGGGCCGATACCGCATAAAACAAGCTGTATCACCCGCGTTACCTTACCTCGAGTGAATATTTCATCAACTCAATGTAGGTTAGAATTAGCAAACCACGATATAGAAAGTCAATATATTACGCCAAGCGTGTTAAACTATATACGTAGACATCATTTATTTGCAAACTGAGGCAACTTTGGACCACGATAGCTTAAAAAAATTCGTCATTGATAAAATTGAAGACATGAAAGGTAGAGACATCATTGATATTGATGTAGCTGGTAGATCAACTGTTACTGACACTATGTTAGTGTGTTCAGGTAACTCCAAACGACACGTTCGCTCGATTGCCGAAAATGTCGTCATAGAAATGAAACGCGCAGGTTCACCTCCTTTGAGTATTGAAGGACAAGAAACAGGTGAATGGGTATTAGTCGATTTAGGTGACGTTGTATTGCATGTTATGCAAGATGAAACCCGCGATTTTTATCAACTAGAAAAACTCTGGTCTTAATTACCTTAGGTTAGCATAACGATGCGCATCCAAATTATTGCAGTTGGAACTAAAATGCCTGACTGGGTAGAAACCGGATGCGCTCATTTTCTCAAACGATTCCCTTCTGATATGCCCGTCAAATTTACCCAGATCTCTGCAGGTAAACGAGGCAAAAACGCAGACGTCGCTAGAATTTTAGAAAAAGAAGGTGAACTGACTATACAAGCTATCGGTAAACATGACCGTGTCGTCACGCTTGAAGTGTTAGGTAAACCTTGGGACTCCCCTACTTTAGCCAAACAAATAGACAGTTGGAAAATGGACGGACGCGATGTCAGTTTATTAATCGGCGGTCCAGAAGGCTTAGCACCAGCTTGTATTGCGTTAGCTGAACAACGTTGGTCATTATCTCCTTTAACGCTTCCGCACCCATTGGTTCGCATCATTGTGGTTGAGAGCCTTTATCGTGCATGGTCAATTACCCAAAACCATCCTTACCATAGAGAATAGGACACCTCGATAGCATGAACCAACGACGTCAAACTATTCGAGATTTTACTGCGGAATCTAATTTGTTTCTCCGTCGTTGTCTTGTTTCAGTGTGTTTATGTCTAGCACTTATCTTAGTGGTCTTGAGTAACTTGTATTCATTGCAAGTTGACCAATTTGAAGATTATCAAATCCGTGCGGATGGCAATCGTATCAAAGTGATCCCTGTCGCGCCCAATCGCGGTATTATTTATGATCGTAATGGCCTCATCATTGCTGAAAATCGCCCTGTGTTTAATCTTGAAGTCTCGCTTGAACAAGTCGAAGATATTGATCAGGTATTAAGCGAATTACAGCAACTGTTATCGTTAACACCAGCAGATATCGCTCGCTTTGAACGCAATCGAAAACGTCAACGCCGTTTTCATCCCGTGACGCTCATTGCTAATATGGACGAAGATATGATGGCGTTGTTTTCAGCACAACAACATCGTTTTGATGGTGTGGCAGTAGAAGCCAGCTTAGCTCGTTATTATCCTTACGGCAGTGCCTTAACCCATGTACTTGGGTATGTATCCAAAATCAATGCTCGAGATTTGAACTTGATTGCCAGTTGGGGCGCTCAGTCTAACTACGCTGCCAGTAAAAATATTGGTAAGCAAGGAATTGAACGATATTACGAAGAACGCCTGCATGGCAAAGTGGGTTATGCCCACTTAGAGGTCGATAGTAAAGGTAGAACCTTGCGCGTGTTAGAGCAAACCCCGCCGCAACCTGGCGAGGATCTGATCCTCAATATTGATATTGAACTACAACTGTATGTGCAATCATTATTAAGTGATAAAAAAGGCTCTGTGGTCGTGTCTGATCCTACTGACGGTGGGATCTTAGCGATGTATTCTAGCCCCTCTTACGATCCCAATTTATTTGTAAATGGGATCTCGCAAAAAGATTACTCTAAATTAATTGAAAATAATGACCGTCCATTGCTAAACCGAGCGGTACAAGGCCAATACCCCCCTGCCTCATTGATTAAACCCCACTTGGCACTACTCGGTCTAGAGTCGCAAACTATCTCTGAGAAAACCAAGATCCAAGATAAAGGCTACTATCAATTAGAAGGGGTGGAACATGTATGGCGTGATTGGTTGAAGCGAGGACATGGTCGCGTCGATGTGAAACACTCAATAGAAGTTTCTTGCGATACGTTTTTTTATGAACTGGCTTATAAACTCGGTATCGATACGCTACATGAATATATGGCGCAATTTGGTTTTGGCGAACATACCAATATCGATTTATTAGAAGAGTCTGATGGCAATCTACCTAGCCGTGGTTGGAAACGCGCCAAGTTTAATCAGCCTTGGTATATTGGAGACACTATTTCTGTAGGGATAGGTCAAGGATACTGGACCGCTACTCCGGTACAACTAGTTGATTCGGTCAATACGATTATTAATTATGGTGTAAAACATCGTCCCAAAATACTTAAAGCCACTATCCAAGATGATGAAGTAATTGCAGAGGCACTCAACACTGCACAGCCTATCAGAGTGTTACAACAACGGAATTGGGATCTAGTCAAAAAAGCCATGTTTGATACGGTCAATGAACCACGCGGGACTGCGTTTAAAGCATTTCAAAATACCACGTACGCTTCAGCTGGTAAAACCGGCACCGCGCAACTATTTTCAGTTGGGCAAGATGAAGATGTCGATGATTTAATCATTGCTGATTATTTAAAAGATAATGCGATGTACCTCGGCTATGCACCCGCAAACGATCCTAAATTAAGCGTCATTGTTGCTTTAGAAAATGCGGGTGGAGGTGGCTCGAATGCGGCGCCCATTTCGCGTAGTGTCATGGATTATTGGTTAGGAGAAACGCGCTAATGCCAGTTTCAAAAACGGCAATGCAACAATCCGATAGCTTTTTAGCTCGCATTCATATCGATGGCTGGTTACTTGCAGGGTTATTAGTATTAATGACCATTGGCTTGTTTACGATTTACTCCGCCAGTGGACAAGATATGGAGTTGATCAAACGGCAAGTAACCCGATTGGCTATTGCGTTAGTGGCAATGTTTGCACTCGCTCAAGTACCTGTATTGTTTTATCGTAACATATCACCTTTCGTCTATGGCATCGGCATTGTATTGCTCATCGCAGTACTGGCAATAGGAGTGACAGGAAAAGGAGCGCAACGTTGGTTAGATTTAGGCGTATTTCGTTTTCAACCATCTGAGATTTTAAAACTATTTGTCCCTATGACAGTGGCTTGGTATATCAGTAAATATGGTATGCCACCGAGTTTTAAACGATTGATGGTAGCCTTATTAATCGTATTTATTCCTACAATTTTAATTGCGCGTCAACCAGACTTAGGTACATCTCTGTTAATTGCTAGCTCAGGGATATTTGCATTATTTTTGGCTGGTATGAGTTGGCGTATTATCGCTATGTTTGGGGTATTAATTGGCGGTTTCACGCCGATTATGTGGTTATTTTTGATGAAAGCGTATCAAAAGCAACGTGTCACCACTTTTTTAAATCCAGAAAGCGACCCACTTGGTGCAGGCTATCACATTATTCAATCGAAAATTGCGATTGGTTCTGGCGGTATGACAGGAAAAGGATGGTTGCAAGGCTCACAATCACAACTAGAGTTTCTTCCTGAACGTCACACTGACTTTATATTTGCCGTATTTAGTGAAGAATTTGGATTTTTAGGCGTCATTGGTCTGTTATTAGTCTATGGTTTTATTGTCGGACGCGGTTTGATCATCGCATCTAGATGTCAGTTTTTATTTAGTAAATTACTAGCTGGTAGCATTACCCTCACCTTTTTCGTCTATGTATTTGTTAACATGGGCATGGTATCAGGTCTATTGCCGGTTGTAGGTGTGCCTTTACCTTTGGTGAGTTATGGTGGCACTTCAATGGTGACATTAATGGCAGGATTTGGTTTACTAATGGCGATTTCAACCCAAAAAAGAGTAATGTCTCGATGACACAATTACCACGAACTCTATGCTTAGCATTATCGATCTGTGTGTTAGCAGCCTGCGCAACAGCGCCGAAAAGCCGCTATTCAATGCGTGTTGATTCTGCACCAATTACGTTAATATCGGATCATGAACCTAGCATCATTATTCCGCAATATGAACCTTACCGTTTAGCCAATATGCGTCCGTATACGATCCGCGGAATTGACTACCAACCGATATTAAGTGGCAAAGGGATTGTCGAGCAAGGATACGCATCGTGGTATGGGCAAAAATTTCACGGCCACTTAACATCAAATGGTGAAGTATTTGATATGTACGAATTTACGGCTGCGCATAAGACATTGCCACTACCGTCATATGCCCGAGTAACCAATACTAAAAACAACAAGAGTATTATCGTTCGCATCAACGACCGTGGACCTTTTCATCACAACCGTATCTTAGATTTATCGTTTGCTGCAGCAAAAGAGCTAGATTATTTGTCAAGCGGTACCGCACCGATAAAATTAGAAGTTATTCATGTCGATGAAGATAATATGGTAACGGTTGCCAACAACCCGAGTATTCCCCTCGACCAATACTTAGATCCAAGCCCAATTGAACAAAAGACCAATCAGTTATTTATTCAAATTGCAGCATTTAATGATAAAGAAAAAGCAGAATCATTAGCACAAGCTGCAAATGTGATTTACCAGCACCCTGCCACCATAAGTAGTGCTGAAAATAACATTTTTCGTACATTAATCGGTCCGATTGAGAACCGAATCTTGGCTGATGCGCTGCTGCTTGATGTTCGTGGTACAGGCTATGACCAAGCCTTCATCTATTTAAGTGAATAAGTATTGAGTATTTGAAACTTTTTTACTCTTGTATAGTCAAATTTACGCATGAAAATGTTATCATGTTGTCAATTAATTCAGTTTGCCCCAGGTGTTGTATGCAAAAAATTGTTACCTTGTTTTGTTTTCTTTGTTGTTCATTGTTCGCACAGGCGGTAGTGATCATTCCTCCTGCTCCAAGTGTTGCTGCATCAGGTTATATCTTACTTGATGCAAATACCGGAGATGTTATTGCAGAACAAAACGCGGATATGCAACTGGCCCCAGCGTCATTAACTAAAATCATGACGATGTATGTGATCGGTCAAGAATTACAAGCAGGTAATATCGCGCTGGATGATCAAGTGATTATCTCAGAAAATGCATGGGCTAAAAACTTTCCAGATTCATCGAAAATGTTTATTGAAGTAGGCACTCAAGTCAGTGTATCTGATTTAATGCATGGCATTGTCATTCAATCAGGCAATGACGCTTGTGTAGCAATGGCTGAACATATTGCAGGATCTGAAGAAGCGTTTGCTTCAATGATGAACGCTCATGCCGCTAAATTAGGGATGAATTCGAGTCAGTTTATTAACTCTCATGGTTTGCATGATAGTGAACATTTTACCTCTCCACGCGATATGGCATTACTTTCGAGAGCATTGATACTTGATAATCCTGAAGAATATGCCCTTTACAGTGAAAAAGAATTTACTTACAACGGAATTCGTCAATATAACCGCAACAGTCTTTTATGGGACAAAGCGTTAAGTGTTGACGGGATCAAAACCGGTCATACATCCGACGCAGGTTACAGCCTAATCACATCTGCTACGCAAGGTGATATGCGCTTAGTATCGGTTGTTATGGGTACCGATTCAGAACGTGCACGTAAAGTCGAAAACAAAAAGTTATTACGCTATGGCTTTCGTTTCTTTGAATCAGTTGAACCTTATAAAGCCGGACACAGTTTTGTTGCGCACCGAATTTATATGGGAGATCGCAAGACTGTTGATTTAGGAATTACCCAAGATGTGTCGTTGACCATCCCTCGCGGACAAGCGAAAAACCTAAAAGCTAATTTCATTATCGACCGTCAATTACAAGCACCTTTGCAAAAAGGTCAAGTCGTTGGCGTACTTAGCTTGCAAATCGAAAATGAAACCATTGCTGACTATCCACTTGTCGCTTTACAAGATGTCAACGAAGGTGGCATGTTTGATAAAGCCTTAGATTACTTTCGTTTACAATTTAGCGATGACAGCACAAATTAATCCCCGCTAAAACTAGAAAAATAACGGTCTGGGTGTATAATCAGGCCGTTTTTGTTTGTGTTATAATATAAACTTGTTAAGGCAATATATATTTAAACCCAAGCGCATCATTTTTTAACTGAGGTCCAAATCATGGATACACATTTTGACGAGTTGTTAGAGTTCCCGTGTTTTCAAACATTCAAAGTGTTAGGTGTGGCACATCCTGAATTACCCGATACCGTAATCAACAGCTTACAAACGTTAGCACCGGGTGATTATTCTCCGACGGTTAAACCGAGTAAAAAAGGAAATTACCATTCACTATCGATTAGTGTAAAAGTGACTTCCAAAGAACATATGGAAACAATCTACACTGAAATTTCAGCCTTAGAGCTAGTGCGTGTTGTCATTTAATGACTGTGATTGTTAGAGACCTACAGCTCCAACCCTATGAAACAATCTGGCGAGCAATGCACGAGTTTACGGATAATCGTAATGCCGATACTCCAGATGAAATCTGGCTCGTTGAACATGAGCCTGTATATACGCAAGGCCAAGCAGGTAAACCTGAGCATTTATTAAATCCAAATTCAATTCCTGTTGTGCAGGTCGACCGAGGTGGGCAAATTACCTATCACGGACCGGGACAGCAGATGATGTATGTATTGCTCAATATTAAGCGTTTGAAAGTGGGTGTACGGCAGTTAGTGACTGCCCTTGAAGAATGCATTGTTGCACATTTGGCGGCATTTAATATTCCAGCTTACCCAAAAAAAGACGCGCCTGGAGTATATGTTAACGAGCAAAAAATATGTTCTATCGGATTACGGATCCGTAAAGGATGTTCGTTTCATGGGTTAGCATTAAATGTTAATATGGATCTGACACCATTTAATTATATCAACCCTTGCGGTTATGCAGGGTTAGAAATGACGGATAGTGCTCGATTAGGCGGCGCTACAGATTTAGCATCTGTAGGCCCAGATATCGTTGCACATTTTTGCACCTTAATTGGTGCTCAACAAGTAGAGTTTAGAGAAGGTTTTGATGAGTAATTCACGTCCAGAAGCAGGAGTTAAACTCCGCGATGATGAAAAAGTAAAACATATCCCTATCACCATTATTCCTTCTGAAAAAGAAGAGATGTTGCGTAAGCCGGAATGGATTAAAATCAAATTACCGCGTACCACTGAAAAAGTTGAAAAGATTAAGCAAACACTGCGTGAGAATAATTTGCATTCGGTATGCGAAGAAGCAAGCTGCCCCAACCTAGCAGAATGTTTTAACCATGGTACAGCTACGTTTATGATCCTCGGTGATATCTGTACTCGTCGCTGCCCATTTTGTGACGTTGCACATGGTAAGCCATTACCACCTAGTGCCGAAGAGCCTGTAAAATTAGCGACGACGATTGCTAAAATGGATCTTAAATACGTGGTAATTACCTCAGTAGATCGCGATGATTTACGCGATGGTGGTGCTCAGCACTTTGTGGATTGTATCAATGCCATTCGCGAACATAGCCCAAACACCAAGATTGAGGTATTAGTACCTGATTTTCGTGGCAGAATGGACCGTGCGTTAGAGATTTTAAGTACGGGTTTACCTGACGTATTTAATCATAATCTAGAAACGATTCCGCGCCTGTATCGCGAGTGTCGTCCTGGTGCTAATTATCAATGGTCGCTAGATTTATTGAAAAAATTCAAAGCTGCACACCCTCATATCCCGACCAAATCAGGATTAATGATGGGCATGGGGGAAGAAGTTGCAGAGATCCAAGTCGTATTAGATGACTTACGCGCTCACAATGTTGACATGTTAACCTTAGGTCAGTACCTACAACCATCGCGTCACCATTATCCAGTGAAGCGTTATGTCACGCCTGATGAGTTTACACAATTAGGTGATTATGCGAATGAAATTGGCTTCACACATGCAGCATGTGGTCCAATGGTGCGTTCAAGCTACCATGCTGATAAACAAGCAGCAGGTGAAGACGTCGTAGGACAGTTCCAGCCAAGTAAAAAATAAATATCTTTATACATACTGTATATCTCTAGATATAACAAAATCCCTAATGATATTTATTCATTAGGGATTTTTTGTTTTCAGCTTATGATTTTATTTTGAAATTATATAAATAGCGTCGTGTAATTATAAGTAATATCAAATTTCTCATTGGTCTCTGCTATCTCAAAGGTAAACCTCAAATTAATCGCAGCACCATCAGTAAATAACGCGCCAATTGCAAATTCAAATTCTGTGTCAGCAGTAACTGTAGTCCCCTCGGTTAAGACGAAACCAGTTTGTAGATCTTGAAAAAATGCAGTAAAACCTTGTATCGATGCGCCAACACTAATATTAGTAATGGTGTATGCTTGCCCGACACTGATCAGTTTAAAACGGTCAACCACATAAAAATTAGGTGGGTTGGCAGAATTAATACTCGCTGCAATCGTGGCGAGTTGATTATCAAATGGAAAAGGTACATCTTCGTATGCAGGGTTTACGCCCCGACTCACACGCTGCAACTTGATTTGTGGCAGGATAATGTCGATCACGACGGCGTCAACGACACTATCATCTTGACCATCATTAACGGTTAAATTGAGTACATAGCTACCCTCTACATCAGGCGTAAATTGAGGATTGACTATCGCAGCATTGTCTAAGGTCACGGTACTACTAACTGGTATGCTGACAAATGACCATAGATAGGTGATTGCATCATTATCTGCATCAGTACTACTTGCCCCTGACAATGACACTAGCTGTCCGACCAATAAGGATTGATCAGGACCTGCATTAGCCACTGGAACCGAGTTAGCTGTTTGTGCCGTAATCATAACAGTATCAGGACTACTATCGACAGTCCCATCATTGACGATTAATTGTAGAACGTACGACCCATCTACACTAGGGGTAAATAATGGAGAAATCCTATCAGCATCAGCGATTACCACATCACTTGTGGCAGGTTGACTCACCAGAGTCCAACGATACGATAGTATATCGCCATTAGCATCACTACTTCCTGCTCCACTTAAATTGACTGTGCTGCCCGAAAGGACATTTTGATTCGTGCCCGCATTTGCAACCGGCACTGCATTACTTTGAGTCACCGTAACTGTAATCGAATCAGTCGCACTTACCAATGCCCCATCACTTACGACTAAATCAAACATAAAGGTACCAACAGTATCGGCCGTAAAGGTCGGATTTACGATACTAGTATTACTTAATGTTGCTGTACTTGCTGTCGGTGCATCTGTTAGCAGCCACGTATAAGAAATCATATCACCATTTGGATCACTACTCAGCGAACCGTCAAGGGTAATCAATAAGCCATCAACGGTATTTTGATCGACTCCAGCATTGGCATTTGGCGCAAGATTCACGACACTCGCAGTAACCGTCACTTGGTCAACAGGGCTATTTACAGTCCCATCATTTACAACTAGGCCAAATATATAATCGCCTGATACATCAGCCGTAAAAGTAGGATTAACGATAGAGTTACCAGACAAAGTAACATTGGAATTAACAGGGGAATCGAGAATGATCCAAGAATAGTTTAACACATCGCCATCGGCATCACTGCTGCTGGCGCCTGATAAGGTTACTATCTGTGAAGTATTAACGCTTTGATTAATACCAGCATCGGCTACGGGCGCTGAATTGGACGGTGTGACAGTTCCACCAGGTTGAGTGGTCGGCCCACCGCCGCCACCGCCGCCACCGCCGCCACAAGCTGAAATTACTAGCAATAAACACACTGCAACAGTACATTTTATCTGTTTGTTAACTCTCATATTCTATCCTTGAAATACCATACAAAGGTAACGTCTTCGCTCACTTTGCTTACAGTGCTATAATTTAATTTGTATCGGTAAATATTAAAAAACATTGAATTTTAAGATTATTTTACACAATTAAATTAAAGAAGGTATTTCAGATAGTTGTAGTTATACGGCTAAAAATGTTTATTTTGATGGAATCAAATGAAACTTGGTTTGTCTTCCATTGAGATATGAAACTGTCTTCCCATCAAAAATAGCATTCTCTTCGAGCATGATCCGCACTTCCTTACCCCAAGGCTCAATAAACTTTGCAGCATTTAACTCTATTGAATAAACAGTATCAGCATGTAACGGATAATCACCCTGGATAGGCACACCACCTTGCGAATCCCACATTCCTAAGGTGGTTCCAGCCGCATGCCCGTGATAACCAAGAGGGTGCGTATAAATTGATGGCTTGATACCTTCTTTAATTGCCTGTGCACGGGCTTGACGCAGTATGGCGTTCCCAGTTTTACCCACCTCAAACAACGAGGTAAAAATATCTTGTAAGCGATTGGCATCTGCTAATGCCGCTTGTAAATACTCTGGCGCATCTGTTTCGTCATCTTTTAATACATAGGCATGTTGCTGCTGATCAGTATTGAGACGTAAATACGTAATACCAAAATCTAAATGGACTAGATCACCTGCAAGTATGGTGTTATCCGGTTTAACATTGGTAAATGCATCAATGTGATTAAATGCATCGGTCGAGGCGCGTTGGATAGAAACGCTTGGATGAAACCAGTTTTGTAAGCCTAACCCTGTCGATTTGTCACGTAACCACCATACAACATCATCGGTTGTCGTCTTACCCGGAGTGATAACTTTTTGACTGTATACTTCTTTGATGATGCGATGCCCCATCGCCACTATCTCAGGGTAAATAGCTAACTCCATTTGTGTTCGAGTTTCTAACCAAGCTAAAGCTAGCGACTCACTCGACATCACATGCCCCTGTAAACGCAGAGGCAACACACCAATAAAATCCTCGAATTCTGTAGCTGTTAGTCCATCAGCAAGGGCAAAATGAGCAGACTTATTCACCGCAATAGTTTTCGGTTGTTTCGCCTCAATCAACTCTACTAAACGTTGCCATTGAGATGGCTGGGCTTCTTTATCCCAAGTTTTTTGAAATAACGTATCAACTTGATAGCGCGCAACAGCAAATCGTTCAATCGGTTTGCCTTCGCCTGGGTTAAATAACACTAAAATTGTTCGGCGACGCGCTGATAGCCAAGTTGAAGGCAACATCGTTTTTAATATAGGATCTTCATTATATTCGCGGGAAATCAAGATCCACATATCAATGCCCTCTCGCGACATAAGCTGTGGCAATGTGCTGTTTAACTTATCTTCAAGCATCGCATTGATCTTTTCAGCTCGGGCTTTCATCGGTAGTATTTCGTTGCGAGATAAAGGAGTGAGAGCGTCAATATTTAACGCTTGAATAAAGCTTAATCCCGACTGCTCTTGGGCTTGTAGCTGTTGTGATGTTACCCATCCAGCCAGTATTAAAGTAATTAATGCCAAAATCCGCATACTATTTTTTTTACTCGTTAAAAATCGATGCCCACCAATTTGCAACAGACTAAGATGATATTCAACCAAAATTTGCTACAATCGGCTCGTATTTTACAATAATGATAATAATAATGACTAATATCACGATCAATACCCTTAATCATGGCACGACCTCAACATCAAACGAGACAAATCCGCAGTTACGTAAACATATTTATGTGGCTTATACCGGCGGAACTATCGGGATGCGCCCATCTGAAAATGGGTATATTCCAGTATCTGGTTTCTTGGGTGAAACATTACAAGGGATGCCCGAGTTTCATCGTGCAGAGATGCCAGAGTTTACCTTACATGAATATGAGACATTGCTCGACTCTTCAGATATGCAACCAAGTGACTGGCAAATGATTGCCCAAGATATTAAAGATAATTATCACGCTTATGATGGCTTTATAATTTTGCATGGAACCGATACGATGGCATATACGGCTTCAGCATTATCGTTTATGTTTGCCGGATTAACTAAACCTATCATAGTCACCGGATCGCAAATTCCACTCGCGCAACTGCGCTCTGATGGCCAAGAAAACCTACTGAATGCATTGTACCTAGCTGCCAATTATCCAATTGCTGAGGTAACATTATTTTTTAATAATCAGCTCTTCAGAGGTAATCGGTCGCGTAAGGTCAATGCTGATGGGTTTAACGCCTTTGCTTCTCCTAACTACCCTGTATTGATTGAAGCGGGAATTAATATTCAAGTTAATACAACTGAGAATTTGGTCAATCACGATAAGTCTAAAGAACCTAGTCCCACTGACATAATATTACACAATATTGATGCTCAACCAGTTGGCTTGGTCAGTTTATACCCAGGTATTAGTGTCGACATTATTAATAACTTGCTACGCCAACCGGTCAAAGCGCTCATTCTGTTGAGCTATGGCGTCGGCAATGCGCCACAAAATGAAGCAATGCTCAGTGCATTTGCCGAAGCAAAAGACCGCGACATTATTATCTTGAACTGTACTCAGTGTTTATCGGGAAAAGTGAACATGGATGGCTATGCCAATGGTAAGCGCTTAGCAGATGTTGGGGTGTTATCAGGCTATGATATGACAGTCGAAGCTGCGTTAACCAAACTACACTTTGTATTATCACAAACGGACGACTACGCTGAACGCGTCGCCCTTTTAGGACAAGATCTCAGAGGTGAAGTTAGTCTGAAAGTTTGACCTGAGCAATAGGTGCTTGGCCAGCTTGTCGTAACTCGTTACGTAATTCTGATTTTGATTTATGTACCATTTCACCATCCGCGCCTATAGTCATGTGTTCATTCGAACGTTCTACTTTCGCTTGATATAACATGACCATTTGCAATGAGTTGGCTTTTTGTTCTTCTGTTAGCGCAGCACCATTAGGCCATTTTCCGGTTTCCACAGCTTGTTTTAGATTAGTAAACACTTCTGGCGTCATCGCGTTTACAAGTTGCTCTACATTCATTGCACTTTACTCTTCTAAATTAATCATTAATTGAACATTTTATTACGCTTAGTCAACAAGATACGTACCCGATTGATGATATACCACACAAAACCAATGACACATACCAACATTGCAATACTGTGCTGAGTGCTACCTACTTCAGGAAAGCCCCAATACATAAAACCAAACCCAGTAATAAAGACTAATACCGCAATAAATGATTGTGTTTGCAGTGATTGATGACGCATGTATTGAGCCAATTTCTTTTTACGTAAAATCGATTCTGCATCATCTGCTGAAACCTTAAAACCACAATGATTACACTCATCCGCTTTATCTGAAATTTTCTTTTTGCACGCCGGGCAATCTGTCAACATCGAAGTACTTTCCTATATTTATTAATCTTTCTTATTTTTTGTTCAGGTATAAAAAAACCTAGCAAGGCAAGCCTCACTAGGTTGATATATTACACGAAACTTAGTACAAAATTAATCTTTAACTTTGTTCCAGTATTCATTCATTGTGTCTTTCATCTCTTTGCGTAACATCATAATGCCAAACAGGTTAGGTAAGGTCATCACAACTATCGACACTGCCGACAATGCCCAAACCAAGGTCGTATCCGAAAATGCCGCCCAGAAAAAGCCCGCGACATAAATTACTCGATATGGCATAACTGACTTAGGCCCCAACAAATACGTCATGGCACGGTCACCATAATAAGACCAAGCAATGGCGGTTGAGAAAGCAAATAAGAGTAAGCCTACCGACACGATATACTGACCGAAATCACCAAAATAACCACGAGTAAATGCGATGGTCGTCAACTTAGCCGAGTGCACTAATGACATTCCCGAAACCACTAAATTATCTTTTTGTGGCACACCGTTGATAACTTCAAAACGTCCAGTAAATAAGTCTTCTTCAGAACCTACACTGTAAGTCACATTTTCAGCAATTGAACGCGCATTCATTAGAGTGAAATCGCTATTGTTTTGCGCTTTACCGCCAACAATCGTTACCACACCATTATAATTTTCGACGGTACTGCCATCAACATTATTGATTAGCTTATACAGATTGCTTAAATCTTCTTCTTTTTTATCCGAATATTCACCAGCTAAAAACACCATATCCGATGCATCGAACACGTTTTGATGTTTTTCTTTCCATACACCAGAAGACAAAATCACTAAACCGGTAATGGTACAGATGATAATCGTATCGATGAAAGGCTCAAGGATCGATACCATACCTTCAGAAGCAGACTCTTTGGTTTTTGCAGCAGCATGCGCAATTGGAGCTGAACCTTGACCCGCTTCATTCGAAAACAAGCCTCGGTTTACACCACGGTTAAACGCATACGCTAAGGTTGCACCTAAGAAACCACCGGCAGCCGCAGAGCCAGTAAAGGCATCAGAAATGACTGAGGCAAATGCAGGTCCAATGTTTTCTATATTGGCAAAAATTACCGCTAGGGCGCCAACGATGTAAATTAATGCCATCACTGGCACAATTGTCGATGTCACTGATGCAATACGATGGATACCACCAATAATTACTAGACCGAGTAAGATTGCTAACACACCACCTACAAGCATAGGATCAAAACCAAAAGTGGCTTCAATCGACGTGGCAATCCCATTTGATTGTGGTAAATTACCAGTACCGAATGAGCTGATTACTGTTGCAATTGCAAAGGCAACCGCTAACCACTTCATATTTAAACGCTTATCCATATAGTACATCGGGCCACCGGACATAGTACCATCTTCGGTTTGTTCACGGTATTTATGAGATAAGGTTACTTCGACAAACTTAGTTGTCATCCCTAAAAATGCTGTCGCCCACATCCAAAATAGTGCCGCCGGACCGCCTAAGAATATAGCAAATGCCACACCTGAAATATTACCGGTACCAACCGTACCCGATAAGGCTGTGGTCAATGCTTTAAAATGTGAGGTATCACCTGGATCATCGGCTTTGTCATACTTACCCGTCACCACTAACCAAGCATGTTTAAAAAATCGTATTTGTGGGAATTTTAAGTATATTGTAAAAAATAAACCGACCCCAAGTAGCACATAAGGAAACCAAAAAGCGCCCCCTAAAAAGCTATCGAGTGTTTGTAGTACGTTATATAGTGCATCCACTTTGTATCTTCCTTTTGTTGTTTTTATTGTTGTTTTTATATTGGTTTTATTTTGATTTCTATTCTGTCTCGTTTAACTGATTGATTACCGCACGAATTGGGATCAATAAATCTTCGCCCAACTGAGCACAGCGAGGCACAGACCAACCAAAAGCCGCATCAGGTAAATCCGCGTTATCTTTAAACGGCATCTCTAAGGTATAAGACATACAATTAAATTGATGCGCAACGGCATTAGAAGCAACCGTCAAATTTGCTTCACCGGGTTTGTCTTTAGGATAACCATATACGTCTTGAAACTCAGGTGTTGCATTTAATAACGCTTGTTTAAAGGTGTTTTCTAAACCAGCCATGCGCTCATCGTAATTTGGCACGCCTTCAGAGCCAGCGACAAAGTTATAGGGTAACGCTTCATCGCCATGAATATCTAGATACATATCGACGCCAGTTTCCCGCATTTTATTTAACACATGATACACTTCAGGACTGGTTTGTAATGACGGAGATTGCCATTCACGGTTGAGATTGACGCCAACCGCATTGGTGCGTAAATGACCGCGAACAGAGCCGTCAGGGTTCATGTTCGGCACAATATAAAACACAGCATGGTTTAATAAATCACGAGACAAGCCATCATTTTCATCTAACAAACGTTCAATGAGCCCTTCTACACACCACGAAGCCATACTTTCGCCTGGATGCTGACGAGCCGTCACCCATATATTGTGTTTAGGCTCTTCGCTATGTGGGTCGCCAATCACCAGCATAGACACATCGCGCCCATCAACGGTTTCACCAAGTAGTACCTGCTGGCAATCAAATGACGTTTGCGCTGATGCTAAAAGATTAAGATAACGGTCGTAGCTGTATGGAATAAAATAAGCAAAATACATGACTTCATATTCTGGAGTCACATCAATGGTTAATTCATCGCCGTCAAATTGACTATCGACACGGAACCATTCATCACGATCATAACTGGCTAGAGCTTGATACCCTTCCCACCCCTTAGGGTAAGCTGATTTAGCGAGATCTTCGATAATAATAGTATGATTAACCATAGCTTGGGTATGTAAGCGAAAATGGAACCATTGATAAAAATTAGATTGGTTGTCACAGTTGATGCGTAAGCGTATTGCATCGGGAGAATCAGCAGAGACGACGTAGATATTACCACTGTCGAATTTAGCATTGATTTGCATGGAATCGCACCTTGTTATTTTTCTTTTTGGTAATTTACCAATTAGTTGTGAAAAATACTAGGTGTGAGGTAAGTTATTTATTCAAATGCAGTGCGCAATTTAAGACCCAAAGACGTGGTGTAGCCAACAGAGCGGCCAACGACACTGCCATCTGGTTGCAAAATGTAAATACTAGGAAACGCTGTTACTTTAAAATCTAGCATTGTTTGTCGATTGCCTATTAACACATCACCTTTAACCCCCACTTCATCTACAAATTGAGATAATGCTTCGACATTCTGATAATCCACACCAATACGTACAACATTCACTTTGTCCGGATCAAGGCTATCTAGGTTATTGATACTTATCCGGCAAATAGAACACCAAGGTGCAAATATATAGACCAGTGTTGGTTTATTCTCAGCTAATAACATCCGCGTAGTACCCGAAGTGGTGCCCGAACTAGCTCCCTGTGTAGTACTTTGTAACGTAACAAACTGCGTATCAGGTATTACCACAGAACCATCACTTGGTAGCATATTGCGTTGTTGAAAGGCAAATACCGCGCCAACCACAAGACAAACTATTACGATTTCAAAGGCATAGCCGCGCCATGTTTTAGCTTTGCTAGGCGTAACAGCAGGATCGCTAGATGGAGATTGCTGGATAGACATAATATTTCCTAAATTCGGTGATGGTATCCTACAGTAAGACCTGAGTTTAGGGGAAATAATTGCATAAAAAAGCCCGATTAAGTGTGGCCGCTAAATTGGCTGCACTTAGGCTCGAGCTTTTTATCATTACTTTAAGTTGTCATTACTCTGCGGTAATTTATATGACGTAGGGTACAGAATTAGAGTAATGCTATTTGGGTAGAGTTGGTGAAGTGATCCCAGCCATATCGCGCACTACTCGCATAACTTGACAGCTATAACCAAACTCGTTGTCATACCATACATATAAGTTAACTCGATTCTCAGCAACGATGGTCGCCGTAGAATCAACAATAGATGTTGCTCTCGCGCCAACTAAATCACTTGATACAATTTCGGTCGACTGTGTGAAATCAATTTGATGTTGTAAATCAGAAAACAAAGACGCGTATTGTAAAAAGTCATTCACCTCATCTTTAGTCGTGTTTGTTGCTAAATTTAAACTCAATATTGCCATCGACACATTCGGTGTAGGCACACGGATCGCATTACCTGTTAGCTTACCCGCTAATTTAGGAAATGCTTTAGCTACAGCGGTAGCAGCGCCGGTTTCACTTAATACCATGTTCAGTGGTGCACTTCGCCCACGACGCTCGCCTTTATGGAAATTATCAATCAGGTTTTGATCATTCGTGTAAGAATGCACTGTCTCAACATGTCCATTAACAATACCAAACTTTTCATCAAGCGCTTTTAGCACTGGCGTAATCGCGTTGGTGGTACAGCTAGCTGCCGACATAATCAAATCAGAATCTAAAATATCGCTATGATTCACACCGTGAACAATGTTTTTGATATCGCCTTTACCCGGTGCAGTAAGTAATACTTTTTTCGCACCTTTTGATTGTAAATGCATACCTAACCCATCACGATCACGCCACATTCCGGTGTTATCAACGACTATCGCATTATTAATGCCATATTGAGTGTAATCTACTTCTTGTGGACCGTTAGCATATATGACTTGGATGAATGACCCATTGGCTAATAATGCTTTGCGCTCTTTATCCACCGTGATACTGCCATTAAAAGGACCGTGCACAGAATCACGACGCAATAAGCTGGCACGTTTTTCTAAATCACCGTCACTACCACCGCGTACAACAATAGCACGTAAACGCAACTTATTATTTGTACCTTGACGTTCAATCAATAATCTCGCTAATAAGCGACCAATTCGCCCGAAACCGTATAACACGACATCTTGAGGTTCCTGCTCATCACCTTGATTAACAATATCTAACAGCTCTTGGTTTAAGAACTTACTTAAATCGGTTTGCTCTTTACCCCGTCCATAGTTAAATTCCCAAGCTAATTTCCCGACATCTATCTGTGCTGGTGCAAGCTGCATTACAGATAATGATTCAACAATAGGGAACGATTCACGTAAACGTAGTTTTTGACCTTCGTGTAAGCGCACTGAACGGTGGGCTTTAATCACATCAATCGCACTCGCATTTAATAACGAGCGACCATAAACTGATATTTCTATCGCTCGATTTCGATAAAGTTTACCAATTAGCGGCAACATCGTTTCGGCGTATTCCTGACGCTCCTGCCAACTATTTTGCAGATCCTGTTCAACTTTCTGATTCATTGTCCACCCTTAAATGACTCTTAATATATTAATCAAGCATGCATCAATGCATCGCTTGTCGGTATAATTCTCGGGTAGTGTAAACGTGTAAAGACATAATGCCAAACTGTTGATTTATTACAGGATTTGTTATTTTTCGCAGATAAAAAAGCGGTCTTTATGTAGGATTACAACATGCTTCAAAGTTTTATACCATTACTTGGGACAAAACTCGTTTCGACATGCTTGATATAGAAACTAGATTACAAAAATACCTCATAATCTAATACTAAAAACGCATGAAAATTGTCTTAATAATTCATATTAATGATGTGAATGAGGGTATTTTGCTTAATTTCCTGCGCTTTTACCTTAACAATTATCGTCACTATCAGGAGTAAAACCCAAGGAAACAGAGTTAACACAGTAACGTTGTCCGGTTGGTGCAGGGCCATCGTTAAAGACGTGACCAAGATGAGCGTTACATTGTTTACAAACAATTTCAGTACGGCTCATACCGTGGCTATTGTCTTGCCTAAAACTCACATTTTGTTCTGCGCTTTGTTCATAAAAGGATGGCCAACCACAACCTGCATCAAATTTATGTGCCTGAGTAAACAATGGCGCATCACAACAAACACAATGATAGTGCCCTTGCTCCCAATGGTCATTATACTCACCAGTAAAAGGTCGTTCTGTGCCTTTTTCTTGCGTAACATAATAGGCATCAGCAGAGAGTGTTGCGCGTAGTTGATCTTTTGTTAGTTGCATGCTTAATTACCTCTATGAATTTGTGGTTCGGTCTACTTTAAATAAGACAACAGAACGATTTGAGATCACAAATTCAGGTTTAGGTATGTAATTACCGGTAGGTCTAAACTCCGACATGCGAGTATCTAGGAGTACTTCCCAACGCGCCCCTTTAGGTAATGACGGTAACACGAAATTCTCATCGCTAGCACTCGCATTAATACATAATAACCAGTGCTCACTTTCTGCAGCCTCGTTTGTGCTAGCTACGTTAGCTGCGTTGGAAGAACTAGCTGCTTCAATCATCTCAACAGCAAAGCCTTGCACATCTGGATGCTCCCAGTCACTGTCGCCTTTTTCACTGCCATCAATTTTGTACCAATTAACTTGTGCAACATTACTTTGTAAAAAATAACTGTCATCGCCCAGTTGTGCATCCGTCAAAATCCGGCTATTGCGTTTGATCGCAATACAGTACTGACAAAATGATAAGAAATCTTGCTTAGTTTTAACTAAATGCCAGTCAAGATAGTTCAGCTCATTATCTTGACAATAAGCGTTATTGTTACCCATTTGGGTTTTACTTAACTCATCCCCAGATAAAAAATGAGGGGTGCCTTGAGCAAAAATCATCGATGCAATTAAATTGCGTTTTTGACGTTCACGCAAACTTAAAATCACCACATCATCGGTATCACCTTCAACGCCATAATTGTAACTTAAGTTATGATTATGCCCGTCGCGATTGTCTTCCAGATTCGCATCATTATGCTTGTCGTTGTAACTCACAATATCATGTAAGGTAAAGCCATCGTGATACGTAATAGGGTTGACTGAGGTGTGAATGCTACGCTGTCCTTTATGAAAAATGTCTCGGGAACCAAACATTCGTGTCGCAAACGTACCGGTAATACCTTTATCTCCACGCCAAAAAGCCCGTGCAGTATCTCGATATTGATCATTCACTTCTGCATAACGCTCTGGGAATTGACCAAGCTGATAGCCGTAATCACCTAAATCCCAAGGTTCCGCAAGCATGTAGCAATCGCGCAGAATCGGATCTTGCTCAACCGCTTTGAAAAAAGCAGCTTGTTTAGAATACGCATGCGGCTCACGCCCTAACCCCGTTGCCAAATCAAAGCGAAATCCATCCACCCCATAAATCAACACCCAATGGCGCATCGCCTCTAACACTAAGGTTAAAATAAATGGACTGTCTAGATTAAGGCTGTTACCACAACCACTATAGTTTGCATAATGGTTGTCTTTGCCTACTAGCGTATAAGCTTCATTTTCACACATTGCACGTAAATTGATAATCGGACCATCTTGACCTGATTCGGCGGTATGATTAAATACCACATCAAGAATCACTTCAAAGCCCGCTTTGTGATATTCCTGCACCAAGGCTTGCATTTCTGCGTGTGCATCAGCCAATGCATATCTAGGCTCAGGAGCGAGTAATGATGCGGGATTATAGCCCCAATAATTGGTCAAACCTTTATCCGAGATAAACGGCTCCGGCATAAATGCAGTGACAGGCATTAACTGGATCGTCGTTACACCCAGTTTTTGTAAATGTTCAAGGATCGCAGGATGAGCTGCACCTACATACGTACCTTGTTCTTTTTCGGGTACATCAGGGTGGCGCATAGACATGCTTTTAACATGCATTTCATAAATCACCCGATGTGCAGGGTCGATTTTTTTAGCGATAGGGATACGCTGCAGATCTTGACGCGTGATTTTCGTTTTAGGGTAAAACAAATGAGGTTCATTGGCATATCGCTGCGCATCCCAATGCCAAGCTGAGGTAAGTTCGCGGCTAAATGGGTCTGAGAAAAATTGCAACCGAGTATGTGGTAACTCTTCCCCTTCTACCAACTCGGCAAGTTTAGTCACATACAAATAACAAAATCCATCGACATTTATAGAGAGTGTGTCATACCACACATTGCCCTCTCGATAACGCATTTCATGTTCATACATCAACTCCATCGTGTCAGGGTGATATATATAAATATGGCAATTCGTTAATTGCGGTCCGTAAACCGCAAAATTAATATCATGTGGTAAATAACTGCAACCATAGGGATACGGTTTTGCTCGGGTTAACATAACACCTCTATATAAGCAATAAATCGACAATAAATGTGGTTAGTCCTGTTTGATCCAGAACATTGTAGACAATGGAGGTAATGTTAGTTCAATACTGTAGTCTTTGCCATGACTAGGCATGTTTTGTGCCTCTAATTGCCTTTCTTGCATGTAACCACTGCCGCCAAACTCAGTATCATCAGTATTGAGTAATACACTATACGCCCCCTGCTCTAACCCAATACGAACTTGGTCGACAGGCATAGGCGTGAAATTACATAACACATAAATAGTTTGTTGAGTGTGTGGATCGTGGCGCAAAAAAGATAAAATAGAACGCTCAGCATCATCATAAGTCAACCATGAAAAGCCAGTATGTTCGTGATCACAAGCGTGCAGAGCTGGATATTGCTTATAAAGCGCATTTAATGTTTGATATAAATGCTGTACTTGTTGATGCTTACTATGTTGCAACAAGCCCCAATCAAGTTCACCATCATGATCCCACTCTTCAAACTGGGCAAATTCATTACCCATAAAGTTGAGCTTTTTACCTGGATGGCCATACATAAATGCAGCATAAGTTCGTAAATTTGCCGCTTGTTGCCATTCATCGCCTGGCATTTTACCAAGCAAGGAACCTTTCCCATACACCACTTCGTCATGAGAAATAGGCAAGACAAAATTTTCATCAAACGCATACATCATACTAAAGGTAATATCATTATGGTGATAACGACGGTAAGCGGGATCTTTGGCAATATAGTGTAACGAATCGTGCATCCAGCCCATATTCCATTTAAAACCAAAGCCTAAACCATCCATATCTACTGGTCGTGATACCCGGGCAAATGATGTCGATTCTTCTGCAATCGTTACCACATTAGGATGTGCAGCATAGACCGCTTGATTGACCCAACGCAACAATGAAATCGCTTCATAATTATGGTTACCACCATCTACATTGGGGATCCATTCGCCATCATTACGCGAATAATCTAGGTATAACATCGACGCCACCGCATCAACACGTAAGCCATCAATGTGAAATTTATCACACCAGAACAACGCATTTGCGACTAAAAATTGCCTAACTTCGGATTTACCAAAATCATAAATACACGAGTTCCAATCTGGATGCCAACCTTTACGAGGATCTTCGTATTCATAAACACAGGTACCGTCAAAACGCGCTAAGCCATGCCCATCTTCAGGGAAATGTGCAGGTACCCAATCAATAATCACACCAATGTTAGCTTGATGACAGGCATTCACGAAATATTTAAAATCATCGACCGAACCAAAACGACTAGTCGGAGCAAATAAGCCTACGGGTTGATATCCCCATGAGCCATCAAATGGATATTCAGAAATCGGCATCAATTCAATATGTGTGTAACCCATCTCAACAACGTACTGAACTAGATCAACGGCGAGTTCACGGTAACTCAAATAACGGCGGCTATCATGCGGACGCTTCCAAGATGCCAATTGCACCTCATAAATACTCATAGGTTGATGGTACGGGTCGTGATTTTTTCGATTCATCCATGCGCTATCGCTCCACTCAAACGCATTATGATCGATAACTTTGGAAGCATGTGACGGATATTGTTCGGCACTGAAGCCAACGGGGTCCGCTTTGTGTGGCAGACTATGCCCATGTTGATCTTTAATCGCGTATTTGTATTTGTCACCTATGGATGCTTGTGGAATGACTAGCACCCAATAGCCCATATCGGTTTTTTGCATTTGGTGTGACAAATCATTCCATAAATTAAATTCTGCAACAACACTCACAGACTGAGCATTAGGGGCAAACACAGCAAAACGCACGGCACTGATTTGTTCGCCATTATCTAAGGTTAACGTAATTGGCTGGGCGCCTAGTTGTTCATAGACATTTTGTGGCAGGTGATCGACAAAATGCACCGCGTGATAGGCTTCTTCTTTAAATGCATACGGATCGTATACTTGATATTGTGTATCTTGCGTGGTCACATTAAGTGAATACTGCGACACACTGAGCTTGCTTTGCCCTTCAAAAATACCATCTGCAATCTGTTGGCATTGAGTTAATACGCTCCCGTCCAAAGCGATAACATCAATAGCTATCGCTCCAGGCAAACAAAAACGAAAGAAAGTCCCATCGGCATGCACAAACGCACCCAAATCAGTAAAGGGATGAGATGCGTTTGCGGTGTGTAAATGCGTTAAATCTGCCATGAAAAACTAAAATCCTTGTTTCTGTTGTGTGTGAATTTTTATGCCGAAGCATTGCGTCGAGCAGCATCTATTTTTTGTGCTAACTCTATAATCTCTGGTTTACCGAATATATCTTCAAGGTTACGAGATAATTTACGCTTCCAATTCGGGTATTCTTTAAATGTACCAGGAATATTTACGGGTTTATCCATTTGTAACCAATCTTCTAATTGCAGTGATAATAATGCACTTGAACCAGTTGCCATATGGGTTTGCATGCCATAGTTTAACTCTTGAGTCATACCGACATGCTCTACATGATGTGAAACATTATGCGATATAGCACCGTGTCCATGCAACGTATTTAAAATTTGTTGTTTATTATCATGACGCGAAGCATATAAAGGTTGCAAGATTTCTTCTGTTGGATAGAGACCGAGTTCTTTACCTAACTCCAAATCATTACAATGCCAATACCCAATCAAAGTAGGAAAATCATGAATAGTTAACGTCGACATCGACTGCACGGGATAATGACTAGGTGAATAAAACCCTCCATCTTTTGCTTGTTCAAAAAAGAACACGCGATAAGAATAAACACCATTGTCTGCTAATTTTTCACGTATTTCTTCTGGAACCGTACCTAAATCTTCACCGATGATCAGTGTTTGATTACGATGTGACTCCAAGGCTAAAATACCTAATAAGTCATCAACCGGATAATATACATAGCCACCTTTATCGGCAGAATCACCTTTAGTAACCCACCATAAGCGTAACAGTGCCATTGCATGATCAATTCGCAATGCACCTGAATCGCGCATATTAGAGGCAAATAGATCGACAATCGGCTGATAGGCTTGCTCGTATAATTTTTGTGGGTTCATTGGAGGTAAACCCCAATTTTGTCCTAACGGACCTAAAATATCAGGTGGCGCGCCAACAGACGCTGATGTGACATATAAATCCTTCGCTCCCCAAATTTCTGCACTGCCCTCACTCACTCCTACCGCTAAATCTCGATATAAACCGATAATCATTTGGCGATCACGAGCAGCTTGACTTGCTTGAGCAAATTGTTGCGCCGCAAGAAATTGCAAGAAACCATAAAAACGCACTGCATCGCTATTCTCTGCTGCGAATTTTTCTACGGCAGGCGCATCTGCATCTTGGAACTGCTCTGGAAATACCGGCCAGCCCCAACACTCTAGTTGTTGAGCTTGTAAATGAGCTTGTAACGCGTCATAACGGGTAAGCGTTTCTAAACTTTTACCTCCCTCAGCAATAAACGCATCAAGCTGGGTTTGTAACTCAACATTATTTTTGTTTGCAGCATACAGTGCATGTAAAACAGGCATTTTCAACGAGGCAACTGCATCATAATCAATATATTCAATCGCACGAGTATGAGCGAGTTTATGTGTAAACTTAGGATCATTGACCAATGCTTGAATGCTTGGTGTGTCATAGCCTGGTACACTCGTCACATCAATATATAAGTGATTGAGCCATTTACGCGACGAAGGTGAATACGGTGAACAGGCATCAGGTTCATTCGGATATAACGCATGGATTGGATTCAAACCAACAAAATCAGCGCCTTGGTCAGCAGCTTTATGAATCAATTGGGTTAAATCACTGAAATCCCCCATACCCCAGTTGTTTTCACTGCGGACACAATATAATTGAATGCTTAAACCCCAGATTTTCTTACCCTGAGCAATAGAGTCAGGTGTATAACATGCTTTGGGAGCTTGTATAATTCGACTTTGGCCAATGACATCATCCTCGTCCATCACTAAGGTGAGTGAATGATAGCCATGTGGTATATCGATGGATAATTGCACAATATATTCTTGAAATTCAGCGCCAGCAACATCCGTTACATTTACTAATTCGTGGTCAACTAATTGTGTGGAAAACGCATGGCTCTCACCTGACTCAAACGTCACTATGAACTTGACAGGTTCAGTCACCAGTTCAATCGGTAAGCGCACAGCAAATGCTAAATCATCACCATCACGAAACACCTGTACAGGATTTAACGGTGTCATCCACACGTCGTCAATTTCCTGCGTTAACTGCTGCTCTAAGTGACTGAGATTATTAACATCATAACCCATAACCTCTAATAGCTTCTCTTTAGTGCCGGGATGAACTGTGGTTGGTTTTCCGTACGCATCCACAAAATCGCATTCTATTCCACGTAGTTGAACCAAGGTATCAATAATTGAAGGGGTCATTCACTAATCCATTCTATAAAAAAATTGCATCACACATTATTCATGATTATGACACAAGGGCTAATTGAATACGTTTGCAAAAGGAAAATACACAAAATTCCTTGTAATAAAACTACATTATTATTGCAAATATCAGACTAAAAGCCTATTATTATGAAAGTTTATTTCATTAACGAGGTCACATATGACGATTAAAGTTGGAATCAATGGATTTGGACGCATTGGGCGTTTAGTAATGCGTGCTGCATTAGAACGAGACAATATTGATGTAGTAGCGATCAATGATTTGTTAGACTTAGATTACATTGCTTACATGTTCAAATATGATTCTACTCATGGTCGTTATCCTGGTAGCGTTGAAGTAGTTGAAGGTGGTTTACAAATCGATGGTAAGTTTATCCGTGTTACTAACGAACGTAACCCTGAAGCACTCGCTTGGGATGCAGTTGGTACTGATGTTGTCGTAGAAGCAACTGGTTTATTCTTAACTGAAGAAACGGCTCAACAACACATTACTGCAGGTGCCAAGAAAGTAGTATTATCTGCACCTTCTAAAGATCATACGCCAATGTTTGTTATGGGTGTTAACCATGATGAGTACGCAGGACAAACGATTGTATCAAATGCATCTTGTACTACTAACTGCCTAGCGCCGTTAGCGAAAGTTATTAACGATAACTTTGGTATTAAAGAAGGTTTGATGACGACTGTGCACGCAACAACAGCGACACAAAAAACCGTTGATGGCCCATCGGCTAAAGATTGGCGTGGCGGTCGTGGTGCTGGTCAGAATATCATTCCATCATCAACGGGTGCGGCTAAGGCTGTAGGTAAAGTTATTCCTGAATTGAATGGTAAGTTAACTGGTATGGCTTTCCGTGTTCCAACTCCAGATGTATCTGTTGTTGATTTGACGGTAACGTTAAAGACACCTGCAAGCTATGAGCAAATCTGTGCGACTATCAAAGAAGCATCAGAAACGTACATGAAAGGCATTATGGATTACACCGAAGACGCGGTTGTATCTAATGACTTTATCGGTGACAAGCACACATCAATCTTTGATGCGTCAGCGGGTATTGCACTATCTGATACGTTTGTAAAACTAGTTTCTTGGTATGACAACGAAATGGGTTATTCAAACAAAGTACTTGATTTAGTGACACACATCTCTAAATAAGACATTATTTCTCTGCGTCAATTGACGTTTTGATTTTCTAAAAGCCACCATCAGGTTTATACTGTTGGTGGTTTTTTTACTTTTCCCGATCGCATCCCCTTACACGGAGTTTTTGATGAACGATTTTTCCAGCTCTACACTTCCCTTAGTGACTTTGACTCACGGCAACAGCCACTGCATAATCAGTTTATTTGGGGCGCATGTCTTAAGTTATCAACAACATGGTCAAGAAAAGCTCTTTGTTAGTGAAGCTGCGCGACTAGATGGGTCTCGGCCTATTCGAGGTGGTATCCCCATATGCTGGCCTTGGTTTGGACAGTTGCATCCCAACATAGCAGAACATAAACAAGCACATGGTCTGGTGCGCAATCAACTGTGGCAAATCGATGCACAAGTCAAAACTGAACAGCTCACTAGTATAACGTTAAGTCCTACAGATATTTCATCGCCATTATGGCCTAAAGGGTTAAGCGCACAATTAGTTGTTACGTTAACGAATGACTGTTTGTCTATAGCATTACATTCATACAACGACAACACGACGTCAATTCCTCTATCATGCGCGTTACATAGTTATTTTGTAGTAGCTGATGTCACTACTATTCAATTGAATGGGCTTAGTGGTCGCTTTAATGACAACGCACATAATGGAGTGGAAAAACAAACTCCAACCCCTTACCTGTTTAATGCAGAAGTAGATCGTATTCATCCAACTCAAGTGCCACAAACGAGTATTAGCAAGGATTCACATACTATTGTGAAGGTATTGCATTCAGGGCACGATTCGTTGGTGGTGTGGAATCCTTGGGCAGAAAAATGTGGCGCATTAGGCGATATGGCAGATACAGAGTATTTATCTATGCTATGTATTGAAACCGCATTAACACAAGGGTTTAGTTTAGCTGCAGGACAATCTCATGTGTTAGAACAAACTATCACTTAGCTCGGTATTACCTTGTTAAGTATTACCTTGATTAACAAGATTCACCGCTAAAGATTTGATAATCTAAGACTTTACTTTGCGGTTTATCAGAAAAAAACATACGCGTTGCGATGCGCCCTTTTTCAGTACTGTTTTGATAAACCGTTGTTAAAATTGGATGATGACGTTTAGTCTCTTCAATTCCATCAAAACCGACAATTTTGACTTGCTCTGGTACTTTGATACCGGCACTTAATAATTCGCGTAACACGGATAAACCGATTAAATCTGACATACATAGTATTGTCGTCGGTAATTGAGGCTCTTGGAGTATTTCTAACGCTGCTATTTTGGCATAGGCTTGACTACTTTCCGGCACGTTCCAGACCAACGACTCGTCGAGAACCACACCAGCCTCTTTGATAGCCCGCAGGTAGCCTTGATAACGCTGATGCGCAACCGATGTTTCCACTTCCACTAACGGCGAATCCATTACCTTAGTCGTATCGTCGCCATGCGTAATACGCAAGCCAACAATCGCTACGCGATCATCTGGAGCAATGGCGCGCTGGGCGATTTCAAAGGCAGCTTGTTGGTTATCAACGCCAATCGATGCTCGCTCAGGTAATGCAAAATCTACCGTGATAACTTTCTTCTGGCAAACCGCTAACTCTTTTAAAAGCAAAGGGTTACGTGGCATACCATAACAAATAAACCCATCGACAAAATCAATAACTGAATTAATAGAATCTGAACTACCTGAAAACAGTAATAAATGAGATTTGTGAGATTTGAGTACTTCAGATACGCCTCGAATAAACGATGACGCCACAGGATCACTAACCATGTAATCAATACTATCAGCCAAAACTAAGGCAATGATACCAGAGTGGCCACGTCGCAATGATTGAGCCGCTTTATTCGGACCAAAATATCCGAGTTGCTGACATGCTGCTAATATCTCTTCACGCTTTGCTTTGGATAATTGATCAGGACGATTAAACGCATTAGAAATGGTCGCGATACTGACATGTAAGGTATCAGCAATCGAACGAAGAGTATGAGATTTATTTTTCACAGCTGTAATTATAATATGTTAAAAAAATGTATCTTAACACGTGTTAAGATAAAGAAAAACAAAAGGCTTAATCAATTAAGCCTTTTGTTTCATGACGTTGTTACTAGAAATGCATACTATAGTTATTGAATAACTACATACTAGCGCTACGCTGACACATTATGCGCTAGATGTCGCACCAGCTACAGCTTCTTTTGCTAAACGCGTAATGCCTTCCCAATCGCCATTTTGCACCATATCATCAGGTGCAACCCAAGAACCGCCTACACAAGGAATGTTTGGTAGTGCAAGATAGGTCAGGTAATTACTCGGGCTGATCCCGCCAGTTGGACAAAACACCATATCTGGGAAAGGACCACTGATCGATTTAATGGCTTTTACCCCACCCACTGCTTCTGCTGGGAAGAACTTAAGGTGAGTATAGCCAGCATCTTTACCTTTCATCAAATCAGATGTTGATGAAATACCTGGGATCAATGGAATTGTGCCAGCTTGACCTGCTTTTAATAGCTCTGCCGTCATACCTGGACTGATTGCAAACTTCGCACCTGCGTCTGTCACTGCTTGTAATTGCTCAGCATTAGTTACAGTTCCAGCACCGATCATGGCTTCAGGTAACTCCGTGGCTATTAATTTGATGACATCTAGTGCTACAGGAGTACGTAGAGTGACTTCTAATACGCTAATACCACCAGCAATCAATGCTTTAGCTAATGGGACCGCATGGGCTAAATCGTGAATAACTAATACAGGCACGATAGGACTTGTGGCGAAAACGTCTTCGACTGTATGCTGCCAATTATTACTCATTATGACGCACTCCTTAGTTGTTGGTTAAGATACGCTGCCGCACCAATTAGCCCGTGATCGGGCTCGTTAATAATAAATGTTGGAATATTTTTTACATAGCCAGGGATCGGCGGTTTTGCTTCAAATCGTGCTCTGAACTTACTGGAATTTAAGAAATCAATGAATCTTGCAGCGATACCACCACCAATAAATACACCACCTGTGGTGGCTAGATTAATGGCTAAATTACCTGCGAATGTGCCCATCGCATTACAAAAAGTATGTAAGGTTTCAACACAAATAGCGCATGATTCAGCTAATGCCTTATCGGTAATATCTGCCGCATCATCAAACTCAGCATCTCGATTATTATGGGCACACAAGGCTTCATAAATATTGACGATACCGCGACCGGACATGACTTCTTCAGCGGTAACACGGCCCAATTTTTTATATATATACTGCCAAACAATCATTTGCGTAAGATCGACAGGTGCAAAATCAACGTGACCGCCCTCGCCGTCTAGTGTTTTCCAGCCTTCTTGGGTTAAAGTTAAATGCTCAACACCCAAACCTGTACCCGGTCCAAAAACAGCGATATTGCCTTTAGGGTTAACACTACCAGAACCAATTTGAACAATTTGTTCATCGGCTAACACCGGCAAAGAATGTGCAACTGCAGTAAAGTCATTGATGATATATAAGTGTGCTAGACCCAGTGCGGCTTGAAGATCTGCACGTGAAAATGACCAATGGTTATTTGAAAAATCAACAAAATCATCATTCGCAGGCGCAGCAATAGCCAAACATACCGCACTAAACGTAAACTCTGCATTATTAGCAAAATACTGCTCAATCGCATCTTGGATAGTCGGATAATCCGCTACAAGATATTTTTCAATATGACTGATACCTGTATCTGACACTTGTGCAAAACGTACGTTGGTGCCGCCAATATCAGCAATGAGTTTATGCGTCATGTAAGCTTCCTTGTTTTGTAAATAATGCACATGCGCCTTCTTCCGCTCCAGTTAATGCCAAACGCATTGAAGCAAACATTTCTCGACCCATACCCTGTGCATGTTTGGTTAAATCTGCAGGTTTGTTTTCGCGTTGTGCCAGTTCCGCTTCATCAACTAACAATGTTAATGCGCCTGTCACTGTATCAATTTGAATCAAATCATCATTTTGTACTTTCGCCAATAAACCACCTTTGTAAGCTTCAGGTGTTAAGTGGATTGCCGCAGGCACTTTACCTGATGCACCAGACATACGGCCATCAGTAACTAGTGCCACTTTAAACCCCTTGTCTTGGAGTACACCTAAAGGCGGTGTTAAACGGTGTAATTCTGGCATGCCGATAGCAGAAGGGCCTTGGAAACGCACAACAACGATACAATCTTTATTTAGATCGCCCGCTTTAAACGCATCATCCAAATCAAATTGGTCTTCAAATACCACAGCAGGAGCAGTAAAGGTACAATGTGGGTTACGTAATGCAGAAGTTTTCATTACCGCACGACCTAAGTTACCTTCTAATACTGATAAACCACCGTCTGGTTTAAATGGTTCAGCTACGGTAGCAACCACAGTTTTGTCGAGAGACTCTTTAGGTCCGTCGACCCAAGTTAATTCGCCATCACGCAATACCGGCTCTTTGGTGTATTGGTCAAGGCCTTCACCACAAATCGTTTTCACATCATTATGCAGTAATTTATTGTCTAATAATTCTTTGAACAACAATGCCATACCACCAGCAGCAGTAAAGTGGTTAATATCCGCAGAGCCATTTGGATAAATACGCGTTAATAGTGGCGTCGCTTTAGATAAATCAGAGAAATCATCCCAATTCACAATAAATCCAGCAGCACGCGCAACCGCAACTAAATGCATTGTGTGGTTAGTTGAACCACCTGTGGCCAATAATGCAACAATACCGTTAACTACGGCTTTGGCATCAACAATATGACCGATAGGCGCATAGCTATCACCTAAGTCGGTAATACGCGTAGCTTGTACAGCAGCAGCTTTAGTTAATGCATCACGCAACGGTGTGCCTGGATTAACAAAACTAGCACCGGGTAAATGCAGGCCCATCATCTCTACAACTAATTGATTGGAGTTAGCCGTACCATAAAAAGTACAAGTGCCGGCAGAATGATACGACTCAGACTCTGCTTTAAGTAACTCATCACGCCCCGCTTTGCCTTCTGCATATGCTTGACGTACTCGTGCTTTTTCTTTATTAGGTAAACCTGACGGCATAGGACCCGCTGGAACAAACACTGTTGGTAAATGTCCAAAGCTCAACCCACCGAGTAATAACCCTGGGACGATTTTGTCACAAATACCAAGCATAAGTGCTGAGTCAAACATGTTGTGAGATAAACCAACTGCAGTTGACATTGCAATCACATCACGGCTCATTAGACTCAAATCCATCCCTGCGTTACCTTGAGTAACACCATCACACATCGCAGGAACACCACCTGCAAACTGAGCAACCGAACCAACACCGCTAATGGCTTCTTTTAAAATCGCAGGATAGGCTTCATAAGGTTGATGCGCAGATAACATGTCGTTGTATGAAGAAACAATCGCAACATTCGCTTTAACCATGCTGGTTAAATCTTGCTTGTCTGCTTTACCACAAGCAGCAAAACCATGTGCTAAGTTACCACAAGACAACGAGCCTCTGTGTGGGCCTTGGATGCGCGCTGCTTCAATTTTGGCTAAGTAATCGGCACGAGTTTTGACACTGCGCTCAATGATGCGTTGGGTGACTTCGTTAATTAAACTGTTCATGGTAATAAATCCTATGGTGCCCACATGAGTTGAACATTGGCGCGATCAAGCACCGCTTTGATTGGCATTTGGGTTTCGGTACTGGCAAGCGCTTGAGCCACAACAGCCTGCTTTGCATCTCCCGTCAAATGCAAAAATATATGATTTGATGCTAGTAACGCAGGCAGAGTTAATGACATACGTTGGTGCGGCGCAGTGGTTGGTTGCACAGCAATGTATTTTTTACCTGAATCCAAATCTAACCCCGCAGGTAATTCTTGTGAACAAGGAAACAACGATGCCGTATGACCGTCTTCGCCCATACCTAAAATTAATACATCAAATGGCATTTGCACATCATCTAGCGCAGCTTCACAAGCCACTACGGCATCGTTGGCATCGGCAAAATCATGCTTTAAACTAATAAATTTAGCTGCTGCAGCTTTACCTACTAATAAATGTTCACGCACTAGTTTGTCATTACTCGCATCATCATTGATATCAACCCAACGATCATCCGCTAAACTGATCACGACTTTAGACCAATCTAAATCAGCTTGAGATAATGCAGCAAATAATGGTTTTGGGGTATTACCACCACTGACGATTAAACTTGCTTGACCTTTTTCAGCAATCGCGATTTGTAAAATTGCGATTATTTTAGTCGCAAAAGTTTCATTCAATGCTTCTTTAGAGGCAAATTCATGTGTTTGTAATGACATTGTTATTCCTTATTTAACGGCTTTGGACTGATACCAAGCACGCCCTTCTTTAGCTAATAAGCCTATAGATTCTACCGGGCCCCAGGTACCTGCTTGGTATGACTCTGGAGGCTCATTACTACTGTTCCAGGCTGCAATAATTGAATCAACCCAAGACCAGGCTTGCTCAATTTCATCGCGGCGAACAAATAGCGCTTGATTGCCCAACATGACTTCGAGTAGTAATTTTTCGTAAGCATCAGGAATACGTTCACCTTGGAAAGCTTCAGAAAAACTCAGGTTTAGATTTGATTTTTGTAGATCCATCGAACCGCTAGTGGTTAAACCTGGTACTTTATTCATTACTGTGACTTCAACACCTTCATCTGGCTGAAGTCTAATAACCAATTTGTTAGGTGGTAAGCTAGCAAAACTATCGCCGAATAAATTATGCGGCTGACGCTTGAAATAGATGACAACTTCAGATGTCTTAGCAGGCATGCGCTTACCAGTTCTTAGATAAAACGGCACACCAGCCCAACGCCAGTTATCGATATGTGCTTTAATCGCAACAAATGTTTCAGTCTGAGAGCGCTCATTCGCATCTGGCTCATCTAAGTATCCAGGTACTTCAACCCCATTTACAAACCCACCAATATACTGTCCGCGAACGGTCGACTGTTGGTAGTTAGTTTTGTTAATTGGACGCAGTGCTTTTAATACTTTTAGTTTTTCATCACGGATACTATCGGCGTCTAATGTTGTTGGTGGCTCCATGGCAACTAGACTCAATACTTGTAACAAATGATTTTGTACCATGTCACGCATTTGCCCTGCATCATCAAAGTAACCCCAACGCCCTTCAATACCGACTGATTCAGCAACGCTAATTTGCACGTGATCAATACAGTTGTGATCCCAGTTAGTCGCAAAAATTGAGTTAGCAAAACGCAACGCAATCAAGTTGAGAACCGTTTCTTTACCTAAATAATGGTCAATGCGATAAATTTGATTTTCGTTGAAATACTCAGCGACTTCTTCATTGATTAACTTCGAAGACGCTAGATCATGACCAATCGGTTTTTCTAATACAACGCGAACCGACTCATCGATGATTTGTGCCGCAGAAAGACCTTTACAGATATCCCCATAAATAGCAGGTGGCGTAGCAAAGTAACACACCATAATTCGGTCTTCATTTACATGCTCTGACAAACCTGAATAATCTTCAGGGCTTTTCATATCAATTTTCACATAATCGAGTTTGCTACAAAAGCGGGCCCATGTCGTTTCACACACAGACTCTTTAGTAAATTTCTCAATGTTGTCCTTTACTGTTTGCTGATACTCAGCAATAGTGGATTCAGTTCGTGCGACGCCAATCACCTTGGTATCGGCATGCATGAGATCCGCTTTTTCAAGTTCATATAAAGAAGGTAATAATTTGCGACGAGCTAAATCGCCAGCAGTTCCAAACAATACAAAATCTACGGGTTCAAAAGATGTATTTAACACGGATAAGGACCTTTTAGTTTAAGAAAATAATCATGCTATAGCATAGTACTTTTCAAGAGATTAATCAGAGTTTACTCAATTTTGTAGTAAAATTACAACTTAAGTTACATATAAATGTTAAAAAATATCGAAAATCGTGTTTTTTGATAAGATTTTATGTAATGAATTACAAAAATAAGAGTATACTGAGCAAAAATCCCTCAATAAGAATAGGGCTATGATGGTAATACCTAGGCTTACACACGAGTCATTTGTTACCTTGCAGCATTCAAGCAAGAGTGAAGTAGATGAATATTTTAGATAAAATTACACGTAACAGCGAACTATTCAGCAAATCTGAGAAGAAAGTCGCTGAAGCGATTCTCGCCAACCCGCAAACGGCTATACATTCTAGTATCGCTACATTAGCTAATTTATCAGGTGTCAGCGAACCCACCGTTAACCGCTTTTGTCGCCGTCTTGACACCAAGGGCTTTCCCGATTTTAAATTGCACCTAGCCCAAAGCCTTGCAAATGGCACTCCATACGTTAACCGCAACGTAGACGAAAATGATGGCCCTGAGGAATACACTAATAAAATATTCGAATCGACTATGGCTGCACTCGATATAGCGAAACAATCTGTTGATATCAGTACGATAAACCGCGTTGTTGACCTGCTTACTCAAGCTAAAAAAATCTCGTTCTTTGGACTTGGTTCCTCTGCATCTGTCGCCCATGATGCGCTAAATAAGTTCTTCCGTTTTAATGTTCCAGTCGTATATTTTGAAGATATCGTGATGCAACGTATGTCAACGATGAACAGCACCGAAGGCGATGTGATTGTCCTTATTTCACACACAGGTCGCACAAAATCATTGGTCGAAATTGCACAAATGGCACGCGCTAATGATGCAATTGTTGTCGGTATTACTGCAGCGGATAGTCCTCTAGGTCGCGAAAGTAATTATGTCTTATCATTGGATGTGCCAGAAGATACCGATATGTATATGCCGATGGCTTCACGTATCGCGCAACTTACACTGATTGATATTTTGGCTACTGGCTTTACGCTAAGACGCGGCAATAAGTTTAGAGAAAACCTTAAACGGGTTAAAGAATCGCTTAAAGATTCACGTTTTTCGCTTAATTAGTCAAAAATTAAACGCATTAACAATAAAAAAACATTGAAATGTTATTACGTAATTTTTGAACATAATATGAGAAATATTCATTTTTTTGTAATATAATTACGACATCATCACCAGCAAACGTAACATAAACAGCATAACAAATGCTCAAGGAAAAATATGACATCCCCACGTAGAACCAAAATATTAGCCACTTTAGGTCCAGCAACCGATAGCACAGAGATGCTCGAAAAACTAATCGCTGCAGGAGCTAATGTTGTACGTATGAATTTTTCACATGGTACTGCTGATGACCATATTCAACGTGCACAACGGGTTCGTGCTGTCGCAAAAAAACTGAATACTTATGTAGGTATTTTAGGTGACTTACAAGGTCCTAAAATTCGCGTATCTAAATTTGCTGAAGGTCCGATTTATTTATCTCTAGGTGATAAATTTACTCTTGATGCTGCTCAAGATAAAGATTCAGGTAATCAAGATAGCGTTGGTATCGATTATAAAGCATTACCACAAGACGTGAATCCTGCTGATGTATTATTACTAGATGACGGTCGAGTGCAATTAGTTGTCGATAGTATTGAAGGAAGCAAAATTCATACTACAGTAAGTGTTGCCGGTAAGTTATCAAACAACAAAGGCATCAACCGTCAAGGTGGTGGTTTATCAGCGGCGGCATTAACTGACAAAGATAAAGAAGATATCAAAACTGCAGCTGCGATTGGTGTTGACTATCTAGCGGTTAGTTTTCCACGCAATGGTGCTGACTTAGACTATGCGCGTGAGCTAGCTGAAGCAGCTGGCTGTTATGCTAAAATCTGTTCTAAAGTTGAGCGTGCAGAAACCGTTGCAACAGATGAAGCGATTGACGATATCATTTTAGCATCAGATGCAGTAATGGTTGCTCGTGGTGACTTAGGTGTTGAAATTGGCGATGCCGAATTAGTTGGCGTTCAGAAAAAATTGATTGCCCGTTCACGTCAATTAAACAAAATCGTCATTACCGCAACACAAATGATGGAATCGATGATTGAAGCACCGTTACCTACACGTGCTGAAGTAATGGATGTGGCAAATGCCGTACTAGATGGAACGGATGCTGTAATGTTATCTGCTGAAACTGCCGCGGGGAAGTTCCCAATCGAAACCGTTCAAGCGATGGCCCGCGTATGTGTAGGTGCAGAATTACACCCTAGTGTAAATGTGTCTAACCACCGCCTAGAAGAAACATTTGATGATATTAGTGAAACAACTGCAATGGCAGCCGTGTATGCAGCGAACCATTACAAATCAATCAAAGCGATTGTTGGTTTAACTGAGTCTGGTTCAAGTATTAAAATGATGTCACGCATCACTACTTCATTACCTATTTTTGGTTTATCGCGTCATACCGATACCTTGAATATGATGGCATTGTACCGTGGTGTAACACCTTTGTACTTTGATTCAACTGTGTCTAAGCCAGGACAAGTAACTGCTGATGTGGTTGAGCATCTTAAAAATGAAGGTTTATTAATGTCAGGTGACCAAATAATCTTCACTTATGGTGATCAAATGGAAACGGTAGGTGCAACTAACACTTGTAAAATCGTTACCATTAGTTAATTTGTAAAAATAACTTGCTATAAAAGTGACCTTATAGTTGACTTGTAAAGTAACAATTAATTTACAAGTCAACTAATAATAATAAGGATCACCGCATGACTTATCCACTCAACAACGACAAACCTTTCGATATTGTTATTTATGGCGCAACTGGCTTTACTGGCCAACTCGTTGCCGAATACATGCATGCTCAATATGCCAATACTGATGTCAAATGGGCCATTGCAGGCCGCTCTGAAAACAAACTCAACCTGATCAAATCCCAACTCGGACTTACCGAAACACTGCCCATTATCGTTGCAGATAGTCAAGATGAAGCTGCAATACGTCACCTTGTGCAACAAACTAAAGTGGTGATTACCACTGTCGGCCCCTATCAGCTTTATGGTGATACGTTAGTTAGCCTGTGCGCAGAATTAGGCACTGACTACGTAGATTTATGTGGTGAACCATCTTGGATGCGCCAAAAAATTGATGCGCTACATCATCAAGCAGAAGCCTCTGGTGCACGTATTGTGTTTTCCTGTGGGTTTGACTCCATTCCTTTTGATTTAGGAGTATTCTTTTTACAAGAGCATATTCAACAACACACAGGCCACACTTTCTCTCGTGTGAAATGTCGAGTCCGTGCAATGAATGGTAAGTTCTCTGGTGGGACTGCGGCAAGCTTAAAAGCAACCATGGTGGCAGCTGCCAATGATCCTAAAATCATGGAATATCTTGCCAATCCGTTTGCATTAGCCAATGGCTTTACTGGGCCTGAGCAACCGGCTGGCAATCAATCGTATTTTGATGAAGCACTTAATAGCTGGTCTGCACCATTTATTATGGCAACCATCAATACCAAAAATATTCACCGTTCAAACGCGTTACTTGACCATCTATATGGCAAAGATTTTGTCTATGATGAAATGATTTTGACCGGTCCAGGTGAGGAAGGCGAAAAAATTGCAAATTTCGTAGCCAATGACAAATCCCTTGCGGGCAAAGACGCCCCTAAACCAGGCGAAGGCCCAAGCAAAGAAGAACGTGAAAACGGTAATTACGATATTATGTTTATTGCCGAAGAGAACGATAAACAGTTTGTGGCAAGTGTTGGCGGGCATTTAGATCCAGGTTACGGATCGACGTCCAAAATGCTAACAGAAAGCGCGATGTGTTTAGCGTTTGATGACTTAGCAACACTTGGTGGTATTTATACCCCTGCCCCAGCAATGGGCGAGGCGTTAATAAAACGTTTAATCAATAATGCTGGTTTATATTTCACTATCGAAAAGTAAGTCGAAGAAAAGTAAATCGAACAAATTGCCGTTTAATCGCTAAATGTAAACACGTAATACAATCGTTAAACGGCATTATCTTTTAATGCGCAATCCAATTATTGCCAATGGGTAAAATAATCATCACTCGCAATTGCAGGCTTAGGCAAGGCTTTGCAGCTAGACGTCCCTAAGTATAAAAACCCAACGATCTCATCATCTTCATCTAATCCAAGCGATTTTTTAACATAAGGACATTGTGCATAGTCGCCGGTTCGCCAGATCCCTGCAAACCCCTGTACCAACGCCGCCATCTGCATCGCTTGAACCGCACATGCTGTCGACGCTATTTGTTCTTCTTTGGGTACTTTGTCATGCGCTTGATACTTATTTATCGCTATAATCACCATAGGGGCGCGATGAGGTAATTGCAGTGCTCGGTCAATACTGGCTGGTGCTTTGTCTGAAGATATTGCTGAGTCTTGTAAGATATCGCCTAATTTATCAAGCCCCTTACCGGTACAAACAATAAAATCCCAAGGCTTTAAACCTGCATGATCTGGTGCGCGTAAAGCTGCTTGTTTTATGTTTTCTAATTCTGCGTTAGCGGGTGCAGGAGCGGTTAATCGAGGTTGAGAATGTCGAGTTAATAACAACGTTAATGCATCCATAATAGTTCCTTTTAGCATTGAGTCATTGGTTGATAATAAAATACGTTGGGATACTGCTTTAGCCTAGTATACCCCTTAAATATTTATCCGAAAATCAATTATATCGAGAGTGTTACAAAAAATTACAAATTAGCGGTGGCAGATTGCGCATGATTAGTTAGAGTGTAGGTTCTATTCATATCATAGGTGTACTGCATGGCAGCAAATTCTTCATTTACCAAGTCCTTATTCTTAGGGTTATGGAATGTGCTTAATTTTAGTCGCAAGTTGTTTTTCAACGTGATTTTTATTGGCTTGTTAATAATCATTATTATTTCTATCGCTAACTCAGGTGATGACGAAATAAAAGTCCCTAAAGGCGGCGCATTTGTACTTAAACTTAATGGTGCATTAGTCATTGAAAAGCAACACTCAGACCCTTTTGATGAATTTGCCTCTGAAGCATTTGGTGGCAGTGATATCCCCAAAGAAATCTTAGTTCGCAATGTCGTCAAAGCCCTTGAAAACGCAAAACAAGACAAACGCATTGCTGCGTTAGTATTAGACCTAGGGCGTTTTAGCGGCGGTGGTTTAGATAAACTGCGTACGGTTGCTGATGCGATTGCAGATTTTAAAACGTCTGAAAAACCCGTTATCGCTATGGGTGATTACTATTCTCAAAGCCAATATTACTTAGCGGCACACGCCGACAAGGTTTACCTTAATCCAGAAGGTGGCATGTTATTTGATGGTTACACGCGTAATCGCATGTATTACAAAGACGCTATTGAAAAATTAAAAGTTAAAACTCACGTCTTTAAAGTCGGTACTTTTAAATCAGCGATCGAACCATATCTGCGCAATGATATGTCTGATGCCGCCAAAGAAGCCAACGAAGCATGGTTATCCGCTTATTGGACTCAATACAAAACCGACGTAGCTGCTGCACGTGGCATTGAAGTAACTGACTTTGATGAAACAGTCGCTAACTTCATGCCTAAATTTGAAGCAGCGAATGGTGATTTAGCATTATATGCATTGCAAAATGGCTGGGTGGATGAATTAAAAACTCGTGAAGCTATGCGCCAAGAGATGTTTGCTTTGGTAGGTGAAAGTGAAAACGGTAAAGGTTATAAAGGCATTACTTATGACCGTTACATGAAAGTCATTAACCGTCCATTTCCGAAACAAACAAAAGGCGATGCTATTGCAGTGGTCGTAGCCAAAGGTACTATTTTAGATGGTAGCCAGTCTGCAGGCACTATTGGTGGTGACTCAACCTCTCGTTTACTGCGCAAAGCGCGTTTGGACGATAATGTAAAAGCGGTTGTGTTGCATGTTGACTCACCTGGAGGTAGCGCATTTGCTTCTGAAATTATTCGTCAAGAAGTTGAAGAACTGAGACAAGCAGGCAAACCAGTTGTTGCATTAATGGGTACCTACGCAGCATCTGGCGGTTATTGGATCTCAGCAAGTGCCGATAAAATCATTGCCTCACCAAGCACTATTACGGGTTCTATTGGGATCTTTGGCATGCTTATGACGTACGAAGAATCGCTAGCCTATTTAGGCGTATACAGTGATGGTGTACAAACCACTGAATTCGGTTTTACATCTCCTGCTAAAACACTACCTGATAGCTTAGGTAACTTGATTCAACGTAGCATCGAGCGAGGGTATGAAAAATTCATCACACTCGTGGCTGATAATCGCAACATGACGTTAGAGCAAGTAGACTCAATCGCTCAAGGCAGAGTATGGATTGGCTCTACAGCACTAGAGTTAGGTTTAGTTGACCAACTAGGCACAATGAAAGAAGCCCTTGCTGCAGCTGCTGAACTAGCTGAGTTAGATAAGTATGAAGTAACCTATATTCAGCGTTCACTATCGCCAAAAGAGTTGTTCATTCAAGAGTTATTGAACAATGCGGCAGTATGGTTAGTCGAAACGCAAATACAACAATCTACTAGCCCGTTAATTGGTATGATCCGTTCTGTCGTAAGAGACATAGATGGTGTTACCCGCTTAAACGATCCTAAGGCGACCTACGCATTGTGTCTGGAATGTAAATTGTAGATAGTAAGATGTAAATCATATAACGAATCATCGTTATTAACGCTCAGTTGCGGTTACGCTCTGGGCGTTTTTTTTATATCATAGGAAACACAAAAGCAAAGGGAAGTTTACTAGGAGCAATACAGTACTGTGCAATTTTCCGACGAGCATGCTATCGAGCAAGTTACATATCAAATACAACAATGCATTACCCTAGCCCAGCGCTTTTATAATCGCCGCTTTGTAATGCCACAGTTGCATTGGTTTGAACGGGGAACCAATGCCGGTTACGCTAAGTTGCAAAGCAATGAGGTATATTTAAACCGCGTACTTTATCAACAACATCCTGAATATTATATGAGTGACGTGGTCCCACATGAGATAGCGCATTTAATTTGTTTTGCATTATTTGGCCGCGTACGACCTCATGGTAAAGAATGGCAATCGATTATGCGTCATGTATACCAACTCAATCCCACTACCAAACATCAATTACCTTGCGAGCATTTGCGTCGCGTGAGCCAAGTTGAGTATATTTGCCAGTGTGGTGTCGTGCCTTTATCAATGATTAGGCATAACCGAGTGCGAAAAGGTATACAGTCTTATCGCTGTAAAGTCTGTGGTGTGACTCTTACGCAAGTTGACCAAGAAGCGTATTAATAAGATTAGTTTTTAAAAAGGTTAGAACCAACGTTCAGTAAATGCCTTATCCAGATCATCAAATGCCATTTTTAATAACTTAGCTAACTCTTTATATCGAGGTGCTTGGTTTGATGAGGATATATTGCAACCTTGCTGCTGCATTTTTTGTAGAATATCACTATACCAAGCGCGCAGACTCGGCGGTAGTTCTTGATTAGATCGGTGCCCTAGCCAGATTATGCCCTGCAGCGGAATAATAAAAAACATCCCGCCCATAGCAATAGCTTGAGGCAAGTAAGTCATAGAATGATTGTTGATTAATAAAATAATCGTGAAAATACCTAAAGCAGGTAACACTTTAACCGAAAATTTGGTGGCATTGATTACACGACACTCGGGAAACATGCTGTATAGCTCTTTTTTCAGAGGCCATGTTTTCATATAATCGTCTCCATCCTTTACCATAGTGGCAATAGATAATGACATCAACGCTCCTTAATATTTAGTTTTCACATTATAACTATACTAAATAATTCATGATTTAGGTAATATACGCGGCAATTAATTGTTATTTATTTTAATAAATGTAGTTTGTAACCAATGTATTGCCTTGAATAAACGTACAATGGCACTATATACAATTCATCTTTTAAATTTTATCGACCCATATTGGTCTTATTGGAGTTTTCAATGTCTGAAAATAGACACGTTAAATTGCTTATCTTAGGTTCTGGTCCTGCTGGATATTCAGCAGCCGTGTACGCAGCACGTGCAAACCTTAACCCGGTTTTACTTACTGGTATTCAGCAAGGTGGTCAATTAACGACAACCACCGAAGTAGAAAACTGGCCAGGTGATCCTGAAGGATTAACGGGTCCGGATCTAATGGTTAGAATGCAGCAACATGCTGAAAAATTCGACACTGAGATCATCTTTGATCATATCAATAAAACGGATTTCTCCAAGCGCCCATTTACATTAACTGGCGATAACGGTACTTATACCTGTGATGCGTTAATTATTTGTACTGGTGCATCAGCTAAATATTTAGGTTTAGAATCAGAAACGGCATTCCAAGGTAAAGGCGTTTCAGCTTGTGCAACATGTGACGGCTTCTTTTATCGCAATCAAAAAGTAGCGGTAATTGGCGGCGGTAATACTGCTGTGGAAGAAGCGCTATATTTATCTAACATTGCGTCAGAAGTTCACGTGATCCACCGTCGTGATAGTTTCCGCAGTGAAAAAATCCTCGCTGACCGTTTAATGGACAAAGCTAAAAACGGTAACGTTGTTTTACACTTCAACCGCACATTAGATGAAGTATTAGGTGACGAAATGGGTGTAACTCATGTGCGTGTTGCTGATACTGAAACAGGCGCTAAAGAGGACATCGAAGTAATGGGATTGTTTGTTGCTATCGGTCACAAACCCAATACAGATATATTTGAGGGTGAGTTGGACATGAAAGACGGGTACATTACTGTCAAATCAGGTACTGAAGGTAATGCTACACAAACAAGTGTTGAAGGTATCTTCGCCGCAGGTGATGTATCTGACCATATTTACCGTCAGGCTATTACCTCAGCAGGTACAGGCTGTATGGCAGCCCTAGATGCAGAAAAATATTTAGACGCATTAGAGTAACCCATTTAAGCGAGCATCATGCTCGCTTTTTTAATGGAACATTATGATTACTCTGCCAGAGCTTGCGCATTACTCAACTGACTTTCCAGATCCGCTTCAGGCACTGGTTGAGCCTAATGGCTTGCTCGCTTTTGGTGGTGATTTATCCGTCAAACGCTTATTAAGCGCTTATGCTCGCGGAATATTTCCTTGGTTCAGTGCTGATGAACCGATTTTGTGGTGGTCACCGGATCCTCGAGGTGTCCTCCCTCTTGACGAACTATATATTAGTAAAACCACCCAAAAATGGCTTAGACGTTCGACTCATTCTGTTACGATTAATCATGCCTTTGTCAACGTCATAGAAGCTTGCGCTAGCATCCCTAGAGGACCTATTATTGCTGAAGATGGATCAGTAGTGCATAATGGCACTTGGATCACGCAGACGATGATAGAGGCATATATCCAACTGCATCGAGCTGGTCATGCACACTCTATTGAAATTTGGAATACAGCAGGTGAATTAGTTGGTGGCTTATACGGGGTTAGTATTGGCGGTGTGTTTTGTGGTGAGTCTATGTTTCATATCGAGCCTAACACTTCAAAACTCGCTTTTATCACTTTAGTCCAGCATATGAAAAAACATGGCGGCTTGTTTATTGATTGCCAGATGCAAAATCCGTATTTGGCATCAATGGGTGTAATCGAAGTCCCTAGAGATTTATATTTAGAAAAATTACAGTTAGCCATCGCGCTTCCTTCATCCGAATCAATGTGGTCTCCCCAGGAAGTGATATTGTGAAATTTGGCGTTACCCAACCTTTTGCCTGTAGTTATTTGCCTGATCGCCAAGAACAGTTATTGGTGTATATTCCCGAAGATGAAGCACACGCAAAAAGTTATTCATCACTGATCCAATCTGGTTTTCGTCGCAGTGGTGATCAGGTTTATCGTCCTCATTGTGCACAATGCAACAAATGCGAATCGATTCGAGTCCTAGCCTCACAATTTACACTGAGCAAAAGCCAAAAACGTATTCTCAATAAAAACACCGATATTAGCTGTAAAATGGTAGAACATGGCTCCGATTATTTCCTAACTCAGCGCGATAATTATTTTGCTTTGTATAGTGATTATATTACTCAGCGCCATCAAGATGGCTCGATGTACCCCCCTCAAGAAAAACAGTTTACCGATTTTATTCATTCACAATGGCAGTCTCCGTTATTACTCGAAGCTAAAATTGGCGATGACGTCGTTGCCGTTGCCGTTACCGATAAAACTGAATCGGGATTCTCCGCATTCTATACGTTTTTTAATCCGCATTTAGCATCTCGTTCGCTAGGGACATATATGATTTTAAAACAAATTGAATTTTGCCAGACCTTTAATTTGCCCTATCTGTATCTGGGCTACCAAATTGATGAATGTAGAAAAATGAACTACAAAAGTGCATTTACACCTAATCAGCGTTTTAATGGCGAGTTTTGGGTATAATTTCGAAAAAATAGTAGGTATTCCTTTACAGTTCGCTCGATATTCTGTATTGTCTGCGCGTCAAATTAGCATCATTAAAGGTATTTCCCGAAAAATGGCAAAAGAAGATTGTATTGAAATGGAAGGTACAGTGTTAGATACACTGCCTAACACTATGTTCCGCGTAGAACTTGAAAACGGTCACGTGGTGACTGCACATATTTCAGGTAAAATGCGTAAAAACTATATCCGTATTTTAACAGGCGATAAGGTCACTGTTGAGATCACGCCTTACGATCTGTCTAAAGGCCGTATCATTTATCGCGCTCGTTAATTTTTAATTAACCCGCGAATCCAAAAAACCGACTGTTATGTCGGTTTTTTAATGTCTGTGAATTACTACAACTAAGTCTTACTTTTCAACGGTACTGACTTCATTTGGCAATTCAGTCGATGCATAAGCGAAATTAAGCTTGTCGTCTTTAAGCGTTACCTTGACACTGCCTCCCGCTGCAAGCGAGCCAAATAACAACTCATTAGCTAATTCTTTTTTGACTTTTTCTTGGATCAATCGGCCCATTGGACGAGCACCCATCGACTTGTCGTAGCCTTTCTCAGCTAACCAATTACGAGCTTCAGCGGTTACATCAATAGAGACGCTCTTAGCGTCTAACTGTGCTTCTAACTCAATCAAGAACTTATCTACTACTTGCAAAATCACATCCTGCTCTAAGTGATTGAACCAGATAATGCCATCTAAACGGTTTCTAAACTCAGGGGTAAATACCTTATTGATTTGTGCCAACGCATCATGAGAATGATCTTGTTGCTTAAAGCCTATCGATTTACGAACAGTCTCTTGCACACCAGCATTGGTTGTCATGACTAACACAACGTTTCTGAAATCAACTTTACGGCCATTATTATCCGTTAAAGTACCGTGATCCATAACTTGTAATAGAATGTTATAGATGTCACTGTGAGCTTTTTCAATTTCATCTAATAACACAACCGAATATGGATTTTTGATCACCGCATCCGTTAACAAGCCACCTTGATCGAATCCAACATAACCTGGAGGTGCACCAATTAAGCGCGATACCGCATGACGTTCCATATATTCAGACATATCAAAACGCACTAATTCCACGCCCATAATTTTAGCTAGTTGTGCCGTAACTTCAGTTTTACCTACACCTGTAGGTCCAGCAAATAAGAAACTACCAATCGGCTTAGTCTCTGTACCTAAGCCAGAACGAGACAAGTGAATCGCGTCTGTTAACGTCTCAATCGCTTTGTCTTGGCCAAATACCACCATCTTAAGGTTACGACCTAAGTTTTTCAGAACTTCCATATCAGAGGCTGATACTGACTTCTCTGGAATACGCGCTATTTTTGCGATAACTTTTTCAATATCAAATTCGCTAATCGTTTCAGTACGTTCACTTTCAGGTAATAAACGACGTGATGCACCCGCTTCATCAATGACATCAATCGCTTTATCAGGTAACTGACGCTCATTAATGTATTTAGCAGCTAACTCTGCTGCGGCCTGAATTGCTTTGTTCGTATACTTCACCTTGTGGTGATCTTCATAACGAGACTTCAAACCCATCAAAATCTTAGTGGTATCAGCAACACTCGGCTCAACAATATCGACTTTTTGGAAACGACGCGCAAGGGCACGATCTTTTTCAAATATTGACTGATATTCTTGATAAGTTGTGGAGCCAACACAGCGAAGTTCTCCACTGGATAACTTAGGTTTAAGTAAGTTTGATGCATCCATTACGCCGCCGGATGCAGCACCTGCGCCAATGATAGTGTGGATCTCATCAATAAATAAAATCGCATCTGGATCGCGGCTAAGTTCTTTTAAAATACCTTTGAGGCGTTTTTCGAAATCACCTCGGTACTTAGTGCCCGCGAGTAAACCACCTAGATCTAAGGAATAGACAGTACAAGGTGCAATGACATCAGGTACATCATCGTTAACGATGCGATAAGCTAGACCTTCAGCAATTGCGGTTTTACCTACGCCAGCTTCACCAACTAATAATGGATTATTTTTGCGACGACGACATAAAATTTGAATCGTGCGTTCGACTTCTTGATCACGACCAATCAATGGATCGATTTTGCCCTCTTTCGAAGACACATTAAGGTTCGTGGTATATTTACTAAGCATCGAAGCATTTTCGTCACCTTCACCCGGCTCTGCTTGTGCTTCATGTTGAGGGGCTGCCTCATCGTCTAATTTACTGACACCATGAGAAATAAAATTAACGACATCAAGGCGCGTAACGTCTGACTTTTTCAATATATATACGGCTTGTGACTCTTGTTCACTAAAAATAGCAACAAGCACATTGGCACCAGTGACTTCACCTTTGCCCGATGATTGCACATGGAAAACGGCGCGTTGCAATACGCGTTGAAAACCTAAGGTTGGTTGAGTTTCACGCTCGTTCTCAGGATCTTCTAACATTAAAGGCGTAGTGTCTTTAACAAAATCTGTTAGTTCTTTTTTAATCGCATCAATGTCGGAATTACATGCTCTCAGTGCTTCTAGTGCTGCATTGTTATCAAGTAAGGCCAACAACAAATGTTCAACGGTCATAAATTCGTGCTTATGCTGGCGCGCAAATATGAATGCTTCGTTTAACGTTTGTTCTAAATCTTTATTCAACATATATAATGAACCTCAAAGGTCGGAAAATTAAGCTTGTTCCATCGAACACAGTAGCGGGTGCTGATGCTTGCGCGCGTATTGATTGACTTGCATCACTTTCGTTTCTGCAATTTCGGCGGTATATAACCCACATACTGCTTTACCACGATAATGGACCGTTAACATTATCTGGTTTGCTTTTTCACCATCCATGTTAAAAAAGCGACACAACACGTCCACTACAAACTCCATCGGCGTATAGTCGTCATTGTTTAGCATTACTTTGTACATTGGTGGCGGCTGAGTTTTCTTTTGCAAAGACTCTTTTTGCTTATCGCCTTCAATTATAGTGGTATTTTCTTTACTCATAACTTAAATATAGAACCTAAATGCCGGATTACCCGATTTTTTCATTAATTATTTATCAATGTCTACCTTGACAGATCGACCGCGCAATATCTACCTTTAAATATAGATGTTTGTGTTGAGTTGTCCATTCATCACCACCCGCTATCCAAAAGCAACAATCATAATACTTATAGTGGGGTTTTATCATCACAGATCAAGGTTCAAAGGAAATAGTAGTATGGCAATTGGTAAAGTTAAGTGGTTCAACAACGCAAAGGGGTTCGGATTTATCGTTCCTGAGGACGGCGGAGAAGATATTTTTGCCCATTATTCCACAATTAAGATGGAAGGATACCGTTCTTTAAAGGCTGGTCAGGCAGTTACCTATGATGTTACGCAAGGACCAAAAGGGTTACACGCAGAGAACATCGCATTTGACCAAGACGCGGAGCGATAATCGCTAGATACAATTACTCATTCGCGTATAAAAAAAGCAGCTTGTATTAATTCATTACAAACGCTGCTTTTTTTATGTCTGCAATTTATTCTTTCACCATCTCCCTGCTTTGCGTTATCCTATATTGTACTAATACGGGTAGCAAAGCATCATGCATAAGCCAATAAAGAAACTAATAAAAAAACCAACCAAGAAACCCATTAAAAAAACGGTCAAAGACCGCAAGATTGTCTTATTCAACAAACCGTTTGATGTGTTAACACAGTTCACCGACGAGCAAGGTCGCCAAACCTTAAAAGATTTCATCGATATACCCGATGTATATGCAGCTGGACGCTTAGATCGTGATAGTGAAGGACTATTGTTGCTGACTAATGACGGTGCGTTGCAACATCAACTTGCTCACCCGTCAAAAAAAACGGCGAAAACCTATTGGGCTCAAGTCGAAGGGGCAATCACAAATGGAGCAATTGCAGCGTTATCAAAAGGTGTGGAACTCAAAGATGGCATGACCGCTCCTGCAAAGATCGCACACATTGCCGAGCCAGCAATTTGGCCGCGCAATCCGCCTATTCGCGAACGAGCTAATATTCCAACATCATGGCTGAGCATCACGATTACTGAAGGTCGCAACCGACAAGTGAGAAGAATGACCGCACATGTTGGCTTCCCCACTCTGCGATTAATTCGTTATCGAATTGGAAATTGGAGTATTGACGGCATTGCTAATGGACAATATGTAATTTCAGGTGAAAGCAACGCCAAGGATTGATATAATAAGAAATTAGATTTTTTGTTTTTTCTTTCCACTCTATACATGAGATTTATCGATTTTGAGTATGCCTTTACCTAGTGATATCAATCCGCAACAAACCAAAGTCATCGTCGGTATGTCCGGTGGTGTAGATTCTTCTGTATCCGCTTACTTATTGCAAGAACAAGGCTTTCAAGTTGAAGGCGTGTTTATGAAAAACTGGGAAGAAGATGACAATGATGAGTACTGTGCAGCCGCACAAGATCTGGCTGACGCACAAGCCGTCGCTGATAAATTAGGGATCACCTTACACAGTATCAACTTTGCTGCTGAGTATTGGGATAATGTATTTGAGTATTTTTTAGCCGAATACAAAGCGGGACGCACACCTAATCCCGACATCATGTGCAACAAAGAAATTAAATTCAAAGCATTTTTAGAGTACGCAGCAGAAGATCTCGGTGCAGATTATATCGCCACGGGCCACTATGTCTCGCGAGATTTTGCCGATGGTCAATGGCGTATGTTACGTGGTCATGATCAAAACAAAGACCAAAGTTATTTTCTTTACACTTTATCCCATGAGCACATTGCTAAAACGTTATTTCCTATCGGTCATTTAGATAAGCCGGTAGTGCGTGAAATCGCAGAAGCCCAAGGATTAATTACTCATGATAAAAAAGATTCCACGGGGATCTGTTTTATCGGTGAACGCAAATTTACAGACTTTCTCAGTCAGTATCTGCCTGCTCAACCCGGTGATATTTATACCTTTGAAGGTGAGAAGATTGGCCAACACCAAGGCTTGATGTATCACACATTAGGTCAACGCAAAGGACTATTGATTGGTGGTTCACGCGACCATGGCGAAGATCCTTGGTATGTGGTTGATAAAGACATGGCCAACAACCGGTTAATTGTCGGTCAAGGTACCAATCATCCACGGTTATTTTCCGATGGTTTAATCGCTAACCAGCTTGATTGGGTAAGTCGTCAACCGTTGACTGAAGCAACAAAGATGACAGTTAAAACACGGTATCGCCAATCAGATATAAACTGTACAGTTACCCCTCATAGCGATGGCTCAGTGCAAGTCATGTTTGATGAGCCACAAAAAGCCGTCACACCAGGCCAATCAGCAGTATTTTATCAAGGCCCAGTCTGTTTAGGCGGTGGCATAATCGAGAGTTACATACGGACATGAGTACATTAGATCCTAAAATTGAGCAACAACTCGCATTAGCTGGTGTCGTTCAAGCTGCAATATTAGTACAGCAAATTGCCCGCACAGGTACTTGTGATGAGCAAGCTTTTGAAGCCAGTATTTCTAGTATTTGTGTGACCGATCCTGAAACACCGCAACAAGTGTTTGGTCAGCTCAATAATCTCAAAGTCGGTTTTACCGGTTTAGATGGGCAGCTAAGTAATAAAGCAGTCGCCAAAGATGCCGAAATTACCCGATACATAGCTAGCATGCTAGGACTTGAAAGAAAATTAGCAGCCAAACCCAAGGTCATGAACGAATTAGGTGTGCGCATATCTAATGTGCAACGCCAACTTGGGCATGTTGAATTTGAACATAATCAAATATTACAGTCCCTAGCAAGTACTTACGTTGATATCGTCAGCCCGCTTGCCCCTAAGATCCAAATTACTGGAAACCCTACACATTTAAAATCAGAAACGAATCAACACAAAGTCCGTGCGCTATTATTAGCCGGAGTACGTGCTGCCGTCATGTGGCGGCAAATGGGCGGCAAACGTCGTCATATATTATTTAATCGAAAACGTATTTTACACAGCGCAAAACTCGCGTTACAACAAATACACTAATGCTTATTAGGAGCCTATTGTGGATCTATCGTTATTAACGGCCTTATCGCCAGTTGATGGTCGTTATGCAAGTAAAACAGCCGAACTTCGTCCTTATTTTTCTGAATTTGGATTACTTAAATACCGTGTTATCGTCGAAGTACGTTGGTTACAAAAACTAGCACAAACTTCAGGCATTACTGAAGTCGCGCCGTTTTCTGATGAAGCCAATGCCTTATTAGATAATATCGCGACTAACTTTAGCGAAGCAGATGCTCAGCGCATTAAAGATATTGAAAAAACCACTAATCACGATGTGAAAGCGGTTGAATATTTCTTAAAAGAACAAGTAGCTGATTTGCCAGAATTACACGCCGTAAATGAATTTATTCATTTTGCTTGCACCTCTGAAGACATCAATAATTTATCACACGGCTTAATGCTTGCCCAAGCGCGTGATGAAGTGTTATTACCTTACTTAAACCAGCTTATTAGCGAATTAAAACGCTTAGCGATTGAATATCGTTCTATTCCAATGATGGCACGAACACACGGTCAGCCGGCCTCTCCTACTACTATGGGTAAAGAAATGGCCAACGTGATGATGCGTCTTGTGCGTCAACGTGACCAAATCGCCAATGTCGATATTTTAGGTAAAATCAACGGCGCTGTAGGTAACTACAATGCACATTTATCGGCATATCCAGAAGTGGATTGGCATACACTTTCAGAAGAGTTTGTTACTAGTCTAGGCCTTAGCTGGAATGCCTATACAACACAAATCGAACCGCATGATTACATTGCTGAATTATTCGATGCGATTGCTCGTTTTAACACTATTTTGTTAGATTTTGACCGTGACATTTGGGGCTACATTGCTCTGGGTCATTTCAAACAAAAAACCATTGCGGGTGAGATTGGCTCTTCAACGATGCCACATAAAGTCAATCCAATTGATTTTGAAAACTCAGAAGGTAATCTTGGTATTGCTAATGCCTTATTTAGTCATTTAGCGACAAAACTCCCCGTATCTCGCTGGCAGCGCGATTTAACTGATTCAACCGTCCTGCGTAATTTAGGTGTGGGTATTGGCTATTCTTTAATTGCTTATCAAGCTAGCTTAAAAGGGATCAGTAAACTACAAGTAAACGAAGCTAGCTTACTTGCAGAGCTTGATAACAACTGGGAACTGCTTGCAGAGCCAATCCAAACTGTCATGCGCCGTTATGGCATCGAAAAACCTTACGAGAAATTAAAAGAATTAACTCGTGGTAAAAAGGTCAATGCTCAAGTCATGGCTGAGTTTATTGATGGTCTTGAACTACCTGATCAAGTTAAAGCTGAACTCAAACAATTATCTCCACAAAACTACATAGGCCAAGCGATTGCCTTTGTGGATCAGTTGTCAGACTAAGTAATATCAGTCATCATCATGCTTTTAATTAAGGATGATGATGACACTTTCTCCCCCTGTACCGCACACTACTTTATATGCCGATGTCGCTGTTATCTTCATTGATATAGCGGGTTTTGTGGCACGCACTTACACATTATCTGATCAACAACGTGTTGCCTTACTACATGATATTTATACTGTTTTTGACGCTACAGCAAAGCAATATCACGCTCAGATCATAAAATATTTAGGTGATGGCTGTTTATTGGTTTGTGGGCCTGATTTTGCACACACTCCACTAAGGCATCCTAAACCGCGAACAGAAGCACGACCTGAAGCACTTTCTAAAGCGCAGTCCAGAAACAATAGTCTCAATCAAGCGATTGCTTTAAGCCTTGCTTTACAACAACGACTGCCCTATCCCACTAAATATGCTATTACATGTGGGGATGTAATGGGTGGATACATTGGCATCAATCAAAGCCAATTCGATATATGGGGCAACATTGTCGATCGCTGTGCACGAATAGTAGGGACAACACCTAGTAATGCTATTTATGTATGCCATAATACAGCCCAACTTCATGCATTACCGAATCGAGTTTCAAAACACCATTTGCAACTCAAAGATTTTGGTAATACCTGCGTATATCAAATTCATTAATAGGCTATTCATGTATCAATTATCTGCATTTGCTACCCAAACGTTTTTATCGGAAAACTGGCAACGTCAACCTTGTGTACTGACTAATGTATTGTCTGATTTTGACGATCCGCTCGACGAACATGATCTTGCGGGCCTGGCCCAAGAAGCAGAAATAGATAGCCGTATCATTAGTCATATAAATGATACATGGACAGTGACAGAAGGCCCGTTCACTGAGTTTACCGACGTATGCCAAGGTGCATGGACATTGATGGTTCAGGGAGTAGATGCGCATATAGAAGAAGCGGCTTTACTCATGAATGCTTTTAATTTTATTCCACATTGGCGCATGGATGATTTGTTGGTCAGCTTTTCGCAGCCTGGTGCTGGAGTGGGAGCACATATCGATCAATATGATGTATTCATTGTCCAAGGTAAAGGGCAGCGTCGTTGGCAAGTTGGTGCAAAACCAATACAATCGAAGCGTTTTTACCCTCACCCTAAATTACAACAAACCGATGAGTTTGAACCAATCATTGATGTGCTGTTAAATCCAGGTGATGTGTTATACATACCGCCCGGTTTTCCGCATAAAGGCGAATCAATCAGCGAGTGCCTCAATTATTCCATTGGATTCAGAGCCCCTGATCAATCAGAGTTATTGCAGGTCATTGCAGATGATATATTAGAAAACGATAAAACGACACAACGCTTTAGCGACACAAATCGACAAATCAGTGACTCCCCTGCTGCGTTAACCAACACAGATATGCTGCTGCTAAAACAGCTACTACAACAATATATAACAAGTCCACAAATAGACCAAGTATTGACCCAGTACTTGTCAAAACAAAATGATGCGTTGGATAACTATGAACTAGACACACCAGTGTCGAGCGCTGAATTACTCGAACTAGTTAGCCAAGGTGTGACTATTGAGCATGCCTGTGGCGTGCGACCAGTATATTTAGATGAGCAAAATGCCGACGATGATTGCCAGCATGCTGACGATATGTTTGTCTTTTTTATTAATGGCCAACGATTTGCAACATCAGTAGATGAGCGACCAATCACCAGCCGCTTATTAGATAATTTTCAAAGTGTTATTCAGTGCGATGAAGCGCCCAGCGCAAGCTGGATTGACATGCTGTGCGAGTTAATTAACCGAGGCTATATAGAGATTGTGGACGAATAAGTTACGCCCACAACTCTTGCTGTTCACTTAACTGATATAAGCTAATTGCACGGTCTACTAACAACTTAGCATAGTTTTGTTGGGTTTCATCAATGCCATTAGTCGAGATGATATTCTCGGCTTTTAACTGCCATGACAATGAAAAGTGTTTCAATGCATTGCGTACATCTTCAGCAGTATCAAATGGTATATAGTCGGCGGGTAAATCGCCACTAAGTACCCAAAAGTATTTACCCTGTTGTGATTTGATTTTCCACACAGCCACATATGGCGCTAAGTAACGACTTTCTTCAACCACAACAGAATCAAACAACACGCCGTTTTCCGCTAAGTGTTTGTTTGCACGTTGAAATTGCTCACGCACCCATTGGTCATGTTCGGCTTGAGTCATTGGTGTGTTGGTATCGCTCATAAATCCTCTTTTTATTTTTATTTTTATTTTTATTTTTATTTTTAGTAGATTGCTTTTATTTGATTACTTTATTAGTTGGTTTAAGACTTGTAATGGGTGTTTAGGTTTAGCACCAACTAAACGGTCAACTTGGCTACGACATGAATAGCCAGTTACGATGCGTGCCTCGACTGGATATTTGGCAATCGCTTGCTCCCAACTTAATTCAAAAATACCAATACTGTTAGCTAAGTGTGATGCTTCGTGACCATAGGTACCAGCCATGCCACAACAACCCACAGATACAATATCAACATCCACATTGAGTTTGGCAAATGCTTGTTGCCATTGTTTTTCACTAACCGGCAATGCTGTTTTTTCTGTGCAATGGGTAAACAAACCCAATGCAGTGGCAGGTTGAGATGCGACTTGTGCATTGCTTAGCGCATCACTTGCCGTTTGTGACAGCCATTCATGCACGGCTAACACACTAAAATCACCGCGCTTCTCACCGAGTGTTTTGTTGTACTCATCACGATACACCAGTAACAAGGATGCATCGACACCAACCATAGGAATATCAAATTGGGCAATCTCATTCAAGAAATCTGCCGTAGATTGCGCCGTGCGTGCAAACTTATCTAAAAAGCCCTTAACGTGTTGCGGTTTCCCATTAGGATTAAATGGCAATAAAATAGGGTCAGACCCCAATTTTTTGGCTAACGCCATAAAGTCAGCCACAACTTGTGCATCATAAAAGCTGGTAAATGGGTCTTGGACGACTAGTACCGTTTTGTTGGTGTTGTTTTGTGTTTGAATTTGACGCAGTGTCTCCAGCGAAAATGGTGTATATCCTGCGGATAAACTAGCTAAGGTTGGTGTCGACAGTAATGGCGTATCAACATAACCAATACTTTCTTTGAGCAATAACTTACTCAAACCTAGGTTAGTGAAGAAATTGACCAATCGTGGCATTTTAGCTAATAACGGTGCCATTTTTTCGATATTGGCAACCAAATAATCTTTTACCGGACGAGAATAACGCTGGTAATAAATCGCTAAAAACTTTGCTCTGAAATCAGGTACATCGACACCAACTGGGCATTGAGCTGAGCAGGATTTACAAGCTAAGCACTCATCCATCACTTCAAATACTTCATGCGAAAAATCATCGCTAGATTTAGCTGAATTGGTATTCACCATACGTGTCCACCAGCTGCTTTTGAACTGCTGCGCAGTTAAGGCATCAACTTTAACGCCTTGTTGTGCGAGTAAGCGTAACCACTCACGGATCATGCCAGCGCGACCTTTAGGAGAATGGCGGCGATCACTAGTAATCTTACTCGAAGGACACATTGGAGATGTCGTATCGTAATTAAAGCATAGTCCGTTGCCGTTACAGCTCATTGCAGGAGCAAACTCTTCCTTAAAAACGACAGGAATAGTACGGTCATAAGTTCCGCGTTTGGTATCTGTAACTTGGACTAGTGTTGCATCTGAGTCGATTGGTGTACAGATTTTTCCTGGATTCATTTTATTTTGTGGGTCAAACACCGCTTTGATCTTACGTAACTCGGCATACAGCTCATCACCGAAAAATGCCGGTGCATATTCACTGCGATAACCTTTACCATGCTCACCCCACATTAGACCGCCGTATTTAGCCACTAATGCAACGACTTGATCGGAGATCTGCTTGAGTAACACTTCTTGTTGCGGATCGTTCATGTCCAATGCAGGTCGAACGTGAAGGACACCCGCATCAACATGACCAAACATGCCATAATCTAACTTGTGTGCATCTAACAGCTCGCGAAATTCCATGATAAAATCAGCTAGATTCTCTGGTGGCACAGCGGTATCTTCTGCAAACGCAATTGGCTTTTTTGCGCCATCGGTTTTACCTAATAAACCCACTGATTTTTTACGCATCGCATAGATTTTTTGAATATCGCTGACTTCATAGGTAATTTGATACCCAATCACGCCGCCGCGATGAGTTTTTATATCATCATCTAGCTCGGCACTTAATGCAGCTATGCGCGCTTTGATTTGTGCTTCATCATTACTGTTGTACTCCACCATGTTTAACCCTAACATTTCTTGATTAGGCACATCAGTAATAAGCTCTGACACCATATGCCAGATAATATCGGCACGGGCAAGGTTCAGTACTTTTGAGTCAACGGTCTCAACCGAAGTAGCATTGGCAGCAACCATTTTGGGAGCATGGCGCAATGCTGATTCAAATGAGTTGTATTTGATATTGACCAACGCTTTATGTTTGGCGATAGGCGTAATATTTAGTTTAGCTTCGGCAACAAAAGCGAGTGAACCCTCTGAGCCAGCAATGAGTCTACTGATATCAAATTGCTGAGTATCAGGGGCAAAGGCATGCTCGAGATCGTAACCGGTTAAAAAGCGATTTAAGCGCGGAAATTTAGCCAGTATCGCGTCGCGTTTTTCGACACATGATGTTTGAATTTGTGCAGCAATGGCCTGATAACTCGGTTGTGAGTGCTCAAGGCACTCTGATATTGCAGTGGGTTCAGTAGTCAATACATCGCCATTAGCTAATACGGAGGTTAAACCCAAAATATGATCGGAGGTTTTGCCATATACCAATGAGCCTTGACCCGATGCATCGGTGTTGATCATGCCACCAACTGTCGCACGATTTGACGTTGATAAGTCTGGAGCAAAAAAATAACCAAACGGGCGCAGCGCATCATTGAGTGCATCTTTCACCACGCCAGCTTGCACTTTTACCCATTGCTCTTCGGCATTGATTTCTAAAATTTGATTCATGTGACGAGATAAATCCACCACAATTCCGCTAGTTAGCGATTGACCATTGGTACCTGTACCACCACCACGCGCAGAAAAAACCACATCACTGAATGCTTGTACAACCTGACCGATACAGGTTAAATCTTGAATATGTTTTGGATAAACAATCGCTTGCGGTAATTTTTGATATATTGAATTATCCGTCGCCATGGCTAAACGGCTAGAATATTGTGTCTCGATATCTCCAGAGAAACCCGCTTGTGCTAGTGCGGCAAGATAATCTAAGTATTGTTGGTCGAGGGCGTTATTACTATCAAGTACAGGTAACATAAAGTATTTACAATGTGGTCAATGATGGGTGCATTATACGCAAAAACCGTCTGAAGCACTATGAATGGGCAAAATATAGGCATAAAAAAACCGTTAAATTCAGGATTAACTGAACGTAACGGTTCTAAATCTTTACATAAGTAGGATATATATCCTAAGTGCTGGCGTTAGCCATGTTTCTCAGCTAGATACAACCATGTTTCGACAACGGTATCAGGATTCAATGACACGCTATCAATACCTTGTTCAACCAACCAAGCAGCAAGATCTTCATGATCCGATGGACCTTGACCACAGATGCCGACGTATTTACCACGTTTCTTGGCAGCTTGAATTGCCATTGCTAGTAGTTTTTTAACTGCAGGATCACGTTCATCAAACAAATGCGCAATCAAACCAGAATCGCGATCCAGTCCCAATGTTAACTGAGTTAAGTCATTTGAACCGATAGAGAATCCATCAAAAATATCCAAGAATTCATCCGCTAACAATGCATTGGACGGTAACTCACACATCATGATGATACGTAGGCCATTCTCACCTTTTACCAAGCCTTGTTCGGCAAGCAATTCTATCACTTGGCGACCTTCTTCTAAGGTGCGAACAAATGGGATCATGATCTCAACATTATGCAATTTCATATCATTACGTACACGTTTGATAGCTTCACATTCAAGCGCAAAACAATCTCTAAAATCTTCTGAGATATAGCGTGATGCTCCTCGGAAACCTAACATTGGGTTTTCTTCATCTGGCTCGTATTGATGCCCCCCCACAAGGTTAAAGTATTCGTTAGATTTAAAATCTGACATCCGAACAATGACTTTTTCAGGGGAAAACGCACTGCCAATAGTAGCAATACCTTCAACTAATTTTTGAATGTAAAACTCAGTCGGTGATGCATAGCCAGCCATCATATCAACAATTTCAGCTTTAACATCTTCAGGTTGAGTATCAAAGTTCAACAACGCTTTTGGATGTACCCCTATCATGCGGTTAATGATGAACTCTAAACGCGCTAAACCAACACCAGCATGGGGTAAACGGGCAAAATCAAATGCGCGATCAGGGTTACCGACATTCATCATTATCTTAAGCGGTAAATCAGGCATAGCATCAATACGCGATGTGACCACATCAAACGCTAATTCATCGCCGTAGATAAATCCAGTGTCACCCTCTGCGCACGAGACGGTAACTTGGTCGCCCGTGTTGATAAGATCCGTTGCGTTACCACAACCTACCACAGCAGGAATACCTAATTCACGAGCAATAATAGCAGCGTGGCAAGTTCGTCCACCACGATTGGTCACAATCGCAGAAGCACGCTTCATAATCGGCTCCCAATCTGGATCAGTCATGTCTGTTACTAAGACATCTCCAGGTAGAATTTTATCCATCTCGTCAATTGACCCGAGTACCTTGGCCTTACCTGCTCCGATTTTATGACCGATCGCACGTCCCGTACAAATAGTCGGAGCATTACCATTTAACTGATAACTTTCGATTACTTGCATGTCTTCACGGCTACGCACAGTTTCAGGTCGAGCTTGGACAATATACAATTTACCATCGACACCGTCTTTGGCCCACTCAATATCCATCGCACGACCGTAGTGTTTTTCGATGATTACAGCTTGTTTCGCCAACTCTTGCACTTCGCTATCGTTAATAGAAAACTGCATGCTTTGATCACGTTCGATGTCAACAATCTCTACTTGCTTACCGTGAGCTTGATCCTCTGAGTAAATCATTTGTGTTAATTTACTACCTAAATTTCGACGTACTACAGCTGGATTACCGGCGGCCAATGTCGGTTTATGAACATAAAATTCATCAGGGTTAACCGCACCTTGAACGACCATTTCACCTAAACCATATGAGGAGGTAATAAACACAACATCTTCAAAACCTGATTCGGTATCAATCGTAAACATGACGCCTGATGAGGATAAATCAGAACGAACCATGCGTTGAATACCGGCTGACAAAGCAACACCTTTGTGATCATACCCTTGGTGTACTCGATACGAAATCGCACGATCATTAAATAGCGAAGCAAAAACATGTTTGATCGCGACCATAACCGAGTCATAGCCTTTGACATTTAAAAATGTTTCTTGCTGACCAGCAAAAGAGGCATCGGGCATATCTTCAGCTGTTGCAGAGGAACGAACTGCAAATGAAGCTTCATCACCCGCCTCTCCTTGCAACTCTACAAATGCTGTTTTAATCGCTTCTTCGAGTTCAGGCTGAAATGGCGTTTCGATGATCCAATTGCGAATTTGCTCACCGGCTTTGGCCAGCTCTCCAAGATCATCCACATCAAGTACATCGAGGATCTCATGAATTTTTGCTTCCACGCCACTGCGTTCTAAAAACTCGTTAAATGCATCCGCCGTTGTAGCAAATCCACCAGGCACTTGCACCCCTGCGTTAGCTAGGTTTGAAATCATTTCACCTAGAGAAGCATTTTTGCCTCCCACTCTGCCAACATCATGCATACCAAGTTGTTGATACCATAGAACGTATTCTTGCACTTTTAAGCCTCCAGCCGTATTGTGTCTAACTAAATGTAGATTATTAATTGATTGTCTCTGTGTTGCTCAATATTGAGCAGCAGTGTGTGTCTAAAAAGACTTCCAACAGACATGTACAAAAAATAACCTTGCCAATGAAAATTCATTGTAGAATGATGTACTTACGCTTGTAAAATTTAATTGCAAGCTGTAATTAAATTACACCAATGTTAAGGAGTTGTTATGCGTTCGGCATACTATATTTCAGATGGGACAGCCATTACGTCAGAGGTTTTCGGCCATGCTTTACTGTCTTTATTCCCGATCGAATTCAAACACATCACCATCCCTTTTGTTGAAACCGAACAACAGGCTTACGATGTGTTAACAAAAATATCTGAAAGTTTTCAAGATTCTAAAACTCGCCCGTTGGTTTTCTATACAATAGTTAATACAGATGTGCGCAAAATTATATCGAACTCAGTCGGGATCAATTACAATTTTTTGGATCAGTTTGTCGCCCCAATAGAAAAAATCTTGGGCGTTCCTTCTAAACCTGAAAAACACAGAACTCACAGTATTCATGAAACAACCTATGATATTCGGATCGAGGCGGTCAATTATGCATTAGCCAATGACGATGGCGCTAATCTGAAAAACTATGCCGATGCCGATATTATTTTGGTGGGCGTATCACGCTCAGGGAAAACACCAACGAGCTTATACCTGGCTTTACAGTATGGAATTAAAGCTGCGAATTACCCATTCACTGAGGAAGATCTAGGGGATGTGATCAAACTCAACCCAGCGTTAAAACGCTACAAAGAAAAGCTCTTTGGGTTGACTATTCATCCGGAGCGATTACATCAGATTAGATCGGAGCGCAGAGCAAATTCAAAATACGCATCATTACAACAATGCCGTATGGAATTAAGAGAAGTTGAAGGTTTGTATCGCAAAGAACGCATCCCGTTTTTAAATTCGACAAAGTTTTCGATTGAAGAGATCTCAGCCAAAATTTTAGCGACAACGGGATTACAACGTCGTAAATACTAAGGGATCGAATTATCTGGTTCAGTTGAGTCAGATTTTTCCACGTTGCGTTTAGAAGCCTTAGCTCTACCGCCAGTTACTTTATCTGCACGCCCTTCTTCTTTGGCTTTTTCGGCACGCAGACGTCGCACTTCTTTGGGATCAGCAATGAGCGGTCGATAGATCTCAATACGATCGCCTTCTTTTAAGGTATCGGTGAGTTTGCAGGTACGATTCCATATCCCGACTTTATTTTCAGTCAAATCTATTTCCGGAAAATGCAGGCTCATATTTGACGCTGCAATTGCTTGCTCAACGCTAGTTTCAGGCGCGATAGACACATTTAAAATAAGTTGCTTTTCGGGCGTCCCGTAAACGACTTCTATGTTTATTTGTTGATTTGAACTCATATTATTGTTGCCTGTTTCGCACGTTGAATAAACGCATCGACCATACTGTTGGCTAAGCTGTGGAAAATTTTACCAAATGCCATTTCAATAATGCGACTGGTAAATTCAAACTCTAAATTTAATTCAATCTTGCACGCATGCTCATCAAGCTCAGTAAACACCCAGCCGCCGCTTAATGATTTAAACGGCCCATCAGCAAGTGTCATCGCAATGCTATTTGGCGCCGACAAAGTATTATTTGTCGTAAAGGTATGCTTGATACCGGCTTTTGATATATCCAAACTAGCTTGCATGTGCGTCTCATCGACACTGTTGATGCGTGTAGCAACACACCCAGGAATGAACTCGGGGTATGCAATCACGTCATTGACTAAATCAAACATTGTTTTCGCGCTATATGGCACTAACGCACTTTTATTTACTTTTGCCATGGGTACCTAACATCACTTACCACTAAAATATTGGAATAAGTTTATCATGAAAAGCTTGATTGTTAAGACTATTCCCCCATATTAGATTGCACTGCGACAAATCACAGGTACAATAGCGCACATGAGTAAAAAGAATTCCAAAATCCCAACTGGCACGATTGCACTTAATAAAAAAGCCAAGCACGAGTTTAGTTTAATAGACAAATTTGAAGCAGGCGTGCAACTCCAGGGCTGGGAAATCAAAAGTATCCGTGCCGGCAAAGTCAATTTGACGGACAGCTATGTCTTTGTCAAAGACGGTGAAGCCTTTATTACTAACTTGACGATACAGCCATTGAATCAAGCCTCGACTCACGTAATTTGTAGTCCAGATCGAGTGCGTAAATTACTGTTACACAAACGCGAAATAGAACAATTGATGGGTGGATTAGACCGTCAAGGTTTAACGATTGTTGCCACAGCAATGTACTGGAAAGCATGTTGGGCAAAAATCGAAGTCTGTTTAGCAAAAGGTAAACAAGAACACGATAAACGCGATGCAATCAAAGATCGCGATTGGGCACGCCAAAAAGAACGGATGATGAAAAAAGCATAATCCGTTCTATGCTTTAAAACTTATAACTCACACTAATACCCAAGCTGCGGCCTGCACTGAGTACTTTATCACCCACAGCTAATTGTGCTGCAGCGACTCGGTTCACTCCAGAAAGATGCGGCGCATACGTTTTATCAAATACGTTATCCGCCACTAATTGCACTTTTGCGCCGGAACTAAACTGATAATATCCACTCAGATTAACGACCCCATAACCAGACGTTGGCGTTTCATTTTGTAATTCAGCGACGTTATTTTGTGCAGCAGCTAATTGAGTATGGATGCTTAAACCATAATTATCAGCCCGTAAAGCTTGTTGCCAATGTAAGGTTATATCTGCGGTCAATGGAGCTAAGCGATAAAGATCCTGACTAACAGTACCAGTTTGTTTCCCTTTAACATATTGACCAGACATATCCAGCGACCAATTATCATTAATTGCATATTGAAAAGTCACATCAATCCCCGTAATTCGGGCATCTTCATTAGCCCATATCAACGGAGATGCAATATTATTCATCTGCGCAATCATATTGGCAGACATATTATCCGATGGCATTCCCATAATATAGTTGTCAATTTGAGACCAATACACGCTAGGGGCAAAACGCCAGTGTTGACCAGTAAACTCTGCACTCACATCAATTTTATAGGCCGTTTCCTTAGCTAGATCTAAGTTACCCAAATAATTTCGACCATCAGCCATACCTGCGGAGATCCCCAACGGAAACCACGTGTAGAGTTGTTGATAGATAGGGGCTTGTTCTTTTACACCAGCAGAGAATGACCATACTGAATCGGTATTCTTAGGTAACGTGACCTGTCCAACAAGATCCAGTAAATCAAATGATTGACTGCGCTCGGCTGTATTAAATGCGTCGCGTAAATTCGCGACATTGGGATTCATCATCGCCATATTAGAATCAACACTTCCTGCATCTGCGGCAATACGACTATAGCGCCCTCCAAAAAGCCACTGTAAATCCTCAGATGTATCCTGTTCCCATTGAGCGTAAACTGATGCAGTATCGCGCTGTACCTCATTGAAATTACGCAGATAAAACATCGCCATATTAGGGTTAGTAATGTTTGAGTAATGTTCTTTTGTTTGCCAATCAACCCCATATTCAGTTCGCCATTGGGTATCCATTTTTGTCGCTTTGATACTCATACTTCGCCCTTCACTATCCACATAGTTTTCACGATACGCCGTATTGTTTGTATTAGTACGTAAGGTAAAATTATTCATAATGTGTTCGTTGTTATTAGCACGTAACTGGGTCTTAAGCTGCCATTTCTCATTTAAACGTTGGGTATAATCCACACCTGCAAGCAATGCATCAATGTAAATAATATCCATGGCTAAAGTCGGTGTGCCCGATTCATTGGTCGTTCGAGACGTGACGAATGCATCTAAGCTGTAGTTTTTAGACACATACCCGCCACGGATCTTAACGCCATGACGATCATAAAAACTAGAAGGGATCATTATGGCATTACCAGCACTGGTTCCTGCGCGATAGTTATCAGAGATTTGTTTATCGGCGCTAATAGAGAGGAACGTATTGTGGTTAATGGCATTAGCCAATAGGCTGTAATGGGTTTTGTTAAAACTAAAGCGACTGACGCTTAATCCTCCGGAAATACTCCGCTCTAAAGAGTCGCTTAGTTCCGGTGTAACATGATTAATCGCTACAGCCCCACCGATAGTTTCAGCACCTACGCTAACAGGGGCAATGCCGCGATATAATCGCACTTCTTGACCAATAGAACCAATAACATGAGATAGTGGAGAGTCCATTCCATTAGGACCTGCAGCAGTGATAACGCTTCCGTCAATTTGTACATTAACCCGATCAGAAAACATACCACGATATTGAATGATGCCACTTACCGCCCCATTACCATTGATACTAACACCTGGTAATTGAGAGAGTTGATCGCGCATATCAGGGGCACTTGATAGTGTCGGATCTAGCGTTGTTTCTACTAATAAAGGGTGATGCTGCCCTGTCACTGTGATCGTTTCGAGTGCCGTCGTATTAGCATGGGCCGATGTACTCATAAATGTAACAGACAATGCACTGGCTATGATACTCGCCACTGCCACTGATAAAACATGACGTGCGTAATAAGGTTGCGGCTGAGACGCCGCAGACAAACTAAATTTTTGCATGATAAAACCTTCAAAAACTAAACTTAAATCTAATGTGTGAACACATATTAAAATGGTATTTATTTAGTTGAAGATTGGCGGAGCTCGACTAGTAAAGAATAGATAATAAAAACGATGAGCAAAGACCTGTAAAGCCACATCGACTTGAGCACTGAACCACTGAGACAAGCTAACAATTGGATTGGCATCTATCCAATCAAACAATGTCAGCTGAATACCAGAGCTGGTAGGACAATCTAATGAAGTAATAGCATTGGTTGTTGAATGAGTGTCAGATGAAAGCTCTTTGATTTCACCTAATTCAAAATAATGATATGCAGAGATCAACTTAACTTTAGTCCCTGTACAGATCACCAAGGCACTTTCATGCACACTCGCGCGCGCACTATCACTCAACGAATCGTTAAGCGAAATTAATCGTTGGTTGTTTAACGCGCTAGCGAGTAAGCTATTGATACTCAACACGACAATGATCAGAATATGTATAGATTGCAAGTTTTGCTTTAAATCCTTGGTCAGCAATGGTTGAAACTTAACGGACTGGAAAATAAAAAGCAAGCAATGGTTAGATAAAGATTGTTTTGTATCAAAATGCTTGTAATTTTAATAGCTTAATCTGTAGTTAATGCTAGAATATGGTTAACATTTGGGGCTGATTAGGATTCGACAGGATTCAATGATGTTTTAGGTGCATGCAGAGGTGCGGTTTGCCTCTTAAAAAAGCCGCAAAAAAATAGTCGCAAACGACGAAAACTACGCACTAGCAGCTTAATAACCTGTATAGGCCCTCCCACTCAAGTTCTTTCTACTAGCTGAGGTTCGGGAGGTCATCCCAGTAGGATAGCGAGGGAAGCTTGTCTAAGGCTGAACCGCGAAATAGTATTAGGCCAGCCTGACGGAATCCTGTTTGCCGGAGTCCTTAAGGTTAAATAAATGACAAACTAAGCATGTAGTACCGACGGCTGACGCTTTCTGGACGCGGGTTCAACTCCCGCCAGCTCCACCAAATCGATAATTAAAGACACTCTAGGGTGTCTTTTTTTATGTCTGAAGTCCACTAAAACAAGCATTTGAGATACATGCGTTTCTGTGTATGTACTCAAACATCTTGTAACATCCAATTTTTTAGTGGTACATTTAGTGGTACAAACTCACAACAATATAATTTTGTACCACTACAATGCCAAGAATAGCAAAACCACTTACTGCAACAGAAATCAAAAACGCGAAGCCTAAAGCAAAAGAGTTTAAGCTTAATGATGGTGACGGGTTATCTTTTAGAGTGCGAACTAATGGTACAAAAGATTGGATATTCCGCTATTACGAACCATTTACTAAAAAACGTAAAGATATGTCCTTTGGCAATTACCCTACGATAAGTCTAGCGGCCGCAAGAGATAAACGTAGTGAAGCTAAAAAGTTACTATCTAATGATGTGGATCCCAAAACATACCAACTTGAAAGTAAACGTCTTCAGCAGGAAGAAAAGACAAATACGCTCAGTACAGTTACCCTAGAGTGGATGAAAATAAAAAGTACCACTGTCTCATCAAAGTTTGCAGTACAAATAATGGCATCACTTAACAATCATGTACTGCCTACTCTCGGTGAAGTACCCATTGATAAGCTAACCCCTACCCTAGTTATTGAAGTACTTAATCCAGTTGCTGCAAAAGGGAGTGCCGAAACAGTAAGAAGGCTATGTCAGCGGATTAATGAGATATTAGATTTCTCTGTGAACACTGGACGTTTGCAAGTTAATACACTTTCTAAAATCAGTAGTGCATTTGTCGCACCAACCAAGAAAAACCTGCCAGCACTAAAACCATATGAGCTCCCTGCTTTTCTGAACACTTTACAAAGGGCCAGTATAAAACTAGTTACTCGGGCCTTGATTGAATGGCAGCTAAATACCATGGTCAGACCTAGTGAAGCAGCTATGGCTGAGTGGGAAGAGATTGACTACCAAAATAAGCTATGGACTATCCCTGCCCAAAAGATGAAAAAGAAAACCAACGGTGTTCATTCTGTTCCTTTGACTAATCAAACATT
>Ga0222715_10000037_pt1 | contig 143391 bp, 117 predicted proteins | sample C33_9DmetaG_FD_165056 | JGI IMG/M metagenome (GOLD analysis project Ga0222715, IMG submission 165056) | Estuarine water microbial communities from San Francisco Bay, California, United States - C33_9D | ecosystem: Environmental > Aquatic > Marine > Unclassified | place: USA: California...
CCACAATAACTTCTGATTCGGGAGGTTTTACGTTTTGTACAGTGGATACGGCAACCTTTCGAACCACTGAATTGGGAGGAGACACAAAATATTATTGGTCGTTCTCACAGTCGGCACCGGTTTGGACGGAAGGCACATTTTTTATTGAAAAGAACGGATCGAGTTTAACTAACGGTGAGAAGGTTCAACTGTATGTGGTTTCCGGAAGTTGTACTTCTACGGTAGTTAGCCAAACCCTAACAATAAATGATCAAATAAGTGATCTAGTAATCACCCCAACCAATGGGATCACCACAATTTGCGATGGAGACAGCACCCTTTTAACCGCCACGGGAACAGGGGTAGATGCAGATGCAACAATTCAATGGACAGTTGATCAAACCACCTTTAACAGTTATTCAACAACATACACTTTGAATAGTGAAGACTTTAGTTCGAGTGTTACGGTAACCGTTCGAGTCACCCCTCAAGGATCAACCTGTTTTACGGAAAAATCCATCCAAATTTCTAAGGTTAAACTTACCGCAGGAACAATCACAACCCCCAATGCAGTTTTCTGTTCTACGGATACTCCAAATCCAATTACCAGTCAAACAAATGCTACAAAAACTTCCCTTGGAACAGTATTATCCTACCGTTGGGAAAGAACAACAGCAGCCGGAGGTAACTTTAACACCCCTTCTACTGTTTCAATAGCAAATAACAATACCTCGCTAACTTTTAATAGCCCAATAACTGAAACCACATGGTATAGAAGAATAGCCATTGGAACTTTAAATGGGGTTTCTTGTGAAGTCGCTTCTCCGGCAATTAAAATTGAAATCGAAAGGATTCAAGGAGGTTCATTTAGTCCTGCAAGCCTAGATACGTGTTCATTGGTAACAAATGAATTAATTTTAGAACCTACAGAAAACAGCAGTGCCTCGGGTGGGTTTACATATCAGTGGCAAAAGTCAATCACAACAACGGCTTCAGAAAGTTTTTCAAATATAGATCAGGCCAATGCTTCTTCTTATGAAGTAACGCTATCAACATCTCAAACCACCTATTTTAGAAGGATAATTTATTCGAACCAACTGAGTGATACTACCTGCGGAATTGCGTATAGTGATGTGTATAGTTACTTTGTAAATGATTTAGAACCGGGAACATTAACCGATTATGGAACGGGATATTACTGTTATGGATCGGTACCGAATCGATTGGGTGAAAACAGTGAAATTTCGGGTAGCGTAATCTATCAATGGCAATACACCTATGCCGCCAATCCAGTAGAGGGCGATTGGGTTTCTATTAGTGGAGCGCAAAATCAAACCTATTCGCCTCCGCCTTTGTATCGTGACATTAGTTATAGGCGTGGTGTAAAACGTAATGACGGATCTAATTCAAATTGCTGGACTTATACCGAACCGGTTACTTTTAGTGTTTTAGAACTATTAAATGTTGGGTATATTGAAGAAAGTGCGCCTGTAAATAGTTCGTATTGTTATGGCGAACCGCATCCCTCATTAACCTTAGGCGGAATATCTCAAGAACTTAGAGATGATATTAATAGTTTAAATCAATTCAATCCGCTGATGACATGGGAAGTGTCTTCAGATAAAATTACATGGCAGACGGTTACAGAACAGAATGACGATAGAGTAAGAACTACTTTAAATAGAAATTATAGGCTGAGTGACGAAATTTTATTAACCACAACTTTATATTATAGAGCAAAGTTTGAATATAAAGATAATGGTTCTGGAAATGGTTATTCAGTAGATTTTGATAACGATCCACTAACTGCTGTAACCACCCAAACTACTACTGCAGAAACAATTGCTTTTTTTCATAATGGCGTTGATGAAACCTTATTAAATGAAGGAGAAGTGTATACCGTATTGGTAGGTTCATTTTCAGTAAGCGTAACTACAGCTACAAATTCAACTACAGATCAAGTTGGAACTGCATTAGCTTCTGAGCTAAACGCAATAAGCGGTTCAACAAATTTGTCTGCAGTTTACTATTCAGCAGAAAATATAATGGTGCTTAATAATTTGGGCAATAAAAACATATCTGTAGATTCAACTCGAGGAACTGCTGGAAAGGCAACATCCATAGATTTATATTATTTATCCCAAACGAATGCCGAACAAAATTGTATTGTTTACAGTGAGGTTTTTACACTAGAAGTAGAGCCTACCCCTAGCTTGAATTTAGCTAATGGAGTGCCTGAAACACAAATTGTATGTAACGGAGACTCACTCTTTACCCCCATAACAGTGGAGTATAGTGGGCCCAGCGCAAATTTTTCATATACCCCTTTACCCAGTGGTTTGGTAATATCTTCTCAAACATCAAATTCCATTACCATTACCGGAACCCCAACAACCAATGGTCAAATTGCTTTTAGTTTAACAAGCGAATGTTATGGTGGGGATCAAAATTTTACGTACTCCTATAGCGTTGTAGAAAATCCACCTTCTATTTTTGAAATCTTTAAAGATTTTGATGATCCGGGCTATGCCATTTTTACTAATGGTGCTGGAGATACCACAGGGTATAATAATTCCGTTTGTGTAAATACAGATCAATCGGCAGTAAATTCCACCAAGTTTTATGCTTGTTTTGAGGAAGATGCCTATGAATTTTCAACATTAGAATGGGAATTTATTGATACTTCAGGAACGAATACAAATTCACCGACTGTTTTAACAAATAAATTATACGCCCCTGATGGGGCAGCCACTCGCTTAGATGGTGAGGAAATTGGAATTGAGGTAACCTGGAATAAAAGTTTTGTTACTTCTATTTCAGGTTCGGGCCAATGGGTTACCGTTCGAGTTAGAAGTATTTCTTCTTGTAATAGTTTAATTAAATCACCCTGGAAAGAAAAAGACGTGTGGTTAGTCGGCTTTAGCGATACGGGAACAAATTCTCAAACGTTAGCCATTCTTCCCGCTTTAGAGGTACCTACAGCTTTTAATCCTGGATTACAATGTGAATTGGCTAATTATTCCCGAATAGACATTCCTACATGTGAACAGGTTCCCATTTTTGGAAATCAACCCTACACTCAATTTTTTACGCAAGCAACTACAGGCACAAACGATTATTCTTATTTGGAATGGGATGTAATATCAAATCCTTCCAATGGATCTACTTCCGCAGAAGCAGGTACCATAGATGGTATTGGTCGCTTGATGTGGAACTCTGGATTTTTTGGAACTTTTAGGGTTAAAGTAAGACCTGTTTCTTGTAGTAGTTCGGGAACATTACAAACCAGTGAAGACGATTGGGTAGAATCGGCTTTATATACTATTGGTGAGCTTGAGAAGGTAGTTCCAACACTCACAGCCACAGGCCTACCTCTTTGTCCTATTCCTGAATCGGGCACACTAACTTCAACCCTAAATTCAGATATTAATGTTCATTGGTTTATCAAAGACCTCTCCCTCATTGAAACCAATTCTGTAACTCAAACAGGAGAAACATTTTTAAACTATATCGGCGTTGAGGGGGATGCAAGCGATCCTTTAAAACAGTTGACCTTTGCTTGGAAAAATAATGCTGAAGGCTCGGTATTGATAAAAGCGGTTCCCACAGGTTGTGCAAGTCAAACAGGAACAGACGATTGGGCACGTAATTTTTCAATTGAAGCACCTAAAGGTCCTGAATTGCGAAAAGCTCCAGAAAGTTTGGGCACCACACCTCAAGAGATATGTGAAAATGATACAAATTTCACTCCCATCTTATATGATGTTATTGGGAAATCTGTTTTAGGTGTTGAAATTACTGATAATATAAGTCCAACATCTAATCTTGCTGAACGGTTTAACACCAATTTTATTCAACTGGCGCAAACGGTAACAGTAACATGGGTAGAAGGGAACACACCAAACGATAGATTGTATAATTATGTCATTACCATAAATGATACAGATTTTAAATACGTAGGAACGTCTGTTGGACAGACTTATGATAGTGTAATGACCAATTTAAGGGCTATAATTGATTCAGATCCTAATTATTCGGCAACAATAGATTCAGGCACTAATAAATTAGTAATAGAAGGTAAAGCTGGCGTTGCGATAAAAGTGGTAAACAATACTACAAATAATGCAAAGCTGAACCTTAGTATGGATGTATCCGCTTTTAAAAATCAATTTGAAATTTCGGGATTGAATACACCGCTTCCCTTGGGTAACCACCAATTTAAAGTTAAACTTATTGTAGCAGAGGGATGTACTGAAGAAACGGACGTTTCGTTGGATATTAATGTTAATGCCAATGTAGACATTCTACTTGATGGATCAAGTGAAAACTCACCAATAGTATGTTACAATCAAAATTTTGAGCCCATTGAATATACGGTTTCAGGATTAGATAATAACAAAAGAGCCTATGTGGAGGGATTGTTGCCTTCAAATGCAACCTATCAATTTATAAATCAGGGAAGCGCACAAACAAGTGTGTTATCTATCACAAGTTCGGGAAACACAAATTATTGGAACACAAGAACATTTGATTATCAAATCAGAACTCAAGGTGATTCTTGTGATGATGGTTTTAATCCCGGGGGAACAATCACAGTATATCCAAAAGATTACTTAAGGCCCAACGGGCATTATGATGGTGGTCCAAATGACGATATCAACGTACAGCAAACACTATGCGAAGGCACAGCCATAACGCCTGTAACTTATGAATTTTGGGGCGCAACGGGAATTGATGTTGAACCTACCTTTGGAACCATAGCCGGGTTGTCTTCTACAATCTCTTCTCGCCAACAAATAGCCAGTATTGGTTTTGATTCTAATTCAGGGAAAACGGAAACTGATTCGCAACAGTATTCCGTATTTATTAATGATGTAGAGTTTAGAGTGATTCCATCAAAATCAAATACTTCAACAGACGTATTGAATTTATTAAACACAAAAATTAATAATGAATCGGCTGTGGTAAGTTCTCAAGTTAGTGGAAGTGTACTTTTACTAACAGCTGCGGGAAGTGGTACTACATTTTCTTTATCAGGGTTGGCTGCAAACGCACCCATTTTCAGATTTGGAGAACCCAAAATGATTCAGGCGCCTAAAATAATTACCATAACGGGTACCCCAACAATACTGGGCGTTGACAATAGTTTTCAAACGGCTAATGTTACCCAAACAACCTATCAATTTTCATTAAAAGCTACAAGTTCAAATTGTAATTCAAATTCTGAAACAGCAACCTATACACTCCATATTAATCCAAAACCTCGATTACAAATTTTCCAAGGCGACAATGAATATTTATGTGATGGGGGTAATTCTGATCACATCATTGGAATAAATTACAAAGCCGCAAATAAACTTGAAATTAGCGTTACCACAGACAGTGGTTCTACAACCTTATTTGACCCCGTATTTTTAGACAACTTTAACTCAAGTTATTCGTTCCCTATTTCCCGAAATGCATTTGTAACAGAAACAACAACCTATACTTTTACAATAACCGCAACCGCGGCTTACAGTTGTTCATCAACTCCAACTACTTCGGTAGTTTCGGGTACTTATTATGTTATTCCTCATTATTTAAATTTTGTAAGTCCCTCTAATTTAATGTCACAAACACTCTGTATTGGTAGTGATATTAAACCCGTAGTTTTTGATTATAGTGCGGGGTATTCTACTCCAAGTATTATTTGGGGAAGTAAAGGGAATCCAGGGGTATTTTCATTAACCACCTCAGGAACAAGTTTAACCCTTTCAGGAACGTTAGGGGCTAGTTCAACTATCACACAAACGACTTCCTATCCATTTACAATAAGACTTGAGGGGTCAGAGGACGCCAACTCAAATTGTAATACCTATGAGGAGACAGGTTCCATTACTGTTGTTGTAGGACCAAAGCTCAGTTTATCCAGCCCAAGTTCAACGGCCGATCAAACAGTGTGTAGTGGAGAGGCACCTTCTACAGTAACCTATGCGATTAGCGGTGCGGCAAGCGAAGTAAATCTGCCCACTTGGAAAGCAAATGGTAAATCGATACCTCAACCGAGTTGGATGGCTTACAATTCGGATGTGAGTGGAGAATTTTCGCTTCTTTCTAGTGGAAATACAGGACCTGTTGATGTTATTACAGTTTACGAATATGAATTGACAACCGCAGTTACTAAAGTAGGCGGATTTACATGTCAAGAGGACACCCAAAAAGGATATATTACAGTCTATCCGGATGCGACATTTACCAGTGAAGATTTTATCGCGACAGGATCTGTTTGTGAAGGGGATTATTTTAGTAAAAACATATATTTTAAAAATGCTACAACCGCCACAGCATCCTATTCCTCTGATTTAGGTTTGTCAAAAACAACAAGTTATACCACCAAACAATCCTTCACATTTGTAGTATCGGGAACTGCCTCGGCGGGACAAACAAATACCCTTCAGATATTAAATGAGGATCAAAGTGGAACTTTTGTAGAAGAAAGTTTTACATATACAGCCGTTCAATCTTCCGAAACAAGTTCAACTATTGCCCAAGGGCTAAAAACTAAAATAGAAAGCAGATTTCCTAGTCAATTTACTGTTTCAATTGTGCCCAATGAGGCTAAAATTACCTTAACAGCTTCTGCAAATGCCAATATGTTTGGTGTCCGCTTCCTTACTTCTGATCAGGTAGAAATGGAAGTGGTTTCCTCTACTTCGGTTGAAGGGTTTATTAGTTTAACGGCAACCATAACAACCGATTTAGTCACTCAAACCACAACTTATCCGTTTGAATTTAAAGTGGAAAATGCAAGTTGTAGTTCGACTACTTTAGAATATAATTTAGAAGTAAAACCTTTTGAAGAAATTCAAACCAGTGGAGGCACATTAAGTCAAACCCTTTGTTATAATGAGGCAATTTCACCTATAAATATTACCGGGGGAACAGCCTATGCGGTTAGTTGGAGTCCTGGACCACCAACTGGGATTGTTCCTGTAAATGGTGAAGTAAGTTCTTCAACACTAACCCTTTCAGGAACACATAAAAACCTTGAAAGTACGACGACATCCTATACCTATACCCTAAGTTTAGTAGCGGGTGATGGGAAATGCATTTCATCCAATCAGATAACAGGAACATTATGGTTTTTACCTGAGGAAAAAATTGTATTAACCCCAGACTCTGGAGCCGTTACGCAAACCCTTTGCTCAGGGGGAGAATTAACACCTATAAAATTTGATTTGTCCAACGGCTTTACTAATGAACCCGATATAAGTTGGACAACAACCCCCAAACCGGAAGGGATTAGTGCAGTGTATAGTGCAACCGCGAAAACGTTTATTATTTCAGGAAATTTACCCAGTTCAGTTATTACTGAAACCGTGTATACTTTCACAGTAACCTTTACGGGTGATTCAAATTGTACAGTAGAAACAAGAACGGGTAGTATTACACTTCAGCCCGCTCCTTCAATAACACTTACGTCTTCTGACACAACACTTGATCAGGTCATTTGTTTTGGTGAAGCCATACAAGAAATTGAGGCAAGACTTTCAGTGGGTGTTTCCGAAGTGTCTATACTCGGTTTGCCTACAGGTCTTACGTACGCAATTTCTGGACAAACACTTACAATTTCAGGTACAATTCAAGAAAAGTATACTGTTCCAAAAACATTTTCTTATAAAATAAAAACGGAAAATGAGCTATGTGAACAAGCAATTCTTGAGGGGTATATAGTGACATTGCCAATACCCGAAATTACCATAGTGGATGCTCCAGCTTCAAGTAACTCCGTTGAGGTGGATATCTGTAATGGAGACGAAATCGGAGGCATTCAGTTAAGGTATAAAAACATGTCTTCGTTGGTAGTTATAAATCCTTCGCTTCCTTCGGGCACAGATAGCTTGACGTTTAGTAATAATATACTTCAACGTCAGGAAACAGAAATTACGGTAAACGGTTCAGCTACAAACGTGGGGGAACAATATATTCTCTATGTAAAACCGCTAACAAAGCAGCAAAAAAGTTTTACTTACACAACAACACAAACTTTACGCACTTCAGCACAAATAGCAGAAGGCTTACTTGATGCTATTAAAAATACCGCTTCCACTACAGTATCAGCATCTATTGATGGCAGTAAACTTACGCTTTATAATACATCGTCTTCAACATTGTTCTTTGTTAAGTCGAAAAGCATAGGAACGGCATCCATTACCGTCAATACAACAAAGGAAATTATAGGAAATTATATTGTTTCGGGTACAGTATCAGTAAGTGCAGATACTACCTCGTTTACCCTAGAATTGGGAGATGAAAATTCGAATTTATGTGCCCCTGAGGATAATGTTTTCATCAAATTCAATATCAAAGAACCGGCTTACATTCAAACTACCGGGTCAACCTCACAAACGCTGCACCCGGCCTGTGATGGTGAAAATGTAGTATTGAACTTTGAATATGGTGGAGATAATGTTCGATTGACAGGAAACACCAATGTAACCTGGACTCCTCAAAATCCGGGCTTAGATTTAGAACTCATTACAGGAACGAATTCATTTACACTTTCAGGGGTGCTATCTTCTAATGTAACGCAAACTACTGATTTTGAATATACAATAACTACCGAAGGGGCTTCATGTTCAGACTTTTCATTTACAGGAAGTATAAGAGTAACGCCAAAGCAAATGATTACTCATGTGGCTAATACTAATTTTGAGGGAGGAAGTGATGAACCTCAAGGGTATGAAAGTCAAGTAATCTGCGATGGAAATCCGCTAAACAATCCTATAAAATATGAATTTAGAGGGGGCACCACATCACATACATTATCATGGTCGCCTTCACAACCTGGGGGTATCCAATATATTCCGGGGGTTGCAGATAACGGAGGCTATTCTTTTACAATTTCAGGTACCGTTACCACTAACGTAACAACACAAACAACCTATCAGTATACGATTACGACAGGGGGTAATAATTGTAATCAAGTGGAAAGGACAGGTTCAATAACGGTAATTCCTAAGCCCTTTATGTCATTAGCGACCCCAGGCACCAATTACCAAATAGGCCCCGATGCTGTTTGTAACTTGAGTTCTTCAAGTACCATTACCTATCAGTTGAGCGGAAGTTCAATAGACGCTACTATTCTCTGGACGGGGGTTAATGGCACACCACAAGGCCTAGTTAAAACGATAGACCCAATTACTAACGAATTGCACTTAGTGCTTAACGCTAATTCCACAGCCTCTAATACAATAAAATATGAATATGCTATAACTTCTGTAAGTCAATTAGGTTGTGGCCCTACAACCACTCTTTATGGAGCAATTGAGGTGCTTCCAACCATTACAATTCTTGAAGATTATATTCGACAAAACGATATTTCTCATGTTAGTTGTAACGGGGGAAGTGACGGTTCAATTAATATTCCTGTTACTCCTAATTCAGAATTTGATTTACGAATTTATGGTGGTCAAAATGCAATAGCTCAAGTGGATGTAGTTACCCTACTTACTAGCGCAACACTACAAGAAGATGATATTGTTCGAGTTAAAATTGACAATGTGATTTACTCTGGAATTGTTCCTTCTAATCCCACTACCTCTACAATTTTACAGTCGTTAGCAAATGCTATTGAGGTAAGCAACACAAAAGTGACAACGTCATTAACCACAAATTCACTTGTGTTAACTGCCGCTACTCCTGGAGTTCCTTTTACGGCAGAGGGAGTAGTCATTTCTTCAAGTACTACAACGGGTACAACCCTAGCCTCTACTACCACGAGTAATGTTACCCTTGATTTTCAATACACATGGACAAATGAAAATTTAGTAGTTGTAGGTAATGAAGCAAGTCTAGTAAATCAACCTGCAGGAACATATGTTCTTACGGTATCTATTAATGGATGCGCTACATCATCAGCTACTTTTGAAATAGAAGAACCCAGTATGACTCATGGTGATGTTGGGATAAGTTGTGATGGTGATCTTTCAATTCCGCTTTCAATAACCATGACGCGCAGTCAGCTCAAATCGAACGATTTCTTTACTGCTACCCTTTATGAATTGCAAGGGAATCTGTACACTGCAGTAGCTACAAAAACGATAACCCCCAACACCACATTAAGTTCATATACTCTCTCCTTCCCCTCCTATCCCTTAGAGCGGGGATTAACCTACAGAATTTTTATTTCGGATCAATTCTGTACCTCTAATGTTTTAGAAATTCCAACTATCGGACCCATTTCTGAAAGAATAACGATTAATGAAAATTTAATTACTACCACTGCAATTCAATGCTGGGGTGAAAATGACGGTACGATTTCGGTGAGTAATAATGCAGTTACTGGGGGATCAGGAAATTACTCTTATCAGTGGACTTCTTCATCGGGCATAAAGTATGATTTTAAAAATTTAATAAATATCCCACCGGGACTTTATTCATTAACTGTTTCAGACAATGAAAACGACTGTTCAGAAACCGTTACAGGAATTGAAGTTGAAGATAAAACACCTGTTGCTCAAGTTACTAACGCCTCTAGTGACTTAATTAACCAGTGTATAGATGGCACCAATGGTTTAATTCAAATTGGGGTAAGTAATGGATTTGCTGTTAAATGGGAATTCACACCTAGCACAACTTCACAAACATTTGAACTTACCAATGCAGCGGATATTTTTCAATTTAAAGCAGCAGATAAAATTCCTAACGGATACAGTACAACAGGAGAATATACTTACTATTTATATGAAGGTGGATTAGGAACTAGCTGTGCAGTAGATGGAGGTTCTATCCGTATAACAGGTCCTTCTCCGGTGAGTTTATCAAGCAGTCTTACTTTTGAAAATGTAAAATGTGCGGGTCAAGAAGACGGCGCCATTCAATTCACTGCTACCGGGGGTATTCCTCCCTATTCATTTTCTCTACGTGGGGGTGTTCCTTCCAACGCATTTTCAAACGGAAACACCAATTACATTACAGGTTTGGGTCCGGGTACCTATAATATTGTAATTGGAGACAGTACACCTAGTGATTGTACTCCAAATACGTTTACAACTACAGTTACAATTAGTGAACCTGAGGGGGGTCCATTAGAATTGAGTGAGGGTGAAATAAAACCTATTTCTTGCGGAGGCGACCTAGGTTCTTTTGAAGTTCTAGTTAGTGGAGGAGCGGCCAAAGTTCTCAATGGTACGGCTGTTGAAACTAATTATCAAGTTTTTGTGGATGGACCTGGTGATTCATTTGCACTTAATACAGCTCATAAAAGGGGTGAATCCTCTTTTGTTATTGATAATTTAACTACTCCTGGCGATTATATTGTTACCGTTACCGACGGCAGTGGTTTCTGTAAAGAAAGTATAACAATTACTGTTGAAACGATTGTAGAAGGCCTTTCAGCCACGGCAATTATAGAAGGGGAATCCAACTGTGCTTCTAGCGAAGTATCGACCACAGGATATTCAATTAAAATCACAAATTTTGAAAAAGGCGATGGTGAGATTGCAGGATATCCCCTATGGCAAAAACAGTCTTCTAAAAAACTTGACAGCTTTACCCTTACCTTAAATGGTACTGTATCGGGTACAAATCTAAGTCAAATAGGAATTAACCTAAGTGCTACAACCTCACTTTCAATTTTTGCTACGGCAACAGAAAGTCAGACCATTAATGGCATACAAGATGTTGCCTCAATTTTAGCTTTTAACATTAATAAAATTCCCTACCTGACAGCAACCTTAAATGGATCATCAATTACAGTTAAGGGTGAAATAATAGATTCAGTTACCCCTATTAATACTACCTCTCCAACATTGATTGTGTCTGTTTCTGCGATAAGCAAAATAACCGAATCGATTTGGGTTAATGTGCCTGAAACTGCAGGTAAAGAAGTTATTGAAAATTTACAAGCCGGATTTTATAGAGGCATCATACAAGACGGATCGGGATGCGGTGGAGTGTTGATTGAAAATGCAACCCAAGGCGGTTTTGTATTTAAAATAGACAGTCCACAATCATTACAGTTTAAGGATATTGAATTTGAGGAAATAACCTGTATTACTCCCACCTCATCCCTTGAGTTTAAGTTATCCAATGGTGTATATACCCTGGTGCCAAATCCTTCTCAATATGAACTAACCTTAAATTCTGTGTTATTAAAAAGTACCTTAGGAAACGACGTTACTTATACTACAGGAACAAGCACAAATTCCACCCAAAATTCCAATTCATCTACTTCTTCTACCGGATCAGATACGAGCAGTTCCTCTGTTGTTGGAAACAATTATACACCCAACCTAACCCGAAACACATTCACAATAAATAACATTTTACCAGGAGATTATTTTTTAACAGTTGAAAACAAACAATCGGGTTGTGTGGTGAGTTTAGATTTTAGTATTGAAAATGCACCCGCTCTATCGTATAGTGGAGAAACAGAGTTTGTTATTGACCCCTGTTACGACACTTACCAAGAGCCCTTCTTTGATCCTTTATTAATTGAAGGAGGCACAAAATACATCAATCTGGCAGGAGAAGAATATTACTCCTTAGTTTGGAAATTTTATCCTGTTGATCCTGCACAATCGGTAAAAACTATAAATACGTTAAGTACATCAGTCAATTTTAAGCCCAATCCAGGAACGTATAAATTGTTTATATACGATGCCAATGGGTGTTCATTACAAGATGAAAATGGGGGAGAGGCACCCTTAGAATTCACCTTTAAAAAAGAATTAACCGATCTTATTGTAAAAGGAACAGCAGGTGCAAATGGAGATCAATTTTCAATACCTGTAAGTTGTGAAATCGATGCTGAAGATGGCGAGATTCACATCGCTGTTGAAAGTCTTGATCCAAACACTACAGTTCTTCCTCCGTTTGATATTTTTTGGGATCTACAATTGCCCAATGACCAAGGATTTGAACAACGTATTTTATTTGAAGGAGTAGCTGCTGGTGATAGTCTAGAAGTATATTCAATAAGGTTAAATGACATTCCGTTTACCTACAACACAGTTATAAACGATGAACCCAAAAAATCAGTAGTTAATGAACTGACACAAATTATTGATCAATCTGTTGAATTCGAAGCCAAAATAAATGAAAACAATTCTAATGAAATAATTGTAAAGACAATATCAAGAGCTGTTTTAGATCTCGAAATTATTTCCCGAAACACTAAGCTTCAAATGATCCAATCCACACCCAATAATGCACAGTGGATCCCCTTAGACGGAACGAATGGATTCCCAAATTATAAAGGGTTTTTAGACCTAACGGATTTAGCTGAAGGTTTATATCGATATACCATTCGAACCGTAGAGGATACCGAGTGTGAAAATAACGTGGAACCGGATCAAATTCAAGGGGTGATCACTGTAGAAAATGAAAATATATTAGAAATTCGTGAAGGACCCGTAGTTGATGAATATTTGTGTAACGGTCAGCCCGGAACTTTATTTGTTGACATATTTGATGGCGATACAGGGCCCTTAACCTTTTTCTATAACGATAAGCCTGTAACCTATGAACAAGTAGGGACAAATCAATACATTATTAATATTGATGATCCAGTAGAATTTGCAAGTTTAGAAATTTACAATGCAAACAATTGCGGCGTTTCTAGAAAAATAAGAATAGGTAATGGGATACCCTTATTTGATTTCTCTTCTGTTAATTTTGAACAATCGGGAGTGTTCTTAGCTCGTGAAGAAGTGACTTTCACTGACCTTTCTGAAAACGAATACGATTCATTTGAATTTAATTTTGGCGACGGGAACCAAACAGATGTATTCGATCGAAATTATCCTGAACCAATAACTCATGAATATGCGATCTCAGGCACCTACTACGTTACACTAAGCATTTATAATGAGCTAGGATGTAAGGATGAATTGACTAAAACAATTAAAATTGGCAAGGGATACAATATTTTAGTTCCCAATGTATTTACCCCAAATGGGGATATTTGGAATGCTACTTTCCGCCCTACTTTTAATGGGTTAAGTGAAATTACACTTCGCATTTATGATCATCAAGGCTCTCTATTATTTGAAGAAGAAGGAGAAATAGATAAAGACCCTAAAATTGAAGGGGTATCGTTATTAGGATGGGATGGAGCTAATGAAATGAACTCCTCACCCTATTTTATCTATACCATTACGGCCAAAACAATTGATGAGCAACCCGTGTTTAGAGACGGCACATTTATAATACTTAGATAAGGTGAAAAAGAAATTGGTAACATACGGTCTAATTTTCTTTGCTGTGCTTTCAGTTTACAGTCAAGAAGATCTTATTGTTAGCCATTCTCGTTTTATGCAAAAAGTGAACCCGAGTGCTTTTGGTATGAACAATATGAACAAAACAGGGGTGTTGTTTAATTCCCTTGGTTTGGTGGGCAGTACAAAAATAGAAAGCAAGTATTTTTTTGGCGCATTATCTTTTGATCGCGACAACTTTAGTTTGGGATTAGATGTGTATTCCTTAACCATGGATAACGTAGGAATGTCATTCACCAAACCCAGTTTGAGTTATATCTACAAAGTACAACTAGAAAATGAATTGTATTTTTTACCTGCGGTAACCTTAGGCTTTGGAAGTAACCAGTTGGACAATTCAAAGTTGATTTTTGAAGATCAATTGTCTCTTGTTTCAGGCTATTTACAAACGGAATCTCAAGACCCGTTGTCACAATTAAATAGAAGTTCCAGTTATTTGGATTTAGGGGCTTCCTTTATTATTCATTCTTCAAACTTCTTGGTTGGTGCTGGACTCAAGCATTTGAATCAGCCTAATATTTCCTTCAGTCAAGAAGACATACAAGTTAAGATGCCCCTACGGTATTCCATTCAAGCAGGATATGAATTTGACGTAAATCCATATGACCGCTCTATATTGCCTCGGTATTCAACGATATTGTCCTTTTTTAGCGCCTCAATGATGGGGCAAAATATTGATGTTTACCTGTCGCAAGAAGCACAATTGGGCCAGTTTTCAATTGGATTAAATCAACAATTTAAAAAAACACAAAACATAGCCTTTACCAATATTGGAATGTCAGTAGCCCTAGCCTATGAAAATTTTGAATTTGGCGCATTGTATAATTTCCCCTTTCAAAACCCATTAAAAACCTCAGTCTATTCTCCAAGCACGATAGAGGTTTTCATCAACTTTGATTTTAGTCCCTACCTTAGAAATAAGCGCGGAGATTACCGAAGAATTAGTATTGATAATTATTACTAATCTCTAAAAATACCGTTGGGGAACACAACGGGGCTTTCCCTTCCATTTTTACCAACTGTGGAAAGGCCAAAAAAGAAATTATCAATTACAATACCTTCAAGTGTAAATTGATTCACATTACCCACAAAACGAGAGCTTTGCCATGTGGGATGAGTGGTGTCTCGCCAATAAATTTTATAGCCAGCAACATTAGGATCGGTACTAGGCGACCATTTGAATTTTGCTGAAGCCTCTACAATCCCACCAATTGAAAGGCTGCTTACTGCTGGAGGTGCCCAAGCTAAACTCGCTAGGTTTATCGCATTTACTGCGGTTAGTTTTTTGGCGTATTCAAAATCCACTCCTTCTATAATATCTCCATATGCTATGCCATTCTCCACCCGAATGTCTTGATGTTGCATTATATAATTTTCGTGGGCTTCCATAATCCGAACTCCAGCAAAACCAACATCGTTAAAAGGACGATGATGTCCCCCTCTTCCAAACCGATCTAAGCGATACACCATCATGGGGTTCATTTCGGGCATGTATTTTTGAACCGTAGTGTGAATATAACGCGCCAATTGTCGAGAAATTCCATCTACTTCACCCCCATAAAAACGTCTGGCATTTCGTGCTCTTTCGGTTTCATTCGCTGGAACGGGTTCAGAAAAAATTCGGAAAGTTCTATTGTCAATTACACCATCAACCCCTCTAATGTTTCCAATCATGTCATTATTTAAAATGCCAATAATTTCCCACCCTTGCTCCAGGGCATACTGAGCTAAGCCTTTACCGCCAAACAAGCCTTGTTCTTCCCCTGCAAGGCCTACATAGAGGATACTGCTTTCAAATGAATACTGAGACAATACACGAGCGGCTTCCAGTGTTCCGGCCATTCCGCTAGCGTTATCATTTGCCCCCGGAGAGTCTCCCGTATAATCAGTAGGGTTAGAGATACGAGAATCAATATCTCCACTCATAATGATAAATCGATTAGGATGAGTTTTACCGCGTTGAATGGCTACAACGTTATTTATCCATACGGGTTTAACTATTCGATCTCCGTCTTGGGGGGTAAAGTAATTTTTTTGATAAAAAACTTCCAAACAATTAGAACAATTGTTCGATATAGTTTCAAATTCGTTTTTAATCCATCGCCTTGCCGCTCCAATTCCTCGGGTTTCAGAGAGCGTGTCACTCAGGGTGTGTCGCGTTCCAAAATTAACTAGGGTTTGAATGTCTTCTGCTATCCGCTGGGAGGAAACGGCATCAATAATTTGATAAAAATCACGGTCTGTTTGAGCAAACGTCAGTGAAATTGACAACAAAAAGGAAACAATAAGGAGTTTTTTCATCTTTAAATTTTAGGGAAAGATAAAAAACTCCTTTGTAAAAGTTCTTGACCTTAATTAAAAACAGTATTTATTTTCTTTTATTAATTTATCCGCAATCACGGTTTTCAATTGCATAATATTAGGCCAATGCGTATAAGCTAATTTTCTATTCACAATTTTCAGGAGCTGATCCTGTTCTTCACCCTTACTCATATAAAGAATAGCATCTTTTGCTTTTCCCGAAATCAGTGTTATGGCATCGTAGGTATAATGTTGGGTCATGGCAATTTGTTCGGTTTGCGTTTCAGTCCCAAAACGAGAACAATTTTTTAGTGTTCTTAATTGTGCGGATTCCATCAGATAAATTTCAATTAAAATATCTGCTAAGGCGAGTAGTAATTGCTGATGCTCCTCTAATGCAGTACCATAGTTTTGCGCAGCGTTTCCTGTTAAAAGGATAAAGAGTTGTTTGCAATGAATTAGAATTCGCTCTTCTTCAGCTAAAACCGAATGGGTATCTAATGCTTGTTCTTCTTGATGAATTGAAGCTGCGGTTTGCATTACAGCCGCCATCAAATCCAATTCTCCTTTAAGTCCTTTTTTTAGAAGCATACCCACAGATAACATTCTGTTGATTTCATTGGTCCCCTCATAAATACGACCAATACGCGCATCGCGCCATGCCGATTCCATAGGCGTATCAGCCGAAAATCCCATACCTCCAAAAATTTGAATTCCATGGTCTGCTGCATTTTGAATGTCTTCTGAAGCAGCTACTTTAATCAAGGAACACTCAATGGCATATTCTTCAACCCCTTTTAATTCTGCTTCTTGATGGGTGAGTCCCTCAGAAATTAATTGGGTTATCCGATTTTGAATATCTTGAGCAGCTCGATAACAGGCCGATTCACCTACATAACAAGAGGTGGCCATATGGGCTAATTTTTCTTTTATGGCTCCAAATTGCGCAATAGGGGTTTTGAATTGAATTCGTTCATTAGCGTATTGGACAGAAGCTGAGGTAATTCTTCTCTGAGCATCCAAACACGCTACCCCCAATTTAATTCGACCCACATTGAGTGCATTCATGGCAATTTTAAACCCTTCGCCACGTCCGGCCAGCATGTTTTCTACGGGCACTTTGGTTTCATTAAAAAACACTTGACGTGTTGAGGAGGAGTGTATTCCCAATTTATTTTCTTCTTCTCCCAAGGTTATGCCATTTTCAGGATCAAGGGGAACAATAAATCCTGTGATGTATTTGTCCTCTTCAATACGAGCAAAAACAATGAGTAGTTTTGCAAAACCCGCGTTTGAAATCCACATTTTTTGACCTGTGATTTTATAGTGCGTTGCGTCTTCGGATAAAACGGCTTTTGTCTTTCCAGAATTGGCATCTGATCCTGCTCCGGGTTCAGTTAAGCAATAAGAACCAAACCATTCACCAGTAGCCAGTTTAGGAATATATTTTAGTTTTTGTTCCTCTGTACCATAGAGCAAAATGGGGAGTGTACCAATGCCTGTATGTGCACCAAAGGCTGTAGAGAAAGAGCCTGTAGCCCCAGAGATATAATCGCATACGAGCATGGTAGAAACAAAGTCCATTCCCAATCCACCATAAGCCTCAGGAACAGCAACGCCTAAAAAACCAAGCGCCCCAATTTTCTCCATGAGTTCTTTTGTAAACGCATAATCCTTTTTTTCAAAACGCGCTTTATTAGGCCATACTTCTCGGTCTATAAACTCTTGAACGGCCTCCTTCATCATACGTTGCTCTTCGCTAAAATCTTCAGGTGTAAACACATCTTCCGGAGTAGTGGTTTTAAGTATAAAACTACCTCCAATACTGTTTTTTTCTTTTTCCGTTTTCATAAGTCTAAAGGGGTTGAGGGGTTATATTAAAATATTCAAATTGATTTGCGGTTTCTTTAATGCATTGTATGACTTCAAAAAAATGCGCTATTTTTTCTTCGTTTAAATGGGAGGTCACTTGATTGTTAAATTGTAAGACAACTTCTTTACTATCGTCTCTTTTTTGTTTCCCAAAAGGAGTTAAATGTATTAAAACACTGCGTCCATCTTCGGGATGTTTGGTTCTTGTAATAAGGTTTCTCTGTTCCATAGCATTAAGAAGTCTTGACAAACTTGTGGGTTCCATACCCATCTTTGGACCCAGAGTAGTGGAAGGTGTCCCTTCGGCGTCTATACTCAATAGGGCAAAACCCGTTGCCATGGTTGATTCAAATTTTGTAGCTTCTTTATTGTACATCTTACTCACCAATTGCCACGTTGAGCGCAGGGCACTATCAAAGGTTTCATGTTTCATGTAGTGAAGGTACAAAAAACTATGCACGCATAATAAAAAGAACCCGCTATTTTTTTAGATGAAAAGTAAGGCTATACATACATTTCCTCAATGAGATCAATGTATTTTTCATTGATCACTTTTCGGCGAAGTTTCATGGTAGGAGTTAAATGGCCGGCATCAATTGTCCATTCCTCAGGAGTGAGTTTAATTTTTTTGATTTGTTCCCAAGAACCGAAGAGTTGATTATGGGTTTGTATTTCTTTTTCTATAGCTTCAATCAATAGGGGGTTTGCAGCAGCTTCAGCAATTGAACTGCAGTGAACGCCTTTACCTTTTAACCAATTGATTGTGTAATCAATATTGGGCTGTATAAGAGCGGCAGGCATTTTACGGCCATTTCCAACAACCATTATTTGTTCGATGAATAAGGATTGTTTCATTTGGTTTTCCAATACCTGAGGCGCAATGTACTTTCCTCCTGAAGTTTTAAACATTTCCTTCTTCCGATCAGTAATTTTTAAAAACCCATCAGCATCAATTTCACCTATATCACCGGTATGGAAAAAATCGCCAGACATTACCTTTTGCGTCATCTCAGGTTCTTTATAATATCCCATCATTACATTAGGTCCTTTGCATAAAATTTCTCCGTCTTCTGCAATTTTAATGGTAACCCCGTCAATTATTTTTCCGACCGTGCCTATTTTAAAATGATTTTCTCGCATATCGTTTACTGAAATTACGGGAGAAGTTTCTGTCAGTCCGTACCCCTCAACTAAAGTCATTCCTGCGGCTGTAAATATTCTAGCTAAACGGGGTTGAAGAGCTGCACTACCCGAAGCAATCAACTCTAAATTTCCTCCCAAGGCTTCTTGCCATTTGGAAAGAATTAATTTTCGAGCAATTTTTAACTTGAATTCATACCAAGCCCCATTTTGACCATAGGGTTCATATTGAAGCCCCACATTAACGGCCCAATAAAAAAGCTTCTGTTTTATGCCACTGAGCTCAGCACCTTTCGCATAAATTTTGTCGTATACTTTTTCAAGTAATCGAGGAACCGCGGTCATGACATTGGGTTTAATCTCCCTAAGGTTGTCTGCTATGGTTTCAAGTGATTCTGCAAAATATACGGATACACTATTGTACATATATATGTAGAGAATTACACGTTCAAAAATATGGCATACAGGTAAAAAACTCAACGCAGAAGACCCTCCAATGGTTACGGGAAGTCGTTTTGAACTCGAAAGCACATTAGAAACTACGTTGTGGTGACTTAGCATGACCCCTTTGGGGACTCCTGTGGTACCTGAGGTATAGATGATGGTGGCAAGATCTTCAGGTTGTACGTTAGTTTTATATTCTTCAACTTTAGCATCGTGTTCAATAGAAGCCCCTGTTTCTAGTAATTCGCTCCAGTGCGCACAACCCTCAAGAGAATCAAAACTGTATATTTTTTTTAAGGACTTCACGTTGTCCTTTATGGCCATTACTTTATTGTATACCTCTTGATCAGAAACAAATACGTATTGACTTTCTGAATGGTTGAGAATGTACTCATAATCCTGTGAGGAAATCGTGGGATAAATGGGAACATTTACAGCACCCAAGGTCAACACGGCAACGTCAATTAAACTCCATTCGGTTCGGTTATTTGAGGAGATCATGGCAATCTTATCTTGAGGTTGAATGCCCAACTCTACCAAGGCACTACTAAGTGCTCGAGATTTTTCACAAAACTCAGTTGTGGAAACGCTTTCCCATTTCCCGTTGTATTTCGTAGTAAACGATTTTTCTAAAGGGGCATTATCTTGCTGATACGCAATAAAATCAAATAATCTTGTGGGTGTCATAACGTCATTTTACTGCAAAATAGGAAATATTTTGAAGTAATGGAAGTCAAAATTTAGTCTTGAGAAAGAAACCAAGTGAACGCGTTTTCAAAGGCAATGGTCCAGGGAGAGACTTGATCCTTTCGCTCTTCAGGGTAGTAAGCCCAATTCCAGGGGAAAGTAGATCTTTCTAAATGGGGCATCATAACCAAATGACGTCCGTCTTCTGAGCATAACATAGCCGCATTAAAATCCGATCCGTTTGGATTAGAGGGATACTGATCGTACAAATATGTACCCGGAATTTGGTAGTTGTTTTGTTCATAAGGAAATGAAAATTTACCCTCTCCGTGTGCTGCCCAAATACCTAAAGTACTTCCTTCAAGTCCCTTTAACATTATGGAACTGCTCGACTGCAAAGTAACTGCTGTAAAAATACACTCAAATTTACCTGAATCGTTATGCAACATTTTGGGTTGCAACTCATGTTTTGGGGTCAATAAACCCAATTCTACAAAAAGTTGACAACCATTACAAACCCCAAGCGATAGCGTGTCTTTTCGATCAAAAAAGGCATCTAGGGCCTTTTTTGCTTTGGCATTATATTTAAACGCCCCTGCCCAACCTTTTGCTGAACCCAGAACATCTGAGTTTGAAAATCCACCAACAGCCACCAAAAACTGAATATCTTCTAGTGTCTCGCGACCCTCAATTAAATCGGTCATGTGGACATCTCTTACTTCAAAGCCACACAAATCCATTACATACGCCATTTCTCGTTCAGAGTTACTTCCTTTTTCACGAATAACGGCAGCTTTAATTTTCTGGTTTTTTGTTTTGGGGAGGTTTCCGTCAAAAGATTTTGGGAAAGTAAAATGCAGAGGTTGTTGAATGCTGTTTTTAGCTCGACTTTCAGCCAGTATTGGTTGGGTTTGTTTGGATTCCAAGAGGCTAGAGGTAGCCATCCAATTTTCACGTAAAGCATCTACATCCAATATTATAGACTCAGATAGAACAACTTTAGGAGAGGAAGTCACCGTTCCAATTTTAGGGCAATGTATTCCTTCGTTCTCAAAATAGGCTGTTAAATCGTGATTTGATTGTACTACTACTGCTGCTTTTTCTGTAAACATTAAGGCCAGTAAATCTGCTGTATCTAGGGCGTTAAGGCTAAGTTGCATCCCTATATTTTTGGAAGGGAAACACATTTCTAAAAGTGTGGTAATAAACCCTCCGGAACCCACATCATGGCCGGCTGAAATCAGGCCTTTTTTTATTGCCTTTTGCAGGGTAGTAAAGGTCCTTTTAAAATATTCCGGATTTTGAACAGTGGGTGTTTCATTTCCGATAGCAGAAAGGACTTGAGCAAATGAAGATCCTCCCAAATGATTTGCATCTTGTGAAAAGTCAAGATAGTAGATGTCGCCTCCATTTAAACGCGCAACGGGGCGAATACAATTTTGAATAGCATCACAAGTTCCTGCCGCTGATATTATGACTGTACCAGGGGATAAGACATCTCCCTCTGGGTATTTTTGTTTCATGGAAAGAGAATCTTTACCTGTAGGGATATTGATGCCTAGAGCAATGGCAAATTCAGAACACGCTTCCACTGCTGCATACAGACGAGCGTCTTCTCCCGGATTGTTACAAGGCCACATCCAATTTGCAGAAAGGGAAATACTTTCAATTCCCTTTTCAAGGGGTGCCCAAACAATATTCGTAAGCGCTTCTGCAATGGCATTAACACTTCCTTTTTTTGGATCAATTAGTGCACTTATTGGAGCATGGCCTATGGAGGTAGCTATGCCCTTTTGGCCTTTGTAATCTAAGGCAATAACGCCACAATTGCTTAAGGGCAATTGCAATTCTCCAACAGTTTGTTGTTGGGCTACACGTCCTGTAACACATCGATCTACCTTATTTGTTAGCCAGTCTTTACATGCCACAGCCTCCAATTGAAGAACAGCCTCTAGATATTGAGTGAATAATGCCTCATCATAGCTAATTGCTTTAAAGGGAGTTGAGCGTGTGTTGTCTTTTAGAATGGTTTTTGGAGAACTTCCAAAAAAAGCAGATAAGTCCAAGTCAATTGGCGTTTCTTTTCTCTTTTCCGAATGAAATGAGAAATGATGATCATCTGTAACTACCCCCACATTGTAAAAAGGCGCCCGTTCACGAGCGGCAATTTTCTGAAGCTGAACCGCATCTTTTGGAGAGAGTATTAATCCCATGCGTTCTTGGGATTCATTTCCAATTATTTCTTTTGAAGATAGTGTGGGGTCACCTAGGGGAAGTGCATCAATTTGAATTTTACCTCCAGTAGATTCCACAAGTTCAGACAAACAATTTAAATGACCACCAGCCCCGTGATCGTGGATAGAAACAATAGGATTATAGGCACTTTCTACTAGGGCACGAATGGCATTGGCCACACGTTTTTGCATTTCGGGATTCGAGCGTTGTACGGCATTTAATTCGATAGCACTTCCAAAGGCACCGGTATCGGCAGAAGATACTGCGGCACCTCCCATTCCAATTCGGTAATTATCTCCCCCGAGAATTATTATTTGATCCCCTTTTTTAGGCAACTGTTTTTGGGCCTGTTCCTGTTTTCCAAATCCAACGCCTCCAGCCAACATGATTACTTTGTCAAAGCCGAGACGATGTTCCCCTTCGAAGTGTTCAAATGTTAGTAATGAACCTGCAATTAAAGGTTGACCAAATTTATTCCCAAAATCAGAGGCCCCATTAGAAGCTTTGATTAAAATATCGCTCGGGTTTTGATATAACCACTTTCGTTCTGGAAAAGTGGGTGTGGTAGCCTTTGATAATCGTGAAAAAGGCGTCATGTAAACAGCAGTACCCGCTAAGGGAAGCGAACCTTGCCCCCCCGCCATCCGATCGCGAATTTCACCTCCAGAACCGGTAGCCGCCCCATTAAAAGGCTCTACAGTGGTTGGAAAGTTATGGGTTTCTGCCTTTAAGGAAATAACACTATTGATTTGCTTTTTTTGATAGACACTGGGTTGATCTCCTGCCTTAGGAGCAAATTGTTCTACTACTGGCCCTCCGATAAAGGCAACATTGTCTTTATAAGCAGAAACAATCGTATTCGGATTTACTTTTGAGGTTTTCTTGATCAGTTGAAATAAACTTTCCGTTTTTTCTTCCCCATCAATAATAAAAGTTCCATTAAATATTTTGTGTCGACAATGTTCTGAGTTTACTTGTGAAAAACCAAATACTTCAGAATCTGAAAGTGGACGTCCTATAGAGTGAGACAACGTCACTAAATAGTCAATTTCTTCCTCATTTAAAGACAACCCTTGGTCTTTATTGTAGGTAGAAATATCATGAACAGGGATCATTTTTTCGGGCAAATGCGATACCGTGTAGAGCGATTGATCTAAAAATGTAAATGCAGTAAACAACATAGGATCAAAAGCGGTTTCTGAGCGCTTGGCAAAAAACTCTTCCATTCTTATGATTCCTAAAATCCCCATATTTTGGGTAATCTCAACTGCATTGGTGCTCCATGGTGAAATCATACTGGCTCGGGGCCCAAAGAAATCGCCTTGAATTGAGTGAGAATCAATTAAAGGGGCATTGTTAAGTAGCCAGGTAAGTTTTTCTTTGTCTTCACTACTGAGTGTGTTTTGACATTCTACAGCTGTGATTTTAGAGTTAACATCGCCAAAAAAAACGACCATTCCTTGAAGGTTTATATGCGCAAAAATAAGGCTTTCCGTTTAGATTTTTCTTCTAAGTGATCAAGGAATAGATGAAGTTATCTTCCAGTTATCCACAGCCCTTTAGAATCTAAGAATTTCGCACCATTCGTGCAATATAAAATCCATCAAAAGAGGAGGTGTGAGCAAAGAAATTAGTTTCTTTTTCTAGGTGAAACGAGGATCCTAATGGAGAAGATAAAAATTGATGGACTTGATTTGTGTTTTCTTGGGGAAGAATGGAACAAGTAGCATAAATCAGAACGCCCTCAGGTTTTACCAACTGTGCATTTTTGTCAATTAGACTTGCTTGCAGGGCACACAACTTGTTTATTTTTTCTGGGGTCAGGTGCCATTTGATTGCTGGATTTCGTCGCAGAGTTCCCAATCCACTACAAGGGGCATCAATGAGAACCAGATCGGCTTTTTCTTTTAAATCTTCAAACAATTCATTTTCAGTGGCTAAATGGGTTTCAATAGAATGAATACCGCTCCGTTGTGCACGTTGTTTGAGTTGATTCAGTTTGGATTCATGGATATCGATTGCATGAATTTTTGCTTTATCACCAACCAAATCAGCTATATGCAGTGATTTTCCACCCCCACCAGCACAAGCGTCAACAATAAGACTGTTTTTTTTTGGTGCTGCCCAGGCGGCAACACGTTGTGAGTTGGCGTCTTGAATTTCAAACCCTCCTTTTTTAAATAAAGGCAAATGGGTTATTTTTTGATGAAAGGGGAGGCGTAACCCTTCCGGGATACCTGAAATTTTTTCAGATTCAATTCCGTATTCATCCAAAAGGACCTGTTGGAGCTCGTCAAGACTACAATGCCTTGTATTGCAGCGAATCACAAGAGGGGCCAATTCATTTAAAGCCTGAATTTCCTTTTCCCAAAAGGAAGTTTCGAAGGCCTCAACACCCATTTGGTCTATCCAGTCGGGAATGGATTCTTTGTAAATCCTTGGCAAAGTGTCATTGGGTTGATTGTCAAGTGTAAGAGGGTCAGAAAAATTAAATTCTTCCCAGGGCGGTAACGCTCCTTCGGAACTTAAAATCCAAAGGGCAATGAGTTTCCAATGGATATCAGCATCGTTGGGGTCAACATTACCTAAGTAGAGAAAACGATTTTTCCAACGAATAATTTCAAGTAGTCCTTCCGCAAGTAATTTTCGATCTCGGCTTCCCCATTTCTTATTTTTAAGAAGTGATGATAAGGTGGGTCTTAGGGCTTGTTCTTCGGTTAAAATTTGGTGTAAACCAGAATGAATTCCCAAGGCAAGATTACGGTGTAATTTCAAGGGAGAGGGTTTAATTTTCTTTCTTTTGACGATTTCGTATACGGTTGAACATTTCACGATCAAAACGCCGTTCTTGGTATAAAATATTTAAAACGGTTTTTGGTTTTATTGAAGAAAGCATTTTTTGGTTTCTTTCGTATTTGATATTCATTCCCAACATTTCAAATTCATGAAAACGGCTTATATAATTAGAGGCGCTATTTGAATTTATGGTATCAAATGCTTGAGTAATTCCTTTTCTTAAACCACGTTCTTTGATCCAAACCTCGTTGTGGTATAGGTCTTCATAATTCTCAAAAATGGGCAAGAAGGCTTTTTTTTCTTCTTCGGTAAGAGATGTATTCTCAAGAATATAATTGAGTTTCATTTTTTTGAAATCTTGAAATCGATCAGTTTGAGCAGAACTTGATAAACTGGTCAGAATAGTAAACAAAACGAAACTAAAATGAATGTATTTTTTCATCGCTTAGGGTTTATTAGAAAAATCTGACAAAAGCTCAATTTCGGCATCTTCCATCATCGAAAGCATTTCATAGCTATCTAAATTGTCCATATAATAGCTCTCAATATAATCATTAAGGGCTTGATCTTCAATTTCAATAACTTGATTTTGTTGGTATTGGATCAGATTAAACACAAGGGTTAATGAAGCGGCAATTCCTGCAAAATAATATAGTGCAGTAGCTTTACGCTCTTGCGTTTTAGGCGGGGTAAGTAACCTTGCTTTTCTTACTACAGCTTCTTCAAGAGTGTCAAAATAGCCTGAGGGTACATTAAAATCCAACTTGTTCGAGCTGCTCTTCGAATTTCGAATAAGCCTCTTTTCAAGTTTTTCAAAATATCCCTTTGGGACTCTGAAATAATTCTTTCGATTAAAATTTGTCATTCAATTCTGTTTTTATTTTTTTCACCGCATGATGGTAAGAAGCTTTTAGGGCCCCAACACTAGTATCTACAATTTCAGCAATGGCTTCATAGGTCATGCCGTCAAAATATTTCATATTGAAAACAATACGTTGTTTTTCAGGTAAACGCGCTACTACTTTTTGGAGTAAATGAGCGGCTTCATCGCCATCAAAATAGGAGTCTGCCATAAGTCTATCCGCTTTAGCTTCAATCCAATCTTGATTTTGTAACCCCATTTTAGAGGCTTTGCTGTTAATGAAATTTAAAGCTTCATTGGTAGCAATTCTATACATCCATGTAAACAAGGCACTGTTTTCTTTAAATCCATCAATGTTGAGATAGATTTTAATAAACGTATTTTGGATAACATCGTTGGCGTCGTCGTGATCCAACACGAGTTTCCGGATATGCCAATACAGCCGTTCTTTGTATTCAGACACCAATCGTCTAAAGGCTTCTTCTTTAGTAATTGGGTCCTTCAATGCGTTTACAAATATGGACTGTGACGTAGACACTTTTTTAACTTTATATGAATTTAGACAAAAGGTAAGGTATATAGTTTAATCCATGCGTTGAATTTTCACCCATTTATGGTATTCAGCATTTTGTTTCAAAAGACTTTCATGTGTTCCAGAAGCAATAATCTCTCCTTTGTCTAACACTAAAATTAAATCTGCTTTTTGAATTGTGGATAGTCTATGGGCAATAACCAATGAGGTTCTTTTTTCCATAAGTGTTTCTAGGGCTTGCTGTACTTGGAGTTCCGATTCAGTGTCAAGTGCAGCAGTGGCTTCATCTAAAATAAGTAAATCGGGATCTTTGAGTAGGGCTCTAGCAATTGTTAAGCGTTGTTTTTGCCCCCCTGAAAGTTTATTACCTGCATCACCAATAGGAGTATGGTAGCCTTTGGGAAGTTCCGCTATAAAATCATGTGCAAAGGCAGCTTTAGCAGCATTGATAACGGCATTTTCATCAGCAGTTGGGTTTCCTAATTTAATATTATTATAAACAGTATCGTGAAATAAAATAGCATCTTGAGTAACCATTCCTATACATTGGTATAAGCTATTCAATTTAATTTTAGTAAGGGGAATACCATCAATGGTAATCTCACCCTTTGTGGGATCATAAAATCGGTTTAAAAGATAGGTCAATGTGGTTTTTCCACTTCCGGATGGACCTACAACCGCTACCATCTGACCTTTTTTAATGGTAAAAGAAACCTCTTTAACAACAGCGGTAGTTTCATAGGCAAACTCCACTTTATCAAATACGATTGCTTGACTAAATTGTTTTAGGACTTTAGCTTCTGGGTGTTCTTTTATTGGATTTTCACTCCTTAGAATTTCAAAAATACGTTCTGCCGCGGCATTCCCTTTTTGAATGGTATAACTTGCTTTACTTATGTTTTTTGCAGGTGTTAAAATATTGTAAGCTAATCCCATATATACAATAAATGTGGTGCCAGAGATGCTCCCATCAACCAATACCATTTTACCACCTACCCACAATAATATTCCTATTACGGCAATACCTAAAAACTCACTGGTTGGGCCGGCCAAGCTTGCACGGTGGAGCAACTGGTTTGAAAAATGATAAAAACGGTCGGTAGCCGCTTTAAATTTTTCGTTAAAAGCATTTTTAGCAGAAAAGGTTTTTATAATCTTTTGTCCAGTGACGGTTTCGTCAAGAATAGATAAAAAGTCACCTTGTTCTTCTTGAATACGGGCAGAATGTTTTTTAAGCTTTTTTCCAATAGTTGAAATTAACCAGCCTGAAAGAGGAATGAAAAGCAATACAAATAGGGTTAATTTGCTGCTAATCATTAGCATGGCCCCAAGGGAAAATAGAATGGTTAAGGGTTCGCGAACTAAAAGCTCTAAAATTGACAAATAAGAGGCTTGGATTTCTGTAACATCACTAGTCATTTTTGCCATCAAATCTCCCTTTCTTTTTTCTGTAAAATACCCTACGGGTAATTCCATGATTTTTTGATAGAGTGTTGTGCGCAAATCACGCAATATTCCGTTTCGTAAATAGGTAATAACATAAAGGGCCAAGTAGTTAAAACAATTTTTTAAAAAAAACAGGACAAGTACCAATCCGATTACTAGAAATAGGGTACCCTCTATATTTTGCTCTAATTGTTGTGTTATATAATAATTGAGCGACTCTTTAACATAGCTCTGTAGATGAAAAACATCAGTGTAGGTGGGGGGCAGGGTTTGTGTTTCTGTTCGTTCGAATAAAACGTTTAACATTGGAATCAAAGCCACAAAAGAAAGTGCGCTAAACAGAGCGTAAAGCACATTGAAAAGAATATTTAGAAAGGCGTACCTTTTATAGGGAATGCCAAAGCCTAAAAGCGTTTGAAAATAGGACTTTTTCATTGGGGTACGATTTCTTTGACAAACAGGTCAATTTTTTGTTCTAGTTGTGCCTCTTGATGCGCCCAAGCTACATCAGGAGTGTAAGGGGCTTGAACACTAAAATAAAACTTGATTTTAGGTTCTGTTCCACTGGGTCGTAATGCAATTTCGCTTCCCTCAGCGAGTATAATTTTTAAAACATTTGATGGGGGATAGGACAAGGGTGATTTTTGACCGGAAACTACATTTAACGATTGGGAAGTTAAGTAATCTTCTATGCGAATTACTACAATCCCACCTATACTTTCAGGGGGATTCGCTCTAAAACTTGACATTAATTGCGCAATTACCTCAAGTCCTTTTTTTCCTTCTTTCGTAATTGAAACAAGGCGCTCTTTAAAAGCACCGTATTTTTGATAACAATCCAATAGAAGGTGGAAAAAGCTTCGGCCAGAGACTTTGGCGCTTTCTGCTATTTCACAGGCCAGTAAACCTGTAGAAAGGGCATCTTTATCGCGAACCTCATCACCAACTAAATAACCGTAACTTTCCTCTCCACCACCAATAAATTCCAATTCCGGATGCTCTTTAATTAATTTTCCAATCCATTTAAAACCCGTTAATGTGCTTTTAAATTGAACATTGTAAGCTGAAGCCATTTTTTCAATCAAGGGAGTTGAAACTACAGTAGTGGCGATAAAATGTTTTGAAGTTAATTGTCCTGATTCCTTCTTTTTTTGTAATATGTATTCGGTTAATACGGCCATTATTTGATTGCCGTTAAGATAATACCAATTCGAATTTAAATCGCGAATTACAACCCCCAATCGATCTGCATCAGGATCGGTTCCTAGGACAATATCCGCAGCTAAAACCGTTGCTTTTTGAACGGCTAAGGATAGGGCCTCTTTTTCTTCAGGATTAGGAGAAATAACAGTTGGAAAATTTCCATCAGGTTGGGCTTGTTCCGAAACGATATGTAGATTTTCATATCCGGCACTTTTCAGAATATCGGGAAAAAGGGTAATTGAAGTGCCGTGTATAGGGGTAAACACAACACTTAAGTTTTTTTTATGTTGGCTTTGTAAGGCTACTTTCCGTACCGATAGTCGGTAGGGGATGTCTATTTCTGAATCTATTTTAAAGAGTAATTCGGGTTTTCCCTTAAAGCGTATCGCCTCAAATGGAGTTTCTTCTATCGCCTTTTGAATTTGCTGATCTTCAGGAGGCACTAATTGTCCTCCGTCAGCACTATATACCTTGTATCCATTGTACTCAGGGGGGTTGTGTGATGCCGTTAAAACAATCCCAGCTTGCGCTTTTAAGTACCGAACAGCAAAAGAAAGTTCAGGGGTTGGGCGCAATTCATTAAAAAGATAACAATGAATCCCATTTGCGGTAAAAACGGAGGCACATGTTTCGGCTAGCGACTGACTTTGATTTCTACAATCATAGGCAATAACTACTTTTATATTTTGATTGGGAAAAGTTTCTTTTAGGTAATGGGATATTCCTTGACTGTTTTTGCCCAGTGTATATTTGTTAATTCTGTTGGTGCCTACTCCAACAAGGCCACGCATTCCTCCGGTACCGAAGGCTAAATCAGTATAAAAAGCATCCTCAAGTAGATCCGGTTTTTTTTGTAATGCCCTTACCTTTTCTTGAGTTTCAGAATCAAAAGGCGCTGAAAGCCACTTGTTTACTTTTTGTTCTATGGACATAAGGGCTATACTTTTTCTTTAATAGTATACCGCTTTTCCATTTTTGAACTTCTTAGGATGAGTTCTCCCAAAAATCCAGCAATAAAAAATTGACTTCCTAAAAGCATTAGGGTGAGGGCAATGTAAAATTGAGGTCTTTGGGTAATAAGCCTTGCCGCAGTATTAAAATACAATTTATCAATTCCTAAATAAAGGGTAAAGGCAAAACCCACGAGTAACATCAAACTACCCCAAAGGCCAAAAAAGTGCATGGGTCGTTTGCCAAAACGCTGAACAAACCATAAGGTTATAAGGTCTAAAAAACCTTTGAAAAAACGATCAGCTCCAAATTTTGTATGGCCAAATTGCCGTGCCTGATGTTGCACTATTTGTTCGCCAATACGATAAAATCCTTTGTGTGCTGCTAAAACGGGAATATAACGGTGCATATCGCCGTAAACTTCAATGGATTTAATCACGTCATTACGGTACACTTTAATACCACAATTGAAATCGTGCAAAGGAATACCGGATACCCTACGGGCTGCCCAATTAAAGAGTTTGGAGGGCAAATTTTTAAAAATAACCGAATCGTAACGTTTCTTCTTCCAACCCGAAATTAAGTCCAATGAATTTTCTTTTAAGGTAGAAAGCATAGGCGCAATTTCTTCCGGTGAATCCTGAAGGTCTGCATCTAATGTGGCAACAAATGCCCCTTGTGCAATTTCGAAACCTGCGTGTAAAGCTTGAGATTTACCGTAATTTCTGGTAAACCGAATCCCTTTCACGTTTCTGTTTTCTTTACTAAGCTCCGTAATTTTCGCCCAAGATTGATCTGTACTTCCGTCGTCAATAAAAATTACCTCGAAAGAAAGGGAACCTTTACTCAAGGCATTCTTTGTCCATTCAAACAAAGGAAGGAGGGATTCTTCTTCATTGAGTAAGGGAATGACAACAGAAAGTTCAATTTCGTTTTGCATATGATGCAAAACTACGAAAATTGCTTATTCAGGCCGTGATTTCTTTACAATTAGACCGCCAATAAGGGAGATGATAAATCCAATAAATAAAGCCCCAATCAGTTGGAAGGCAGAGCGAAGTAAAGGACTTGAAAATTTATCTGCCATTTCACGACTCATATCTAATTGCTCTTGAGACATTTCAGGATTTTCAACTCTCATTTTTTCAAATTGAAGATCGAGGGCTTTGTTCATCATATCAGGATCTAAAAACTCTGTAAGAACAAAGGCATATAACACACCTATAAGACCGGCTATTAGGGAAATGCCTAAACCAATTTTAAGCGCTTCAGATAAAGACAGGTAACCTTCGTTGTGTTTTTTGAAGACAATAAATGCGTACATAAGTACTCCTATCATTAAGGCAATCCCTACATAACCTGCCGCAGCATTCTGTTGGTAGTGCATGTCTAAAAAGTAAAGCATTAAATTAAATGCTACGGAAATACCCCCTAATATTAATCCATAAGTAAGTATAGTTGATTTGATCGTAAGTTTGTTTTCTTCCATGATATATTTAAGTTTTTTGGTAGTCTCCAAATTAAAAAAATTAAAGGAATTCACATAGTTTTGAAAAAAAAATTAAATTTGCATTCGATTTTATAGATATGAAAGCAGAAATACACCCAGACAATTACCGATTAGTAGCCTTTAAAGACATGTCAAACGAAGATGTTTTTATCACCAAGTCTACAGTTAATGCAAAAGAAACTATTGAAGTTGATGGGGTAGAATACCCACTGGTCAAATTAGAAATTTCTAGAACTTCACATCCCTACTACACTGGAAAATCGAAATTGGTTGATACTGCAGGTCGTATCGATAAGTTTAAAAACAAGTATTCAAAATTCAAAAAGGAGTAATTCCTTTTCAAAATAACCTAAAAGCCACTTCAATGTGGCTTTTTTTATGGCCTAGTTTTTTTAACGGTTTTTAATACCAATAAATTAATAGGGTTAATCTCCATTCCTTCTACATTTTTTTGGACAAAACGGATTACTTGATCGTAGTAAAGCGGAATAATAGGATATTCATTCATGGCAATCTGATCCATTTCCTGGTAAATCCTTTCCCTCTCGTTTTCATTGGTAAGCGTCAGCGCTTTCCGATAGAGTAGATCAAATGTTTCCATTTTAAAATGAGTGTAATTGGGTCCTTGAGGCGAAAAGTTAGGACTGTAAAACAATGACAAATAGTTTTCGGCATCAGGATAATCAGCAATCCAACTGGCCCTAAAAAGTTCTAGTTTGCCTGATGATTTGGCTTGTCGAAGTGTGGCGGTTGGCATAACATCTATGACTATTTTTATTCCAATTTTTTGCAGTTCCCGTTGTAAATATTCGCATAAATCAAGATAATTAGCATCAGTAGCTAGTGTAAGTTGAGGTTCAATTTGATTGGTTTTTACGAACTGATTGACTAATGTTCTGGCCCGGTTGGGATTGTAATCAAATTCTTGAGTACTGGTGCCCGAAAGCCCTTTGGGTATAAATCCTTTTTTAGCAGGATATCCAATATTATTTCGCAAATAGGCAATCATTAATTTTCGGTCGAAACCAATATTTAAGGCTTCACGAATTAAAGGGGATTGGAGGGCTGGATTGGAACCGTCGAGGTAAATACCAATATACTCTGTATTTAAATACGGGCCATTCAATAATGTGATTTGATCTTTATATTTTGGTTGGAGGGTGCCTTGAGGAGTGAGCAGTTCGTCTTTGTAGGAAGCATCTAGTGAATTAATAAAATCCAATTTTCCCTGTAAAAAAAGCATAAATTCACTCTGAATATCAGGTATAAACTGAATGGATATGGCTTCTAAATAAGGAAGTTGTTCGCCAGCTTGATCCCGTTCAAAATAATGGTTGTTTTTTCGCAATACTAATTTAACGTTCTCTTCCCATTGTTTGAAGTAAAAAGGGCCTGTACCTATAGGATTTGATCGAAAAGAATTGCCAAAATGAGAGACTCCCTCTTCAGGAACTACAGCGCAATAGCGCATGGTCAGTAATCCTAAAAAGGCTGGAAAAGGATTTTTCAAACGAATTATTAGGGTGTTTTCATCTATTGCTTCGTAAGAAGCTACCTGTTGCATTACCCAGCTCCCAGGTGATGCCACAGCGGGATCGGTAAGCCGGTTGAAGCTGTAAACAAAATCTTGAGCAACCACACGTCTGGTTTGATTGGGACCAAATAAAGGTGAAGAGTGAAAAAACACATCCTCACGTAAATGGAATACATATTCTAACCCCCCTTGTCGAATTTCCCAGGAGTGAGCGATTTCTGGTTGAACCCCCAAGTTTTTGTCTAATTGAACCAAGCCATTAAACAACTGATTAACAGGCCATATATTTTGTGGATTGCGCGCAAATGCTGGATCAAGAGAGGTCACATTGCGGTATTCATTGTACCGAAATACAATGTGATCTTCAACGGTGTTTTGGGTAGTGCACTGAATGAAAACCAATACAACGGTAAAGAAGACGAATGTGCGCAGCCAGGAACCTACTCTTATCATGAAGAAATGTCTGTATATTTGCATCAAAATTACGGTTTTTAAAGTAGCTATGACCCCCACTTTATCCCCTTTAGTGAAAACAGAAGCAAAGTTACCCAGGGTGGCCTTTTACACTTTGGGATGCAAACTTAATTTTTCGGAAACGGCGACAATAGCACGTGATTTTGATACTCAAAATTTTAAACGAGTCGCTTTTGAATCCCCTGCAGATGTATATGTGATCAATACTTGTTCTGTAACTGATAATGCAGACAAAAGGCTAAAGGGAATTGTTCAAAAAGCACTGACTCAAAATCCAAAGGGTTTCATTGCAATTATTGGATGTTATGCCCAACTTCAACCTCAACAAATAGCCGCTATGGAAGGGGTAGATTTGGTGTTGGGTGCTTCAGAAAAATTTAAATTATCTCAATACATACACGACCTGACAAAAAAAGAAATAGGCGAGGTGCATGCTTGTGAAATTGCTGATGTCAATTTTTATGAAAGTAGTTTTTCGATTAGTGACCGAACCCGAGCCTTTTTAAAAGTACAAGACGGCTGCGACTATAAATGCTCTTATTGCACCATACCTTTGGCTCGAGGAATATCAAGAAGTGACACCCTAAATAAGGTTATAGAAAATGCAAATAAAATTGCCAACGAGGGTATTCGTGAAATTGTATTAACTGGTGTAAATATTGGTGATTATGGTAAAGGGGAATTTGGAAATAAGAAACATGAACACACTTTCTTAGAATTAATTCAGGCCTTAGATCACGTGGCTAATATTGAGCGTATTCGTATTTCGTCTATTGAACCCAATTTACTAAGTAGCGCCATTATTGATCATGTAGCAGAAAGCAATCGCTTTGTCCCTCATTTTCATATTCCGTTGCAAAGCGGAAGCGATCGAATATTAAAAAGAATGCGCCGGCGCTACATGTCGGAACTCTATACTGAACGGATTCAGAGAATACGAAAAAAAATTCCAGATGCCTGTATTGGGGTTGATGTAATTGTGGGTTTTCCTGGGGAAACAGAAGAGGATTTTTTAACGACCTATTCTTATCTAGCAGCATTGCCCGTTTCCTATTTGCATGTTTTTACCTATTCTGAAAGACCCAATACAGAAGCGGCTGGTTTTTCTGATGCTGTCCCTGCTTCTGTTCGAAATCAGCGAAGTAAAATGTTAAGGGCGTTATCAGTGAAAAAACGCCGGGCCTTTTATGAATCCCAGTTAGGAAATACTGCAGAAGTATTGTTTGAATCAGAAAACAAAAAAGGATACATTCACGGCTTTACAGAAAATTATGTAAAAGTACGCTCTCCGTGGAACCCCAATTGGGTGAATGTGTTAAAAAAGGTAAAATTAGATCAAATTGATGACGAAGGATTCGTCCGATTTGAGGTAGATTAAAGTTTAATCCCTACGGGAAGAAGTTGCTTATACCGACGATTTCTACGAACAAATCCAGCAATTTTTGGAGAAGTAGGAACAACACTCAATCTTTTGTCTTCAATAAACTCAAGTACCTTAATGATAAAAGCTTCTTCGAATTCTTTATTATCAATGATTTCAGGGATTACCAATTTGGTTAAAAAAATCTTACGTTCTTGTTCTGAGTATTCAATTCGTGCCAAGCTATCTTCAACGTGGACTTCAAATTGTCTTAAGAATTCGTTATTCACTAGGGTAATCTCTTTCATATCTTTCGGTATTTAGTATTTTCGCAAAAGGAATAAGTGCTCTTTATAGAATCAATTCTTAAAAAGGACTACAAAAATACAAAATAATAGTCATTTAGACTCAATTTTATTGCACATAGATTATGATTCCTGTTTATTGTATGCCGGGGATGGCTGCCAATCCTAAAATTTTTGAGTATCTCGATTTTCCGGAACCCTATCAACTATTTTACTTAAAATGGTTTTCTCCCAAAAGAAAGGAATCCCTCGGTGCGTATGCGTTAAGGATGTGTAGTTACATTAAACACGATAATCCCATTTTAATCGGTGTTTCTTTTGGTGGGGTATTGGTTCAGGAAATGGCCAGCCATATAGCGGTTCGAAAGGTGGTGATTGTTTCGAGTATAAAGTCGAATCTAGAATTGCCCTTGCCAATGAAGATGGCACAAAAAACAAACGCACATAAATTGCTTCCCACCCAATGGATAAAAAATATTGACACCCTTACACTATTTGCCTTTGGTAAGGGAATCAAGGCCCGATTATCACTTTACCAAAAATATTTATCTGAACGTGACCCTGACTACCTCAATTGGGCCATTGATTGTTTGGTGCATTGGAATCAAGATCAGGTCAGTCAAGATGTTCTTCATATCCACGGAGTTAAAGACACTGTTTTTCCTATTAAAAATTTACTTCCTCATTACATCCCCATTCCTGGGGGACATGCAGCAATAATTACACAAGCAAAGTGGTTCAATGATGAATTGCCAAAGCTATTGAGTGAATTTTCTTAATTTAGAGGTTTAGTTTACGTATTAAATTGGAAACACCATACTATGAAATTTACTAACACGCTTCCTTATCTCGTTCTTGTCCTTTTAGCCTTAGTGGGTTTTACAGCAATTAATCAAGACCGCTACACCGCTTTTTCTACTTCAGATGAAAACACATATAAAGTATATGCTTTACAGCTTCCTGATTCATTGTATTTTGCTGGTGAGCCAACGCCTTTAAAGGCTCCTGATATTAGAGAACGTTTGGATAAAGAGCTATTAGTTAATACCTATTGGCAATCCAATATGATGCTTTTATTAAAGCGTGCAAACAAATACTTTCCTATAATTGAACCCATCCTAGAAGCAGAAGGCATTCCCAACGATTTTAAATATTTGGCTGTAATTGAAAGTGCATTAGAAAATGTTCGTTCTCCAAAAGGAGCAAAAGGATTTTGGCAATTAATGCCCGGTACTGCTAAGGAATACGGCCTTGAAGTAAATTCGAATGTAGATGAACGCTACCATATTGAAAAGTCCACACGTGTAGCATGTAATTATTTAAACAAAGCCTACAAACGCCTTGGAAGTTGGACTTTAGCCGCCGCATCATACAATCAAGGAATGTATGGTACTGACCGTCAATTGGACCGGCAAAAGGTCGATTCTTATTATGATCTGTTACTAAACTCCGAAACCAGTCGGTATGTATTTCGAATTTTAGCAGTAAAAGAAATAATGGAAAATCCACAACGCTATGGGTATGTATTTGATTTAAAAGACCTTTATCAATACATCCCAGTTCGTAAAATTGGACTGGATACCGCTATAGGCAATCTGGCTTTATTTGCTAAAGATTTGAATATCAACTATAAGATTTTGAAGATTCACAATCCTTGGCTGATTGAAAATCACCTAAACAACAGATCAAGGAAGTACTACGAAATTGAATTGCCAACAGACGGGCACTATTAGATTTTCTTCATTTGTTGCTGAATCAATTTCATTTGTCCAGTCAACATACCGTGTTTATCCAGTTTTTTTGCTTCTGTAAGTAAAAGTTGAGCTTCTCTTTTTCTTCTTTTTTGAAGGTATATTCCGGCTAAGCTCATTTTTGCCATTGCCATATCATGATTCATTGATAAGCCTAACTTCATGGCAGTTTTAAAATGTTTTTCAGCTTGAGTGAGGTTTTTCTGGGATTCGATAATGCCAAAAAGATAATGATAATACCCCTGTTGTTTTTTAACAAGATTTTGTTCAATGTTGGGTATGCGCTGAAGCCATTTTTCAGTACCTACAAAATCTTGCTTTCGCAAACGTAAAAATGCCAAAAAAATAAGCTCATTTTTAAAGTATAGCAGAATAAACATTCCGGCTAATAGCAACAGCAGGATACCATTGCCAATATAATCATCACTTATAAGAAAGAGGGCATAGGCAATTGAAACAAGGGCCAATATGAGCTTTATTGTTTTTGGGAACATAATTAGTTTTTTGCCAAAGGTAAAAAACAAATGAGAATTGTGGGGTCTTGTTTGTGAGACAAAAAAGATATTGTATATTTGCCCGACTTTTAAAAGTAGAACGTTTCGGTCAAAATACATTATGAAAAGAACATTTCAACCCTCAAGAAGAAAGCGAAGAAACAAACACGGTTTCCGCGAACGAATGGCTTCGGCTAACGGCCGGAAAGTTCTTGCTGCTAGACGAGCAAAAGGAAGAAAAAAAATATCTGTATCATCAGAACCGCGCCACAAAAAATAATGGTAAACAAAACCCATATTAAAGGTGTTACTTTTCTTGAAGTAACACCTTTTTTTTATATTCATACGCTATATTTTAAATTATGCCAAAAGTAGATTCCATCAAAAGTATTTTAGTATTAGGTTCAGGTCCAATCGTAATTGGACAAGCATGTGAGTTTGATTATTCCGGTTCTCAGGCGTTACGATCCCTTCGTGAAGACGGTATTGAAACCATACTCATCAATTCGAACCCAGCAACCATTATGACAGATCCGTCCATGGCCGATCATGTGTATTTAAAACCCTTAACTACAAAATCAATCGTTGAAGTACTTAAAAAACACAAGATTGATGCTGTTCTGCCTACGATGGGAGGGCAAACGGCCTTGAATTTATGTATTGAAGCAAATGATAAGGGCATTTGGGAAGATTTTAATGTTGCCATTATCGGTGTAGATATTGACGCCATTCAGATTACGGAAGACCGTGAAAAATTTAAGCAACTTCTACGTAAAATCGAAATTCCTGCAGCCCCTGCTGAAATTGCAAATTCCTTTTTAAAAGGGAAAGAAATTGCCCAGAAGTACGGTTTCCCCCTAGTTATCCGCCCTTCTTTCACACTCGGCGGATCAGGAGCCTCTTTTGTTCATCGAGAAGAGGAATTTGGTGAATTATTAACACGAGGATTGGAAGCCTCGCCCATTCACGAAGTATTAATTGACAAAGCTTTGGTAGGTTGGAAAGAATACGAGTTAGAGCTTCTCCGAGATAAAAACGATAATGTCGTTATTATATGTTCCATAGAAAATATGGATCCGATGGGGATTCACACCGGAGATTCTATTACCGTAGCTCCTGCCATGACCTTGTCCGATAAAACGTATCAACGCATGCGAGATATGGCCATTAAAATGATGCGGAGTATTGGTGATTTTGCAGGCGGTTGTAATGTACAATTTGCCGTTAGTCCTGACGAAAAAGAGGACATTATTGCCATTGAAATTAATCCACGTGTATCGCGTTCTTCAGCTTTAGCTTCAAAAGCCACCGGTTATCCAATCGCAAAGATTGCAGCTAAATTGGCTATAGGCTATACCCTTGATGAACTTGAAAATCAAATTACAAAATCAACTTCTGCTCTTTTTGAACCCACGCTTGACTATGTAATTGTAAAAATACCAAGATGGAATTTTGATAAGTTTGAAGGATCTGACCGTACGCTGGGGTTACAAATGAAATCGGTTGGTGAGGTTATGGGTATTGGACGTTCTTTTCAAGAAGCTTTACACAAAGCAACCCAATCTTTAGAGGTAAAAAGAAACGGTTTAGGCGCTGATGGTAAGGGATTAAAAGACTATGATCAAATCATCGAAAAACTAACTGTTGCGAGTTGGGATCGTGTTTTTGTTATTTATGATGCTATTCAAATTGGTATCCCTTTAGCACGTATTCACGAAATCACAAAAATTGATATGTGGTTTCTCAAGCAGTATGAAGAATTGTACATGCTTGAAAAAGAAATCTCAAAGTTTTCAATTGATACATTAGATCGGGCCTTATTGCTTGAAGCAAAACAGCGGGGTTTTGCTGATCGGCAAGTAGCCCATATGTTACAATGTAAAGAAAGTGAAGTCTATACCAAACGTACAGAATTAGGAATTAATCGGGTGTATAAACTTGTTGATACATGTGCCGCCGAATTTGCAGCCCAAACCCCTTATTACTACTCTACTTTTGAAGAACAACTTCAACTCCAATCCGGAGCGCCTTTTAGCGAAAATGAAAGCACAGTAACTGATCGAAAGAAAATTGTGGTTTTAGGTTCAGGACCTAACCGTATTGGCCAGGGAATTGAATTTGATTACTGTTGTGTTCACGGTGTATTGGCCGGAACTGAATGTGGGTATGAAACCATAATGATTAACTGTAACCCCGAAACGGTATCTACTGATTTTGATACGGCTGATAAACTTTATTTTGAACCTGTATTTTGGGAACATATTTACGATATCATTCAGCATGAAAAACCAGAAGGCGTAATTGTGCAATTGGGTGGGCAAACAGCACTTAAACTGGCTGAAAAGTTAGATCGATATGGAGTAAAAATTATTGGAACCAGTTTCCGTTCTCTAGATTTAGCCGAAGATCGTGGTAGCTTTTCAAATTTATTAAAAGACAATGATATTCCTTATCCTGAATTTGGAGTAGCCCAAACCGCTGAGGAGGCTTTGGCTCTAGCAGATGAATTGGATTTTCCCATCTTAGTACGTCCTTCTTATGTACTGGGTGGACAAGGAATGAAAATTGTGATCAATAAGCAAGATTTAGAAGCTCATGTGGTAGATTTATTGCAAAAAATACCCAACAACAAATTGTTGCTTGATCACTATTTAGATGGGGCAATAGAATGCGAAGCCGATGCCATTTGTGATGGAGAAAACGTTTATATCATCGGGATCATGGAACACATTGAGCCCTGCGGAATTCACTCCGGGGATTCCAATGCTACTTTACCTGTGTTTAATATTGGTGAATTTGTTCTTCAGCAAATAAAAGACCATACTAAAAAAATTGCCTTAGCGCTAAATACCGTAGGATTAATTAACATTCAATACGCCGTTAAAGAAGATAAAGTATATGTTATTGAGGCCAATCCGAGAGCTTCACGAACCGTACCTTTTATTGCAAAGGCTTATAATGAACCTTATGTTAATTATGCCACAAAGGTAATGTTGGGAGAAAATAAGGTGACTGACTTTAAGTTTAATCCGCAATTAAAAGGCTATGCCATCAAACAACCCGTATTTTCATTTAATAAATTTCCAAATGTGAACAAGCAACTTGGACCAGAAATGAAGAGTACAGGTGAGAGTATTCTTTTTATTGACAGTTTAAAGGAAGACGCTTTTTATGATTTGTATGCACGAAGAAAAATGTATTTGACCAAATAATTAAATTTTCCTAGTTTTACAGGATAACAGGATGGGTATGGAAAGGATAGAAATGAAAGCAGTGTTGGGTTTAATAATATTAGCGTTACTAACGCGTTTAATGCCTCATCCACCCAATTTTGCACCCATCACAGGTATCGCACTTTTCTCAGGATATCATTTTGTAAACAAACGCATTGCCTTATTTATTCCCCTTGCGGCACTTTTTATTAGTGATTTGTTTATTGGTATGCACGCACTAATGCCGGTAATTTATATGTCTTTTGTATTGATTACTGCCATGGGACTTTATTCTAAAAAACTTACTCTGCCTGTTGTTTTGGGGGCTTCAACCTCCTTTTTTATATTGAGTAATTTGGGTGTGTGGTATTTTTATTACCCTTTAACTCAAGAAGGATTAATTCAATGCTTTGTTTTAGCACTCCCTTTCTTTGCAAATACCCTTGCTGGTGATTTATTTTACACTTCACTCCTACAATTTTCATTCGAAAAATTTATTCGCACCTCGTTATCCCATCAAAATTAGTGGTTATCTTTGTGGTGAAGGTTCTTTTAAGTAAGATGAAAAGGGAATTTGGTCAAAATCCAAAACTGTTCCCGCAACTGTAGACTCTGTTCGAAAGAACACTTTACACCACTTTTGTCACTGTCAGAATGCGATGGGAAGACGTGTAAAAGATGTAAGTCAGGAGACCTGCCTTCAAATGTAATATCGTTTTTTCTCTCGGGAAAAAGAGAAAACACATAACGTAGTTCATGAAGGTTATATTTACTATTGGGTGCATTTTTATGCATTTTGGAGCTGTAGTGTATGCTCAACAAACACAAGCCACTGACAGTCTAGAATCAACATCGGAAATCAAGGTGTTAGAAGAAGTAATCGTTACAGATAGTCGAGTGCCCTTAAAACGGTCTCAATCTGGAAAGCCCGTAATTAAAATTAAAGAAAAAGAGATTGCTCAGTTTCAAGGATTGGGTTTATCGGCTCTTTTAAAACAATATGCAGGTATTGAAATTATTGGGAGTCAGGCTTATGCAGGGCAAAATAAAACAGTGTCTCTTCGTGGGGGACGAAATCGACAAGTCGTTTTATTGGTTGATGGAATTCGAATTTCAGACCCTTCGCGAATAGACAATGACTTTGATCTCAACTACCTTACCCTTGATCAAATTGCTTCAATCGAAATTGTAAAAGGAGCTTCAAGTACTCTTTATGGAAGTTCTGCGGCAACAGGAGTAATCAATATCACTACAAAAAAGAACTCAAAAGGTTTTCAAGTCCAATTGCACAATGCTATTGGAACAAATAGAGCACAAAAGGGAGCTGACGCCCCGGCTTATTTTCAGCAACACCTCCAGCTGAGTCAGGGAACGGAGTCAGTTCAAGCGAATGTTTATCTTTCTCATCAACGTCAAGAGGGAATGAGTGCAGTGCTTGGTACTGAAAATGATCCTTATTCCCAACTTAATTTTGGAGGGTCACTATTTACAAAACCCAGTGAGGCGATGGACTTTACCCTTCAATTTGAACACGCCAAAATTAATTCCTCTTACGACAATAGTTTTCCTCTAGAGGATGCCCCTTATCAATTTTTAACTACACAGGATAGGGTATCATTTGCATCAAATTATGAGTATTCAAAAGGCACATTAGCATTACGCCTAGGGCATCAATCGGTGTCTAGGGACTTTCAAAGCGACTATCCTTTTTCAACCCAGGCCAATAACACCCAACTTGATCTTTTTAATACCTATACAATTGGAAAGCGTTTATATTCAGTAATTGGCGGGTTGTTCCAACGAAATACTGCTGCTTATGATGAGAATCAAAATGCAACTCAATGGGATCTTTACGCCAATTTTGTAGCTCTTTTTTCTGATCGATTCCGAGTTAATGTTGGAAGCCGATGGAATCATCACAACGCCTATGGAAGCCATTTAACGTATCAAATAAATCCTTCTTTTCAACTTATTCAAAAGGAAAATAAAGCGTTAAAATGGATGGGATCTATTGGTACTGCCTTTATTTCACCTAGTCTTTACCAGTTGTATGATCCTTATTCTGGAAATCCTGATCTGCAACCTGAACAAAGTAAATCCTATGAAACGGGTTTTGAATATACAAGTTCAAAATGGAGTACATCAATCCTGTATTTTAAGCGAAATGAGAACCCGTCTTTAGTTTATGATTTGAATACTTACCGATATCAAAATTCAACGGTGGAGGCAAACTATTTCGGTTCGGAATTTCAGGCCTCTGGAAGGCTAACACCGAAGCTAAGTTTAAATCAACAAATTACTTTAACAGAAACCGAGGGGGGCGATCTTCGAAATTTACCACGTTTTTCAGCTCAAACGTTAGCTGTTTATCAATTAGCAACCGAATGGAATCTGTCTGGGCGATGGCAAATGGTGGGTAAACGGTTAAGCCTAAATCAAATTAAGGAATTAGATCCCTATCAACTACTTCACTTGAGTATTCAAAAAACATGGAAAAAACATCCTTTAGTTGCCTATTTGCATCTCACAAATCTGTTGAATACTTCTTATGTAGAATTAGAAGGATATACATCTAGAGGCCGCAATCTAGTACTTGGAATTCAGTATCGATTTCCTTAATCCTGTTCAGCTAAATTGAAGTCAACGATCATTCGTTGTCTTTGAATAAGAAGCGGATCTTCAACTAATAAAGTTCTAGGTAAACTTGCTTTGGGTATAGTAAATTTTGCTGAGCCTGTTATTCTATTTAAAGCGATGGCTAAAAACGTTTCATTGACATCACCTAAAACCCCCATATTTTTAACATCTTCATCTGCAGCAAGGGTGGGGGGTAAACCGTCTGCATAGTCTGCAAACCCCTCACTATTGGCCACTTTAAGTACAATGGGTTGCATAGCGTATTTATGATCGGGATTTTTAGTTTGTTGATTGTCAATATAATCATAAACCGTAATTGACCCTACATTTTTACCTACGGTTTGCTCTCCAATCTGAATCACTTCTATGTAAGGAGCTAAGCCATTAATTAACAGTTCGCTTGCAGAAGCGGATTCTGAGGTAGTCAATACAAAAAGGCGACTCAATCCCAGTGAGTTTATGGCCGTACCGTTACTCAATGAGCTGACAAATCGGTCAATTTGACTTTCTTCTCCATACCGATCTAAAAAATAGGCGTTTAGTTTAGAGTTCCACACCTGCTTTGCAAAAACTTCATTGGAAAATTGCCCAGTAATCATGCTGGCCAATTCAACACAGTTTCTTACGGAACCTCCTCCATTATAGCGTAAATCGAGAACAAGATCAATTATTCCCTGGCTTTTAAAACCGGCCATAACATCATTAAGGGCATCGCTTTTATCTCCCACAAATTGATTGTACATCAAATACCCCACTTTACCTGTTGAGGTTTCCAATACTGTTTGTATTTGAATTGGGTCGGTTTCGAAATTTTCAACTTTAGTTAATTCAACACTGATGCCGTTACCCACTAATGCACCATTTTCGGCAGTAGCCATATTGAGGGTGTAGGTTAATTCGTCTCCATACAGTAACGATCTGTAATTATTAACCGTTAATGTAGTTCCATTTACTCCTGTAAATAAATCACCTCGCTTAATGTTTTTACCATCAGCATCAGACCCTTTTAAAATATACTTTACAAATCCAACAATCTCATCGCAATCTTGGCAGGCATATAATAAACCAAACTCAACACCATTTGTGGCAAAAATTCCTTGTAAAGTGTTTTCCAATTCCTGGTAATCGTCTTGAATCCAACTGAAGCGATCATCAGGATGTAAAAGACTGTCAAAAAAGGCATCAGGATCAGGGTTTTCATTTATGAATTGGGCATAGGTCTTTTGATCATTCAATTTTGAATCGGCTAAAGCCTCAATTTCCTCTTGCCAATAGTAGAAATAATTTAACCCCTGCCAAATAAAATCACTGATTTGTAATTCACCTTCTAAACTTATGGCAGTGTCATCAGAATCTAAAGCCCCTTCCTCTTCTGTTGCTAAATTTTGATCCGAATCAATAGCCTCTTTGTTGCAAGAAGTAAAAAAGAGAAAAATAAATACAGTTAAAGAAGTCAGGTAATAAAATGTCTTTTTATTCAAAGCGATAAATTTTTTTTCCTCACAAATGTAGATAAAACTTACAATTTTGAATAAGTTTTCATGATTTCTGTTACAAATTGAATGTATTTTCGTCAGTAGATAAATGAACAATTGTGCAATTGATTGCTGAAAAACCATTTTTAGATCAACTCCTTTCTCTAAGAGATAAAATTTTTAGAATTACGAAGCGTATGTTGATTTCGAAAGAAGAAGCGGAAGATGCTACTCAAGAGGTAATTGTCAAGCTATGGCAAATGGACCCTGAAAAAAGGGAGAGTTTTAAAAGTATGGAAGCGTATTCAATTACCATGGCCAAAAATTATTGTATTGATCGTTTAAAGTCAAAACAAGCACAAAACCTTTCTTTAAATGAAGAAATTTATGTGTCCAAAGAACAACGGTCACTTCTTCGTGAGATTGAAGGTGTAAATGAAATGGAATGGGTTTCTCAACTCATAAATGGATTGCCTGAACGCGATAGAATGATTGTACAGTTAAGAGAAGTTGAACAATATGATTACGAAGAGATAGGAGAAATTTTAGATCTTCCGCCCGCTACAGTTCGTGTCTATTTATCGCGTATACGAAAGAAATTAAAAAAAGAATTTACAGCCATACAAAATTATGGAACAATCTAAGATCAAACAACTGCTGGAAAGCTATCTCGAGGGAAAAACCACTCTTGAAGAAGAAGCGATATTGCGTGATTTTTTCACTCAATCCTCACAAATCCCAAAGGAACTGTCTGTGTATAAACCTTTTTTCACCTTTTATAAAAACGCTCAAAAAGAACAGTTTCCCCGAAGCAAAAAACAGTCTTCCTCCCGTATAGTAAAACTCTTTGTCGGTATTGCGGCTATACTCGCCCTCGTATTTACACTTCAAACCCAACAGGGGAATCAGGCAGGGCCACTTACGGATGAAGAATTAGCCATCGCCTATGAAGAATTTCAAACCCAAATGCAACGTGTTTCTTCCCATTTGAATCGAGGAACAAAGAACATAACCTATTTAGATTACTGGAATACAACAACACAAAAAATTATAACACCATGAAAAAACAATCCTTAATTATTCTGTTTGTGCTTTTTATCTCCTTTTGGGGGAATAGCCAAACCATTTTTGAACAATATGCTGATAGTGATGATGTCACCTTGGTATCCATAAGCCCTAAAATGTTTAAAATGCTTGGGCAAATTAGTATTAGTGTTGACGATCCCGAGGCACAAGAATTTCTTGAAATGGTTACTCAAATCAACAATTTTAAAGTCCTTATTTGCTCTAAAGAAGAAATAAGCAATGAAATGCTTGCTTGGGTGAACAAAGAAGTTAAAAAAAGCAATCTAGAGCAACTTATGAGTGTAAAAGACGCCGAAGCGGATGTAACCTTTTATGTTAAAGAAGGATCAAAAGAAAATTATGTTGAACAATTGTTGATGTACGTTAATGAGAAAAAACCCTCAAACGGGAATAGTTTAAATGTAAACGGACGTCAAATAGAATCAATCCTCTTAATGTTGGAAGGAAATATAGATCTCAATCAGATTTCTAAACTTACCGATAAAATGGATTTACCTGGAGGAAAACAGCTTAAGAAAGCACAAAGTAAAAATTAATTCAAATGCAATTAAAAAAAGTAATCCAACCCCTCGTATTTTCAGCTAGCCTTTTCCTTTTGCTCCTGTCTTGCTCTACCCAACCCTCACTGCAAAAGTATTTTGTGGAGAAATTAGATGACCCCGCTTTTATGGTTCTAAATTTACCTTTAGACTTAAATGAATTATTCGATGATAACCTAACTCAAGAAGAGCTGAAGGTTTTGGAAGGTGTAGATAAATTGAACCTATTACTGTTACGTAAAAAAGAAGGCATAGTAGAAAAATACGATACGGAATTAAAACGCGTTCAATCTATAATTGCACAGCCTCAATATCAACATTTGATGGACTTTAAAGCATTTGATAATGCTCAAGGAAGTTTGCTTTTTGAAGGTGAAATTGATCAAGTTGATGAAGGGCTTGTCTTTTTTCATTCAAAGACTTTAGGATTCGGAGTTATGCGCATTATCGGTTCTGAAATTAACCCGGGCGCTTTACTGGCTTTGGCAAAAAAAGTTGATGGCAAACGTTTGGAAGAAAAAGTAAAAAGCACGACTTCCCTATTTGATGAGTCTTTAGATGAAAACCGTCAGTTGTAAAAGGACTTAAATTCCCGTGTAGTTGAAAGGAGTTATGGCTTTTAGCTGTGATTTTACAGAATCATCCACACTTAGGGAATGTATAAACTGGTGAATGTTTTCTTTTGAAATAGCAACGTTTGTACGTGTTAATTCTTTGAGTGCTTCATACGGATTTGGATAGCCTTCTCTTCGCAATATAGTTTGTATGGCCTCGGCTACTACTGCCCAATTGGCATTTAAATCATCCTCAATTTTTTGAGTATTCACAACCAATTTTTCAAGGCCTTTTAAGGTTGACTGTAAACCAATCAGGGTATGACCAAAAGGGACACCAACATTGCGTAAAACAGTGCTATCGGTCAAGTCCCGTTGTAAACGTGAAATAGGAAGTTTACTCGATAAAAATTCAAATATAGCATTCGCGATTCCTAAATTTCCTTCTGAATTTTCAAAGTCAATTGGATTGACTTTATGGGGCATTGCTGAAGAACCAACTTCATTCTCTTTTATTTTTTGCTTGAAGTAATCTAATGAAATATAATGCCACAAATCGCGGTTTAAGTCGATCAGAATTGTGTTTATACGTTTTAAATTATCACAAAGTGCAGCAAACGAATCGTAGTGTTCAATTTGTGTGGTGGGGAAGGAATAATGGAGTCCTAAAGTGTTTTCAACAAAAGAGGAACCAAACTCTTTCCAATCCATGTTTGGATAAGCCACTTTGTGCGCGTTAAAGTTTCCTGTTGCTCCTCCAAATTTAGCCCCATAGGGTAAGGCCAAAAGCATGGCTTTCTGTTGTTGTATACGGGTGCTAAATACGTGTATTTCTTTTCCCAGTCGCGTGGGTGAGGCAGGTTGCCCATGGGTTCTGGCAAGTAGCGGAATATCTTTATATTCCTCAATTAATTCTGATAATTTGTTTTCTAAGGTTTCCAGCACAGGAAGGTAAACAGCGTTTACAGCATTCTTTATAGAAAGGGGAATAGCCGTGTTGTTTATATCCTGTGAAGTCAATCCAAAATGAATAAATTCTTTGTATTCATTGAGTTCAAGTTTGTCAAACTCTTTTTTGATAAAATACTCAACCGCTTTAACATCATGATTTGTTGTGCTTTCAATGTTTTTTATTTCCATTGCATCGTCGGTAGTGAAATGGAGGTAAATACTACGAAGCTCTTCAAACAATGAAGGATTAAAGTCCGTTAATTGAGGAAGAGGAAGCTCACACAATGCTATGAAGTATTCAATTTCAACCTGAATTCTGTATTTGATCAATGCTTCTTCAGAAAAATAAGCCGAAAGGGCTTTTGTTTTTTGACGGTAACGGCCATCAATTGGTGAAATAGCATTGAGTGCTGTAAGCAACATGATGAATGGTTTAGGTTGCAAAGATAAGAGTAAATTGGTAGGATGAGAAAGGAAACTCTAAAAACTAAAGGGGGTGTAATTCTCCTTTTATGGGCTTAGAGTTGTAAAATTCGATATTCTTCATAACACTTGCTAATGGCTTCTAGAATTTGTAAATCATTTGCTTCGTTCATAAAGGCATCAGAATAATTACAATTCCGTAAGATTTCATCAATGTCTAATCGGTTAATTCCCAAAAGTTGAATAAGCACTTGCCTGTCGAATTTAGAGGCCAATAAGTTTTTAATTTCATCATCTTCACGCATTTTTTTCAATTTGCGCATTTGGTTAGGGTTTTTACCAAAAATATTATTTAAAAAGTCAGCAGGGTTGAAAAGGCTTCCCAACGCTTTAGAAATGGTACTGGGATTTCTCGATCCGGCTTCATAGCCTCGATTTGGGAGCCCTGAAATACTGTAGCGTTGTGCTGTATTGATTGGGGCGTTTCGAACATCGATATCTAAATAGCCCGTTAATTGGTAGGGCCGAACAACAATCTCTTCCAAGGCAAAAGCCAATTCAGTCATTTGAAAATTTGCATTCCCAAATTTGATCATGTCATTAGTCACGGCAATCTTGAGGGGTTTATAGCCTAAATAAGAAAAATACAAAGTATCATTTGCTTGGGCTTCAATTTCAAAAACTCCTTTCTGATCTGTAATGGTTCCTACAACTTGAGTGAGGTTTAAAATATGGACGTTAGGCATGGGTAAACCTGTAATTTCATTTTCAACCGTAGCTAAAAATGAATCTTGGCCTACAACATAAAAGCTTGTGAGTAGTATAAAAAGACACCCAATTTTCCTCATGGTCTAAATTTAGAGAAAAAATAGCCAAAAAAAGGGCTCCAAAGAGAAGATATTATTTATTGGATCATGTGTTGCAAAGTTGATAATAAGGAAGCTGTTGCTTTAGCACGGTGACTAATTTGATTTTTTATTGATTCACCCAATTCAGCAAAGGTTTTATCATACCCTTTAGGGACAAAAATTGGATCGTATCCAAAACCCCCCTCTCCTTTGCGCTCCCGTATGATATTTCCATCAACACGACCTTCGAAACTATAGGATTGATTGTGGATATGAGCAAAAATTAGGGTTTTAAAACAAGCCTCAGAATTCGATTGCCCGCTAAGTTTTTGCCAAACCTTATTGATATTAGCTTCATTATCTTTTTGCTCTCCTGCATAACGGGCTGAATGAACCCCTGGAGCACCCCCCAACACTTCAATTTCTAAGCCTGAATCGTCAGCAAAGCAATCAAGGCCGTATTTGTATTTTACAAAATCGGCTTTTATTTTGGCGTTGGCTTCTAGGGTATTGCCTGTCTCAGGAATTTCTTCATGACAGCCAATATCCGTAAGGCTATACAATTTAATTTGAGGGGGTAATAATTGACGAAGCTCTAAAACTTTGTGGTCATTATGGGTTGCAAAAACAAGGGTCATTAGGTATTGTGATAAGGATGATTATTGAGTATAGTAAATGCGCGGTATACTTGTTCGCTAAAAAATAAACGCACCATTTGATGTGAAAAAGTCAGATTGGATAGACTGACATGCAAAGGAAATTTTGATAAAAAAGAAGGAGAAAATCCAAAGGCTCCTCCCACAACAAAAACAAGACGTTTCGCTCCTTTGTTCATTTGTTTTTGCATAAAATGCGCAAACGCTGTGGAAGTAAACGAAGCTCCTTTTTCATCCAACAATATTACGGTATCGTCCGTTTTGATTCTTGAAAGTAATCGATTTTCTTCTTGTAATTTTACTTGAGAAATTGGAATTTTAGTGGAACTTTTTTCAGGTTTAACAACCTCTAAGGAATACTTGACGTAATGTTGTATTCGCTTTTGATACTCCTCAAAGGCAACAGTCCAGCCCGAACGGTCAGTTTTTCCTACACATAATAAAACGATTTCCATAGGATAATCAATTGTGACAAAGGTACAAAGCCTTCTGATTTTTTAGTCTTTTAAGGGGCTATATGATTTTGCCTAGTATCTTTGTAGTAGCATTTTCATCATTATGCATAAAATTTGGCAACTACCTGTAATCCGCTCTTTTGTTAAAGTCTTAAAAGCCCTTCAGCTTCCTGGACTCGGTGGATTTTCACTTTATGATTTGATTGAAATGTATCTCATTGGGATTCTCAAGGGAACATTAACCTCACGGGCAGGGAGTATTTCCTTTAGTTTCTTTATGGCCTTATTCCCCTTTTTACTCTTTATTTTGAATTTAATTCCTTTTGTAGATAAGTTGCCTTTTATCAACATTCAGAATTTTGATCAAACCTTTCTGACCTACCTAGAACTTATCATTCCCAAGGAAACCCAATCTTTTTTTACTGAAATTTTTCAAGACATAAGCAGTAAGCCAAGAGGGGGGCTTCTGTCCTCGGTTTTTTTGCTGTCCATATTTTTATCTGCCAATGGAGTGTCTGCTATTTTTGGGAGTTTTGAAACTTCGTATCATGTAGCCTTTACCCGAAACTTTTTCCGTCAATATTTCCTATCTGTCGGAGTTAGTGTATTGCTAGCGCTTCTCTCCTTATTAAGTTTTATCATTATTTTTTATGTTGAGTTTTACCTACTGAATAATTTAAATTCCTTAATCGCCTCTGAGATACGGTGGACCCGTATTGGACAATATACCCTTTTAGGTGTTTTTATTTACCTGGCGGTAAGTATTTTGTATTATTACGGTACTGTTGAGCGTCATAAGGTTCGCTTTTTTACACCGGGCGCAACCATGACCACCTTTTTATTTTTCTTAACAACGTATGCCTTTGGTATTTACATTCAAAATTTTTCTACCTATAATCAGTTGTACGGATCAATAGGGGCTCTCCTAATATTCCTTCTTTATATCTGGTTAAATTCAAATATTCTTCTTTTAGGATTTGAATTGAATGCTACACTTAATCGTTTTAAACGTGAAGTAAAGCCGGTTACCAATGCAAAGTAAACCCACGGACACTCCTTTTTTTATTGACGTCATTCTTCCCCTGGCGCTTCCTAAAGCTTATACCTATGCCACCACGCAAGAACAAGCTGCCAAACTAAAGCCCGGTTTTAGGGTGGCTGTGCCTTTTGGAAAACAAAAAATATATACGGCTATCGTGGTTAACATCCATCGTGTTGCTCCTCAAACCTATACCGCAAAACCCATAGCCGCAATTATGGATGATCAGCCAGTGGTAACCCCAAATCAATTGGATTTTTGGAGTTGGATCGCCAGTTATTATATGTGTACTCAAGGTGAGGTTTTGCGTGCTTGTTTGCCTTCAGCTATGATGATTGAAAGTCAAACCCTGCTTGAAAAAGGACGGCTAAAGGAAGAAGAGACCCACGCTTTGGATGATGATCAATTTTTGGTTTTTGAGGCCTTAGAAAAGAAGCCTTTAACCCTTGAAGAGGTAGCCTCAATTGTTCAATTTCAAAAAGTAATGCCCCTTGTTTTGGATATGATTGAAAAAGGAGCGGTAACTGTTAAGCAACACATTGAAGAAAAGTTTATCCCGAAAACAGAACGGTGTATTAAAATTTCAGCTTATTATCAAAAGGAAGAACACCTATCTTCTCTTTTTGATGCATTAGGAAAAGCTCCTAAGCAAAGTGAAGTTTTAATGGCGCTTTTTTCATTGCAAACCACTCAAAACCCATGGGTAACCGTTGCAGAAGTAAAGAAAAAAACAGGCTGTGGCAGTGGGATTATAAGGGTATTGATAGACAAAGGGTGGGTTGAAGAAATCCACAGAGAAGTGGCCCGTGAAATTTTTTCTTCTCCTGAGTCTATTTCTCAAAGCAATTCCCTCTCTCCAGCTCAACAAAACGCCTTAAATGATATTACTGAATCGTGGACGTCGAATGATGTTGTTCTTTTTGAAGGGGTAACCTCTTCGGGTAAAACAGAGGTTTATATTCATTTGATAGAAGAACAAATTAAAGCAGGGAATCAGGTTTTGTATTTAGTTCCTGAAATTGTGCTAACCCCACAAGTGGTGACGCGTTTGGTTGCTCATTTTGGTGATAAAGTCAGCGTGTATCATTCCAAATTTTCAATTCACGAACGAGTTGAAGTATGGAAAGATGTTTTAGCAGCAACCGAGGGCAAAGTCATTGTTGGGCCCCGATCTGCACTCTTTTTACCTTTTCAACAGTTGAAATTGATACTTGTAGATGAAGAACACGAAAATTCGTATAAACAATTTGATCCTGCTCCGCGCTATCACGCTAGAGACAGTGCTATTTATTTAGCACAAGCAATGCAAGCTAAAGTACTATTAGGATCAGCAACACCCTCATTAGAATCCGCTGAAAATGCACGAACAAAAAAATACGGTTGGGTCAAACTAGAAGAACGTTTTGGTGGCGTGTCTTTGCCTTTAATTGAATCAATTGATTTACGGGAGGCACATCGAAAACAACAAATGGAGGGAATGTTTTCTACCGCGTTAGTAGAAGCCATGCAAAATACTTTAGCATTGGATAAGCAAATTATATTATTCCAAAATCGAAGGGGATATGCCCCCATTTTAGAATGTTTGAGTTGTGGGCATTCTCCACAATGCACACAATGCGATGTTACGCTAACGTACCATCAAACTCAACAACAGTTACGCTGTCATTATTGTGGATACCACATACCTATGCCTACTCAATGCCATGCATGCGGCATGCCCACGCTAACTACAAAAGGAGTAGGAACCCAGCAAATTGAAGAACAGGTGAACCGCTTATTTCCTGACGTTCAAACGGCACGGATGGATTGGGACAGTACGCGAGGGAAGTGGAGTTTTGACAAAATAATTGCGTCTTTTTCTAAAGGAGACATTAACATTTTGATTGGAACGCAAATGGTTGTCAAAGGGTTAGATTTCAAAAATGTTCTATTAGTAGGAGTAATCAATGCAGATCAATCCTTAAACTTCCCTGATTTTAGGGCACATGAACGCAGTTTTCAAATGTTATGTCAGGTGGCAGGTAGAGCGGGACGTTCAGATCAAAAAGGAAAAGTGCTTATTCAAACCTATCAACCTGAGCATCCTATACTAACCCAAGTAAAAAAACACGATTACAACGGACTGTATCAAACTCAAAAGGCAGAAAGAATACAATATCAGTACCCTCCCTACACCCGTATGATCAAAGTGACCTTTAAGAGTCGTCAAATTGAAACTGTAAATACGGCCTCAGAATGGTACGCTAATGTGGTAAAACAATCATATTCCGGGTCCGTTTTAGGCCCTGTATTTCCGCCTGTAGCCCGTGTGCGAAATGTTTATATAAAACACCTAATGATAAAGGCAGATCAGAAAATAGCCTTGGGGAACCTTAAAAAAATACTAACTAAAGCCCATCAAAGTTTTCAGTCAATACCCGGATTTCGTTCGACCAAAGTAATTTTTGATGTAGATCCGTATTAATTTCTACTTACGGAAAGACGAAATTGTTTTTTTTGATTGCGACTAATAGGAATATTAACCCCTTCAATGTGAGCCGTGGAGGCAGAGTAATGGCTCACTTTTTTCAAATTGATAATAAAAGACTTATGTACACGTACAAATTGTTTTTCGGGAAGTTTGGTCAGGAAGTCTTTCATGGTAGAAAGCACAAGGTATTTTTTTGTTTCCGTAATTATTTTGACATAATCACCCATTGCTTCAACCCACTTTATATTATTGGTGTACACCTTTTCATTTTTGAGGTTGTGTTTGATTTCAATAGCATGCTCAGTCAATGAATTATTTTGTCCTTTTAATTTTAGATTTTCAAGGATGCGTGCTACTGAATTTTCTAAGCGACTAAGGGTGTAGGGCGGTGATATACAATCCGATAAATTTAATTCAAAGGCTTTGAGGGCATCCTTTGGATTATCGGTTAATAAAATAATTTCCATGGGATCTTTGAGTTTTGTAATAAAATCAAAACCATTGTACACAGGTAAATCCACAGACAAGAATACCAAATCAACAGGGGTGTAATTCAAAAAATTTTGCGCTTCAAGTGCATTGGAAAACTCAGCCTTAAATTGAAGCGGTTTAATTTTCTTAAGCAATTGTGAAAGATGTAATCGCTGCAAAGAGTTAGGCCCGACTATAATATAGTTAAGTAGCATCACAATAAAGATTTGATGCTCAAAGATAACCAAAAAAACTTTTTAATTAATTATTGAATTTGTTTTGTATACTCTGGGGATTGCGTTATTTTTGCCAACCAAAATAAAAATTATGAACCATTACGAAACTGTTTTCATTTTAAATCCCGTTCTATCTGAAACACAGATAGAGGAAGCAGTTCAAAAGTATGTAAACTTCATTTCCGCTCAGGGAGGAACTATGACCAGTCAAGAAAACTGGGGGCTTAAAAAGTTAGCCTATCCTATTGAGAATAAGAAAAGTGGCTTTTATCATCTTTTTGAATTTGCAGCACCTGCTGAAGTTATTGCAACTTTAGAGGTTGATTTTAGACGTGATGAGCGTGTGATGCGCTACCTCACCGTAAAATTAGACAAACACGCCTTAGCATGGGCTGAAAAAAGAAGAAAGCGAAACAAAGAAAAAGCATAAGCCATGTCAAAAATTGAAGAACAAAACTCAGGCAAAAGAGAAGGCGAAATTCGGTATTTAACACCCTTAAATATTGATACCAACACTCAAAAAAAATACTGTCGTTTTAAACGATCGGGAATCAAATACATTGATTACAAAGACCCAGATTTCTTATTGAAATTTGTTAATGAACAGGGAAAAATTCTTCCTCGCCGTTTAACAGGAACTTCTTTGAAATACCAAAGAAAGGTCTCTGTAGCCATTAAAAGAGCTCGTCATTTGGCGCTTATGCCTTATGTCGCAGATATGTTAAAATAAATCACACGCCATGGAATTAATACTTAAAGAAGACGTACAAAATCTTGGATTCAAGGATGAAATTGTGAGTGTGAAAAACGGATACGGACGCAACTTTCTTATTCCTCAGGGAAAAGCAATTTTAGCGACCACCACTGCACGAAAAGTACTCGCTGAAAATCTTAAACAACGCGCCTTTAAAGAAAAATCGATTATCGATGCCGCCCAAGCACGTGCGGAAGAAATTAAAGCACTAGAAATTAAGATTGCCTCTAAAATAGGAACAGGGGATAAATTATTTGGTTCAGTAACAAATGCTGATGTAGCAGATGCTATTGGAGCTAAAACGTCAGAAATTGATAAAAAATACATCACACTTCCTGGACGCACTATTAAACGATTAGGAAATTACGAAGCTACGATTCGTTTACATCGAGAAGTAAGTTTTGCCTTTCCGTTTGAGATTGTCCCTGACGAAAAAGCCTAATTAAATTGAAACCCACAAAATTGTGGGTTTTTTTTTACCCATGAAGTACCACCGACTCACCGCAGATCAACTCCATGAGTTACATGCTGAATTTTCAATCTATTTAGCCACGCAAGGGATTGACAAAGAAATATGGGAATCTCTAAAAGAAAATGCTCCGGAACAGGTTCAACTTCACCTTGATCAATTTAGCGATACGGTTTGGGAAACCCTACTTCAGAAGTGTCAATATCTTGACTTTGGTTCACAAAACTATTTGTATTTTTTTAGCACCCCAGAAGAACAAGCCGAAGTGTTAGTGCTTCAGGTTACCCATCCAAAATGTAACCTGACAACAAAAGAAGGATTTGGGTGGGCTTTAGAGCACCTGCATGATGATGCTGTAGTTTTATACCATAGCTTTAGGGAATATACACCTAGCCGCGAGTTATTTTTATATGAATATTTAAAAAAAGGAGCTGAAATTTCAAAAGGCGAACACTTTAAAGTCCTCAAAAGTTATTTTTCCAATTCGGCAAAATAGAAGATATTTGTACTACATTATCCAATATGTCCATAAAACCAGCAACAACCAAAGGAACTCGAGATTTTTCATCGGATGAAATTGCCAAGCGTAATTACTTAAAAACGGTATTGCAGCAAGCTTTTGAAAAATTTGGATTTCAACCCATTGAAACACCCTCTTTTGAACGTCTAGAAACCTTGACCGGAGTATACGGAGAAGAAGGAGATCGGCTGGTATTCAAAATTCTTAATTCAGGCGAAAAAGTAAAAAAGGCTGATTTTGATGCTTTACAAAATGAAGAGTATCAAAAATTTTCACGGTCTCTTTCTGAAAAAGCACTTCGTTACGACCTAACCGTGCCTTTTGCTCGCTATGTTGCTCAACATCAAAATGACCTCGCGTTTCCTTTTCGGCGGTATCAAATACAACCTGTCTGGCGCGCTGATCGCCCGCAACACGGCAGATTTCAAGAGTTTTATCAATGTGATGCTGATATTGTAGGAGACCGCTCTTTATGGCAAGAAATTGAAATGATTTCCCTTTATGATTATGCCTTTAATGAATTGCATATTGAGGGAATAGTTTTAAAAATAAACCACAGAAAAATACTTACGGGCATAGCCGGTGTATTGGGAGCGGAAGAACAACTTACCGCATTTACTATTGCACTCGACAAATTAGATAAAATTGGCTCTCAGGGTGTTTTAGAAGAACTTAAGGCGAAAGGATTTTCCAATTCTTCGCTTTCGCATTTAGAATCATTATTAACACTTAAGGGTTCGGCAACAGAACAATTAGCTGCCTTAAAATCAATATTAAAATCAGAACCTGAAGGCTTAAAGGGAATTGAAGAGTTGGAATTTGTTTTAGCTCAGCTTGAAGGTATTCAACTTAAATCCGTTTCTCTGGCATTTGATTTAACCCTTGCTAGAGGCTTGCATTACTACACAGGACTAATTGTAGAAGTAAAGCCACCAGAGTCTGTTGTAATGGGGTCAATAGGGGGAGGCGGTCGATACGACGACCTAACGGGTTCTTTCGGTTTAAAAAACATGAGTGGCATTGGAATATCCTTTGGTTTCGAACGTATTTATATTGTTTTAGACGAACTAGGGCTGTTCCCAAAAACATTGCATCATACCTCAAGTGTATTGTTTGCTAATTTCGGAGATTTTGCTGCAAAAAAGGCTTTTCAGCTCTTGTCTGAATTGAGAAGAAACGGAATTTCAGGTGAAATGTATCCTACCGCGGCAAAGCTAAAAAAGCAACTGAGCTATGCCGATTCCAAACAAATAGCTAAAGTAATATTGATCGGTTCAGAAGAACTTGAGCAAAACCAGTTTGTAGTAAAAGACATGGTATCGGGGGAGCAGACTACCCATCCTATTGCATCACTTATTCAACTCCTTACCTAAATCTTCAGGAGTTAAGGTCGGTTTCGAATACCGTTGAAAAGGTTGTTTTAACAATGTACCGATTTTACCATTGGCTTCTTCATCATAAAAAACATCGACACCATAAATGAGTTTTTCTCGATCCATTGGCAAATAGGTGCCAAAAAGACGATCCCAGACAGAGAATATGTTACCATAATTTGAGTCTGTATAGGGCAAACGATAATGATGATGTATTTTATGCATATCCGGAGAGACTAAAAAATAACTGATCAAATGATCTACTTTTTTAGGTAATTTGATATTGGCATGAGTAAACTGAGTTGCTATTACCGAAAGCGACTGATACAACATTACAATTCCAATATTCGCTCCAATTAGGGCAACGCCTAAAAGGGTAAAACTTAAACGGATAATACTTTCCAATGGATGATGTCTATTGGCAGTGGTTGTATCTACTTTATGATCACTGTGATGTACCAAGTGAACCATCCATAGGGGTTTCACTTGATGTTCTACCCAATGGGGTAAGTAAGCTCCAACCAAATCCATTAATAAGATGCCAAATAAAACCTGAGTCCAAAGCGGAACTTCAGGAATCCAGTGCAAGAGTCCAAATGAAGAACTGACCGTCCAATCTGCAGTTTGTAATAGTAAGAAGGCAAGCAGAAAGTTAATGCCAATAGTAGTGAGTGTAAAAAACAGATTGGGAAGGGCATGTTTCCATTTCGAGTAGGCATAATTGAAAAGAAAAAAGTGACCCTCTAAAATCCAAAAAAAAGTGAGCCCCCCTACTAATATAATACTCCTGTGTAAGGAAGGTATGGTTTCAAAATACGTCATAATCATCTCCATGGCAACCTATTTTTTTTCGAATATATAAAAAAAATGGCAGGCTATTTTTATAAATTATGGGTTCCATTTGATTTATCAGTGTTTACTTTTTTGTACTTTCCTAACTGCAAATTGAAAATAATTTAAAATGAATCGAAAAGAATTTATCAAACAAGCTTCTGTACTTACCGGAGCGAGTATGGTATTGCCTGCAACAGGGATCAATACTTTTGTAGGGGCAAATGATCGTATTCGGATAGGAACCATAGGGATTAATGGTATGGGATGGTCAGACACGAAATCACTTTTAAAGATTCCCGGAGTAGAGTTAGCTGCGGTTTGCGATGTAGATCAAAATGTTATAACGAAAAGAATGGCCGAACTAGGTGAGGCAGGAAAAAAAGTTAAAACCTTTACAGATTATCGTGCATTGTTAGACCAAAAAAATATTGATGCTGTGGTTATAGGCACTCCTGACCACTGGCATGCTTTAATGATGATTCATGCTTCTGAAGCAGGTAAACACGTTTATTGTGAAAAGCCTATAGGCAATTCCATTGGAGAATGTAATGCGATGGTTAAGGCTCAACAATCTTATGGTAATGTGGTTCAGGTGGGGCAATGGCAACGAAGTCAGCAACATTTTCAAGACGCTTTAGCTTTTATTGATACAGGAGTTTTAGGCCCCATTCGTACGGTAAAAGTGTGGTGTTATCAAGGATGGATGCGTCCGGCACCTATTGTTCCTGATAGTGCAGTTCCTTCCGGAATTGATTATAAAAGTTGGATTGGTCCGGCACCCCTTCGGCCGTTTAATGCTAGCCGTTTCCATTTTAATTTTAGATGGTTTTGGGATTATGCAGGAGGACTAATGACGGACTGGGGCGTACATTTATTAGATTATGGTTTGTTAGGTATGAAAGCCTCAAATCCTCTATCTATTGTGGGGTTGGGCGGTAAATTTGCTTATCCAGACTTGGCCGAAGAAACTCCAGATACGCTCACTACATTATATGAGTTTGAAGACTTTAATTTGGTTTGGGATTCAGCCATGGGAATTGATAATGGATCGTATGGGCGTGACCACGGTATTGCTTTTATAGGAAATCATGCAACCCTTATACTCAATCGAGGGGGTTGGGAGGTTATAGAAGAAAGAAGAAGCGAAAACAAAGTGGCCAAACCATTGGAAACACCTAAAGAAAACGGGTTAGACATGCATACTTTGAATTTTATAGAAGCCATTCGAAAAAACGACCCCTCTAGTGTAAATTGTTCAATTCAAGACGGAGCTCATGTAGCTAGCGTTGCCCAAATGGGTAATATTTCTTTTCGCACGGGACAAAAATTAAATTGGGATAACAACCAACACCAATTTACCGATGCCTCAGTAAACAATAAATACTTAATCAATAAATATCATAATGGGTATACCTTACCTACAATTTAAATTCTAATCAAATGAAACCATTTTTAAGCTTACTGCTAATTGCCCAAATTGTTTTTGCTCAAGAACGAATGAAACCCGAAGAAACAGAAGTTTGGGAACCTGAACCCGAAGTGATTATACCAGGTCAACATCACAACCCTCCAAGTGATGCCATTGTTTTATTTGATGGAACAGATACCGGGTTGTGGCGGCATGAACGGAATAAAGAAACAGTACAATGGACCCTTAACCCCGATCATTCAATGACAGTGAAACCGGGAACAGGCGGAATTGAAACCATAGCCGAACACGGATCGATACAATTGCATATTGAATGGAAGTCGCCAACCTTCATTAAAGGCGAAGGACAAGGCCGTGGAAATAGTGGCATTATTTTCCAACGGCGTTATGAAGTTCAAGTTCTCGACAGTTATAATAACAGAACCTATTCCAATGGCCAAGCGGCCTCAATATACAAACAACATATACCTCTGGTTAACGCTATGCGTCCTACAGGAGAATGGCAGGTGTATGATATAATTTTTAACGAACCAAAGTACAATGCAGCGGGTGAGGAAATAAAAGCAGGAAGCATTACTGTGTTTCACAATGGGGTGGTTGTTCAAAATCAAGTGGAATTGTTAGGAACAACGGAATATATTGGAAAACCTAAAAAAGGAAAAAACGCAATGCCAGGATATAATGACAATGCGGCAAAGCATCGTTCGCTACTCTTACAAGATCATGGAGATTTGGTAAGTTATCGCAATATTTGGATGCGAAAGCTTGACTAAAAAAAAACCTGCCTTTTGGCAGGTTTTTTTTGATTTATTACATTTTAAAGCCCTCTCGATACTCTCGAGTAACAAATTGGTTGGCTTCTTCGAAATTAGTGATTCTCATATTTTCACCATCCCAAAGCAGTTTTTTACGTCCATAGTATTCCATTCTGCCTTGAGCATTTTCTTTGCGTAAAAGATAACTGCGTATGGCTAGATTCCCCATAAGAACGGTTTCTGTCATCGGACCAGCATAATCAAATGAAGAGGTGAGCGCTAAGTGTTCTTTGCTCCCATATCCAGCTTTACATGCATCTACCCATTTGCGTTGATGACCGTATTCGGGTTCAATCATTTCTTCAACTTCAGGACCAAAATCAGTTGTTCCATCGAAACGATAAAGTTTGGGCATTAATGGTGAACTGTCGTTTATATTGGTTGAAATAATCCCTTTTTCACCAATTATTAAAACGCCATTGGCACTGTCTTTTCCACCAATATCGCTATCGGCAGGGATAATGTCGGGATGTGCAGGACGAATTCCACCATCACTCCACGTCATCTTAATGGGTGATTTACTCTTTTCAGAGGCATCAAAATTTATGGTAATAAAAGAAGAAGAAGGACATCCTTCTGGATTGTAGTCCGGTGTCCACATTTGTGAAAAAACACTTCCCACACTACATTCAGCAGATTTAGGATATTTTAATCCTAATGTACGGAAAGGGATATCAATTAGATGACACCCTACATCGCCAAGCGCACCTGTTCCGTAATCCCACCAACCTCTCCAACTAAAGGGATGCATGTTAGGGGTGTAAGGTTTTTCTTTGGCAGGACCTAACCATAAATTCCAGTTTAAAGCATCGGGTTTAAGACTTGGATTGGGTTCAGGCATAGGAACACCTTGAGGCCATACGGGTCGGTTAGTCCATATTTGAACATCTGAAATCGCACCTAATTCACCACTGTCTATCCAATGTTGAACCATGTTTAATAAAGGATTCGACCCTCCTTGATTTCCCATCTGAGAAACAATCTTTTTTTCTCGTGCCATTTCGGTTAGCATACGTGCCTCACGAATATTGTGGGTCATTGGTTTTTGAACGTACACATGAATTCCACGCTCCATAGCATAAGCAGCTGCAGGGCCATGCACATGATCAGGGGTTGATATGGTAACTGCATCAATGTTTTTTTCTTTGTCAAGCATGACTCGATAGTCAGCATATTGTTTCGCTTTTGGAAATTTTTGAGCCGTTTTCGAGGCACTGCCTGAAAAATCTACATCACAAAGTGCGGCAACATGCTCTCTGCCTTGAACGGAAGCGTTGCTAATGTCACTCGCTCCTTTTCCTCCTGATCCTATAGCGGCTAAATTTAATTGGTCACTAGGAGCCAAATAGCCGGGTCCACCCAGTACATGACGGGGAACGATCATTATGGAAGATGCAGCGACACTTTTTTTGATAAAATCTCGTCTTGAATCACGATGCTTTTTTTTCATAGTGTATATCTGTTTTTGTTTGAATTAAAACTAAGGTAATTATTTTAAAATTAAATTGTCTAACTATTTATCTTCTAAAAAATTGATGTCATCTTTGCGCTTAATTTCAATAGATGTATAGTAAGGACCAAAATCGAATAGCACTTAGCATTTTCTTTTTTTTATCCGGTTTTTGTTTTTCTACTTGGGCTTCAAGAATTCCAACGTTAAAAGCTACATTTTCTATGGACGAAGCTACCTTAGGAAATTTTCTCTTTATCCTGCCCATTAGCTCATTACTCGGTTTGCCTTTTTCAGGTTGGTTGGTGTCAAAATTCGATAGCCGACAGCCCTTGAAAGTGGGTTTTATTTTTTTTCTGTTAGGATTATTAGGGATAGGACTTTCTTCTCAATTTGAAGCCCTTGTCTTATCCGCTTTTCTTTTTGCATTTTCTATGCGGGTCATTAATATTTCTATGAATACGCAGGCCATTCAGCTTCAAAAACAATTTACAAAAAAGATAAATGGTCGATTTCATGGAATATGGAGCCTAGGTGGACTGTGCGGGCTTTTGGTTTCTACCTCGATGTTAAATTTCGGTGTATCTATTGCACAACACATCATCAGTATCGCTGTTTTAGCCTTAGGGGTTATGTTGGTAGTTAGTCCTTATTTATTGAGAAACGATAAGGAAGTTAGCGGCAATAAACTGTATTTCGGTAAACCGGATAAATTTGTTCTATACACGGGCTTGGTGGTGTTTTGTGCTGCGGTTTGTGAAGGGGGGATTTACGACTGGAGCAGCGTTTATTTTCGCGATGTTGTAGGGGCAGAATTGTTTACATTGAGCTATCTCGTTTTTATGATTTCCATGACCCTTTCCCGTTTTTTTGTTGACCGTTGGATTGATGCCATTGGAATGAAAAAATTATACACCCTGAGTACAATTGTCATTGTAATAGGCGTAAGTATTCTCATTTTATTGCCTTATTTCTACACGGCTTTGTTGGGGTTCTTTATTACCGGTTTTGGAGTTGCTTCAATATTTCCCATGTCTTTCATGTTGGCTGGGCAATCAAAAAAATACGCTCCAGGAATGGCCATTTCTATTGTAGGAACCTATGCTACAATTGGGGTATTACTAGCACCTCCATTTGTTGGGTATTTAGCGCATTTGTTTAAACTCAATTGGGCCTTTCTCTTATTCGTAGCGGCGGCTTTATTTTTATTGTATTTTTCAAGAAAGGCGTTTTCCCATTCAACAGTTTCTTAGTAGCTTTGAGTAAATCCAAAGGGCTTATCGTGCTGGCCTCTTTATAACATTAATGATTACCTTTAAAGAACCAATCTATTTCGAATGAAAACGAATTGCATTTCCCTGTTACTACTATTTTTTATACTCCCTTTTAGCCCGTATGCTCAAGAACAAGATACTGAGCCAAAAGCGCAAGTTTTTAAAAGTATTCAAACGTTAAAAACGGACAATCAGACATTAAAATTTTCTGCCCTTGCCGGTACAATGGAATTGCGTGATGAAAAAAATTCACCCATCGCTCTTCATGGTTTTACGGCCTATTTTAAAGAAGGCGCGGGTAAAGAAAGACCCATTATTTTCTCTTTTAATGGAGGACCGGGGTCATCTTCCTATTGGCTTCATATGGGCATTATGGGTCCCAAACGAATTGTAGTTAACGATCCGGATTACAACCCAGGGGCACCCTATATTCTTGAAGACAATCCCTATTCAATTTTAGATCATGCCGATGTGGTGATGATGGACCCCATTGGGACAGGATTAAGTGAAATGATTGGTAAAAGTGAAGGGAAAGATTTCTGGGGCGTTGATAAGGACATACGTGCAACAAGCCTTTTTATCATGCAGTTTCTTAAAAAATACGATCGCCTGCAATCGCCAAAGTTCCTATTAGGAGAAAGTTATGGAACCTTTCGAAATGCAGGCGTTATGAATTATTTATTGGATAGGGGATACGCCATGAATGGAGTTATCATGGTTTCGGCTGTGTTTGATTTACGCACCTTAACATTTCCTCCAAACGATGATTTGCCCTATGTGGTTCATTTTCCAACTTACGCGGCTACTGCTCATTATCACCAACAGCTTGATGCCGAAATGCAATCCAAATCTGTTGAAGATTTTGTTGAAGAAGTTCGTGTTTTTACAGAAAATGAATATACCCCCGCTCTATTTAAAGGAACTCGTATATCAGCGGCTGAAAAGCAACGCATTGCAGAACAAATGGTGCGTTATGCTGGGTGTTCAGTTGACTTTTGGAAACGCGCCCATTTAAAAGTAAAAGCGGGTGAGTTTTTTAATGAACTATTACGCGATCAAGGCAAAACCGTAGGAAGGTTAGATTCTCGGTACAGCGGAATAAATGAAAACCCTATGAATCAATTTGCAATAACAGACCCCCAAAGTGATGCTATTTCCCCTGCGTATACTATTGGGTTTTTAGACTATCTTCATACGCAATTGGGGGTATCTAAAGCGTTAAATTATAAAACTACTGCCGGTGTTGATTCCACTTTTAAATGGGATTGGAGTCACCAAGGAAATCAAGGTTGGGGCACCCAAATTGCTATAAATACAGCTATAGATATGGCAAGTGCGATGAGTAAAGACCCTAATATGAAAGTGCTCATTATGAATGGGTATTATGATTTAGCAACCGTTTTTTACGGAGTTGAGCACACTGTGGATCACCTCTATTTGGCTCCAGAAATTCGTGATAATTTGACCATGACGTATTACGAGTCAGGACATATGATGTACATTCATCCTCCTTCTATGAAAAAGTTTAAAGAAGATTTGGTACAATTTATGCAGTCTACTAAATAATAAATTTTAAGTCCTTATATTATGAAAACAACAACCCTAATCTTAGCTATTTTTCTCACCACATGTTCCGTTTTTGCCCAACGGGGGAAGACAGGAGACAAAACGTTTGCTCATCGATTTCCCCCTGATGTTCATAACACCGTATCAAATGCCTCATTAGTACTGGTAAATGAAGTAGATCATGACATTATAGTATTAATACGGGATCAAGAAAAAAAATACCTACGTCATGTTTATATAAGAAATAATGACACCTATGTATTTGAAGAATTACCCATTACACGCTTATATGTTCAATTTAAATCGAAATCTTTTTTTTATGAAGACTTAGATCGAACGGCAATAAACTTTGGAGAAAAACACACGTTTAATTTTTTCTTTGATGCCTCTCAAACGGGAAATTATTTTCAAATAACAGAGGAAGAATTTTTTAAACCTTAATGTCTAACGAAAATTACAATTTGGTTTTTTTTAAAAAAAATTTATAACTTTACAGTCCTTTTTTAAATAACGGAATGTCTAAACGTATTTTATTTTACGAGTTTCCCAGTGGCATATCTTCCATTTATATTGATGGGAAACGTTATACGCGCTCCGCTTTTCTCAAGGCACAGCAGTTAGAAAAAAGAAGAAATAGACAGACCGGAAAATTTCAAAAGGACAACTAGTTCTTATTCGTAGTCATCAACCAATTCATAACTTACAAACGCAAACTGGGTTCCATCAGGATGCCATGAATTTACGTTTATTGTTCCTTGTCCACCGTAAAAAGAAGGGGTTAAATCTTTTATTTCCTTTGTTAAGAGGTCATACATTCTCAACTTTACTTGACGTCCGAAGGGGTGGGCTTGTATTTGATCTTCAATATAACTGATCATTACAAATTTTGAATTGTCAGGCGCTATATGAGGAAACCAATTGGAATAAGAATCATTAGTTAATTGTTCGGGATGTTTTCCATTGGACTGCATTCTCCAAATTTCCATTTTTTGGGTTCGGAACGAATTAAAATATATGAAATCCCCTTTAGGATCGTACTCTGGTCCATCGTCAAGTTCCATTTCAGTAGTTAATCGTATTTCTTCGCCACCAGTACTCTCCATTTTGTAGATGTCGTAATTCCCATTGCGTTCAGCGCAATAAACAATATACTGCCCATCAGGCGATACACCGTGCCAATAGGAGGGCGTTTTCGGAGTAATTTGAACGGGAGTTCCCCCTTCTGCACTTACTTTATAAATAAAAGAGGTGTGTTGTTCAATTTCTTTTTTCCCACTGGAAATAAAAAGGGTTTTGCCGTCAAAACTATATCCATGATCATTATTACACCGCTCAACAGGACTTGTATTTAGCGGGGTTGATTTTCCATTTGAAACGTTTATTTTTTCTAAAGTACCGCTAGAATTAATGAGCAAAAAGGTTCCATCGGGCGACCAATTTGGAGCTTCAAAGTGCCTATTTTCTTTTACTAGAGTTTTGTATTGGCCTGTTTTGATATCGTATATATGGAGTAGACTCACCACCTTTTTTCCTTGAGGAACTTGAGCTAAGAGCACATTACTTGCTAAAAAAAACAAGCACAGTTTTTGATAAAATGACAACATATTTTAATTTTTATGATCTAAATGTAGTAATGATAGGATAAGGTAAAACATTTTTTATGATGTACCGCTTTTATCATTCCTAATTTGGAGGGTGCTGCACCTAAGACCAAAAGAATTAAAAAAGGGAATTAAAAATCCTTAGGAAGGAAAAAATGTTTGATTACAAACAGCATCTAATTTTTTTTCAGAACGATAATACCCCGTTGAAAAGTCACCTCCGTCTTTATAGAGTTCACAATTTTTATACCCAATGAGCTTTTTTCGAGTCAGCATAATGAGTTGTTCCTCTTCATAAGCATCCACTTTCCAATCTAAATATATTATAGGGTCACATTCCGTTATAAAGACGATGGAAAAGTAGAGCGCCTCAGGTGTGTTTTTTGTAATAATAAAGTCATCGGGAGTAGTGGTAGTAAAATCACCAAAACCGGCAACACTACAGTATTGTGTCCATATAAATTGAACGGGATCATCATAAAAACCTAGATTTGAACTTCCTCCATCGGCCGCTTCCCAAAAGGTATTATTGTATTTTTCTAAAAAAGTGGTGGGGAGTTTCTCTTTTGAACACCCAAGCATGAGCACTATACCCAATAAAACACCTAATTTCTTTTTCATGGTCTAAAGATACAATCTATTTATGGGTGGGTTATTTCAATTTAAATTGGAGTAGAATACAACCTTTATTCATTAAAATTATCGTGATAAACTCCAGTATCAATAACCGTATCATTAAAATACATCCAGGCGGTTTCAATTTTTTTTGATTCTAAACTTATGGGGATTTGTTTTCGCACATACCAGGTGGGGTGTTCTTCCAAAGCATCAATAGTAGTTAGTGTGAGTAAATCAATTTTATAAACTTCAACATTAATTCTTAATCCCGTATCAGTAGAAGTTGAAAACACGAAAGGAATGCCTTCTTTCACTACCATTTTATACGGATTACGTGTTTTTCCTTTCCCCAGAAAGACTGCATTTTTCAAATAGGGATAATGGTTAGAAAGCCCCTTTTTTAATGTACCATATACCGCTAATAATAGTAGAGAGCTCAAGCTTTTTTTATCAAAGATAACAGGTGTGCTTTTAATTTGAGCTTGCTAGGCTCCCATTGCGTCCCTTATTTATTAAAAACAAGTTTTCTTTTAAGGTCCACAATCTGATAGAGTGCTTGAAGTTCATCTAATTGAATGGGAATTTCTTCAAAGGCAGGATGTAGCGCTTGAAGTAAATACGTCAAATCTGCATTACATTTTTTTGGTCGTCGCAATAGCAAACCTAATTTGGAATGAACAAACAGAAAAGGGACGTTAGATTTTAAAGTGTCGAGCTAAGTTTAGTGCATAATTCATTAAGAATACGCGCTCCATTGAAAGTAGAAATGAATTTTAGTTAATTCACTTTGGATAAAGTCATTTGAAACGGTTTTATACCCATACTCATTCCTTTTTTGTAAATTAGTTATAAGAATAAATAAAGGGGTTCCTAAAAAAACCTTTTTTTTATTTCTCTATTGAATAATAACTAACTATACTTCACAATAGCCAAACCATGAGAATTTCCGCATACTATTTATTTGTACTTCTTTTATGTACCTCTTTTTCTTATAGTCAAAAAAAGAAAAAAAACGATAAAAAGGAACCTATTGCCCTGTTGCAATACAACAACTTGAATTGGCGCAATATAGGGCCTTTTAGAGGGGGTAGAAGTGTTGCCTCTACAGGAGTAGTAAAAGAACCCGGAACTTTTTATATGGGAAGCACTGGAGGGGGTGTATGGAAAACAGAAGATTACGGCGCTCACTGGGGTAATGTCTCAGATGGATTTTTCAAGACTGGGACAGTAGGCGCTATAGCCGCATCTGAAAGCGACCCTAATGTTATAATTGTTGGTATGGGAGAGCATGCTGCACGAGGGGTAATGACCTCTATGGGCGATGGCGTATACAAATCTGAGGATGGTGGAGCCACATGGTCTCACTTAGGATTAGCAGGTTCTCGCCATATTTCAAATATTGAAATACACCCCACAAACCCTGATGTTTTCTATGTCGCTGTTCAAGGAGCCCAGTTCGGACCAAGTGAAGAACGCGGCGTGTATAAAACCACAGACGGGGGAAAAAACTGGAAAAAGGTACTTTATGTAAATGAACGCGTGGGAGCAGCTTCACTAAGTATGGATATGAATAATCCAAGAATTTTATACGCAGCCATGTGGGAACATGAACGAACACCTTGGCAAATGATGTCGGGAGGTTCAGGTTCAGGAATCTACAAGTCAACTAACGGAGGAGATGATTGGGTTCGTTTGGAAAAAGGATTACCAGCGACTTTCGGCAAGGCGGGTATTTCGGTATCGAGAGCAAACTCAAAAGTGGTTTATATCAATCTAGAAGCTTCAGGAGATCAAGGGGGCGTTTACCTTTCTGAAGACGGAGGCGCCCTATGGAAACAGGTTAATAAAAGCAGAGTTACTGTAGCCCGTTCATGGTATTATATGGAAATATTTGCTGATCCACAAAATGAAAATGTAGTGTATGTTTTGAACGCCCCAACCCTTAAATCAATTGATAAAGGAAAAACATTCCAAACCCTGTCTACACCTCATGGCGACAACCATCATTTATGGATTCACCCTCAGAACAATCAAATAATGATCAATTCAAACGACGGCGGCGCCAATATTTCTTTAAACGGAGGCGCAAGCTGGAGTACGCAACAAAATCAACCTACTGCTCAATTTTATCGTGTTATTGCTGATGCACAAGTACCCTACCATGTCTATGGAGGACAACAAGACAATTCAGCTATTGGTATAAAAAGTAGAGACGGTGATAGTGGTATAGATTGGAAAGATTGGTACTCTGTTGCCGGCTGTGAAAGTGCTTTTTTAGCCTTTGATCCCTTTAATCCTCAAGTGGTATATGGTGGATGTTATCAAGGGATTATAGACCGATGGCATCGCGCTACCCAATCGGTTAAAGAAATAAAAGAATATCCTGAGCTTGCCTTAGGAAATATTCCCAAAGACTTTAAATACCGATTTAATTGGAACGCTCCCATTATTACTGCGTATTCCGATCCAAGTACCCTTTACCATGCGGGTAATGTGGTGTTTAAAACTCAAAATGGAGGTATTGACTGGGAAGTAATAAGTCCTGATTTAACCCGAAATGAAAAATCGAAACAAGAAGCAGGTGGCGCTCCATTTACCAATGAAGCTGCTGGGGGCGAAAACTACAATACACTAATGAGTCTTGCCACTTCACCCTTTGATTCACAAGTGCTTTGGGCAGGAAGTGATGATGGCCTGGTTCACCTAACCCGCGATGGGGGGAAAAATTGGAAAAACGTAACCCCTAAAGAGGCCAAAGAAGGGATAATCAACAGTATAGAAGTGTCTCCTCATGATGCTGCTACAGCTTACATTACCCTAATGCGATATAAGTTTATGGATTTAACTCCTTATGTATACAAAACAAAAAATTACGGTGAAAGCTGGGAGTTAATTACTGAAGGAATTTCTGGAGACCATACGTTTGTTCGCGTAGTTCGTGCAGATCAAAAAGTACCCGGATTGCTCTACGCTGGAACAGAAACAGGATTTTATATCTCTTACGACGAGGGGAACCACTGGGACGCTTTTCAAAATAACTTACCCGTTGTACCTATTAATGATTTATTTATTCGAGACAACGACTTAATTGCTGCCACGGCAGGGCGTTCCTTTTGGATATTGGACGACTTGAGTGCCCTTCAAGAACAAACTAAAGTAAGTGGACTCCATTTGGTATCCCCAAAAGATCACTATCGAATTTTTTCAGGCCAAACTCCAAAAAACAGTACGCAGGGAACGAATCCGCTTAATGGCGTTATCTTAGATTATTACCTTCCTCAAAATACAGATTCCTTAGCGGTAACTCTTGAAATTTTAAAAGGAGATACGGTAATTCGACAGTATTCTTCTGAACAAAAAGAAAAACAAAAATCTTGGCCCGGAGGCCCCGCTCCAGAAGCACAACTTCCGGCAAAAGAAGGGTTTAATCGGTTTCATTGGGACTTGAGAAAAGCTACACTGCCCAGTGTTGAAAATGTATTTGTGTATGGAAGTTACAACGGAACTCGTGTTGCCCCTGGAAAATACAGTGCACGGTTAAGCTTTAACAACGAAAGTAAAACCGTTGACTTTACTATTCTTCCCAATCCAAACCTTAAAACCACAGCCGAAGATTTTGACAAACAACAGGCCTTATTAGAAGAAATTGAAAAAGGGATTCGAAATATACACCAAACCGTCACTACCATGCGGAGTGTTAAAGGCCAATTATCCCATTATCAATCCCTTTTAGAAGACCATGAAAACTTTAGCGTATTGTTAGAAAAAGCAAAAGCAATTCAAGAAAAATTGAATCAATGGGAACAAGAATTGATTCAACCCCAGCAAAAAACATTTCAAGACGTAATAAATTTCAATAATAAACTCAATGCGGAATGGATGTATCTTAAAGATTTTGTAGATGCTGAAGAACCCCAAGTAACACAGGGCGCAATGGAAAGGCATCAGGATATAGAATCAGAATGGATAAAGCAACGGGAGGTTCTGCAGCGAATAATTGACGAGGATTTTAAAGCCTTTGAAACCGAATTTCAATCGGCTAATGTACCCGTATTATTGTATTCTACTGATTTTTAATGCTACAAGTAAATTCACAAAAGGGAACTTATTTTACGGCGATGTTCAACGCCAAGTAAAAATTAATTCACAAGCATGAATCGTTTTACCACCTCAATTGCAGTTTATTTCATCTCTCTGTTTTTTGTTCAAGTTGCTTTTGCACAAGTTGACACCCTAAAAGTTTATAGCGAGGTGATGCAGAAAACAATATTAAATACTGTTATTACACCGAAGAATTACAATAAAAGCAAGGAGAAAAAACCTGTTTTATACTTACTTCATGGGGCTGGGGGTGACTATAAAGATTGGATTTCTAAAGTGCCTAGCATTCAGCGTTATGCAGACGAGTTAGACATGATAATTGTTTGTCCTGATGGAGGCAGTACAAGTTGGTATTTTGACAGCCCCATAGACGAAACGATGCAATACGAAACGTATATTTCAAAAGAATTAACAGCCGCTATAGAAACCCACTATTCCACCTTTTCTAACAGAGAAAACCGAGCCATAACTGGCTTGAGTATGGGAGGACACGGCGCTATGTATTTAGCCCTAAAACACCAAGAGGTTTGGGGAGCGGCAGGCAGTATGAGTGGCGGGGTTGATATTCGTCCATTTCCAAACAATTGGGACATAAAAAAACGATTGGGGACGTATTCCGAAAACAAAACGGTATGGGAAGAAAATTCAGTAATCAATATGCTCTATTTAATTGATAGTGACATCAAACTTATCATTGATTGCGGATATGATGATTTCTTTTTTGAGGAAAACAGGAGGCTTCATGAAAAGTTATTGGAAAGAAACATAAAACATGAATATATAGAACGTCCCGGTGTTCATAATTGGGACTATTGGCAAAATGCCATTCAGTATCAGCTTTTGTATTTCAATAATTTTTTTAAAAGGGAATAAGGAAAAAGAATTCCTTTTTTATTGTGATAATATAGCGCGTTTACTTTCGATAGGTTTAACTCAGTAGAACAGATTAAAAGCTGGAGCAGCACCTAAAGTATAAAAAAAACCCTCCGATAAGGAAGGTTTTTTTGGTATTAATAACATAAATCACTCATTCGAGCATCATTACTTTTCTAATAATGACAGACTCTCTTAAATCCCTAACTTTCATCATGTTTTCATAATTTTTGTCCGCATCCCATGCAGTAATATTTGCTGCGGCCTTTATGTAATCAGAATAACTGGAATACCAATCAACAGTAAAATAATTCCAATATAAGTCGGTACCGTATTTATCTATTCTTCTGGCTAATGACCACCCTGATTTTAAACTGTTATTATCAAGCCCGTTGGTGTAAAGGGCTTTCTCCATGTTTTCATAAGTTTTGAACTTTCCTTCCTTCACTTTCATCCAATTGACAACACCAATGGTTTCGGGTAAGCTAACCGATTCGTCTTTTTTAACTTCAGCTACGTTAACAAAAATAGCTTCAGCAAAAATGTCTCGTTTATTTCTTACACCTTGCATAAAGGTTGTCCAATCCGAATCAGTCATACCCGGAATTGCTTCTTCTCTCATTTTAAGCCAACCTTCACGTGAACGTTCTTTTTCCATTTGGCTGATCAACATGGGTTCAACAATAATATGCGTAAATCCACCTTGTGGATTTCCAACAACTTCCCATAAATGCCAACCCAATTGGTAGCCAGCATCTATTCTTTTTTGGGCCATTTCACCAAACTTGGTTTTTAAATCTTCAGCATAATTAGTACCCTCTTTTACTTTAATGAAGGTTTGCTTAAGCACCACCTTGTCTTGGGCACTTAAGGTTATTGTAAACGCAAATAGAAATAGTAAAAATGTTTTTTTCATTTTAAATTGATTTTATGGTTAGTTTCTCAAATTTAATAGATTTTAAATCTAGAAGAAAAAAACCTCCTTATTTTAAGGAGGCTTTTTATGATTATTTCACTGACCAGTCAGTATATTGGGATGTCCAAGTGCCTAATTCTGCCAGCCCATCATTAACGGCTTGGAGTCTTTCACCTATCTCAATATTTAAAGGAGTCGAAGCACCTTGTTCATCGTAATATAAATTACGAGTGGCTTCTGAATCAAAAATCCAAATCATACCTAATGAACCTTTATTTTCTCCTCTTACCCCTTCAATTAAATGGAGATTGGCTCCTTTGTATTCATTTTTAAAACTGGGAATCATAGTTTCTTTAAAGTAAGAAACAAATTGATCTAAGGTGACCCCTTTTTTTAGTTTTATAGTTAAACTGTGAATACCAATTAAACTTCCCATAGTAAAGTTAGGGGGAACTAGTGTGTTCATCATACCCCCTAAATCAAACCAGTCGCCTCCATTTATAATTTTTCCATCTTTAAATTCAAAAGAGTGGTAAGTGGTTAGTTTAGCTTCTTTTCCTGAAGCAGTGTGAGTAGAATTCCAGGTACCATAAACCCGTGTACTTCCATCAGGCACTCCTGTTTCTGTATCAACACCAGGCAACCAATAATCAGCAGTAAACTTAAGGTTATCAAATTCAGTTTGGTATCCAACTATTGCGGCTTTTACCTCATCAATACCTCCCAATTCCATTCCATAAACAGGCAAATGCCATTCTATGTCAGGGTGTAAGTATTCAAACATTGCTTCAGCATTTTCTTCTTCGTGATGTTTAAAAAAGGCTTTTGCAGCTTCTGTATTTTTTTCAAATTCAGCATGCTTTCCCGATTGACAGGAATAAGTTAAAAGTGTAATTGATAATACAAGTAGTATTTTTTTCATTTTAATTGATTTTTAGTTAATAATGCCTCTAATTTAGAAAGAATAGATTAAATGCAAATTCAACGCCCATTTCTCAATAAAATAACCGTTTTATGCAATCCCTTCTCCATGTGATTGGAATAGGAGTGTTTGATAAGTTTTAGGGTTTAAAATTAGTTTACCGTACGAATACCGTACAAGAATAAAAAAGAAGTCCCGAAAACACTGGGTTTTCAGGACTATTTAGCGGAGAAAGAGGGATTCGAACCCCCGGAGGTGTGACCCTCAACAGTTTTCAAGACTGCCGCATTCGACCACTCTGCCATTTCTCCTTGGCGAGTGCAAATATATTCCTTTTTTTATATTGAAAAATAGTATTCCTACTACTTTTTCAACGTAATAAAAATACTGTTTCGTATTTTTAAGGTTCTATGGAAGATTTATATCAAATGCTACTGCTAATTGGAGTAGGATTTTTAGCCGGGGTGATCAATACATTAGCCGGTGGTGGATCAATCTTCACCTTACCGGTTTTATTGTTTTTAGGACTTCCGCCAGCCATAGCCAACGGAACGAACAGAATACCCATTGTGGTGCAATCCCTCAGTGGGGCGTTGGGGTATAAAAGCAAAGGGGTTTCAACCTTTCCGTTTAATATTTATTTAGGAATAAGCGCAAGTGTGGGAGCTTATTTGGGAGCTCAAATTGCCCTTGATATATCAGGCCTTCTTTTTAATCGAATTTTAGCAATCATTATGTTGGTTTTTGGGCTTTTGATACTAATTCAATCCAAAAAACTGTCCCTTGACCTACCCGAAAGATTAACCGGTAAATACCTTGTGTATGGTATTTTAGGTTTTTTTCTAATTGGTATTTATGGAGGGTTCATCAATGCCGGTATAGGCATTGTGATAATGCTTTTTCTCAATCGGGTAAATCATTTGAGTTTGGTTAAAACAAATGCCACGAAAGTTGTAGTGGTCTTTATTTATTCCACTATAGCTCTTGCCTTATTTGCCTATTACGATGCGGTAGATTGGAAATTAGGTGGAGTAATGGCTATAGGAACAAGTCTAGGGGCTTGGTTTAGTAGCCGTTGGTCAGTGAAAAAGGGAGACCGTGTTATTCGCATAGCGATGCTAGTTACAATCCTTATTATGGCAATAAAACTCTGGTTTTTTTAATAGGGTTGAAATCCTGAAATGGTAATCCCATATCCTGTGAGGCCTATTCTAGGTTCTTGTTTTGAATTGCTAATTACCTTCAGGGTTTTTATGTTCAGATCGTGTAAAATTTGAGCACCAATACCAAAGTCTTTATGATCCATTTTCATAGGCGGAACTTGATTCATTTCTCCTTTTTCTTGCATTTGAAGTAATAATTCTATGCAAGCCAAAAGATTTTCAGGGGCCTGTTCTTGATTGATAAACAGCAGTGCTCCTTTCCCCACAGTGTTGATTAGACTAAAAATATCATCCAACCCTTGGTGTACAGAACCCGTTAACATTCCTAAAAGATCATTTGTGATTTTTGTGGAGTGTATTCGGGTGAGTACTTCTTCTTCTACAGTCCATTCTCCTTTGGTTAAGGCTAAATGTATGGTTCCATTTGTGGTTTGTTCATATGCACGTAATCGAAATTTACCATAGCGAGTTTGAATTTCACGATCTATTTTTTTACTAATCAAACTGTCGTTTTGCATTCGAAAAGACACTAAATCTTCAATGGATACAATTTTAAGATTGAATCGTTGAGCTACCTCCACAAGCTGAGGCAATCGCGCCATTGTTCCGTCCTCATTCATGATTTCTACAATGACACCCGCAGGCTTAAATCCGGCTAGACGCGCAAAATCAATCGCTGCTTCGGTATGTCCGGTACGGCGAAGCACTCCTCCAACTTTTGCGATCAAGGGGAAAATATGTCCGGGTCGAGAAAGGTGGTGGGGTTGGGTATTGGGGTCAACTAAAGCCGCTACAGTTTTTGACCGGTCAGTGGCAGAAATTCCTGTGGTAACCCCATTACCTTTTAAATCAACAGAAACGGTAAAAGCAGTTTCCATTGGGTCGGTATTACTTGTTACCATTTTATCAAGTTGTAATTCTTGACAGCGCTTTTCAGTCAGTGGTACACAGATTAATCCTCGGCCATGGGTGGCCATAAAATTGATCATTTCTGGCGTTATTTTTTCTGCAGCAGCAATAAAATCACCTTCATTTTCTCTATTGGCATCATCAACTACAATAATGACCTCTCCCTTTTTAATGGCCTCAATAGCAGAAGAAATTGAATCGAGTTGTATTGTTTTTGAATCCATATTAGGGTTTCTTTTTGAGAAATTTAAAATTTGTTAAACGCTGCTGTAACGGATAGATTAAATTGGCAAGGTTCACAAACCCTTTGTCCGATGATGCTCGTCGGGTTAGGATTATAGAAAATGGGGTAAGAATTAAGGTGGCTAACCATGTGGCAAAGAAAGGGGAAATGCTGTTGTCTTCTGCTGCATTTTTACTAAACAAACCAATGTAATGATAGGTTAAAAAGATAAGTACGGACAATACTAAAGGCAGTCCAATTCCTCCTTTACGAATAATAGCCCCCAGCGAAGCCCCAATTAAAAAGAGCAACAACGACACAAAGAGCAAGGTGTACTTTTCATGTAACGTAATTTTATGCAGGTTGATTAATTTTTGAAATGCAAAAAATTGGGTTCTTTTGGCATTTAAATTTCGCATTCCGTCTTTTAGGGAAGAGGAACTCTCTTCTAAAATCCGGTGTCTTTTCCACTGTTCTTCAGTTTCAATAAAATCATAAACTGAGGCGGGCATTACTGCATCCTTTACAATGGGCTGATCATCTTTGGCCATTTTAGTTAAAATACTTCTACGACCAAAGTTTTCACTAAATACGTTTTGTTCTTCACTAAAAGAGCGTTGTAAGGTGTCAATACTTACTTCTAATTGATCAATTTTTTGCATGCGATAGGTCGATCGGTAATTTTCTTCGTCTAGATTAACATTGTTAAATTGGGATAAATCAATATTCATTTCGTATTCCTCAAAAGCAACTTTTGCATGTGGAATTCGCTCTCTTTCGGTTAGTTTCTGAGGTTTAATTTGTTCGTATCGATTTCCATTATACAATACCAATTTAAGATTGGGATCGGTGGGTTCGTTTTTCATTTCGCCCCGTTCAGCTTTGATTACAATATTGTTTTCTTCATCAGGGGTGTATTCATGAATGATAACATCTTCTAAAAAACGGTCGTTTTCTCCGTATTTGCGTTTTACTTTTATATTGATTTTTCCAATCTCATTGAAGACACCCTCCCGAATGGCTAATGTGGGTTCTAGTTTTGCTAAATTTTGACGAAGGTTGAATGACTTCATTTCTCCGAAGGGAATGACGTGGTTGGAAAAATAAAAGGTGCCTATACCTAACAAAATATGAAATAGGGTTAACGACATAAGGGCACGTTGCAATGAAATACCGGTAGATTTCATTGCGGCAAATTCATAATTTTCTGAAAGCGTTCCATAGGTCATTAAAGAAGAAAGTAAAACGGATAGGGGGAGTACAAGCGGAATTAATTTTGGTGAATAATACAATAAAAATTTTCCAATGATAATGACATCCAACCCTTTGCCGGCTAACTCATCAATAAACAACCAAAAGGTTTGAATAATAAAAATGAACATGCAAATTGTAAAGACACTAAGGAGTCGTAACAAATAACTAGAGACGATATACCGATCAATTATCTTCAAAACCTATTGATTTATATAATAATCTGGATATTGATTGGGGTCAAAGGTAAAAAAGCCATTGGGCAACTTTACATTGGTTTTAATTTTTGAAAGCGTAAGTGTAGTTCGGGTGTCATTCGTTCCAATTTCAATCAAGCGATAAATGAGTTTTTGTTGAACATCGACACCCAAAAGAAGGTACTTAATGTCTTTTTTTTCTTCTGTAGGGATCAATTTAATAAATTGAATGGGACGCCCCATTACATTCTGCTTTATGTCCCATTCAAAGGCATAGCCCTCCTTATAAAACACCAATAGTTTTTGTGGGTTGATACCAAAATCTTCACCCTCTTCCAAACTTGTAATGGTGATTTCTTCGTTTTCGGGAACAACGGTATAGGTTTTGGTTCCATCAAAAAGTTGAATCACTTCTTGAAAATTGAGCTTGTAACGTTCACCCGCCAAGGTTACATTTCCTTTAGTTTCTTGACGAATATTTTCCTGTCGGTTTTCAAGTACATAACTAAAGTCAAACTGCATATTGTCAAATGAAGCTATTTTGGCAGAAACTTGATCTAGTAATTTCTTTGCTTGTTCTGAACGTTGGGCAATCCCTTTCGCAGAAAGAAGGAATAGAAGGACCAAAAAGGGAAAAAGTTTTATTTTCAAAAGCGTATTTTTTAAAAGGAATTAAGTTTCATTTTGTTCATTCAATAATCGGTCCAAACTCGTTAGGTCAGAAATCAAAACTTGTCGGGCTTTGCTTCCCTCAAAAGGGCCCACAACACCAGCGGCTTCCATTTGATCAATAATTCTCCCTGCTCGGTTGTACCCTAACTTTAACTTTCGCTGTAATAATGAAGCCGAACCCTGTTGGGCGGTAACAATTACCTCAGCGGCTTCTCGAAACAATTCATCGCGTTCACTCGGGTCTATATCAAGTGAGCTATTTCCTTCCTCACCAACGTATTCAGGTAAAAGATGGGCATCAATATAACCGCGTTGAGAACCGATAAAACTTGCAATACGTTCTACTTCAGGAGTATCTACAAAAGCACATTGTAGACGCGTTAGTTCATTTCCTTGGGTGTACAGCATGTCTCCACGACCAATTAATTGATCTGCTCCACCACTATCTAAAATGGTGCGTGAATCAATTTTTGAAGTAACCCGAAAGGCGATCCGCGCGGGAAAGTTTGCCTTAATGATTCCTGTAATCACATTTACCGAGGGGCGCTGGGTAGCAATAATCAAATGGATTCCGATAGCACGGGCCAATTGTGCTAGCCGTGCAATAGGAGTTTCTACTTCTTTTCCAGCCGTCATGATTAAATCTGCGAACTCATCAATGACTAAGATGATGTATGGTAAAAAACTATGTCCTTCGTTTGGGTTTAGTTTTCGTTCCTTAAATTTTTTATTGTATTCCTTAAGGTTTCTACACATGGCATTTTTGAGCAATTCATAGCGATTGTCCATTTCAATGCAAAGTGAATTTAGGGTGTTAATTACCTTGGTGTTGTCAGTAATGATAGCTTCTTCCGTATCGGGTAGTTTAGCCAGATAATGACGCTCTATTTTATTGTATATATTGAGTTCTACTTTTTTCGGATCGACTAACACAAATTTTACCTCAGCCGGATGTTTCTTGTACAAAAGTGAAGTTAATACCGCATTGAGCCCCACAGATTTTCCCTGTCCAGTGGCTCCTGCCATTAACAAATGGGGCATCTTTGTCAGGTCGACAACAAAGGTTTCATTGCTAATGGTTTTTCCTAAGGCAATGGGCAATTCCATTTCAGCATTTTGAAATCGTGAAGCGCTTATAACAGAACGCATAGAAACTACACTTGGTTTTTGATTGGGTACTTCAATTCCAATAGTTCCCTTTCCGGGTATGGGTGCAATAATCCGAATGCCTAGTGCAGAAAGGGAAAGGGCGATATCGTCCTCTAGATTTTTGATTTTAGAAATACGAACACCGGCATCTGGAACAATTTCATATAAGGTTACCGTAGGGCCAATAGTAGCTTTAATATTGGCAATTCCAATATTATAATTGTTTAGGGTTTCTACAATTCTCTTTTTGTTTGCCTCAAGTTCTTCTTGATTGATCGTAATTCCACTTTCACCGTAGTCTTTTAATAAATCAATTCGAGGCATTTTAAATTGACTAAGCTCAAGGGTTGGGTCAAAAAACCCGTGTTTTTCAACTATTTTTTTTGCTTTATCCTCTGCTACGGTTTCTTCTTCTAAGGCCTCAATTTCCATTTTTATATCTGACTCCGGAGGGGTTTCAATTTCTTTGATTTCTTCCGAATCAGTTTTGAGTTCCACAGCGGTGGGTTTTTCATCTACCGGCTCAGGGGCTATGGGTGAATCGTTAGGTAATGAAGGGTCATTATCTGAAGTTTCGTCAATCCCTTCTTTGGCTTTGAAAAAACGAGCCATAGCAAAGCGCAAATTATCAGGAGTCCACCCCAATTCGATCACGATAAAACACAAAAAAACAAACACTAAAATGCAGAGCAATCCTATTTTACCGATAAAAGCCACTAAAAAAGAATGCATTTCAAAACCAATGACCCCACTCAATATCGGAAAGGCATTAAAAAATCCAAAGGCCAAACACCCCCAAAGGGCATGGGCTATTCCCCAAGACCATTTAGACAATAGGGTTGCCGTGGTGCCGTTAAAAAAAAGGGACACTCCTGTCCTTCCCAATAGGTAAGGAAACAAAAAAGCAGATATGCCAATGCCTTGATAAATGAAAAGGTGACTTACATAGGCCCCCACTTTGTTTAAAATATTTTGAGCGGTAACCTGTGAGTCTGTAAAGGCATTTAACGTGCTAAAGTCTTCTTTCCAGTAGAGCAAATAGGATAGGAAAGCGAGAGTAAATAATACCGCCAATAGTATAAAAGCTCCACCCAGTAACACTTGTTGCTGACGCACTTTTTTTGGATCTTTTGGTGTGGTTTGCTTCTTTTTACCCATTTAATCTCGATATATCTTACAAAAATAAGCATTCATAGGCAATATCCATCGGTTAGGAGGAGATCTATCAAAACTTCTTTTCAAACTGAAAAATACTTTTAAAATATGGGGGTATAAACCCCTCTAGGGTTAAAATAATCAAGTTTGATAATGCTATTTAGAAATATTATGTGATCTATAGTAAAAGTACGTTTTAGAAAAGTACTTTTAATAAAATTTTAGATTATGGAACATTTTAAAAGTAACGGAAATGCAAAATGTCCTTTTTCTAGCGAAATTGTTAATGATGCCGCTGGGGGAGGAACACGCAATCACGATTGGTGGCCCAATCAATTAAACCTTAGTATTTTACGACAACACTCTTCGTTGTCCGATCCGATGGATCCTGATTTTGACTATGCTGAAGCATTTAAAAGTATCGACTTCAAAGCATTGAAACAAGATATTATGGACTTGATGACTACCTCACAAGATTGGTGGCCTGCAGATTATGGTCATTACGGCCCGTTTTTTATCCGTATGGCTTGGCACAGTGCCGGAACCTATCGAATTGCTGACGGTAGAGGAGGCGCAGGTGCTGGAACACAACGTTTTGCTCCTTTAAACAGTTGGCCTGATAATGCCAATTTGGATAAAGCCCGTCTTTTATTATGGCCGATCAAGCAAAAATACGGCAAGAAAATATCCTGGGCAGACCTTATGATTTTAGCCGGGAATTGTGCAATGGAATCTATGGGATTCAAAACCTTTGGTTTTGGTGGAGGACGCGCTGACGTATGGGAGCCTGAAGAAGATATATATTGGGGTGCTGAAGGAGAATGGTTAGGCGATAAACGCTACACTGGCGATCGCGAATTGGAAAATCCTCTAGCTGCTGTGCAAATGGGACTGATCTACGTAAATCCTGAGGGTCCTAACGGAAAACCCGATCCTAAAGCCGCTGCTATTGACATTAGAGAAACCTTTGGTAGAATGGCGATGAACGATGAAGAAACAGTTGCCCTTATTGCAGGGGGACACACCTTTGGAAAAACTCATGGAGCAGCAGACCCATCTAAATTTGTAGGAGTTGAACCTGCCGGTGCTGCAATCCAAGAGCAAAGCCAAGGATGGAAAAATACCTTCGGAACAGGACATGGGGTAGATACAATTACCAGTGGACTTGAAGGGGCTTGGACTACAACCCCCACCCAATGGAGCCATAACTATTTTGAAAACTTATTTGGCTTTGACTGGGAACTAACCAAGAGTCCTGCAGGTGCTTTCCAATGGAAACCTAAAAATGGAGGCGGCTCAGGAAGTGTGCCTGATGCACATGACCCATCATTGACTCATGCGCCAACAATGTTGACTACGGATTTGGCGTTACGCGAAGACCCCATTTACGAAGTGATCTCTCGTCATTTTTACGAAAATCCTGACGCTTTTGCGGATGCCTTTGCAAGAGCATGGTTTAAATTGACTCATCGGGATATGGGACCCCTATCTCTTTACCTAGGTCCAGAAGTGCCTAAAGAAGAATTGATTTGGCAAGATCCTATTCCTGCAGCTCAACAAGAAACGCTTGATGCGGGGGATATTAAATCACTAAAAGATGCACTTAAAGCCTCTGGGTTAACCACATCCGAAATGGTTTCAACAGCATGGGCTTCTGCCTCTACTTTTAGAGGGTCAGACAAACGAGGCGGTGCTAATGGGGCTCGTATTCGTTTTGCTCCTCAAAACCAGTGGGAAGTCAATAACCCCAATCAATTGGCTAAGGTCTTGGATGTTCTTTCTACACTGCAAAAGGATTTTAATGCTAAAGGAAACAAACAAGTTTCTATGGCCGATTTAATAGTCTTAGCCGGTGGTGTAGGAATAGAAGTAGCAGCTCAAAAAGCAGGGCACTCAGTGGATGTTCCTTTTTCTCCCGGTAGAGCAGATGCACTAGAAGAACAAACAGATGTTACTTCGTTTAGCGCATTAGAGCCCATGGCCGATGGATTTAGAAATTTTAAACGAAATGCGTACGGTGTTTCGTCTGAAAAAATGCTTGTTGATAAAGCCCAATTGCTTACCCTAACGGCTCCTGAAATGACGGCGTTAGTAGGTGGGTTGCGTGTGTTAGAAACTAATTATGACGGATCTTCGCACGGCGTATTTACCTCTCAACCCGGAGCTTTGACAAACGATTTCTTTGTTCATTTATTGGATTTAAATACTACATGGAATCCAATTACTGCAGATGAAGAAATTTTTGAAGGTACTGATCGTGTTTCGGGCAACGTAAAATGGACGGCTTCACGTGTTGATCTCGTTTTGGGATCAAACACTGAGCTTCGTGCCATAGCTGAAGTATACGGTTGTGCTGATGGTCAAGAAAAGTTTGTAAAAGACTTTGTTAAGGCCTGGACAAAAGTGATGAACCTAGACCGTTTTGATTTAAAATAATCAACGCTGTTTTTAATAATTCAAACACCTCAACCCTGTTGGGGTGTTTTTTTTATGTAGTAGCGCGAAGGCTTCTAATTTTAATGTGAAGCGCAGCATACAAAAGGGTCATTATGGGGCTTATCCAATTAAAAATAGCATAGATAAAGTATTCACCTACTCCTACTCCGAGAACTCCCGATTGATAGGCTCCACAAGTATTCCATGGAATCAAAACGGAGGTTACCGTTCCTGAATCTTCTAGAGTTCGACTTAAATTTTCAGGCGCTAACCCTCGATCCTTGTATGCTTTTGCAAACATTTTTCCGGGAATAACAATGGACAAATATTGATCAGAAGCCGTAAGGTTAATAGCTAAACAAGATGCTGTTGTTGAGGCGAAAAGTTGAAATGTAGTTTTTGCCCAATTGAGTAAAGCTTGGCTTATTGCACTCAAAGCACCAATGGCATCCATAATCCCTCCAAACACCATGGCACAAATAATAAGCCAAATGGTGCCTAGCATACCTTCCATTCCTCCTGAGCTAAACAGATCGTTTAACAAAGGCGTAGAGCTAGATATTTGGGTCGATACAGTTATTGCATCCATTACGGCACGATACGCAGCTGATGCCGTTAAGGTTGTTGCTCCAGCAAGTTCTAAAAGTATGGGACGTTGAAAAAGAAGCGCAAAAAGACCCCCCAAAAGGGTACCCACTAAAAGCGCAATCAATGGAGGACTTTTCCTAATAATCATCAAAATAACAAGGGCGGGAACAATAAAAAGACCTAAGTGAATGGTAAATTTTTCTTTAATAGCAAAAAGTAAGGCACCTGTATCGGCTACACCTGAGGTCTCTTGTGTAAATCCAATGATTAAAAAAACAATAAGGGTAATCAGAATACTGGGTACCGTCGTATACGTCATATAACGAATATGAGTAAATAATTCGCCTCCTGCCATGGCAGGGGCTAAATTGGTGGTGTCTGAAAGAGGGGAGAGTTTATCACCAAAATAGGCACCCGAAATGACAGCTCCCGCAGTCATTCCCATTGGGACACCCAAAACCTTTCCAATACCAATTAAGGCAATTCCAACAGTGGCAGAGGTTGTCCAACTGCTCCCTGTAGCCAATGAAATAATTGCACATATAATAATACAGGCAGGTAAAAAGAAGGTGGGGTGCAGAATTTGTAAACCGTAATATATCATGGCAGGAATGATTCCACTTATTAACCACGTTCCTGCTAAGGCGCCTACAAAAAGGAGAATCAATAACGCTCCTGTTACGGATTGCAAGTTTTCGGCTACCTTATCAATCATAGTGTGATAAGAAATGTGTTGTCGAAAACCCACGATGGCGGCAACAGAAGCTCCGAGTAATAAGATAAATTGGTTGGAACCGCTAAGGGCATCATCGCCATAAATGGTCACATTTAGCGACAGTAAAGCGATTAATACAAGTATGGGAAGGAGTGCAATACCGAGTGTAAGGGGTTTTGATTTCAAAAAATTAGAATTACAATGAATACAATTTTAAGGAATATTATTGACTTTCTGCCTCTTGTATTCCCTTCACTCAATAAAAATTACTGCAGAAGTTGTTGTAGTTTTTGAGCCAAATCTAATCCCCATTGTTGTCCAAGCAGCATGCTTTCTTGGGCTATTAGGGGCGTCTTTTGGGCAAATTTCATTCCCGCTTCAGTATGGTAAAAGGCAATCAAACTTTGAAGATCTTCAAGACTGAGATGAGTGTAATATACCGGGGCTAATTCATTCAAAAGGTCGGGGAGAGAAACCTCTGTGATGTAAATTTCAACTTCCTCCCATTGCGCTTTTTCTACGTTGGGAAATTGAGATTTTAACATGGTTTTCATTTGATTTACACTAGCCAACAAAGCGTCTTTTGTTCCAGAGACTTGAATCATTTCATTTAATGCGTTTTTGTATTCTGAAGTTACCTGACAAAATACAAGTGAACTAAAGAGAAAAAAAAGTGAGGTTATTTTGATGTTCATGATAAGGGTAAATTTAAAATTGTAGCGAAAGGCCAATGCCATCAGCATCGAGTAAGGGGTTTAAAAGAAATGAACTCTGTTGCTTTAGTCCTTTATTGTACTTAAGCACGGCTTTTTTCTTATGGAAAATAGCCCTTTGGGTAAGTGCCCCTGAAATTACAGCTGATCCTAAACAAGTCACAATAAGTGCGGCAGATGCTTTTTTATGCTGAGGTCTATATTTCCAGGAAATCCCTGTACCTAAAGAGACAAGGGCAGCACCCCCTGCAGCCAACAGTTGTGTTCTTGATGTCTTCCAATGCTCAAATGCAACGGGATTTTCAGACAAAAGTGAATGAACTTCAGCAGTGATAAGAGGCCGATCATCTTCAAAATATTCAAATCCTCTTACCCCTAAAAAAGTAGTAAGCTCTTGGGCAGGAAGAAAAGATATGGGGAGAAATAAGAATAAAAAAACGATGAGAATTTTCAAGCTAGGTATCGATTTGGGTTTGAGGGGTAAAAAGTACAAAAAAGAAGTAAATTACCTCCAATAGCATTAGGGTGACCTAAGAAATATTGGTAATTTTGAACAATAAAATAATTGACTTATGAGCAGCTATGATGTTGCCGTTATTGGCTCTGGACCTGGTGGATATGTTGCCGCTATTCGATGCGCCCAACTGGGACTAAACACCGTATTAATTGAGAAATACACTACCCTAGGGGGAACGTGTTTAAATGTAGGATGTATTCCTTCTAAATCACTTTTGGATTCCTCACATCATTATGAAGAAGCTCAAAAACACTTTGCTGAACACGGTATTGAAATTGAAGGGGAAATTAAAGTCAATTTAAAACAAATGATTGATCGAAAAGCTTCGGTAGTAGAACAAACCACCAAAGGGATCGATTATTTGATGGAAAAAAATAAAATCACTGTTTTGCAAGGCGTAGGTAGTTTTGTTGATGCCACCCACATCAAGATCGAAGGAAAAGACGCCCAAACCATTGAAGCAAAAAATACCATAATTGCAACAGGCTCTAAACCCGCATCCTTGCCATTTATTAAACTTGATAAGGAGCGTGTTATCACTTCCACAGAAGCCCTTAAGCTTTCAGAAATACCCAAACACCTTTTGGTTATCGGAGGAGGTGTTATTGGATTGGAGTTAGGACAAGTCTATCGCCGATTAGGTGCTGAGGTTTCTGTTATCGAATATGCAGATCGTATTACGCCTGTAATGGATGCCGCTTTGTCAAAAGAACTGATGAAGGTCATGAAAAAACAAGGCGTTCAGTTTTACCTCTCCCATGGCGTTACTAAAGTAGAGCGTAAGGGAAAAATGGTCACCGTTACCGCTTCCGATAAAAAGGGATCTGAAGTACAATGGGAAGGCGATTATTGTTTGGTATCTGTAGGCCGAAAACCGTTTACAGATGGTTTAAATGCACAAGCAGCAGGAGTTCAGGTAAACGAAAAAGGCCAAATTGAAGTTAACGATCACCTGCAAACTTCAGCCCCAGGCATATATGCTATTGGTGATGTTGTTCGGGGTGCCATGCTTGCCCATAAGGCTGAAGAAGAAGGCGTTATGGTCGCTGAATTAATTGCAGGGCAAAAACCCCACATTAACTACAATCTCATTCCAAATGTTATTTATACTTGGCCTGAGGTGGCAGCAGTAGGAAAAACAGAGGAACAACTCAAAGCTGAAGGAATTGCTTATAAAAGTGGTCAGTTTCCTATGCGTGCTTTAGGACGTGCCAGAGCCAGTATGGATACCGATGGATTTGTTAAAATTTTAGCAGATGCGCAAACGGACGAAGTATTAGGAGTTCATATGATTGGCGCACGTGCTGCGGATTTAATTGCTGAGGCAGTAACAGCGATGGAATTTAGAGCTTCAGCTGAAGATATCGCTCGAATGAGCCACTCTCACCCAACCTATGCAGAGGCGATTAAGGAGGCTGCTTTAGCAGCTACGGAAAACCGAGCGTTACACATTTAATTACCACAAGCACCCTCGGTCCACCTTAGAATCCCATTCGATTCAGCAACACAGGCATTGCCGTAAGTTTCCCCATTGCATCCGCAAACAGGACGATACTCTTTCGTACAGGGGAGGGTTTTGGGCGCCTGCTGACAGGCTTCTTCTTGCTTGGCCGTGCAACTTCCAAAAAAGAGAATGAGTCCACTCCACAGCAGAACAACTACGAGAACAATAGTATGCTTTTGATAATTTGTAGCCATGGGGATTACCTGTGATAGGGTAGTTTTAATTTTACAACCAAAAATAAAGAATTGGTTTTTTTAACGCTATTTTTCTTTACTTTTAAAAATCAAAGAAAAACAGAAACCAGATGAAAAGAAGAGATTTTATTCATAAAACGACTGCTACAGCTGCCGTTTTCAGTATAGTCCCCAGCCACGTATTGGGCAAAAACGGAATTGCTCCTAATGACAAAATCCAATTGGGCTTTATTGGTGTAGGAAGACAAGGAAGAGGACTGATGACCAATTTTGTAAAATACGACGGGGCTTCCGTGGTAGCAGTAAGTGATGTGGATCGTCCTAAAATGGCCTTTTTTACAGAAACTTTTCATGAGGCCTTGCAAAAAAACAAAAAGCCACATCACAACCTTGTTGAAATCGCTTCTTATCGAGACTTACTGAGTCGAAAAGACATAGACGCTGTAGTTATTGCCTCACCTGACCATTGGCATGCACAGATGGCAGTTGATGCTGCCAAAGCAGGAAAAGATATTTATTGCGAAAAGCCGTTGTCAAGTACTGTTGCTGAAGGGCGAGCCATGGTTGACGCTGCCCGTAAATACGAACGGGTTTTCCAGACAGGAAGTATGCAACGTTCATGGGAACGGTTTCGTCATGCAGTTGAACTGATTCGAAATGGCTATATAGGCGAAATAAAAGAAATTAAGGTAGCCATAGGCTCTCCCTATAAATCATGTGATTTACCTACTCAGGAAACGCCCGATACTATTGATTGGAATGCTTGGGTAGGACCCGCTCCTTACCGTGGCTATCATTTTGATTTGGCCTGTCCGTTAGAGGATAAACGTTGGGGAATGTGGCGTGATTATTATCCCTTTGGCGGCGGTATGGTTACCGATTGGGGAGCACATATGTTTGACATTGTTCAGTGGGCACTTGATCAAGACGATACCGGACCATTAACTTTTACCCCCCCAGCAGAGCATGCGGAACGCGGTTTAGTATATACCTATGCCAACGGCATTAGTGTTACTCATACTCAATGGGGTAAGGGGAATAATGAAATTCAATTTATCGGTTCTGAAGGTCGATTGGAAGTAAGTCGAAGTTATTTACGAACGTATCCAAATGAAAGTTTAGCAACCTCTCCTTTAAGAGATACGGATACCCAACGTGTGTATCGCAGTGAAAACCATCATGAAGATTGGTTGGCGGCGATAAAAAACCGTACACGGCCAATTTGCGATGTGGAAGTGGGTCACCGAACAGCTTCTGTATGCAATATTGCCAATATTGCCTATGCATTACAGCGCCCCTTAGAATGGAACCCTGTACTTGAGCAATTTGTAGATGATCCTGGAGCAGACCTTATGCTAGATCGTGCTTACCGAGGACCTTGGGATTACCGTGATTTTTAATTCGAAGGCAGAACACTTCCCCCTTCTGTTAATTCTACATTAATAGTGGGCGTTCCACGGTAATACACTTTTGCGGCTTCAGAAACTTTTCCATTTAGGGCGTCAATACAGTTTATTTCCATAAGAGAAGCGTCTTCGGATTTTGTATTCACAACGGATGTGGGAAACAAATAGCCATGCAAAATACCTGCATTCTTCAATTCAGTGTTTAGTGTATTTGCACTCCCTTCAAGGGTTACTTCTGCTGAACCTGAAAGTTCAAGGGCTAATGTTTCTGTTTGAAAAATTAGGTGCCCGTTGGAGCTGTCCTCAAATTCAAGTTTTTCTATATGGGGAACTTTAATGTATATCCGAACGGTTATATTTTTATAGTTTCCCTTTTTTAATGAAACTTCTAAAGTATTTTGGTTAACGGTTGTTAACACTTGATCGGTTAGGTTGCTGTTCGTTTCAATAACCACGCTTTGCTGGTCGCTTTTTTCGATAAAGACCTCAATTACACTTCCAACTTTTATTTTGGTAAAAGGGGCTACAGTTCGTGGTGTAGTATCTAAGGTAGATACACCTTCAAAAACATCTTTTTCACAGGCGGTAAATAGGAACAAACAATAGGATAAACACAGGGTGATATATCTTTTTTTCATGGTTTAATTTGGGTTATAATCTCTTTTAAGAGCTATAAAAAAAAGAATTGTTACAATTTGGGTATTAAAAAATAGAAATAGCGTAAATTTTTTTTACTGATAAGAAAATAATCTAAATCATTACGTGATTTTCCATTCAAATAGAAGGCGTTACGATTTGCACTTCAATCTTTTACAAACCAAAGACTGGAATCAAATGAAATCGGCTAATTCCGGAAGGGTTTTATTTTTTCTCGAATAAGGTCAAGTCCCAAGTTACCGATACTTCCAATGTGAGTGTGTTGAACAGCTCGGTTGGGGGTATACTCACCCGCTTCTATCGCTTTACCTAATTCTCTGTAGGCATCTCGAAAAGGCTTTCCTTCCAAAACGGCTGCATTTAATGTATCTACACTAAACAAGCTGTCGTATTTTTTTTGATCGGTAATGTTGGGAGTCACTTGAAGTTTAGGCAAACTAAACAGCAGCAGGTCTAAACAAGCCTTAACTTCTTGAATAGCTTCAATAACAGGTCCTTTGGTCAATTGCATTTCCCTGTGGTATCCGCTAGGTAAATTGGTAGTTAAGATCGCCAATTGGTTGGGAAGGCCTTGGAGTAGGTTGCCCTTGCCTCGAATCAATTCAAAAACATCAGGATTTTTTTTGTGGGGCATAATGCTTGACCCCGTGGTTAAATCGTCAGGAAAGGAGATAAAATTAAAATCTTGCCCCATGTAAAGACAAATGTCCATACTTAGTTTTGCTAAACTGCTGCCAATACTCGCCAATGCCATGGCTGTACTTTTTTCTAATTTACCTCGGCTCATTTGTGCGGCAACAGCATTTACTTTAAGGTATTCAAACCCCATTAATTTGGTTGTCAACGCACGATCAATAGGAAAGGCACTACCGTAACCTGCTGCACTTCCGAGTGGATTTTGATCTGCTATTTTTTGAGCCGCTTCTAAGAAGTAAAGATCATCAATTAAACTTTCAGCATAGCCCGATAACCACAATCCCACGGAAGAGGGCATAGCCACCTGTAAATGGGTATAGCCGGGAAGCAAATCGGATTGGTGTTTCTCCGCTAAAGCCAATAAAGCATCAAATAGGGTGAAAATCTGATTTTTTAATTCTCCTATTTCGTGTTTGAGGTAGAGGTGCATAGCAACCAATACTTGGTCATTTCTAGAGCGAGCGGTATGAATTTTCTTTCCCAAATCACCTAATTGTTGAGTAAGCACATGCTCAATTTTTGAATGCATGTCTTCAAATTCTCTTTCTATGCTAAAGCTTCCCTCAATCGCTTGTGTTTTTAAATCGCTTAGAACCGCACACAATTGATCTGCTTCTTTTGGAGTAAGCAAACCTATTTTACTTAACATTTGAGCATGAGCCATGGAAGCTTCACAGTCGTATTGGGCTAATACCAAGTCATACTCGCGGTCTTTTCCTACAGTAAAGACATCTACCTTTTCGTGTGCAGCCGCTCCTTTTTGCCAAAGTTTCATGTTACAATAGTTTAGTTAACAGGGTAATATACAACGCAATTCCCTCTTCTATTTCACGAACATAAATAAATTCATCTGCTGTATGTGAACGTGGGGAATCTCCAGGGCCCATTTTTAATGAGGGGCATGATAAGGCCGCTTGATCGGATAAGGTTGGGGATCCGTATGTTTTTTTTCCAAGGGCTAACCCGGCTTGTACTAACGGATGGCTTTCCGCAATGGATGAGCTCCCTAATCGCAGTGAACGCGCCTTAACCTCACAGGGAAGGGCATTTTGAATTAGAGCTTCGATTTCTGCATTGGTATAACAATCGTTTACGCGTACATCCAATACGAGTTGTACTTCTGAGGGAACGATATTGTGTTGACTTCCCGCATTAACTTGTGTCAGGGTAACCTTAACGGGCCCAAGCAGATCCGATACTTTTTCAAAGTGCAAACGCTCTAAAGACTCAAATACAGATTTTATTTTCAAAATAGGATTGTCCTCATTGGGGTGAGCGGCGTGGCTTGCAGTGCCTTTTAGTGTAAGATCAAAAACAATAAGTCCTTTTTCAGCAATAGCCAACTCCATTTGAGTAGGTTCCCCTACCAAAGCCACATCAATATGAGGAAGTGAGGGCAAGAGTCCGCGTAAGCTGTTTTCTCCCGCCGTTTCTTCTTCACCCGTAGCGGCCATAACCATGTTGTATTGCGGATGCGGATGGGCATAAAAATGAGTAAACACACTTAGTAAACTGACCAGTGCTCCTCCGGCATCATTACTTCCTAATCCATATAATTTGCCCTCCACAATATCCGGTGAAAAGGGATTTCGGGTATAGGCTTGGTTTGGTTTTACCGTATCGTGATGTGAATTTAATAGGAGCGTGGGCCGTTTTGGGTCAAAATGTTTGTTGGTGGCCCAAACGTTATTGTGTTGTCGATGAAACGGAATAGAGTGATCCTTAAACCAGGCTTGAATTCGATCGGCGGTTTTGTCTTCACTTCCTGAAAACGATTCTATTCGAATAAGATCTTGTAAAAGGGGGATTGCATTTTGTGTCATTACAATTCAATTTGGGTGAAGGGAGGTTGGCCTTTGAGCATATCAGCATTACCAATAAAAACTTTTGAAACGCCTTTTGAAAGGGCATCAAAACAGTTCTTTAGTTTGGGTAACATTCCCGAATGTATTTTTTGATCTTTGAGAAGGTGCTGGTAGCGTTGTGTATTGATTTTTAAGAGTACTGATTCGTCATCATCAACTTGTTCCAAGACACCCTTTTTTTCGAAACAATAAAGCAATTCTACCTCAAAATCAGAAGCCAAAGCTTGGGCTAATGCCGATGCTACCGTATCCGCATTGGTATTGAGTAATTGCCCAGAACCATCATGTGTTATTGCACAAAATACGGGGGTAATCCCTGCATGTAGTAGCATTTTTATCACAGGAGTATTAATGTGGGTGATATCGCCTACAAAACCAAAATCTATTGGTTTTTCCGGTCGTTTAGAAGCTACGATAACGTTGCCATCTGCTCCGGTAAAGCCCAAAGCATTGCAACCCCGAGCTTGCAATTGAGCAACAATTGATTTATTTATTTTTCCGCTGTACACCATGGTAATGAGTTCAAGGGTTGCCCTATCGGTTACCCTACGGCCGTCAATCATCTGAACGGGAATATTCAACTGAGTGGCCATCTGGCTGGCTTCTTTTCCGCCTCCGTGAACTAAAAGGGTACGACCGTCTAGTAGTGAAAAATCCAAAAGGAACGATTCTAGTGCCGTTCGGTTCTCAATAACATTCCCCCCTATTTTAACGATGCGGAGTCTATCCATTTTGCAACAGTTTTTTTAACACCCATTGGGCTGAATAGGTTCGGTTATTGGCTTGTTCAATGACCAATGAATTTGGGTGATCCAATACACCATCAGCCACCACTATGTTTCGTCTAATGGGTAAACAGTGCATAAATTTTGCTTGATCAGTAAGCTTCATTTTTTCTGCGGTTAACATCCATTCATCATCTGTTCTTACTATTTTACCATAATCCGAATAAGAGCACCAATTTTTCGCATACACAAAATCGGCTCCTTCTAAGGCTTCTTCTTGGTTAAATACCAGAGGGGTGTTTCCGGTAATGTCAGGGTTTAATTCATAACCTTTAGGTTGAGCAATAACAAAATCAGCCTCAATATTTTTAACCATTCTTGTAAAAGAATTAGCCACAGCATGGGGAAGGGCTTTGGGGTGTGGTGCCCAGGTCAAAACTATTTTTGGGCGTTTTTTGGTGGAGTGTTCTTGAATGGTAATGGCATCGGCAAACGCTTGTAAAGGATGTGCGGTAGCACTTTCCATATTTATCACGGGAATTGAAGCATACTCGGCAAATTGAGTAAGGACTTGTTCCGCTTCATCGTTCTCCTTATCACTTAATGATGCAAAGGCACGAATCGCGACCATATCACAGTATTGAGATACCACGGCTGCTGCTTCTTTGATATGTTCAGACCGCAACCCATCCATTTTGGTTCCCTTTTCAAATTCCAAAGCCCAACCTTCATTTGAAAAATTCATTACCATGGTTTGAATCCCTAAATGTTGTGCGGCTTTTTGAGTACTGAGGCGTGTACGTAAGCTCGGATTAAAAAATAACATACCCAACGTTTTATGACGCCCCAAATGTTCTTCAGCAAAAGGCTGGCTTTTCAAAGCTCGAGCTTCGGCCACGGCTTGATGAAAATTGGGGAGATCGTCTAAAGTGAGAAAATGCTTCATGCAGTTTGTGTATTTTGTTCTAGTGCCTTTTCTAAGGCTGAAAAAAAGTAGTCAATATGATGTTTTTGTACGGTTAAAGGCGGTAAAATTCGAATGAGCTTTTTATGACTGCTTCCTCCCGTAAAGATGTGATGATCGTAAATTAAAGATTTTCGCAAAGCACCCACTTCAAAATCAAATTCAATACCGAGCATTAATCCCCGCCCTTTAACTTTTTTAATTGCGGATAGTTTTTCCGCCTTTTCCCTAAAATAGGACTCCATGTGTTTAGCGTGTTCTTGTAGCCTGTCTTTTTGTAATATATCGAGTACTGCAAGTGAAGCACGGCAGGCCAAATGATTTCCGCCAAAGGTAGTGCCTAGCATTCCGTGTTGTGCCTCGATGTTAGGATGAACTAGTATTCCCCCAATGGGAAATCCATTCCCCATTCCTTTTGCCATTGTAATTATATGCGGTTGTATAGGGTAATGTTGATAGGCAAAAAAGGTGCCTGTACGACTAAAACCGGCCTGTACTTCGTCGGCAATAAGGCAGGTGCCCGTTGTATTGCACTGCTCCTCAAGGGCAAGTACAAAAGCTTCATCGGGTTGATCAAGACCACCGACCCCTTGGATGGCTTCGAAGATTACGGCACAATAGGTTTTGCTGGCCAATGCTTTTTTAAGCGCTTCAAGGTCATTAAAGGCAATAAAATCTACCTCATGTTGTGCATTTAAAGGTGAAGTAATTGCTTTATTGTCAGTTACAGCAACGGCGGCAGAGGTTCTTCCGTGAAAGGATTTATTAAAAGCCAACACTTTTTTTCGTTGGGTATGAAAGGAGGCCAATTTCAACGCGTTTTCAATAGCTTCTGCACCTGAACTGCATAAAAATAAGGCATAGGAATGCAAGCAGGATTGGTCGCCTATAGCGTCAGCCAACTGCTGTTGTAGTGGATTTTGAATGGCGTTGGAATAAAATCCAATTTTATCCAATTGATCAGATAAGGAGGCTACATAATGCGGATGTGCATGACCAATTGAAATTACGGCATGTCCACCGTAAAGGTCTAAGTATTCAACCCCTTGATCGTCATACACATAAACATCTTTTGCGCGAACAGGGGTAACTTCGTAAAGGGGGTAAACATCAAATAGTTTCATCTATTGCTTTGCAATTTCGTTAATCTTATCAAAAGAAGCGGTAAGTCCTTTTATCAATGAGGAACTAAGTCCTTGATGTTCCATTTCATTAAGTCCTGTAATGGTACATCCTTTGGGAGTTGTCACTCGGTCAATTTCTTCCTCAGGATGGGTTCCTGATTCTATAAGTAAGCTGGCGGCTCCCATGGCAGTGTGCATGGACATTTGAAGTGCAATTTCTGCATCAAATCCCATTTGTACTCCCCCTTGGGTTGTTGCTCGAATTAAGCGCATCCAAAACGCTATACCACTGGCACAAAGCACTGTGGCAGCGCGCATGTGAGTTTCATTGATAACAAGGGTAGTTCCCAACCCATTAAAAATCGCTTCAGCTATAGGAAGTCTTTTTGCTCCAACAGTATTATGACACAAACAGGTCATGGATTTTCCTACAGAAATTGCCGTATTGGGCATGGCCCGTATAATCGGAATTTCGGTGCCTATGCTTTTTTCAATACGTTCAATTAAAAATCCGGTGATGGTTGAAATGATAACGTGCTTTTCATTTAATTCCGGCTGGATTTCTTTTAATATTTTTTCAAATTGACCCGGCTGAACTGCAAAAATCAAGATGTCTGAATTCTGAACCGCTTCTTTGTTGTTTGAGGTTAGGGTTACTTTTTTATACTCTCCAAATGATGCAAGGGAGGAAATGTTTCGTTTGGTCAAATAGAGTGTGGTATAGGTATTGTTGATGATTAATCCTTTGGCAATACTTACACCCAAATTTCCCGATCCAATTATGGCAATTTTCATACAAACAGGTTAAAATATGTTGGCTTTTAATTCAAGACCGAGAGTTTCTTCCCAACCCATTAGAATATTGGTATTTTGTATGGCTTGCCCTGAGGCCCCTTTAATCAGGTTATCAATTGCACTGGTAATTAAAAGCATTTCTTCATGCTGATGTAAATGGAGAAAACACGAATTGGTGTTTATCACATTTTTCAAACTGATTTCTTGGTCAGAAACCCACGTAAACGGATGTGATGCGTAATAGGCAGTATACATTTCTTTTGCTTCCTCAAGCGATCCGTCAAACGGCGTATAAACAGTAGCAAAAATACCCCGTGTAAAGGCTCCCCGTTGGGGCATAAAATACAGTTTTGGAGTAGACTCCAATTGGGTCAACGTTTGTTTAATTTCGCCCAAATGCTGATGGGTAAAGGGTTTGTACCAAGAAAGGTTATTGTTTCGCCAACTAAAGTGTGAGGTGTCACTCAGTCCCACACCCGCTCCTGTGCTTCCTGTTGTAGCATTAATATGAAGGTCGCCTTTAATTCTATGCGCTGCTGCCAAGGGAAGTAAAGCCAGCTGAATGGCAGTAGCAAAGCACCCTGGGTTGGCTATAGATGTTGCCTTTTCGATTTTATGCCGTTGTAATTCAGGAAGCCCGTAAACAAATTCTCTACCGTGCGCAGTGGCTTCATTTTGCAATCGAAAATCATTGCCTAAGTCAATAATCACCGTTTCAGAAGAAAAGGTATGGGCATCCAAAAAAGCATTTGATTTTCCGTGCCCTAAACACAAATAAACAACATCAACATCGGGTTGTACAGTATCCGTAAAGGCCAACTCAACCTGACCCAAAAGGTCCAAATGGGTTTGCGTTATGGGTTGTCCGGCTCGGGTCGTGCTGAACACAAATGCCAATTCAAGGGCAGGATGGTGTGTAATCAGTCGAATCAGTTCTCCTCCTGTGTAGCCTGAGCCTCCAATAATGCCTACTTTTTTCATTCCGAAGGGTTTAAATGGTGGTAAATTTTTGTGGCATTCCCTGTCAACTTAATGAAGCCCTTTGCTTCTGTTGCCGTCCAGCCTTTATTCATTTCGCCATAGCTTCCAAATTCTACTTTCATCAGATCAAAAGGAGATTCAATGCCTTGTAATTCGAATCGATAGGGGTGGAGGTGAACAAAAACCTTACCGCACACACGGGTTTGGCTGCTCAACAAAAAGGCTTCCAAATCGCGCATTACAGGATCTAAGTAGTGCCCTTCGTGAAGGAGCATACCGTAAAAGTTGGCTGTCTGTTCTTTTTGGTATTGTTGCCACTTACTTAAGGTGTGTTTCTCTAATAAATGGTGTGCTTTAAGAATAAGTAGGGGAGCTGCAGCTTCAAAACCAACGCGCCCTTTAATTCCGATGATCGTATCTCCTACGTGAATGTCTCGACCAATAGCATATTGTTTGGCTATAGATTGTACTTCTTGAATTAAGGTGACTGGGGTACCTTTCCTTTCGTTGACACCTACTAATTCTCCTTTTTCAAAACTAAGGGTTAAGGTTTCTGTCCCTTTTTTTGTGAGTGGGCTAGGATAAGCTGTTTCTGGGAGGGATTTATGGGAGGTCAGTGTTTCGGCACCACCCACACTAGTTCCCCAAAGCCCTTGATTGATAGAGTATTGCGCCTTGGTCCAGGGAATGTCGATACCCTGCTCTTTCAGATAGGTAATTTCTTGTTCTCGTGAGAGTTGATGGTCGCGAATAAGAGTAATTATTTCAATTTCTGGGGCTAGGATTTGAAATATCATGTCAAAGCGCACTTGGTCATTTCCTGCCCCTGTACTTCCATGGGCAATTAATTTCGCACCAATAGTTTTTGCATACTGAACAATTTCAATGGCTTGAATGACTCGTTCAGCACTTACCGATAGTGGATAGGTATTGTTTTTTAGTACGTTTCCAAAAATCAAATATTTTACAATTTTCTGGTAAAATGAATCTAAGGCATCAATGTTTTGATAGGTAAAGGCTCCCATCTGATAGGCTTTCTCTTCAATGGTGTTAGTCTCTTCCTCGGAAAACCCACCGGTGTTAATGCTTACTGCATGCACTTCATACCCCTCTAACGATAGTCGTTTTAATGAGTAAGAGGTGTCGAGACCGCCGCTATAGGCCAATACTAATTTTTGTTTTTTCATTATTCTTTCTTTTTGAGAAAAATAGTTTCTTTTATTTTTTTTAACCGTTCTTGAACCTGTTGGTTGAATTTCTTTTTTTCTGTTTTTTTATTTGGATCGTACAGCATCCCTGTACACAAACACATCTGTCTTTCGGTACGGGTTAAGATATCATAATTCTTACATGTTTGGCAGCCTTTCCAAAAGTCCGGATCATCGGTAAGTTCGGAAAAGTGGACGGGTTTGTACCCCAATTCGTAATTTATTTTCATGACCGCCATTCCGGTGGTAATACCAAATATTTTTGCCTTGGGAAATTTTTCTAAGGAAAGGTCAAATACCCCCTTTTTGATTTGTTTGGCCAGCCCTTGCGCCCGGTATTTGGGGGCTACAATTAATCCGGAATGCGCCACATATTTCCCATGGCCCCATATCTCAATGTAACAAAAGCCTGCAAATTGATCTCCATCAATAGCAATGACTGCATTGCCATTGGTTATTTTTGTCGCAATGTATTCTGGGGTTCTTCTGGCAATCCCCGTACCTCTAATTTTTGCCGACTCGTCAATACATTGACTGATTTCTTTGGCAAAGGATATATGTTCCGCTTTAGCGCGTAGTACTTTCATGAATTTTTAAAATAAAGGTGAAAAAAACTGAATCTGAAAAGGGAGAAGGGCTCACCATACTCCATACTAAATTACACCCCAAAGGGGCGACGACGTGGGCTACGCAAAGGTGTCAATGCGTGGGTGGGTAGAAGATTAAACGTAGTCGCTTGTAACATAACGGCACAAAATTCTATTTTTTTTTTATACTGAACAAAAAAATTAAACAAAAATCTACTTTTTTTATTCCCTAACGGGTTGAATGGGTATTGATTACCTTTGTGTTGTGGATCAAGAATTGTTACCTTATTTTAACCTCAAAGTACAGGCGCTAAAAGACCAGAAGATACTGCTCGCCCACAGTGGTGGGGTAGACAGTGCCGTTTTGGCGCACTTATTTCTTACCCATGCATTATCCTTTTCTGTAGCCCATTGTAATTTCCAGCTTCGCGGTGATGAAAGTGAAGAAGGTGCGCGTTTTGTTGAAGATTGGTGTGCACACCACAAGGTGCCTTTTTATTCAGTTCGCTTTACCCTTGATAATTATCCGCAAAAAAACACCCAACTCGCGGCGCGTGAGTTACGATACCAATGGTTTGAAGCGCTAAAAGAAGTTTTTGGCTTTACCGCAGTATGCACAGCACACCACCTAAACGATCAATTGGAAACTTTTTTGATGCACAGCCTAAGGGGTACTGGACTTGACGGAATGGTGGGAATTCCGGATACGGAAACGCTACAGCGCCCCCTTTTGGGGATTACAAAAGCACAGCTTTTGGACTATGCCCATAGCCATAAGTTGGCATGGAGGGAAGACAGTTCCAATGCCACCATGCATTACACCCGTAATGCCCTTCGTCATACTGTTATTCCTCCTCTATTGGAGGCCCTACCAAAAGGGCTTGAAGGGTTTTCCAAAACGGTGCTGCACCTCCAAGAAAGCCAAGCTTTTCAGGCCTCTGCTTTAAACACATTACAATCTACTCTTTTTGAGGAAGTTAAGGAAGGCATTCAAATACCAATTCAAGAACTGATGGCTTTGCCTCATTTGTTGTTTTGTCTTCACCATTGGTTTTCCCCTTATGGGTTTAAGGCGACCGAGGTACTGAAATTATGTAAGGCATCAAGTGGTAAAAGGTGTGTTTCCACCTCCCATCAGCTTTCAAGAGAGCGAACGCATTTGTGGTTATATCCCCTTACAAAAACGGAAACAAACACCCTCCCGATCACTTTGGAAGCGGGTTTTATTGCCACGCCCATTCAACTTTCTTGGCAAGCCTTAGACCAAATGCCCAAAAGCCCGTTAAGCGCACAACAAGCCGCTTTAAACAACAAGGTGTTAAATTCTCCTTTGTTTCTTCGTAAAATGGAGAAAGGAGACTATTTTTACCCCACCGGAATGACGGGTAAAAAATTGCTGAGTAAATATTTTAAAGACCAAAAGTATACAGCACGAGAAAAGGAACAACAGTGGTTGTTATGTACTTCAGAGGGTATTGTTTGGGTGGTAGGGCAACGTTGTGATCGTCGTTTTGCCGCAGATGCGAAAACTGAGGATATTTTACTCTTAACGCTAAATAAAAAATGAAAAAAATTATATGGATTCTTGGGATTTTGTGGAGTGCACTAAGTACAGCACAACTTGAGCCCGTAACGTGGCAAAGCAGCATAGAATCTCTTGGGGAAGCACGTTACCGTTTACACTTTAAAGCGGAAATTGCCCCCAAATGGCATTTGTATTCCCAATATTCAAATCCGGAAGGGGCAATCCCTACGGCATTTAAGTTTTCCCAAGAGAGTGAGGGCTATGAGCGGATTGGCTCAGTTGAAGAAAGTGAAAGTGCACTTGAATACGACACCGTATTTGAAATGGACTTGACCTTTTTTAACGGGAGTGCACAATTTTATCAAGACATTACCCTTACCGATCCTACATTGCCCTTTATTTCAGTTGAAATTGAATACCAAGCCTGTGATGATGAGCTGTGTATTTTTCGAACCGAACCCATCACTTTTATACTTTCTGAAGAAGCGGAATGGGCAGCTCCTGTGGTAGATGACAGAAGCCAGCAGTTGTCTAAAGCCTTACTGTTGGAATTAAAAGGAACGGAACTTTTAGCATCCTCCACATCTTCATCAGGGTCAAATGCATTACTGCAATTGTTTTTTCTTGGATTTTTAGGCGGGTTACTCGCACTGTTAACGCCTTGTGTTTTCCCTATGATTCCCCTTACGGTTTCTTTTTTTCTGAAACAAGCCACTTCATCTTCACGCGGGATATCCAATGCCTTGCTCTATACTTTTTTTATCATACTAATCTATGTTGGGTTAAGCGCCCCTTTTCACTTTCTTGACGAACTAAACCCTGAAATATTGAACAATTTGGCGACCAATGTTGTATTGAACGTGGTTTTCTTTGTTGTTTTTGTGGTGTTTGCGCTTTCCTTCTTTGGTTATTTTGAACTTACCTTGCCCAGTGGTTGGGGAAATTCAACCGATGAAGCTTCTCGAAGCACAGGAGTGATAGGCATTTTCTTTATGGCCCTGACTTTGGCAATTGTTTCCTTTTCGTGTACGGGGCCTATTCTGGGTTCCTTATTGGCAGGTTCATTGGGTGCCGAAGGAGGTGCCACACAACTTACTGTGGGGATGCTGGGCTTTGGCGTTGCTTTAGGGTTACCCTTTGGCCTTTTTGCCTTATTTCCAAATACATTAAAGGCACTTCCCAAGTCGGGAGGATGGATGACTACCGTAAAAGTAGTATTGGGATTTTTAGAATTGGCCCTAGCCTTAAAATTCCTTTCTAATGCCGATTTGGTAGGACATTGGGGATTGTTAAAACGGGAAATCTTTATAGCCCTGTGGGCAATACTTTCCATTGCCTTAACACTCTATTTGTTTGGGGTTTATCGTTTTCCTCATGAATCCAAAACACCACTTTCAACAGCACGTAAGGCCATTGCTGGCTTGGCCTTGTTGGGGTCAGTGTATTTACTATTCGGGTTGTTTTCTGAAAAAAATCAACTGCGTTTTTTAAGTGGATTTCCACCGCCCGAATTCTACAGTATTTTCGAACAAGATTCAGACTGTCCGTTGGGCTTAGATTGTTATAACGATTTTGAAACCGGAAAACAAGCCGCATTGGCTTCGGGCAAACCCATTTTATTGGATTTCACGGGTTGGGCCTGCGTTAACTGTAGACGAATGGAAGAGAATGTATGGGCCGACCCTAGTGTTTACCCAGTACTACGGGATGAATATGTTTTAATTTCCCTATATGTAGATGACCGGGAACCGCTTCCCGATTCCGAGGCGTTTTCTTTTCAATATGCCGATGGAAAAGTAAAATCCATTCGTACGGTAGGAAATAAGTGGGCCACCTTTCAGGCGCTAAATTTCAATACGGCCTCTCAGCCCTTTTATGTTCAACTTACGGCGGATGGTCAATTGTTAACCACACCCATACAGTATACAGATACGGCTACCTTTAGGGATTGGTTAACACAGGGTTTAGAAAACGTACCCACAGCAGCACCAAAAGTTAACTACATTACTTTTTAAGACTGGGGTCAAAAACAGCTACGGCGATTTTTGAATCGGCAGTACCGTAATACAAAAACCACTTTTCTTTAAAATATACTAGCCCTTCTACAAAGCAAACATTGTTAACCTCTCCCACTTTTTCATAGTCTTTATCGGGGGTGATAAAATAAGATGCGGTTCGTGCTTTTAAACGGTAGGGAGCAGCGGCACGCGCAGTACAAACAAAACGCTTTCAGGCCCTTCCCCTGCATTACAATGCCCAGATGACTACGCGCCACCTGCGCACCTTTTGTGTGTTAGACGCCCCCTCAAAAGACTTACTAAAAACGGCCATGGAACGGTTATCGCTTTCGGCGCGGGCTTATGATCGAATTGTAAAAGTAGCGCGAACATTAGCCGATTTGGAAGCCGCTACGCACATTCAAGAAGTTCATATTGCTGAAGCGATTCAATACCGAAGTTTAGACCGTGAAGGGTGGTTGGGTTAGGTCTGTTTTTTAAGATTAACAAGCAACCTGCTGGATGGAAATTCCGACAAAGCTTCTTTTAAAAAATAGGCCGCTTTTTGGTCGTCACCCTTTTCGCGATAGTGTTTCACTAAAAGTTCATAGATCGCTTCTCTTCCCCAAGAAGGGGCAATAGGCGAGGGGTCTTCGGGGTGTTCCAAGGCATTCAACAATAAATTCTCTACTTTTTCACCTCCACCAAAAATTTTGGGCATATTAAAATCGATAAGGGCATAGGCATAGCTGGCTCTCGGATTGGTGGGGTCTAGTTCTGCCGCTTTTTTAGATAGTTGTAAGGCCTCTTGACCGATTTTCATCACCTTAAAATAGGGCTTAAATTGCGTGCTAAATCCAAGGGAAAGCGACAACAAAGCCATACTTTCGATATCAGAATTAGTGGGACGCAGCAGCGCTATAGTTTTTTCTATAGCGTCTTCCGCTAGCTGTTCGTCTTGCAAAACGGCCAGTGCAAATAAGGCCTGATGATAGTACGCATAGGCAAGCCAATAGGCAGCGGTTGGGGTTGTATTGGGGGGAGATTCAACGGTTAGAGTGACAAGCAACTCCTCTATAGGAGCGGGTGAACCTTCCGTAATAGCCAATGTATAGGCCGATTCAATTTCGTTTTGCCAATTTTTTACTTCTTGAAGAGGAGTAAAACAGGCACTTCCATAACCATTTATCAGCAAAAGGAATAGCAACATAGTACTTTAGGAGTAGAGCAATTTTTCTTTTTCAATGCGAAGATACTTGTCTTTCAGGGTTATAAAAAAGAAAGTGTCGTTTTTCTATGAGCAAAACGAAATGAAAAATGAAGGGGTGTAGGAAAAGGGTTAAAATTGAATAATAAGTCGCTACCAATAAAATGAATTACCGCTCAAAGTATACCGAGGGAAATGGAATTCGGAAGCGGTCACCATAAACTCCTTCGGGTTTACGTATACCGCAACTAATGACCATACTTACCTCAGCCGCCGCGGGAAGTTGGAGTAGCCGTTTAAGGGCTACGGAGTCAAACCCCTCCATTGGACAGGTGTCATAACCGTGGGCCGCCATGCTCATCATAAAAGTTTGGGCCGCCAAGGCAGTACTTTTATGCCCTACCACACGTAGGTCTGAAGCGCTCACTTCCCTGTAGGTAGTCTTCCTTAGGCCTCTTATCCCCATAAAAAGCTTCATTAAAAAACCGCGTAAGGGGTGGCCTCCTTTATACAAATGGGGGATTATTTTTTTGTAATAGCTCAAGGCTCTTTCTTGGGTTTTCGGATCGATCACTCCTTTTTGAGTAAAGCCGGCTTTAATAAATTCAATATTAGCCTCAACGCGCTGGGGCCATAGGTCCCTGCGCACTACGGGAATTACCATTTGCTGCGCGGTTCGGGCCGCAGGTTGGTTAAAGCATGCCGCGGCAATGTCCTTTTTTAAAGACTCAGAAGTGATGTGGTAAAATTCCCACAATTGAAGGTTGCTACTGGTAGGCGCCAAGGTGGCCTGTTCTATACAGGCTTTAACGATTGCCGTGTCAACGGGTTGATTTTCATCATACACACGCACAGAACGGCGGTGGTGTAGGGCTTCGGAAACTGTTTTTTCTGACTTCACGAGTTTATATTTTCTTTATAATCCATTTAAAAAAGGTTAATTTTTTAGGATAAGGGGCATAGCGTTGAGGCAAATCAAACCAAAAAGAACGCTTTACCACGGGCTTGGCGTGGGTAAACAAATCAAAACTGTGTTTTCCATGGTAGGCTCCTATTCCGCTGTTGCCAATTCCTCCGAAGGGAAGGTTGGGATTCACAAAATGGACGATGGAATCGTTGATTACTGCCCCACCAAAGGCATGGCGTTTCATAAGGGAATGAATAAAAGATTTTCGGCTGCTAAACACATAAAAGGCCAACGGATTTTTTAAACTCTCAAGCAATGTGTTGAGTTCTTCATCTGAACGGTAGCTTTTGATTGGCAAAATGGGGCCAAAAATTTCTTCTTGCATCAATCGGCTCGATAGATCGGGTTCGTCAACCAAGGTGGGTTCAAAGTAAAGTTGGTCTCGATCGTTGGTTCCTCCGTAAAGCAGGCGTTCCCCTTTTAGGTCGTCAACCAATTTATCAAAGTGTTTTTGGTGTATTATGCGCCCGTAATCTGTTGAAGTTTCTGCGTTTGGCCCAAAGGCTTTTGTAAGTTCTCGAATTAGGGCTTCTGTTAAGGCGGCTTTCACTTCCTTTTTAACCACCACATAATCAGGGGCGATACAGGTTTGCCCGCAGTTTAAAAATTTTCCAAATAGAATTCGTTTGGCGGTTTTGTCTAGGGGTGTTGTTCCGTCAACTATACAAGGGCTTTTTCCACCCAATTCTAAGGTAACAGGGGTTAGGTGTTCGGCCGCACTTTTAGCAATAATTTTACCTACATGGGTACTTCCGGTAAAGAAAATATACTCCCATTGCATCGCTAAAAGGGTTTGAGCCACAGCAGCATCTCCTTCCACAACCGCTACCCATTCACGAGGAAAAACTTCGGCCAAAAGTGTGCCTAAAAGCGCTGAGGTATGGGGGGCAGATTCTGAGGGTTTTACTACTACAGTATTGCCAGCGGCAACGGCTCCAATAAGCGGAATCAGAGCCAATTGAAACGGATAATTCCAAGGGGAAATCAAAAGCACTGTGCCATAGGGCTCAGCCAAAATAAAATCTTGTGAGGGGAAGTTTAAAAGACTACCAGCAACGCGTTTTGGTGCCGCCCAATTTTTAAGATGTTTGATAAAACTCTGAATTTCTTTGCGCACCATTACAAACTCACTGGTAAACGATTCAAATTCGGGTTTTTTTAAATCTTTTTGTAGGGCATTGAGTATTTTTGCCTCCTGCGCATCAAGAACGCGCGCTAATGTTTTTAGCTTTTGAATGCGAACAGCAATGGGGGCCGACTTGTGGTGTTTAAAAAACTGGCGGTGTTCCTCTCGAAGCCCTTGGGCTGCTTCAATCGATAAATTTTCCAAAGCGTATTTTTTTGTGGGTAAAGATAAAGCAAAAAGTAACGTTCTTTTTTTAAGGTGCTGAATGTATTAAAAAATACCCTAAAAGATGTTGATAATCAATGATTTAAACCCATCAAGTTCGCTTTGAGTATAAGAGAGTTTTTGAGGGTTGACGTATTACAAAACGGAAGTAAAGTAATTTCGTTAAACAAAATAAAACCATGGCACTGAACAAATACAGTAAAGCGGTAACGCAAGACCCTACACAACCGGCAGCCCAAGCCATGTTGCATGCTATCGGAATGACCGATGAAGATTTTAAAAAGCCCCTGATTGGAATTGCTTCAACAGGCTATGAAGGCAACCCGTGTAATATGCACCTCAACGCCTTAGCGCAAGAAATCAAAACGGGAATTAACGAACAAGATTTAGTAGGTTTAGTGTTTAACACCATAGGGGTGAGTGATGGTATTTCCATGGGTACTCCCGGGATGCGTTTTTCACTGCCCTCGCGTGATATCATTGCGGATTCTGTTGAAACTGTAGTACAAGCCATGTCGTATGACGGTGTGATTACTGTGGTAGGCTGTGATAAAAATATGCCCGGTGCCCTAATGGCGATGCTTCGTTTAAACCGCCCCAGTATTTTAGTTTATGGGGGAACCATAGCAGCGGGATGCCATAACGATAAAGAGTTGGACGTGGTTTCTGCTTTTGAAGCTTGGGGAGAAAAAGTTGCCGGTAAAATTGACGAAACTGAATTTAAAAATGTTATCCGCAATGCCTGCCCGGGTGCCGGAGCTTGCGGAGGCATGTATACCGCTAATACTATGGCCTCAGCCATTGAAGCCTGTGGTATGGCGCTGCCCTATAATGCTTCTAACCCGGCGGTGAGTCTTGATAAAAAAGAAGAATGTGCTCAGTTAGGGAAACACCTTAAAGCGCTTTTGGAAAAAGATTTAAAACCGCTTGATATTGTTACCAAAAAGGCACTTGAAAATGCGCTACGGCTTATCGCCGTGCTTGGGGGTTCAACCAATGCAGTGCTTCACTTTTTGGCCATAGCTAAGGCCGCTCAATTGGATTTAACCCTTGATGATTTTCAGCGTATTAGTGACACTACCCCCTTATTAGCGGATCTAAAACCCAGTGGAAAATATTTAATGAAAGATTTACATGCCGTAGGGGGGGTTCCTGCGGTACTAAAATACATGCTCAAAGAAGGAATGTTGCACGGCGATTGCATCACCGTGACGGGAAAAACACTAGCTGAAAATTTGGCTGATGTCCCTGATTTGGCTCCCAACCAAGACATTATTCGTCCGGTAAACAATCCTATAAAAGCAACAGGTCACATTCGGATTTTAAAAGGAAATCTGGCAACCCAAGGCTCAGTGGCCAAAATCACGGGCAAAGAAGGGTTACTATTCACCGGACCTGCACGTGTTTTTGATGGTGAATTTGCAGCAAATGACGGGATTAAGAACGGAAAAGTAAAAGCAGGCGATGTGGTAGTTATTCGTTATGAAGGCCCAAAAGGAGGCCCGGGAATGCCGGAAATGCTAAAACCTACCTCTGCCATTATGGGCGTTGGTTTAGGAAAAAGCGTTGCTTTAATTACCGACGGTCGATTTTCTGGAGGTACCCATGGGTTTGTTGTCGGACATATTGTTCCTGAAGCCCAAGAAGGGGGAGCCATTGCTTTAGTCAAAGATGGCGATTCCATTACCATTGATGCGGAACAAAACACCCTAACGGTGGCTGTATCTGAGGAAGAAATGGCCCAACGTAAAGCCGCTTGGGTTCAACCGCCCTATAAATTTTCACAAGGAATACTTTACAAATACATTAAAAGCGTATCCACAGCTTCTGAAGGTTGTGTGACCGATGTTTAAAAACCATGAGTGCAAATACACAAGACAAATCAAAAGTGATTTCCAACATTTCAGGAGCCGAGGCTGTTATTCGGTGTTTGCTTGAAGAAGGGGTGGAAACCTTATATGGGTATCCTGGGGGAGCCATTATGCCCATTTACGATGAACTGTATAAATTTCAGGACAAATTGCATCATGTGTTAACACGACATGAACAAGGCGCTACTCACGCAGCTCAGGGCTATGCACGTACATCAGGTAAAGTAGGCGTAGCCGTAGCCACTTCAGGCCCAGGGGCAACCAACTTGGTAACGGGAATTGCCGATGCCCAAATTGATTCTACTCCTATGGTTTGTATTACGGGGCAAGTAGCCTCTCATTTGTTGGGATCTGATGCATTTCAAGAAACCGATATTATTGGAATTTCTACTCCCGTAACCAAATGGAATTGTCAAATTACCAAAGCCTCAGAGATTCCCGAAATTATGGCTCGTGCTTTTTTTATTGCCCGTTCTGGCCGCCCCGGTCCGGTATTGATTGACATTACCAAAGATGCTCAATTTGAACATTTTGATTTTAGTTATAAAAAGTGCACTGGAATTCGAAGTTATCAGCCCTATCCCATTTTAGATGAAGTTAAGGTAGAGGAAGCGATTGCCTTAATCAACCAAGCCAAAAAACCGTTTATTGTTTGGGGACAAGGGGTAATCCTAGGCCAAGCCGAAGAGGAATTTAAAACCTTTTTGGAAACTTCAGGGATTCCTGCTGCTTGGACCATTTTAGGCCTTTCCGCCTTACCCACAGACCACCCTTCAAATAGAGGAATGGTAGGTATGCATGGAAATTACGCCCCCAATATGTTAACCAATGAATGTGATTTATTGATTGCGATTGGCATGCGTTTTGACGATCGGGTAACAGGCGATTTAAACACCTATGCCAAACAGGCCAAAATAATTCATTTAGAGTTGGATCCTGCTGAGGTCAATAAAAATGTAACTGCCGACGTTACTTTGCTTGCCGATTGTAAAATCACTTTACAGCGCCTCAACGAAAAAATTACACCAAAAACGTATCCAGAATGGATTCAGCGTTTTGATGATTTAGATGCTATTGAATACAAAAAAGTCATTTACAATGATTTGCATCCAACCAAGCCGGGATTAACCATGGGGGAAACCATTGAGATGATCAATACCTACTCCAAAGGGAATGCGGTTATTGTTACGGACGTAGGTCAGCACCAAATGGTAGCCTGTCGGTATGCAAAATTCAATCAATCCAAAAGCAATGTCACCTCTGGGGGATTAGGAACAATGGGCTTTGCCTTACCTGCCGCCATCGGGGCCAAAATGGGTGCGCCAGACCGTGAGGTGGTGGCTGTGATTGGCGATGGAGGATATCAAATGACCATTCAAGAATTAGGGACCATATTCCAACAAAAATTAGCGGTTAAAATTGTGGTACTTAATAATGATTTTTTAGGGATGGTACGCCAGTGGCAACAGCTCTTTTTTGATAAACGGTATGCTTCTACGGAAATGGTCAATCCTGATTTTGTGAAGATTGCTGAAGGGTATTACATCCAAGCAAAACGAATAAATCAACGGGAAGAACTTGAAGATGCGGTACAGGAAATGATGGCCTCTGATCAGCCTTATTTCTTAGAAGTTTGTGTTGAAAAAGAAGACAATGTATTTCCGATGATACCCACAGGGGCATCTGTTTCAGCAATAAGATTAGAATAATATGGAAACGAAAACCTATACCCTTTCTGTTTATTCAGAAAACAATATTGGACTGCTGAATCGCATTTCGGCTATTTTTTTAAAACGGCACATTAATTTAGAGAGCTTTTCTACTTCAGCTTCCGAAATTCCGGATGTTTTTCGTTTTGTTATCGTTATCAACGTGACTCCTGATACCGTGAGAAGACTAGTACAACAAATTGAAAAACAGGTTGATGTAATCAAAGCTTTTTACCATACCGACGAAGAAACGATATTTCAAGAAAATGCCTTATACAAAGTAAAATCGAGTGCTCTTTTTGAAGAACGTCATATTCAGAATGTCATCAAAAACAGTCATGCCAATATCGTTACCGTTTCTCCTGAGTTTTTTGTAATTGAAAAAACAGGCTTTAGAGAAGAAACCGAACAATTGCGTAAAGACTTAGAACCCTTTGGATTACTCCAATTTGTGCGTTCGGGAAGAATATCCGTAACAAAAGCCAAAATGGGAATCTCAGAAATATTGAATACTTTTAAAAACAATAACAATTAAGAACAATCATGTCGAATTACTTCAACCAACTTTCACTACGTGAACAATTACATCAACTCGGTCAATGTCGCTTTATGGAATCCCATGAGTTTGACAAGGGCATTGTGGCCCTTGCAGGTAAAAAAATTGTCATTGTGGGCTGCGGTGCACAAGGACTCAACCAAGGGTTAAACATGCGAGATTCCGGTTTGGATATTTCCTATGCCTTACGTCAAGATGCCATCGATCAAAAAAGAGCTTCTTTTCAAAACGCTACCCGTAATCAGTTTACTGTAGGTACTTACGAAGACGTAATTCCCTCAGCTGATGTGGTAATCAACCTTACGCCAGACAAAAACCACACTGCCGTTGTAAATGCAGTTATGCCTTTGATGAAAAAAGGAGCTACACTTTCCTATTCACACGGCTTTAACATTGTGGAGGAAGGGATGAAAGTGAGACCTGATTTAACAGTAATTATGGTGGCTCCAAAGTGTCCAGGGTCTGAAGTGCGTGAAGAATACAAGCGGGGCTTTGGTGTCCCTACGCTAATCGCTGTTCATCCTGATAACGATCCCCAAGGCCACGGATTCGAACAAGCTAAGGCTTATGCCTTTGCTACGGGAGGGCACCGCGCTGGGGTTTTAGAATCTTCCTTTGTGGCTGAAGTAAAATCCGATTTAATGGGAGAACAAACCATTTTATGTGGTGTATTGCAAACGGGATCGATCTTGAGTTTTGATAAAATGGTTGAAGAGGGGATAGATCCAGGATATGCAGCCAAATTAATACAATACGGATGGGAAACCATTACCGAAGCGTTAAAGCACGGAGGGGTAACCAACATGATGGATCGTTTATCAAATCCTGCAAAAATTAAGGCTTTTGAACTATCAGAACAGTTAAAAGAAATTTTAACGCCCCTTTTTGAAAAACATATGGACGATATCATGTCAGGCTATTTTTCAAAAACAATGATGGAAGATTGGGCAAATGATGATAAAAATCTGCTTAGCTGGAGAGCGGCCACCGGAGAAACGGCTTTCGAAAAAACCGAATGTACAGATCAGCCCATTTCCGAACAAGCGTATTTTGACCACGGAATTTTAATGGTAGCTTTTGTTCGTGCAGGGGTAGAATTAGCCTTTGATACTATGGTAGCAGCTGGAATAAAAGAAGAATCAGCTTACTATGAATCGTTACACGAAACTCCCCTAATTGCCAATACAATTGCACGTAAAAAATTATTCGAAATGAACCGTATTATTTCTGATACGGCAGAATACGGGTGCTACTTATTTGATCATGCAGCGAAACCCATGCTGACTGATTTTATGAAAGGAATTACAAAAGAAGTAATTGGAGGCGGATTAACCTCTGAAGATTTAGGGGTTGATAACCGACAATTGATTGACATTAATGAGATAATTCGTTACCACCCCGTAGAAATGATCGGTTATGAGTTAAGAGCCTCAATGACCGCAATGATAAAAATAGTATAAATGAAAACGCTTCCCACCCTTGAGGGAATTCGGGAGGCCCGAAACCAACTCAAAGGGGTCTGCAAACAGACTCCCTTTGTGAAGAGTGAGCGTTTATCTCAACAGGTAAACGCTTCCGTTTTTTTAAAACGAGAAGATTTGCAAGAAATCCGCTCTTTTAAAATTCGGGGGGCTTACACCAAAATGAATGCCTTGACCTCGGCGGAACGGAAACAGGGAGTGCTCTGTGCCAGTGCGGGGAATCACGCTCAAGGGGTAGCCTATACTTGTAAGGCACTAAAAATACAAGGGCAAGTGTATATGCCGGCAACAACTCCTCAGCAAAAAGTTGCTCAAGTTCAGTATTTTGGAGGCGACTATGTCAATACCCTTCTTGTTGGCGATACCTATGACGAATGCCAGCAGGTAGCATTTGAAGCTGCAAAAAAAGAAAAGAAAATCTTTATTCACGCTTTTGATGACCTTCAAGTCATTGAAGGACAGGCAACCATTGCCTTGGAACTTTTAGAACAATATCCTGAAGGATTGGATACCTTATTGGTTCCCATTGGGGGAGGTGGTTTAATTGCAGGACTGCTCACCGTTTTTAAGTCGCTATCCCCACAAACCGAAATCATTGGGGTAGAACCTATGGGGGCCTCATCAATGAAATTGGCTTTGGATAACGGACAGCGCATTCCTTTGCAAACCATGGATCGCTTTGTGGATGGTGCTGCTGTGCGTGAGGTAGGTGCCCTTCCTTTTTCTATTTGCAGTTCGCATTTGCAAACCATTTTAACGGTAGATGAAGGTAAAATTTGTCAAACCCTACTCGATTTATACAACAAGGACGGAATTGTTGCTGAACCCGCAGGAGCTTTGGCCATTTCTGCATTAGATCAACTTGGTAAAAGCTATGAAAAGAAAACCATTGGGGTAATGTTGTGTGGCGGAAATAACGACATATTAAGAATGCAAGAAATTCGGGAGCGGGCTTTAATCTACGCCAATTTGAAACATTATTTTTTGGTTCAATTTCCCCAACGCTCAGGCGCTTTAAAAGAGTTTGTTACCCATATTTTAGGCTCAACAGACGATATTACCCATTTTGAATTTTCCAAAAAAAACTACCGCAATAGTGCTCCAGCTGTGGTGGGCATAGAATTGCAACAAGCCTCAGATTTTGATCTTTTGGTTAAAAGGATGAAAAAACATAAATTCAAGTTTCAATATTTAAATGATAAACCCGACCTGTTTCAGTTTTTAGTCTGAACAGAACAACTATAATTATGCAAAAAGAAAATAGTATTCCAGAATCAATGCAACTCAAACCCTATACCTGTGACCAATATTTGGTGAATGGGCAATTAAAAAAGTGGAAAGGCGCAACTACCGAAGTTTATTCCACCATTTATACCCCCAATAGTGCTGGAGAAAACGCACCCACCTTGCTTGGAACAATTCCCGACATGGAAACAGAATCCGCTTTAGAAGCCTTAGATGCAGCTAAAATGGCTTTTCATAGAGGACAAGGTCTTTGGCCCACGATGAAGGTAGGAGAGCGCTTAAAATGCATGGAAACCTTTGTTGAAAAAATGAAAGCCCATCGAGAGGAAATAGTGACCCTATTGATGTGGGAAATTTGTAAAAATAAATCGGATTCCTATAAAGAATTTGACAGAACAATTGATTACATCTACGATACCATTGAAGCCTATAAAAATTTAGACCGAAAGGGGGCCAAATTTGAAAAAGAAGGCGGTGTATATGCCCATATTCGACGCGGGCCCCTTGGTGTGGTTCTGTGTTTAGGGCCTTACAATTACCCTTTAAATGAAACGTTTTGTTTGTTAATTCCCGCCATTATTATGGGGAATACGGCCATATTTAAACCGGCTAAACACGGGGTATTGCTAATTGCTCCTCTATTACAAGCATTTCAAGAAAGCTTCCCTCCCGGAGTAGTAAATATATTATTTGGGCGAGGAAGAAAAATAGCCACGCCTATAATGCAATCAGGAGTTATTGATGTTTTGGCTCTTATCGGGCACAGTTCCTCGGCAGTTTCGTTACAAGATGAACATCCAAACAAAAACAGATTGCGTTTGGTTTTGGGATTAGAAGCGAAAAACCCAGGAATAATTTTGCCTGATGCGGATTTAGATCTTACCATAGCGGAATGTATATCAGGAACCCTATCCTATAACGGACAGCGGTGTACGGCCTTAAAAATATTATATGTACACGAATCTATAGTTAATGAGTTTAACCGTCGTTTTTCAGAAGCAGTAGACGCTTTGCAATTTGGAATGCCTTGGGAAGATACATTTTTAACCCCCTTGCCTGAGCCTTCTAAACCCGGCTATATCCAAGAGCTAATTGACGACGCAAAAGCACACGGTGCAAAAATTTTAAATGAACGGGGTGGCGAAATGTCTGAGAATTATTGTTTTCCCGCCGTAATGTATCCCGTAACAGAAGCCATGCGTTTGTATCATGAAGAACAGTTTGGTCCCATTGTTCCGATAATATCCTATAAAGAAATAGACGAACCATTAGATGCGATGGCTTCTTCAAATTACGGGCAACAAGTAAGTTTATTTGGAAGAGACATTCGAAAAATAGCTCCTCTTATTGATACCCTGGCAAATTTGGTGTGTCGGGTAAACTTAAATTCTGCCTGCCAACGCGGCCCGGATGTATATCCGTTTACAGGACGAAAAAATTCAGCGGTAAGCACCCTTAGTGTTTATGATGCTTTACGTTCGTTTTCCATCCGAACCTTTGTGGCTTCAAAAGACACACCCTACAACAAAGAAATATTGGAGCGTTTGCTCAACTCTGAGGATTCTAATTTTGTTTCAACAGAGTACTTACTTTGATCCTATGAAATTACATTTGGTATTCAACCGATTAGGAGTAGGTGTTGGCATTATGTTTCTGTTTTTGTATTCCTGCTCTCCCCTTCGAAACTACCCTGAGGCAGACCGGGCATGGGCCATTCCAGAAATTGAAGCCTTTGAGGGTTTAGATAAAACCGTAACCTATCCGGAAAATTCCCTCCTTTTTGTAGGAAGTTCCAGTATCCGTTTGTGGAAGACGTTAGCAGAAGACATGGCCCCTTATCCTGTAATTCAAAGGGGTTATGGTGGAGCACACTTTCGCGATTTGGTGTTTTTTACCGATCGAATCCTTGCCGATCACGCCTTGCAAATGGTGGTTTGTTTTATTGCAAATGACATTAGTGGTTCGCCCAAAGACAGTTCCCCAAAAGAAGTTTTACAATTGTTTAAGGTTTTTGTAAACCAAATTCGGGAAAAACATCCTGACCTTCCCATTCTTCAAATTGCAGTTACCCCCACACCCAGCCGATGGCGTTTATGGAATGAAATTCGTCAAGTAAACAGTTTACTTGAAGACTATTGTGCTTCTCAAAAAAACCTCTATTTCATAGATACAGTGCCACGCTTTTTGGATGAGAAGGGACAACCCAAACCGGAGTGGTTTGTCAAAGATCAATTGCATTTAAATGCAACCGGATATACGGAATGGAATGCGATAATTAAAGCCGAGGTTGAACGGGTTCTCTCTCTGCCCTAGTCTATTTTATCTAACCGAGTAAAAATAAAGTTTTGCTGTGTGTTAAATGGAGTAGTATGGGTAACCTCATGACATTGCACAGCCTTAAAACGCTTTGAAAAAAGGGTTGCTATTGAGGAACAGCTGTATTGTGTAACGGGTAACCCACTGCATTTTTCAGGCCCTGTTTTAGAAAAGGTTCCCAAGAGTAAGGTTTTTTCAACCTGCTGATTTACAAGAGAAACATAAGATTGTATGGCTTCGGGCGAGGTTAAAAAATGAAAAGCTGCACGGTCATGCCATAGGTGATATTTTCGTTTGGATGAAAAGCTAAGAATATCACTACAAATCCATTGAATGTGCTTTGCTTTTTCTCCCAGAGTTATTTTAGCCCGATCTAGTGCTTTTTGCGAAATATCCAGTACGGTAATATCTGTATACCCTAGGGCTATTAATTCTGCGGCTAAAGAACTTTCTCCACCCCCGACATCAATTATGGGAGCTGATTTTGGAATAGCGAGGGTGTTAACCATCTCCATAGAGTGCGTGGGATATTCCTGTGTCCAACTGACTTCTTTTGGTGATTTAGTAGCGTAAACCTTTTCCCAGTGTGCTTTAGTATCCATGAATTAAAGATTGAGCCAGTAGTTTAATTTAAAGGTTAGATTCCAACCTGAACTGAATTGTGGCAGTTGCATTTCATTACTATTAAACACGATAAATAGATCTGAGGCGGGTTTGTATCGCCATTGCAAACGGGAATTAAAATTCCACAATCCTAACTGCTCGTTATATTGATATAAATTGGAGAAAAACAGGGTATTGGTAAATGTGATGTTGGCCTTGAAGCCCAATAGCCAAAACTCAGTAGTGTCCCAAGGTTGTGGTAAATCAATATGATTGAAATTAAGTAACGAATTGAGTTCAAGATAGGGTTGAAATCGGTATCCAAATTCTCCACTAAATGCAGTTCGTGTTCCCTCTTGGTAATACCCCCCACTTAAGGCTTCAAGCGAATAGGTGAATCGGTTTTGGGGTTTGGCGTTATACGCGGCCGTGTAGGTATTCCACTCGTGTTGGGTTCCCGCTTTTAGAGTGGCAATCTGATTGCGTAAGGGATCAAAATCGCTAAGCAATTGAATGTATTGGCGTCGCATCCCTAGACTAAATTGACTTCGGTTTTTAAAATTAAACACGTATTTGAATTGATTGGAAAGGTCTTTTTTATCCCAATCGGTATCAAAAAAATAAGTACGCTCAACCGATGGGCCATGGGAAAGTAAGGGTGTTGTTTCCTCGGTGGTATAAAACAGATGTGCCCCTAGGGCTTGAAGTTTATGGTAATTTTTACGCGGAACAAAACCCACATCGGCACTGTAGTCGCCACTTACAAATTCTTGTTGGATTCTCCATTTCCAGCGTGTGGATTGGTATCCAAAGTGAGAAGCAAAAGTAGTGCCTTGCGCTTCTTTTAAGGCACTAAATGATTTTAAAAAAAGGAGTTTCCCATCCCACAAATTATCTTGTGAAAAATAGTTAAACTCTACGCCTCCATTTCGATTATAGGGAGAGGTATAAGCGGATTGATTCGTTCGGTTGACCTCCTGCTTATTGACAAAAATAAAATTGATGTTTGATCGGTCGAGCACCTTTCGTTGTAAGCTAAATACCCCAAAATTTTGAGCCGATAATCCTTGATCTTCGTCCGATTGAGTTTGAATATCCATTACTCCAATTCGCCAATTTTCATTGAGGTTTCCACTCAAACGCACACCGGCATCAATAGGAACTTCAAGACCTATTCTTCGGGAGAAAAAAGGCCGTATTGTAGCGTAGCCAAAATTGGAAAATAAATCAGCATTTTCAAGGAAAAACTGACGTCGTTCAGGAAAAAACAATTCAAATCGATCAAGGTTGGTTACTTGTTGATCTACTTCGGCTTGTGAAAAATCTGGATTTACGGTAAGGTCAATATTAAGCGAAGAGGTGAGGTTGAATTTTACATCTCCTCCAACCTTGAATTGATTTTGAGCATTCGATTGATTTTCTTGTACAATACGGTTAGAAAAGTAGGGAATCAATGAACTGTTGTTTCCTTGTTTAGGCGGAGGGGCATCCCAAACCAGGGCACCGGCATAGGCCAAGGAAACAGAGGGAAATTGACGTGGAACAGGAGCCCAACTGGACTTTTCGCTGGCTTTTAAATCCAACCTGCTAAAGTTGATTCCCCACACCGTATTTTCATCATCAAATCGAATGGATTTAAAAGGGATAGCAATTTCACACACCCACTTTTCATCATCTAGTTGAACTTCTGAATACCATTTGGAATCCCAATTTAAATCAACACTTCGCCCTTCATACATCGTTCCGTCCCATTGCGCCCCATAGGCATTTAAGCCAAAGGCAAAACCAGTAGTTTGATTGTTAAACGGATCAATGGCTACCAAAAAGTTGTCGTTTTTACCAAAAGAAAAATCTCTTTTTAGGGACTCTACAACATATTTCCCTTTTACAGCGGTATTGTAAAAAATAATAGCGAGGTAAAGATTTTCATTATCGTAGGTAACGCGTGCTTCAGAGAGTTGATTGGCCTTTCCTGTATCTACGGGGGTAATCATGAAAAAGTCATCCGCTACTTGTGTTTTAGCCCATACCGATTCATTTAATACGCCGTCAATTGTTATTTTTTCAGTAGTTTTTTGAATGGGTAAGCGGAATTGATCAAAGTTTATCTGGGCATGTAGAGCGGAACAAAAAAGGAAGGAAAGGCAAAATAAGAAACGGCGCCACATAAATTGAAGTTTTATCGAAACTACGATTTTTTCACTGAAAAACGGAGGTTGAAAAGGCGGAGAAATTATACCTCAGAAATAAAATGATCCCATGCCGTTGCAAAGGCATCCCAACTGTAGTGGGGTAAAGCCTCAACAATTTTTTTTTGGTGGAAAGCAGCTGTATCGGCTTGTACTAAACGGACGAGGTGTTTGGCTATTTCACTGGGAATTTTGGCAACACAAACACCAGATTCATCTTGAACTATTGGATTTTTCAAGCCCGCCACATCGCTTACTAATAAGGGTTTTTGGTAATAATACGCCAACGGAGTAACTCCGCTTTGCGTAGCGGAGTGATAGGTTTGTGCCACTATATCAGCTCCAGAGAACAAGAGTTGAATTGATTTTTTGTCTTGATAATTAAAATCAAAATGGATTTTTTGATCTAATCCTAAAGAGTGAACTAAATCCGTGTACTTGTTCTCGTTTTCATAGCATTCACCAGCGATATGTAAATGGACATCTTCGCTTTTAAGGGCAGGATCGGCAAACGCCTGTACTAAGAGTTCAAGGCCTTTGTATTTTCGGATTAAGCCAAAAAACAAGACTACTTTTTTTGAATTGTTCCAGCCCAATTGCTTTCGTGCTTCTTCTTTTGATAGGGGGGGGAGTAAAGTGGTAGCCATAGGATGAAATCCTTTCCAAAGGGGAACTCGAAATGCCTTTTCAATTTGATTCCCTACCGTTTCAGATAAGGTGGAAAAAGCATCGATTTGAGCACCAAAATAGCGATTGAATAGGGTGTCCAAAAAACGAGGTTCATGTGGAATCCAATTGTCAACCAACGCTATTTTTTTGATTGACTTAGGAATTTTTTTAGCGATTGTCCCATAGGCCGGAGCAAGAAAGGGGGTATAGTATCGAAAAACGACTACTTTGGGTTGTAATCTTAGTATTGTTTTCACGGTTTTACCCCATTTTAAGGGGTTAAAGGCATGTAATTCTTCAATTCGGTTTAGAGATTGGGGCTCAGGTTGGGTACTTATTTGAGTTTTCCCAGGAAATAATCCCTTGGGGTAAAGAGTGGTAAAGGTAAGTAGGGTTACATTTTTCCCTAGTGACAATAGGGCATGAGCTAATTCGTGTTGTGTTTCTGCAATTCCGCCTCGAAAGGGATGTGCGGGTCCAATGATCAGATAATCTAGCGGCCGATTATCCATTTGAAAGGGCGTATTGACGTTCTATGCCCAAACGCTGCGCCCATACACCTATTCCTAGGGTAAGAATAAAATAAAGAAGCGATAAAACTGTAAAATAAGGATAGTTGACCTGGAGAAGCGCGCTTAAAGGGCTACTAAAGTAGACTATACCGAGGATCCCACGTGCAATCTCAAATTTTGGGCTCCACACGTGAAAATCCAATAAACTGGTATAACCGAAAATAGAAAGAAACAACAGTAACCCAAGGGCAGATTGAATTGCGCTGTTGGTTTCACTAAAAGTAGCCAATAGAAAAAGCAGAAAACCTACTAGGGAAACAAAATGAAATAGGGCTATAGTTTTCCATTTTGAGCTGTAGTGTGGGTGATATTTTAATGGGGCATCAAGATTTCGAATGGACACCGGAAAGCGTTGAGCTACATCGCTTGGGCGCCAGCCAGTGGGCATTAGCCAAAGCCTGAGTTTGTCAGTCCACTTTTGCGTATACCAAGCGTCGCGTAGTAAAAGAAAAAAATGCTGAAAATTTATCCAGATTGGATTCCAACTTTTGGCGGGTTTTAACGTGCCGTAAACGGGCGGATCAGAGTCAAGTTCTTCTTGAAAGGTTCCAAAAAGCCGATCCCATATACAGAATACGGCGGCTAAATTTTTATCGATATAAAGTGGATTAATGGCATGATGAACTCGGTGTTGAGAGGGGGTAACCAAAATGTATTCTAAAATCCCCATTTTACCGATATGCTGGGTATGGTACCAAAACTGAGCAAAAAGATGTAAGGGAGCCAAGGTCATAATTACTTTTGCGGGGACACCGATCAAGGCAGCAGGGATTAAAAAGAGCCCCCCAAAACCAATCAGGTTGGAGATGCTTTGTCGTAACGCACAGGCTAGGTTAAACTCTTCACTACTGTGATGAATAACATGTTGATTCCAAAACACGTTGACTTTATGGTTTAAGCGGTGAATCCAATAGGATGCAAAATCAATACAAATAAAAGCCACAATGTACGTGGTTGTCGAATCTTCAATAGCACCTAAGGCAATGTGATCTAATACCCAGGGGTACGAAATTAAAACCACTGCTAATCCTAACACATCTTTAATCACATTGGTCATCCCAGAGCTTAAGCTGGACAGGGTATCCATGAAGGTATAGGTTTGTTTTCCTGAATAATAGCCGAAGGCAATTTCAATCAATACAAGGACAAAAAAACCTGGAATGGCCCACAACAAGATGCCCGCGTAAACTTCCATCACAAATTAATTTGTTTAAAAATAAGAAATTAGGAGCTAATCACCCAGCTTCCGTTTTCAATTAAAGGTTCGGCTTGTTTGTATTTCACCTCTTTCGTTTCACCCGTTGCCACATTTTTAATGGTCACCTTTTCATTACGCCCAATTTTCGGTTTTTCACGCACAATAGTTTCTATGGTTTGCCGAGCTCCTTGACTGGCTCCAGCACCTACAGCGCGGTTTCGTTGTGCCAATTCTTCTGTATTGAGCACCTCATCTTTTGAGGTTTTAAACGATTGCTTGGCTCGAACTTTTTTGGCTTCTTGAATGGCCGCTGGATTTTGATTCGGTAAGTTTCCTTTAATAAGGAAAGACAATACTTCGCGATTCAATTCATTGATCATTGATTTGAACAATTCAAAAGCTTCAAACTTATAAATCAGAAGCGGATCTTTTTGTTCGTGCACAGCCAACTGAACGGATTGCTTAAGCTCGTCCATTTTTCGTAAATGCACTTTCCATGACTCATCAATTAAGGCGAGTGTTATGTTGCGTTCAAAATCTTCTATCAGTTGTTTTCCTTCTGATTCATACGCCTTTTTAAGATTAGTAACTACATTCAGCGTTTTGACCCCGTCGGTAAAGGGAACTACAATGCGTTCAAAGCTATTGTTAGGACGTTCATATACCTCTTTAATTATAGGGAAAGCAATATGGGCATTGCGAGCCGTTTTTTCTTCATAATGGGCGAGTAAGGCATCATACAATTGTTGAATCGATTCTTTTTCAGAAACTGCTGTAAAGGTATCTTCAGAAAAAGGAGCTGTCATTGAAAAGGTGCTAATTACCTCAAATTCAAAATTTTTAAAGTCATTGCTTGCCTTGTTTCGCAATACGATATCTTCACAAGTATCATAAAGCATATTCAATACGTCTAACTTCAATCGTGTACCCTCTAGGGCATGGCGTCTCCGTTTGTAAATCACCTCACGTTGAGCATTCATTACATCATCGTATTCCAATAAGCGTTTTCGAATTCCAAAGTTATTTTCCTCAACTTTTTTCTGCGCTCGTTCAATGGACTTGGTCATCATGGAGTGTTGAATGACTTCTCCCTCTTCAAGTCCCATTCGGTCCATTACTTTTGCAACGCGATCTGAGCCGAACAAACGCATGAGGTTGTCTTCAAGAGAAACAAAAAACTGGGAACTTCCCGGATCGCCTTGGCGGCCTGAACGCCCCCGTAACTGACGGTCAACTCGTCGAGAATCATGACGTTCGGTTCCGATAATAGCCAATCCCCCGGCTTCTTTTACCGCGGTAGAAAGTTTTATGTCCGTTCCTCGTCCGGCCATGTTTGTTGCAATAGTGACTACTCCTGCATTTCCGGCTTCGGCTACAATTTCCGCTTCTTTCTTATGCATTTTAGCATTAAGTACGTTGTGTTTTATCTTCCGAATTGTAAGCATTTTGCTGAGTAGCTCTGAAATTTCTACCGAGGTAGTACCAATAAGAACGGGTCGGCCTGCTAAGGATAATTCGGTTACTTTTTCAATAACCGCATTGTATTTTTCTCTTTTGGTTTTGTAGATGAGGTCTTCTTCATCTTTACGCGCTATCGGTCGATTGGTTGGAATTTCAATTACATCTAGTTTGTAGATTTCCCATAATTCACCTGCTTCTGTAATCGCTGTACCCGTCATTCCTGCCAGTTTTTGGTACATACGGAAGTAATTTTGAAGTGTTACCGTTGCATAGGTTTGGGTAGCCGCTTCGATTTTTACATTTTCTTTTGCTTCAATTGCTTGGTGAAGTCCGTCAGAATAACGACGTCCTTCCATAATACGGCCGGTCTGCTCATCAACAATTTTTACTTTGTTTTCCATGACCACATATTCTACATCTTTTTCAAATAGAGTGTAGGCCTTGAGCAATTGATTCATACTGTGAATACGCTCACTTTTAACATCAAACTCTTTAAAAAGGACTTCTTTAAGTTCGGCTTCCTTTTTGATATCGAGTTCTTGGGATTCAATTTTTACGATTTCACTTCCAATATCAGGCAGAACAAAAAAGTGCTTATCGTCACTATCTTTTGATAAAATTTCAATTCCTTTTTCGGTAAGTTCGATTTGGTTGTTTTTTTCATCAATAACAAAGAGTAGGGCTTCATCTACTTTATGCATTTCGCGATTGTTGTCTTGCATGTAGAAGTTTTCCGTCTTCTGCAGTAATTGCTTAACCCCTTCCTCACTAAGGAATTTAATTAAGGCTTTATTTTTTGGAAGCCCTCTAAATACGCGCAACAGTAGTATTCCCCCTTCTTCAGTATTCCCAGCACTTATTTTGGCTTTTGCCTCGGCCAATACACTGGTTAAAAAACTACGTTGTTGGCTTACTAAGTTGGCTACTTTGGTTTTTAATTCATCAAATTCATGACGGTCACCCTCTGGGGTGGGGCCTGAAATGATTAAGGGGGTACGGGCATCATCTACCAAAACAGAATCTACCTCATCCACAATTGCAAAATTGGGTTTACGTTGAACCAAATCTTCAACAGTATGTGCCATATTATCTCTTAAATAATCAAAACCAAATTCATTATTTGTACCATAAGTGATGTCCGACTTGTACGCTTTTCTGCGTTCAGGACTATTCGGTTGGTGATGATCAATACAATCTACGCTTAAGCCGTGAAATTCAAATAGAGGGGCCATCCAGGCACTGTCACGTTTTGCTAAATAATCATTTACCGTTACAAGGTGAACCCCTTTTCCCGTTAGAGCGTTCAGGTATACCGGAAGGGTGGCAACAAGAGTTTTTCCTTCCCCGGTTTGCATTTCTGCAATTTTCCCTTGATGAAGTACAATCCCGCCAATCAATTGAACGTCATAATGAATCATATCCCATGTTATGGGTTTTCCAGCGGCATCCCAAGAATTATTCCACTGGGCTTGTTCTCCTTTTAGGGTGACATAACTTTTGGTTTGGGAAAGTTCACGGTCGTAGGCAGAAGCCGTTACTTCAATGCTGGTGTTTTGTACAAATCGACGTGCCGTTTCTTTAACCACAGCAAAGGCTTCAGGGAGTATTTGATTTAAAATAGCTTCCTCTGCTTGATGTGCAGCTTCCTCTTGTTGATCCAATTGTTGATAAATGGATTCTTTTTGATCCAAATCAGAAGTACTTTTAGCTTCTGCTCTTAATTTTTCTATGGTAGTATCGTATTCTTTACGTGCCTCAGCTAAGCGTTGTTTAAAGTGCGCTGTTTTTTCTCTAAGGGCATCGTTTGATATGGCTTCAAAGTGCTGCTGATGACTGTTGATCTCGCTGACTAGAGGAATAATGGTACTTAAATCCTTTTTGGTTTTGTCACCGACAAAAATTTTTAAAATGCTATTTAGTATACTCATGTTATGGTGGGGTCGCGTTCAAAATTTGTTCAAAAATAAGCAAAAAAAAAGCCTCTTTTGGAGACTTTTTGAATTGGTTTACAATGAAGGTCAATATTCATCTTCATTCCACAGATAATCTTCTTCTGTTGGAAAGTCAGGCCAAATTTCTTCAATAGACTCATAGATGTCTTCCTCATCTTCCATGGCTTGTAAATTTTCAACCACTTCTAGAGGCGCTCCAGTTCGAATAGAATAATCAATCAATTCATCTTTAGTAGCGGGCCAAGGCGCATCACTTAAGTACGAAGCTAATTCTAATGTCCAATACATAGGTATACATTTTTTTGCAAAAATAGATTTTTATCAATTTTGTGCAACACTTATTGAAAAAATTAATTACCGTTCCATTTAATTTCTTCTACTCCAAATTCAATAGTAAAGCATCTGGATAGGGTAAAGAAATAATCGGAAAGCCGATTCATGTAGGCAATTAATATTGGAGAAACGGGTGAAGTTTGATTCAATTCGGTTACAAAACGCTCGGCTCTTCGGCATACACAGCGTGCTAAGTGTGTATAAGAAACAGCGGGATGTCCACCGGGAATAATAAAATTTCTAAGTTCGGGTAAACGCTCTGTTAGGGTATCAATTTCTTGTTCTATAAAAGCGACAGCTTGGGTTTGAATTGGGTGTAAGTTTTTAGGAAAATCACAGCCCTCTTCAATTGACAATTGAGAGGCAATGGTCATTAAATGTTTTTGAATTTCTAACAGCGTAGCTTTTATCGTGGATTGTTCTGTAGTATCACGAATAAGCCCCAACCAGGCCACCAGTTCGTCAACGGTTCCATAGGCTTTGATTCGCGTATCGTGTTTGGGAACTCTTTTTCCTGAAATTAAGCTGGTAATACCGCTGTCACCAGTCTTAGTGTATATTTTGTGCTCTCTCATGTGTCCTCTCCATTTCTCCTCTACTATAAGGTGCAATTGGTGCAAATGTACAAATTAATGCTTTATAAGGGCAAATATTCAGTTGTGTTTAAGCCTTTGCATTGGGTCTAATCCGTCCACTTAAGGCCAAGAGTAAATACAATCCGCAAACCAAGATCGCTATACGAGAAAGTGCATCACCATAACGGACATAAAAGGTTATTGTATCCCTAGGTGCAATAGAGCCTGTTAATACCGTTTTGGTATTGTAGGTTGTTTGTTTTTCAATTTCACCCTTTGCATTTATAAATGCAGAAATACCCGTATTTGCACTTCGGGCTATGGCCCTTCGGGTTTCAATAGCTCTAAGTTTGGTGTAACTCAATAACTGTCTATGTCCAGGGGTATTTTCCCACCAGGCATCATTTGAAATGACTGCTAAAAACTGAGCCCCTTCACGAATATAGCCCGTCACAAATTCTCCAAATACGGATTCCCAACAAATAATAGGCGCCGCTTGGGTTTGGTGTACGGGGTGTGAAAATACGCTTCTTTTTTCTTGCACCACACGACTGGACACGGTGCCTCCCAAGTCGATTAATACATCACCCAAAAGGGGCTTTAAGTATTTTTTAAAGGGCATGTTTTCGATACCCACAACTAATTTTGATTTGTGGTATGCTTCAGGTGCGTTCTGGAAACTTTCTTGTAAAGCACTGTTGTAATAGTCAACCCAAAGCCCTTCTCTCACTTTATTTGCGGTGAGTGAGGGTGAATCGTTTTGAGCATAAACGTCGTAAAACTGAATTCCAGTAATCCACTGGGTTTGAGGAAAATTAATTAATTCCTTTTGAATGGATTGGTGTAATAGAGAACGGTCATAAATAGCGAGTTCTTCTCCAAATCCCTCAGCAAAATAGGTTTCGGGGGTAAGTAAATAATCAAAATCGATAGCCTTAAAGGGTTTCATTTGATCTTTTAGTTGCTCTAACAATTCAAGATTTGTGAGTTTGTATTTTTCGTTGTAGGGATCAATATTGGGTTGGAGTAGCGCTATATTTAGCTTCTTTTCCGCTAGGGGTACTTTTTGGTAGGTATACAAGGAAAAGGCTATGGGAAGGGCAATAGCAATAAGGGGGGTAGAAAGTGTTGTAAGAATTGATTTTATACTGAGTAGGGAAGTGTGGTTTTGAATTCGGTTAAAAATCCAAATATTGACAATCCAAACCCAAAGGGACCCTCCGAAGGTTCCGGTATATTCATACCATTGTATCCAATAGATTTTTTCAGAAAAAACATTTCCTAGGTTAAGCCAAGTCCATGAAAAATCCCATTCCAGATGTAGTTTTTCAAAAGCCAGCCATGAAGCAACTAAAAATACATAAGCACTTTTGTGAGGTAAACGTTGCTTAACCCAATAAAACAGGGTAAAAATCAAAGCAAAAAATAGGCTGTTGCAAAGGTTGGCAAAAGCCATCCCCCAAAAGGTTGAATGGATAAGCCACCAGGTTGTAATAAGGTTCCAAAGAAGAAAACTAAGGTAACTGTAAGCAAAAATACGAAGGACTTTAAACTGCTTTTTGTCGTTTCGAATACAATGTTCCAATTGGAGTAAGGGAACAAGGGCAATGAAAATTAAAAGGGTAATGCCCTCAGTAGGCCAGGCAAATCCCAGTAAGAGTCCAGACGTTAAAGCGAGTATTAAGGGATTTTGTGTGCCTCTCATTTGTGCGAATTTAAATTTTTTTGATGCTCCAGCAATTATTATCTTGTCAAAAATTAGAAAGTAGTTTGTGCTGTTCCTAAAAAAATTAATACCCAACCTTTTTACTGCATTAAATTTTATGTGCGGGTGCTTGGGCGTCTATCTTGCCTTTAAAAATCTTTTCGAAGCGGCCTTTTTAATGGTTGTAATTGGTGCTTTTTTTGACTTATTTGATGGTTTTTTTGCCCGTTTACTCAAAGCCGAAAGCGCTTTTGGGTTACAATTTGATTCCATGGCTGATCTCATTACAAGTGGATTAGTTCCGAGTATGGTGATGTATAAGCTTTTTTTAGAAATAGGAATCCACGAAGTAGATTTTAGCCTTCATTTACTTTCCAGCGAGTTTACTTTTTCCTTTGCTCCGTTCGGCTTGGTTGCCTTTTTAATTGCCTTGGGAGCGGGAATTCGGCTTTCAAACTTTAATGTTGATGAAGAACAGCGTTTTGATTTTAAAGGGCTTCCAGCTCCGGCAAATGCCCTTTTTATAGTTTCCCTGCCTTTGTTGATTGACCACCCCTTATTTTTAGCACTAAAGCCCTATGTGACAAGTTATTCCGTGCTTTTAGGGATAACACTTTTATCTGCCCTTCTAATGAACGTTCGATTGCCTTTATTTTCTTTTAAAATCAAAAGCAATCGGTTTCAAGATTATACTTATCAGCTCATCCTATTGGTCTCTTCGCTGCCCTTGTTTTATTTTTTTCAATGGGTAGCTGTTCCCCTAGTAATTCTCTTTTATGTTTTTTTGAATATAATTCGTTCTAGTTTGGACTAGAAGGGGAATTTAAAACGTAAGTTTCTTTTTTCTAAGCTCAAAATTTTGCCCCAGGTAAACCTTTCTGACCATTGCATCTGAAGCCAATTCTTCTGGAGTTCCGGCTTTCAAAATACTTCCTTCAAACATTAAATAGGTTTTATCGGTTATGGCTAGGGTTTCTTGTACGTTATGATCGGTAATTAAAATTCCAATATTTTTTTTCTTTAGGTGCGCCACAATACGCTGAATGTCTTCTACCGCAACAGGATCAACTCCTGCAAAGGGTTCATCTAAAAGAACAAATTTGGGATCTGTGGCTAACGCTCTGGCAATTTCGGTTCTTCGGCGTTCACCTCCAGAAAGTAAATCTCCTCGGTTTTTTCGTATATGGGTTAACCCAAATTCTTCCAGAAGGGACTCCATTTTTTCTTTCTGCTCGGTTTTTGATAACGCTGTCATTTGCAGAACGCTTAAAATATTGTCTTCAACACTAAGCTTGCGAAAAACAGAAGCCTCCTGAGCTAAATATCCAATACCTTGCTGTGCTCTTCGGTACATGGGGAATTTTGTAATTTCGGTTTGATCTAAAAAGATGGATCCGTTATTGGGTTTTATTAACCCTACAATCATATAGAAAGAAGTCGTTTTTCCTGCCCCGTTCGGACCCAGTAATCCAACAATCTCTCCTTGAGATACAGCTAAAGAAATACCTTTAACTACTTTTCGCCCTTTGTACGCTTTTTCGATAAGTTCTGCGCGTAATTGCATCGGATTATGAGTTTGTATTCGATTCTAATGCTTCCCAAAATTCATAAGCACGTCGAAGGTGTGGAATTACAATTGTACCCCCAACCAAGGTAGCAATTTCTAAGGCTTCCATGACTTGAGTTTTTGAATATTTTTCCTCAAAGCAACGCACTAGGTGGAATTTTATGCAATCATCGCATCGAAGAACTGCTGAAGCCACTAATCCCAATAATTCTTTTGTAGGCCGATCTAGGGTACCCTCTTGGTACGCTTGGTTGTCTAAACTGTAAATCCGTTTTAAGGTAGTAGAAGCATTGCTCAGCAAACGCTCATTCATTTCACTTCTGTAGTCGTTAAATTCAGCAACGGGATTAGCCATTTTTTAATTCTTTTTCTTGTTTACGGTTAACAATAGTAGCAATTATAATACTTACTTCATACAATATCAAAATGGGGATACTTACAATTATTTGACTTGCTATATCGGGAGGGGTTATGATTGCTGATAAACTCAAAACAACTACCAGTGAAACTTTTCGATTTTTTTTCAAGAAAGCAGGGGTAATTAAACCAATTCGAGTAAGAAAATAGATGATGATGGGTAATTCAAAAATGATACCCGAAGATAATACTGACGCCCTTAATAGCCCGATGTAACTATTTAAATCAAAATCGTTAAAAATTTGATCAGAAATAGTATAGTTTCCAAGAAAGTTGATAGAGAGAGGTGTAACAATATAGTATCCAAACAAAACCCCTAAGAAAAAGAGAAGTGAGGCGATAAAAATAAAACCGCGTGCATTTTTTCGTTCTTTTTCATATAGACCAGGACTTATAAATTTCCAAAATTCAAATATTACATAAGGGAAGGCCAATATAAAGCCCGCAAGTACAGAGGTCCATAAATGGGCAGAAAATTGACCAGAAACCGTTCGGCTTTGAATTCGAAAGGGCAATTCATCTTGACAAAAAGTACTTTCTTGCCCTATGGATTCGGCTATAGAACAAAACCAACGGTAGGTTACAAAATTTTTATTTTTGGGCCCAAAAATTAAAACGTCAAAAATAAAGTCTTTAAATACAAAGGCTACACAGGCTATAATAACAATAGCCAGCACTGATCGGATTAAGTGCCATCTCAATTCTTCAAGATGATCTAAAAAGGACATTTCGTCTTTTATGTTGGCTTCACTCATATTTACTTGCCGACAGGTTAGGCTGCAAAAATATAAAAACAAACAGGACGCTTAACTTTTTAATTGGATACTTTGAGGTTATTTTTTTGTTTTTCATTTGAAATTATTAGTATATTACAGATAAAAATTGTCTAAGAAACTTACTTTATACTGTTGTGACTTCAGAACAACTTAAAAAAGAGCTGAAAAAATATTTTGGATTTTCAACTTTTAAAGGTCTTCAGGAGCAGGTTATACAAAATGTTTTAGAAAAAAAGGACACCTTTGTGATCATGCCCACAGGAGGGGGAAAATCCTTGTGTTATCAGCTTCCCGCCTTACTCAAAGAGGGTACCGCTGTGGTGGTCTCGCCCCTTATTGCCTTGATGAAAAATCAAGTTGATGCAATGCGTGGCCTGTCTACAGAAAATGGAATTGCCCATGTGTTAAACTCCTCATTAAATAAAACAGCTGTTAACCAGGTAAAAAAAGACATTCAAAACGGAGTGACAAAACTTTTATATGTCGCTCCTGAGTCGCTTTCAAAAAAAGAAAATATCGAATTCTTTAAATCTGTTACCCTTTCCTTTTTGGCTATAGACGAGGCACATTGTATCTCAGAGTGGGGCCACGATTTTAGGCCAGAGTATCGAAATTTACGCCCCATATTAGAGCAATTTGGTCAAAAAATTCCCATAATTGCTTTAACTGCCACGGCCACACCCAAAGTAGAAGAGGATATTTTAAAAAACTTGAAAATAACGGATGCAAAAGTTTTTAAAGCTTCTTTTAATCGACCCAATTTGTATTATGAAGTTCGGCCCAAAACCAAACAAGTAGATTCTGATATTATCCGATTTATAAAGCAAAATCAAGGAAAATCAGGTATCGTGTATTGCTTGTCTCGAAAAAGAGTTGAAGAACTTGCGCAAACCCTCCAGGTAAATGGAATTAACGCATTGCCTTACCATGCAGGCTTAGATGCAAAAACAAGGGTGGACCATCAAGATAAGTTTTTAAAAGACGATTGCGATATTATTGTCGCTACAATTGCTTTTGGAATGGGAATTGATAAACCCGATGTACGTTTTGTGATTCATCATGATATTCCCAAAAGTATTGAAAGCTATTATCAAGAAACAGGTAGAGCCGGCAGAGACGGTGGCGAGGGGCATTGTGTAGCCTTTTATGCCTACAAAGACATTGAAAAGTTAGAAAAATTCATGTCGGGTAAACCCATTGCGGAACAAGAAATTGGCATGGCTTTACTGGCTGACATGGTTGCCTATGCCGAAACGTCCATCTCAAGACGAAAATTTATTCTCCATTATTTTGGTGAAGCATTTGATAATGCTACCGGTGAAGGGGGAGATATGGATGACAATATGCGCTTCCCCAAAAAGCAATTTGAAGTTAAGGAAGAACTGGTGCTCTTGCTCAATGCGGTAAAAGAAACCAAAGAAAAATACAAAGCAAAAGAAATCATTAAAACCCTTTTGGGAACGGACAATGCCATTATAAAGTCCCATAAAACCAACACTTTAGCAGTTTTTGGTAGTGGTGCACACAAGGATAAAAACTTTTGGATGGCATTGATTCGTCAGGCCTTGGTTGCGGGGTATTTGAAAAAAGAAATTGAAACCTATGGTGTTATTCGGGTGAGTAGCCGCGGACATGAATTTATTCAACATCCCGTATCCTTTACCATGGCCGAAGACCATAGTTACGAAGAATCTGACGAAGTGACCTTAGTAAAAGCCAGAGGGCAAGGCGATACTGATCAGGTTTTAATGAGGCTCCTAGTGCAATTGAGAAAAGAGGTTGCCAAAGCAAATAACGTTCCTCCTTATGCTGTTTTTCAAGAGTATTCTTTACAAGATATCTGTTTAAAATATCCTTTGACTTTTGATGAGTTGGTCAATATTAATGGAGTAGGCGAAGGAAAAGCAAAACGTTATGGAAACCAATTTATTGACTTAATAAACCAATATGTGATCGAAAATGAGATCATTCGTCCAGATGATTTGGTAGTAAAAAGTACGGGTATAAATTCCTCTCTAAAGTTGTATTTGATTCAAAGTATAGACCGAAAACTCCCTCTAGAAGATATCGCTTCTGCAAAGGGAATGAAAATGGAGGAGTTGATAAATGAAATGGAGACTATAGTATTTGCGGGAACGCGACTCAACATCAATTACTTCTTAGAAGATATTTTTGACGATGATCAAGTTGAAGAACTCTACGATTATTTTATTGATGCGGAAACAGATTCACTAAATTCAGCTCTTGATGCCTTTGACGGGGATTATGAAGAAGAAGAATTACGCCTATACAGAATTAAGTTTTTGAGTGAAATCGCAAATTAATCCTTTAAGCAAATAGGGGATTCTTATATTTGCGCTCAAAATAATCAATCATGGAAGGACTTTTTGCCAAAATAGAAACCTCTAAAGGAACCATTACACTTTCGTTAACCTATGAACAAACTCCAGGTACAGTGGGGAACTTTGTTGCCCTAGCGGAAGGAAAACTATCCAATTCTCATAAACAAGACGGTGAACCTTATTATAACGGACTCAAGTTTCATCGGGTTATTACCGATTTTATGATTCAAGGGGGCTGCCCTCAGGGAAGCGGTGTAGGTGGACCCGGATATCAGTTTGACGATGAGTTTCACCCCGATTTAAAACACGATAAGGCAGGAACACTTTCTATGGCAAATGCGGGTCCAGGAACCAATGGAAGCCAATTTTTTATAACCCACGGTCCTACGGCATGGTTAGATGGTAAGCATACTGTTTTTGGCTATGTAACAGAAGGGCAAGAAGTGGTAGATCAAATTGCACAAGGCGATGAAATCACCACTGTTTCCATTGAGCGAGTGGGTCAAAAAGCCCAACAATGGGACGCCAAACACGCTTTTGATCAATTTAACACTAGTGGTGAAGAACGAAAGAAGGCCGCTATAGAAGAAGCTGAGCAGGCCTTGGCCTCCGTAACAAAGGGAATGGAAAAAACTCAAAGTGGGTTGTTTTACACAATTACAAAATCCGGATCGGGTGATGAACCCAAACAAGGAGCCACCGTATCCGTCCATTACCGAGGTATGTTAGTTGACGGAACTGTTTTTGATTCTTCTTACCAAAGAAATCAACCTATTGAATTTACGTTGGGCGTGGGTCAGGTCATTCCCGGTTGGGATGAAGGGATTCAGCTATTACAAAAAGGGGCTGCTGCTCGGTTTGTAATTCCAAGTCATTTGGCCTACGGTTCTAGTGGTGCAGGAGGAGTAATTCCTCCCGATGCAACCTTGATTTTCGAAGTGGAATTGGTGAATTTCTAGGCTCGATCCTCAGGCCGATTTCCTTCGTGCCATTTAATATTACAACCCATACTGGGATACTGTTTTTCAATTGGGGCTTCCTTATTAAGAAGTAAATCTACAGCCTTATGTAAATCCTGTCCTGTAATTGGAAAATCGTTACCCGGTCTTGAGTTGTCGTACCTACCTCGGTAACACAATTTAAGCGCATCATCAAAGAGATAAAAATCAGGCGTACAGGCTGCTTGATACTTGTGAGCCACTTCTTGAGTCGCATCATAGAGATAAGGAAACGGAAAATTTTTATTCAAGGCTAAGGATTTCATCTCTTCAGGGGCATCTTGTGGGTGTGAATGGATGCTATTACTTGAAATCGCTACCGTATTAATTTGTTGTTCAGAAAACGCTTGTGCACTTTTAATAAATTCATCAAGTAGGTGAATTACATAGGGACAATGGTTGCACATAAATACAACTAGGGTGCCTTTTTTTCCTTTAATATCGTCTAAACTTTGGGAAATTCCTAAAACGGTATTGGGAAGTTCAAAAGCTGGAGCTTGGGTACCCAAGGGCAACATGTACGATTCAGTTAAAGCCATTATTTTATTTTTAATCAGTGATTATCGGTTTTCTTGTATTGAGAAAAACACTATTTAGAATTCAAAAATAGTATTTTTGTGCCAATCAAAATCTGGCTATGGAATTCAGTACGTTCGAAAAAATTGATTTGCGTGTGGGAACAATTGTTTCAGCAGATTCTTTTCCTAAGGCAAATAAGCCGGCTTATCAATTAACGATTGATTTCGGACCCTTAGGAATAAAAAGATCATCCGCCCAAATCACCCAGCGGTATGCCCTTGAAGAGCTCCCCGGGAAACAAATAATAGCGGTTGTAAACTTAGGCACAAAAAAAATTGCAGATTTTGAAAGCCAATGTCTGGTGCTAGGTGCTTCCGCTGAACAAGGGATTACATTACTTTCTCCAGAAACTCCCTTGCCCAACGGCCAGCAAATTGTTTAATTTACATCTTGTCAGATAAAAATAACGCGTTGGTCAGAATACGATTTGTTCCATACCAAAATGCTCTAAAGTTGGTATTGTCTGTCATTACAATCACTTTTCCTCTACCCAAGGCCTGTACTTGAAAAGGCACACTGTTTTTAAGTAAGTCAAGGTTTTCCTCTGAAATGTATCCGCTTAACAAGGGTTGATTTGTGTATTGTATAGGATTGTTGTAACTCTGTTTATCTGCTTTTATGTACACATTCGTATTGCGAAATAAGGGTAATCTTGTGTTGAGAAATCCAAAGTTGATAGGATGACTGCGATCTATTGAGGCGTTGAATATGGCCCCTCCGGTTACCTGTGCTCCCCTAAAGTTATCTTTGTCTCTGAAACTCACATCAGTTGCCACGGGTGATTGACTTAAAAATTCTAAATCAATAAATTCTTTTCGGTCCAACCATCGTACCGAATTTCGATAGCCAATAAGTGTACCTCCATTGCGAACAAATGTTTTCAATTTCTCTGTGTGGCTTTCCAATCCACTACCCGAAAAATTGGAGAGTATAAAGTGAGTATACCGACTCAAATCTGCTCTACCCAATTGTTCAATATCAAGTTTAGTGATAGGAATTTGATGTCGAGTATCTAGCAAATGCCATATTTCTCCTGCATCATAGCTACTTACCCCATCACCAACCAACAAGGCTATGACCGGTTTTTTTACGGTGGTAAAATCACGTGAACCAAAATCAATGCCTTGAGTAAGCCCTGTATCCACGCCCTTAACTGGGACAGAACTTGCTTCTGCAGCGTTTTGAATTAATGAATAAAGTTTTTCTTCATCTATTTCTTGATTTTTAACAGGAATCATATATGTTCCATAGTCCATAGAAGTTCCCTCAACAGTAAAGGGGGTAAGCCCTACCTTGATACGCACGTTATTATTTTGTAAGGTGTGAAGTAACTTGGGAGTGTAATAATGATGTGCCTCAAAAACATAAGCATAACTTCCTTTTCTGTCTACGCCTCCTTTCGGGGGAGTAACTTCGGTAATCTCTTCACCTAAGGCCTGAAGCGAGGTTTCAAAACTATGGTTTAGGTTAAAGGCATACGGGAAGGTCCAAGCAGAAATATCATAGAACAGACTATCCTTAAAGGTAGCCTGTTTTGAAAACATTGCCTGAATGACCTGGTATTTTTTTTGTTCGAGTGGGATTACAATACTTGATTCTGGCGAATATGTTTTTCCATCACGAACAAGGGTTTCTTTTAATTGGTGAACTTTTATTTCGTGACGTTTTAGTGTTTCAGCAAAATGATAAGTGGTAGCAGGATCTTTTGGACTTCCAACAACTATGGCTTTCTGCTTGTCTTTAGCCGCTTTTGCTCGCATGTCTTTATGGAAATCACGGAAGTATTCCAAAAGTTCTACACGCATACTTTGTGCAGCGGCAAGAGTTGAGAACCCCGCCGTTAGCTGATTGCGTATGGTAAAGGCAAAGCTGAGTAAACCATTGTCACTTTCTTGTAAATGCCCACGTGAACTGGCTTGTTCAAAAAGGATACCAATGCTTCCATTTATGTCGGGATAAGTTGACCCTTTTCCGTAATAAAAATCATCGTAATCTTCTTCTGAATAGTAAAGAGACCCCAATTTATTAAATGCTTCTGCGTGAAAAGTACCAATTTTTTGGGTGAGTTTTTGATTCAAATCTGGAGTCAGTGGGTTGACCCGATTTGGGATGCCCGGTTGAAAGAAAAAACTGGAATTGGTACCCATTTCGTGATGATCAGTTAAGATATTGGGCAACCACTGAGTAAAGGTTTTCATTCGGGCTTGTGACTCGGGAAGCTGAACGGGAAGCCAATCTCTGTTTAAATCAAACCAGTAATGGTTGGTTCGCCCTCTGGGCCATTCTTCATTGTATTCCCGATCTACAGGATCAGCAATTAGGTTTTGATTTTTGTTTGAATTGGCCCAATGGGCAAAGCGTTGAAGACCATCAGGATTGAAGCTGGGATCAAAAAGTACAATTACATCATTTAACAGTGAAAGGGTTTCTGGTGCTTGACTTGCCGCAAGGTGATAGGCCAATAACAATCCTGCATTGGCTCCACTAGGCTCATTTCCGTGTATGGAAAACCCTTGGTATAGTACTACAGGTTGGCTTGATACATCTATATTTTCACTCCCGGGTTCAGAGAGTTGTTGGTGTGTTTTTTGAAGGGTTGCTATCTTTTTGTGATTTTCAGGGCTTGTAATCGTTAGCAATAGAATGGGACGTCCTTCATAGGTTCGCCCTCGGGTTTCTATATGAATACGATCTGATGCCGCAGCAATTCGTTCCATATAGTATACCAGTTTGTCATGAGATACATGCCATTCTCCTACATTATAGCCCAATAGCTCATAGGGTGTGGGAATGGATTTATCGTAAGGATGTTCTGCTTCAAGGAAGTAATTAAGATCTACTTGAGCTGATAGGGGTGCAATCGAGAGCACAAAAAGCGCGAATACAAGTTTTTTCATCAGTAGTGTTTTGATCCACTAAAGATGAAAATAAAACTTTAGAAGTAAAAATTAATAGCCTGTATTTATACGCTAAGGTTAGCTGTTTTTAAACGATTCAGAATTCAGTAGTTCAGGAGAATAGTCTTTTTGGTGTTTTTCACTAATCACTTCCTCACCTCGTTCTTTAAAAACAAAAGAAATAGTTTCCTCTAAAAGATTTCTAAAGTTTTCAAAATCTTCTTTGTAGAGGTAAATCTTGTGTTTTTTGTAATAAAAAGATCCATCTTCATTGGTAAACTTTTTACTTTCTGTTATTGTGAGATAATAGTCACTGGCTTTGGTTTCTCTAACATCAAAAAAATAAGTTCTTCTACCTGCTCGTAAAACTTTTGAAAAAATTTCATCTAAGTTTTCTTCCTCAAATCCGTTCATTTTGTTTAAATTTTCTATCGATTTATCATAAAATTATCAATAATCATTAAACAAAACAAATTATTTTACATCATCTCGTTGCTGTTTTTCGTGTAACGCCCTGTAATAGCCTTCACTCTCAATTAAATCGGCATGTTTGCCTTGTTGAATGATTTTCCCGTTTTCAAGAACAACAATTTGATCAGCATGTTTTAAGGAAGAAATACGATGACTTACAATGAGGGTCGTTTTGTTTTTTGTAAACTTTTTGAGGTATTTTAAAATTTCTTCTTCGGTATCGGTATCAACGGCCGAAAGACAATCGTCAAGTAAAAGTATTGTAGGATTTTTAAGAAGCGCTCTAGCGATAGAAACACGTTGTATTTGTCCGCCAGAGAGGGTAACACCGCGTTCTCCTAACAGGGTTTTGTACCCCTTTTTAAACGCTTGGATATTGGCATGAACAGCTGCTCCTTTTGTGGCTTCTTGAATTTCTTCATGGGTCGCTTTCGCTTTGCCAAAACGCAAATTATCTTCAATACTTTCAGAAAACAAAAAAGCATTTTGAGGCACGTAACCAATTGCTTCTCGAAGTTGTTCTAATGTAAAGTTTTTAAGGTCTTCCCCATCAATTGATATCGTTCCTTTATTGGGGTCATAAAGCCGCGGAATTAAATCCAGAAGCGTTGATTTTCCGGATCCAATATTTCCAATAATTCCCGTGGTACTTCCTGCCTTCAGGGTAAGGTTAATGTCTGACAGGGCGGTAATTCCGGTTTCTTCGTATTGAAAGGTAACCCCCTTAAATTTAATGGTACCCTGAAGCGGTTGGGGAACCCCAGGACCACCGGTTATTTCAGGCATTTCTTTTAGAAAGGCATTAATTCTTTTTTGAGAGGCTTCGGCTTGTTGAATGATGTTGGTAATCCAGCCTACCACTGCTACGGGCCATGTTAGCATATTGACATAAATAATGAATTCAGCCAATACCCCAATTTCAATTTCACCTTGTATGTATTGATTTCCTCCTACAAAAATGACTATTAGGTTACTGAAACCAATAAGTAAAATCATTAAAGGGTAAAACCAAGCTTGCACTTTAACCAAAGCCATATTTTTGGTGTAGCTCTGCTCAGATAAGTCATCAAAATCCTTTTGCATAGTGCCCTGTAAGTTATAGGATTTGATTACGGCTATGCCGCTAAAACTCTCTTGGGCAAACGAAGACATTTTTGAAAGCATTTCCTGAACGAGTGTGCTTTTATCGTGTATTATGGTACTTAATTTATAAATGATATACGATAAAAGAGGAAGGGGAATTAAAGTGTATAAAGTTAATGTTGGGGCAATACTAATCATGTAACCAATCACAATAATAAAAAGAGCAACGGTATTGATGCTGTACATAAAAGCCGGCCCAACATACATTCGTACTTTACCTACGTCTTCACTTATTCGATTCATCAAATCACCAGTACGGTTATTTTTGTAAAACCGCTGTGTCAACTTTTGATAATGCCAAAATATCTCATTTTTTAGATCGTACTCAATATATCGCGAAACGTTAATGATAGTTTGCCGCATTAAAAAAGTGAAAAATCCAGATATTAAGGTCGTCCCAACTATAATGAGTATGTTATAGAGCAAAAGCGATTTAATCGCTTCAAAATCCGCGTTTTCTGTAGATAAAAAGGTTTCAACTGCAGTAAGAGAATTCCCTATCAGGCGCGGTGCAAAAAGCGAAAAAATTCGAGCAATTACCGTAATTAAAAACCCTAAAATCAATTGGGTCCGATACGTGACAAAATACTTGTTTAAATACTGAAGTTCTTTCATAAACCTTGTGGCCCAAAGGTAAATTATTTCCCTAGCTTAGTAGAGATTCGTCCTTGAAACTTTTTAAAATTTACTTTTCGCATTGAGTGGAAACGATTACTTTTGCCCCCTTAATTGTTCTGACACATGGTAACGCGACGGCATATCCGCATAAAAGTATTACAATCTGTTTATTCTTATAAAGTTGCAGAAAAAAAAGGAATAGCCGATGAAGTTCAATTCTTTAAAGAGAGTACCTTCAAAATAACAGACCTTTACCTTTCGCTGTTATCTCTTTTCGTAGGACTTAATGATTTTATTCAGGAACAGCTAATTACCTATCGCACTAATCGCATTGAAGATAATTTTTCAAAAGACTTAAAACGACTTTCTGAAAACCAAGTGATGCAATTTTTGCATTCGCATCCGGTGCTTAAAAAGCACATAAAAAACAAAAAAATAATTCGCTGGGAAGTTGAATTTATTTTTTTAAAAGACCTCTTGCATACGCTCTTCGCTTCCTCTTTTTTTGAAAGCTATCGATTGGAAGCCAACCCCTCTGTAAAGCAGGATATCGACCTTGTGGTATATTTTTTCAAAGAGGTTATTGCACCCGCTGATTATTTGTATGATTATTTGGAGGAAAAACAATTGACCTGGATTGATGACCTTCCGGTGGTCAATACCTATTTGATTAAAAATTTAAAGCAAATTGATATAGATGACCCTTCCAGTTTGCATTTTCCTGAAGTACACAATGCCACCGAGGATTTACTGTTTGGAGTAGAATTACTAGAAAAAACATTACAAAACGACACTGATTTACAAAGTGAAATTGAAGGCAAAACACCGAATTGGGACCCCGATCGTATTGCACTTATGGATAGAATCATCCTAAAAACAGCAATTGCAGAGCTGCTTTATTTTCCTTTAATACCCTCCAAAGTAACCTTGAACGAATACCTGGAAATTGCAAAAGATTACTCAACCCCTAAAAGCTTTCATTTTGTAAATGGTGTGCTTGATAAATTAGTACGCGAGTTTTCAGCAGAGAACCGCTTAAACAAAAAAGGAAGAGGCTTGCTCTAATGCTTTTTTTTCTTACTTTTGGGCAACTAAAATTAGTGTACAGATGAAAAATATTTTGTTTAGTTTTTTAATTATTACTGCCTTTAGCTTTACCGCTTGTAAGGATAATGCAGCCAAAAAAGTTAATGAGAACAATACAGCTGTTTCAACATCATCACAAAGTAATGTTGGAACACCCATACTGTCTTTTGATAAAACTTCCCATGATTTTGGTACAATCAATGAAGGAGAAAAGGTGACTACAACTTTTGCCTTTACCAATACAGGGGATGCAGATTTGATCATTGTGGATGCAAGAGGAAGTTGTGGTTGTACTGTACCTCAATATCCCAAAAACACCCCTTTAGCTCCTGGTGCAACTGGAGAGATTGTGGTGAGCTTTGATTCCAGTAACAAACCCGGATTACAACAAAAAACGGTTACTTTATCAACAAATACTGCCACAGGCAGAGAAATGTTACGTATAAAATCAGACGTTACTCCTGATCCAGCCAAGCAAAAGCTGCGTCAAGATCAAATGCGTCAAAACTAAATCGAAAATATGTCAGAAGGATTTTCAGGGCAGCTCCCTTTCTTATTGTTAATGTTGGTGGTATTTTTCTTTTTTATCATCCTTCCCCAGCAACGACGACAAAAGAAAGAGAAAAATTTTATGAATGCACTCAAAAAAGGGGATCGCGTGATCACCAAAAGCGGTATTCATGCTAAAATCATGGAATTGAATGATAAGGACAATACCTGCGTGATTGAAACCTTAGCCGGAAAACTTAAACTAGAACGTTCCGCTCTGTCCATGGAAATGAGTGTTAAGCTCAATGACACTGGCGCCAAAAAATAAAGTTTCATCCCGCACTTCGCGGGATGTTTTTTATATACCATGTATCGATTCCTTTTAAAACCTTTATTGTTTTTATTTGATCCTGAATGGGTGCATCATACCGTTTTTTCCCTCCTCAAGGGGATAAACAAAATTCCAGGAATGGGCGCCTTGATCCGAAGCTTGTATCAGGTTAAAGACAAACGCCTGGAACGAAAACTATTTGGTCTAACTTTTCCCAATCCGGTTGGATTGGCAGCCGGTTTTGACAAAGATGCTAAACTGTATCACGAACTTTCTAATTTTGGTTTTGGCTTTATTGAAATCGGAACCCTCACTCCAAAACCCCAACCCGGGAATCCCAAAAAGCGCTTATTTCGTTTGCCTCAAGATCAAGGTTTGATCAATCGACTTGGGTTTAACAACCAAGGTGTAGCAGCTGCGGTGGAGCGTTTAAAGAAAAACAAAGGGGTACTTATTGGTGGGAATATTGGAAAAAACAAATTAACTGCTAACGAAGAGGCCGTTTCTGATTACGTCAAATGTTTTGAAGCACTTTTTCCATATGTCGATTATTTTGTGGTGAATGTCAGCTCGCCCAATACCCCCAATTTAAGAGCCCTACAAGACAAAGCACCCCTGACGCATTTACTGCAAACATTAAAAGACCTCAATATTAAGAAGCCAACCCCAAAACCCATACTGCTAAAAATTGCTCCCGATTTATCCGAGGAACAACTGATGGACATAATTGACATCATCACTTCGGTTAAGATAGATGGCGTAATTGCCACCAACACCACCCTCTCAAGAGAAGGTCTCCAATCGCCACACAAAACCGAAATGGGTGGTCTCAGCGGAAAACCTGTTGCAGATCGCAGTACGGAGGTCATTCGTTTTCTACACGATAAAAGCAATAATGCTTTCCCCATCATTGGTGTAGGCGGAATACATTCGCCTAACGATGTACTTGAAAAGTTAGAGGCAGGAGCTAGTTTGGTTCAGCTTTATACAGGGTTTGTTTATGAGGGCCCTGGTCTGGTGAAACGCATCCTCAAGGCCCTTGTTTAACTTACGTTATTCGAAATAACTAAAGGTCTCACCTTCTTTAATCGCTTGTACTGTTTCGTAAATTAATTTTATGACGTTTTCAACATCATCACGGTGTACCATTTCAACTGTGGTATGCATATAACGCAGGGGTAATGAAATTAATGCTGAAGCCACACCCCCATTACTGTAAGCAAAAGCATCTGTATCTGTTCCCGTATAACGAGAAGAGGCCATGCGTTGGAAAGGAATTTTTTTCGCCTCAGCAGTTTCAATAATCCGTTCCCGAAGTAGATTATGCACCGCTGGAGCATAAGAAATTACCGGTCCTTCGCCAATTTGAGTTAAGCCTTCTTCGTTCTTGTTAATCATGGGTGTAGTGGTATCATGACAAACATCAGTTACAATGGCTACATTGGGTTTTAGGGTTTGTGTAATCATTTCTGCTCCTCGTAAGCCGACTTCTTCTTGAACGGAATTGGTAATGTACAATCCAAAAGGCAATTTGACTTTATTTTCTTTTAAAAGGCGCGCCACCTGAGCAATCATAAACCCACCAGCACGATTATCAATGGCGCGACACACAAATTTATTTTCATTGATAATCTGGAAAGTGTCAGGATAGGTTATCACACACCCAACATGTACTCCAAGTTTTTCAACTTCACTTTTGTCTTTTGCCCCGATATCGATGAAAATGTTATCCAGTTTTGGAATATTTTCTTTACCTGATTTTCGGGTGTGAATTGCAGGCCAACCAAACACGCCTTTTACAATTCCTTTTTTTGTATGAATATTCACCCATTTTGAAGGGGCAATCTGATGGTCGCTACCCCCATTTCGAATAACATAAATTAACCCTTCTTCTGTTATATAATTTACATACCATGAAATCTCATCTGAATGGCCTTCAATAACCACTCGGTATTCTGCCTCGGGATTGATTACCCCAACTGCCGTTCCATACGTATCGGTAATAAAGGTATCCACATAGGGCTTGATGTAGTCCATCCAAAGTTTTTGACCCTTACTTTCGTATCCTGTAGGGGCAGCGTTGTTCAAATAATTTTCAAAAAAATTGATTGCTTTTTGATCTAAAATTTTCATGTTGTATCCTGTATATTAAAGAGCACCAAAAATAACAATAATCTGGAGATTAAAATACGCAGTAAATAATTTGTAATTTTGACCCTATCGAAATAAAGTGTAAAGTGTCGTCCTTTTCAAAAGCTATTAATTTCTATGTTCAAATCCCCGATCTTTCTCTTATTTTTTTTTCCAATTTTTCTCTTGGGACAGGAAATTTCCAACCCTGATTTTGAAGGAGAATTACTTTACCAATTTGATACCGATTCCATTCCCAGTTCCGGAATACGTTTACAGGAAGTTGTGTTATTCCAACCTTTGCGATTTAAAAGTATGAATCAATTGCGCGAGTATGTAATACTTCGCAACCGAACTTTAAAGGTGTATCCCTATGCAAAACTTGCTTCTGATCGATTAGATTCGTTAAGTTCAAGACTCGAAAAAATAGAAGGCAAGCGCCAAAAGAAAATCTATTTAAGACGTGTAGAAGATTTTATTTATGATGAGTTTGAAGATGAGCTAAAAAAACTATCCCGATCCCAAGGGCGCATACTGATCAAATTGGTTCATCGGCAAACGGGTTCAACAACACATGACCTCGTAAAGGAATTAAGAAACGGTTGGAAAGCCATGATATATCAAACCACAGCCTCGTTATTTAAATTGTCTCTAAAGGATACTTACGACCCCGAAACGAATTATGAAGACTTTTTAATTGAAGACATCTTGCAGCGTGCATACGGCGACGGGTTAATTGAACTAGATCCCACAGCATTAACCTATTCTTTAGATGTTTTATACACTCAATGGAGAGCGCCTAAAACCCCTTATCCACAGGGTGTTGAAAAAAAATAAAATAATTTCTCAAAAACTTCTTGTTAAGCGAATAAAGGGTTTTATATTTGCATCCGCTAAAGAGATGACTATGTGTTATTTTTAAAAGCGAGATGTTCATTGAAAGAATTAAGAAATTAAGAATGACAGC